>Ga0129308_1000126_pt1 | contig 131316 bp, 112 predicted proteins | sample L827metagenome_FD_94440 | JGI IMG/M metagenome (GOLD analysis project Ga0129308, IMG submission 94440) | Ring-tailed lemur group fecal microbial communities from Wisconsin, USA - L827 metagenome | ecosystem: Host-associated > Mammals > Digestive system > Large intestine > Fecal | place: USA...
CGCATCGGCTAAACGTCCGCGAATTGGTACAATTATGAAGAATCACATTTAGAGCAGTTCGAGCTTCCTATAGAACTGCTCTTTTTGTCTGCTCAAAATATGATACTTCACTAAAGAATTATAGCATTGTGGGGAATGCTTTACAATGAAAAAAACAAAAAAAGAGGAGGCCGGGGCATAACCCCGACCTCCCGTTTTGTTATGGATTTACAGGAAAATATACTTCAGTACAAAAAGTACAGCTAATACATACATCAGTGCACTGATCTTTTTCTCTTTTGCTTTTCCTGAGATCAGGTTGATCACAACATAGGAGATCACACCCATTGCAATACCTTCAGAGATACTGTACATAAATGGCATTGCGATAATAGCGATAAAGCAAGGAATCGCTTCTGTATAGTCCTCAAAATCAATCTTCGTGATAGAGGTAAGCATCATAAAGCCTACGATGATCAGAGCCGGAGCCGTTGCAAAGGCCGGAATGGCAAGGAAGATCGGGGACAGGAACAGGGAAAGACCGAAGAGAAGTCCGGCTACCAGAGCGGTAAGACCGGTACGTCCGCCTTCTGCCACACCGGAAGCACTCTCTACAAAAGTGGTAACAGTAGAAGTACCGCACATAGCACCTACAGAAGTACCAACAGCATCGGAGAGGAGCGCGCCTTTGATACGCGGAAGTTTCCCGTCTTTATTCAGCATATCAGCTTTGGAGGCAACACCAATGAGGGTTCCAAGGGTATCGAACATATCGACAAACAGGAACGCAAACATGATCACTACGAAATCCAGTGAAAATACAATGGAGAAATCCATTTTCATAAAGGTAGGAGCCATACTTGGTATGCTGATGCCTCTGGAAAAATCCGGAAGGAGACTGAAAAATCCAAGTTCCGGGTTGGGCTTATACAGTCCGGTAAACTGACAGATGATACCGAGAAGCCATGTGATCAGGATGCCCCATAAAATACTTCCTTTTACATTTTTAACAAGCAGGATTGCGGTGACCAGTACGCCCAGCAGAGCCAGAAGAACGGTGATTCCTTCGCAGTTGAAGGTTCCGTTCTGAGCAGAGCTCTTAAAGGAAAAGATACCTACCAGTGTAGAATCGTTGTTGATTACGATCTTGGCATTCTGAAGACCGATAAAAGCGATAAAAAGACCGATTCCTACAGAAACTGCGTGTTTCAGATTCATAGGAATGGAGTTAAAGATCGCTTCGCGGACATTGGTCAGTGAGAGAAGAATGAAGATCATACCTTCTACGAAAACTGCGGCCAGTGCCTGCTGCCAGCTGTAACCCATGCCAAGAACAACGGTATATGCAAAGTACGCGTTCAATCCCATACCAGGAGCAAGTACAAACGGATAATTGGATAAAAGAGCCATTAAGCAGGTGGCAATAAAGGATGCCAGTGCAGTTGCAGTAAAGATGGCGCCTCTGTCCATTCCGGAAGCTTCCAGAATATTAGGGTTTACAGCCAGGATGTAAGCCATCGTCATAAAGGTGGTGATACCGGCGATCACCTCAGTTTTTACATCCGTGTGGTTTTCCGTTAAGTGAAAGATTTTGTCGAGTTTCATAATGCTACCCCCTTTTTGTGAAAGATATTAAAACAGTTCCCTTCCGGAAACATATTTTCCTTTTATGCAGCGATCATCAGAAAGATATACAAGTCGTTCCAGACGATCTCTTACGCTTAAAGGCTGTGGATGACGGTAAAAACTGTCATCCAGGATCACAGCATCAAATTCATACCCTTTTTGGAAACTTCCTACTTTTCCGAAGAATTCTCCGCCGCCCATAGTTGCCAGATAAAAGGCTTCTTCAAAAGTAAGTGCTTTCAGACGGTCGTCTACCAGACGCCAGCGCAGTTTAGATACCTGTACGGCATCGGCAATGGCGCGGAGCATGGAAAGAGAATGGCCTCCGGCAATATCTGTACCAAGCCCGACACGAAGCCCTTTGTCCAGATAATCTCGTATAGGTGCGATACCTGAGGAAAGGTTGGTGTTGGACTGAGGACAGTGAGCGATATACACGCCCTGTTTTTTCATAAGCTCTATTTCGGCTTCGGAAGAGTGCACACAGTGCGCCATGATGGTAGGACATTCCTCACCGCCGAAAAGTCCGAACTGTTCATAAGCCTCTCCGTAAAAAGAAGTATTAGGACAGAGTTCCTGAACCCAGGAAATTTCACCCATGTTTTCGGACAGATGAGACTGAACAGGAAGATGATGTTCTTTCTGGATTTCTGCCAGTTTCTGCATCAGTTCATCTGTACAGGAAGGTGTGAATCTTGGAGTCAGGATCGGTTTGGTGTTTTCGTACTTGTCAGCAGTATCCGACAGCCAGCGAAGAGTGGCTTCTGCGGATTCGGCGGCACTTTTTTCCTGAAGGATATCCGGGCCGTTGCGATCCATGTTTACCTTTCCGACATAGGTTTTCATACCGGTTTCTTCCAGAAGATCCATAAGAAGCTCTGTTGCTTCTACGTGCAGAGTTCCGAAGATGCTGGCTCTTGTGGTAGGGCTCTTTTTCAGATCCTCCACAAAAATGGAATAAGCCTTTCGGGCGTAGTCGGAATCAGCATATTTAGATTCTTCCGGGAAGGTGATGGTATTCAGCCAGTCCAGAAGTTCCAGATCCATACCCATTCCCCGGAAACTGTACTGGGGAGCGTGGAGATGGATGTCTGCCAGTCCGGGAATGATTAGAGCGTCTCCTGCATCTCTTACACAAATGCCATGATACTGTTCCGGAAGTTCCTTGAAAATTCCGGCGCAAACCCCGTTTTCACAGACCAGATAGGAGTTTTCATGTACAGAAATCTGATCTGAGCTTTCGCTGAAACATATGTTTCCTTTCAAAGCAAAAGTAGTTTCGTGTTTCATTTACCTCACTTCCTTTCTGAAGTCAGGGCATTTTTTGGGCATAAAAATGCCAACTACCTTTTTGGGTACCCTGAATAAAACTTATAGGCAACTATTACGGTAGTTGGTAGAGACGTCCAACCGATTATGGACTTATATAAGCTGCTGCATATTTATTGACTTGTATATTTATTATATATGGAATTAATTTTTCTGTCAATTGAAAACAAATAAAATAAAATGTCGGAAATGACAAAAAACAGTTCTGGATTTTGTGCAAAATATCCAGAAATAAAATTTAAAGAAATTTACTGGAAAGAAGCTGACATAAGTGTTAGAATAAATTTCATAATTTACCAAAGGGTATGAGCCTTATTCTTATCATTATACTATGGAAATGAGAGGTTGTGAAATTTTGGAATTTAAAAAAGAAAACATGAAAAACTGTATGTATCTGATCCTTTTTACGGTTCTTCTGTATGTGGGACTTCAGAATTTGAATGTGGTTCTTGATTTCCTCATGAAAGTGATCGGATTGTTCCTGCCGTTTATTGTGGGAGCGGGAATTGCTTTTGTTTTGAACGTTCCCATGAAGTTTATTGAGAAAAACGTGTTTGGCAGAGGCAAATGGAAAGATACGAAGGTGGTCAAAAAAATAGCTCGTCCTGTCAGCCTTGTTTTTGCGATCCTGGTGGCTGCACTGGCTATTTATATTGTAGGACAGGTTGTGATCCCGGAACTGGCAACTACAGTTATGGGACTGGGACGAAACATTGAAAGAGGAATCGGAAATCTGACTCTGTGGATCGATAATAACTTTAAACAGGATTCAGTCATTGCAGAATGGGCGGAATCACTGGAGATTCAGCCTCAGAAAACGTTGGATGCTGTGATTGCAGCTCTTCAGAACGGAGTGAACAATATCCTTACCTCTACAGTGTCTGTTACCATGGGGATTGTGAATACGGCAATGAATCTGGGAATCGGATTTGTTTTTGCCTGCTATATTCTTCTTCAGAAGGAACGTCTGACTGTGCAGACAAAAAAAGCTTTTTATGCAATCTTCCCGAAAAAGACCGTGGAATATATCCTTCATGTAAGTTCCCTTGCAAACAGTATTTTTTCCGGCTTTGTAACCGGACAGTGCATCGAGGCGGTGATACTGGGAACCATGTTCTTTGTGGCAATGACGGTTTTCCGGTTCCCCTATGCCATGCTGGTAGGCGTGCTGATTGCTTTTACCGCGCTGATTCCTGTATTTGGCGCTTTTATCGGCTGTGCGATCAGTTTTTTGCTGATCCTTCTGGTAAGCCCTATGCAGGCCTTGCTTTTCCTGATCCTGTTCTTTGTCCTGCAGCAGATCGAAGGAAACCTGATTTATCCTCATGTGGTAGGCGGATCTGTGGGACTGCCATCTGTATGGGTTCTGATGGCGGTGACCATTGGCGGCAGCCTTCTGGGTGTGGTCGGCATGCTGATCTTCATTCCGCTGGTATCGGTGCTTTATGCACTGTTCCGGGAGTGGACATACAAAAGGCTGAAAAAGAAAGAAATTAAAGTTGAAGACTAAAAGAATATTGTTTGTGGGGATGGACGGATTTTTGCTTCTTGCCACCCACGGACGATGCATATGAGAAAAAAGGCAGATCATGTGCTGTGCTGCGTTTCCTGGTAAACCTGTGCGCTGATTTGCTGCCATTCGCACGAACTCACCTGACGGCTCAAACAACGTGCTCGGTGGCAGCAGCTAGCACAGGCTTACTCACGGAAGCCTCGCAAGGCACTATGATCTGCCTTTTTCTCTTTGTATCTGAATGTGGGCAGCAGCCAAGCAGAAATCCTTTCGGTAACTTCCGGCCTCTGGCCGGTTGCCAGCCGCAGGCTGGCTAGCAGTGCTGCGCCCTGCGGTTTCTCCGTCTGAGAACCGCCAAACTTCAGGAATATAAATTTGCTGTCTGGAAAAAGTAATGCAGGAGTGGATCCTTCTGGTTCATAAGCATTGAGAGACTTGGATCAAAATTCTTACTCTCTGCGTATTTGCATTGATCCCCCGGATGCTGTTGTCTGAGTCGCAGACGAGTTCAGCATTCGGGGGATCGTTTTTTGCAAAGGAGCAGAAGCTTAGAATTTTCCAAGTCTCGAACTGGCTTTTGTAACAGAAGGATCCACTCCTGCATGTCATTTACAGACAAAAAATCATATTCCGTCTATTTTCATAAATTTTACTGATTATTTTTGTTCTGCTCTACTTCCAAAAGCTTCATAGCTCTTACTTTCAGCGGAAGTCCGAACAGTGTGATAAATCCGTCTGCATCATGGTGATCGTACATGTCGCCGGTTGTAAAGGATGCCAGGGATTCATTGTAAAGGCTGTATGGAGAGGTAGTTCCGGCTTTGATGATGTTTCCTTTGTAAAGTTTCATTTTTACTTCGCCGGTAACGTATTTCTGTGTGGATTCTACAAATGCCTGAATCGCTTCGCGGAGCGGTGTAAACCATTTTCCTTCATAGACAACCTGTGCAAACTGGCTTCCGAGTTTCTTCTTGGCTTCCATGGTATCACGGTCAAGGATCAGTTCTTCCAGCTGGTCATGAGCTGCCATCAGAATAGTTCCTCCCGGAGTTTCATATACACCACGGGATTTCATACCTACTACACGGTTTTCAACAATATCTACGATACCAATACCATTTTCTCCGCCAATGCGGTTCAGCTCTGTGATGATCTCAGATACTTTCATTGCTTTTCCATTGAGGGTTTTCGGGATACCTTCCTCAAAGGTCATGGTGATCTCTGTTTCTTTATCCGGAGCTTTCTGCGGAGTTACACTTAATACAAGCATGTCATCATAGTTTGGTGCCTGGGATGGATCTTCCAGCTCAAGTCCCTCATGGCTGATGTGCCATAAGTTACGGTCACGGCTGTAGCTGTGACGTGCATCAAATGGAAGGTTGATTCCGTGTGCCTGGCAGAATGCAAGCTCATCTTCACGGGACTGCATGGTCCATACGTCAGTCATACGCCATGGAGCAATGATCTTGATGTCCGGAGCAAGCGCTTTGATACCAAGTTCAAAACGGATCTGGTCGTTGCCTTTTCCGGTTGCACCGTGGCAGATGGCAACGGCATTTTCCTTACGTGCGATTTCAACCAGTTTTTTTGCGATGACCGGACGAGCCATGGAAGTACCAAGAAGATACTGATGCTCATAAACAGCGCCTGCCTCTACACATGGCATGATATATTCATCACAGAACTCATCTACGATATCTTCAATATATAATTTAGATGCGCCGGAGAGGCGGGCTCTTTCTTCCAGTCCATCCAGTTCATTTCCCTGTCCGCAGTTTACGCAGCAGCAGACAACATCATAATTAAAGGTTTCTTTCAGCCACGGGATGAGGGCTGTAGTATCAAGACCACCTGAGTATGCTAATACAACTTTTTCTTTCATAATAAATCCTCCTCGTTTTTTAACTTTATATAGAAGTTTCAATATTTTCATTTCCGAGAAACAAGTAGTTTCGGTTGACAATGGATAATATACAACATTTTTTATAAATATGCAATAGGAAATTAGAAAAAAGTAAAAAAAGTTCGCATAAATATTCGACATTAAATAGGATATAATCAATATAAAACAAATAAAATTACAAAAAAGAGATTGGATTTATAAAAAATGCATATTGCATATTATGCAAATAGGATGTATAATCTTTGTATCTTTACAAGACTGATCGAATAAAGTGAAAAGTTGATATCCAGACAGAGGATTAGAGGAGGAAAAGATTATGATAAAGGCTGGTATTATTGGAGCAACAGGTTATGCAGGAAATGAGATTGCAAGACTTTTGCTGGGACATAAAGAGGTAGAAGTGGCATGGTACGGATCCAGAAGCTACATTGATAAACAGTATGCGGATATCTATCAGAATTTTTTTCAGCTGGTAGATGCAAAATGTATGGATGATAATATGGAAGCTCTTGCAGATGAAGTAGATGTGATATTTACCGCAACTCCGCAGGGACTTTGTGCTTCTCTTGTAAATGAAGGGATTCTTTCCCGGGCAAAGGTCATTGACCTTAGTGCAGACTTCCGGATCAAGGATGTAAAAAAATATGAGAAGTGGTATGGGATCCGGCATAAATCTCCTGAGTTTATTGAGGAGGCGGTGTATGGTCTCTGTGAGATCAACAGAGAGGAGATTAAAAAGGCAAGGCTGATCGCCAACCCGGGATGTTATCCTACCTGTTCTACACTTTCTATTTACCCGCTTCTGAAGGAAGGGCTCATTGATCCTTCTACGATTATCATTGATGCAAAGTCCGGAACCTCCGGAGCAGGAAGAGGCGCGAAAGTTGATAATCTTTTCTGCGAGGTCAATGAAAATATCAAGGCATATGGGGTGGCGAGCCATCGTCACACACCGGAAATAGAAGATCAGCTGGGATATGCCTGCGGGGAAGAGGTGCTGATCAATTTTACTCCGCATCTGATCCCGATGAACAGAGGAATTCTTATTACCGCATATGCATCTCTGAAAAAAGAAGTTACCTATGAAGAAGTAAAGGCGGCATATGATAAATATTATGACAGGGAACAGTTTGTACGTGTTCTGGATAAAGATATCTGTCCGCAGACAAAGTGGGTGGAAGGAAGTAACTTTGTAGATGTAAACTTTAAGATCGATCCCAGGACCAGGAGGATCATCATGATGGGAGCTATGGATAATCTGGTAAAGGGTGCGGCAGGACAGGCCGTACAGAATATGAACCTGATGTTTGGATTCGAGGAAGCAGAAGGGCTTCGCCAGATTCCTATGGTTCCGTAATCTTTGCATAAGACAGCGGCTTTGGATGGGAAGAACGATTAAATAAGAAAGGACATTTACTATGAAGATCATAACAGGTGGTGTAACAGCAGCAAAGGGATTTCAGGCAGCTTCCACAGCAGCCGGTATCAAATATCAGAACAGAACCGATATGGCAATGGTGTATAGTGAAAAGCCGTGTAAAGCGGCGGGAACTTTTACTACGAATGTGGTGAAAGCAGCTCCTGTAAAATGGGATCAGAATATTGTATATCACCAGCCGGAGGCACAGGTGATCGTGTGCAACAGCGGAATCGCCAACGCATGCACCGGAGAGGAAGGCTTTGGATACTGCAGAGAAACGGCTAAGGCAGCAGCAGAAGCTCTTGGTGTCAGTGAGAACAGCGTACTGGTAGCCTCCACAGGGGTGATCGGCATGCAGCTTCCGATTCAGAAGCTGGCAGATGGGGTAAAAGCCATGGCTCCTGTTCTGGACGGAAGTCCGGAAGCCGGAAATCAGGCGGCAAAAGCAATCATGACAACAGATACTGTAGAAAAAGAAGTGGCAGTGGAGTTTGAAGCCGGAGGAAAAACTGTGACCATTGGTGGTATGTGCAAGGGTTCCGGAATGATCCACCCCAATATGTGCACTATGCTGGGATTTGTTACAACAGATCTTAATATTTCCAAAGAGCTTCTTCAGGAGGCATTGAGCGAAAATGTCCAGGATACTTATAACATGGTTTCCGTAGACGGAGATACCTCTACCAATGATACCGTTCTTCTTCTGGCAAACGGTATGGCAGAAAATCCGGAGATCACGGAAAAAAATGAAGATTATCAGGCTTTTTGTGAAGCACTCAATTATGTAAATACCACCCTTGCAAAAAAGATCGCAGGTGACGGTGAGGGAGCAACCGCTCTTTTTGAGGTAAAGGTCATCGGAGCGGAAAGTAAGGAACAGGCGGTTACGTTAAGTAAGTCGGTTGTGACATCTTCCCTTACAAAAGCAGCTATATACGGGCATGATGCCAACTGGGGAAGGATTCTCTGTGCCATGGGGTATTCCGGAGCACAGTTTGATCCGGAAAAAGTGGATCTTTACTTTGAAAGCAAGGCGGGAAAGATCAAGATCATTGAAAACGGTGTGGCAATCGGATACAGCGAGGAGGAAGCGACCAGGATTCTTTCGGAAGAGGCGGTGACGGCTATCGCAGATGTAAAGATGGGAACCTGTACGGCCACTGCATGGGGCTGTGATCTGACCTATGACTATGTAAAAATCAATGCAGATTATCGTTCCTGATCTTTAAAAACGGGAAATGGAGAATGAAAGAGAAAACGAGGAGGAAATAAAATGGTAAAACAAAAATATCTGGACAAGGCAGAGGTGCTTATTGAAGCGCTTCCATATATTCAGCGCTTCAACAGAAAGATCGTGGTGATCAAATATGGCGGAAGTGCCATGCTGGACGAAGAACTAAAGGCAAACGTGATCAAAGACGCGGTGCTTCTGAAGCTGGTTGGCTTTAAGCCGATCATCGTACACGGAGGCGGCAAGGAGATCAGCCGCTGGGTCGGCAAGGTGGGAATGGAACCCAGATTTGTCAACGGACTTCGGGTGACAGATAAGGAAACCATGGAGATTGCCGAAATGGTTCTTGCAAAGGTAAATAAGGAACTGGTAACCCTGGTGGAATCTCTGGGGGTAGACGCAGTAGGCATCAGTGGTAAAGACGGCGGTCTTCTGAAATGCACCAAAAAGCTGTCCGGCGGTGAGGATATCGGTTATGTGGGAGAAGTGAAAGAAGTAAATCCAAGAATTTTGCATGAACTTCTGGAGCAGGATTTTCTGCCGATTATTTTCCCGGTGGGCTTTGATGAAAATTATGATTCTTATAATATCAATGCAGATGATGCGGCCTGTGCGATCGCAGAGGCTGTTCATGCAGAAAAACTGGCGTTCCTGTCAGATATCGAGGGTGTATACAAGGATCAGAGCGATCCGGCCAGCCTGATCTCAGAACTGCATATTCATGAGGCAGAGAAACTGATTTCAGAGGGATATGTGGGAGGCGGTATGATCCCCAAACTGAAAAACTGCATTGATGCCATAGAAAACGGAGTAAACAGAGTCCATATTCTGGATGGAAGAATTCCCCACAGTCTTCTTCTGGAGATATTTACCAATAAGGGAATCGGAACTGCTATTTTAAGAGAGGACGGCGAAAAATATTACAATGAGCATGTATGAACAGATGGAACAGGCAGAAAAAAGTATTCTTCACACCTACAACCGCTTTCCGGTGATGTTTGACAGAGGAGAAGGCTGCCGGCTCTATGACACAGAGGGAAAAGAATATCTTGATTTTGCAGCAGGAATTGCGGTAAATGCGCTGGGGTATCATTATCCGGGTTATGATGAGGCGCTGGTGGAGCAGATCCATAAGCTGACTCATATTTCCAACCTTTATTATAATGAGCCTATGAGTCAGGCCGGAGAAAAACTGGTAAAAGCCAGTGGCATGAGCAAGGCGTTTTTTACCAACAGCGGCACAGAAGCCATTGAAGGCGCTCTGAAAGCAGCAAGAAAATACGGATTTAAAAAGTATAATGGTGAAAGATATGAAGTAATCGCCATGGAACATTCTTTTCATGGAAGAAGCATGGGCGCTCTTTCCGTTACCGGTACCGCTCATTACAGAGAACCTTTTGAGCCTTTGATCGGAGGAGTGAAGTTTGCGCAGTTTAATGATCTGGAAAGTGTAAGGGCGCAGATCACAGAGAAAACCTGTGCGATTCTGACGGAAACCGTACAGGGAGAAGGCGGCATCTATCCTGCAGATGAGGAATTTCTGAAGGGGCTTCGTGCACTCTGTGATGAAAATGATATTCTTCTGATCCTGGATGAGATTCAGTGCGGTATGGGGCGTACCGGAGAATATTTCGCATGGCAGGGCTATGGTGTGAAACCGGACATTATGACCTGTGCAAAAGCTCTTGGAAACGGAGTTCCGGTAGGCGCCTTTGTCCTTGGAGAAAAGGCGGCAGAAGCCTCTCTGGAACCGGGAGATCATGGAACTACTTATGGAGGAAATCCTTTTGTCTGTGCTGCGGTAAGTAAGGTTTTTGATATTTATGAGTCAGACCATATTCTGGAGCATGTACGGGAGCTTACCCCGTATCTGGAAGAGAAGCTGGACGAAATTGTGGATAAGTATACCTGCGTTTCCGCAAGACGTGGAAAAGGTTTTATGCAGGGGCTGGTGATCCAGGGAATGCCCGTAGGAAATATAGTAAAAAAAGCACTGGAAAATGGTCTTTTGGTGATCTCTGCGGGAAGCGACGTGCTGAGAATGGTTCCGCCGCTGGTGATCCGAAAAGAAGAAATTGATGAAATGATCGAAAAATTAGAAAAAAGTCTTATATAAAAAACAGATGTCCTCTGTCAGATTAGCAGGGGACATCTGTTTTTGCATAATAATAAAATTTTGTCAGCAGATCCGCCATCCATTCCGGCCTTTTGCTTTCACTTCATAAAGAGCATGATCTGCACGACGGAAGACAACATCCAGGGATTCGCCTTCACATACGGACGTAGCTCCAATAGACAAACTGACAGGGGCGTGTCCTTGCAGCTGAAGTCCGGCGATGTTGGCAAGGATGCGGTCTAATAAGTTTTCTGCGTTTTTTAAGGACTGCAGACCGCTGCAAAGGAGAACGAATTCATCACCGCCCATACGGCATACCAGGTCATCGGATCGTACAGAACTTTTTAAGATATCTGCAGTTTCTCTTAGTATGTGGTTTCCTTCCACATGTCCGTACGTATCATTGATGTTTTTGAAATAGTCGAGATCAGCAACAAAAAACCAGGTATTGTTCAGAGGATGATTTTTGTATAATTTTTGAAATGTTCGGTAATTGATCAGGTCGGTAAGACCGTCTTTTTGGGCCAGCAAAGATAAAGATTCTGCTTTCCTTTTTTCTCTTTCCAATTGTTCAGACAGAGACTTTGGATAATATTCTCCGTTTTTTTGCTCAGGATTTGGTACGGATTGGTGGAGATGAATGATTTTCCAGCCGTTTTCTGTAAGGTTATAAAGAATAGAAAAGCGGCTGTCCATATGGATACGTATATTTTTGTCATTGCTTTCCCCAAAAACAAAAATCTCTCCATAAGTAAGGATCAGATCCGGGCGAAGCTGTTTTGGCTCACACCATAAATTCTTGATCTGGAAACGAATGTTCTTACGTTCCCTTATTTCATCATCTATGGTTTGTGAAAACTCATCTTTATTCTGATAGAATTCGTGTCGTCCAGTTCCGATGATCACACAGTCTGCGTCAAAAAAATCAGATTTTATATAATTTCCGTTTTCGTCCCCTAAAAAATAGGAACGCCAAAGCTCTTCTGTTTTTTTAATAAAATCCATAGAGTCCCCCTTTTGATATATTCTAAAATTTACAAGAATGTGTACCTTCTGGTAAATTTGTTTTTAGCTGAATAAATACATCTTTTTCGATGTATAAATGATATTTTATAAAGATTTGCTTTTATGATTATGTAACTTTGGTAGAAAAAATATAAATTTTATGCTATGATAAAATTTACAAAAAGGTACACATTTCTGCAATATTGGAAATTTATGATGAAATATTTCTGTCCCAAAGAGCTGCGTGATAGCGGAAGGTAGACAGTGGCATTCCACATGATCTGGCAGCAGCTGCTCCGGTAATCATTCCATGTTTCCATTGATAATAGAAATACTGGAAGTTTGAAGGCAATGGTTTCGGCGGACGGCCAAACCGTACTCCCCGGGCTTTTGCAGCAGCAATTCCTTCTGCCTGCCGCTGCCGGATGCTGGATCTTTCATTTTCTGCCACAAAAGATAAAACCTGCAGAACGATATCGCTTAAAAAAGTTCCCATAAGATCTTTTCCCCTTCGTGTATCCAGAAGAGGCATGTCCAGTACGACAATATCAATTTTCTTTTCCTTTGTAAGGATTCTCCATTGTTCCAGTATTTCTGCATAGTTGCGTCCGAGCCGGTCGATGCTTTTAATAAAAAGAAGATCGTCTTTTTTTAATTTACGCAAAAGTTTTTTATATTGCGGCCGGTTAAAATCCTTTCCGGATTGCTTATCTATAAAGATATTTTTCCGGGGGATGTGGAGTTCGGCCATGGCAAGAAGCTGGCGGTCTTCGTTTTGGTCTTTGGTGCTGACGCGGATATAGCTGTATAGTTTTTTCATGTTTTTACCTTTCGTTTTTATTTTTTATTGTATTCAAAAACCAGGATTGGAATGTAAAAAAGAATATAAAAAGTATTGACAAACAAAAAACGTTAGCATATACTAACTGATATAAAGTTTGGTAAAACTAACAAACGAAAAGTCTGGAAGAACTGCAAAAGAAAGGAGTCCTCATATGGCAGATCTTGTAGTGGCAGGAATCCTGCTGTTAACGGTAGGTGCTGCGACCGCGTATATTATAAAAGCAAAAAAGAATGGAAAAACATGTATCGGCTGTTCCTCCGGAGGCTGCTGCTCCGGTAAATGTAATGGTCATTGCAGCGGCGCAGGAAAATAAAAAACTTCATAAAGCATAGATGCATAAAAAAGAAACTTTCCGTATATGATGATAGTATGAACAAGAGGCTGGTTAAAATACCGGCCTCTTTTACTACTATATATGGAGGGATTTTTATGTGGGGATTTATAGCAGCTCTTATTTCCGGCGCATTGATGAGTATTCAGGGAGTCTTTAACACAGAGGTGACAAAGCAGACCAGCCTTTGGGTATCGACAGGATGGGTGCAGCTGTCGGCTTTTTTAGTCTGTGTGGCTGCCTGGTTTTTTACAGGGAGGGATCATATCTCAGCTTTGTGGCAGGTAGAAAACAAATATACCCTTCTGGGTGGAGTGATCGGCGCTTTTATTACGGTAACAGTTATCCAGAGTATGGGGTCCCTTGGGCCTGCCCGGGCAGCCATGCTGATCGTGGTATCTCAGCTGCTGATCGCATATGTGATTGAATTGTTTGGGCTTTTTGGTGTGGAAAAGGCTGTTTTTCAGTGGAGAAAAGCCATTGGAATGGCAGTTGCCATTGTTGGTATCGTGATCTTTAAATGGCAAAAATAAGAGTTGGGTATTGTAAAAGCAGATGGAATTCGTTAGAATAGGAATTGGTCAAGTATGAGTATCGGGGGAACAGATAAGGAGTGACCCCATATCAGTAAACTAAAAAATAATCAGAAACGGAATACTTTGAGGCTGTTGCTGATCCTTCTGACTTTCATGATTTTTCCGGGTTTATCCGGATGTGGAAAAAAAGAAGCAGAGATCCTGTTGGAGGAGGAGCAGAAGGAAAGCAGTGAGAAAGTGACTGAGATACTGGAAACGGAAAAAGAACCGGAGCCGGAGATCACACAACCGCCGCAAGATATTTTTGTAGATATCTGCGGGGCAGTGACAAAGCCTGGAGTATATCGTATGCCGCCTGACAGCAGAGTGTATGAGGCTGTGGAGGCAGCTGGAGGTCTTCTTCCTGAGGCTGCGGGAAACCGTGTCAATCAGGCTCAGCCTTTAAGTGACGGACAGCAGATTTATGTACCTACGAAGGAAGAAGCCGAAAAAGCCGGAGCGGTTCCGGCAGAAGGAGCTTTTCCTGAAATAAAGGCCGGAGAAAACAGTCCGGTATCAGAAAATGGAAAAGTGAATCTGAATACCGCAGATGCAGCAGCTCTTCAGACCCTTAGTGGCATTGGAGAGTCTAAGGCACAGGCAATCCTGGCGTACAGAGAAGAACATGGAGGATTTTCTTCCATAGAGGAATTGATGGATGTACCGGGGATAAAAGAAAATACTTTTTTAAAGATAAAAGAGAAAATTGCAGTAGAATAAGGAGAAAGTAAATGAGCAGGAAAGTGTTAGTGGTAGATGACGAAAAACTGATCGTAAAAGGAATTCGCTTTAATCTGGAACAGGACGGAATGGAAGTGGACTGCGCCTACGATGGGGAAGAGGCTGTGGAGAAGGCCAGAGAGAATCATTATGATATTATTCTTCTGGACCTGATGCTTCCGAAGATGGACGGCCTTGAGGTCTGCCAGCAGATCCGGGAGTTTTCTAATGTTCCGATTGTAATGCTTACTGCAAAAGGTGAGGATATGGACAAGATCCTTGGACTGGAATATGGTGCAGATGATTATATTACCAAGCCTTTTAATATCCTGGAGGTAAAAGCAAGAATCAAGGCGATCATGCGCCGCGCACGTTCAGAAAGTGAAGAAAAAGAGAAAGCCAAAAGTATTGAAAGCGGTGATCTGAAGCTTGACTGTGAGAGCCGTCGTGTGTTTATCGGAGGAAAAGAGATCAATCTCACGGCAAAAGAGTTTGATGTACTGGAGCTTCTGGTATTCAATCCGAATAAAGTTTACAGTCGTGAAAATCTGCTGAACATTGTGTGGGGATATGAATATCCGGGCGATGTGAGAACTGTGGACGTACATATCCGTCGTCTTCGTGAAAAAATTGAGGCAAATCCCAGTGAGCCGAAATATGTACACACGAAATGGGGCGTTGGCTACTATTTCCAGGCGTAGTCCATGAAAAAGAAAAAAAGATTTTTTAAGAGCCTGCGTTTCCGGATCATGATCATTCTGGTGATTCTGGGAATCGCGCCCAGTGTGATCGTTACGCAGATGATGCTCAGCAGTTATGAAAAACAGGCGATTACAGCCAGAACCAGTACAGTGGGGACTCAGTGCAGTATCCTCTGTGACCAGATCATCAAAGAAAATTATCTGAATGACTCCAGCTCTGAAACAGTAAACAGCAAGCTGGAGTTATTGTCTAACATTTATGGTGGAAGACTTCTGATCATGGATCGGGATTTTCGGATCGTAAAGGATACTTACCATGTAGATGAAGGAAAAACTCTGATCTCACCTAAAATTATCCGCTGCTTTAAAAGCGGTCAGCCGACAGAGTATCAGCAGAGCGGTCAGGTTCTGGAAATTGCGATCCCTATAAAAAGTGCAGATGTTCCGCAGACGCAGGGAGCTATGCTGGTTACGATTTCCAGCGGAGAGATCACAGCGACGATGATGGATATGAAGTATCAGGGGATCCTGATCATTGCTATCATCATTATTCTTTCGCTGTTTTTTGCCTATATCCTGTCTACCATCCTTGTGAAGCCTCTGGCGCGTGTTACCAAATCCATCGAAGACCTTACAGATGGATATCAGAATGATGAGATATCGGTTCCAGACTATACGGAAACAGAACTTATCACAGATGCTTTTAATAAGATGCTGAGCCGGATGAAAACATTGGATGAATCCAGGTCGGAATTTGTTTCTAATGTGTCTCATGAGCTGAAAACACCTATGACTTCCATGAAAGTCCTGGCAGATTCTCTGGTAGGGCAGGAAGGTGTTCCGGAAGAACTCTATCAGGAGTTTATGCGTGATATTACAGCTGAGATCGACAGAGAAAACCGTATCATCACAGATCTTCTGAGTCTGGTAAAAATGGACAAAAAGACAGCAGACCTTTCGATTCAGCATATGGATATTAATCAGCTTCTTGAGGAGATCCTGAAGCGGCTTCGTCCTATTGCAGACAAAAGGAGCATTGATCTGATCCTTGACAGTTTCCGTCCTGTGGAAGCCGATGTAGATGAGATTAAATTTACATCTGCCATCAGCAACCTGGTCGAAAATGCCATCAAATATAATGTAGATGATGGGTGGGTACGTGTTTCTATTGATGCGGACCATAAATATTTCTATGTGACAGTGGCGGATTCCGGTATGGGAATACCAGAAGACTCTCTGGACAGAATCTTTGAGAGATTTTATCGGGTGGACAAATCTCATTCCAGAGAAATCGGAGGTACCGGTCTGGGGCTTGCCATTACCAGAAGTACCATTGCCATGCATCATGGCGTGATCAAAGTGTTCAGCAGGGAAGGGGAAGGGACAACCTTCTCGGTTCGTATCCCTCTGTCATATATTCCATAGGAGGTGCCGGATGAAGAGAATAATCAGCATGCTTCTTCTGGCAGTCTTTGTCTGTGTTACGGCTGCCGGATGCAGTATTGAAGTGCAGGAAAAAGAGCCGGATAAATACAGTTACTATTATTTGAACCAGTCAGAAACATCTTTGAAAAAAGAAGCTTATGAACCCAAAGAGGAAACCGGAGAAAATATGCTGAGAGAACTGATGCAGTATGTCAGCAGCAAAAAAGCTCCGGAGGATGGCCTTGCGCTTCTTCCGGAAAGTGTTGTCCTTAATTCTTATGATTTTCAGGACAGTACCCTGGTGATCGATTTTAATTCCGGATATCAGGAAATGAGCAGGGCAAGAGAAGTTCTTACAAGAGCGGGTATTGTAATGACGTTCCTTCAGATTCCGGAGATTGAAAAAGTTCGGTTTACTGTGGAAGGACAGGAACTGACAGATTCCCGCAATAATAAGATCGGGGAAATGACGAAACAAAGTTTCCTGGAGCTTTCCGGAAAGAATATGGATAGTTACCGATACGATACCTTTACCTTATATTTTACGGATAAGAGCGGGCAGAAGCTGGTAAAGGAAAAAAGGAATATCTATTATCGGAGAACACTTCCAAAAGAAAGTGTGGTCATGGAACAGCTTGCGAAAGGCCCTATGGAGGAAGGTCATTATGCGGTGATCCCTGAGTCATCTGTAGCGCTCAGTGCGATCATTGCAGACAGGATCTGTTATATTGACATGAATCGGGCATTTCAGGAGGAGGCACCTGACATAGCTGAAAATGTTCAGCTGTATGCAGTTGTAAATTCCCTTCTGGATTCCTGCGAAGCGGATAAGGTTCAGATTTCTATTGAAGGAAGTATGGAGGGCAATCTGAAGACCAGTATGCCTTTATATACATTTTATCAAAAAAACGAAGAACTTGTGCAGCAGGAAACTCCCAATTCCTGATCTTGAATCCTTAAGATTGTTTCTGCGAACAATAGCGTAAAATTCTATGAAAGGGATGACAAATGACAAGACGTCCATTATGCCTTGTGTGTCTGATCCTGATGCTGTGTATGTGGATTGCTGATCTGGCAGGAATACCGCTGGTAAGCGGTGTTCCTTTGCCGGATACAGTACAGGCTTACATCGAAAAGCATCCAAATGCTGTGATCTGCGGGGAAGTGCAGCAGTATCAGACCACAGAGTTCTCCTTTTCTGTCTGTTTAAAACAAGTCTTTCTGATCGTTCGGTCAGAAAAAATTCCCATTGAAAATGTAAAAGTATTTTTAAAGAAAGAAGAAGATCTGCCGCCTGGTACATTTGCTGTTTTTTCCGGTCGCCTGGAAGCAGTAGCAGCACCTCGAAATCCGGGAGAATTTGATTCCAGACAATACCATTCCTGCCAGCATATTTATTATTTTATGAAAAAGGCAGTGCTGAAAAAGAAAAGTTCCGGATATTCCGGATACCGCCAGAAACTGCTGGAACTGAAAGAACAGGTTCTTGAAATTCTCAGAGACGCGTCGGGAAAAGATGCTCCGATTTTTGAAGCAATGCTCCTGGGAGAAAAAACAGATCTGGACCAAGAAGTGAAAATGCGTTATCAGATGGCAGGGATGATCCATATCCTGGCGATTTCAGGGCTGCATATCAGTATTCTTGGAATGGGTCTTTTTTCCCTGATGAAAAAAATGAGATTGGGAAATGGAACGGCTGGTTTTTTATCCCTTATGGTAATGCTCCAGTATGGGATATTTACCGGAGGGAGTGTTTCTTCTATGAGAGCGGTATGTATGTTTGTGCTTTCGGTGGGCGCGAAGATTCTGGGAAGGACCTATGATATCCTTACTGCGCTGGCGGTATCCGCAATTTTGCTTCTTCTGGATTCCCCTGCGTATTTATACAGCAGCAGCTTTTTGCTGTCTTTTGGGGCAGTGGTGGGCGTGGCTTTTGTGCTGCCCTGCCTGACAAAAATCATGAGGATACGAAGCCGGGTGGGCAAAGCTCTGGCAGGGTCTGCAGCGGTACAGCTTTCTACACTTCCGATTATGCTGACATCCTTTGGCGAGGTTTCCGTTGCCGGTATTTTTTTGAACCTGGCAGTACTTCCTACGGTAGGCGGGGTATTGCTCAGCGGGTTATGCTGCAGCATAGTTGGCTTTATAAACCGGGAGGCTGCAGCTGTGGCTGTTGTTCCCGGAAGAGTGCTTCTATGGTTTTATGAGAAACTGGGTATGCTGGCAGGAAAGCTGCCTTTCTGTACCTGGATTGGAGGAAAACCGGAAGTCTGGCAGTGGGTGATGTATTATGGGCTGATGACCCTGGGGATATTCTGGGGACTGCGGATAAGGGAAAAAAAGAAGAGAACCGGAAGAATTTTTTTATGCAGTATTGTGATGTTGGCCGGAATCCTTATCCTTTCCTGGCATCCTCAAAACAAGCTTCGTATTACCTGTCTGGATATCGGCCAGGGAGATGGGATTGTTCTGGAACTGCCGGAAAAAGGAGTATTTCTTATGGATTGCGGAAGCAGCAATAAGAAAAACACAGCAGCATACCAGCTTCTTCCATATTTAAAAAGCAGAGGAATATCCTATATAGACGGAATCTTTGTCTCGCATACAGATATTGATCATATCAGCGGTATACAGGAACTTTTGGAGTATATGGCGCAGGGACTGACTTCAGTAAAAGCAGGAACATTAATGCTGCCACGGTGGAGAGAAAAGCCGGAAGCTTATCAGCTCCTTGAAAACCTGGCAAAAAAAGCAGAAGTCCAGGTGCTCCATATTGAAAATGGAGATGTTTTTTCCAGTGGAAAAGTAAAATTTCGAATCCTTGCTCCTTTGAAGAATACTTCGGGAGAGAATGTAAATGAGGACGGCATGGTAATAGAAGTAGAGTACGGAGAGTTTCAGGGGCTTTTTACCGGCGATATTGGCATGGATACAGAGAAAAAACTGCTGCCAGAGTTTTCGGATGTGGACTTTTTAAAGACAGCCCATCATGGATCAAGACATTCCACCTGCCAGGAGTTTCTGGATCGGGTAAAGCCGGAACTGGCAGTTATATCCTGCTCCGACTCCAATACCTATGGACATCCCTCGCCGGAAACTACTCTTCGGATGAAAAAGAACGGGATAAAAGTAGAATATACCATGAAAAACGGTGCCATCATTTTGTATACAGACGGAATCCACATATGGACAGAACGCTTTATAAAAGAACAGGATGGGCAGAAGATAGCGAACAAGTAGTTTGAACGGCAGCGAAACAGGCGGAAGGGAGAAGCAAGAGCAGGGGAATTGTCTTGCGGGAGGCAATGAATCTTTGTATAATAGAAAAATAAAAAGAAACGACAAAGGGAGTTTGAACTTGAAAAGCTTACAGGAAGATTTAAAAACAGGAAATTTTAAAACAGCATATCTTTTATATGGAGAGGAAGCATATCTTAGACAGCAGTATAAGGATAAGCTGTTAAAAGCTTTCAATCCAGATGGGGATACAATGAATTTCAGCCGGTATGAGGGAAAAGGGATCGAGGTAAGAGAGATGATCGATCTTTGCGAGACGCTGCCTTTTTTTGCGGATCACAGGGTGATTCTTGTGGAAAACTCCGGCTTTTTTAAAAATAAATGTGAAGAACTTGCTGATTATATGAAAACACTTCCTGACTATGTAAGGATGATTTTTGTAGAGGAAGAAGTAGATAAGCGAAGCAGGATGTATAAGTCGGTAAAAAGTATGGGGCGGGTAACAGAATTTGCCCGCCAGGATGAAAAATCTCTGATGCGCTGGGCTGCCGGAATCCTTGGAAGAGAAGGACGTAAGATCAAAACTTCTGATATGGAGCTTTTTCTTACAAAAACCGGTACAGATATGGGGAATATCCGCATGGAACTGGAAAAACTGATTACTTATACAGAAGGCAGAGACATTGTGACTGCTCAGGATATTGAGGCAGTCTGTACAACACAAACAGCAAATAAGATTTTTGATATGGTACGTGCTGTAACAGAAAAAAATCAAAAGCGAGCTTTGGACCTCTACTACGACCTTTTGACTTTGAAGGAACCTCCGATGAGAATCCTGTTTCTCCTTGCAAAACAGTTCCATCAGCTTTTTCTGGCAAAAAAAATGGCTGAGGAAGGAGTGGCTCAGCCAGAGATTGCCTCCCGCCTGGGCGTTCCTTCTTTTGTGGCCAGAAATATCGCAGCCTGTGCCCGATCTTATAGTTCGGAAGAACTTCATAGAGCAGAAGAAGATTTTGTTGATGCAGAAGAAGCGGTAAAAACCGGACGGCTTCAGGATGTACTCAGTGTGGAACTGCTGATCGTGAAATATAGTTCCGCCAGATAAATTCCGGTATTTTTTGTCTCCTCAACTTTACTCTTATCATTACAGGTGTCTTGACACCTGTTAAGTCTGGTGGTATACTTGCAAAAAAATGTTAAGAATATGAGGAGAAAACATGAAAGAACATTATGACGTGATTGTTGTGGGAACAGGAGCCGCAGGTCTGTACTGTGTCCTGAATCTTCCGGAAAGGAAGAAGATCCTGATGATCACTAAAAAAGAAGCAGATCAGTCGGATTCTTTTCTGGCTCAGGGTGGAATCTGCATGCTTCGGGGAGAGGCTGACTACGATGATTATTTTGAGGATACCATGCGTGCCGGTCATTATGAGAATAATAAAAAAGCGGTAGACTTAATGATTCGAAGTTCTAACAGTATTATTCGCGATCTTCTTATGAGAAATGTGGACTTTGAACGAAGTGAGGAAGGAGATCTTCTGTTTACCAGAGAAGGGGCACATTCCCAGCCCAGAATTCTTTTTCATAAGGATATTACAGGGAAAGAAATCACTTCCAGACTTCTTGAGCAGGCGCAGAAAAGAGAAAATATAGAAATTTGTGAATATATGACTATGGTGGATCTGATTTCTCAGGATAATATCTGCGGTGGGGTGGTGGTCATGGATGAGCAGGATGAAATCTATGATATTCGTGCGCCTTATGTAGTCCTGGCCTGTGGAGGGCTTGGCGGACTTTATAAAAATTCCACCAATTTTCCTCATATTACAGGAGATGCGCTTGGGATTGCCATGAAACACCAGGTTGCCCTGGAGCATCTGGACTACATACAGATCCATCCGACTACCCTTTATTCCAAAAAGCCGGGCAGGAGATTTTTGATTTCAGAATCTGTACGGGGGGAAGGGGCACATCTTTGTGACAAAAACGGACAGCGTTTTACCAATGAGCTGCAGCCCAGAGATCTTCTGAGTCAGGCTATTTTTGACCAGATGGAAAAGCAGGACACAGAATATGTGTGGGAAGATATGCGTCCGTTGGGGGAGGATACCATCATGAGACACTTTCCGAATATCTTCAGACGTTGTCTGGAAGAAGGCTATGATGTGCGGAAAGAACCGATTCCGGTAGTTCCTGCTCAGCACTATTTTATGGGAGGCATCCAGGTGGATCTGGGAAGCAGAACCTCCATGGAGGGGCTTTATGCCTGTGGAGAGACAAGCTGCAACGGGGTTCACGGAAAAAATCGTCTGGCAAGTAATTCTCTTCTGGAATCTCTGGTATTTGCAAGAAGAGCGGCGGATGATATATTATTTGGGAAGAAACCGGAGCCATGCCGTGCAGGCGCTATTGACCGGAAATGTTATGAAGACCGGGAATCTCTGATGGCAGGCTATCGGAAAAACGTATTAAATGAAATCGAAAGGATGAAAAACAGTCATGAATGAGATTACAATGAAAATGCAGGCAGATGAGCTGATCATGATGGCTCTGAGAGAAGATATTACAAGTGAGGACGTTTCTACCAACGCTGTAATGCCGGAGGCACAGCAGGGAACAGTAGATCTGATTGCCAAGGAGGACGGAGTGATCGCCGGACTTCAGGTTTATGCAAGAGTATTTACCCTTCTTGATGATAAGACTGAAATTGAATTTTTCTGTAAGGATGGAGATCAGGTAAAGAACGGACAGCTTCTGGCAAAAGTAAACGGAGACATCCGTGTGCTTCTTTCCGGTGAGCGGGTAGCGCTTAATTATCTTCAGAGAATGAGCGGGATCGCTACTTATACAAGAGAAGTGGCAGGACTTCTGGAAGGCAGCAGCCTGACTCTTCTGGATACAAGAAAGACAACACCAAACTGTCGTGTATTTGAAAAGTATGCCGTACGCGTAGGCGGAGGCTGTAACCATCGTTATAATCTTTCAGACGGAGTACTTTTGAAGGATAATCATATTGGAGCTGCCGGAAGCGTAGCAAAGGCTGTGGCTATGGCAAAGGCATACGCACCTTTTGTACGGAAGATCGAGATCGAGGTGGAATCTCTGGAGCAGGTAAAAGAGGCCGTAGAAGCAGGCGCAGACATCATCATGCTGGATAATATGACACCAGAACAGATGAAGGAGGCAGTTGCCCTTATTGACGGAAGAGCAGAGACAGAGTGCTCTGGAAATGTGACAAAAGAGAACATCGCAAAGATCCGTGACGTTGGTGTGGATTATGTTTCCAGCGGTGCACTGACCCATTCGGCACCGATCCTTGATATTTCCATGAAAAATCTTCACGCAGTCTGAGAGGAGGCATATCATGAACACCTCTGAGAGGAGAAAGGAGATCCTGCGGATCCTTCAGGGAACGGAAATCCCGGTTGCGGCCAGAGAGCTTGCGGCAAAATTCGGGGTAAGCCGTCAGGTGATCGTTCAGGATATGGCGGTGATCCGCGCGTCTACACCGGGCATCCTTTCCACTACAAAGGGATATGCCATCCAGCAGGACACCAGTTTTACCAGAGAATTTAAGGTACGTCACAGACAGGAGCAGGCAGCAGAAGAATTGAACCTGATCGTAGACTGTGGCGGGCATGTAAAAAATATCAGTATCAGTCACCGAGTATATGGTCGTGTATCTGCAGAAATGGATATCCGGTCCAGACATGATGTGACAGAGTTTGTAGAGGCTTTAAACAGCAGTCATTCTACAGTCCTGAGCAACGCTACTTCAGGTTATCATTATCATCTTGTGGAGGCATCCAGCCAGGACCGTCTGGATCTGATCGGACAGCAGCTTGAAAAAGCGGGGTTTCTGGCGCCTTTGCAGCCATGGGAAAAGAAAGAAAAAGAGGAGAACAAATTATGAAGATTGCAGAGATACAGGAGGAGATCCTCCGTCTGAAAAAGGAAAAGAATATCTGTATCCTGGCACATGCCTATCAGGGACATGAGATCCTGGAGGTGGCTGATTACACAGGAGATTCTTATGGATTAAGCGTGCAGGCTTCCAAAAGTGACTGTGAAGGTATCCTCATGTGCGGCGTGCGGTTTATGGCGGAGACATGTAAGATCTTAAGCCCGGATAAAAAAGTATGGCTTCCGAATTCTGCAGCAGGATGTCCTATGGCTGAACAGCTTACAATAGATGAACTGAGAGAACTGAAAAAGCAATATCCAGGTTATGCGGTTGTGGCTTATATCAACACAACGTCGGAACTGAAAACAGAGTGTGATGTGTGCGTGACCTCTGCTTCCGCAGTGGAGATCTGCCGCCGTCTGGATCATGACAAGATTCTTTTTATTCCGGATCCTAATCTGGGACATTTTGTGGCAGAGCAGATCCCGGAAAAGACGTTTGCTTTTTATAATGGAGGATGTCCGCGTCATGCGGCAGTTACCGGAGATGAGGCGGAAAAGGCAAAAGCGGCTCATCCGGGAGCCTTTCTTCTGGTGCATCCGGAGTGCCGTCCGGAGGTTGTAAAACACGCAGATTATATCGGTTCAACTACTGGAATCATGGCTTATGTAGAAAAATCAGAGGCAGAGGAATTTATTATCGGAACAGAGAACAGTATTGTGGAGCATCTGCAGTTTTCCTACCCGGAAAAAAGATTTTATCCTCTTTCCGTATCTCTGACCTGTATGGATATGAAGGTTACGACGCTGATGGATATTTATAACTGTCTGAAGGGACAGGGAGGAGAAGAAATCCAGCTTCCTCAGAATGTGATGGATGGGGCAGAAAAATGTATCAGAAGAATGGTTGAGCTGGGGTGATCAGCAAAATAGAAAAAAGACAGTCACATGACGGTTGTGACTGTCTTTTTTAATTATAAGCTTATAATTAAAAACAAGTTCGTTTTCTATTAGCCGATGTTGTTAACGGCTTTTGTCAAACGGGAAACTTTTCTTGCACAGTTGTTTTTGTGGTAAACACCCTTGGATGTTGCTTTGCTGATAGTAGCGATTGCTTCGTTGAGCGCTACCTGTGCAGCAGCCTTATCGTTGTTCTGAACTGCAGCTTCTACCTTTTTGATGGAAGTTTTAACAGCAGAGCGGATAGACTTGTTTCTCGCAGCTTTAGTTCTGTTTACTAAAATTCTTTTCTTTGCGGATTTAATGTTAGCCAATGTGATACACCTCCATTTCGAGTTTTTGATGATCTGTTCCAGAAACAGACACGGGCGCTTCTGTGAACATGCTTATATATTTTATTACACATATCTTTGAATGTCAATACATAATTCCTATAAAAAAGACAAATCCTACATAAAAAGACAATCCGGAGGAGAAAAGAATGTTGGGTAACAGCAGAATCAGAACGGACCTGGCACTGGAAGCTACAGAAAGCTTTGCAGAACGGGACACGGAGCTTCGAGGCGTGGAGATTCAGGAAGATTATAACGAAGAAAAGGACATCCGTACGACGATAGTAAAAATCACCACAGAAAATGGAGCGAAGGCCATGGGACGTCCTCAGGGAAATTATATTACCATAGAAGCACCTGATCTGTCAGCTTCCGATGAAGATTATCACAGGGAAATATCAGAGGAAATCGCAAAGCACCTCCATCGGCTGATTGATCTGGATCGGGAGACTTCGGTTCTTGTAGTGGGACTGGGGAACCAGGGAATCACCGCCGATTCACTGGGCCCCCTTGTGATCGATAATCTTCGTATGACGCGGCATATCATTCGGGAATATGGGCTGAAAAGCAGTGGGAAGGAAATTCTGCACCGGGTCAGCGGGATCATACCCGGGGTAATGGCACAGACAGGAATGGAAACTTCAGAGATCATCCAGGGAGTGACGGCAGAAACAAAACCGGATGTAGTCATTGCAGTAGATGCTCTGGCTGCCCGCAGTGTCCGAAGGCTGAACCGGACGGTTCAGATCACAGATACAGGGATTCATCCCGGTTCCGGCGTGGGAAATCACAGAAACGGACTTACAGAAGAGAATCTTCAGGTAAAGGTAATCGGTATAGGAGTTCCTACAGTAGTGGATGCGGCAACGATCGTTCATGATTCCATGGCTCACCTTTTGGACGCCCTGGAAGAACAGGAACAGAAAGAATTTCTGGAGGAAATGATATCGCCGAATCTGTACAGCATGTTTGTTACGCCGAAAGATGTGGACGAGACAGTGAAATACCTGAGCTTTACCATATCAGAAGGGCTGAATATAGCATTTTCCTAAAGGATGGTCATAATCATTGTTCTTGTGTCATAGGATACTTTGAAAGAGGTGATCCTATGACAAAGCTCCAGAAAGCATGCTGTATTATCATGAGTTTATGTTTTTGGGCAGTTCTGGCTGTAATGCCAGGCCCCTTTTTTATGAGAGGAAATGCATACAGGCAGTTTCCTCTTTATTGTTTTCTGGAGAAAAAAGCCAGAAGTGTTCCAGAGAGAGAAGATCCGGAAACCTATGAGAAACTGATGGAAGGGAATGCTGCATATCTGGCAAAACAGATGGAGAAAGAAAACAGGAGCCTGGATATCGTGGCAGAAAATCAGGACAGGCTATTACAGGAACAAGAAGATACCGTTTCTCCGGCGGAAAGTACAGGGAAACCGGAAACCACGGCAATTCCTTCAATCACAAAAGCACCTGAAATCACAAAAGCACCTGAAATCACAAAAGCACCTGAGATCACAAAAGCACCTGAGATCACAAAAGCACCTGAGATTACAGAAACGCCTGAGATTACAGAAGCGCCTGAGATTACAAAAGCGCCTGCAATTTCAGCAGTACCGGAAGAAGCCGCAGCGGCGCTGGCTCAGATCCAGCCGGCTCCGGTGATCGATCTGTCACCGGAGATTCTTGCGGATTATGATTATCTTTTGAATCATTTTTTTATTGTAGATGAGAGTACTGCCACAAACGCAGAACAGCTGAATGCAGAAAAATTTTTGGCAAAGGATCTTACCATAGCAAAGGATTCTGCTCATCCTCAGATTCTCATTTATCACAGTCATACGCAGGAAGCGTTTGTAGATTCCAGAGAAGGAGAAATCACAGATACCATTGTTGGAGTAGGCGACTATCTGGAAAAAATCCTTACCGATACTTATGGCTACCAGGTGATTCATATAACAGAGCCGTTTGACATGGCGGGAGGAACGCTTGACCGCAGTGCGGCTTATGATTACGCGCGTCCTTATATAGAGCAGGTTCTTGCAGAAAATCCTTCCATAGAAGTAGTTATTGATCTTCACAGAGATGGTGTTCCGGAGGATCGCCATCTGGTAACTACAATCAATGGAAAACCGACTGCCCAGATCATGTTTTATAATGGACTTAGCTATACACGCTCCAAAGGCAATGTCGATTATCTGCCGAATCCCTACATAGAAGATAACCTTGCGTTTTCTTTTCAGATGGAATATCAGGCGGCACAATATTATCCGGATTTTTACAGAGGCATCTATCTGTCCGGGCTGAGATACAATCTGCATTTGAAAAAAAGAGCAGTCCTTTTGGAAGCAGGAGCTCAGACAAATACAGTGCAGGAGGTAAAAAATGCAATGGAACCTTTTGCAGACATACTGGATCGGGTATTGAGAGGAGGGCGGTAGTGTTCGTTGACGGGGGCGGAGATGTCGTAGTAAACTATAATTATGACCTGAAAAATATGTAAACACAAATATTTATATTTATTTCAAGAAATGAAAATAGTATAATACAAAGTAAAATGCTGAAAGGTATAATTTGAAGAAACAGAAGTTAATAGGCTGGCATACATAGGGAAACCCGATAGGATGTATGGACTTAAGACAGATACCTATGCTATAATGAGGCACGAATGCCACGAAAACATGGCTGCTGTGACGGAGGGAACAGCAGCAAAACATACAGTAAATAAGAGGAGGAAGACTGCGGAATGACAGATCAGAGCAAGATTCGAAATTTCTGCATTATTGCACATATCGACCACGGGAAGTCTACACTGGCTGACCGTATTATTGAAAAAACAGGGCTTCTGACCCAGAGGGAGATGCAGTCCCAGATTCTGGATAATATGGATCTGGAGCGTGAGCGTGGGATCACGATCAAGTCTCAGGCGGTTCGTATTGTATATAGAGCAAAAGATGGGGAAGAATATATTTTTAATCTGATCGATACCCCGGGACATGTGGATTTTAACTACGAGGTATCCAGAAGCCTTGCTGCCTGTGACGGTGCAATCCTTGTTGTAGATGCGGCACAGGGTATTGAAGCACAGACTCTGGCAAATGTATATCTGGCGTTGGAGCATAATCTTGATGTACTTCCTGTGATCAATAAGATTGATCTCCCAAGTGCAGAGCCGGATCGTGTAATTAATGAGATCGAGGATGTGATTGGACTGGAAGCACAGGATGCCCCACAGATCTCTGCTAAGACAGGCTTGAACATTGAGGATGTACTGGAACAGATCGTGGAAAAAATCCCGGCTCCGCACGGGGATCCGGATGCCCCGCTGAAGGCTCTGATCTTTGACTCCGTTTATGACTCCTATAAAGGAGTGATTGTATTCTGCAGGCTGATGGACGGAAGGGTAACAAAAGGAACGACCGTTAAGATGATGGCAACTGGTTTTACTGCAGAAGTAGTAGAAGTAGGATACTTTGGAGCGGGACGTTTTATTCCCTGTGACGAGTTGAGCGCAGGTATGGTAGGATACTTTACCGCAAGTATTAAAAATGTCAGTGATACTCGTGTGGGTGATACGGTGACGGATGTGGCAAATCCGTGTGCAGAAGCCCTTCCGGGTTATAAGAAAGTACAGCCCATGGTTTATTGTGGACTTTATCCGGCAGACGGAGCGAAATATGGAGATCTTCGTGATGCTCTGGAGAAGCTTCAGCTGAACGATGCTTCCCTTTTCTATGAACCGGAGACATCAGTAGCTCTTGGATTTGGTTTCCGCTGTGGATTTCTGGGGCTTCTCCATCTGGAGATCATTCAGGAAAGACTGGAGAGAGAATATAACCTTGATCTTGTAACCACGGCGCCGGGTGTTATTTATAAAGTATATAAGACCAACGGAGATATGATCGAGCTTACGAATCCTTCCAATCTGCCGGATCCTTCGGAAATTGAATATATGGAAGAGCCTATGGTCAATGCCGAGATTATGGTGACCACAGAATTTATCGGCGCTATTATGGATCTCTGTCAGGAACGCCGCGGACAGTATATTGGTATGGATTATATGGAAGAAACTCGTGCTCTTCTGAAATATAAGCTTCCGCTTAATGAGATTATTTATGACTTTTTTGATGCTCTTAAATCACGCTCCAGGGGTTATGCTTCACTGGATTATGATCTTTGCGGCTATGAACGCAGTGAGCTTGTGAAATTGGATATCCTTGTAAATAAGGAAGAAGTGGATGCTCTTTCCTTTATTGTACATGCGGAAACAGCCTATGAAAGAGGAAGGAAAATGTGTGAGAAGCTGAAAGAGGAAATCCCCAGACAGCTTTTTGAAATTCCCATTCAGGCAGCAGTCGGAAGCAAGATCATTGCCAGAGAGACTGTCAGAGCTATGCGTAAGGATGTGCTTGCTAAGTGCTATGGCGGTGATATCAGCCGTAAGAAGAAACTTCTTGAAAAACAGAAGGAAGGTAAAAAACGTATGCGTCAGGTAGGAAACGTAGAGATTCCGCAGAAAGCGTTTATGAGTGTTCTTAAACTTGATGAAAAGTAAGCAGTCCCTGATGGATAAAGAGGGTATTAAAAAATGAAAAAAATTACAGCAAAAAAAATAACAGTCCTTTCCGTTCTGATGTTTTGTGCTTTTTTGTCCGGCTGTGGCTGTGGAAAGAAGAAAAAAGATCCGGCAGCAGAGCAGGTTTTGAAGATCAGTATCACACCAGAGCCTTCTCCTACCCCAAAGCCGGAAGAAGTAAACCAGGATGCTGTAGTGACAAATGGAAATATCACGATGGTAAATGAATATCTGACAAAGCAGGGAAGTTCAAATGAGGAATAAAAAAAGAATCCCTTTGGAACTATATGTCCATATCCCTTTCTGTGTGAGAAAATGTGAATACTGCGATTTTCTTTCCGGACCGGCAGGGAAGGAAACACAGAAATCGTATGTGCAGGCTCTTTTGAAAGAAATACAGGGAAGCGGGGATGCTTCTGACTGGGAAGTTATTTCGGTATTTATTGGAGGCGGAACCCCTTCGCTGCTGGACGCATCAGATATCAGTGATATTATGAAGGAACTGAAAGAAAAATTCGTTTTTTCGGATGATGCGGAGGTTACGATCGAAGCAAATCCGGGAACTCTGACTCTGCAGAAGCTGAAGTCTTACAGAGAATCCGGAATCAACAGACTGAGCCTGGGACTTCAGTCTGCAGATAATGAGGAACTCCGTATGCTGGGACGAATCCATACGTTTGAGGAATTTCTGGAGAGCTATGAATTTGCCCGCAAAGCAGGTTTTGATAATATCAATGTGGATCTTATATTTGCAGTTCCGGGCCAGACCAGAAAAGGCTGGGAGTATAATCTCAGAACAGTGGCGGAACTGAAACCGGAGCATATTTCTGCTTATAGTCTGATTATAGAAGAAGGAACTCCCTTTGCAGAAAAAGAGCTGGATCTTCCGGATGAGGACACAGAATATGAAATGTATGAGGATACCTCCAGGATTTTAAAAGAGTATGGATACAGCCAGTATGAGATATCGAATTATGCCAGGGACGGATATGCATGCAGACATAATTCCGGATACTGGAAGCGGACAGAATATCTGGGACTGGGGCTGGGTGCAGCTTCGTTGATGCCCTGGAAAGACTGCAGAGCCGGATTTCGGTTTCATAATACGGAGAATATGCAGGAATATCTGCAGTGGAGCGGCTGTCCGGAAAAAATACGGAAAAATGAAACGATGTTGTCTGTGAAGGAACAGGAGGAGGAATTTATGTTCCTGGGACTTCGGATGACGGAAGGCGTATCAGAAGCCGGATTTTATAAAAACTTTGCGGCTTCTATGGGTGAGGTCTATGGAGAAGTACTGGAAAAATACAGATCCATGGGATTTATGGAAAAAAATAAGGATTTCTGGCGCTTTACCCGTCAGGGCATCCATGTGAGCAACCAGATTCTGGCAGATTTTCTGCAGGATTGATATACAGGAAAGAAAATGGAGGAATAAATGGCTGAACATAACACCGGAAAAAAGTTTATCAAAATCCGTGGAGCAAATGTAAATAATCTGAAAAACCTGAGTGTAGATATTCCAAGAGATGAGTTTGTAGTTCTTACAGGTGTCAGCGGATCAGGTAAATCTTCTCTGGCATTTGATACAATCTATGCAGAGGGACAGAGACGTTATATGGAATCCCTTTCTTCTTATGCGAGACAGTTCCTTGGTCAGATGGAAAAACCGGATGTGGAGATGATCGAAGGACTTCCTCCTGCAATTTCTATTGATCAGAAATCTACCAATCGAAATCCTCGCTCCACCGTAGGTACGGTAACAGAAATTTATGATTATATGCGTTTGCTGTATGCCCGGATCGGAATTCCACATTGTCCGAAATGCGGCAAGGAGATTAAAAAGCAGACCGTAGATCAAATGGTGGACCATATCATGTCTCTCCCGGAACGTACAAGGATACAGCTGCTGGCGCCTGTGGTCAGAGGACGTAAGGGAACGCATGCGAAGCTTCTTGACCATGCAAAAAGAAGCGGCTATGTTCGTGTGCAGATAGACGGAAGTTTGTATGAATTATCTGAAGAAATCAAACTGGACAAAAACATCAAACATAATATCGAAATCATTGTTGACCGTCTGGTGGTAAAGCCGGGGATCGAGAAGAGGCTGGCGGATTCTATTGAGACGGTCCTTGATCTTGCAGACGGTCTTTTGATGGTTGATACAATGGACGGAAATGTTCTGACCTTCAGCCAGAGTTTTTCCTGTCCGGATTGTCAGATTAGTATTGATGAGATTGAACCGCGAAGCTTTTCTTTTAATAATCCCTTTGGCGCCTGCCCGGATTGTTTTGGTCTGGGGTATAAAATGGAATTTGATGAGGATCTGATGATACCAGACAAATCTTTGAGTATCCAGCAGGGCGCTATTGCGGTAATCGGATGGCAGTCCTGTACAGATAAAGGGAGTTTTACCAGAGCGATTCTGGATGCGCTTGCAAAAGAATATCAGTTTAGTCTGGACACTCCTTTTCAGGATTATCCGCAGAAGGTTAAGGATGTGCTGCTTCATGGAACAGACGGTCATTCTGTAAAGGTGTATTATAAAGGACAGAGAGGCGAGGGTGTCTATGACGTGGCGTTTCCTGGACTGATCAAAAATGTGGAACAGAGATACCGGGAAACTGGATCAGATGCCATGAAACAGGAATATGAATCTTTTATGCGGATCACACCGTGTAAAACATGTAAAGGACAGCGTTTGAAAAAGGAAGCGCTGGCTGTTACCGTAGGGGATAAAAATATTTATGAGCTGACAGCCCTTTCTATAGAAAATCTGAAAAAATTTCTTGAAGAATTGAAGCTGACAGAACAGCAGGAACTGATCGGCAGGCAGATTCTGAAAGAAATTCGTGCAAGAGTAGGATTTCTTGCAGAGGTAGGATTGGATTACCTTTCTCTTGGAAGAGCAACCTCTACGCTTTCCGGTGGAGAAGCGCAGAGAATCCGTCTTGCCACGCAGATAGGTTCTGGTCTGGTAGGAGTAGCCTATATCCTGGACGAGCCAAGTATCGGACTGCATCAGAGAGACAATGACAAACTGCTGAAGGCGCTGATGCGCCTGAGAGATCTTGGAAACAGCCTGATTGTTGTGGAACATGATGAAGATACCATGCGTGCGGCAGACTGTGTGGTGGATATCGGGCCGGGAGCCGGAGAACATGGTGGAAAACTGGTTGCCATGGGAACCGCAGAGGATCTGATGAAAAATGAAAGTTCCATTACAGGTGCTTATCTTAGCGGCAAATACAGCATTCCTGTACCATCTGAGAGAAAGAAGCCTTCGGGATGGCTGAAGATCCGCGGTGCTTCGGAAAACAATCTGAAGAATGTAAATGTGGATATTCCGCTGGGGATCATGACTTGTATTACAGGTGTCAGCGGATCGGGAAAAAGCTCCCTGATCAATGAAGTTCTTTATAAAACGCTGGCAAGGGATCTGAATCGTGCAAGGATCATTCCGGGAAAGCATAAAGAGATACTTGGAATGGATGCGCTTGATAAAGTGATCAGTATTGATCAGTCGCCAATAGGCAGAACGCCCAGATCCAATCCTGCCACATATACCGGTGTTTTCGATCAGATACGAGATCTTTTTGCCTCTACTGCAGATGCAAAGGCACGAGGATATAAAAAAGGCCGGTTCAGTTTTAATGTAAAAGGCGGACGATGTGAGGCCTGCAGCGGCGACGGAATCATCAAGATCGAAATGCATTTTTTATCAGACGTTTATGTTCCGTGCGAAGTATGTAAGGGAAAACGATATAATCGTGAAACGCTTGAGGTAAAATATAAAGATAAGAATATTTATGATGTGCTGAATATGACAGTGGAAGAAGCGCTTACATTTTTTGAAAACATTCCTTCTATCCGCAGAAAGATCCAGACGCTTTACGATGTAGGACTTTCCTATATCCGTCTGGGACAGCCTTCTACAGAGCTTTCCGGCGGAGAAGCACAGCGTATCAAGCTCGCCTCAGAACTGAGCCGGAGAAGTACCGGAAAGACGATTTATATTCTGGACGAACCCACAACCGGTCTTCATTTTGCAGACGTCCATAAGCTGGTGGATATTTTGAAAAGACTGGCAGAGGGCGGCAATACGGTGGTTGTGATCGAACACAATCTTGACGTGATCAAAACGGCGGATTACATCATAGATATGGGGCCGGAAGGAGGAGACAGAGGAGGTACTGTCATCGCCAGAGGAACACCGGAAGAGATTGCAAAGGTACCGGAATCCTATACCGGTCAGTATGTGGCAAAATATCTGAATTAAGACAAAGAACAGGAAAATAGATTTTTCTGCAGAATCAGGATGGCAGAAGACGGTCAGAAAGGAGGGCATTATGCCTGTAAGTGACATTGGTATCGATCTGGGAACAAAAAATTGTCTGGTTTATTCAACCGGGAAAGGACTTGTGCTCCAGGAACCTTCTATAGTGATATACGATAAAGATACAGAAAAGATCAGAGCCATAGGTGAAGAGGCCCGTCAGATGGCTGGTCATGTGACTTCCAATATGGAAGTGATTCGTCCGATTCGACAGGGTGTGATCGTTGATTTTAATGTAACAGAAAAAATGCTGAAATATTTTATCACTAAGGCGATGGGAAGCAGAGCTTTTCGCAAACCGCGTATCAGCATCTGTGTCCCGAGCGGGATTACGGAAATTGAGAGAAAAGCAGTAGAAGAGGTTACGTATCAGGCAGGTGCCCGTCAGGTATTTCTGGTAGATGAGCCTATTGCGGGAGCTATCGGTTCTGGTGTAGATGTGACAAAGCCTTTTGGAAATCTGATCGTGGATATTGGAGGCGGTACAACGGATGTGGCGGTGATCTCTCTTGGAGGAGTGGTTGTTTCTGCTTCCGTAAAAGTTGCAGGAGATGCTTTTGACCAGGCAATCCTGGAGTATGTCCGAAAGACGCATAGTCTTTTTATCGGTGAGGATATGGCGGAAGAGATTAAGATCAAGATCGGAACAGCTGTGGAGGAGGCCAACCCTCAGGTGCTGGAGGTAAAAGGCAGGAATATTATGACCGGACTTCCCAAGCAGGTAAAACTGACTTCTGAGGAGGTGCGGGCAGCTCTTAGAGATGCCACCGGACAGATTGTGGAAACGGTACATGGAGTTCTGGAAAAAACTCCTCCGGAGCTGGCAGCTGATATTGTGGATCGGGGAATCGTCCTGACCGGAGGAGGGGCTCTTCTAAGAGGTATGGACGTGTTGATAGAACAGAAGACAGGCGTAAATACACTGACCGTACAGAATGCCATGAATGTGGTTGCAGTGGGGACGGGAAAATATGCCGAGATCATGGCAAGAATGGATGAGTAGTGATATGAGTGAATGCGTGACCGGATACATTGACCATATTATCTTCAGAAATGAGGACAATGGATATACGATCTTTGTGATGAAAGGGGTAAAAGGGGAAGAGGAACTGACCTGTGTGGGGAATTTTCCTGTGATCAGTCAGGGGGCTACCATAGAAGCATCGGGAAGTTATATCAACCATCATGTATATGGGAAGCAGTTCCAGATTACTTCTTTTGCAGAAAAAATGCCGGAGGATGCGCTGGCGATGGAGAGATATCTTGGCTCCGGCGCTATCAAAGGCATTGGAGCAGCTCTTGCGGCAAGAATCGTCCGTCATTTTGGAGAGGATACACTGAGAGTTGTAGAGGAAGAACCGGAACGTCTGGCAGAGGTAAAAGGGATCAGTGAAAAAAAAGCCCGGGAGATCGCTGCGCAGACAGCCGAAAAGGCAGACATGCGTAAAGCAATGATGTTTCTGCAGAAGTATGGGATTTCGTTAAATCTGGGAGCGAAAATATACCAGAAGTATGGGGATTCTGTATATAGTGTCCTGCAGGAAAATCCTTATCGTCTGGCAGACGATATCAGTGGAGTGGGATTTAAGATCGCAGATGAAATCGCAGGAAGAATCGGTATCCATACAGATTCGGATTACAGAATCCGAAGCGGGATGATGTATACTCTTTTACAGGCATCAGGAGAAGGACATGTATATCTTCCGCAGGAAGAATTGTTTGGACGGGCATCGGTGCTTCTGGGAGTAGACCCTTCGTATATGGAAAAGCACCTGATGGATCTTGCAATGGAAAGAAAGGTTGTCCTGAAAGAAGATGGAGAATCTGTACTGGTATATCCCAGCCGTTTTTATTATCTGGAACTGAATACAGCCAGGATGCTGAAAGAATTGAATATCCTCTGCCCGGAGGATGAAGGATTTGTTCAGCGGCGGATCAGCCAGATCGAAAAGGAAACAGGGACGGTCCTGGATGAAATGCAGAAAAAGGCAGTGACCGAGGCCGCCAGCCATGGTCTGTTTATTTTAACGGGAGGTCCGGGAACCGGAAAGACGACGACGATCAATGCGATTATTCGTTTTTTTGAAGGAGAGGGCGTGGAACTTCGCCTGGCGGCGCCTACAGGTCGCGCGGCTAAGCGAATGACAGAAACTACCGGTTATGAAGCGCAGACGATTCACCGGCTTTTGGAACTGAATGGACTTCCGGAGGAAGAAAGAGAAGGACAGGCAGTTCATTTTGAAAGAAATGCAGAAAATCCTCTTGATGCAGATGTGATCATTATAGATGAAATGTCTATGGTAGATATTCATTTAATGCATTCGCTTCTCCTCGCAGTAACTGCTGGCACACGACTGATCCTTGTAGGAGACGAAAATCAGCTGCCCAGTGTAGGGCCGGGGAATGTTCTTCGTGATATTATCCGAAGCGGAGAATTTTCGGTGGTTGAATTAAAGAAGATTTTTCGCCAGGCATCAGAAAGTGATATTGTAGTCAATGCCCATAAGATCAACAGAGGAGAACAGGTCACTCTCAGTAATAAAAGCAGAGATTTCTTTTTCCTGAAAAGACAGGATGCGGATATCATCATCCGGGTGGTGATTGCTCTGATCCAGGAAAAACTGCCCAGATATGTAGAGGCAAAACCGTTTGATATCCAGGTGCTGACTCCTATGAGGAAGGGACTTCTGGGGGTGGAACGTCTGAATCAGATCCTGCAGCGGTATCTGAACCCTCCGGATCCCTCTAAAAAGGAAAAAGAACTGGGACAGGGACTTTTCCGTGAGGGAGACAAGGTGATGCAGATCCGGAACAACTATCAGCTGGAATGGGAAATCCGAGGCAGATATGGAATACCTGTTGATAAAGGCGTTGGTGTCTTTAATGGAGATACCGGGATTTTGAAATCGATCAATGACTTTTCAGAGACGGCAGAAGTGGAGTTTGAAGATGGACGCTGTGCGGAGTATTCTTTTAAGCAACTGGAAGAACTGGAACTTGCCTATGCAGTGACCATACATAAATCCCAGGGTTCGGAATATCCGGCAGTGGTGATTCCGCTTTTGTCAGGACCAAGGATGCTTCTGAACAGAAATCTGCTTTATACCGCGGTTACCAGGGCGCGGAAATGTGTGACTCTGGTAGGAAGCGAGGAGACATTTCGTGAAATGATCAATAATGAAAAGCAGCAGAGACGCTATAGTTCTCTTGATGTGCGCCTGAAAGAAGAACTGTAGGATCCTTTTTCATCGGGGAGAAAGGATGAGGGATGAAAAAAATCATCCGCATATTTTTAAATATTTTGTATCCCAGGCATTGCCCGGTATGTCACGGAATCCTGAAAGATCAGGAAAGTCTTGTCTGTCCGGAATGTGAGAATGGTTTTAACAGAGTAGGCAGCCATTATTGTCTGAAATGTGGCAAACCGGTAAAAGCCCAGGAAGAATACTGCGCGGCATGTCGTGGACATAAGCGGGCCTTTGACAGAAACAGATCGGTGTTTCTTTATGATGGAAAACTCCGACAGTCATTGGTAAGATACAAATATTATGGAGCCAGGGAATACGGGGATTTTTATGCGGAATCCGTCTGCAGATTTATTGGTGATGAAATCCGCAGATGGGATCCGGACGTGCTGATCCCGATACCTCTTACTGCTGCAAAGCAGCGAATGAGAGGGTTTAATCAGGCAGGATACATGGCGGAACGGATTGGCACAAAACTTGAAATACCGGTGTCTCACGATCTTTTAAAAAAGATCCATGAGACCAGATCACAGAAAAAACTGAATGCAGCACAGAGAAAACAGAATTTGAGAAACGCTTTTTGTGTAAAAGAAGATCTCCATGGATACACGGTGCTTGTGATCGATGATGTATATACAACCGGAAGCACAATGGAAGCTGCAGCTTTATGCCTGAAAGCGGCAGGCGCAGAAAAGGTCTACGGTATCACTTTGTGTACCGGACAAGGATGAGAAAAACCATAAAAATACTTTTCATGCATAGTGATATATGATACAATTAAAGTACTGTGAATACTTGTGTCTGTTTATGGGAAAGAATCACAGCAGAGATTTCAGACAGATTGTCTGGAAATGTATGTTTGATTGAGGAGCAGATTATGATCAACGAAGAAAAGGTAAAGATAATGACAAAAATTGCCATGTATGAGCAGGGCAAGGGCAGGAAATACCTTCCGGTCAGCAAATATTACAGAAGTGATTACATTGGGCTTGCACTGATCAAGAACTTCTTTCTTGTAACCATTGGGTATATCATGGCCATTGCAGCTGTGGCGGTTTATTTTGGCGAATATCTGATGGAGAATCTTCACAAAATGGATCTTGTCTCTTTGGGGATCTACATAATCATCGGATATGTGGCTGCACTTGTAGGATATTCTATTCTGACATATATACAGTATTCTGTGAAATATTTTAAAGCGAAAAAAAGTGTGAAGGAATATTATACGCAGCTTACAGAACTGAGTAAAATATATACACGGGAAGAAAAAAGAAGCGCTGGCAGAGGAACAGCAGGAGGGAATCGTAAATGACAGCATTATTGGAATTTAAACAGAAGGTCAAAAGTCTGTATTCAAAATATGAAATGTATCTGCAGCCGCTGATAAAATTTGTTTTGGCGCTTGTATATTTTATCTGGATCAACTCCAATATGGGATATATGACAGCTCTCGACAATATTTTTGTTGTTCTGATCCTGTCCCTGATATGTTCCATACTTCCGTCGGGAATGATGCTTTTTACCGGGTATGTACTGATGACTGCTCACAGTTATGTGCTGGGGATTGATGTGGCAGCTTTTATGCTGGTGCTGATCCTGTTTATGCTGATCATGTTTCTCAGATTCAGCTCAGGGCAGAATATCGTAATGGTGCTGACACCTCTGGCATGTGCATTTGACCTTCCGGTACTCCTTCCTATAGGGTGCGGACTTCTGGGCAGTGCACTTTCTGCACTTCCGGCAGCAGGCGGAGTGATTATTTATTATTTTATAAGATTTATCAGAACGCAGTCACAGATCCTTCAGAATTCAGATGCGCAGATCCTTGACAGGATTACTATTCTGGCAGACGGTCTGATGAAAAACGGAGAAATGTGGCTGACTCTGGTTGCCTTTGTGGTAGTTATCCTGGCAGTGAATCTGATCAGAACAAGAACTTTTGATTATGCATGGCATACAGCCATTGTAGCAGGCGGCGTGATCTATGTTGTACTTATGCTTGCCGGAAGCAGTATGATGGGAATTTCCATTTCAGTTGTTCCGATGATCATTTTTGCTGTTGTAGCAGTACTGCTCGGACTTGTGTTGGAGTTTTTTGCTTACGGTGGAGATTATACCCGTACAGAAAGACTTGAATATGAAGACGATGAGTATTATTATTATGTGAAGGCAGTTCCCAAGGCTCTGGTGACAACCTCTGAAAGAAGTATCAAAAAGATCAACGCAGAACCGGCAAGGGAAGACAGAAAACAGAATGAACGCGTGGTGAAATATAATGAGCCACTTTTCCAGGGAGAAGAGCCTCCCAGAAAAAGAAAAAAAGAAAGTCCGGTACAGATGGAAGAAACAGTGATCCGGAAACCTATCGTAGATGATGTGGATTTTGAGAAAAAACTGGAGGAATCACTGAAAGATCTGTAATGCAGGAGTCAACTGCAGTCTGAGGACGCATCGGATAGAAAGGAGCGGCTATGCAGAACATCGTAAGCATATTGAACGGCCATCTTTCCCGTATCAATATGCCAAGTGTCAATATCATTGATGTAATAGAGATTCTCTTGATCTCTGTCTTTGTATACCAGTTTATGGTGTGGATTAAATATACCCGTGCCTATACTCTTCTGAAGGGTCTTCTGGTTATTGGCGCTTTTCTGCTGATTGCCTATATTTTTAAGATGAATACGATCCTGTGGATCGTATCGAAACTGGCCAGTGCCTTGATCACAGCAGTTATCGTCATTTTCCAGCCTGAACTTCGCAAGGTGGTGGAACAGCTTGGACAAAAACGGATAATGGCTTCGATCATTCCTTTTGACGTAGGGAAAGAAGTGCAGGAACGTTTTAACGACAGGACGATCAATGAGCTGATCAAGGCCTGTTATGATATGGGAGAAGCAAAGACTGGAGCTTTGATCGTAATCGAACAGACCAATCATCTGGATGAATATGTGCGTACAGGAATTACTGTAGACGCAGTTCTTTCCAGTCAGCTTCTGATCAATATTTTTGAACATAATACACCGCTTCATGACGGAGCGGTAGTGATGAGAGGAAACCGCATCGTTGCAGCGACTTGCTACCTGCCTCTGTCAGACAACATGGAATTGAGCAAGCAGCTGGGGACCAGACATCGCGCAGGTGTGGGAATCAGTGAAGTTTCAGATTCTGTGACGATTATTGTTTCAGAAGAGACCGGACAGGTTTCTGTGGCACAGGATGGAATACTGGTGAGGGATATTACTTCTTCCCAGTTAAAAGAAATTCTTAAGAAAGCGCAGAATAAAACTATTATTGACAATAATCGACTGAGACAGTTTTTTAAGGGGAGGTCAAAGCATGAAGGAAAAACTGACAAATAATCTCTCTCTGAAGATTCTCTCTCTGATCGTGGCAATTCTTGTATGGCTTTTGGCCATTAACGTAGATAATCCTATCGTGACACGATCTTTTGTTGTTACAGATGTTCAGCTCCTGAATGAAGCGTATATTGATGCAGACGGCAAGATGTGTATGAGAGATGATGAACAGGAACCTATCCGGGTAACAGTAAAAGCCCAGAGGAAGGTTCTGGATGACCTGTCTGTGATGGATATACGGGCTGTGGCAGATCTGCAGCAGGCCGTCAGTCTGGATACAAATCCGGTGATGGTGCCTATTTCGGTTACAATAGGCAGGATTCCATCAGAGAATATCCAGGTCAATCCTCAGAATCTCAGTCTTCATATAGAAGATAAAGAAACCCAGGAGTTTGTAGTCAATGTAGCGGTCGGAAATGATTCGAAACCGGAAAAAGGGTATGAGATCGGAACCCTGGAATCAAGCCCTGAGAAAATCAGGATTACAGGACCGACTTCTCTGATTAATAAAATAGATAAGGTAACAGCATCTATTGATGTGAATGGGGCAACTTCTGACGTGGTGAAGGAAAGAGAAGTAACAGTCATAGATAAAAACGGAGAAGAATTCAGTGCTCAGGATATGAGTTATCTGAATGTTTCAAAGGTTTATGTGACAGCACGCCTGTGGAAGGTGCGCACCGATGTCAAGATCAGTGCAGAGTGTTCTGGAACACCGGCAGATGGTTACCAGGTGGAAAGTGTTACCACGACTCCGAATGTGATCAGTGTATCGGGCAGTGATGAAGCTCTGGCTGCTTTGGCAGAGCAGGGAAACATTGTTTCCATACCAGCTGAGGTTATTGACATTTCAGGGAAATCCAAGGATTATGAGGAAAAGGTGAAGATTTCTGATTATCTGCCAGAAGGATTGAAACTGATAAACGACTCCAGTGCAGATGTATTTGTACATGTGAACATCCTTCCTGAAGGAAGCACGGTATGTGAAATTCCTACGAAGAATATCAAGGTTGAGGATATGCCGGATGGAATGCAGGTGACATTTGATGCTGCACAGATAGAAGTACGCGTAAAGAAAACAGAAGAAGATCTGGAGAATCTGAATGAAAAAGAAATCAAAGCATCCATCAATCTGAAAGATACAGAAGAGGGTGTTTATGAGATTCCTGTAGATATCAGTATTCCGAATGGTTATGAACTGGTAGATGAGGTTACGGCAGATATTGAGGTTTCCAAAATTTCGAAAGCGGAAGAAAACAGTTAAACAGGAGAAAAAATATGGTCAGTCAGAAGATTACGATCAACAATCCGTCAGGATTGCACTTGCGTCCTGCCGGTACTTTGTGTAATATAGCAATTAAATACCAGTCTCTGATTACTTTTTCATATGATGGAGGGACTGCGAATGCCAAAAGTGTTCTCAGTGTGCTCGGTGCATGTGTGAAATGCGGAGACGAGATCGAACTTGTCTGTGAAGGTACAGATGAGGCAGAAGCAATGAAAGCTATGATTGCTGCTATCAACAGCGGTCTTGGTGAATAAATAAAAGCAACAAGTGGTGTGGAAAAGAAATAAGGAGGAAGTACGTTGAAAAAACGAGTAGTGGCAGTTTTGTTAAGCCTGACAATGTGTTCAGCAATGGTTGCAGAAACCGGAGCTGCGGCAATCGCAGAGCCTTCTGCAGCAGTGGTATCTGAGGATGTATTTTCAGATGAAGCATCAGAAATTACAGATGATCAGAATGGGAACGGTGAGGTACAGACAGAAGAGCCTGAGGGAACAGATGGAGGCAGTATAACAATTGAGGATCCAAATGCAGGAGAAGTTCCTGATGATGGGAATTCTGATCATGCAGACGGTGGAATTACAGATAACAACACAGTCGTAACTCCGGATACAGAGACTCCTCAGACAGATTTTGAGGATCCGGAAGTGGAATTGGACGGACTGTTTAGTTCCGGAGAAAATATGACGGAAACAGAACAGCAGGCTCCGATTCTGGAAGAGGAAAATACAGATGCTGTTGCAGCTTCTTTTGAGTCCGCAGATGAAGCAGCTCATACGGCAACTCTTTTGTATACCCGTTGGGAGGATTTTCAGGAAAAGGGCTGGAAGTTAAGAAAACTTCCAAAAGAAAAAGCAGTACAGGAAACTCCTGTAGAAAACGCAGGAACTGTTGAGCAGCCGACTCTGGATACAGAGACCGTGGAGCCGGAAGAGGCCATTGTTGATGTTGCTGACGAAGCAGCAGAAGAGGCTGTTGTTTCCAAGACAATGGAAACAGAGACATCTTCCCAGGTCCCGGATGTAGAGACCATGGATATTTCTGATGAAGCAGCAGAAACGCCAGTGACAATTCCTGAGACAGAGGTACAGCAGGAAGTTCAGACAGAGGAAACACAGACAGAGCAGGTTGGTGCGACTGTAGAATATTATAAAAATACTCTGGTAGAGATCACAACGGTAGATAGTAAGGGACAGCAGCTTTCTAAGGGAACCTACTTCTTTAATAAATATGGATATATGGTACGAGGCAGGGTAAAACTTAGTAAAGAAATGGATGGTTACGCACAGCGCTGTGACGGAGCCTACAGTGATGGAGAGTATTATTTCCTTGAATCTTATAAGGCAAAAGTAACCAATCCGAATACTCCGGCTGGTAATAAACTTACTCCATACAACTCTGAAGTTGGACAAATGCAAAAAGAATTTTGGGTTTGCTATGGTATGCATGAAAATGCAAGATACCGTTATTATGGAGCAAAGGGCCGCTATCAGGCAAAAAAGACAGGCGCGTATAAAATATTCGAAGACAAAGACGCTCTTTATCTGCTGAACCAATACGGTGCCCTTTTGAAAGGGAAACTGGTAAAAGCAGCGGATGGTTACTACTATTATTCCAATAAATACGGTCAGGTTTATACAGATAAACTGATCAAGAGAGGCGGCTACAGATATTATTTCACTTCCAGTGGAAAGCGTGCAACATGGAAAAACTGTTGGGTACGTCTGGGCGCAAACACCAACAACCGTTATTATTATTTTGGAAGTGTTCCAGGACGTGTCCAGGAGAAAAAAGGTATCCAGAAAGTTACAGTTAATGGTAAATTTGTAGGCTGGTTCCTGTTCACCTCCGGAGGAAACAATGTTCAGAACTACTGGTCTAAGGACAGATATTTCCTTCCTGACGGACGTATGGCCAGCGGTGTAACAAAGGTTGGAAAGAATTATTACTTCTTTGAACGTTCCTCTACTACAAAATATCGCGGAAACAGATATAAAGGAACCTGGATCAAGTACAATAATAAATATTATTATGCAGCAAGCAACGGTGTTCTGGCAGCCAATGGATGGAGAACCATCAAAGGCGGAAGATATTACTTCGAGAACTGTACCGCAGTGACAAATAGAACAATGAAAGATCCATCCACAGGTAAATGGGGATGGCTGGATTCACGCGGAAGATATGCAACAGAATGGATCATTATGGATGATGCCAAAAACCGCGCTCGCTATATGGACCCAACTACAGGACGTGTATTAAAGAACACTACAAAGACAATCAATGGCGTAAATTATCGTTTTGATAAATACGGTAACCGTGTCAATGACAGAACAAGTGAGTTCAGACAGAGTTCCTATTATCTGGAATGTGATCGAGTCAATGGTGTTATGACTATTTACACAAATTCCAAGAAGAATGTTCCGATTAAGACCGTTCGTGTATCTGTCGGACTTCCAGGCACTGCGACACCACTGATGACAAATGAGCGTATTGACCGTGCAGACCGCTGGCAGCTTTTGATGGGACCATCCTGGGGACAGTATGGAACTCATGTAAGAGGAGGAATTTATATCCATTCTGTGGCAAGTGGACAGAGACATGGAAATAATCTTCCGGCAGGAGAATATCTGAAACTTGGAAATCCAGCTTCCCACGGATGTATCCGCTGCTGTGTTGCAGATGCAAAATGGATCTGGGAAAACTGTAATGGATCTAAGATCACAGTCTTTGACGGAAAGTATAATGCCAATGAAACCTTTAAGGGACCTCTTGGAAGAAATCCGCTGACACCACTGAGAGGAAGCGGAACCTTCGATCCTACAGATCCGGAATATAAGTAATGATAAAAAAGGAGGCTGTTACAGAACTGTTCCGAAGAGAGAAAATTTATATCGATCGGAAGGGACAGGAAGAGTGACAGCCTCTTCTTAGGAGGAAAAAATAATATGAGAACATATCTGGTAACAGGCGGAGCAGGATTTATAGGATCCAACTATATCCACTACATGTTTCAGAAATATGACAATGAGATCCGCATCATCAATGTGGATAAGCTGACCTATGCAGGAAATCTGGAAAACCTGAAGGATATTGAAAACAGAGACAACTATACCTTTGTAAAGGCGGATATCTGTGACAGCGAAGCTATCATGAAGATTTTTGATGAAAATGACATTGATCGTGTTGTTCATTTTGCAGCAGAGAGTCATGTGGACAGAAGTATTCGCAATCCGGAAGTGTTTGTAAAAACAAACGTGCTGGGAACACTGGTTATGCTCAATGCAGCAAAAGCTGCATGGGAACTTCCTGACGGAACCTTTAAACCAGATAAAAAATTCCTTCATGTTTCTACGGATGAGGTATATGGATCTCTTGAGGATGAGGGTGGCTTTTTCTATGAGACTACCCCTTATGATCCGCATAGTCCGTATTCTGCAAGTAAGGCCTCTTCTGATATGCTGGTAAAATCTTATATGGATACTTACAAATTCCCGGCAAATATTACAAACTGCAGCAATAACTATGGACCATATCAGTTCCCGGAGAAGCTCATTCCGCTGATTATCAATAATGCACTTCAGGGTAAGAAGCTTCCGGTATACGGAGATGGAAAGAATGTTCGTGACTGGCTGTATGTTATGGATCATGCCAAGGGAATTGATATGGTTCAGGAAAAGGGACGCCTTTTTGAAACTTACAATATTGGCGGACATAATGAAAAACAGAACATCCAGATTATCCATATTATTCTGGATACTCTTCAGGAAATGCTTCCGGAAGGAGATCCCAGAAGAGAACTTGTCAGTGAGAATCTGATCACTTATGTAGAAGATCGTAAGGGACATGACCGCCGATATGCCATTGCTCCTGATAAGATCAAAGAAGAGGTTGGCTGGTATCCGGAAACTTGTTTTGAAGATGGAATCCGTCTGACGATCAAATGGTTTTTCGAAAATGAGGATTGGATGAAAAACGTGACAAGCGGGGACTATCAGAAATATTACGAGGATATGTATAAAACAAAATGATTTTTCCGAAAGAGATTGTCAGGTGAATTCTGGAAATTCTTCCAGAAAGTTATATGCTGCAGTTCGTGAGGTGACTCCGGGACTGCAGCATTGTTTTTTGGGAAAGAGTACATTTTGTACAAATTTTCCTGATAAAGAAATGTTTCGCGAGGATGTGCTCAGATGCATGCCGGATCAGGTCAGACAGACTGTAAAAACTTATGGAAAGCCCGACAATAAAATGATAAAATATAAGACAGAACAGAAATGAGGGTGTTAAGAATGAAGAAGATTGTGATCATCGGGGCAAATGATTTTCAGAGACCTTTAATAAAAAAAGCGAAAGAAATGGGATATGAAACGCATGTGTTTGCCTGGAGAGAAGGAGCCACAGGCGCAGAAGATGCAGATTTCTTTTATGAGATCAGTATCACAGAAAAAGATCAGATCCTGGATGTCTGCAGAAAGATCCAGCCGGATGCAGTGGCAACGATCGGATCAGATCTTGCAAATATTACAGTGCAGTATCTGTCAGAAAAATTAGGACTTCCTGGAAACAGCAGCGAATGCATTCAGAATTCTACGAATAAAGCTTCTATGCGTCTTGCTTTTCAGAAAGCCGGCATTCCGGTACCATTTTTTGAAACGGTGGGAGAGGGCGAGTCTGCTCATCCCCAGTCATACCCTGTGATTGTGAAGCCTACAGATCGTTCCGGAAGCAGAGCGATTACCAAGGTATATAAAGAGGAAGATCTGCCGGGCGCTGTTTTTAGTGCTGTAAGTCAGTCTTTTGAAAAAAAGGCAATTGTAGAAGAATATATAGAAGGCGCAGAGTATAGTGTAGAGACCATAAGCTATGAAGGGCATCATACTTGTCTGGCGATTACCAAAAAATTCACCACAGGAAGCCCTCATTATATAGAAGTGGCGCATATACAACCAGCGCCTTTGACAGAAGCTGTGGAATGCAGAGTAAAAGAAACCGTCTTTAAAGCACTGGATGCACTGGGAATCGCATATGGAGCCGGTCACAGCGAACTGCGGATCAGCAAAACAGGAGAAATCCGTATTATTGAAATTGGCTCCCGTATGGGAGGAGACTGTATTGGTTCTGATCTGGTCCCTCTTTCTACCGGGCAGGATTTTGTAGGAATGGTAGTAGATACGGCATCTGGAAAACCACCGGTATTAAAAGCGCCAGACAGACATGTGGCGGCTATTCGTTTCCTTATGAATGAGAACGATCAGAAGCTGCTTGCTGAACTGCAGGAAAAACATCCGGATAAGCTGCGCAAAGTGGTGATAGAAGGCACAGTAAAAAAAGCAAACATTGTGGACAGTGGAAACCGACCGGGATTCTTTATCCTGCAGGCAGATTCCCACGAAGAAATGGAAGAGCTTCTCCATCATGGACCATGGGAAAATCCTCTGAAAGAACTTCCGGAAACACCGGTACAGAAACTGAGATTTTCCGGAGGAGAAATCAGCTGGAAGGCACCGGAGATTCCGGGCTGGCAGATATCATCAGCACATATCCCCTGCAATCATTTTTATATGAAGAGAGACGATCTCCTGCCATTTTCTTTTGGAGGAAATAAGGTTCGCTTTGCCCGGAAATTTCTGGAAGATATGAGAAGAGAGCATTGCGACAGTATGATCATTTATGGAAATTATCATTCCAATCTTTGCCGGATATTGACAACTCTCTGTCACGAACTGGGAATGCCTTGCTATATGGTCCATAATACAGAAGATATAAAAGAGCACAAAGAGACTCAGAACAGCCGGGTAATCCGGGCCATGGGAGTAAGAGAGATTCCCTGTGGAAAAACCGGGATTGCGGATGCTGTGCAGCTGGCGATGGATGAGCTGACAGAAAAAGGATATCGCCCTTATTATATTTATGGAAATACAAAAGGCCAGGGACGGGAATGGGCTCCCATGGAGGCTTATGCGGAGGCATACGAGGAAATCTGCCGTCAGGAAGAAAAAAAGGGGCTTCATTTTGATTATATATTCCTGGCATCCAGCACCAATGCGACTCAGGCCGGACTGCTTGCAGGAAGCCTGAAAGCAGGAGATAACAGAAAGATCATCGGTATCTCTGTTTCCAGAAATGAAAAAAGAGGAAAAGAGGTCATTGCCTCTGATCTTAAGGTATATGCGGATAAATTTGGACATAGTTTCCCGGAAAATCTGGAAGATCATATTTATTTTACAGATGAATATCTGGGAGACGGATATGGACGCTATTCTTCTAAAACAGCGGATATCATCAGGAAAATATACGGCGAAGAGGGAATACCTCTTGATATGACCTATACAGGAAAGGCTTTTTATGGTATGGTAAGATATCTGGAAGAACACCAGATTCATGATAAAAATATTCTGTTTCTCCATACAGGAGGAACCCCTTTATTTTTTGATTTCCTGGAGGAGAATGATCTTTGACTATGAAAAAATTAATGATTCTTGGCGCCAGTTATTCTCAGCTTCCTCTTTATCAGGAAGCAAAAAAACTGGGTATTTCTACAGTAGCTGCCAGCATTCCGGGAGACTGGCCGGGATTTCAGGCGGCAGACGAATATACGTACACGGATATATCAGATCCTGCGGCTGTATATGAGGCGGCAGAAAAGTTCCATGTAGATGGTATCGCTACCTGCTGTCTGGATACCGGAGTAAGAGCTCTGGGTTATGCATGTGAGCAGCTCGGACTGAAAGGACTGAGCGCGGAAGCGGCAGAAATCAGCAGCAATAAGTTTAAGATGAAGGAAGCTTTTATGGCAGGCGGAGTAAACTGCGCCCGTCATATCTGTATCCGAAACAGGAAAGAGCTTGCTGAGGCTCTGGAATGTCTGGAATTTCCTGTAGTCCTTAAGGCAGTAGACCTGATGGGAAGCCGAGGGATTTTTCGGTGCGATACAAAGGAAGAAGCATTTGAGCGGTATGAAGACACGATGAAAGCTACCGGAAAAGATTACTGTCTGGCAGAAGAATTTATTGAAGGAGAAACCCTTGGCTGTGAGGCTATGATCTCCAACGGGAAGCTTCTTTACTGCCTTCCTAATAACATTGATGCTTTCCAAAGTTATGTGCCGACACCGGTAGGACATTCTGTTCCTTACAGAAAACAGGAGATGCTGGGAGAGAAGGTGAAGCATCAGGTGATGCTTGCCATTCAGGCGGTAGGGCTTGATAATTGTGCAGTGAACTGTGACCTGATTGAAAAAGATGGAAAGATTTATGTGATTGAAATCACCGGAAGGGCAGGTGCGACCTGTTTGCCGGAAACTGTTGGCTTGTATTACGGCATCAATTATTATGAGGCGATTGTGCGGCTTGCCATGGATATGGAACCGGAAAAGCTGTTTGAAGGTCATATCCCGCGTCAGTCCAGCCTTTCCAAGATACTGACCTCAGACAGAAGCGGTATTGTAAAAGAAATCCATAATACAAATGTGCCTGCAGAGGATATTGTGGATCTCTCTTTTAATATTCAGCCGGGAGATCAGGTGAACCGTTACGAAAATGGAAGAGACCGAATTGGTCAGGTGATCCTGACCGGAAAAGATCTGGATGCCTGCGAAACGCGTCTGGGCGATATTTTGTCGAAAATTAACATTGAATTTACAGTATGATTGTGAGAGAATAACATGAGAAATGACCATGACTCAAAAAAAAGTACATATCTGCTGCTTCATATCAGCCTTTTGTTCAGTTCTTTAAGCGGCGTCTGTTCCAAGCTGGCCTCCGGATATGCAGATCATATTTTTTCACTGCAGTTTATTTTCTGGTTTGGACTGGTATTTGTGATCATGTTCGGTTATGCAGTGATCTGGCAGCAAATCCTGAAACGCATGCCTTTGACAGTGGCATATGCGAACCGTCCTGTGACGCTGATATGGGGGATCATCTGGGGAGCGCTGATCTTTGGTGAAAAGATTACCTGGAATATGATTGCCGGAGCAGTGGTTATCTTTGCCGGAATCTGTCTGGTAACATCAGAAAATTTTGAGAAGGGCGGTGAGAAGCATTGAGCAGTTTTCAGATATCGGTATGTATTATGCTTTTATCTGTATTTATCTCATCCGTTTCCCAGATCATTCTGAAAAAAGCAGCAAACAAAATATATGACAGTCCGCTGAAGGAGTATCTGAATCCCATGGTGATCGGAGCCTACGGCCTTTTTTTCTGCTCTGTGATCCTTACTATGCTGGCACTGCGGAATCTGCCGCTTTCTATGTCGCCGATTCTGGAATCTACAGGATATATTTTTGTTTCGGTAATGGGATATTTCTTTTTGAAAGAAAGATTCAGCAAAAGGAAACTTATGGGATTTGCCCTGATCCTTGCAGGAATCTTTATATTTAACCTATAGAAACGAGGGAGAAAAGATGCTGGTATCGATTGTCATACCGTGCTACAATTCAGAGCACACCATCGGAAAGGTGGTAGAGCTTGCAATAGAAGAATTTGAGAAACTGAAAGATTATGAGTGTGAGTTTGTGCTTGTAAACGACTATTCCAGAGATGATACCTGGAAGTCTATTCATGCACTGGCCGGGAAATATCCGAATGTAAAAGGAATTAATCTTGCGAAAAATTTTGGGCAGCATAATGCCATTATGGCAGGAATGAACTATGCTGAGGGAGATCTGATCCTGGGAATGGATGACGATATGCAGAATCATCCTTCCCAGATTCCGCAGTTTCTGGATAAAATGGAAGAAGGCTATGACATTGTGTTCGGTGTGTTTAAGCAAAGGAAATTTTCCTGGTTTAAAAACCTGACAGGCGCAGTGAGCCGTTTTCTTTTGTGGCATCTTCTGGATCGTCCAAAGGATATTCAGATGAGCAGTTTCTGGTGCTGCAGGAAATATGTAAGAGATGAAGTTGTAAAATATGACGGTTACAATACCTTTCTCCAGGTACTGTTTTTCCGTACCACACATAATATCGCAAACATAGAGATCGAGCATTTTGAACGAGAAGTGGGAACCTCCAATTATAATTTCAGAAGAGGACTGAAGCTCTTTATGTCCTGTCTGAACTTTACAGTGATTCCTCTTCGACTTGCGACATTTTTTGGAACGTTGTTTTCCGCAGCGGGTTTCATTGGCGCGGTGGTTGTTTTTATCCGTAAACTTTTGAATCCGTCTGTGACCATTGGCTGGTCTTCCCTGATGTGTGCGATGCTGGTATTGTTTGGCATCTGTTTTCTGATGCTGGGAATTGTCGGAGAATATCTGGGCAAGCTGATGCTGAATGTGAACAAAACACCCCAGTATGTGATACGGGACAAGGAGAATGTTTCTGAAACCGCTGATAATAAGGAAGAAGAAAAACAGGGAAATAAAGAATGATAGATTTTAACAGACCTGCTCTTGTAGGGAAAGAACTGAACTATATCAAAGATGCCGTAGACCAGGGAATGCTCTGTGGAGACGGTAAATATACAAAACTCTGCTCTCAGTGGATGAAGGACAGATTTCAGGCTTCTCAGGTGTTTCTGACAACATCCTGTACACATGCACTGGAGATGGCGGCTTTCCTTTGTGATATTCAGCCGGGAGATGAGGTGATCATGCCTTCCTATACCTTTGTATCTACGGCTGATGCTTTTGTACTCCGGGGGGCAAGGATCGTGTTTGTAGATATCCGGCCGGATACTATGAATATAGATGAAAAACTGATCGAAGGGGCTATTACAGAGAAAACAAAGGCTGTGGTACCGGTCCACTATGCAGGGGTATCCTGTGAAATGGACAAGATCATGGAACTGGCAAAAAAATATAATCTGGAAGTAGTTGAAGATGCTGCGCAAGGTGTGGAGGCTTATTACCACGGAAAAGCGCTGGGAACAATTGGAGATTTTGGATGCTACAGTTTCCATGAAACAAAGAATTATACTATGGGAGAGGGCGGCGCTCTTGTATTCCAGAAAAATGAATATCAGGAAAAGGCAGAGATTCTCAGAGAAAAGGGAACGGACAGGAGTAAATTTTTCCGAGGACAGGTAGATAAATACCGATGGATCGACTATGGTTCTTCTTATCTTCCAAGTGAAATGAATGCGGCCTATCTGTATGCCCAGCTGGAAGAGGCAGAGAAAATCAATGGTAAGCGTCATCAGATTTATGATTATTATAATGAAGGACTGAAGGTTCTGGAGGAACAGGAAAAAATCCAGAGACCTGTTGTGCCGGATGGATGCAGGCATAATGCACATATGTATTACATCAAGGTAAAAGATCTTGAAACAAGAAGCCGGCTGATCTCCTACCTGAAAGAAAACGGAATCTGTACAGCTTTTCATTATGTACCGCTGCACAGCTCACCGGCAGGAGAGAAATTTGGAAGGTTTTTTGGAGAAGATGTTTATACTACAAAAGAGAGCGAACGTCTTCTTCGCCTGCCTATGTTTTATAATCTGTCTATGTCTGATGTGGAATATATTACAGACAAGATACTTGCGTTTGAGTTTTGACGGAGGAGAGAAGAATGAGAAAAAATTTTGCTGGTGCGGTAGCCTTGGGACTGATATCCCTGATCCTGCCGGCATCGACAGTACAGGCAGTAACTGTAAACTTTGGAACACCGGCAGCGGTAGCAACAGATAATATCCAGGGATGGCCAAAAGGACCGGATACGGTTTCTGAGACAGCGGTGCTTATTGATGCAGACACAGGCGCCGTGCTCTATGATAAGGGAATGGACGAATACAGATATCCTGCCAGCACGACAAAGATCATGACGGTGCTTACGGCCATTGAAAACAGTTCTCCAAGAGATGTCGTTACATTTACAGAAACCGGAGTCAGGGATGTGACCTGGGACAGTTCCAATATTGGAATGAAACTGGGAGAAACAATGACCATGAAAGACTGCTGGTTTGCAGCTATCATTCAGTCGGCCAATGAAGTCTGTGCCCAGATGGCAGAGTATGTCGGCGGTACAGAAGCACAATTCATCGAAATGATGAATCAGAAGGCAAAGGAGATCGGATGCAGAAATACGCATTTTGCGAATGCCAGCGGACTTCCGGATGCAGAACACTATACGACAGCCCATGACCTGGCAAAGATTATGCGGGCAGGTCTTAGGAATCACAGATTCCGTCAGGTGCTCAGCAAAGTAAGCTATACGATTCCGGCAACCAATCTCAGTGAGCCAAGAGGCATGCATACGCATATGCCATTGATGGCAAAGGAATCCAATCTTTATTATGAGGGCTGTATCGGAGGTAAGACCGGAAATACAAATGACGCCGGACATACACTGGTAGCGGCGGCAGAAAGAAATGGACGGACTTATATTGCGGTAACGCTTCGCGCACCGGATCTTGGCGCTAACTGCACAGATACGATTGCTCTTTTTGATTATGCATTCAATAATTTTGATACATTAACATTAAATGGAAAAAATATGACAGTGCCAAAGGGAGTAACGCTGGATGATCTGTCAGTAAAAACAAAAGAAAAAAATGGCCAGATCATGAATCAGTTTTATTACAGCAACCAATTTGTCGGTTATGTAATGACGCCTAAGTTTTCTCCTACTCCGCAGGTGACACAGCCTGCGTCCGCAGAGGATGCTGCCCAGTCAGGAAACGTATCAGCGGCAGACGTTCTTTCCGAGGATGAGAGTAACTTATCAAGTACTTCAAAATTTTTGCTGGGGATTATGGCGGTCATGGCGGTGATCCTGGTGATCTTAATGACAGCACTTCACTTTAAAGAGAAAAAAATGTACAGATCCAGACGATAAGGAGGAGAAAATATGAAGGGAATTATTTTAGCAGGCGGTTCAGGAACCAGATTATATCCATTGACAAAGGCAATCTCCAAGCAGATCATGCCGGTATATGATAAACCTATGATTTATTATCCGCTTTCCACCCTGATGCTGGCAGGAATCCGTGAGATTCTGATCATTTCCACACCAAGAGATCTTCCGGTATTCCAGGAGCTTCTTGGAGACGGAAAACAGCTGGGAATGAGATTTGAGTATGCGGTGCAGGAGCAGCCAAGAGGACTGGCAGATGCTTTTATCATCGGAGAAGAATTTATTGGAAAAGATGCAGTAGCGCTTGTTCTTGGCGATAATATCTTTTATGGACAGAGCTTTTCCAGAGTTCTCCAGAATGCATATCAGAGAACAGAGGAAGAGAAGGGAGCTACCATTTTTGGCTACTATGTAAGAGACCCGAGAGAGTATGGAGTGGTGGAGTTTGACGAAAACGGAAAAGCTCTTTCCATCGAAGAAAAACCGGAGCATCCGAAGTCCAATTACGCAGTTCCGGGACTTTATTTCTATGACAATGATGTAGTGGAGATCGCAAAAAATGTAAAACCGTCTGCAAGAGGCGAGATCGAGATCACCAGCATCAATAACGAATACCTGAACAGAGGTACCCTTAAGGTAGAAACTCTGGGAAGAGGCTTTGCATGGCTTGACACCGGAAATCATGATTCTCTTCTTGATGCGGCTGACTTTGTTTCTGCCTTCCAGAAACGTCAGGGACTTTATATTTCCTGTATCGAGGAAATTGCGTACAAACGTGGATTTATCACAAAAGAGCAGCTTGTGGAACTGGCACAGCCCCTTCTGAAAACTGCTTATGGAAAATATATGATCGAAGTAGCGGAGGGATTATAAAATGGGGAAAATCACAGTAGAAACCTGTCATATTGAAGGACTGAAGGTGATTACACCTGCAGTATTCGGAGACGAGCGCGGATACTTTATGGAGACTTATAATTATAATGACTATAAAGCGGCAGGAATCGATCAGGAGTTTGTCCAGGACAATCAGTCCAGCTCCAGAAAAGGAGTTTTAAGAGGGCTTCACTTCCAGATCAATTATCCGCAGGATAAGCTGGTCCGTGTAGTCAGCGGCGAGGTGTTTGATGTTGCTGTGGATCTGAGAGAGGGCTCTCCGACTTATGGACAGTGGTATGGCGTTCTGCTTTCTGCAGAGAATAAAAAACAGTTCTTTATTCCGAAGAACTTTGCACATGGTTTTCTGGTGCTTTCTGATTCTGCAGAATTTGCCTATAAATGTACAGACTTCTATCATCCGAATGATGAGGGCGGTCTGGCATACAATGATCCGGACATTGCAGTTGAGTGGCCGATCCCTGAGGGAATGGAGCTGATCATGTCTGAAAAAGATCAGAAGTGGGGAAGCTTTCAGGAATATTCCGCAAACAGGAGCAAAAAGGATTGAAAAAAGAAACCTGGCTGCCAGGGGAGCTTTACCGGAACAGAAGGTTAGTATTCTCTCTGGCAAAAAACGACTTTAAAACAAAATATGCAGGTTCCTATTTCGGAACCATCTGGGCATTTATCCAGCCCATTGTGACCATCTGTGTCTACTGGTTTGTATTCGGACTTGCCCTGAGAGGCGGAGCAGACAGAGGCGTTCCCTTTGTGCTGTGGCTGGTGGCAGGTCTGGTGCCCTGGTTTTTCTTTCAGGACGGACTGGTAGGCGGCACCAACGCACTTCTGGAGTACAATTATCTGGTAAAAAAGGTGGTTTTTAATATCCGGATCCTTCCGGTGGTAAAAGTGATCTCAGCCGCTTTTGTACACTGCTTTTTTGTGCTGATCGTGCTTGTGATCTACACCTGTATGGGGTATCCTCCCACCTGGTATGCGCTGCAGCTGATCTATTACAGCTTCTGTATTTTTATGCTGATCCTTGCAGTAACTTATTTTTCCAGCGCGGTGGTGGTATTCTTCCGGGATCTCAGCCAGATCATCAACATTGGCCTGCAGGTAGGCGTGTGGGTGACCCCGATCATGTGGAATTTCGGTGATCTTGGTCTTGAGGGGATCCTGACAAAAATCCTGAAACTGAATCCTGTGTTTTATGTGGTGCAGGGATACCGTGATTCCCTGATCGACCATATCGGAATCTGGCAGCATCCATGGCTGACCCTGTATTTCTGGGCAGTGACCATTTTGCTGTTTGTTCTGGGAACGCGGCTGTTTAAGAAACTTCAGGTACACTTTGCAGATGTCATGTAAATGGAGAGTAAGATGAGTGAAATTGCAATTCAGGTAAAACATCTGGATAAGATGTATAAATTATATAACAAACCTTCAGACAGGCTCCGGGAAACCCTGGGGCTTAAGGTGCCTGTAAGGGAACATTATGCCCTCAGGGATGTAAACTTTCAGGTGGAGAGGGGAGAGACGGTAGGGATCATCGGAACCAATGGTTCCGGAAAATCCACGATCTTAAAGATCATTACCGGAGTTCTGAACCCCACAGCCGGAGAAGTGACTGTAAACGGCAGGATCTCAGCCCTTTTGGAACTGGGAGCCGGCTTTAACATGGAATATACCGGGATTGAAAACGTATATCTTAACGGAACAATGATGGGATTTTCCAGAGAAGAGGTGGATGCAAGGCTTCAGGATATTCTGGATTTTGCGGATATCGGAGACTTTGTTTATCAGCCGGTGAAATCCTATTCCAGCGGTATGTTTGTCCGTCTGGCTTTTGCGGTAGCCATTAACATTGATCCGGAGATTCTGATCGTAGATGAGGCTCTGTCTGTAGGCGACGTATTTTTCCAGGCAAAATGCTACCGTAAATTTGAGGAGTTCAAAAAAATGGGACGTACCATTCTTTTTGTCAGTCATGATCTCAGCAGCATTTCCCGTTATTGCGACAGGGTCATCCTCCTTAACAAAGGGGTAAAAATGGAGGAAGGTTCTCCCAAGCAGATGGTGGATATGTACAAACAGCTTCTGGTGGGGCAGGATCCTGCAAAAGCAGACGAAAATAAAGAAACACAGAAGGAAAACTGGAGCGAACAGTTCCAGGTGAACCCCAATATGCTGGAATATGGCAGCAAACTGGCAGAGATTGTGGATTTTGCAGTGCTGGATGAGAAAGGGCTGTGTACAAATACCATTGAAAAAGGAAGCTCCTTCCAGATCAAAATGAAGGTTGTTTTTCATGAGAATATCCAGGAGCCAATCATGGCTTATACCTTTAAAGATATTAAAGGAACGGAGATTACAGGAACCAACACTCTTTTTGAAAAAATGGCTGTGGAACATTCCGAAGCAGGCGATACCTGCACAGTGACCTTCCGGCAGGATATGTTTCTTCAGGGAGGAGAATATCTTCTTTCCTTTGGATGTACCGGTTATAAGGACGGGGAGTTTACTGTTTTCCACAGACTGTATGATGCATGTAACATTACGGTGGTTTCCAATAAAAACACCGTTGGTTTTTATGATATGAACTCAAAAGTAGAGATTCACTACGGAGAAAAAGTATGAAAGAAAAGATCGGACAGGTGACCCTGGATGATACCTGTTATCCAGGGCAGGATTTATACAGTGACGGAAGTGTAGAGGATGAAATGCTGGAGATTGCCAGAAACTACCCGGAGGAGGAATGGAACCGGGTGATCGCTGAGCGGAAAAGCTGGCCTATCCTTTACCATTTTTCTCATGTAAGAGAAAATATTTTAAGCTGGCTTTCTTTTACCGGACAGGAAAGTGTGCTGGAGATTGGTTCCGGCTGCGGAGCGATTACAGGCGCCCTTTGCAAAAAAGCAAAAAAGGTCACCTGTATCGAGCTTTCAAAAAAAAGAAGTGAGATCAATGCCTGGAGACACAGAGACTGTGAGAACCTGACGATTCTTATGGGGAATTTCCAGGAGATCGAGCCTGCGCTGACGGAGAAGTATGACTACATTACTCTGATCGGCGTTTTTGAGTATGGGGAAAATTATATCCGGAGCGAAACTCCTTATGTGGATTTCCTCAGAACCATTGCCCGTCATCTGAAGCCGGAAGGAAAGATCATTCTTGCCATTGAAAACCGTTTCGGACTGAAATACTGGGCAGGCTGTACCGAGGATCATTTTGGCACCCTATTTGAGGGACTGGAAGGATATCCTTCCACAAAAGGCGTTAAGACCTTTACAAAAAAGGAGCTGACGACGATTCTGGAAAAAGCGGGAAACCTCAAGGCAAGCTGGTATTATCCATTCCCGGATTACAAGCTTCCCACGACCATATATTCCGACAGCCGTCTTCCTCTGAAGGGAGAACTGAACCGGATGGAGACCAATTTTGACAGACTGAGACTTCAGCTGTTTCAGGAATCCTCCGTATACGACTCCCTTCTGGATAACAATATGTTTCCGGAATTTTCCAATTCGTTCCTTCTTCTGATCGGAAGAGAGGAAATCAGACCGGAGGTGGTCTATTCCAAATTTTCCAATGAAAGAGATCAGAAGTTTGCTCTTCGGACTGATATCTGCGAGCCGGGACGGTATGAGAGATATGTGCGGAAGCTTCCGGTAGTGCCAAAGGCAGAGGAGCATGTAAAGAATCTGGAACGGATCCAGAGAGAACTGAATGCGATTTACGAAAAAGAAGGCATTGAGCTGAATAACTGCCGGTTTGAGCAGGGGGCGGCAAAGCTGGAATATCTGGAAGGCGTAACTCTGGAGGAAAAACTGGATATGCTTCTGGAGCAGGGAAAATTCCAGGAACTGGAAGAGCTGTTTTTCTTTTATCTGAAAAAGATCCGCAGTCTTCACTGTAAGGAGAAATTCAGAAAGACACCGGAATTTATCCAGGTATTTGGAGACGCGCCTCTTGAAGGAGAATATGATGCTTCCGGCATGTCCAATATTGATCTTGTTCCGGCAAACCTTCTGATCCAGAGGGACAGACAGGTAGTTATTGATTATGAATGGACCTTCCGTTTTCCGATCCCGGCGGATTTTATCCAGTACCGGATGATCCATTATTATCTGGAAAGCGACGGCAAGCGCCATGTTCTGAAGAACCGGGATTTTTATGGAAAAGCCGGGATCACCGCAAAGGATCTGGAGATCTACGGGGAAATGGAACGAAATTTCCAGAATTACATGAAAGGAGAGCATGTTCCTCTTCTGGAGCTTTATGAAGAGGTTTCCCCGGGTAAAGTAGAGATCCTGCCGTATTATGAACAGATGCGGATCGCAGGAGCAGAAAGAAGACTTCAGGTATTCTTTGACCGGGGAGAAGGCTTCCGTGAGGAGGATTCAGCCGTTTATCCGATGAGCAGGGAAGGACTGGACCTGGAGATCAGAATTCCCGAAGGCGTACACAGACTGCGCCTGGATCCGGGAGAAGCGGCGGGAGGACTGATCCTGAAAGAGCTTTCCTATGAGGACGGAACACCGGCAGATTTTACGGCCAATGGATTTCCTATGGGAGAAGGCGCATATTACTTTGGCGGAGGCGATCCTCAGTTTATAACCGGAGATGTTTCCGGGAAAACAAAGCTGTGCATCCGGATCCGGACTATGAAAGAACAGGATGCCCGAGAAGATTTCTGGAAGAACTTTTCCAGAGTATCTGCCGAAAAGGATGCGGAAATCCGCAGACTGAATGAAAAGATTACCCAGATGGAAAATACAAAGGTCTGGAAATTATATAGAAGCATTAAGAAAAAGTAGAATGAGGTAAAACATGGAAGAATTGCGCTTCAGTGTGGACGAAGAAAAATATGATGACAGGCACGGGCAGGTTCTGAGCCTTACAGGCTGGTATGTGCCGGCAGACGGACAGGCTGCGGAATTCCGGCTTCTGGGAGACGGGGAGGAGATCGCGGTTCCATCTCCGGAAAGATATCCCAGACCGGATGTGGCTCAGGCTCTGGAACGTGATCTGGGAGAGTTTCTTCCGGGATTTACAGTATGTATCCCGGAGGCGGACAAACTTGCAGAAAAATATCATACAGTGGAGTTGATCCTCACTGACGGTGCAGAGATTCATTCTGTCTGGAAAAAATCCGGAGAAGAGCTGGGAGTCTTTTTGAAAGAATGTCTGCTGGAATACCATATGGACCGGGTGGAGATTCTGTATGATACCATGCTGGAGATCCAGGGCTGGGTGATGGATCAGAGAGGCGATGCACTGGCAGAGCTTCTCAATGAGGACGAAACTCCGGTCCCCTGCCGGATGAGCCGGGGAAGAAGACCGGATGTAGTGGAACGGAGAGGGCTTGACGAAGAATATAAAAACCGGGAGATCGGATTCCGTATTTCTGCTACGCTGGATGAGATCTCAGGGAAAAAAGTGATTCTCCGGTTTACAGGAACTTCTGTCAGGAAAGAGCATGAGATCGATGTGCAGAAGCTTCTGAAGGATGGGCAACCAAAAGGCATATGGAACCGTCTTTTCCACCGTTCCGAAGAAAAGACAGGAGATTATGAGCAGTGGCTGAAGCGCCACAGTGTCAGCCGTTCCCGGATGTGGAAACAGAAACATGAGAATTTTGAAAAAAAGCCTCTGATCAGTATTGTGATCCCGTTATACAATACGCCGCTTCCCTATCTGAAAGAACTGATCGAATCTGTGAGAAAGCAGACTTACGGAAACTGGCAGCTGTGTCTGGCTGACGGAAGCCCGGATGATAAGGTATATGAATTTCTGAAAAAAAATTACAGGCATGAGGTTCGGATCAGCTATAAAAAACTAAAGGAAAACGGAGGGATCTCCGTGAACACCAATAAGGCCATAGAGCTTGCAAGAGGGGAATATCTGATGCTCTGTGACCATGACGATACACTGGAGCCGGACGCACTTTATGAAATCGTAAAGGCGATCAATGACCATGAACAGGCAGATGTGATCTATACAGATGAGGATAAGGTCAGCATGGATGGCCGACACTATTTTGATCCTCATTTTAAATCGGACTTTAATCTGTTCCGGTTAAGAGAAAACAACTATATCTGCCATATTTTTGCAGTAAAAAGGCAGGTGGCGGAAAAAGCCGGATACTTCCGTAAGGAATTTGACGGGGCGCAGGACTTTGACTTTATTTTCCGCTGCTGTGAAAATGCCGCCGGAGTCATCCATATTCCAAGAGTGCTTTATCACTGGCGCTGCCATATGGATTCCACAGCTGCGGATCCGGAAAGCAAGGCATATGCATTTGAGGCCGGAAGAAAAGCTGTGGAGGAGCATTACCGGAGAATGGGAATTCCTGCAAAGGTGGAGATGACCAGTCGGCCGGGCTGGTACCGGAGCCGGGTGGAACTTCAGGGAAGACCGATGATCTCTGTGATCATTCCCAATAAGGATCATATTGACGATCTGGAGCTTTGTCTTTCGTCTCTGACAGAACGCAGCACCTATGATAATTATGAGGTTCTGATCGTAGAAAACAACAGTGAGGAGCCTTCTACCTTTGCCTATTACGAAAAGCTTCCGCAGCGTTTTCCGAAGGTGAGAGTCCTTACCTGGAAAAAAGAATTCAATTATTCTTCTATTAATAATTTTGCGGCAGAGCAGGCAGGAGGAGAGTATCTGCTGTTTCTGAATAATGATGTGGAAATTCTGACACCTGACTGGATGGAGGAAATGCTGCAGATCTGTCAGCAGAAGGAGGTTTCCATAGTAGGAGCCAAGCTCTATTATCCGGATGATACCATCCAGCATGCAGGCGTTGTCATGGGGCTGGGCGGGATCGCCGGGCATATCATGTGCCGTGCGTCCAGAGAGGATGCAGGATATTTTGGAAGAATGATCAGTGTGCAGGAGATCAGCGCAGTGACAGCAGCCTGCATGATGATGAAAGCAGAAGATTTCCGGATGGTGGAGGGCTTTGACGAGACCTTCCGGGTTGCGTTTAACGATATCGATCTCTGTATGAAGGCAGGAGCCCTTGGCAAAAAAGTGGTGTTTACCCCTTATGCAGAATTGTATCATTATGAATCGAAATCCAGAGGTCTGGAGGACACACCGGAAAAACAGTTCCGTTTTGAAAAGGAAATAAAAAGATTTCAGGAAAAATGGGGAGATCAGCTGAAAAAAGGCGATCCATATTACAGTCCCAATCTGTCTGCAACAGAAGGAGACTGCTCCCTGAGAGAAAACTGAGAAACGAGGTTGGATATGTCAAGAGAGATTTTTGAGGTAACAAAGGACCGGTTCCATCTGAAGGATCCCTGTCAGTATATCCTGCAGGGAACCTGGCCTAAGGAAGCAAAGATGCGAGCCTGTCTGGATGATTCTGAGATAAAGTCGGAGATCCAGAAGCTGGAGGTGGTCAGTGCCCTGGAACGCTTTAAGGATCCGGACCTGATGCGGGGAGAGAGGATCACTGCCGCAGTGCAGCTTCCGGAATCTCTGGAAGGGCATCAGAAGCTGTCTGTCTATGCAGATATGCCGGATAAAACCATGTGCTGGTTTTCTGTTTCTGTAAAGGAACTGGAAAAACGCCGTGGCAAGCCTCAGTTTTTTATCGAGGAAGAAAAGGTTCAGCAGGGATTCTTACGGATTCGTGGCTGGGCCGTTGCCAACGAGCCGGTACAGATCCAGATTTTTGATGAAAATAAACAGAAGCTCCATGCCGAGATCCTTCGTACGCAGAGAGTGGATGTGGAACAGATGTATGAGGAAATGGATCACGAGGATAAAACGGGATTTTTTGCAGAGCTGACCAACCTTACGGGAAAGCTGGTCTATGTGGTATTTTATGCAGGGGAGAAAAAATCTGTGCACATTGCCCATCTGAATCCGGCTGTGGTATTCCGTAAAAAAATCCAGAAATATGCAAAAAAAGGGCTGCGTTACTGGAAGAGCCAGGGAAGTGCGGCTATGGCAGGAAAGATCATTTCCAAGATCAAGACAGCGTCTACCAGAGAGATTCCTTATCAGAAATGGATTCTTCATCATCTGCCGGGGAATAAAGAACTGGAAAAGCAGAGAAAAACAGTTTTTGACTATCAGCCAAAGATTTCAATTGTGATCCCTTTGTATAAGACACCGGAAAAATATCTCCGTCAGCTGGTAGATACGGTAAAAGCTCAGACCTATATCAACTGGGAGCTTTGTCTTTCTGACGGAAGCGGAGAAAATTCTCCTATCCGGAAGCTTCTGGAAAGCCTGGAGGCTTCGGATGAACGAATCCGGGTGATCCATAATGAAAAACAGCTGCAGATCTCAGAGAATACCAATGCTGCAATTCAGGCTGCAACCGGGGAGTATATCGCCTTTGCCGATCATGACGATGTACTGACGCCAAACGCTCTGTTTGAGTGCGTGAAGGCTCTTAATGAGAAAAAGCAGACAAGGATCCTTTATTCAGACGAGGACAAAATGTCCATGGACGGACACAAGTTTTTCCAGCCGCATTTCAAGCCGGACTACAACCCGGATCTGCTTTGTACGGTCAATTATATCTGCCACCTTTTTGTGGTGGACAAAAACGTGATCCGGGAAGTGGGAATGCTTCGCAGTGAATTTGACGGAGCGCAGGATTATGATTTTATTTTCCGCTGTATTGAGGCGGTGAAGCCGGAAGAAATCTGTCATATTCCAAAGATCCTTTATCACTGGCGCTGTCATGAGGATTCTACAGCTGAAAATCCGGAAAGTAAGACATATGCTTTTGAGGCAGGAAAACGTGCCATTGAGGAGCATTATAAGAGAACCGGGATCCAGGCGGAGGTTCTCCAGGGTGAGTTTCTTGGACTTTACCGTACCAGATTTATCCGGGATCATGATCCGCTGATTTCCATTATCATTCCCAATAAGGATCACACAGAGGACCTGAAGCGGTGTATGGATTCCATCGATCAGAAATCCACCTACCGGAATTACGAGTATATTATTGTGGAAAACAACAGTACAGAAGAGGAAACCTTCCGGTTCTACAAAAAACTGGAGGCTGAAAATCCAAAGGCCCATGTGGTGTACTGGGACAAAGAGTTTAACTATTCTGCGATCAATAATTATGGAGCCACTTTTGCAAAGGGCGAATATATCCTTCTTCTGAATAACGATACAGAGATCATCAATGAAGACTGTCTGGAGCAGCTTCTGGGCTATTGTATGAGAAGTGATGTAGGAGCGGTAGGCGCAAGAATGTACTACGAGGACGATACCATCCAGCATGCAGGTGTTGTGATCGGTTTCGGAGGAATTGCAGGTCACTGCTTTGTACTGCAGCCAAGAGGAACCACAGGCTACTGCCACAGAATCATCTGTGCGCAGGATTACAGCGCAGTGACGGCAGCCTGCATGATGGTGAAGCGTTCCGCTTTTGACGAGGTGGGCGGCCTTACAGAAGAACTGGCAGTTGCGTTTAATGACATTGATTTCTGCATGAAACTGAGAAGCGCAGGCTATCTGATCGTATACAATCCTTATGCGGAACTGTATCACTATGAATCCAAATCCAGAGGTCTGGAAGATACACCGGAAAAGGTTGCAAGATTCAATAAGGAAATTCAGATTTTTGAAAGACGCTGGCCGGATATCATGAGGGATGGCGATCCCTATTATAATCCGAATCTGACTTTGAAGAGCCAGGATTTTTCACTGAAAAGGATATAAGGAGGACTTAATCAATGAAGGTATTAGTCACAGGAGTAAAGGGACAGCTTGGTCATGATGTGATGAATGAGCTGGCGAAACGGGGCTATGAAGGTGTTGGCGTAGATGTGGAAGAAATGGACATCACAGACGAAGCGGCAGTGCGCAGAGTCATGGAAGAAGTCCGCCCGGACAAAATGGTGCACTGTGCAGCCTGGACTGCAGTGGATGCAGCAGAGGATCAGGTGGAAATGTGCCGTAAGGTCAATACTCTGGGAACAGAAAACATTGCAAAAATGTGCGGGGAACTGGATATTCCCATGATCTACCTCAGCACCGATTATGTGTTTGACGGAGAAGGCACCCGTCCCTGGGAGCCGGACGATCCGGTGGTAAAGCCTCTGAATGTTTACGGTCAGACAAAGTATGAAGGAGAACTGGCAGTAGAAAAATATACGGATAAGTATTATATTGTCCGTATTGCCTGGGTATTTGGCGTGAATGGCAAAAACTTTATCAAGACTATGCTGAATCTTGGAAAGACTCATGATACCCTGACTGTGGTAGATGACCAGATCGGAACGCCTACCTATACTTATGATCTTGCAAAACTTCTTGTGGATATGCTGGAAAAAGAAGAGTATGGTAAATACCATGCGACAAATGAAGGCGGTTATATTTCCTGGTGTGATTTTGCAAAGGAAATCTTCCGTCAGGCCGGGATGGACGTAAAAGTAACTCCGGTAAGCTCAGATCAGTATCCGGCAAAGGCAAAACGTCCTTCCAACAGCCGTATGGAAAAGAATAAGCTGACTCAGCATGGATTTGAGCGTCTGCCTTCCTGGCAGGATGCCCTTTCCCGTTATCTGAAGGAGATCATGTAAGAGAAGATGAATACACAAAAAGCAAAAAAAGCGGTGGATAAACCCACCGCTTTTCATAAATGGTGTGGAAAAGAGAATGAAAATATCAGATTTGCCGTATATTTACTGGGATTGATGCTCCTCAGTGCTTGTTTTATGTTCGATGATTATCTTTTTGGAGATCAGCTGATGATCTTTCAGGATATCGGAAGTGACACCTGGCAGCAGTATATTATGAATTATTCGGCGATTGTCAACGATATCCGGGATGGAAGCTTCAGCCTGTGGGATTTTTCCAACGGATTTGGGGTCAATCTGTTTAACTTCAACCTGTTTGATCCTTTTCTGATGCTCCTGTACGGTCTGGGAGTGCTCCTGGGACCTGCACATATGCTTCTGTATATCAATGTGATTCAGATTCTGAAAATGCTGGCAGCGGGATTGGCGTTTTATTTGTTTTTATCCCAGTTTTCTCTCAGCAGTCAGGCAAAACTGGTGACTTCCTATGTGTATGGATTCAGTGGTTTTCTCCTGGTGTGGGGACAACATTATCAGTTTGGTACGGCAGTGATCTATCTTCCCCTGCTTCTTCTTTTTTGCGAAAGACATGTGCAGAAGAAAAAAGGGCGGGGATTTTTCCCGGTGATGGTTTTTTTGTGCGGGATCTACAGCGTGTATTTTACCTATATGTGTCTTGCGGCAACAGGACTTTACCTTTTGTTCCGGATCCTGATGCTGGACGGACTTACACCTGCGCAGAGGATCCGGCGATTCTTTACAGGCTGCGGTGAAATGCTTCTTGGCATAGGAATGAGTATGGCGGTTTTTCTGCCTATGGCAGAGGTGCTTCTGAACGTGTCCTCCAGACTGGACAGCAGCGGGGTGGGATTTATGGACTGGCTGCAGCAGTGCTTCACACCCTATAGCGGGAAATTTTATGATTCTCTGGTGAAGCATCTGTTTTCCAGCAATCTGCAGAATGGATTTGGTATGGCAAAAGGACCTCAGCAGTATGTAATGAATTATTATGAGGATCCTGTTCTGTTCTGCTCCGGGCTGGCTGTTTTTCTGGATATCCAGTTTCTTGTGATTCTGAGAAAGACGGAGATGACCCGAAGAGCAAAGACAGTCCTGTACAGCGCTGCGGCGCTGATTTTGGCAGGTATGCTCCTTCCTGTTGGAGGAACGGTTTTTAATTACTTTACAAAGCCCACGCAGAGATATACCTTTGTACTGATACCGGTTTTTCTTCTCCTTATGGCATGGATGTGGGATTACCTGAAAAAAGGCGGTCGCCTCAGTATCCTTCTGATCGTTGTTGTGACTGGATTTATGGGACGGGCATATCTGGAAGGCTGGCAGCAGGCTGGATTTCCGGAATATAAAAGAAATATACTGATCCTGACAGCTACGGGGATTCTTACGGTTATCTGTCTGATCGCACTGGATTTTGTAAAAAAACAGCAGATCCGAAATCTGGTAATGGGAATTCTTACTGTGGCACTGGCTGTGCAGGTGATGTCAGAAGGAAGTACAAATTTCCAGGCCAGAGTTACCCTGAAAAAAACAGATACACCGGCAGAGCTTATGGCACAGGAAATGGAACAGTATGAGGCTGACAGACATTCCGAAAATAAAGCCGTCAGATATCGGGCAGAAATGAATAAGCCTCAGGATTTTTTCAGGGAAATGTATCGGGCGGATATTCCGCAGGTGCTGGATTATCTGGAAGAAAAGGACGGAAGCTTTTTCCGGGTGGAAAAGGATTATATTTCCGGAACAGTAGCCATGGATGCCTCTGCTCAGGGATATAACGGGATATCCTCCTATAACTCTGTTATGAACGGCTACATAAAGGAATTTGTGGAGACCTGCTGTCCGGAGCTGTTTTTTGCAGATCAAAATCATTATACCTTCTGGAACAATGTAGAAGATGAACAGCTGGCAGCTTTTCTGGGAATCCGTTATCTGATCTCCGGTCAGAAGGTGCCGGAGGAAGGCTGGAAGGTACTGGATCAGGTAGGAGGGCTGTATGTCCATGAAAATCAGCTGGAAACCGGAACGGCTCACTTTTATACCGATGCGGTAACAGAGGAAAGTTTAAAGGAATTGTGTGCAGAAGACACAAGAGACGAGTTTCTTCAGAATGTGATCTCTCTGCCGGAAGAAGAGGATTCTGAAACAGGAGTGAAGATTTCCCGGGAAACATCTCCGAAAGAACTTCAGACAGCCTCTGAGATTCCGCAGCTTCTCAGCCAGGAGGACAAAAATGCCATGGAAGATTCAGAAATCATACTGAATCGCCCGGAAAAAGATTCCCATATTACCGGATCCATCCATGCAGAGACAGACGGATATGGAATGTTTATGATTCCATACGAAAAAGGATGGAGTCTGACCATTGATGGAAAAGAAACAGAACTCCTTCGCGGAGACATTGGATTTCTGGCCTGTGAGATCCCGGAAGGCGATCACACACTGGAGCTGAATTTTCAGGCGCCGGGATTAAAGGCAGGAGTACTTGCCAGCTGTTTGTTTTGGATTTTGTTCGGAGTGTCCAGAATGGCGGGCAGATTTTGGGAAAGAAAGCAGAAATAATGCCGATATCGGTGATTCGCTATCTATGGGGTGTTCCATTATCGGAGAAACTGCAATAGAATGGAGAAAAAGATGATTGTTTTAATAACAGGTGCATCACACACAGGTAAGACTGTGCTTGCTCAAAAGCTGCTCGAAAAGTATAAATATCCGTATTTATCAATAGACCATCTGAAAATGGGTCTGATTCGCAGCGGCTATACTAAGCTCACGCCCCAAGATGACGATAAGCTCACCGAGTATCTGTGGCCTATGGTTCGTGAAATAATTAAAACCGCCATAGAGAATAAACAAAATCTCATTGTTGAAGGGTGTTATATCCCTTTTGATTGGGCAAATGACTTTGCAAAAGAATATCTTGATAATATCAGATACTTTTGCCTTGTAATGAGCGAAAATTATATTAAAAAGCATTTCAACAATATCAAGAAATATGCAAGTGTAATAGAAAGTCGCTTAGACGATGAATGGTGTACTATGGAAAGCGTTTTAGAAGATAATGCACAAGTTTTGGAACTTGCAAAAAAGCATAATGTAAAATATCTGCTTATCGATGATAAGTACGAGATAGAGATTGATTTGTAGTAGCAAATTCTGTTTTTACAGAACGAATGAAATTTGAGTAGGCAGGAAAGTTTTTGGCATAATGGATATGCAATTTACGGAATGAGCAGGGAGGGAATGACTGAAGACCGGTCATTCTCTTTTTTTGACTATATTTACTAAATAAAATTATATTTTTATGATATATTGTTGACACTAGATATACTGTGTAGTACACTGTATATAAAGGAGGCATAGTAGATGAATATTGATGACTGGAAATCACAGGTAAAAAGAGGAACACTTGAATTTTGTATTTTGCTTTTGATAAAGAAACAACCGTCTTATGGTTATGAGATTATCAGCACATTGGATCAGTATCCCATCATTGCCGCGAAAGAAAATACAATTTATCCGCTGCTGCGCCGATTGTTGAAAGAGGAATATATTTCTTCCTGCTGGCAGGAGGGAACAGAGGGATTGCCGCCAAGAAAGTATTATTCACTTACAGCCAAAGGAGAAGAATACATTGCCGCAATGTCTGTGGAGTGGGACAATTTACTGAATGCGATCAACGAAATTAAAGGAGAAAAGGAATGAAAAAAATATTAGATAATTATCTTGAAAAAATGGAAAAATGTCTGAGACCGGTTCCTGTTTCAGAACGGATTGATATTATCAATGAAATAAAAAGTGAAATGCAGGAATTGCAGAACAATGGAGTTTCTGATGAAATGATTATTGAAAGACTGGGAAATCCCAAAGACCTGGCAAAAGCGTATCTTGGAGATCTGATATCCAGGGAAAAAGGATTCAGCTGGAACAGAGTCCTGATCATTTGCGCTTTTTGCAGTCTGGTAGGATTTTCGGGAATGGTTGTGATTCCCTGTCTGGGAGTGATTGCACCTACATTTATAGTCTGCGGCGCTGTCTGCCCGTGTCTGGGACTGATCAAGCTGATCAATCAGATCTTCCATCTTGGACTGCCCTTCGCAGATCATATTGGGATATTTGTAAGTGAATCTTTCACACTGAATCCCCTGGTGGAATTTATCCTTATCCTTCTCATCGGAGTTCTGCTGTTTCTTGCAGGAATTGCTGCGTGGAGGCTTCTTGTTTTCTACTGTAAAAAGGTGAGCGGAACAGCAAAGAGAATTTTCGTATAAAAAACAGCAAGTTTGTGGGGCGGAATATAAATTTGCTGTCTGGAAAATATAATGCAGGAGTGGATTCTTCTGGTTCAGAAGCATCCACTCCTGCATGTCATTTACAGACACAAAATCATATTCCGTGTTCTGCCATAAACAGATATTTATTTCAAAAATTTATTAATCAGGTACACCAGAAGGGTCAGGATGACGATAACAGTAAAGATACTCAGCATCCCTTTCCACATAACCTCAAGTGCCTGCATGATAAGCTCTGTATTCATACGGATTTCCCCTTTCCATTAGAGAATGCTTGCAACAACGTTCAGGATAACGCCGCCGGCAACAACAGATGCGATCTGACCGGAAACGTTGGTTCCTGTTGCCTGCATGATGAGAACATTGCTTGGATCTTCCTTAAGTGCCATTTTCTGTACGACACGGGCAGCCATAGGGAATGCGGAGATTCCGGCAGCACCGATCATAGGATTGATCTTTTCTTTGGAGAAAAGATTCATAAGTTTTGCAAAAAGCACACCTGCAGCAGTATCAAAGATAAATGCGCAGAGACCAATAAGCATGATCAGAAGAGTTTCCTTATTTACAAAGGTATCGGCTTTCATACTGAATGCAATGGTGATTCCCAGAAGAAGGGAAACCAGGTTGGACAGAATGTTCTGGGCTGCATCAGACAGATTATTCAGTACGCCGCATTCACGAAGCAGGTTACCGAACATCAGGAAGCCTACCAGGGATACGGACATTGGCGCAACCAGTCCGGCGATGAAAGTAACCACGATCGGGAAAATGATCTTCGCTTTTTTGGAAACAGTTGCCGGTTTGTATTCCATATGGATGCAGCGCTCTTTTTTGGTTGTGAGCAGCTTGATGACCATAGGCTGGATGATCGGCACCAGAGCCATGTACGAGTAGGCGACTACCGCGATGGGACCGATATAATTGGAACCAAGGACCTGAGATACCAGAATGGAAGTCGGGCCGTCGGCAGCTCCGATGATACCAATGGAAGCAGCGTCTTTTAAGTCGAAACCAAGACAGCATGCAACAACGATAGCGGCGAAGATACCAAACTGAGCGGCAGCTCCGAACAGGAACAGCTTTGGATTGGAAAGCAGAGGTCCGAAGTCGATCATTGCGCCGATTCCGATGAACAGAAGAAGCGGCATTGCTTCGGAAGCTTCGATTCCTACATTGAAAAGCCATTCGATGATACCGTTTGTTTCTCCGATTCCTTCAAGTGTCTGGTTCAGTACACCGGAAGCGGGAAGGTTTACAAGGATCGCTCCGAATCCCAGCGGCAGGAGCAGTACCGGTTCCAGATCTTTATTGATAGCGAGCCAGATAAGAACGGCTCCGATCACATACATGACGATCTGCTGGGGGGTGATAGATGTGATGCCGGAAATTAAAAAGTCCATACAGATTCCTCCTAATTATTTTCACGGGATGGTCTGTCTGACTGTCAGTGGGTTTCCAGTAAAAAAGACCTGTGTTCCACAAGAAAGGAACACAGGTCTTGTCGTATACCAGAATCAAAAAGGTATAGATTAAGCCAGAGCCAGAGGCTCATGCTGTTGACTTAATCGCACCGGACAGTGCTGACTACTCCCCTATATCAAGTGTATTGTACAGTATGAGGAGGTGGTTTTCAAGATTTATTTTTAAAAGTTTTAGAGAAAATTTATGCTTTTTTATGATTTTGCAATTTTTACGATCATAAAGATCAGGAACAAAAGAACCAGAGCTCCGCCGCCTGCGATTAGATAATAGGGGATTTCCGTGTGAGCCTGAGAGAAATCCTGTGCAGCCTGGAGATTTTTCTGACTTTCATCGATCAGCGTGGTATCCTGTTCCTGAACAGCTGCCATAACAGAGGTTCCTACGGGAGATTCTCCAAAGAAATACTGACGGGTATACTGTCCGTTTTCCATGGAGCCATCTTTGGTGGTAAGGCTGTCGATAGATGCCCCGACAGGGACATAGACATTGCCGCCGGAGATCATGTTGAAATCCGTGTCTCCCAGAGAAAGCATCTGAAAATTATCAAATCCATAGTTTAAAAGCGCTCCTGCCTCGGCTGCTGTAGTGCCGGAAGCACCCTGCAGGACAACCGCGATCAGTGTTACTCCGTTTTTTTCTGCGCCACAGACAAGTGTACTTCCGGAAGCTTCGGTATACCCTTCCCGTCCTCCGATACAAAACTGATAATAGGCAGGATCTGCAGCGTTAATCATGGCAAATTTGTTTGTCAGAACACGTTCGCCGCCAGAAACATTGGTGGCAGTGATCGTATAGGAAAGTGTTCCGGAAATCGTGCGGAAGGTTTCATTTTCCATGGCAGCCTGCATGATCAGAGTCATATCGTGAGCTGTGGTATGCTGATTTTCGTCCGGAAGGCCGGTTGGGTTGGTAAATACCGTATTGGTACAGCCAAGCTCCGCTGCTTTTGCATTCATCATCTGGACAAAGCCATCTACAGAACCTCCCAGGTGTTCAGCTACCTGAAGGGCAATGTCATTGGCAGAGGCCAGCATAATGGCATACAGGCACTGCTCCATGGAAAAAACTTCATCCAGCTGTGCTGAAATATTGGCGCCGCCGTCCGTGACACCGGAAACACCGGTGGCCGTCATAGTCACCTGATCCGTGAGCTGGCTGTTTTCCAATGCAAGGAGAGTTGTCATTACTTTGACCGTACTTCCGGGAAAAAGCTGCTGATCCATGTTTTTGGCATAGATGACGGTATCTGTGGATTCTTCCATGACTACGGCGGCCGTAGAGGTGATATCATTTCCCTGAGGCCAGCCGGAAATGGAATTTGTGGTGATACCGGAGGCTGCTTCAGCTGCCTGGACAGGTGTCTGGAAAATCAGAGAAAAAACTGTGCCAAGAGTCAGAAGCCCGACGAATAAGTTCTTTATTTTCATAAATTTTACTCCTGTAAAGAATGTATATTTAAAGTTTTACAAAACTTATCATATCCCATTTTACACGGTAATTCAATACTTTTGTAAGGGGTGCTTTACTGATACACACGTTCAGCCTTGCAAAACTCAGGACAGAATGATAAAATAAACCCGGATTCTATGGAAAAAAACACGCAAAACAGGCGATAAACTGAGGTTTGACAATGAATAAAAAAGAAAAGGCAGGCCGGATCCAGTGGAACCGGATGCTGAAAAAATTAAACCCATATACAATAAAGAAAGGATTCCGTTATCTGAAGCACTATGGACCGAAGGAGTTCTGGATTCGTCTTCATGAAAGATTTGAGCCGGAAGAAGTTCCCTATGGTCCCTGGTATGAAGCTTATGTACCAGACGAGGCAGAACTGGAAAAACAGAGAAAACATCATTTTTCTTATGAGCCTCTGATCAGTGTGGCAGTTCCGGCTTTTCGCACTCCTGAGACATTTCTGATACAGATGATCGAGTCTCTTCTGGATCAGACATATGGCAACTGGGAGCTTTGCATTGCGAATGGAAGTCCGGAGGACACAGTGATGAAAGGTGTCCTGGACGAATATATGAAAAAAGATTCCCGTATTCGTGTCAGTGAACTTTCTGAAAATAAAGGAATTGCCGGAAATACAAATGCGGCTTTTGAAATGGCGAGAGGAGAATTTGTAGGATTGTTGGATCATGACGATCTTCTTGCGCCCAATGCCCTTTATGAAGTGGCTCGTGCACTGGATTCTGACAGAACACTGGATGCGGTGTATACGGATGAAGATAAGGTGACTACAGAGCTGGACGAGCATTTTCAGCCACATCTGAAACCGGATTTTAACCTGGATCTTTTGCGGTCTAACAACTATATCTGTCATTTTTTTGTGGTAAGATGTTCTGTGGTGGAAAAAGCCGGAGGATTCCGGCAGGAATTTGACGGTGCCCAGGATCATGATTTTATCTTTCGATGTGTGGAAACAGCCGGAAAAGTGGGACATATTCCAGAAATCCTGTATCACTGGCGTACGCACAAGGCATCTACAGCAGATAATCCTGCCAGCAAAATGTACGCTTTTGATGCCGGAAAAAGAGCGATTGAAGCTCATCTGGAACGGACGGGTACAGCGGGAGTGGTTACCCACACACCGGATCTGGGATTTTTCCGGGTAAAGTATCCGGTTCAGGGAAGTCCTCTTGTTTCAATCATTATTCCGAATAAGGATGAAAAAGAAACTTTAAAAACTTGTATTGAATCTATTCGAGAAAAGACAGAATACGATAATTACGAGATCATCATAGTAGAAAATAACAGTACTACAGAAGAAATCTTTCAATATTATAAGGAACTGTCGCAGGATCCGCGGATCCGTCTGCTCCGCTGGAAAAAAGAATTTAACTATTCAGCTATCAACAATTATGGAGTGAGTCATGCCAAAGGCGAATACCTGTTGTTTTTGAATAATGATGTGAAAGTTATCACACCAGGGTGGATCAAAGAAATGCTTGGTGTCTGCCAGCGTCCGGAAGTGGGAGCGGTAGGTGTGAAGCTGATCTATCCGGATAATACGATCCAGCATGCCGGATGTGTGATCGGCATTGGTGGTATTGCAGGACATATGTTTGTAGACATGCCGGCAAACAGAACCGGATATCTTCACAAGGCATCCATTCTTCAGGATATGAGTGCCGTGACGGCAGCCTGTATGATGATGAAAAAAACAGCTTTTGAAGAAGCCGGAGGTTTTACAGAAAAGCTTTCTGTTGCGTTTAATGACGTTGATCTTTGCCTGAAGGTCAGAAAAAATGAAAAACTGATCGTTTATGATCCCTATGTGCAGCTTTATCACATGGAGTCAAAGACAAGAGGAGCAGAAGACAGTACAGAAAAGGTACGGCGCTTTCAGAAAGAGATTGAATATATGCGCTGCCAGTGGATCGATATTCTGAAAAAAGGAGATCCTTATTATAATAAGAATCTGTCTCTGACAAAATGGAATTATTCGCTTCGGCCTCTTCCGGGAATGGGCAGGAAGCAATAAGGAGGATATATGGAAGTATCGGTGATTATACCGAATTTTAATGGGATTGCTTTTCTGGACAGTGTGCTGGGAAGTCTGGAAGGGCAGACTGCAAGAAATTTTGAGGTTATTTTTGTGGATAATGGCTCTACAGATGGAAGCTGTTCTTTTGTGGCAGGCAGTTATCCCTGGGTTCATATCATAGAGCTTACAGAAAATTTTGGCTTCTGCAGGGCGGTCAATGAAGGGATCCGTGCGGCAAAAGCGCCATACGTACTGCTTTTGAACAACGATACAGAGGTTGCGGAAGATTTTGTAGAGCAGATGCTTGCCGCTATCCGAAGGCATAAGGATGCTTTTTCCTGTGCGGCCCGTATGGTGCAGTACCATGACAGAGACAAAATCGATGATGCCGGAAATTATTACTGTGCGCTGGGCTGGTCCTTTGCAAGAGGAAAAGGCAAAGATATCCACATTTACGAAAAAGAAGAGAAGATCTTTGCTGCCTGCGGAGGCGCTGCTATTTACAGAAAAAAGATCATTGAGAAAATTGGATATTTTGATGAAGAGCATTTTGCTTATCTGGAAGATACGGATATTGGATATCGCGCAAGAATCTACGGATATGAGAACTGGTATGCGCCAAAGGCAATCGTCTACCATGTGGGAAGCGGAACCAGCGGATCCCGCTACAACCAGTTTAAAACCAGATATTCTTCCAGGAATAATGTGTATCTGATATACAAAAATATGCCATTTCTGCAGATCCTTTTAAATCTGCCTTTTTTGCTCCTTGGATTTGGAATAAAATTTTTGTTCTTTGCTGTCAAGGGAATGGGAAAAGAGTATCTGGCAGGTATCAAAAACGGATTTTCTATCAGTTTTAAAGGGAAAAAAGTGCCGTTTTCTTTCAAAAATCTGCCGAATTACTGCAGAATCCAGCTGGAATTATGGATAAATATATTCCGCAGACTGGCAGCGTAAAGTCGTTTTTACAGGGATTTAAGCTGTTATTATAAAATAATCTGTAAGAAATCATTGATTTTGAAAACCAAGTATTATAAGATAGACATAACTATTCAGAAATTACAGACAGACACAATGAAACGGATCGAGGTGTCATAGATTCATGCAGGATAATCAGAAGACCTTTAGCCGGCGCATGATGCTGATGGATATATTCGTCCTGGTGGTTTCCTATATAATTGCATGGTATTTGCGTTTTATGGGACCATTTGCGTATTCAGCAGAAAAAGGACTGAGTTTTTCCCAGTATATGCTTGCACTGGTATTTATTGTTCCGGGATATATGCTTCTTTATCAGGCATTCACCTTATATGAGCCGCTGCATATACAGGGGCGCAGACTTATGCTTGCAAACATCATTAAGGCGAATGTGCTGGGAATGCTGGCTTTTGTATTTCTTTTGTATATGATGAAAGAGGGGCATTATTCCCGATTAACAGTATATATTTTTTGCGGAGTAAATATTGTTCTGGAGTGGAGTGCCAGAATGGCAGTCTTTCTTTTTCTTCAGAATATGCGCAAGAAAGGCCTTAACCAGAGACAGATGATACTGGTAGGCTACAGCCGGGCGGCAGAGGAATATATAGACAGGATTCAGGCGAATCCCCAGTGGGGGTATGTAGTCAGAGGAATCCTGGATGACAATGTGCCGGCGGGCACAATGTATAAAGGAATCAAGGTGATCGGCAGAATCGCCAATCTTACGGTGATCCTTCCGGCCAACCGATTGGATGAGATTGCTATTACGCTGGGGCTGAGTGAATATTATCGTCTGGAAGAAATTGTTGCCATGTGCGAGAAATCCGGTGTGCATACGAAATTTATCCCGGATTATAATAAGATCATTCCGACGAAACCATACACAGAGGATATCCTGGGGCTTCCGGTGATCAATATACGATATGTTCCTTTGAACAATACATTTAACGCCATGGTAAAGCGCTTGATGGATATTTTCGGGTCTATTGCCGCTATTATTGTTTCTTCCCCGGTGATGGTCCTGATGTGTATCCTGATCAAGGCGACTTCTCCGGGACCGCTGATCTATAAGCAGGAACGTGTGGGACTTCACAATAAGACCTTCTGGATGTACAAATTCCGTTCGATGGAGATTCAGCCGGAGGCAGAAGAAAAAAAGGCATGGACGGTAAAAAATGACCCCCGTGTAACAGGGATCGGCAAGTTCATGCGCAGAACAAGCATTGACGAGCTTCCACAGCTTTTTAATATTCTCAGAGGAGATATGAGCCTGGTAGGTCCAAGACCGGAACGGCCTTTCTTTGTAGAAAAATTCAGGGAAGAGATTCCCAGATATATGGTAAAACATCAGGTTCGTCCGGGACTGACTGGATGGGCGCAGGTAAATGGATATCGTGGAGATACATCCATTAAAAAACGTATTGACTGTGACCTTTATTATATTGAAAACTGGAGCATTGGATTTGACATCAAGATCCTGTTCCTGACAATTTTTAAAGGTTTCATAAATAAAAACGCATATTAAAAGATAAGGGGAAAGAAGATGGCAAAACCAAGATCAAAGACAAAGAAGATACTGTTTGCAGTAGAGATTATTGTACTCCTCCTGTTTATTGGTGGTCTTTATGTTTACGGACAGCTGAATTCCAAGATGGATAAGATCCAGCAGCCGGCGGCAGATACCAGCCAGATTCAGGTGAATCAGGAAGTACAGGAATCTATTGAAGCGGAGACTTCCAAACTTACCGGTTTTACAACCTATGCGCTGTTCGGAATTGACCACAGAGATAAAAGTGCAGTGGGCGGAATGAACAGCGATACCATGATCATTGCAAGTGTCAACAATGATACCAAAGAAGTAAAACTGGCTTCTGTATACAGAGATACACTTCTTAATGTATATGGAGAAACCTATTCCAAGGCAAATGCGGCTTATGCAAAAAGTCCGGCGGAAGCAGTTAATATGCTGAACAGAAACCTGGATTTGAATATTACAGACTATGCAACCGTAAACTTTAATGCTCTGGCTTCCATTGTAGATGCTCTTGGCGGTCTGGATATTGATATGTCCTATGCAGAGATTGAACACATGAATAACTATTGTGTGGAAACATCTGCAGATATCGACAAAGATTACACACCTATCGAGAAACCGGAGAGACCGGAAGATATTGAAAAGATTGATTACCGTTATCATCTGAATGGTGTACAGGTTACTGCTTACTGCCGTATCCGTTACACTGCAAGTCTGGATATGGGACGTACAGAAAGACAGCGTAAAGTAATCCAGCTGATCGTTCAGAAAGCGAAAAAAGCAGGACTTCCGACGATCTTTAAGATTATGGACGAAGTATTCCCTATGGTAGAGACATCTGTGGACAAGACAGAAATCCTTCAGCTTCTTCCTACTATGATCGGATACAGCATGAATGATACCGTAGGTTTCCCCACAGCGTTTAAATTTTCAAATGTAAAGGGAAGTGTTATCGTTCCTACCGCAGAGGGAACTTCTGATGTAGATCTGGTATCTAATGTTGTTGCGCTTCATAAATTCCTTTATGGAGATGAGGCATATGTACCATCCAGTACGGTTCAGGATATCAGCGATAAGATCGCAGAAATCGTCAGTGGACTGGGTGCATTGGAAGATACACAGGTTATTACACCAGAAACAGAAAATACGACAAATGATACCATTATCTTCGAAAACAACGGGGATGGCTGGTCAGACAATACTGGAGACTATGTAGATCCGGGAACCGGAGACAGCAGCGGTGGAAGCGGAGACGGAAACTGGACAGATCCGGGAATCGGTGATGGAAGTGGAGACGGTTCCGGCGGCGGAGACTGGGAAGACCCGGGAACAGGTGACGGAAGTGGAGACGGCTCCGGCGGCGGAGACTGGGAAGATCCGGGAACAGGTGACGGAAGTGGAGACGGTTCCGGCGGCGGAGACTGGACAGATCCGGGAACAGGCGATGGAAGCGGAGACGGTTCCGACGGCGGAGACTGGACAGATCCTGGCATTGAGGACGGCGGCGCAGTAGAAGGCGGAGACGGAAGCACCGATGCAGGCGGCGCAGTAGAAGGCGGAGACAGCGGCGCAGATGTAGCCGGAGAAGCGGCATAATAAAGAATTATTTTAAGGGAATTTCTTCAAAAGAGAAATTCCCTTTTTAAAAGAAAGGGATAAAATGGATACAAAAAAAATTGATGTGATCATTCCGGTATATCGTCCCGGGGAAGAATTTTCAAAACTTCTGGAACGTCTGGAAGTGCAGGATTATCCGATCAGCAGGATTATTATTATGCACACGGAAGAGGGAGCCTGGAAGGAACAATGGGAAAAGGATCATCCGATACTGGAAGTCCATCATATAAAAAAACAGGAATTTGATCATGGCGGCACCAGAAAAAGAGCATCTGAGTTATCAGACGGAGAAATCATGGTTTTTATGACGCAGGACGCGCTTCCGGCAGATACGCATTTGATCGGTCAACTGGTAAAGGCACTGACCGCACGGGATGACATCGGAGCGGCATATGCCCGGCAGCTTCCCACTCCATCCTGCAGTTTTGTGGAGTCTTATACAAGAACATTTAATTATCCGGAAAAATCCTCTGTAAAAACAGAAAAGGATCTTCCAACCTATGGAATTAAAACATTTTTCTGCTCAAATGTGTGTGCAGCATACAGAAAAGATATTTACAAAGATCTGGGCGGTTTTGTTGAAAAAACCATTTTCAATGAAGACATGATTTATGCGGCAGGACTGATTCGAAAAGGATTTGGGATTGCTTACGCAGCTGATGCCAGGGTGATCCATTCGCACAATTATAACTGCAGCCAGCAGTTTCACAGGAATTTTGATCTGGGTGTATCCCAGGCGGAGTACCATGAAATTTTTGATTCTGTACCTTCGGAAGGAGAAGGGATACGTCTGGTCAAAAAAACATTTGCTCATCTTTTGAAATCTGGAAAATGGTATATGATTCCTGGTTTTGTTTTGCAGAGCGGATGTAAATATGCAGGATATCTGGCAGGAAAGCGCTATAAAAAACTTCCAAGAAAACTTCTTCTCTGGTGCACCATGAACAAGTCTTACTGGAATGTATGATGTTTTGTCAGGGATGCTGTGAATGGAAAAATAGTTATCCTACTGGTGGTTTTTCGAACACGGTTTTTTAAAGGAGTTGTCACATTTTGAACACAATTCCCTGTTACACTTGATTCATAAATGAAAAGTAAATGACAACGGAGAGGAGCAAAACCATGGATCATGATAAGAATTGGGGACAGGATGCTCCGCAGGATCAGGATAAAAGGAACGTGAGAGAGGTATATCCGAAGCCGGTTCCGCATTATGACCATTATCAGATGCATCGCAATACTGCAGAACCGGAGCAGAAGCCCCCGCAGAAAAAAAATAAAAGAAAAAATACAGCAGGAAAAAAGATTGCAGGCACGATTGCTTTGGCAGTTATCTTTGGGGTAACTGCAAGTGCTGTATTTCAGGCATCTAATTTTGCTGCACAAAAATATCTGGGAACAGAGAAGAATATCGAAACCACGCCGCCCATATCGCAGACGGAACTGACGGTTTCAGAAACATCGTCTTATTCCTCTGGCAGCAATGCCGGAAGCGCAGGGTCAGTGGCAGAGGTTGCCGCAGCAGCCATGCCGTCTGTAGTCGCCATCACTTCAGTGAGCATTCAGGAGATTCCAAGCTTTTTTGGTATGTATACGTTCGGGTCTTACGGTACTCAGCAGTTTTCCAGTGAAAGCAGCGGATCCGGTATCATTGTGGGAGAAAATGACGATGAACTTCTGATCGCCACCAATAATCATGTTGTAGAGAATGCGACTACTTTAAGTGTCTGCTTTATTGGTGATGATGTAGTGGATGCAGAGGAAGAACTGCAGAGTGTGAACCATGACGATATTAACGTAGAGGATGCGGTAAGTGCAAAGATCAAAGGAACAGATGCTCCGAATGATCTGGCTGTAGTAGCTGTTCAAAAATCGGATATTCCGGAGGACACGCTTTCTGAGATTAAGATCGCACAAATTGGAGATTCAGACGGACTGCAGGTTGGAGAGCAGGTAGTTGCTATTGGAAATGCACTGGGTTATGGCCAGTCTGTTACTTCCGGATGGGTCAGCGCTCTTGACAGGAGTATTGCTGCGGAAGATGTAACTACCTCCGGACTGATTCAGACGGATGCGGCCATCAACCCTGGAAACAGCGGAGGAGCTCTTTTGAATATGCAGGGCGAACTGATCGGCATCAACTCTGCAAAGTATGCAGATAATGCAGTAGAAGGAATGGGATATGCCATTCCGGTTTCCACAGCGCAGCCGATTCTGGAAAAGCTTATGAACCGTCAGACAAGAGATAAGGTGGCTGAGGAAGAAGCTGGATATCTGGGGCTTCAGGCTGGGGATATGACGGCAGAAGCACTGGAGATGTATGATATGCCAGAAGGAGCTTTTGTTATAGAAGCGATAGATGGAGACCCGGCTGCCAATGCGGGAATCCGCAGAGGTGATGTGATCGTGGAAATGGACGGACAGACAGTGACAGGAGGAACCGATCTGATTGAGAAACTTACTTATTATTCTGCAGGAGAAACGGTGGAAATGATCATATCCCGCCCGGTCAACGGAGAATATGTGGAGCAGAGTGTGGAAGTGACACTGGGATCCCGATAGGGTAGAGCAGGGGTTGATTTTATAAAATCTTTAGTTTACAGGTGCAATGGTTATGATATAATGGACGCATAGGCTGGATGATTCTGAGACAAGACGGCAGCCTGTGCGTTTTGTATTTTATGAAATGACAGGAATCAGCCGGATACAGAAATTGTACAGCATGACAGAACGGAAAGGAGTTTATATGAGCGATAAATACGAAGATGAAGTGACTTTAGAGGAAGATTGTGAGGATCAGGAAGACCATAAGCACGAACCTGAGAAATTCTGTACTCTTTGCCGGAGATCCGAACGGCAGGCAGGAAGGATGATCGATCTTCCAAATAATATACATATCTGCTCTGACTGTATGCAGAAGAGCTTTGATACTATGAATACCCAGATGAACAATGGAAATTTTAACTACAGTGATCTTTTTAATATGCCGGGAGTAAGCATGATCGATCTGGGAAGTTTCCAGAATCAGATGAATCAGCCGAAAAAAGCACCAAAAAAGAAAAAAGAGGCGAAACCGGTTCTGGATCTGAAAAAGATTCCGGCTCCCCATAAGATCAAGGCTACCCTTGACGAGTATGTCATAGGTCAGGAACATGCCAAAAAAGTGATGTCTGTTGCGGTTTATAACCATTATAAAAGAGTTGCCACAGACACTATGGATGAAATCGATATCGAAAAGTCAAACATGCTGATGATCGGACCGACTGGAAGCGGAAAGACCTATCTGGTAAAAACTCTTGCCAAACTTCTGGACGTGCCCCTTGCAATTGCAGATGCCACTTCTCTTACAGAGGCCGGCTATATCGGAGATGATATCGAAAGTGTAGTTTCCAAGCTTCTTGCGGCTGCGGATAATGATGTGGAAAAAGCAGAACATGGAATCATTTTTATTGATGAGATCGATAAGATCGCGAAGAAGAAAAATACAAATCAGAGAGATGTCAGCGGAGAAGCGGTACAGCAGGGAATGCTGAAGCTTCTTGAGGGAAGCGATGTGGAGGTTCCGGTGGGAGCCAATAGTAAGAACGCTATGGTACCACTGACAACAGTCAACACAAGAAATATTCTTTTTATCTGCGGAGGCGCATTCCCGGATCTGGAGAGCATCATCAAAGAACGCCTGAATAAACAGGCTTCAATTGGATTCTATGCAGATTTGAAGGATAAGTATGATAATGATCCGCATCTTCTTGAAAAAGTAACCGTAGATGACATCCGTAATTTTGGTATGATTCCAGAATTTATCGGACGTCTTCCTATTATTTTTACACTGGAGGGACTCTCTGAGGATATGCTGGTGAAGATCCTTAAAGAGCCAAAGAATGCTATTCTGAAGCAGTATCAGAAGCTTTTGGCGCTGGATGAGGTCAAGCTGGAATTTGACGAAGGTGCGCTCCATGCCATTGCCGCTAAAGCTATGGAGAAAAAGACCGGCGCAAGAGCTCTGAGGGCTATTTTGGAAGAATATATGCTGGATATTATGTATGAAATTCCGAAAGATGACAGCATCGGTCAGGTGGTGATCACCAGAGAGTATATTGAGGGAAACGGAGGCCCCAGGATCCTTTTAAGAGGTCAGGAGGTTCCGCTTCTGGAAACGGTACAGTAGATCAGCTCAGAAAGAAGGGTATCTGTTATGGCAAAAGAATTTTTTCAGGAATTTGGTGAAGCATTTACAAAAACTATGCGTGATATCGGAGGACGCGCAGAATCTTTTTACAGCGAGCAGAAGCTGAGAAATAAGATTTCCGGTGAGGAAAAACAGATTCGTAAGATTATGGAAGAACTGGGAAAAATCATATATAGACGTTACAAGGATAATGTCCCTCTGGAAGACATGCAGAGACGTCTCTGTGAACAGATCGACCAGCGTATGGAGCGCATCAGCCAGTATAAAGAGGAGATTGCCGGGGTGAAATCCAGAAAAATCTGTCCTTCCTGTGGCGCTGCTGTAGATGTGGAGATGGCTTTTTGTCCTCATTGCGGAGCCGCCTGTACCGTAAAAGAAAAAGAAGAACAGGCAGGAGAGGTAGTTGCAGAGGTAGTTGCAGAGGAACCGGAAACAGTGCCGGAGGAAAAGCTGACAGAGGAACCGGAAACAGTGCCGGAGGAAAAGCTGACAGAGGAACCGGAAACAGTGCCGGAAGAAGTGCTGACAGAGGAACCGGAAACAGTACCGGAACAGGACAACGGGTCCGGATCAGCTGAAAATCAGAAAACAGAGTAACATCAGGGGGAGAGGGAAATGGGAGAGAAAAAATATTACAAAAAAAGTACAGGGGGCAGGCTGGTCAGATGCATGCTTCTTGTAATGCTGGCATTTGTCTTGACAACCGGATCTGCAACAGTGGTATCTGCAGCGACAGAGGTATCTGCAGTTTCCAAAAAGAAAACAAAGATCCGTCTGGAAGGTAAAAGTGGCCGTTATATCATTGATACAGGATATAATTGGTGGCTGAAAGAAAAAAACGGAAAGAAAGTTACAGGTTTTCAGTATATTAAGGTTCCAAAAGGTAACAGACTGAAATCCGGTTATTACATGTTTGACAGTAAGGGCTGCCTGTGCAAGAAAAAGCAGTTTCATAAACTGAACAAAACCATTTCAGGAAAAACATTTAAAGGAACCTATTATTTTGGAGATACCAATGGAAGACTGTACAGAAAATCTGGATGGAAAGTAATAAACGGACAGAAATATTTACTTTCTCCTTATGGAAGACGCTATGAAAACTGCTGGAGATACGGATATTATCTGCAGTCTAATGGAACCATTGCCAGAAGCAGAAGACTTCCGGATGGTACCTGGGTAGACTGCAACGGCCGAAGATGCACCGAGGCAGATATGACGCTGAAGTTATGGCATCTACATTCGATCAGATCAAAAAAGGAGAGCTTAAATATAATTCTACAATCAAAAGCCTTCTTAACAGTATGATCACAGTAAGCGATAATGAAGCGTATAACCAGCTGGTAAGATATAACAGCAGATCCAGAAGCTTTGTCAGCGGAACAAAGACGGTGAATCAGTATCTTAGGAAAAATGGCTATACAAAAACCGGCTGTCACAGCAGTCTTCATCCTTCCGCATCGGCATTTACAAGTGATGGACAGAGAAACATTGCTTCAGCAAAAGACTGCGGTGTTCTTTTGGAACGTATTTATCGTGGAACCTGTGTCTCTTCAAAATATTCCAGAGAGATGAAGAATCTTCTTCTGAGACAGACGCGCAGGTGGAAGATCCCGGCAGGAATTCCGGCAGGTGTCCGTGTTGCCAATAAAACAGGCGAGACATCCAGTGTGCAGCATGATATGGCGATTGTCTATGGCAAAAAGACAGATTATATCATCTGTGTATTTTCGACTACTGGAAATGAAGGGTATGCAGTTCCGAGAATACAGAACATCTCCAGAACTGTTTACAATTATTTGAATAAGTAAGAATAGGGGATAAGCGAATGCACTTTTCCGCAGGACAAAAAAATAAAAGAGGAACGCTGCTGGCGGCCGTAGGACTGAATATTCTGGTCGTGACAGTAATGATACTGACTATGCGGCCTTCCTTTGAAACAAATGACGATATTGTGTTTGCAGAACTTGGAAGCGGGCTTCGGGGAGTGAAGGATCCCCATCTTGTATTCCAGAATTATATTCTTGGAATGGTCTATCGTGTTTTATATCAGATTACAGGACGGCTGCCCTGGTATACGATTGTTCAGTATGCTGTGCTGCTGGCGGCTTTCAGTGCAGTGACTTATGTGCTTATGAACAGGCTGGAAGGAAATTCCGGCCTGTATTTGTCTGTACTTTTGCTCTGTGTATTTGGATATGAATGCTACATCCATGTTCAGTTTACGAAAACAGCCGGGATTGCAGCAGCGGCAGCAGTTTTTCTTCTGTTTCATGTGATCGTTTCAGAAACGTTCTGTATCTGGGAGTTTTTGGCAGGGATTCTGCTGGGACTTGCAGGCTTTTTGTATCGGGAAGATCAGTTCTTTGCGAGCGCTGCTTTGATGGCAGGAATTGGTGTTTATTTTCTGCTGACTCTGAAAAAGTATTTCTCTCAAAAATGGAGAAAATATCTGGGAATCTGTGTGGGATGCTTTGGTTTTTTGCTTTTGGCTGTGTTTGCCGCAGACAGAATCGATGCATTTATGTATCGTGATTCTCAGTGGCAGGAATACCAGGAATTTAATCGCATGAGATCCAGACTTTTGGATTATGGATTTCCGGATTATCATACAAACAGAGAATTGTATCAGGAACTGGGAATCAGCGAAGAGGCCCTTCAGCTATATAAAACCTGGAATTTTAATGATCCTGAAAAATTTACTGTAGAAGTGATGGAAAAGCTGGTGGAGCAGAAGCCGGACAGAAAAATTTCCGGAAGTCAGGTACTGCGCTTTCTGAAACGATTTCCGGGAGATGCAGCAAAGCTTCCGGCATTTTATACAGCGCTGCTGTTCCTGATAATATGGCTGATCTTTGGAAAGAAGCGTATGGCTGAAATTATGGCGATTCTGGCAGAAATTTTGATGCTGTATATGCTTTACTTCTATCTTTATTTTCAGGGAAGATATATGGTGAACAGGGTAGATGTGGGACTGTGGTTCAGCGTGTGCCTTACTATGTTGTGGCTCCTGGGAGAGTCGCTTGGAGAAAAGACGGAAATTTCCAAATATGGGGGGGTGCTTTTGTGTATAACAGGAATCCTCGTCAGTCAGAGTTTCTGGCATACGGATTACAGAACTGCTACTGCAGAAATTCCCAAAGCACGGGTCAGTCAGAGAGCGGTGCTGGAAACCATTGGAACGGACAAAGAACATGTTTATCTGGCGAAAAGCGGAACGGTATCAGAAATTGTATGTTACGGACCTTTTGACCGTATGCCGGAAAATCTTCTGGATAACCTTTACTGGTTCGGCGGATGGGAGTGCCGTACGCCGGGATTTGTAAAAGAAATGGAAGAGCATGGGATTGTAAACCCGTATAAAGATATGATAGGAAATGACAAGGTATATCTGATTGATGACAACATAGAATTGACGATAGAATATATTCATCAGAATTATGATGAAAAAGCAGAGGCTGTATTTGTCAGGACTCTGGGAAATGTAGATCTGTATCAGATTGTAACTGCCGGATAGCCTGCTCGCCTGCGCTGCTTATTGGGAATTGAATAATTATTCAGTATGGCATTGCATTTCCTCACGGGACAAGGTATGATAGAAAGGCATATATTTTGAGGAGAGAGGAAAGACAATGGAAAAAAAGAGAGGAAGTTTTACTGACAAGCTGGGCTTTGTCCTGGCGGCAGCAGGCTCTGCAGTAGGGCTTGGCAACTTATGGAGGTTTCCGTACCTTGCGGCAAAGCATGGAGGCGGTATTTTTCTGCTGATTTACCTGATACTTGCGGTTACATTTGGATTTGCCCTTATGATCACGGAAATCGCTCTTGGACGAAAAACAAGGCTGAGCGCCGTAGGCGCATATTCCGCGCTGGACAAAAGATTCAAAGCCCTGGGCTATCTGTCCAGTGTGATCCCGTTTCTCATCACACCTTACTACTGTGTGATTGGCGGCTGGGTTCTGAAATATCTGGTGGTATTCCTTACCGGTCAGGTATCCAGTGCAGCTACGGATGAGTTTTTTACAGGTTATATCGCACAGCCGGCGGCTCCGGTTATTTTCTTTGTTATTTATGTAACGGTTGGAATGGTAGCGGTGCTTCTTGGTGTGGAGGGCGGTATTGAGAAAGCAAGTAAGTTTATGATGCCGGTTCTGGTGGTTATGACAATTTTTATTTCTGCATTCAGCCTGATGCAGCCGGGTGCAATGGAAGGACTTCGTTATTATCTGTTTCCTGATTTTTCAAGATTCAGCGCAACTACGGTGATGGCAGCCATGGGACAGCTGTTTTATTCTATGTCTCTTGCCATGGGAATTATGATCACCTATGGTTCCTATATGAAAAAAGAGACAAATCTGGAAAAATCTGTCCGTCAGATTGAGATTTTTGATACGGGAATTGCTTTTATGGCAGGTCTCATGATCATTCCGGCAGTGTTTGCCTTTTCCGGCGGAAGCGAAGAAGCTCTTGGCAAAGGTCCGAGCCTGATGTTTATTACCCTTCCAAAGGTATTTGACAACATGAAATTCGGCACTCTGGTAGGAGCTGTTTTCTTCCTGCTGGTATTATTTGCCGCACTGACTTCATCGATTTCCCTGACAGAAACTCTGGTTTCTATTGTGGTAGATAAGTTTAAATTCAGCAGAAAAAAAGCCTGTGGAGTTGTTTATGCATGGCTTCTTGTTCTGGGAATCCCGGTTTCTCTGGGATTTGGAATCTGGAGCTTCATCAAACCTCTGGGAATGAGCCTTCTTGATTTCTTTGACTTTACCAGCAACAGTGTGCTGATGCCGATCGCTGCGATTGGTACCTGTATTTTTGTTGGATATGTGATCAAACCCAGGACTCTTATTGAAGAGGTGGAAGTAAACGGTAAATTTAAGATGAAGAAGTTCTATTCTGTCATGATCAAGTATATTGCCCCTGTATGTCTGGTGGCGATTCTGATCTTTGCGGTAATGGAAGCCCTGGGTATGATTACGGTATAATGGTGTTTTCAATACCCGAAAATAAGGTAAAATAAAAAAAATTCAAATTTTTGAAAAAAATTTAAAAATCCTATTGACTTTTGCTCTAACATGCGGTATTATAATCAAGCAGTCGCGAGAGAGCGGCTGGTCAATAGGAAATGCAGGAGTGGCGGAATTGGCAGACGCGCAGGCTTCAGGTGCCTGTGGTCGCAAGATCGTGTGGGTTCAAGTCCCATCTCCTGCATTATTTTTTTACAAAAAAAACAAGAACGGGAAGTCTTTTAACAGGGCTTCCCGTTCTTGCTTTTTGAAGAATCTGTTTTGTGAGACAGGAGATTGTTATTTTCTGAAAATTCCATAAGAATTATTTTAAGCAAAACATAATTTTTTTTAGTGTCAGTATATGTTGAAAAACAGAATCTGTTGTGATACAATCTTGAAGATTTAGGATAAAACAAGAGAAAGGGAGATTGTATGAAAGCATTTCTGATATTAGAAGACGGCCATGTGTTTACAGGAACCAGTATTGGTGCAGCAAGAGAAGTAATCAGTGAGATCGTTTTTAACACGTCTATGACCGGATATCTGGAAGTGATGACTGATCCTTCCTATGCGGGACAGGCTGTGTGCATGACTTATCCGCTGATTGGAAACTATGGAATCTGTTATGAGGATCAGGAGTCCAGAAAGCCGTGGATAGATGGCTTTATTGTCCGCGAATTATCACGTATCCCAAGCAACTTCAGAAGCGTTGATACTATTCAGCATTTTCTTGAAAAGTATGATATTCCGGGAATTTCCGGCATCGACACAAGAGCGCTCACAAAAATTCTTCGTGAAAAAGGTACCATGAATGGTATGATCACGGTCGACGAAAACTACGATTTAGATGCAATTATCCCCCATTTAAAAGCATATACAACCGGAAAGGTAGTCGAAAAGGTTACCTGCCGTGAAAAAGAAGTCCTTCCGGGAAAAGGCCCAAAAGTGGCTTTGATGGATTTTGGTGCAAAGCGTAATATTGCCCGTTCCCTGAATGAAAGAGGCTGTCAGGTGACCGTGTATCCGGCGCTGACTCCTGCTGAGGAGATTCTGAAAGATCAGCCGGACGGCATTATGCTCAGCAATGGCCCCGGGGATCCTAAGGACTGCACTTCCATTATAGAAGAAGTCCGTAAATTATATGAGTCTGACGTACCTATTTTTGCCATCTGCCTTGGGCATCAGCTTATGGCACTTGCAACAGGCGGAGATACGCATAAGATGAAATACGGACACAGAGGAGGAAACCATCCGGTGAAGGATCTTTCCACCGGAAGAGTTTATATTTCTTCTCAGAACCATGGATATGTAGTAGATGCCGAACAGCTGGAAAAAAGAAATATTGCGAAACCTGCTTTTGTCAACGTAAACGATGGCACCAATGAAGGTATGGCTTATGTGGGCAAAAACATTTTTACCGTGCAGTTCCATCCGGAAGCCTGCCCGGGACCGCAGGATTCCAGTTACCTGTTTGACCGGTTTATGGAAATGATGGGAGGAAACAGATAATGCCGAGAAATAAAGATATTCATAAAGTTCTTGTGATTGGTTCCGGTCCGATCATCATCGGTCAGGCGGCAGAGTTCGATTACGCAGGTACACAGGCCTGCCGTTCTCTGAAAGAGGAAGGCATGGAGGTTGTACTTCTGAATTCCAACCCGGCCACGATCATGACAGACAAAGACATTGCTGATAAGGTATATATTGAACCTCTGACAGTAGAGGTGGTAGAACAGCTGATTTTGAAAGAAAAACCGGACAGCGTACTTCCGACACTTGGCGGTCAGGCAGGCCTGAACCTTGCTATGGAGCTGGAGGAAAAAGGTTTCCTGAAGGAACACAATGTACGTCTGATCGGTACAACCGCAGAGACCATTAAAAAAGCGGAGGACCGTCAGGAATTTAAAGATACTATGGAAAAGATCGGTGAGCCGGTGGCTGCATCCAAGGTGGTGACTACCGTAGAAGACGGTCTTGCATTTACCAATACCATTGGATATCCGGTTGTTCTTCGCCCTGCCTATACACTGGGAGGAAGCGGCGGCGGTATCGCCAACAATGAATATGAACTGAGAGAAATCCTGGAAAATGGTCTCCGTCTTTCCCGTGTAGGAGAGGTTCTGGTAGAACGCTGTATTGCAGGCTGGAAAGAAATTGAGTATGAGGTAATGCGCGACAGTGCAGGAAACTGCATCACGGTCTGCAACATGGAAAATATTGACCCGGTGGGTGTGCATACAGGTGACTCCATTGTAGTTGCCCCGTCTCAGACACTTGGAGACAAGGAATACCAGATGCTCCGTACTTCGGCCTTGAACATCATTACAGAGCTGGGCATCACAGGCGGATGTAACGTGCAGTATGCGCTTCATCCGGAAAGCTTTGAATACTGTGTAATCGAGGTAAATCCCCGTGTCAGCCGTTCTTCTGCGCTGGCAAGTAAAGCTACCGGATATCCCATTGCCAAGGTTGCTGCCAAGATCGCTCTGGGTTATACTCTGGATGAGATTCCAAATGCGATTACCGGAAAGACCTATGCAAGCTTTGAGCCGATGCTGGATTACTGCGTAGTAAAGATCCCGCGTCTTCCATTTGATAAATTTATCACAGCAAAGAGAACTCTTACCACACAGATGAAAGCGACCGGAGAGGTTATGAGCATCTGCCATAACTTTGAGGGTGCCCTGATGAAAGCAATCCGTTCTCTGGAGCAGCATGTGGACAGCCTGATGTCTTATGATTTTACAGGACTGGATGAGGATGAACTGATCAAGGAACTTGCTGTTGTAGATGACCGTCGTATCTGGAAGATCGCAGAAGCGATCCGGAGAGATATTTCCAAAGAATATATCCATCGTATCACAAAGATCGACCGCTGGTTTATTGATAAGATCGCAATCCTTGTAGAAATGGAGCAGGCACTGAAAACCCAGCCTCTTACCGGGGAACTTCTTCTTGAGGCAAAACGTCTGGAATTCCCGGATTATGTGATCGGTAATCTCTGCGGAAGAACCGAGGCAGAGATCAAGGCTCTCCGCGAGGGTTATAATATTCGTGCTGCTTATAAGATGGTAGATACCTGTGCAGCAGAGTTTGCAGCGGCAACTCCTTATTATTATTCTGTTTACGGTGGACCGGAGACAGAGAATGAAGCAGTTGCCACACCGGATAAGAAAAAAGTTCTTGTTCTTGGTTCCGGCCCGATCCGTATCGGTCAGGGTATCGAGTTCGACTTCTGCTCTGTACACTGCACCTGGGCATTTGAAAAAGAGGGTTATGAAACCATTATTATCAACAACAACCCGGAGACGGTAAGTACAGATTTTGACATTGCAGATAAACTGTATTTTGAGCCTCTGACTCCGGAGGATGTAGAAAACATCGTTCGTATTGAAAAACCGGACGGCGCTGTAGTGCAGTTCGGTGGTCAGACAGCCATTAAGCTGACGGAAGCACTGATGAAAATGGGTGTTAAGATCCTTGGAACATCTGCAGAAAATGTAGATGCTGCAGAGGACCGCGAGCTCTTTGATGGTATTCTGGAACAGTGTCAGATCCCGCGTCCAAAGGGAGATACCGTATTCACAGCAGAAGAGGCAAAAGAAGTTGCCAACAGACTGGGTTATCCGGTTCTGGTACGTCCGTCCTATGTTCTTGGCGGTCAGGGTATGCGGATCGCAGTCAGTGATGAGGATGTGGAAGAATATATCGGAATCATCAACCAGATTGCACAGGATCATCCGATCCTGGTAGATAAATATCTCATGGGCAAAGAGATCGAAGTAGATGCGGTATGTGATGGAGAGGATATCCTGATTCCTGGTATCATGGAGCATATTGAGCGTGCAGGTATCCATTCCGGTGACAGTATTTCTGTATATCCGGCGCAGACCATCAGTGAAAAAGCAAAAGAAACGATTGCAGAATATACACGCCGTCTGGCAAAAGCGCTTCATGTAGTGGGAATGATCAACATCCAGTTTATCGTCTGCGGCGAGGAAGTGTATGTGATCGAGGTGAATCCCCGTTCCAGCCGTACGGTTCCTTATATCAGCAAAGTAACCGGTATTCCGATCGTTCCGCTGGCAACGAAAGTGATTCTGGGCTACAAACTGAAAGACATGGGCTATGAACCGGGACTTCAGCCGGAAGCAAAACACATTGCCATCAAGATGCCGGTGTTCTCCTTTGAGAAGATCCGCGGTGCAGACATCAGTCTTGGACCGGAAATGAAATCTACAGGTGAGTGTCTTGGTATTGCAGAAACCTTTAACGAGGCTCTTTATAAGGCATTTATCGGTGCAGGAATCAAGCTTCCGAAGCACCGCAATATGATCATCACAGTAAAAGAAGAGGATCATCAGGAGGTTGTTCCGATCGCAAGAAGATTCGAGGCTCTGGGCTATCGTATCTATGCTACCAGAGGAACGGCAAAAGTCCTGAAAGAAAACGGCATTAAGGCAATCCGTACCAATAAGCTGGAGCAGCCGGCGCCGAACCTTATGGACCTGATTCTTGGTCATAAGATTGATGTGATCATTGATACTCCGCCTCAGGGTGTGGAACATCAGAAAGACGGATTTGTGATCCGCAGAAATGCAATTGAGACAGGAGTCAACGTACTGACCAGTCTGGATACAGCAGAAGCTCTGGTAACCAGTCTGGAAAATACAGATCTGAATCATCTGAGCCTGATCGATATTGCTACGATTGATAATAGATAAATAAGTTACCGGGGGAATTGCAGGAAAAGCAGCTCCTCCGGTTTTTATATATTAAAATCGGACTTGTATCCTTTGTTCTTTACGGAAAAGTAAATTTGTAATATACTTATGGTAGTCTAAAGAAAGAAAGGAAATAAAAATGAATATTATTGAATTTTTAAAAGCAGTGTTCCTTGGTATTGTAGAGGGAATCACAGAATGGCTTCCCATCAGCAGTACCGGACATATGATACTTGTTGACGAATTCATTAAGCTGAATGTTTCACCTGAGTTTAAGAAATTTTTCCTGGTAGTCATACAGCTGGGAGCGATACTTGCTGTTGTGGTACTTTACTGGAATAAGCTGTGGCCTTTTTATATCCGTCCTGTTTCTAAAAGAGCACGGATGGCTATTGCAAAGCAGCCGGCTGCAGTACGAGGGCTTATGACTTTTGTAGAAAAGTTCTGTGACAAGGATAAATGGATTCTCTGGTTTAAGATTCTGGTTGCCTGTATTCCGACCATTGTGATCGCCCTGCCCTTTAATGATATAATAGAAGAGAAGTTTAATAACTATGTAGTGGTGGCCATTGCGTTGATCGTTTATGGTGTAATCTTTATTTTTATTGAAAATTATAACAAAAAAAGACGTCCTGTCTGCAGATCACTTCAGGATATGAGCTTTAAAACTGCTTTTCTGATTGGAGTGTTCCAGGTTCTTTCAGTGATTCCGGGAACTTCCAGATCGGGATCTACCATTATTGGAGGTATCCTGGTGGGAACATCCAGAACAGTTGCGGCAGAATTTACGTTTTTCCTGGCAATTCCGGTAATGTTTGGCGCAAGCCTTCTGAAACTGGTGAAATTTGGATTTGTATTTACTGCAAGTGAGGTTATGATCCTGGTTACGGGGATGGTAGTTGCATTTATCGTATCGATACTGACAATCAAATTTCTTATGGGATATATCAAGAAGCATGATTTCAAAGCATTTGGATGGTACAGGATCGTACTTGGCATTCTGGTGCTGGGATACTTCTTCGGAAAAAATCTTTTGGCATAAAAATAAAAATGTTTTTCGGGGGAAAAACAGGCTGACTGAAATTAGAGAACAGCAGAAGAAAATGGAGGTACATACTTATGGGGAAATATGTAATGGCAATGGATCAGGGGACAACCAGCTCCCGCTGTATTCTCTTTGACAAGGCAGGTAATATCTGCAGTCTGGCTCAGAAGGAATTTGCCCAGTATTATCCGAAGCCGGGATGGGTAGAGCATGATCCGCATGAGATCTGGTCATCTCAGATGGCAGTGGCGATTGAAGCGATGGGACGTATCGGAGCGGATGCAGGAGATATTTCGGCTATTGGTATTACAAATCAGAGAGAGACTACGATTGTCTGGGATAAAAGAACAGGAAATCCGATATATCCGGCGATTGTCTGGCAGTGCCGCCGTACAGCGGACATGATCGAGGAATTGAAAAAAGACGGATTTGCAGATAAGATCAGAGAAAAAACAGGACTGATCCCGGATGCGTATTTTTCCGGAACCAAGATCAAATGGATTCTGGATTATGTGGATGGAGCACGAGAAGCAGCTGAAAGAGGAGAACTCCTTTTTGGAACCGTAGATACCTGGCTGATCTGGAAGCTTACCAAGGGGCAGGTCCATGTTACAGATTATACAAACGCTTCCCGTACAATGTTATTTGATATCTATAAAAGACAATGGGATGAAGAAATTCTGGAGAGGCTTCAGATTCCCCGCTCTATGCTTCCGGAGGTAAAACCAAGCAGCTGTATTTACGGATATACCAATGAGAATCTGATTGGTGGAAGGATCCCTATTTCCGGTGCGGCAGGAGATCAGCAGTCAGCGCTTTTTGGACAGTGCTGTTTCCATGCCGGAGATGTGAAGAATACTTATGGAACAGGCTGTTTTCTTCTGATGCATACAGGAGATAAGGCGGTAAGCTCGGAAAATGGGCTTCTGACCACGATTGCGGTAAATCCGGACGGAACTCCGGGTTATGCGCTGGAGGGCAGTGTGTTTGTGGCAGGTGCAGCAATCCAGTGGCTGAGAGATGAGGTAAAGATTTTGGACAGCGCGCCGGAATCAGAACTTTATTGTCTTTCTGTCCCGGATACCAATGGCGTTTATGTGGTTCCGGCTTTTACAGGGCTTGGAGCACCCTACTGGGATCAATATGCCAGAGGCGCGATCCTGGGACTTACCAGAGGCGCTGGAAAGGCACATCTGATTCGTGCAACGGTAGAATCTCTTGCATATCAGGTGACAGATGTGATCCATGCTATGGAACGAGATTCGCAAATGAAATTAAATGCTCTCCGTGTAGATGGCGGAGCAAGTGCAAATAATTTTCTGATGCAGTTCCAATCAGATCTTTTAGATGCACAGGTAGTACGTCCAAGCTGTATCGAGACCACTGCTTTGGGAGCTGCTTATCTGGCAGGACTTGCAGTGGGATTCTGGAAAGATGCAGATGAGATACAGAAAAACTGGAAGCAGGAAAGGGTATTTTCTCCGTCCGTTACGGAAGAAAAAAGAAAAAAACTTTTGAAAGGATGGAAAAAAGCAGTTGCCTGTATCTTCCAGTGGGCAAAAGACGAAATATGATTTTAAGGGAGCCTGTGATGGCAGGTTCGGAAAGGCAGGTTGAATTAACGTGAAAAATTCTATGAAAATGTTATTGACAGTAAGTACAGCAGTGGCTTTGACTTTTTCTGGCTGTGGAAAGTCATCTGAGACGGAGCCGAAACCGGCAGCACCTACTGCGGCGCCTACAGCAGCACCTACTGCAGTTCCGGCAACGGCAACGCCGGCTCCTACATCAACACCGGCACCACGTTCGATCGGAGAGAAAAATTCAAAGTCAAAGTATGTATATCTGACGAATAATCTGGGTACAAGGATCAGAGAGTTCTATTTGATGGTATCCGGCAGTGATGATTGGGGAGAAAACCTGATTCCCACGGAAACTTCTATAAAGAAATCAGAACAGATACAGCTGTTTTATACACCGGAAGAAGATATCATGGGAAATGAGTCGGATCTGGCAGATGAGGACAGTAAGTTCCTTTATGATATGAAGATTGTAACAGCTGACGGAGATATTTTTGAAATATACAGTATAGAGTTGGCGGATATGGAAAAGGCCGTACTGACTTATGACCAGGAAGCTTCGACAGCGTATCTTCGCTATATGAGTCTGTCTGACAAAAAAGAGAAAGATACAAAAGAGAATTCTCAGCAGACAGGAACAACGGATGACTATTCAGAAGAAGATGACTCTGATGATGAAAGTTATAATAGCGGAAGTTCGGACGACGGAAGCTATGATAGTGGAAGCTCTGATGATGGAAGTTCTGATAGTGGAAACTCTGATAGTGGAAGTGGTGACAGCGGAAACAGTGACAGCGGAAATACAGATGACGGAAGTGGTAATGACGGAAGTGGCGATGACGGAAGCGCGGATGATGGAAGCACAGATGATGGAAGCGGCGATGACGGAAGCTATGATGACGGAAATTACGACGACGGCGGAAGTGACAGTATGGTAGATGCCGGCGGCGGAAGTGATGATGGCTATTACGATACTGCAGAATAAGAATCATAAAAATTAAGGTTTAATAAAAGTTCGTATGTTTATGTGATCGTAAAAATGATACATAGAGCATACGAACTTTTTTTGCTGAAAGGAGTCATATATATATGATTTCTCCTGTACGGTCGGAATTGCATCCCGGTTGAAGATCCAAGACGGTTTTAAATTCCCTGGAACGTACGATTTCAGTTAACGCAGCAAAACCGGGTTTTTCCATGGAATCTCTTTCCATAACAAGAAGCATCGGAATCTTTTTTATTGGGACAAAGTCCAGATCTGTCAGCTGAAATGCAATGGAACCTGCTCCGAAGGCAGTATCTGCCTGTCCATTGATTACAGCATTTGCAGTAGAAAGATCAGATACGTGTTCTTTCTGGTAACCTTTGATCTTGTTTGGAGAAATCTGTGCCTCTTTCAGAAGGATATCCAGATACATTCTTCCTGTACTGCCTTTTTCTCTGTTGGCAAGAATTATATCCGGATGAGTCAGATCACAGATCGAAAGGATTTTTCGAGGATTTCCTTTCTGTACATAAAATCCAAGATCATACTCGTAAAGGATAACTGCAGCAGCGGAAGTCCCTGGAAGAAGCATTTCTATCTGCTCGGGAAGGATCCCGGCGGTGGTGGCGTGGACTTTTTTAAAGTAAAGAGAATAAAGTCCGTTGTAAGTATTCAGATGGGAGTGCAGCACTGGAAGACCGGAAGGATGCACAGCCATCTGTCTGATCAGATATTCCAGAGCCGAGGATGCCTGTCCGCTGATGATAAGTCCGTTGGAATAAAGAAGGTAGTCCCGTTTTAGAAGAGAGCTTTCCGGAGGAACATCAGAAAAATGGATGTCCTGCTGAGAGGAGCTTCCTCCATGAAGATACCGGGAAAGCTGTTCTTCGCTGATCCTCAGCTGTTTGCCGATTTTGGAAGATTCCAGTTCGCCTCGTTTGATCAGCTCATAGACGGTTGTTTTTTTGATTTTCAGTCGGTCTGCTACCTCCTGAGCGGTATATAATTTATTCATCAATTCCTACCATAACATTAGTAGCCTTGATCACTGCATAGGCATCAGAGCCGACTTCAAGACCAAGCTCCTCTACTGCTGTGCAGGAAATGGTCGCAACAATGATATTTCCACCGCCGATATCAATAGAAACAATGGAATTTACAGCTCCGTTATTGATACTGATGACTTTTCCTTTTAACTGATTTCTTGCACTTAATTTCATGATTTTCCTCCTTATTTTTTGTAATTTTTGGAAAAAATATAATTATTTCTTTCTTCACTATATCATAGATGAAATAAATTGACAAGAATTGTATTCTGATATAAAATGAATAAAACAAAATAAAACAGAACTAAAATAAACAAAGGAGAAGGGAAATGAAGAAAAAACTGGCGGTTATTGCACTTGCAGGAATCATGACAACAGGACTTACAGCAGGAAATGTACAGGCTGCAGAACCAGGCGGAGAACTTTATGTGTTTATTGCAGCCAGCCTTGCCAATTCAATGGAGGAAATTCAGAAGGATTTTAACCAGAAATATCCGGATGTGGAAATTTTTTATAATGCGGACAGTTCCGGTACTCTTCAGACGCAGATCGAGGAAGGATCCAGATGCGATATCTTTTTTTCGGCAGCAACGAAACAGATGGATGCGCTTGTGGAAGAAAAGCTTGCGAAGGAAGATTCTGTTGTAGATCTTCTGGAAAATAAGGTAGTGCTGATCAAGCTGAAGGATGCTGAAACGAAGGTGACAGGTTTTGAGAATATCACTGAAGCTGAAAATCTGGCTCTTGCAGGGGAAGATGTTCCTGTGGGACAGTATGCCAGAGAAATTTTTACCAATCTTGGAATCATGGATCAGGTAGAAAAAATGGAGATCAATGAGGGCAAAAATGTAACGGAGGTTCTGGCAGCAATTACACAGGGAAGCAATGAGGTCGGGGTCGTATATGCCACAGATGCGGCTTCTGTTGCCGATCAGGTGGATATCATTGCGGAGGCTCCGGCAGAAGCTCTTGAAACTCCGGTTCTATATCCGGTGGGACTTACAGAAGATCAGGAGGCGTCTTCGGCAGAACAGGAGGCGGCAGAAGTGTTTCTTGAGTATCTCCAGACAGAAGAGGCTATGAAAGTTTTTGAGGAGTATGGATTCAGCCCGTACACTGAGGAAAAGGAAGAGGCTGCCGCAGAGGAAAATACAGAAGAGGAAGCAGCGGAATAAACGGAGAAAACTATGAGTGAGTTTATACAGGAGATCAACTGGTCTCCTCTGTGGATTTCCCTGAAAACAGGCGCGGTGGCTACGACCATCACGTTCTTTCTGGGAATCTGGTGTGCCAGAAAAATCATGAAAATGAAACCGGTATCCAGGGCAGTGCTGGATGGTATTTTAACAATGCCTCTGGTACTGCCTCCGACAGTTGCCGGTTTTTTTCTGCTGATCATTTTTAGTCTCAGGAGACCCTTTGGAAAATTTCTTCTGGAGAATTTTGATTTTAAGATTGTGCAGACCTGGAAGGGCTGCGTGGTAGCGGCTGCGGTGATTGCTTTTCCTTTGATGTACCGGAATGCCAGAGCTGCCTTTGAACAGGTGGATGTAAATCTGATCCATGCAGGACAGACCCTTGGAATGAGTGACCGGAAGATCTTCTGGAAAGTGATCATGCCCACTGCGGCTCCGGGAATCGCATCGGGTACAGTTCTGGCTTTTGCCAGAGCCATTGGTGAATACGGAGCTACATCTATGCTTGCAGGAAACATTCTGGGCAAGACCAGAACGGTTTCCGTTGCCATTGCCGCAGAGACGGCGGCGGGAAATTATGATGTGGCCGGTTTCTGGGTGGTGGTGATTGTAGCCCTGTCCTTTGTGATCGTGGCCCTGATCAACATCGTATCCGGAAGAGGAATGAAGAGCAGAAGATGGATCTAATAAAAGTACAGAAGGAAAGAATATGTCGATTCATGTCAATATAGAAAAGAAGTTTAAGGGATTTTCCCTGAAGGTAAAATTTGATACAGAAAGTGCATCGACCGGTATTCTGGGAGCTTCCGGAAGCGGAAAGAGCATGACGCTCCGCTGTATCGCCGGAATTGAGACACCGGATCGGGGAGAGATACTGGTTAATGGAAAAACACTTTTTGATTCAGAGAAAAAGATCAATCTGAGGCCCCAGGAGCGCCATGTGGGATATCTGTTCCAGAATTATGCGCTTTTTCCGACCATGACGGTTTATGAAAATATAAGCTGTGGTTTTCGTGGCGAAAAGAAACTCCGGGATGAAAAGGTCCGGGATTTTATCAGCAGATATCATCTGGAAGGACTGGAAAAACGTGTTCCTTCTCAGCTCTCCGGAGGGCAGCAGCAGAGAGTGGCACTGGCAAGAATGATGATCGGCGAGCCGGAGGTGATTCTGTTGGATGAGCCTTTTTCGGCTTTGGACGGGTTCCTGAAAGATGTACTCCAGAGAGATATGCAGGATTTTCTGCAGGAATATCAGGGAGATATGCTTATGGTCACGCACAGTCGCGACGAGGCCTTCCGTTTCTGCAGGGAGCTTATGCTTCTGAAAGAGGGAAAGACACTGACATTTGGAAAGACCAGGGATCTTTTTGAGCAGCCGGGGCTTGTAGAGGCAGCCCGGCTTACGGGGTGCAAGAACTTTTCCAGAATTGAAAAACTGGGTTCACGATATCTTTTTGCCCTGGACTGGGGAATTTCACTTAGGACGGAGAAGGAAATCCCTGAAGAAGCTTCTTATGTGGCAATCCGTGGACACTGGATTCAGGGAAGGGATACAGACGGAGAAAACTGTATTCCGTTCCAGCCGGCAGAATATGTGGAAAATACATTTGAGCATCAGTATCTTGTTCAGACACCCGGAATGGATAAGGACACTGTTTTGTGGTGGATGCGTCCAAGAAACAGCTTCCGGGAGACAGAAGAGAGGCTGTTACCGGAGTATCTGTATCTGCCTCCGGAGCATCTGATGCTGCTGAAATAATTAAGATTATTGAATCTTCATGTAGTATATTTTTCTTTATAATTTGAGATACTTGATTTATAATATAAACATAAAAAGCTGCAGGGGCGGGAGGCTGCAGATAATAACTTTACAAAAGACAAGAATTTCCGGAATTTTTCGGAATAACATATACAGTCTGACAACATTCCTCGAAATACATAAGACAAAACCTGAAAGATAGCAATGAGAATTACATAAAGAAAGGGAAGTCTTATGGAAAACAGCACTATTTTTGATGATGTGTTCCGGACAATGCTGGAAAAGATGCCGAAGCTGGTAATTCCGCTGATCAATGAAGTCTTTGGTACTGCCTATCCGGAAGACATCGAGATCATACAAAAGAGAAATGAACATCAGACACAAAACGGCAGGGTGATCACAGACTCTCATCTGCTGATTGCAGACCGGATCTACCATATAGAATGTCAGAGTACGGACGATTCCACTATGGTGATCCGGATGATCGAATATGATTTTGCAATCAGTCTGGAAAATGTGCAGAAGGAAAATGGCAGATATCGGATGTATTTTCCACAGTCATGCGTCCTGTACCTGCGTGGTACAAAAAAGATGGATATGATATCTATGGAACTTGTGATGCCAAATGGAAATACGGCAGAATATACGGTTCCCATCGTTCAGGTACAGAATTTTACCTGTGATGAAATGTTACGGAAACATCTGTTGTTTTTATTGCCGTATCATGTAATGAGATATGAAAAAGATCTGGATACAGACAGCAAAAAGCGGAAAGAATTTTTGGATGAGTATAGAAAAATTGAAAAGTATCTGGAAATGAAATTTCTCGACCATGGAAACGAAAAAGCATACCGGGATATGATCGAACTGATGATTCGGATTGCAGATTATGTGTTCAGGGACAGAGAAGAAATAAAGAAAGGATTTGGTGATGTAATGGGCGGAAAGGTATTGGAACTGGAATCCGATAAACTGATTCAGCGAGGTATCGAACAGGGTATCGAACAGGGTATCGAACAAGGCATCGAACAAGGCATTGCCATGGAACGAAAGAAAACAGAAGCCGCAGAAGCGGAGATCCGGCGGCTGAGGAAACTTCTGGAGGAACGAAATAACAAACAGTGATCGTAAGTGTTAAAATGCTAAAAGGAGCTGTCACATCAAAGTGTGACAGCTCCTTTTAGCTGCATATGGAACCGCCTCTGATTCAGGTCTCAGTTCCGTCCGTTTTTGTGATAGGTTACATAGCCGCTTACCAGCATGGCAAGTTTAAAGGTCAGGGCATCTTCGAAGGTGCGCAGATCCAGACCGAATTTTTTCTGGATTTTTTCAAAACGGTATACCAGAGTGTTTCTGTGAACATAAAGCTGTCTGGAGGTTTCGGAAAGATTCAGGTTATTCTCAAAGAAAGTGCGGATGATAGCAAGGGTTTCGCTGTCGATGGAATCCAGAGATTCATCTCCAAAGACCTCCTGGATGAACATTTCGCACACAGATACCGGAAGCTGATAGATCAGTCTTCCGATACCCAGCTTCCGATAGCTGAACACGTTTCTTTCGGAATAGAAGATCTTGCCGATCTCCATGGCAGTTCTGGCTTCCTTGTAGGCATTGGAAAGCTGAAGAAGGTCATCGGCAGTGTTGCTGTAGGAAACCCAGGCCTGGGTCATAGCCTCGGCGCCAAGCATATCTACCAGCATATGGGCGATATCCTCCAGATCTTCGTCGGTTTCTGTGGAAGAAAGCTCGCGGATCACGATGATTCCCGAATCATCTACAGAGGTAATAAAATCCCTGGTCCGGGCGGAAAAAATATTTCGTATGGTGGCAAGCGCGTGCTCGTCTCTCTGGCGGCGGGTTTCTACCAGAAAGACAGCTCGTCTTGCGGTAGAAGAAATATGAAGTTTTTTTGCCCGGTTAAAGGCTTCCACTTCCCCGTAGGTTCCCAGAAGGAGCTTTTGCATAAAGACATTCTTGTCATTTTTTTCTGCATAGGCTTCCAGAAGACTCTGTACCTGGCAGACTGCAAGCTGGCTGATGGTGGAGACGCTTTCGCCGCTTCCCCAAACAACCAGGATATAGGCCGGTTTTTCTTTGTACATGACCTTGCAGAGGCATCGGCTGGCATTTGCCATGATCAGGGCGTTTCCGCTGCGGAATTCTTCCAGCTTTGCCTCGGAAGGGAGAGTGCGGGAGCAGGTAGTTACAAATATCTCGTTTTCGCTGGTGAGAAGACAGAAATCCAGTCCGCTGATATTTTTCCAGTCATCCATATATTTTTGTAAAGTCCGCTGTATTGACATGAGATTATCCCCTTTCTACTGCCTGTGTATGGCTGTTTTATCATTCCGGTATCTGAGAAGAACCTGTTTTTTTCAGTGCTTCCGGAGCTGCTCCGGTGGAATGGCGCTCTATCAGCTGCGCATGGATCAGAATCGATCCGATAGATACCTGATTCAAAATGCTGTCCATGGCATAAAAACCGCATTTTCCCAGAACGGTACGATCCTGACGTACGGTAGTCAGCGGAGGAGAAGTATAGGCGCACAAAGGCAGATCGTCAAATCCGATGATACTGATATCTCCGGGAACACGGTATCCTAACTGCTGACACTGAACAATGGCAGCGTTGGCAATCTGATCGTGGCTGCAGATCACGGCAGTCATTCCCATGTTCAGAAGCCGTGGAAGGTGTTTTTCGATACATTTTGTCACATAATAGGAAGCCCCTGTATAGTCCGGCTCCGCTTTCAGGCCGTTTTGCTTCATAGCCTGGAAAAATGCTTTGTGTCGTACCTGCATGATATAAGATCCCAGGGCGCTGCTTAAATAACCGATCTTTTTGTGCCCGAGCTTTTTCAGATGGGATACAGCAAGAGCCATTCCTTCGTTGTTGTCAATCCCGATGGAAGCAATGAAGGGATTGGCGGGAATATAGTTATCATAAAGAACGGTAGGAGTATGACTGGTCCGAAAATCCGTCATCCAGGGATCGCTGAGAGAAAAGCCAAGGACAAAAGCCCCTGCATAATCATTTTGCAGCATAAAAACATCATAGGGTATTTTTTTCTGAAATTTTTCAGTTACGGGGATCACATCAACTACATACCCGGCAGGCTCTGCCATCTGGCGGAAACCAATGACAAAATCGTAACCGAACTGATGAGGCTCCTCGTATTCCATATTTTCTATGATGATGCAAAAACGTTTTGCATCATTTTTTTGTCTCCGCAGGCGGGTATACCCCATTTCCACGGCGGTATCCAAAATAGTTTTTCGTAAAGTTTCGCTGATGTCGGGGGCGTTATTGATGGCTTTGGAAACAGTTCCCTTGGAAACGCCCAGTCTGTCAGCAATGTCCTGTATAGTAGCCATATATATGCCTTTCTTGATATGTGCAGAAGGTAAGTTTATGCCGCAGCTGTATACGGTCATAGGAATGTTTCTTCTATTATATCGAAATGCGGAGGAAAATGCAATTATTTTGCCTGTTTTTGTTTCGCGAAATTGAAAAGAAAAAATAAATAATGTGAAAAATACACAAAAAATGATACTGAAAAATGGTTAAAACAGAGAAAAAATTCTGGTATATTGACGTTTTTTCAGGTGTGAGGTATATTACAGCTATCGAAACAATACGAAACAAATAAGGAGAAAGAAAAATGGGAAAGAGAAGAGCAGCGCTTCTGATGGCAGGTGTTCTTGCAGTAACCGGTCTTGCCGGATGCGGCGGAGCAGAAAGTCAGGATTCAGGAGCAAAGGAAAAGGTGCGTCTGATGGTGTGGTCTCCTTCGGAGGATCAGTCCAAAGACAGCGGCCAGTGGCTTCAGAATACCTGTGAGGATTTTGCGGAGCTTCATCCGGAATGGGACATCACCTTTGTGTATGGAATCGCAGATGAGGCAACAGCGGCAAATCAGGTGGCACAGGATCCGGAGGCAAGTGCAGATGTATTTATGTATGCCAACGATACACTGACCATCATGACAGATGCCAATGCACTGGCAAAATTTGGTGGAAAGTATCGGGAAGAGATTGAAACGACCAACTCTCCGGAGGTTCTGGAATCTCTGGTAAAGGACGGCGATCTTTACGGCGTTCCGTTTACCACAAATACCTGGTTCATGTACTATGATAAGAGTGTTTTTTCTGAGGAGGATATTAAAAACCTGGATACCATGCTTGAGAAGGGAACGGTGTCTCTTCCGTTTACCAATTCCTGGTATCTCCCTTCCTTCTATATTGGAAATGGCTGTACCCTCTTTGGAGATGGAACAGATGAATCCAAGGGAGTGGATTTTAGCGGAGAAAAAGCAGCAGAGGTAACCGATTATCTGATCGATCTGGCTGCAAATCCGAATTTTGAAATTGATGCAGACGGTTCCGGCCTTGCAGGACTCCGCGATGGAAGCATCAATGCTATTTTCTCCGGTTCCTGGGATGCCAATGCCGTAAAGGAAGCCCTTGGTGATAATATGGGGGCTGCGGCTCTTCCGACTTATACCCTGAATGGTCAGGAAAAACAGATGACAGCTTATGCCGGATCCAAGGCCATAGGAGTGAACCCCTACAGCAAAAACATGGTAGCGGCAGTAGAGCTTGCTGTTTATCTGGGCTCTGCAGATGCACAGAAAACACATTACGAACTGAGAAATGTGATCCCCTGTAACACAGAGCTTCTTGAAGAAAAAAGCATTGCTGCAGATCCGCCTGTTTCAGCACAGAATGATACCTTTAACCGGACTTCCATTCTTCAGCCTTTTGTTGCAAAGATGAACAACTGCTGGGTTCCGGTGGAAAATATGGGAAAAGGTATCCGTAACGGAAGCGTGACTCATGAAAATTCCGCACAGCAGACGGAGGATATGAATGAGGCGATGAACAGCGACGGTATTTAAAAGAAGGGGATAGGAAAATGTTGAAATTAATGAAAAAGGAAGACGGGTTTTCCACACCATATACCTGCATGAACGCTATAAAAAAAGGCGGGATTGAGACAAAACTTTCCATGGTACTGATGGGATTCGGAAACTTTGTCCACAAACAGAAGATCAAAGGTCTTTTATATCTGGCAGTAGAAGCTGCATATCTTGTATTTATGCTGATGAACGGCATCGGCTTTCTGAGTATGCTGGGCTCTCTGGGCAGCGTTCCGCAGAAAGAAGTCTGGGATGAGGCAAATCAGGTTTATGTGTACACACAGGGCGATCAGTCGGTACTGATCCTGCTCTACGGAGTGGCAACGGTCCTTCTGACACTGCTTATGATCTGGGTTTGGAGAGGCACTCTTAAAAGCGCCTACAAAGCAGAATGTCTGGACAAAAACGGACAGCATGTGAATACTTTTGCAGAAGATCTGAAATCTCTGCTTCATGAGAATCTTCACAGACTTCTGATGACTCCGCCTATGGCAGCCATTTGTATTTTTACAATTCTGCCGCTGATCTTTATGATCTGTATGGCATTTACCAATTACAGTAAGATCGGAAATCATCTGATGCTGTTTGACTGGGTCGGGCTGGAAAACTTCAAGGCCCTGTTTGACTCCAACAGTATTCTGGGAAGCACCTTCTGGTCTGTGCTTGGATGGACCCTGATCTGGGCATTCTTTGCTACCTTCAGTAACTATATCTTCGGTATGATCCTTGCGATGGTAATCAATCGTAAGGATACAAAAGCCAAGGGATTCTGGAGATTCTGCTTTGTGCTTTCCTGCGCGGTGCCGATGTTCGTATCTCTTCTGATCATGCGTACCATGCTTCAGCCAAACGGTGCGGTTAACGTTCTTCTCAGAAATCTGGGATGGATCGGAGCAGATGCAAGCCTTCCGTTTTTTACAGATCCTACCTGGGCAAGGGTGACGGTTATTGTGATCAATATCTGGGTTGGTGTTCCTTACACACTGCTTCAGCTTACCGGTGTTCTGCAGAATATTCCGGAAGAGCTTTATGAGGCGGCAAAAGTGGACGGAGCCAATGCAGTACAGCGATTTTTCAAGATCACACTTCCATATATGCTGTATGTGACAACACCGTACCTGATCGTGACCTTTACCGGAAACGTGAATAACTTTAATATCATTTATCTTCTTTCAGTCGGAGACCCGGTTACCGATCTGGCATCTACCGCAGGAAAGACAGACCTTCTGGTCACATGGCTTTATAAGCTGACCATTGATAAACAGTATTACAATATCGGTGCCGTAATCGGTATTCTGACCTTTATCATCCTGGCGGTGGGAGCGCTTCTTACCTATCGCAACAGTAAGTCCTATAAAGAAGGGGGAATTTAAAGATGGCAGCAGCAAAAATGAAATCAGCAAAAACAAAAAGGCTGATCAACAATACGATCGTACATGTTGTTCTGGCAATCCTGGCGGTCATCTGGGTATTCCCCATTATCTGGGTGGTGCTTACCAGCTTCCGTGCAGAGAAAGGATCCTATGTATCTACCTTCCTTCCGCAGAGCTATACGCTGGATAACTATATCAAGCTGTTTACAGATATATCAATTCTGAACTTCCCGAAGATGTTCATGAATACACTGATCATTGCGATTTTTTCCTGCCTGATCGCCACCTTTTACACACTGGCAGTTTCCTACTGCCTGTCCAGACTGAAATTCAAGCTTCGTAAGCCATATATGAACATGGCTATGATACTGGGACTTTTCCCGGGATTTATGTCCATGGTGGCTGTGTACTTTATCTTAAAGGCTGCAGGTCTTACGGAAGGAAACATGATCCGCGTGGCTCTGATCCTGTGTTACTCCGGAGGAGCGGGGCTGGGCTTCCAGATAGCCAAAGGATTTTTTGACACCATTCCCTACGCTGTGGATGAGGCGGCAATTCTGGATGGATGCACCAAGTGGCAGGTATTTACAAAAGTAACACTGCCATTAAGTAAACCGATCATTGTTTATACCGTGCTTACCGCATTTATGGCACCGTGGCTGGACTTTATTTTTGCAAAAGTCATCTGCCGTGCAAACTCAGATCAGTATACCATTGCCATTGGCCTCTGGAAGATGCTGGAAAAAGAATATATTGACAGCTGGTACACCAGCTTTGCAGCAGGAGCAGTACTGATCTCGATTCCGATTGCGATCTTGTTCCTGTGTATGCAGAAATATTATGTGGATGGAGTATCCGGCGCGGTAAAAGGCTGATAAAAAGAGGAGAAGAATGAGAACAAGACAGGAATTCAAGAGACTATACAATTCTTCTGAATTTAAAGAAAAATATCTGTATGAGAAAAATGACCTGGGGGCTGTATGCACAGAGGAGGGAACTTCCTTCCTTCTGTGGAGCCCTTTGGCAGAGGAGGTAAAGCTCCGTCTTTATAAAGACGGAGAAGCATCTCCCTGTCAGCAGGTCATTTTTATGAAAAAAGAAGAAAAAGGAATCTGGGCATATCGCACAGAGCAGAAGCTCCATGGTGTATATTACGATTACGAGATCACCATGGAAGGAGAAAAAATAATTACCGGAGATCCGTACGCAAAGGCCTGCGGGGTCAATGGCATCCGCAGCATGGCAGTTGATCTGAAAAAAACAGATCCGGAAGGCTGGGAAAAGGATGTTCCGCCCGGACACACGCCGGAGAATGTGATCTATGAGCTGCATGTAAAGGAATTTTCATGGGATTCTGCCGGCGGTTTTTCCAATGAAAACCGCGGAAGATACAGAGCCTTTACCCAGGAACATACTACGCTTCATAACGACGGGATCCATCCTACGGGACTGGATTATCTGAAAGAACTGGGAGTCACTCATGTACAGATCATGCCTGCTTATGATTATGGCTCTGTGGATGAAAAAAACGAGAAAGAATTTAACTGGGGATATGATCCGGTAAATTATAATGTGCCGGAGGGAGCTTATTCTTCCGATCCGGCGCATGGAGAGGTAAGAATCCGGGAATTTAAGGAAATGATCCAGGCTCTTCACAGGAATGGATTCCGTGTGATTATGGATGTGGTATATAATCACATGTATTCTCTGGACAACAGCCTGAACCGGACAGTACCCTGGTATTATTTCCGTACCGATGAAGATGGGAAAATTTCAGATGGCTCTGCCTGCGGCAATGATGTGGCAAGCGAACGCCCTATGTGCAGCAGATATATTCTGGAATCTGTTCTGTATTGGACCAGAGAATACCATATTGACGGATTCCGCTTTGATCTGATGGGGCTTCTGGACACAGATCTGATGAACCGGATACGAAAAGAACTGGACGACTGTTACGGAGAAGGGGAGATCCTGGTTTATGGAGAACCCTGGGCGGCAGACGATACGGCAATGGAACTGCCTGCTCTTCCGGCACTGAAAAAGAACATTTCTCTTTTGGACAAAAATGTGGGAATCTTTTGTGACGATACCAGAGACGCCATCAAAGGCCATGTGTTTGAAGCGGAGATCCCGGGATTTGTCAATGGCGGGAAGGATCTGGAAGAAAAAATCCTGAAAAGTGTCACTGCCTGGTGCGGTGAAAAAGGTGCAAAAGCTCCCAGCCAGATCATTACCTATGTGTCTGCCCACGATAACTGGACATTGTGGGACAAGCTTGCCAAATCCGTAAAAGAAGAAACAGAACGTCTCCGTATCAATCGTATGGCAGCGGCCCTGTATATGACCTGTCAGGGAAATCTGTTCTTCCTTTCCGGAGAGGAGTTTGCCCGGACAAAAGACGGACATGTGAATACTTATAATGCTTCCATAGAGCTGAACCGGCTGGACTGGCAGCGGGCATATGAATATGAGGGACTGAGAACGTATTATCAGGGGCTGATCGCCCTCAGGAAACAGTTTCCCGGACTGTGCGACAAGTCGGAGAATGCACATCTCCGGATATCCGGTCAGTGGAAACAGAAGGGAGCTGTGGGATTTCTGGTGGATAACCGGGACAAAAACAGTTCTTCTCCGTGGAAAAAGCTGTATCTTATTTATAACAGTACAGAAAAAACGGTGACGAAACAGCTTCCGGATGGCTCCTGGGAGATCCTCCTGGATGGTGAAAGCAGCTTTTTGTGGAAAAATCCTGAAAAAACAGACAGAGCAGAAGCAGCTCCGGTCAGCGTACTGGTGCTGGGACAGAGGTAGAAGATTATTATGAAATGGATTTATGGAAAAAATGATTTTAAAACTCCGGAAAGAGGTCAGGAAAACTGTTACCTTCTTACCAATGGTCTGGGAGGATTTTCCTCCCTCACCATTACCGGCGGAGCGGCTCGGAACGACCATGCGGTTCTGATGGCTTGTGTACAGGCGCCAAATCACAGATATCATATGGTTCATCGTCTTAAAGAGGAACTCCTTATTGGCCAGGAAAACAGGATTCTTTCCTCTCAGGAATTTGCGGACGGACACAGGGAGGAAGGGTATCATTATCTTTCCGCTTTTGTTTTTGAGGACGGTCCGATATGGAAATACCATGTGAGCGGAGTAGAAATCCGTAAGGAACTGGGAATGAAGCAGGGAGAAAATACGGTAGCGGTCCGGTATCTGATCCGAAACAGAAGCAGGCAGCAGGCAGAGCTTCTGGTCACACCTTTTTTCCAGTTCTGCAAAAAAGGAACTCAACCGGAAAAGACGCAGAAATTTACCAGGACGGAGGGAGCCATCTGTTCCAATGGAAAGACTCTGTATTTTCATACCAATGGTAAACTCCGTGAGATGGAAGAAGTCTGGGAGACCTATTATTACAGCTATGATGCCTGTGACGGAAGAGACGAAACAGGAACGGCAAGAGCGGATCATCAGATTTCAGTTGCTGTCAGACCAGGCGGCGAAGCGGTTCTGGAGCTTGTATATTCTATGGAGAATGCAGAACAGGATGCAGAAAGTCTGATCTGGGAAATGCGTGAATATCGTAAGAAACTGGAAAAAACTGCAGGGCTGGTACATCCTCTTGCCTGTGAGCTGGTAAAAAGTGCAGATCAGTTTGTGTCAGCAAGAGAATCCACAGGCGGAAAGACCATTCTTGCAGGCTATCCGTTTTTTGAGGACTGGGGAAGAGACACCATGATCTCCCTTCCGGGGATCTGCATTTCTACCGGCCAGTATGAAACAGCCAGGGAAATTCTCAGAACCTTTGCAGTCCATGAAAGAAAGGGACTGATGCCGAATCTTTTTCCGGAAGGAGGAAATGAGCCTCTTTATAATACGGTAGATGCAGCATTGCTTTTTGTAAACTGCGTGTATCTGTATTACAAGGCCTCCGGCGATATAGAGTTTGTCAGGGAAATGTATCCGGTGATGGAACAGATCCTGGAGCATTACCGCAAAGGAACCGATTACGGAATCCATATGGACAAAGATGGCCTGATCATGGCCGGAGAGGGTCTGTGGCAGTTAACCTGGATGGATGTCCGTGTGGGAGAAATCCTTCCAACACCCCGGCACGGAAAACCGGTAGAGATCAATGCCTACTGGTATAATGCACTGTGTATTATGGATGCATTTGCAGAGCTTATGGAAAAAGAAGTGGTTTATACACAGTTGAAAGAGCAGGTAAGAGAAGCTTTTGTGGATAAATTCTGGATGGAGAAAAAACATTGTTTAAAAGATCTTGTTTCCGGTACAAAAGCAGACGAGCAGATCCGCTGCAATCAGATCTGGGCAGTTTCTCTTCCCTTTACCATGCTGGATCCGGAAAAAGAGAGACAGGTGGTGGAGACGGTATTTGAAAAGCTTTATACGCCTTATGGTCTCCGTACACTGGAAAAGGAGGACCCGGAATTTCATCCGTTCTATCAGGGCAGAATGGAGGAAAGAGATATGGCGTACCATCAGGGAACGGTATGGACGTTCCCACTGGGAGCCTATTATCTTGCTTATCTGAAAGTAAACGGATTCAGCGGCGAGGCGGAGGACATTGTCCGGGATCAGCTGGAGGTTATGGAAAGCGCTATGCGGGAGGGCTGTATCGGCCAGCTTCCGGAAATCTATGACGGGCTGGATCCGGACAGATCCAAAGGCTGTTTTGCACAGGCATGGAGTACCGGGGAAATCCTGCGGGTATATGAAGCGCTGGAAAAGGGGGACTTATGAAAGAATCTGGGATTTTGATGCCGTTGTCTTCCCTTCCTTCCGGCTCCGGAATCGGAGAAATGGGAGCGGAGACACTGGAGTTTATTGAGCAGCTGAAAAAAGCAGGAGTAAAGATCTGGCAGATCCTGCCTCTGAATCCTGCGGGGTTTGGAAATTCTCCCTATCAGCCATATTCTTCCTGTGCGGGAGACGAGGCTTATATCAGTCTGGAAAAGCTGTTTATGCAGGGATTGATAAAAAACAGACCGGAAAAGTACCGGGAAACAGAGAAAAGTGTGGATTTTGACGGAGTGAGAGCCTGGAAAGAGCCGTATCTCCGTGAAGCCTTTGGAAACTTTCAGGAGACAGAGGAATACAGAAGCTTTGCAGAGCAGTCCTGGGTTTATGAGTATGGTATATTTCGCGCGATGAAAAAGAAAAACCAGAACCGCTGCTGGAATGAGTGGAGTGAAGAAGAAAAAAGCTGGCCGGAAACAAGACAGCAGGTTCCGGACTCGATAGAGGAAGAAGCTCGTTATCAGATGTTTCTTCAGTATGTGTTTTTCTGTCAGTGGATGGAGATCAAAAAAGCAGCCAATGGATCCGGAATCCGGATCATGGGGGATGTACCTTTTTATGTCGGGATTGATTCTGCTGATGTATGGGCAGGCAGAAAAAATTTCCTGCTGGATCAGGATGGAAGACCGATATTTATTGCAGGAGTACCTCCGGACTATTTCAGCGCCACCGGACAGAGATGGGGAAATCCCATTTATGACTGGGAATATCTGAAGAAAAACCGATACCAGTTCTGGGTGGATCGGATCGGCTACAGCAGTCGATTATTTGATATGATCCGTATTGACCATTTTCGCGCGTTTGACACCTTTTGGAAGATTCCGGCCTCCTGCCCTACAGCGATTGACGGACAGTGGGTCGAGGCTCCCGGCTATGAGGTGCTGGATATTCTTACAAGTGCACTTCCGGAGGTGGAACTGGTGGCAGAGGATCTGGGGGATCTGAGACCTGAAGTTCTGACTTTGAAGGAACATTATCATCTGAAAGGAATGAAGGTCCTGGAATTTGTGATGGATACTTCAGGAAAGTATGCCAGAGATACATTTCCGGACAGCGAAAACATGATCATCTACACAGGAACTCATGACAACAGTACGCTGATGGAGTGGTATTGGAGTATGAGTACAGCATCCAGAAGAAAACTGCGCCGTTTCCTTTCCCGTCAGGGAATCCGGAATGGTTCCGTGAAGGAACGGCTTCTGGAATATGTGTGGAGAAGCAGAGCAAAATATGCAATTATTCCCATGGCGGATATTCTTGGCCTGGGAAAAGATGCGCGGATCAATACTCCGGGTACAGTAGGAAGCCCCAACTGGCAGTGGCGATTGCCGGATATGGACAGAATCGGAAAGGGCCTTTCCAGATATACAGATCAGATGAGAGAAAGGAAATAGCAGATGGAATTTACCGGTGTTTACCATAAGACTTCGGAACAGATGAGCTATCCTAAAAATCAGAGGGAGCTTATTATCAACATAAAAACAGGCTATGATGTCAGACGGGTCTTTATCCATTACGGGGATCCTTTTGAGGCAGGCATACTGGGCGGAAACGAAAAATGGACAGGTAAAAGGGAGGAGATCTGTTTCAGAAAAAATCTGGAGCATCAGATCTGGTGGACGACAACCCTGACCCCTCCCTATAAGAGATGCAAATATTATTTTGAACTGCAGACGGAAAAAGAAGTCTGGTATTATTTCGAGGATGGTTTCCTGACAGAGGAGCAGCTTCATATGGACGGCAGGATGATGCAGTGCTTTATCGTACCCTGGATGAATCCGGCAGATATCAATGTTACGCCGGACTGGGTAAACGATACGGTCTGGTATCAGATTTTTCCGGATCGTTTCTGCAATGGAACACCGGAAAAAAATACGGAGGAGATCCTTGCCTGGAGAAGCGGGCCGGTTACAAATGCCCAGCGCTTCGGCGGGAATCTTGCCGGGATCCGGCAGCGCCTGGACTACCTCCAGGATCTGGGGATCAATGGAATCTACCTGAATCCGATCCTGAAAGCCGAATCCAACCATAAATACGATACCACAGATTATGAAAAGATCGATCCGGCTTTCGGAGATGAGAAGGAATTTGCTCTTCTGGTAAAAGAAGCTCATGAACATGGAATACATGTTATGGTGGACGCAGTGTTCAATCACTGCGGAAGAAAATTTGCTCCATGGGTGGACGTGCTGGAAAAGGGAAAAGATTCTCCGTATGCTGACTGGTTTATGATCAATGACTGGACAGAGCTTCGCCGAAAGGCCGATACCAGAGACGGAAGGTTTTATTCTTTTGCTTTTGCAGACGGAATGCCCAAGCTGAATACCAACAACGAAAAGGTACAGGAATACTTCTGTGCTTTATGCGAAAGCTGGATCCGGGATTACGATATTGACGGAATCCGATTTGATGTGGGGAACGAGATTTCCCACAGCTTTTTAAAGAAAATGAGGAAGCGGGTAAGGGCTCTGAAGCCGGAGATCTACCTTCTGGGAGAAATCTGGCACGATGCCAGTCAGTGGCTGGCAGGGGACGAGTATGATTCTGTGATGAACTATCCTCTCATGAGCGGTATCCATGACTTTTTTATTGATAAAAAAAGAACCGGTAAAGACTTTGAATATATGATCAACCGCTGTTATACTATGTATATGCAGCAGTGCAACAATGTACTTTTTAATCTTCTGGATTCCCATGATACAGAGCGGCTTATGAACCGTTTTCATGATCTGGATATTTTTTATCAGCAGCTTGCCCTGCTTTTTACCATGCCGGGAAGTCCCTGCATTTATTATGGGACGGAGATTGCTATGGAAGGCGGTTTTGATCCGGACTGCAGAAGGTGCATGCCCTGGGAAGAACTGGATAAAGAGGAGAATCAGGGCAGGATTCGCGAAATAAAAAAACTGATCGCTCTCCGAAGATCGGATCCGGCATGCAGAAGTCTGTATTTCCATTTTCCGGGAAAGCATGCAGAAACCCGGTGTGTGGAATATGTGAAGCTGGATGATCAGGGAAACAGGATCCAGGTGATCCTGAACTGTACGGAAAATATGGTCGATATTCCGGAGGAAGGGGAAATCCTTTTTTCCAGAGGCTATAAAAACAGTACATTGTACAAAAACGGTACTTTGATACGAAGAATTTAACAGGAGGACATGTTGATGAATCAGAAAAAATGGTGGCAGGATTCTGTTGTATATCAGATTTATCCCAGAAGTTTTCAGGACAGCAACGGGGACGGAATCGGAGATATCCGGGGAATCATCAAAAGACTGGATTATTTGGAGGAACTGGGCATAGATGCCGTGTGGCTGTCTCCGGTGTGCCGGTCCCCTCAGGATGATAACGGGTATGATATTTCCGATTATCAGGATATCGATCCTATGTTTGGAAGCCTGGAGGATATGGAAGAGCTGATCGCAGAAGCGAAAAAAAGAAATATCAGAATCATTATGGATCTTGTATTGAATCATTCTTCTGATGAACACCGCTGGTTCCGGGAAGCCAGGAAAGACAAAAATAATCCCTTCCATGACTATTATGTATGGCGCGACGGGGAAGAGGGCGTATATCCCAATGATATGAAATCGTTATTTGGCGGTCCGGCATGGGAGTGGGTTCCGGAATTAAAACAGTATTATTTTCACCAGTTTTCTGTGAAACAGCCAGATCTGAACTGGGAAAATCCGGCTGTCCGCAGAGAAATTTATGATATGATCCTGTGGTGGATGGATAAAGGAGTGGGCGGTTTTCGTCTGGATGTCATCGATCAGATCGCCAAGGATCCCGAGCGTAAAATTACGAACAACGGACCAAGACTGCATGAATTTATTCGGGAATTAAGCCGGGAAACTTTTCAGAAGGGAGACCTGATCACAGTAGGAGAGGCCTGGGGCGCTGATATTGAAAGAGCGAAGCTTTATAGCAACCCTGATGGAAGTGAGTTTTCCATGGTGTTCCAGTTTGAGCATATGATGCTGGATCAGGAACCGGGAAAAGAAAAATGGGATCTCAGTCCCCTGCCGTTTGTGAAACTGAAAAAATGCCTTGCGAAATGGCAGCAGGAGCTTCATGAATGTGGATGGAACAGCCTTTTCTGGGATAACCATGATCTTCCGAGAATCGTATCCCGCTGGGGAAATGACAGGGAATATCGTGCAGAATCTGCAAAAATGCTGGCAACGATCCTCCATGGAATGGAAGGCACTCCTTATATTTATCAGGGAGAAGAGCTGGGTATGACCAATGTCCGTTTTGACAGCATTGAAGAGTATCAGGACATAGAAACTCTGAATATGTATCAGGAAAGAATGGAAAAAGGCTATGACAAACAGGATATCATGGAATCCATATATGCCAAAGGCCGGGATAATGCAAGAACACCCATGCAGTGGGACGGAAGCCGGAATGCCGGATTTACGGAAGGTACACCATGGATCGGTGTAAATTCCAACTATACGGAGATCAATGCAGAACAGCAGCTTCAGGATAAAGACTCTGTATTCCGTTATTACCAGAAGCTGATCCGTCTCCGCAAAGAGCATGAGATATTTGTAAAAGGAGATTTTACTCTGCTTCTTCCAGAGGATGAAAGTATTTTTGCCTATGTAAGGGAATATCAGGGACAGAAGCTCCTGGTTGCGGCAAACTTTACAGATCAGGAGGTTTCCTTTGAGATTTCAGAACAGTGGAAAGAAGCAAAGACACTGATCCATAATTATAAAGAAGAAACTTCAGGAAGAAAACTGCGGCCGTATGAAGCCTTCATAAAATTACTTTAAATTAATGGTTGTGAGGGTGGGGGAAAGATTTTTCTCTTTGCATCTGATTGTAGGTCATCAGTCAAAAAAAATCCTTTCGGATATTTCCGGCCTTCGGCCGACTGCCAGCCGCAGGCTGGCTAGCAGGGCTGCGCCCTGCGGTTCCCCCTCCCCGGGAACGGAAAATCTCCAGGAATATGAATTTGCTGTCTGGAAAATGTAATGCAGGAATGGATTCTTCTGGTTCAGAAGCATTGAGAGACTTGGGTAAAAATTCTTGCTTTCTGCGCATTTGCATTGATCCCCCGGATGCTGCTGTCTGAGTCGTAGACGAGTTCAGCATTCGAGGGATCGTTTTTTGCAAAGAAGCAGAAGCTTAGAATTTTCCAAGTCACGAACTAGCTTTTGTAACAGAAGAATTCATTCCTGCATATCCTTTACAGACACAAAATCATATTTCGCCTTATCTCCACAAACAGAAATTTTTTGATTTCAAAGAGTTGTTTATTTTGCTTGAAACAAACGCTTTTTTCTGGTAAAATTTTACCATATTAAACAAAGGAAGGTGCAAGCCTGTGAGTCAAAAAATCCCTATTGAGACTTCTGCCAGACATATTCATCTGTCTCAGGAGGATTTTCAAATATTATTTGGGGCAGAGGCCCAGATGCATTATACGAAAGAACTGAGTCAGCCCGGACAATATGCCTGTCAGGAAAGGCTGACTGTAACCGGACCGAAGGGAAATTTCGAGCATGTGATCGTTTTGGGACCATATCGGTCTGCTACGCAGGTGGAAATTTCTGTAACAGATGCCAGAAAGCTGGGAATTCCCGGTGTGATCCGTCAGTCCGGCGATATTGCAGGGACTCCGGGATGTATACTTACCGGTCCCTGCGGGCAGGTGGAATTGAAAGAGGGTGTGATCGTGGCAAAAAGGCATATCCACATGACACCCAGTGATGCGATCCGCTGCCATGTATCTGATAACGAAAATGTATTTGTGATTACCAGCAGCTATGAGCGTTCGCTGATCTTTTCGGACGTGGTGGTTCGGGTGAGTCCGTCGTTTCGTCTGACTATGCATGTGGATACAGACGAGGCCAATGCTTTTGCAAACGAAAAGGATCCCAGTGGTGTGATCCTGAAGCTGTTTGGAGGAAGCACCTACAATCTGCAGTCCTGGGCAGAGGAACTGCAGCAGGGGATTTACCGCTAAAAGAAAAATCTGGAATAAGAATCTTGCGGAGAGATTCTGTTCCGGATTTTTTTATGTAAAACAGCATATAAAAACACCCCTGAGAAAACTCAGGGGTGAAATCATTTGAGTATTAGTTTGTGATAACCAGTTCAGTTTCTTTGTCGAAGAAGTGAGCTTTTTCCATATCGAAATCAAAGCTGATCGGATCACCGGTTTTTGCGGTTGTACGAGGATCAACGCGGGCTGTGATCTGAGTTCCGTTTACATCGAAATACAGGAATACTTCAGCACCAAGAAGCTCGTAAACTTTAACTACGGAAGACATAGCGCCGTTAGCGGAATCAGTAACATCCTCAGGACGGATACCCATAACAACTGTTTTGCCTACATAACCATTGTCTTTCAGAACTTTAGCTTTAGCTGCCGGAATCACAACCTCATCAGAACCGATCTTAGCAACAAGGTCTGCACCGTTTTCTTTAATTTCAGCATCCAGGAAGTTCATCTGCGGGGATCCCATGAATCCTGCTACGAACAGGTTGCCTGGTTTCTGATACAGATTCTGCGGAGTGTCTACCTGCTGAACAACACCATCTTTCATAACAACGATTCTGGTACCAAGAGTCATAGCCTCGGTCTGGTCATGTGTTACATAGATGATAGTAGCGCCCAGTCTCTGATGGATTTTGGAGATCTCGATACGCATCTGTACACGAAGTTTTGCATCCAGGTTGGAAAGAGGCTCGTCCATAAGGAATACCTTAGGATTACGAACGATAGCACGACCCATGGCAACACGCTGTCTCTGACCACCGGAAAGAGCTTTCGGCTTACGATCAAGAAGTTTTTCAAGGTCGAGGATTCTTGCTGCTTCACGAACCTGCTGGTCAATCTGATCCTTCGGAACTTTACGAAGCTTCAAACCAAATGCCATGTTATCATAAACAGTCATATGAGGATACAGAGCGTAGTTCTGGAATACCATTGCGATATCACGATCCTTCGGCTCTACATCGTTCATAACTTTATCGCCAATTTTAAGAGTACCGCTGGAAATTTCTTCCAGTCCGGCGATCATACGAAGTGTAGTAGATTTACCACATCCGGATGGTCCTACGAAAATGATGAATTCTTTGTCTTCGATCTCAAGGTTGAAATCCTTAACAGCCTCGAAACCATTTGGATAAGTTTTGTTAATGTGAGATAATGATAAACTTGCCATTGAAATTTCCCTCCAGGTAATATTTGTATGAAATAGTTTTTGCTCTTGTTTTGAACTGTACTCAGTATAACCAAAAGCAGGGGTATCTTCCAGAGAAGAATCGTACAAAGATTTCGCAGGTTTGTTGACAGATTGACGAAAAGACGAAGTTTCTTGTGCAGGCTGTCGGTTTCTGACTGACGACGTATTTATACCGGTTCCATGATGAGACGACGCTCGTTCAGGAACATGCCCTGAAGGTTTTCTGCATGGAAACGTCTCTGGAACAGATCACACTTGCAAAGAAAAAGATAATAAATATTCAGGCCGCAGTCGTTCAGGGTTTCAAAATTCCCCTGTCCTTTGGCAATGATCAGATCTGCATCATAAAGAAGATCACGAGCCTCCGAAGTGATTCCGGGGATCCATGTACCGCCGACATTGCTGCCGTTTCCGATTACCCTTACTAAATCGGTAAGGCCGATTTCTTCTGCATCCTCCATGGTAGCATCGTTTACTACCGGATATCCGCGGACAATTACTGTGATGTCCAGATCCGGATATTTTTCTTTCAAAATCTTTACGGCCAGTTTGTCGAGAACGACTTCTCCGCAGTTGTCAGTAAGATAGACAAGCTTTTTAGCAGAGGAAAGATCCCGGAGAAAATTTCTGTATTCTTCTTCGTCCAGAGATTCTGTACTTTTTTCTTCCAGAAGGGTAAAAACGGTAGCCTGATCCACATTGGAAAGTGCGGCAAAATCAATATAGTTTCCAATACGGGCATAAAGAAGTGATTTTTCCAGTGGATCTTCTGATTTCCGGATCTTATTTTCCAGGGAATCTTCCATATTCAGCATAAGCTGATTATATTCTCTTTTAATCTCTGTAAAATCTTCCATAGGACAATCCCAGAATCTGCTGTAAAGTTTCTGGATATCGACAGAAAGACTGGGAGCGCAGTCTTTTTCTTCTGTATTGGCGATCAGAGCCATTACTTTTTTCATGTATTCTGTTTTTTTCTCCATGTCGGGATAATGACGGATTTTTTGTTCCTGTTTATTCAGTGCGCAGCACATACAGAATGGGTTTAATTTCATTTGAATTTCCTTTCCTGACCGGCTCTGCCGGAATTGTTGATAAATCTATTATAAGCCATGGAGGGGAGAGGGGCAAGCAGGAAAGATTCGCGAAATTTACACGGTCTGTTGTGAAACAGACAAATGGTGTTTTCGGAAAATGAGCTTGCACTCACGCTAGCGTGATGGGATATGCTCAGAAGTACGGAGAGAGGACAGACCGTAATGCAAAAGATAAGCGAAGTAAGAAAAAGGGCAGGCGTAAGTAAGCGGACATTGCAGTACTATGATGATGAGGGACTGCTTACTGTAGAAAGAACAAAGGAAAATCATCGTTTGTACGATCAGGAGGCTATGGAACAGATATGGAAGATCTTGATGTATAAGGAAATGGGATTTAAGCTGAAAGAAATAAAAACGCTTTTAGCGTCTACGGAGGATCAACAGGCAGAATATCTTGCAAATCGGATCAATACGATTCGAAAACAGATGAGACAGCTGGATGAGCAGGCAGATTTTATTTCCATTATACAGAAATCCGGAATCCCGCCTGTTCCGACGGAAACAGGTGGGGCAACATATGTGGAGTATATAGAAGAAATGAGAAAACGAATGAGGAATCGGTGAAAAATATGAAGAAAATTATCATGAACAGAGAGGTTTTAACCAAAATAATACTTATGGTTTTATGTCTGGGAATTGGTGTGTGTTCCTTAACATATCTTGGAAAAAAGGCAACAGATCCCAAAACGTACCAGAAAACAATACAGTCTCTGGATGAGAAAAAAACAGCGATTACCGGTGTGACGGCAGCTTCGGCGGCAGCATCCTCTGCACTTGCAGCAGTTCCGGGCGATGCGACCACACCGATTGCAAATCAGATCGTACAGATGAGCTCCTACTTAATGATTGTAGTTTGCGTGCTGGTTCTGGAAAAATCTGTGATCACAGTTATGGGATTTCTGGCATTTCGGATTATTATTCCTATAGCCTGTGGGTGTTTTGCTGTTTATATTTTCAGAAAAAAAGATATCTGGAAAACGTGGACCATAAAGTTAAGCATATTTGCCATTATTGTTGCGACGGTTATTCCATTCAGTCAGAAGATAAGCGATATGATCTATGAGGCTAATCAGGAGACGGTAGATCAGGTGACATCACTGGCAGATCAGGGAATCAGGATAGAGGAGGATGACACGAAAGAAAATAAAGAAAAAAAGTCATGGCTTGATTCTATGGTTTCCAAGGTAAAAGAGGGTGTGTCGGATGCCGGAAAAATGGCAAATAAGCTTTTAAACAATTTCATTGATGCGATTGCTATCTTTGTCATGACATACTGTATCATACCGATTCTTGTAATTCTGATCATGTTTCGCCTGGTCAAAGTGATATTTGGAGCAAAAATGAATGTTACTCTGCCACAAATGCCAAAATGGAATCCATATGGAAGAAAAAAGAAAGACCAGGATTAAAATTTCTTAGGAAAAAATATAATCCTACTTATACAAATGAAGATTATTCGCATATTTGCATGTATTCGGATCTTGTTTCTATCTTACAGATTCTTTCAGGAAAGAAACAAGCTCATATGAAAAAATAGTTTATCCCTGTTTGTTACAATAAATGTACAAACAGGGATGTTTTTTTCAGAAAGGAGCTTTTGCGAAAATGAAAATAAGAAAGATACTTTTGACAGCCATGATATTTAGACTGATAATCCTTTGCTGTGGACTTGAAAGACGTGAGAGCATGGAAAAAAGTCTCCGCATAGAAGAGACTTTTGATTCGGCAGAGGATGAAGAATGGAATCTGGTTAATAAATGGAACAGAATTCCGGAAAACCGGAAGCCCGAGCTTATAAAAACAGATGGGGGAGAGTATGTGGATAAACGTATTTATGAACCCCTTATGAAAATGCTGACAGATGCGAAAACGGCAAATTTTGACCAGATGCCTCAAATAACATCCGGGTATCGTACAGAGAAGAAACAGAAAAAGATATATGAAGTATATTTATGGCTTCAGGAAAACAGCCATAAATATGGGGTTATTTTTCGATATCCAGGGTCAAAAACAGATATTACCGGTGTGTCGGAGGAAATGTGGCACTATCGTTATGTGGGGACAGAGGCGGCTGTGGAAATGTATGAACAGGATATTTGCCTGGAAGAATATCTGGAACAGAGAAAAAGACATTGAATTCTGTATTATTTTTTATGAGCTTCTGATAAAATTACATTATAAGAGAAATTCAGGGAAACATTTACAAAAGAAAAGCCTGTATATCAGAAAAATATGGACAATAATGGGAGGAAGAAAGATGATTGCTGACAAAATTACTAATATTAAGGCGTATCCGATTTTCTGGGAGGATGCAGAGCGGATTTGCGCTTTTATCGAAAAAGACAGACAGGAGAACCTGGAGGACGGGCGCTATGAATTGGACGGAGACCGTCTTTTTGCCTCTGTGCAATGCTATGAGACAAAGGAACGGTCAGAAGGCATGATTGAAGCTCATGATATTTATTGTGACCTGCAGTATATTGTAAGAGGGGAAGAATATATTTACTGGAGCCCGTTAGAAGAACTGCCGTTAGTTGAAGACCGGAGACCCGGGGCAGACATTGTTTTTTATGATGGCAGGGAGGTAACAGGCAGAACGCTTTTAAAGGCAGGAATGTTCGGATTTTATTTTCCGACAGACGGACATATGCCCGGAATTGCGGTAAAAGAAAGTATACTGGTGAAAAAGATCGTATTTAAGATTCGCTGTTAATTAAGTAAACGATTGTACCGCTGAATATGAGACAGAGGATCTCCCGCATAACAGAGCCAAAGAGCCGGGGGTTGCGGGAAATCCTCTGTGTTTTGTGAAAGAAACGGAAAATTTCGTATCAGTCAGGAGCTTTATCTGTTTTTAAAAAAGAGAAAGAACTGCGTTGATCAGTTTTGGAATTTGTATTTTCAGTGCAGAAAATGTCATGAGCAGTACAAAAATATAGCTGACAGTCATACAGATTCTCAGAACAGTAGGCTTTTTATAGCCTTTATTTACGTCATTTCGCCAAAGAAGAAGGAGGATAAAGAATCCTGCTACAGGGGTTGCAACAGATGTGGCAACGTTTGCTATCAGGATAAGCTGGGTGGGTGATCCGCCGTAGCTGTAGCATACGATCATGGCAAATACCAGGCAAATAAGACAGCCGATACGGATGACTCTGGATTCAAGTCCCACCTCTTTGTCAAAGCCTGCATTTAATAAAACCATACCTCGCTGAGTATCTCCCAGAAGAGAGGAGAAACCTGCTCCCAAAAGGGCAATACCCATAATATATTTGGCGGCATTTCCCATGATGGGAACCAGAAGCGCTGCAAGCTGCGCCGGCGCATCGATTTTTTCGCCGGTTGGGAACAGTACAATGGCTCCTACCAGCATAATGGCGCCGGAGATGAGTATTACACTGGTAATATGTACAATGGCGTCTGTAAGCATAACGCCGTTAAAAAGGTCTTCTTTTTTCCATTTCTTTTCTTTTCCAAGGTAGGTGCTGTAGATTCCGGTTGTAACAGCAGCGTTTGTTGAAATAAAAGCAAGGGCTGTTGTAAGCCCGCCTTCCGGAATCTCAAATCCGGTGAGTCCGGATCCAAGTTCGCTCCAGTCCGGACCGCCAACTCCGATCAGAGTTGTATAGAAAGCGAGAATCATGCCTAAAATACAGGCAGTGATGACTTTTTCGACTTTAGAGTAAACATTTTTGGTAAAATAACAGTAAATAACGACTGCAATCATAAATGCAGAGCCGATCTTCCAGTTAAGCCCTGTGATCAGACTGACGCCGGCGCCGGTTCCGGAAATATTGCCCATTGTAAAAAACAGACATGCCAGAAACAGAGAAATCCCCACAAAGCCTGATGCGGCAGGTCCGTAATATTTGCGAATGGCATGAAGAGTTGGCATTCCGGTTATAATGGCAAGACGGTTTGTTACCATCATAAATGTGATACCCATAAAGATAATCGGGATCAGCAGCCAGATCAGAGAATATCCGTAATTTCCTCCGAGCATTGCAGAGGTTGTGATGGCGCCGGGACCGATAACAATTCCGGTTGCAATAAGTCCGGGACCGATTCTTTTTACAAGTTCTTTAAAAGGAAGATGCTTAATTTCCGCACCGAAAAGCTCGTCTGTTTTTGTTTGTTCTGAATTCATAAAAACCTCCCCAGTTTATGAACTATAAAATGCGGAGAAATGCTGTAGACAGCATTCCTCCGCAGGCAGCAAAAGCAAGGTTTATTTGAACTGCTCCATATCTACTTTCGGAAGCTGACTTCTTTCAAGCCCGAGAGCAACCCAGTCTTTTTCTTCCTGATTCAGAGGAAGAACCGGTTTTCTCATTAATGCATTAGAAAAGATTCCTCTCTGATATAATGCTTCTTTCAGTCTGGCATGTGCTTCACCGGAAGGCTGACCGCCGCCGTAAATTGCCTGAGAAATATGATAGATACGATCAGACCAGTCCTGAGCCTCTTTCAGTGTATGTTTGTCTGGATTTGCAAAGACTTCACGCGCCGGACAGATAATTTCCGGTACGCAGCCTGCAAAACCGATAAGCGCGCCGTCCATACCCGGGAACCAGCTTACGCACAGTGTTTCATCATGGCAGGTGATAAGGGAGATGTCCGGGCATTCCTGACGGAGAAGCCGAACATCATGCTCGTAGATAGAAGTAACACGCGTGCCCATTTTGATACATTTAACATGGTCGATTTCTTTACACATTTTAATAAGAGTTTCAACAGGATAAAAAGCTTTGCTTGTAGCCGGATATAAGTGGATGATGATATCGATATCGGCTCCCTCTGCCACATCCTTTACATACTGGAACGGTGCGTCCGGATTCATACCAAAACGAAGCCACATATGAGGAGGCATTAATAAAATACCGTCAGCGCCGGCTGCTTTTGCTTCTGCGGCCATTTCAATGCTTTCCTGAGTGTTTTCACAGTTTACACCGGAGATGATGGTCATTACATCACCACATTCTTCAGCGCAGATTTCTACGACACGTTTACGTTCTGCTCTGGTCAGTCCTGTGATTTCTCCTGTATGTCCGTTGCATACCAGTCCGTCCATTCCCTTTCCGTAGAAAGATTTGATCCAGCGAAGATAAGCGCGGAATTCTTCTTCATTAATAGAATAATCATCGTTTATTGGAGTAGTAGTACCCCGTCTTTCCATGACAATTTTTGCAGAGATTTTGCAGGGGATTGAGGAACAGGCACGGTATCTGGGGTACTCCATTCTCATATGTAATACGGAGGATGACCCGGAAACAGAAAGAGAATGTCTGAACAGACTGAGAAACGGATTTGTAGATGAAATAATTATCGCTGGTACAGGCAAGTGCGGAAGACTGCTTCGAGATATACAGGTAAGCGGCATTGCGATAATACAGATTATACGAAAACAGGAGAAAAATATCAGCAGTGTGGTAGCCGATTATGAGGCAGGAGCTTATGAGGCAGTTCAGTATCTGGCAGATAAAGGCTGCAGGGAGATTGGTTTTATTAACGGTCCAATGAGCCTTGCCACCTATCATGACCGTTATCAGGGATACAGAAAGGCAATTCATGAAAAAGGGTTAAAAGAAATCTGTTCAGAGTCCATGATTCCTACAAATACATTTGAATATGGATTCCAGTGTGCGGAGGAGCTTCTTGACAGTAATTTTGCTCTGGATGCCATGATCGTAGCGGTAGACATTCAGGGGATCGGAGCAATACGGGCTTTGAAAGAAAGAGGACTGCTCATACCTGATGATATGAAACTGGTGAGTCTTACCGGACATTCTATTGGAGGGATGCTGGAAACAACTATGACATCTATGGAAATTCCTGCTCATGAAATGGGAAGGAAAGCTGCGGGTATGGTTGTAGAGGCAGTTGAGACAAAAGGCAGACCACAGGATATAAGCCATCTGGTTTTTGATCCTGTGCTGATTGAAAGAGAGAGCAGCTAAAGAAGTTCGGCACACTCTGTTTTTATGTCCCATAGTATGTTACTGCGGAAAAGAGTATTTTCGGGAGAAGAGACCGGATATGGAATATGTGCCTGGATTTTGAGAAAAAGGAAAACGAGACATGCATTTGGGAAGTAGTGTTCGGGGCAGATCTTTTTGAAAATGGGAAATCAGGGCATTTATGAGGGTCTGTTCTTTTTATTTCTCTGCTTTATTTCAAAAGAATGATCGAAAAGAGTTTCTGTCCTTAAAGTTTTGTATTCCTGAGGCTGAAAATCCTTGCGAAGAGTAACGGTGTTTAAGCAGTCATAGCCATTTCGACGGTATAATTTAGCAGCCCTGAAATTAAAGGCGGCAACCTCCAGATAGATGGAATCCGAGTATTCTCTGACAAGATCTTCTGCCAGCTTCAAGGCCATGGAACCATAACCATGTCCCTGATATTCGGGCAAAATAAATAATTCTTCTACCCAATTGATTTCCGCGCCACGGCTTCCGGAGACGGAGTCTCGTCATTGTGAACGATCCAGAATCGTTGGATCAGATCCAGAAGCACTTCCTTTTCGTTGTGATAGGCGGATAAGTGAATGTGGTTTTCCATGAATAGTATCTCCTTTGTAAGATGATAAGGTCAGAATATCATATTTAAGGAAATATATAAAGGAAAAATTACTCTTCATAGATAATTGTAAAGAGAATTGTCGTTACTGAAAAGGCCATTCACCTTTGGGGATTTTCTTTCATATGCTAGGAAAGAAGGCAAAAGGAGTAAATTTTATATGAGGATAAGAAAAAGACTGGCCGCGGCAGCCCTTGCAGTTCTTCTGGCAGTGGCAGCCGTTCCATGTGCTGTTATGGCAGAGAAAAAAGAAGAGATGCTGACAAAGGTTACCCTGAATGAGGTTGCACATTCTATTTTTTATGCTCCTCAGTATGTTGCTCTGGAAAAAGGATATTTCCGGGAAGAGGGGCTGGATGTGGAACTGGTGACCGGATTTGGTGCGGATAAGGTACTGACTGCTCTGATCTCGGGAGAGGCAGATATTGGATTTATGGGGGCAGAGGCTTCTGTTTATGCTTTTCAGGAAGGAGCCACCGACCCGGCGGTAAACTTTGCCCAGCTTACCCAGCGGGCGGGAAATTTCCTGGTGGCGCGGGAAGAAATGCCGGATTTTCAGTGGTCTGATCTGAAGGGAAAGAAAGTGCTTGGCGGAAGAAAAGGTGGCATGCCGGAAATGGTTTTTGAGTATATCTTAAAGCAGAACGGGCTGGATCCTAAGAAGGATCTTTCTATTGACCAGAGTATTGACTTTGGTTCTACGGCAGCTGCTTTTGCAGGGGATCTTTCTTCTGATTTTACGGTGGAGTTTGAACCTTCTGCCACGGCGCTTGAAAAAGAAGGAACAGGGCATGTGGTTGCTTCTCTGGGTGTGGATTCCGGCTATGTTCCTTACACCTCCTACAGCGCCAAAACAAGCTATATAGAGAAAAATCCGGAGATCATCCAGAGCTTTACCAACGGACTTCAGAAAGGAATGGAGTTTGTTCAGCAGCATACACCGGAGGAGATCGCGGCGGTGATCGCTCCACAGTTCCCTGAAACAGATCTGGATACCCTTACGACGATTGTAAAACGTTATTACGATCAGGATACCTGGAAGGAAAACCTGATATTTGAAGAGGAGAGCTTTGAACTTTTGCAGGATATTCTGGAGGGCGCCGGAGAACTCAGTGAAAGAGCTGCTTACGAGGAGCTTGTAACAACGGAGTTTGCAGAAAAAGCAGCAAAGTGACCAAAATTTTGATAAAAATATAAAAAAATGAACATTGACACTTTTTTTCTCCTGTGACACTATAAAAGAAATACAAGGAAGGAGAAAGATTATGTCAGATAGAAGAGAATGCGGCGTGCTGCTTCCCATCAGCAGCCTGCCGTCAAAATATGGAATCGGATGTTTTTCCAAAAGCGCTTATGAGTTTGTAGACGGACTGAAGGCAGCCGGACAGGACTGCTGGCAGATCCTGCCGCTGGGACCTACCAGTTATGGGGATTCTCCCTACCAGAGTTTTTCGACTTTTGCAGGAAATCCGTATTTTATCAGCCTGGAGGATCTCATTGAAGAGGGCGTGCTTTCGGAAAAGGAATGTGACGCTGCAGATTTTGGGACGGATCCTTCCAGTGTGGATTATGCAAAGATATACAAAAGCCGTACGACACTTTTAAGAAAAGCATATGAACGCAGCAATATAGCAGAAAATGAAGAATTTCTGCGTTTTCAGCAGGAAGAGGCCTGGTGGCTGAAGGATTATGCTCTTTTTATGGCTGTGAAACAGCGTTTCGACGGAAAGCCATGGAGCGAGTGGGCGGAGGACATCCGTCTCAGATGGCAGAATGCACTGGATTATTACCGGGAAGAACTGTATTTTGAAATTGAATTTCAGGAATATATGCAGTTTAAGTTCCGCCAGCAGTGGATGAAACTGAAGAACTATGCCAATGAACAGGGAATCCGGATCATCGGAGACATTCCTATTTATGTTGCCATGGACAGTGCCGATACCTGGGCGAGTCCCTGGCTGTTTAAGCTGGATGAAAAAAACTGTCCGACTCAGGTTGCCGGATGTCCGCCGGATGGCTTTTCTGCCACAGGGCAGCTTTGGGGAAATCCTCTTTATAACTGGGAGGTTCACAGAAATACAGGCTTTGACTGGTGGATCCACCGTATTGAGCATTGCTTCCGTCTTTATGATGTGGTGCGTATTGACCATTTCCGCGGCTTTGATGAGTATTATGCCATTCCATACGGAGATAAGACCGCAGAAAACGGATGGTGGGAAAAAGGACCGGGGATCGATCTTTTCCGGGCAATTTCTGCCAGACTGGGACAGCGTGATATCATTGCAGAGGATCTGGGCTACATGACAGATTCTGTGAAGGCCCTTGTGGAAGAAAGCGGTTATCCGAATATGAAGGTCATTGAGTTTGCCTTTGATGAAAGAGATACCGGGAATGCAAGCGATTATCTTCCGCATAATTATCCGGAAAACTGTGTGGTTTATACGGGAACCCATGATAATGAAACATTGCTTTCCTGGTTCCGGGATATCAGTCCTCTGGAGCGGAGACAGGTAAGAGAGTATCTGAATGACTTCCATAGCTCCGAGCAGGAAATCTGCCAGAACCTGATCTGTCTGGTCATGAGAAGTGTGGCAAAGCTTTGCGTGATCCCTATGCAGGATTATCTTTACCTGGATAACTCTGCCCGTATGAATCAGCCATCCACTTTAGGCAAAAACTGGAAGTGGAGACTTGTACCCGGACAGTTTACAGAAGCACTTCAAAAAGAAATGAAAGCACTTGCAAAACGGTACGGCCGTTAAAAATAAGTTTGTGTTTTTTATATGATGAGCCTTGCACAGGAATTTTTACAGTGCTATAATAGGCTCATGCAGATATAGTTCATCGGTAGAACACCAGCTTCCCAAGCTGGGGAGGCGGGTTCGATTCCCGTTATCTGCTTGAAAAGGCATCCTGCTTTATAAAAAGGCAGGGGTGCTTTTTTTATTACTTTTAAGCTGTCAGAGGAAACTTTTTCAGAATTTCTTGAACACAGGGACAGAAGCATGTATGATAGAGAAAAGGAGGTACGAAAGGATAAGGAGCTATATGAAAAAAGAAGTAAATCATGCAATAAGAAAACGCTTTAATGATGTTATCTACAACATTGCCCGTTATACAGAGATTCTGTTGTCTGTTGTGATATTGGTTGTGATCGCATTTGCCGGGATCCGGCTGATCTATGATGTGGTAGGAACCGAGATTATGAACATGGATTCGGGATTCTTTTCAGAGTTTCTGGCTAACGGACTGTCTTTGGTGGTTGGGGTGGAATTTGTAAAAATGCTTTGCAGACACTCTTCTCAGACAGTTGTTGAGGTGCTGATGTTTGCCACTGCCCGGCAGATGGTTGTCGAGCATCTGGGAACGACGCAGACACTGATTGGTGTGATCGCCATTGCCCTTTTGTTTGCGATCCGCAAATATCTGATGACGGAAATAGATGTGGTAGGGTATCATGCAGAAAATCACAGAGAGGAAGAATGTAAATGAAAATTGGATTTATTGGATGCGGAAACATGGCTTCAGCCATGATCGGAGGAATTCTGAAAAAGGGTATTGTTGAAAAAAATAATATTATTGTATCAAATCTGACAGAAGCGGGATCAAAGCGCAGCCGGGAAAAACTGGGTGTGGAGACCACTATGGACAATCGTGAGGTTGCAAAAAAAGCAGAGATTCTTTTTCTGGCAGTGAAGCCGCAGTTTTACGAGGAAGTGATCATGGAAGTCAGGGATCTTCTGACAGAAGAGCAGCTTCTGGTAAGTATTGCTCCGGGCAAAACACTGAAATGGCTGGAAGATACCTGCGGACGCCCGATGAAGATCATCCGTCTGATGCCAAATACACCGGCACAGGTAGGGGAAGGCATGACCGGAGGATGCTGCAATGAACGTGTGACAGAGGAAGACGCACAGAAGATCCGTGAGATTGCTGGAAGCTTCGGAAGATTTGAATTTGTTCCGGAACGGCTTCTGGATGCATTCAGTGCAGTCTGTGGCTGCTCTCCGGCATATGTGTTTATGTTTATTGAAGCTATGGCCGATGCAGCAGTGGCGCAGGGGCTTCCGAGAAGCCAGGCATATTCTTTTGCAGCCCAGGCAGTTATGGGAAGCGCTAAAATGGTGCTGGAAACAGGAAAACATCCGGGAGAACTGAAAGATATGGTCTGCTCTCCGGCCGGAAGCACCATTGAGGGTGTCAGGATCCTGGAAAAGGCCGGAATGAGGAGCGCAGTGTTTGAGGCGCTGAACGGAGCGGCAGAAAAAGGGAAACGTCTGTAAAATAAGAAATGAATAAATAATTTTTATTAAATTGTGTTAAAGAACAGAATGTGCTAAACTATTCCTGTGAGGAGGTTTAGCACATGTTGTTATTTGTGGAAAAACTGCTGGAATTTTCCATGAGGCTTGGAAAAAGTCAAAATCGGGCTGTGCGTATAGCAGGGAAACTTATTGGGGCGGTTCCTTTACGTTGTGCGGAACATCTGGAAAAATTGCTGATGAGTGGCAAATGGAATCCGGGCAGAAAACGAAAAAAAAAGAAACCCGGTGATAAATCAGTTTTTTGATATGATCCTGCCCTGGCTTAATGTGCTGTTGTGATATTCTGAGGACCAGGTTACATCTTTGCCGAACCATGTGGGAGGAATATAGGCTTCTGCGGCTTCTTCTGAGGGGAATTCTACCTCAGCCAGAAAAAGTCCGTCATATTCTTCGTGAAATACATCAAGTTCGATGGTCAGTCCGTTTTTTTCCGGAATCAGGTATCTGGTTTTGGAAATGACCAGACCGTCTGCTTTCGTTTTCAGGTGGAAATATGCGTCTTTTGTAAGGGGAAGGTTATATTCCTCCCGGGACATAAGTCCTTTGGATTTGTAGGTCAGAAAATAATCGTTATCCTGCCTGCGGATACGGACAACCGGTTCCGTACACAGATAACCCTGTTCGATCCGGTGGAAGGGATATTCTTCCAGGTTTTCCGGAAGCTGTTCTTTGTTTACTAAAAATTTTCGTTCAATTTCCATAGTCTTTCTCCATTCCTCCGCATTCTGCGGAAATGATAATTTATGGATTATTATATCATCTGTAGATTTTTCCGTCATCTGTTTTAAATAAAATCTGTTTTCTTTCAAACTTTTTCAAAACCTTGTATGGAAGTATCTGGAAGTGGTATACTTACAAACATACAGAGGGACA
>Ga0129308_1000127_pt1 | contig 130822 bp, 103 predicted proteins | sample L827metagenome_FD_94440 | JGI IMG/M metagenome (GOLD analysis project Ga0129308, IMG submission 94440) | Ring-tailed lemur group fecal microbial communities from Wisconsin, USA - L827 metagenome | ecosystem: Host-associated > Mammals > Digestive system > Large intestine > Fecal | place: USA...
GAGAGGGGATAAGGGGTGTGTTATCTTACTCTGAAACAAGCGAATTTCACACACCCCCTGCCCCCTCTCAAGAGGGGAAAGGTTACTCCCGTCACTATAAATGGATAGCTCACTTTTTTCTATGTATGATCGCGAAAACCGATTGACAAAGTATTCTTCTTCTGGTGTAAACAATTTCACTCTATAAAGCCTCGGCAGGAGGCTGGGTGAAGGGTTCGGATAAACCATTCACCTTTTAGTCAAACCATTCACTCGATTTACCACAAGATAAACAACTAATAAGCAACAACTTATACACATAAAGGTGAAGAGTGAACGATTCTTTCCTAAAATGTAATGGAAAACAACGCCTCGGCCTGGAATTTACCGTAATCGATCGGCTGTATCAAGCGTACACCGGTAGTTAACGGGAAGCTCATCCGAAAAACATTCCAGTCGAATATCAAGTCAGTACCGAAAGAACTCTGTGTCGTCCAGTCACGCCCTTTCGCTGCCTGGTTGCGGTTGAGGTCGTAAAACAGATTGGCACGCAAACGCCGGATATAAGCCAGTTGTCCCAGACTAAGGTCCGGAGAAAAGATAGAAAAAGCATAATCCGCTTTAAAGGCTACCTGCTGCCGGGTCTGATACATAAAATCATATCCGCGAGGCTTTTCGATCAGGTGCTTCGGCAAATACAACGTTTTATTGTCCACACTCTGATATTGATATCCTACCCGTAGCATCAACCCATGGTTACGCAGGATACCGGGCCAGTAAGTAGTAAGGCGCCCTGCATACAGGCTTCCGTAATTCTCTTTGTTGAAAGGCGATTGCAGATATTGCAGACGCAACTGATATCCCCACCGGGGAAGAATATCACGCAATGCTTTCTTGCGGTAACTGTAAAACAACACTTCCGGCAGGATATATTGGAAATTACTATATGTACGGCTTTCGTATTGCTGGTACTTGTCGTTTGTAAAATAGTATGCAACAGCCGGTTGTATTCCACGTATATAATGGTTGCGGGTCAAATTGAAAGGAAGATAGACACGTGCTTCGGCTTCCAGCAACGTCCGCTTCACTGTTTTGGCCTGCGCAACCTCTTTTCCTTTGTCGTTGGTCATCCAGGTTACATCGAATGCCTTTCCGCCATAGTCGGCAGCTATATCGATAACCGGGAACCAGCCTTTGTAAGTAAATGACAACTTACCGTGATGTTCGCCTTTGCGGTAATACCATCCCGCCTGCATAATGGCTGTATTCAACGTATTTTGTGACAAGACCATAACACCGGGTTTCACGATCGTACTCAAATCGTCGGCACCTGTATTCATAGCCTCTGCCACATCATAATAGAAAGGAGCCCAGCTGTGAAGTTTGAACGTATGTAATCCCTTCCGGTAAGGGCGGGGAGCAAATTCAATGGAGGTCAGTTCAGCAGAATCGAGATTGAACTGTTCCTGCTGCGCCAACGAAGCGACCAGCGGGGAATGAAAAGGCTCTCCCAGATCAGCCTTTTCAGCTTTCAGGCTATCGACCGGCAACGAACCGATACGGTATCCCTCTGCCTGATAATCCGAATAGAGAAGTTTGTCTTTGCCGGGAGAAAAAGCAGGATCGAACGCCCCAAAGCGGGCAGATGTCAACCGGTAGACGGTTGTATCCGGGAGGTTCAGGGAATAGATATTATTGGTTTCGTTTGCCCCCGATTCAAAATACAGCTTACCGCCACTCCAGAACGGAGCTGTGATATTCACAGAGGTAGTTGCCAGCAACTCGCTCCATGCACCGGTTTGCGTATCCAGTTGTAACAAGCTTATTCCGGTATCGGTAACTGCCACGGCGGTTATCTTTCCATCATCACCAAAAGTCAGTTCTTTCAAAAAGGCATTATCAGGCACTGTAAAATAACGTTGTTCCTTCCCTGTTGCCAGATCGACCAGCACCAACTGGTTTTCACCGCTTACCGTAAAACGGGAAACAGCCGCCGTACGATTATCCTTATCGATGGCCGGAGCCAGATAACGTTGGCGGGGAGTGAGTGTCGTCAACCGCCCGCTCTCCAGGTCATACTGTTTGATAACGGAATAGTTTTCATGTGTCCAGCGGAGTCCGGGAATGACCTCCGTCCAGTATAACCGATTGCCCGCCAGGTTCAGACGGCTATTGATCGTACCAAGGTAACATAGCCGCTTCTCTTTCCCGTTCGTTACCGATACCAGCGAATTAATATCCTGTATTCCCGATTTAACGGCAATGACCGTCGAATCGTTCACGGCCTGCGGATAACGGTAGGAAGTGTACATCCTGGATGCCGGAGAAAGGAAAGCAGGTGTAACAGCCGCCGTATCCATATTTTCCCACTCTTTACGCAGAAAGTCAAATGTTTCATTATACAGTCCGTCGATACTGATTCCTGCATTATGTTTGAAAGCGTTGCTGAACATCGGGATCGCAAAGAAACGGTTCACATAACGGGTGGTAGTCTTATCCCAGATATCCGGTCCGAAACGGTGACGGGCAAAAGAAGTCAGATTATACCCCAACGCATAATAATCGCCGGTATAATCCTTATAAGAACCCAGGTACCATTTATCGAACGAATAATTCTTACCTTCTCCCAGCATTTGGGCACGGTAAGGCATACTGAATTCCGGCAACCGCCCTCTCCCGCCATTCGACATGGAAGTCTCCGTTCCGACAGCGTCGCCCTCCAGAAACCAGCTCGGCATAAAAAAAGCAGCCACACCGGCAGCCTGTTCGCCTATCACATAATATAACGGTTTAAACCAGCCCCGCATAACCTTGCTGGTCTGAAGAACATGGCGCGATTCATGCAGCACGAGGTGTTTATCCCAACTCACCCCGTCGAGTTTAGAGGAAGGTGTCGTGATCAGCTCCATACGGCGCGGTGCCCACGATACCAAGCCGTTGGACGACATATTAGCCGGGTGAAGGATCACCGGAAACTTTTTCTGCATGCCGATACCTATCGTTTTCTGCAAATGCGGATAAGCATTCTCCAGATAGAGTGCATATTTATAAGCCATCGAATCGTTTCCCTGCGGATAGACCAGATTATAATGAGGCAATTTAACGATGTTCCATTTGAAGCGTGCCGGATCAGAACCGTAATCAAGAAACTGTGCCTGCATACTTAAAGAAGTAAGCAAGCCAAATACAGCTAAACAGGTATATCGTGATATTGACATTCGCATATATTATAGTTACAAACCACAAAACTATAAAATATAACCAATTATATCCCTATTTTCAGCCGCAAAGTAAGAAAGTTGGTATACTCCGGTTTGTTACTCTTGTGTAAATAGTGCGAATATGAACGCTTTCTGTGCGAATACACACATATTTTTCTCTAGGCGCAAAGCGTACATAGCTATATTACAGCACCTTACCTCATTGGCACATCTTTTGTATCTATTATGCAAAGAAAACAATACCATGCTGAATCACTATTTTAAGATTGCTACACGCAACCTGCTTAAATATAAACTGCAATCCGTCATAAGTATTATCGGACTAGCAGTCGGGTTTACCTGTTTTGCTTTGGCGGCACTGTGGATACGGTATGAAAGAAGCTACGACACCTTCCATCACGGAGCCGACCGTATCTTCCTTGTACGCAATGAAAGCAAAATGGGTAACAATGGCTTGTCGTCCGTAACTCCCTATCCGCTGGCTGCTTATTTACAGGAAACCTTTCCCGAAATAGAATATGCCTGCAATACCTCCGATTATAAAACTGAAATCAAATATAATAATGTTGTCTATCCGGTAACCCGCATCGCCGCAGATTCCGCTTTTATGAAACTATTCCCCGTCCGTATCCTTAAAGGAAATGCAAATTTTCAGATATTGAACGGAAAAGAAGTGGCCATCACAGAAGAAATAGCCCAAAAAGTCTTTGGAGAGGAAAATCCACTGGGCAAAAAACTTATTATATCCGGTGAAGAAATCCCGATCTGCGCCATAGTCAAATCATGGAGCAAACATTCGAATATGCCATTCGATCTAGTGGAAGCCAATTACCAGTTTCCCTACTGGAACGCTTCAGGGTGGCAAACTTATATTAAGTTGAGAGAAGGTACGGACAGTAAAGCTTTCATCAAAAAGATATATGATCATGTGATTAAGAAAGAAGATGCCACCATTACGAACTTTGTCCTTACCCCTATTACTAAATTACGTTATGACCATCCGCTTCAGGAAGGGATTGTTAAATACAATCACATTACCCTCTTTGCCGCAGCAGGTGGATTAGTTATACTTTGCGCCCTGTTCAACTACCTAACCTTATTTGTCAGCCGTATCCGGTTACGTGGAAAAGAAATAGCGTTACGTAAAGTATGCGGTTCGTCAGACAAACATCTGATGGGCCTATTCTCGGTAGAATATCTACTCACCTTAATACTCTCAATCTTTATCGGCATGTTACTGATCGAGATAGTATTACCTTCATTTAAAGAATTATCGGAAATACAGTTGGTTTCCTCCGGGATATATCTGGAAACTATAGCCTATTCAGGAATAGTCGCATTTTTATCTTATCTTTTCTCCCTACTTCCTATCTATTATTTCCGCCGACAATCACTGAATAACACAATAAAAGGAGCGAAAAAAGGGAACGGGAAAGATTATTTTCAAAAGTTATTTATTGTCTTTCAGTTAATTATAAGTATCGGAATCATATTCTGCACGTTCGTAATGATCAAGCAGGTCCATCACTTGAACCATACCGACCGTATTATCGAACGCAAGGGAAAAGGAACTCTTACGATCTATAATAGTACTTCGGAAGCCAGTGTGAGGGAAGAGTTGAAGCAAATACCGATGATTACCGGAATACTTCCCGGCAAGCATAATGCATTTATTCCCAGTACCGGTTCCTATTACTGTTCAATCAAGGAGTGGGACGAAAAACCGGGAACCAGCCAAGAAGTAGATGCACTGAAAGTGGCTAGTGGTGAATACATTTGTTCATATTACAATCTGAAATTGCTAGAAGGGACAATGCTTAAAGAAAATAGTGCAAAGAATAAAGCTATGATCAACGAGACTGCCGCCCGCCAGTTCGGATGGGACAATGCAATAGGTAAAACCTTTCAATTCAATGACTCTACACGAATGGAGGTGGTCGGAATAATCTGTGACTTCTGTAAAGAATCTCCTACGGTACCTATCAAACCGATGATATTCACCACTCCCGAATGGTATACCTCCATTAGCAACGGTTGTGTGATCCTTTTTGACTTCCAGGAAGGGCAATGGAAAGAGTGCAAAATGCGCATTGAAGCATTGCTGAAGGAAAAACATACCGAAATCGTAATCCATTCTTTATTTAATGCAGAAGAAGTATTCGATGAATATCTCCAATCAGAAAGAGCACTGATCAAGTTACTCGACTTTGTATCCATTGTCTGTATCCTTATCTCCGTTTTCGGCATTTTCTCGCTGGTCACTCTTAACTGCGAACAACGCCGGAAAGAGATTGCTATCCGTAAAGTGAACGGAGCGTCGGTCGGAATAATCGTCCGCATGTTCTTCAAAGAATACTTATTATTACTTTGTGTGGCAGCAGCCATCGCGTTACCTGTCAGTTACCTGATCATGAAATCATGGTTGGAAAACTACGTTATACAAACAACAATCCCCTTCTGGATTTACCTGATATTATTTATATCCCTTGTCATGATCACAATCACTTGCATATATTGGCGAATATGGAAGGCTGCAAGTAAAAATCCGGCAGAAGTTATTAAATTTGAATAATACAACCTACATATATGAATATGATACAACACCATATCAAACTAGCGATACGCAACCTGATAAAATACAAATCGCAATCCGTTATCAGCATCATCGGACTGGCTATCGGTTTTACCTGTTTTGCCCTGTCTACCTTATGGATACGTTACGAGCAGACTTACGATACCTTCCATGACGGTGCCGACAGGATCTATTTCGTACGACCGGAATCATATATGTACAGCAGCGGTTTGTCGGAAATAAGTCCTTATCCGCTGGCTGGTTTCCTGAAAGCGACATTTCCAGAGGTAGAGAATGCTTGCAATATGCAGGCATGGTATACCTCCTTCAAATATAAAGGGAAAGAATACAAGTCTTTTAAGATAGGAGTCGATTCTGCAACCGTTCAGATGTTCAATATACAGATAGTAAGTGGCAGCAAGGATTTCATGATCCGGGATAATAACCAGGTAGCTATTACCGAACAACTCGCCAGTCGACTGTTCGGAAAAGAGGATCCTATCGGCAAAACACTCGATATCTATGGAGAGAAATCAATATGTGCAGTCGTTAAAGCCTGGGATACACATAGCAATTTACCATTCGAACTACTCGAATCGAATAGGGCGGATAAGGAATGGAATGTCTCTTCCTGGCAGACATATATCAAACTACGGAAAGGAACAGATATAAAAGCATTTAGAAAAAAACTTTTGGAATATAAAACCAAACCGGACCAGACATTTTCCATCGATAAAATCGTATTGACTCCTATCACTTCTATGCGTTATGACCGCCCCAGCCGACAGGAAACAGTCAAATATGAACATATTTTCCTCTTCGCTTCTGCCGGAGGATTGGTTATCTTATGTGCATTATTCAATTACCTGACTTTATTCATTACACGGATCCGGATGCGTAGCCGTGAAATAGCCTTACGGAAAGTCTGCGGTTCTTCGGACAGGAATCAGATGGTCTTGTTTGGAGTCGAATATTCGATCACGCTATTGCTGGCTCTATTTATAGGCCTCATCTTGATCGAATTGACTTTGCCGACATTCCGGGAACTATCTGATATTAAGCTGGATAACCCGGATATATATCTGATAGCTATCGAATATACAGCAGTCGTAGCCGTCTTTTCATTCCTGTTATCATTATATCCGATTTACTATTTCAGGAAAAAGACATTGAATGCCATGTTAAAAGGTTCAACCGGAGGAAGAAATAAAAACATATTCCAGAAGATCAGTATGATTACACAGTTCATAATCAGTATCTGTTTTATATTCTGTGCTGTCATACTGATGAAACAGATTCATTATCTGAACAAGGCCGATTTCGGATTAGAACGGACGAACCGGGCTTTTATCTCCGTATATCCTGTAATTGACGGACTTAAAGAAGAGATAACAAAAATCCCGTTTATCACTGAAATATTCCCTGATAATATATCACCGATCTTTCCCCGTTACGGCCGTTCCTACCGGACAGTAGGGGAATGGGAAGGACGCCAGGATTCTACAGCCTCCGTCAATTTCGAGATGTTTGACTGCAACCAGGCGTATTTCAATTTTTATGGATTACAACTTCTCGAAGGTGCGATCCCTGCCGACGGCGACGATGTACATATATTAATCAACCAAGCCGGAATAAAATCTTTAAACATAGACCATCCCATCGGAAAGACAATAAAAAAGGGAGAAAGCAACTGGGTGATAGCCGGTGTTATTAAAGATTTCTATATTGCACCTCCGACGGTACCATGTAGTCCTATCGTTATGATATTTAAAAAAGAAACAGATTTTAGTTCCAACGGTTCAATCCTGTTCAAATATCAAGAAGGAAGCTGGAACAATTGTAAAGAGAGGTTGGAGACATTGGTCAAAAAATTAAACCCGGACGTCAGAAGTTGCCAGATCTGCAATATGGAAGAAGAATATGAGAAATTCCTCAAATCGGAAAACGCATTGCTGATGATGTTGGATTTCGTTACCCTGGTTTGTGTATTGATCTCTCTGTTCGGTGTTTTCTCACTCGTCACCCTCGACTGTGAAAAACGCAGGAAAGAAATAGCCATACGCAAAGTGAACGGCGCGGAAACCAGTCATATCGTGAAAACGTTCCTATTGAAATATATGTTCTTGTTAGTGATCGCATCCGTCATTGCATTCCCTGTCGGTTACCTCATCATGAAGCCCTGGATAGAAGGCTATGTACTCCAGACAAGTATCGATTTCTGGATTTATCCGGCCATATGGCTGGTACTAGCCTTGCTCATTATCACATGTACCGGTTGGCGGATCTGGAAAGCAGCCAATCAAAATCCGGCAGAAGTCGTAAAATCAGAATAAAGCAGATATGTTAAAACATTATTTTAAAATAGCAATACGCAATTTACTGAAATACCGATCACAATCATTTATCAGTATCTTCGGTCTGGCAATCGGGTTTACCTGCTTTGCCTTGGGAACTCTATGGATTCATTATGAAATGACTTATGACTCATTTCACAAAAATGCCGACCGGATTTATCTGGTACGACAAAAGAGTATTCTTGACGAATCCGGATTGGCCAGTACGCCTAGAGCTTTAGCTGCATATTTAAAACAAATATGTCCTGAAATAGAAGCAGCCTGCGCAACGACTACATGGACGGGGAATTTCACTTTGAACGGTTCTGCTTATGAAATCAAAATCTTAAAAGCAGACTCCACTGTTATGCATTTCTTCGATATAAATATTATATCAGGTAATAATAATTTTATCATACCATATAATGAAGAGTTGGCTATCACAGAAGAATTGGCTAAGAAACTTTTCGGTGATGAAAATCCTGTTGGGAAAGAAATAGAGTTCGGTGTCGATAAAGAAAAAAGGAAGATTTGTGCAATTGTAAAGGGTTGGTCAGAACACAGTAATATTCCATTTGGACTCATTTGTAGTGATAGCGATAAAAAGCAATGGAACTACTTCTCATATGAGACATACATCAAATTATATCCCCAAACTGACTTTAACAAGTTTTCGAAAAAAACGGGTAAAATGGAAATAAAACATGATGACATTAAATTAGCTTCGCTGGTAGTAACACCTCTGACGTCTTTACGCTATGATCATCCGCTAACTAAAACAGAAATAAAATTCAATCACATCCTCCTGTTTTCATTAGCCGGCGGATTGGTTATTCTTTGTTCCTTATTCAATTTCCTAACATTGTTTGTTACCCGGATACACATGCGAAGTAAGGAGCTTGCTTTGCGACAGATATGTGGAGCCTCTTTTAAAAGATTACTGGCGCTCTTATCAACCGAATTTTTCACATTGTTCGTTATTGCACTCCTGGTCGGAATGGTACTAATCGAACTTGTGTATCCGTCTTTCAAGGAACTCTCGGAGATTCATTCCGATAAAACGCTCATATTTACGGAAGCATTAGGTTATATTGGAGCGATTATTCTCTGCTCCTATACATTAATATTAATTGTTCTTAGCTATTTCCGCCATAACACATTACAATCTTCTATCAAGGGGGCAACCAAAAGACAGGGAAACAACATGTTTCGCAAAGCATGCATCATCTTCCAGCTGATCATTAGCATCGGGATCATTTTCTGCTCTATCATCATGGTTAAGCAACTCCACTATTTAAGAAACACAGATATTGGAATCGAAAGAAAAAATATCGCATCCATCTCCGTTTATCCTTATTCGGAAAAATATATACAAACACTGACTCAAATGCCGGAAGTAACGGATATATTGACAGGGCATGGAAGCTTATTACCTTACCGAAGCCGTATTTCTTATCATATTGATGATTGGAGCGACAAAAAGGAGAATGCTCCGCGAATCAGCCTGGAAGCCGTTTGCGGCACAGAATCACTTGCTAAATTTTATGACCTCACCTTACTTAAAGGAGAGATGATCCATGATTCCGATCTGTCCGGGCAGGTACTGATCAATGAGGCAGCAGCTAAAGCATTCGGATGGAACGATCCCATAGGTAAATGCATTATTCAACCCAAAGATGTATATACAGTAAAAGGCTTACTCAAAGACACTTATAATGCATCTCCTACGACACCGGTCAATCCGACATTATACTTGTCTCCGGAAAAATACAAACAACTATTCTATAATTCTCCCCAGGATATTCTTTTCAAATATAAGGAAGGGAGTTGGAAAACTATAAAAAAACATTTGGAAAGCGTGGAGAAAGAGTTGAAAGGAACATATACATATATCTATAATGCAACAGAGGAATACGACAAATACCTTAAATCGGAAGATGCATTATTAAAAATGTTCCATTTCATCTCCGCTGTCTGCATTATTATCTCAATATTCGGTGTCTTTTCTTTAGTTACCTTGACTTGCGAACAGCGTAAAAAAGAAATAGCCATACGGAAAGTAAACGGAGCGACTACTGAAAGCATTCTGAAAAAATTCTTCAATGAATATCTTTTCCTTGTCGCAATCAGTACAGCCATAGCATTTCCTGTCGGCTATCTCGCAATGAGATACTGGCTGGAGAGTTATGTAAAACAAACAGTAATAAATATATGGATCTACCCTCTATTATTTATTATAATCGAACTTATTATCACTGCTAGCGTCGGTTGGCGGATCTGGAAAGCAGCCAATCAAAATCCGGCAGACATTATCCGTTCCGAATAACAATAAAATAATACAGATATGAAACAGTTCTTATATTTACTCGCCTGTCTTTCCCTATTGGTATCCTGTAACAAACAGAAAAGCCAAGGAGGCATAAAAACATATAAAGCCGGTACGGAGATCACTGGCGAACTGTCCGGCGAGGTTGTTTTTGCCGGAAATGGAATACATAACTATTACGATATAGCGATTACCAATGATTACTATGCATTTCTGGACTATTACAGCGACACACTCCTGCAAGTGAGAAATAAAAATGATTTCTCACTTTATCAGATCGAACCGAGAGAGAAAGATACGTTCTCTATTGCTTATCCGTCTTTTACCAAATATGACTATGCCAACAACAAGAACAGGATCTCCATCTGGGATAATGATTCACATCAATTGAAACGCATAGACCTGGATCAGACACAGACTTCTCCTACTGTCTCTGCAGACCTTATATCTATGACAAACTTCATTTCCGGGAATATCTGTACAAACTGTTGCATCACGTCCAAAGAACTATATGCCGTTTCATTCAATCCGGGTAAACCGCAGGTTTTCTTCTCTTCCAATAAAATAACAGGGCAATATGCTGTTCCGGGTTATCCCCGGATCACGGTTCCGATGCCTGACGATGTCCTGAGAAAAGCATACGCCAGCGACCTGGTTATCAACGAAGAAAAAGGAGTAATCGTCGCAGCCTTACGTTTTATCGACGGTGTCAATTTCTATGATCTGAATTGTGACATGACGGCTTCGGTCTCTTTTGCCGATTATTATACAATACCGGTTCCTGACATAACCAATAAATATCTGGATGCCGAACAGAGTAAAAAATGCTTTATCGACATCTGTAGTTCAGACAAATATGTATTCTGTCTGTTCGACGGATCGACAAACTTTACCGGCAATTCGGTCATCTATGTATTCGACTGGGAAGGGAAACAAAAAGCGGTCTTGCAGGCAGACCGTAATTTGCGAAAGATTGCCACAGAGAAGTCCGGCGAATATTTGTTAGCTTTATCCCCCAACGGAGAAGGAGGACGGGATGTTATCAAATATAATTTAAAGAACAAAATTTAATTCTAAACCATGATACGACATTATATCACTATCGCTTCACGTAATTTTGTCAAATACAAATTACAGACCCTTATCAGCGTTATCGGACTGGCGGTTGGACTTGTCTGTTTCACCTACGGAATGAAATGGTTGGAATACGAAACTTCCTACGACGGTTTTTATCCGAAGTCCAAACAAATGTACACGCTCTACGGCATCAACAAACAAACCGGGAAAAAAGAGAGAAAATTGCCACTCGTTCTGGCCCGTAAACTCAAACAAGATTTTCCGGAAATAAAAGAAACAGCGCTGGTATACGGGAATTTCGGTTCCACCTTCAAATATAACGACCAGACATTGGAAGACCCGAAGGAAATATTTATCGACAACAACTTCTTTACCCTTTTCCCCAGGAAAGTTCTTAGCGGTCGGCAAACGAATCTGTTGCATTCGCTGGATGAAATAGTCATAACCCGCTCTTTCGCCCTCAAATATTTCAAAAGTCCGGAAGATGCGATCGGAAAAGTGATGAAAAACGGATACCGGGAAACACTCACCATCGTGGCGGTAGTAGAAGATGCACCTGCTAATTCCGCATTTAAACAGAATGTCTTCGAATTGGATAAGTTTACCACTGAAATGACAGACAGAATATCGGAAGACAGACAATGGAGTCTATTTGAAAATGAAATTTATCTGCAGTTGGAAGATCAAGCCAGTGCAGATGTATTCAGAAAGAAGCTGCAAACTTATCTGGAGAAAAACAACTATCTGAATACACTTGCAATAAAGATGATTCCGTTAACAGATATGCGACACACGTTCGGAAGCGAGTTATCGTTTAACCTGTCCTACATCCGCACTTTTGCCATAACGACCATCCTGTTGTTGTTGTGCGTATTCTTCAATTTCGTCAATCTTCTCCTGAACCGTATCTATCAGCGTATGAAAGAAATAAGACTCCGAAATTCGATAGGTGCCGGTAAACGGGAATTGATTATACAACTATTGACCGAACTCACATTACAGACAGGTATAGCCTTTGTTCTGGCCTTTTGTCTGCTGGAACTCAGTTCTTCCCTGTTCTGTAAAACCTTCGATACGAAGATTGCCAACCATGATTTCTATATAAGCCTTATTGTTACAACTTTAGTCAGCTGGGCGGTATTACTCTTTGTCTCATTCCCACTATTACTGCGTTTCATACGAACATCTTCACTCATGTTGTCCGGAGGTATTTCTGCCAACCGGAAAGGTTCGTTCCGAAAAGTAAGCATGACCATTCAGCTCGGAATCTGCGTATTCTTCCTGATGAGTACCTTTATCATGCTTCGGCAAATCTCATTAATGAAGCATAAGGATCTGGGATTCCAGAAAGAGGGGTTGATTCATATCACAATGAATTATCGTGACCGTTCCGGAATCACCCACGAACTGGCAACTCTTTCGATAATCGATGAATTTGTTCAATGCGGCGTCTTTTCTATCACCCACGAACCTCATACACAGAATGAAGTGCATTGGGAAGGAAAGCCGGACGATTTCAATCCGAATTTCCAGGTAATCAAAGTGGGAAGCAAATTTTTGGATGCATTCAAAATCACCTTATTAAAAGGTAATTTTATAGACGAAGGTAATTCGGATCCGGAAGACTGGACCACGCCGGGCAACACTGCCGTCATCAATGAAGAAGCAGCCCGGATCATGGGAATGAATAACCCGATCGGAAAAAAGATCAGTATCTGGAACGGCGTCATTTACCATGACGGAAAAAGAGGACAAAAAGAGATGGAAATAGTAGGCGTCGTCAAAAACTTCCAGGCGGCCAGTCTGCGTAACCCGGTACTCCCGATGATTATCACACTCGACGGAAGTAAATGGAATAGTTACTACTATTACGCCCGTGTAAAACCTCAAAATGAACAAGCTGCCATTAAAGCCATACGGACAGTTTTCGAAAAATACAAAAAAGAAGGAGATACAGTTCCCCAAATACAGACTATGACAGATGTTTTCAACCAGTTGAATCAGTCGGAAGATGCCAGCCTACAGCTATTCTCTTTACTGGCGATACTCTGTACTTTGATCTCTATCTTCGGAATCTATTCCGTTTCATCCAGTAATATTGCACAACGCAGAAAAGAAGTAGCCGTGCGTAAAGTGATGGGTGCCTCGTCAAAAACAATTATCAGCATGTTCTTCAAAGAGTATCTGACAATCGTAGTCATTGCCAACGTCATTGCCCTCCCACTAGCCTGGCTGTTTATGCACGGATGGCTGGAGCAATATCCTTATCGCATCAATATCGGTTTCTGGATGTATGGTATAGTATTATTAGTAACAAGTGCTTTGATTATCTGTACCGTTCTCTATCAGACATTAAAAGCATCAGAAACAAATCCGGCAGAAGTCATAAAAAACGAATAAAATCATGCAAAACAAAACACGACACTACTTTAAAGTTACTTTTCGGGAATTAGTCAAATATAAAACCCAGTCGATTATCAGCATCATCGGACTGGCAATAGGTTTCACCGCCTTCGTTCTGGGTGGATACTGGCTGTGGTGGGAGACCCATTTCGATAACTTCCATCCGGACGGAGACCGGCTTTATTGCCTGACTACTACCGGACTGGTGAAAAAAGCGACAGGTGCCGATGCCGATCTGGACCAGTTACATGTCAACGACCTGGCAGAGATAAAGAAGTTAGTGCCGGAGATCGAAAAAGTATGTACTTTCAGCAATCTCTGTTATAGCGTAAAGAAAAACAACAGTACTCTGAGGGTATATGGTCTGGTCTGCGATCACTCCTTCTTCGACTTTTTCAGAGCCAATTTCATCGCCGGAACCTATAAAGGGACTTATCCGGACGGTACGGCTGTTATCCTCACCGAGAGTATGGCACAGAAGTTTTTCGGAACAACCGACTGTGTCGGTAAAGTGTTCGAACTGACTGAGCAAACCCGCCCGGTCGTTGCGGGAGTCATCAAAAACTATCCGGATAATTCAGACCTGCTATTCCAGTTTTTGCTGATCGACGAAGTACAACCCTTACGTCATGTTAAGCGGAACACTACATATGTCCGTTTATTGAAAGGTGCGAATGTCAGTAAGATCAAAGAAAAACTCGCCACATACAAAAGTCATGCGGAAGATCCATGGGGTACAGAAAATATCGACCAATGGAAGATCAACTTACGAACACTTCCGGAAGTTCATTTATATTGCCATCCGGAACTGGAAAACAGAATACGCAATATCCATATTCTGGCTTTAGCAGGCTTCATGGCTTTCCTGAGTGCATTAATGAACCTGTTAGTTCTATTTATCGGTCAACAACAACGCAAACAAACGAAAAACAAAACTTATCTATGTATCGGTGCATCTCCTAAAGATATGCTATTAAAAGGTTGGACCGAGCTATTCCTCCCGATGGCTATTGCTTACCTGTTAGCTTTTTGCCTGATAGAGGTTATCTTTCCTTATTATGAAAGTTATACGGCATGGAATCATTACGGAATTTATGAAGGTGTATCGCGGCACATCGACAAGTCAGCTTTATTCTTCAATGCTATCATATCACTCATAGCAAGCATGTTTGTTTTCTGGTTATTGACACTTCTTCCCATACGGAATATCTTATGCAATATGAAAACAAATCCCATATTCTTTAAGAGGGGATTAATTGTCGGTCAGATATTCATCGGCTCGTTATTTTTCATTACCTCACTTATCCTTTTCCAACAGTTGAATTTTATATTGACCAAGAGCAAGGGATTAAATTATGAAAACGTAATCCAGGTCGATATGGGAGGTGAAAATGCTTATGAACAAGATATTAGAGTATTAATGCCTGAATTGCAAAATCATCCGTATATAACCGATGTTTGCTATACCGCTACGAATGCCAATATATTTACAGAACAAGGGGATTGGTACGGTGCCTACGTTACCCATTTTGCATTCGACCCTGCCGATCCGGATCCCAAAAGGGAAGATCGTGTAATGCTTGTCAGCAAAGAGTTCTTTTCATTCTTTGAACTGACTTTAAAACAAGGGAGCTGGATCGATGACAGTAATCCGAACGATTACATTGTCAATGAAACAGGTTTCAAAGATTTAGGTTATAACGATTTATTGCAACGGTCAATGTACAATAGAGAAGGCGTTACTAACCAGAAAGTATGCGGAATCATTGAAGATTATATTTATTCCCCTATGCAATATCCGGTCGGGAGAACTTTCTTCCGATTACATACGGACAAAGATGTAACGGACTATATTCCCGCTCAGTATTTCTATATCCGCTACATCCCGGAACATAAAAAAGAAGTATTGGAGCATATCTCAAAAGTAACACAAAAACTAAATACCCACGGAGTAACCAGCCAGAATATGTGTATAAAACTATCCGACCTGGTAGACAAATTCAATCGCCCCGAAAAAGTGATCTTCAGCGTATTCAGTATCATCGCAGTCGTCTGTATCCTGATTTCCACCTTCGGAATCTATTCGCTGGTCAGCTTATCAGCCCAGCAGCGTAAAAAAGAGATCGCCATCCGTAAAGTAAACGGTGCCACCTTCTCTCATATCCTGCAACTGTTCTTCAAAGGATATCTGATATTAGTTATTATCAGCAACTTCTTTGCCCTCCCATTAGGATATATCCTGATGAAACGCTGGCTGGAAACCTATGCCAATCATATCACTCTGACTATATGGCCTTTCATTGCCGTATTTTTCATCACCTGTATGATTGTCCTGTTATCCATCTTCCGGCAGGTAAAAGAAGCAGCACAAGCAAATCCGGCAGAGTCAGTAAAAGCAGAGTAAGTTACGAAGACACCGGCACTTCCCAAAAAGAATTAATATTTTAATTCCAGCGAAGGAATTATGCCGGAAATGAAAGAAACTTTCCTACTTTCGTATATTCATTTAACCGAATACATATATATTTTATAATTATCAACTATATGAAGACAAACTTTTTATTCACAATGTTAACCGGACTATTGCTTTTCACGGCCTGTTCGGAAAAGCCAGCCACGACTTATACCATAAACGGTACTATTCCCGATAATTCGCTGGACGGGAAAATGATCTATATCTATAACCGTGACAATAACAATCTCAACATAGACAGTACGGTTGTTACAGGAACCACTTTCACTTTTACCGGCAAGATGGATACAGCCGCTTACTGCCGTATCGATGCCAGCCGTGAATATTATGTCAATTTCATTCTTGAGAACGGAACGATCAATCTCGATCTGAGTAAGCCGGTGTCCCCGTCAGGAAGTCCTTTGAACGATGAGATAGCACGTTTTTTCGCAGCACAGGACAGCATGTCGGACCTGATCGATTCCAAACGGCAGGAATTCATGAAACAAACAGAAGATAAAGAAGAACGTATGAAACTGCAGAAAGACTTTTTCCAGAATGAATGGAAACCGGCTTATCTGGCCATGCTCGACGGATTCTTCAACAGAAACCTGAATAACCCGATCGGAGGAATGGCACTGAACTATATGGATGGCTACCTTTCTACCGATCAGATAAAAGCAAAACTATCTTTATTGAGCGAACCGGTTCGTAACACACCCAACATGCAGGAAAGACTACAACGCTTCGACGCATTGGAAAAGACCGCTGAGGGCAAACCTTTTACTGACTTCACGATCGAGACGGAAGACGGAAACAAAGTATCTTTATCCGACTATGTCGGCAAAGGGAAATACACGCTGGTCGATTTCTGGGCAAGCTGGTGCGGTCCATGCCGGGCAGAAACACCCGTTTTGGCAGAGGTCTATAACCAATACAAAAATAAAGGACTGGAAGTTTTAGGCGTTGCCGTATGGGATAGCCCTGAAAACACGAAGAAAGCTATAGAAGAGTTGAAAATAACCTGGCCACAGATATTGAATGCCGGTGAAAAGCCGACTAAACTATACGGAATCAACGGTATACCTCATATCATCCTGTTCGGTCCCGATGGCACGATCATAGCACGCGACCTACGTGGTGACGGACTGAAAGCAAAGGTAAAAGAAGTGATCGAAACAAAATAAACCTAAACACGGTGCAGTAATTCGACTTCCCGTACATTTCAATATATAGATTATGTACGGGAAGTTGATATTTTAGATGAGTAAACAAGTAATTATATTATTTTTGATCTGCCTGAGCAATACGGATTATCTATATGCCCAATGGACAGAAAAGGATTCGGTATGGCTTCAGAAAATTCTCTCAGGCAAAGAGAAACTGGAACTTAATCCCGAAGCATTGAAAGCGATCCAATCAGGCACACTGATCAATACGGAAGAACCGGCTTCCAAGATGATCATGGCGCCGAAACAGTCTCCCGCACAATCCATCCAAAAAGATTTTACCGAGTTCGTCCGTCCCAAAGATAGCGAAGATTATAATCCCAACCGTAAAGTAGCATTGAAAGACCTTCCTCCTTCTGTATTCAGGTTATATGGGATGAACAAACCGCTACCCAGGACCAGGTACGGATCTTTCCAGGTTTCACAGGAAATCCGCGCCGAAGCCCAAAAGCCTTCGGGTATCTCCTTCGACGACTTGTTACAACAGGTATTTATGCCCAGTGCACGCCACAAAAGAAAAAATGCACAACGCTGGCGGACTCAGAAATATTACAATAATTATCCGTAACTACAGTAGTAGAATAATTTTTTATACTTTTGTTACCTCATAAATAAACATAAGGTCGAATTTATAAATACACAATTTAAAGGATAAAATGGAGAAAATCATTTCGTATCCGCTTTCAGCCATCTACTATTTGCTATTTGGGACTACACTGGCATTTTTTCATGTAGTGCAATGGATATGCTTCAATCTGTTCGGTTACAAGGCACATAAAAAGAGCGTAGATGTTTTGAGTTTTTTCCTGGTTGCCAATACGTACGTACTTGGAACAAGATACAAAGTAAGCGGGTTGGAGAAGCTCCCGACCGATACCCCTCTGATAATTGCCTCGAACCATCAAAGCTTGTACGATATTACCACCATCAGCTGGTTTATGCGCAAAGTACATCCCAAGTTTATCAGTAAAATCGAACTGGGTAAAGGTATCCCCAGTATTTCATACAACCTTAATCATGGCGGTTCTGTACTTATCGACCGGAAAGATCCGAAACAAGCATTGACAGCTATCCGCGTCATGGCTGAATATATTGAAACAAACAAACGCTCGGCAGTAATTTTTCCGGAAGGGACACGAAGCAAAACAGGAAAGCCGCGCCCTTTCGCCGAAAACGGTTTGAAAATCCTCTGTAAGTATGCACCGTCTGCCTACGTGGTACCGGTCACCATTAACAACGCATGGAAGATGACCCAATGGGGATCTTTCCCTTTAGGACTCGGTAATCGTATCGAACTCATCATCCACGATCCTATTCCTGTGAAAGCCAAACCCTTTGCCGAACTTTTTGCCAAAACCGAACAAACTGTTATCGGCAGTATTAAATTATAATTTTTTTCATCTGCTATGCAGTATTTTAAGATCTCGTCCGTTTTATTATAAAGACCATTAATAATTAATCGGATCAGATGCAGCATTTCATTGAAATATTGCGTCTTTCGATTAAGAAATAAAATAAAAAAATAGCGGACATTTATGACTAAATTACAGATATTGGCACTTTTGCTTGCCTCGATCGCCTTAATATTCTTCACCTCCTGCGAAAGTGAGAGCTTCCAGGAGCCGGATGTATATAAGATAACACCTGATTTGCGTCTCAGGATCAACCAGGGCATGAAATCGACCTCTAAATCCGACAGAAAAATATTTAATGAGAAATTCGACCGGTTCATAGAGAAATGCGATGAGTTATCTTATACAAGTAATCCATATACTTGTATGGAGACACCGGAATATCAGGATTTTAAAGATTTCATGCTTTCATCCTCTCCCAACGTATCTTATTTATTGATGGATAAATTCCTGAAAAAAGAAATAGATTTTTTCTCTTATATCATCCATGATATTCTTATGGCTTCACAGCCTGCGATCATGGATCTGATCTCAGAGCAAATGAAATCCGTAGGAACACTGGAAGAAAGTTTTTACCTATATCCACAGTTATGTCTGAATATATGGGTAGATGCATTGGATAATCAATAAAATAATATCGTAGCGTCCCTCATGAAGAAAAGAACTGAACATATATGGACTATATTGGTCTGCATCCTGTTATTTACGAACGGGATGGTCAGTTGTGATTCTTCAGATCTGGATAAATTACCGGTAAACGATAATCCGGAAGTTACATTTGTCAATGATGAAGTCCCTCAAAGGTTATCTCTTAATAACGCACGTCTGAAGCGGGTCGTACCCGGTTCGTTCGATTCCATTTATTCCGGCAAAATTTATGAATACAACAGCGAAGGACAATTATCCCGGATTTCCGGCTGCATGTACAACGGGACGGCAGTGACCGACACAACTGAATATAATATTTATCAATACGATCAGGAAGGCCGGTTGATACTTACTTCCAATTTTACAGCAAATAAAAATGTACCGACGGGATTTATCAACCTGCAGACACAAGTCTACATCTATTCAAAAGAGGGAAAAATGGAAAAAAGTATCACTTATTATCCGGTTATTTCGCAATCTGAGTACGATGTCTATAAATACAAGAATAATATGCTGGACCGGAAAGAACATTACGGTACTTCCGGAGCTTTGGAAAGTTATACGACATATACCTATGATAAGGTCGGCAAATTGATCCTGGAACGCTATTATGCGGCCAATAGTCAATTGATCAATTATATACAATATTCTTTTACCGACGGACTGAATACCCGGTCGGTCACTTTTTCCTCAACAGGAGAAGCAATCAGAAAAGTTATCAACACATACGATAGCAATTATAACCTTATCCGTTCGGAGTCGAAGGAACTTGTCTCATACAGTTCCCTGGCTGATTTCACGGCACAATATGAATATGAATAACGCTCAATTTCACTATTCATATTGTGCCATTATGTAACATTATTTATTCTGTTCCAGCCACCAGTCGATCATCTTACGCGCCAAACTGAGCTTCCGGGGAAGTTCCGGCAGATTTTCTTTTGTGAAGAAAGCGCCTTCGCTCAGTTCTTCATCCTGCAAACGGATCGTTCCACTGACATAATCGGCAATAAACCCGACCATCAGGTTACTGGGATATGGCCACGGTTGATTTCCAAAATAAGAGATATTGGCGATCTCCAACCCTGTTTCCTCCATTACTTCCCGTTTTACACATTCTTCCAAAGTTTCTCCCGTTTCCAGGAAACCGGCAACCAGTCCATGAAAAGATCCCTTAAAATTCCTGGCATGAACCAGCAATATCGAATCGTCTTTACGGATCAGGACCAATATAGCCGGAGAAACAACCGGATATATCTCATATTTACAGGCTGGGCATTGTTTGGATATAGCAGTCTGCAGAACTGTTCGTGTCCCGCAGGCAGGACAGAAACGGCTGTGCAAGTCCCAATAAATCAATTCGTAAGCCTTACCGGCTATAGTATGCAACGCCCCATCGAGATGATCGTACGATGCCCGTAATCCCATCGATACAAAATCAGCGGTTTCTTTCAACGGTATTCCGACAGCAGCTGTCCGACAGGGCACATCCCGGAACGAACAGACTTCCAATACATTCTCTACAGGGACAGGAGGATAGATACTACAAGGGATCGTATAGGTTTCACCTTCTTTCTTCAACAGTAACTGGTCGTTGAAAAAAATAAACCAGTACACAGGTGCATTATTTACATTGCTCATCACTTTTTACTTTTGAACGCACAAATATACAGACTAATGCAAGATATAGTTCAAAAAAAATAGTTCTATTTAAAATATTCCTCCGTGTCAATCGTCTACAAGAACAGAAGGCATGTCTTACTAAACTGATTTTTAATTATTAAAATGGAAACAGAAAATGTTCGGAAGAAGAAGAAAAGAAGTCATATCTTTACAAATCTTTGCGTATGAGTGTAGTGGATGCGGATATTGTGCAAAAAGATGCCGTAGAGATGTTTTGAAGATGGTGAATAACGGTAGTTGCAGTTATGCCACAGTGAGCAATCCTGAGAATTGCGTTGGTTGCGGGAACTGTGTAAAAGTATGCCAAACACATGCCATCGAATTAATAACAGAGTAATAAACAATATAATTAATATCACAATGAGAAATTCAAGAATATTCAGAGGAGGATTTGCTTTCCTGTTCTTTGTAGGCATATTTGCTTTAGCGATACTGGCTGTCATGTTTTTATGGAATCTACTGATTCCTTCCGTTATCGGTTGGACGGCCATCACTTACTGGCAGGCTGCCGGTTTTATGGTACTTACCCGCCTTTTATTCGGTGGTATCGGAAAGTTCGGTCATTTCGGACGCCATCCGGAAGGCTTTTTCTTCGGTAACCAGAAAGAACATGCCCAGTTTCATGAACGAATGAAGAATATGTCATGGGAAGAACGCCGGGAACATATCCGCAGGCAGATGGCAGATTTTCGTAACGGTAGATTTGATATGCAGGATCCGGCCTCCGGCAATACACCCGAATGAAAAAGATATCTACAAATACATCTACCGGTGCAGAACGGGACATACGGATTGCGGATATCTTCCGGAAATATCAGGCACAACTGAAAGGATTCATCGCCAAACGTGTTTCATCCAAAGAAGATTGTGAAGATATCCTGCAAAACGTATTTTACCAGTTCATGAAAAGTGACCAGGAGGATAACCCGATTGAACAGATCGCCTCCTGGTTATATTCGGTTGCCCGCAACCAGATCATCGACCGAAGCCGGAAGCATCGGGAGGAAGAAATGCCGTATCTTGCCAATAACGAGGATGACGGTACTTTCCTGAGAGAACTTTCCGAGTTAATGCCCGATGAAGACCAATCGCCGGAAATGGATTTCATCCGTTCCACCGTCTGGGAGGAACTGGAAAATGCCCTGCTCGAATTACCGGGTGAGCAAAGGAGTGTCTTTGAACTGACAGAACTGGAAGGTATCCCGTTCAAAGAGATAGCTGAATCGACCGGAATACCGGTCAATACGCTGATTTCCAGAAAACGATATGCGATATTGTTCCTCCGGAAAAGGTTATATAGTTTATATGAAGATATTTTATAAACACCCCGCCTCAAAGAGTAATCGTTCCTCCATTCAAACAACGGTAAGAGCTATACGGATCTATCCTTTTCAAACTATCAAAATGATAATAATATAGCGGGTAAATCGGATTAGTATAGCGGGTAAATGAAAATACCTCCGCGACTAATATTTTTTAACGTATCAGAAATTACACAAAACATTCATTTATATTTACATTTTGATATTTCCTGCTATCAAAACTTATCCAATTCCTTTTCCGTGCGTTTTCGAACCAGATTCGTGCGGATATGCACAAACGACGAGCACCTCAAAGACCATATACTCATATATATCAGTTATTTACAAAGTTGGCACAGCTTTTGTTCTCTATATAGTAAATTAAAATTCTTATACTCATGATTAAGACAGTAGCATTAGAGAAAATCTTCCGCACAGAAGAAGTGGAAACATGGGCCTTGAACAAGGTGAATATAGAAGTGAAAGAAGGAGAGTTTGTAGCAATTATGGGACCTTCCGGTTGCGGTAAGTCTACACTACTGAACATCCTGGGATTACTGGATAACCCAAGCGCCGGTGAGTATTACCTGAATGGAACGGAAGTGTCTAAATTCACGGAAGCTCAACGTACCAAACTGCGTAAAGGGATCATCGGTTTCGTATTTCAGAGTTTCAACCTGATAGACGAACTGAATGTATATGAAAATATAGAACTGCCCCTGCTTTACATGGGAGTTTCAGCCGCAGAACGCAAGCAGAAAGTGAAAGAGGCAATGGAACGTATGGCGATCGTCCACCGCGAAAAGCATTTCCCGCAACAATTATCCGGAGGTCAGCAACAACGTGTCGCCATCGCCCGTGCTGTCGTTGCCAATCCGAAACTGATACTTGCCGATGAGCCCACAGGTAACCTGGATAGTAAGAACGGACAGGAAGTAATGAACCTGCTCAACGAATTAAATAAAGAGGGCACGACCATCGTTATGGTAACCCATAGCCAGCATGATGCCGGGTATGCCTCACGCATCATCAATCTGTTCGACGGACAGGTAGTGACGGAAACTGTAATCTGATACCCTAAACAAATTATCCATGAAACAGCTATTCTTATCTTTCATTGTTCTTTTTTGTTGTACGATCGTACAGGCAAAAGAACGCGTAATAGAACTACCCGCTTTCGACGCATGGAGTTCCACCTCCCTTGAAGTGCAGAAAGTGGTATTGAACGATACGGCAACTATCGTATACATCGACGCTTTCTATCGTCCTCACAATTGGATCAAAATTGCTACGGGTAGTTATCTGCAGGCAGACGGTAAAAAATATGAAATACTGTCGGGAGTCGGTATGGAACTGGATAAAGAAATATGGATGCCTGAATCGGGTACTTACTCTTTCCAGATGATTTTCCCGCCGCTACCGGAAAATACAAAGACCGTCGATTTCTCGGAAGGAGATGTAGAGGGTGGTTTCAACATCTGGGGAATCCATCTGGATGGCAAACCGGCCTCTTCCTCACTGGCCGGAAAAAAGAATCCGAAAGAAACGCCGGTATTGGAAATACCTGAATTAAAAGCCGGTATTGCCACTCTGAAAGGACATATTGCCGGATACCGTCCGGAAATGAAACTGGCAGGCTCTACCTGGACTTTCAATCCGATCACAGGCAATACAGATGAAAATTCGATCCAAGTGGACGCGCAAGGGAATTTCAAACTGGAACTTCCTCTCAATCACATCTCTATTGTAGGTATATCAGCTAATTTCATGCAGGCACAGGTTTATCTGAAACCGGGAGAAACGACCACTGTCGAAATCAATTTTCCGGAAATATGCCGGGCACAATCGAAACTGCAAAAAGATAAACCGTCACTAGGTGATAAATATTTCTTTAGCGGTAGTTTGGCCGCATTGAATAATGAAATATGCAACGGACCGCTCCGCGCACTGCCGGTAGGCATTAATTCGCAGGCTGATTATGAACAAATGTTCAAAGATGTGGCTGCGATGAATATCGATCAGTATAAACAATATTGGCTGAACCGCAGGGAAAAGGGAATAAAGGAACTGGATAAATATCCGGAAATCAGCGACGCTTACCGTAAAATCCTGTTAATGAATGCCGATATGGAAACAGCCCAACAGTTAATGGGTACTTATATCCTTGAATATGCCTATCGGCAGATTAACAATATCCCACGGGATTCGGCTGCTACCGGATTTGTACAACCGGAGATCACCCCAGCTTACTACGATTTCATTCCTGAATTTATCCCCAATTCACCGGTCGTACTTTATTGTTCGGATTTAACTTATATTATTCGCAGTCTCCAATATGCCAATTTATCAGGTAAACCACTGCCGAAAGATATCAAAGAGCTTCCTGACAATACAGCCGACATAGCCAAACTGATGGGAACGAACGAAGGATTCCTGTTCGACCTTATAGCAGCACAAAAGCTGGCTCTCCCGATCCAGGAGTTCCAACCTCTTACCGACGACCAGTTGGCGGAAGCCGATAAGATATCACCGGTAATCAAAAATATCCTGACCGATATGAACAATAAGCTCAAGCTGACGATTGAAGAAAACAAGAAAAAATCGGGCTATGTAGTGGACCGGGTGAATACGGCTGATATTCCGGCTGAGGAATTATTCAATGCGATCACGACTCCTTACCGTGGAAAAGTTGTCTTTGTCGATTTCTGGGCAACCTGGTGCGGCCCTTGCCGGATGGCAATGAAGCAAACGGAACCGGTGAAAAAGGATTATGAAGGAAAAGATGTCGTATTCCTCTATCTTGCCGCCGAAAATTCACCGAAGGGAACCTGGGAGCAAATGATCCCGGATATCAAAGGCGAACATTACCGTGTTACGGGGGAACAATGGGAATACTGGGGAAAGAAATTCGGTATCCAGGGTGTCCCATCTTACATGGTAGTGGCAAAAGACGGTACACCGGTCCATTTCCAGGTCGGTTTTATGGGAGTGGACAAGATGAAAGAAATGATCGACAAAGAACTGGATAAGTAAAATTTTCAGGATATAGCACTTTATAAAGGCGAAGACACAGCAAAGGTCTTCGCTTTTTTTTGTGATAAAATCAAAAAATCGTAATATTGCATTCATAAACATTACACACTTATCGATAATATGGAATATCTTAAACAACTGGTACTTTTAATTTGTCTGAGCGCTTATTGCAGTGTTTCCGCACAAGAAGCGAAAAGAGCAATGACCTTCGACGAAATGGTTAACTGGAAACGCATCACGGAACAGACAATATCCCGCGACGGGAAATGGGTTGCCTGTAAAATGGAACCCTGGCGGGGAGATGCCAGCCTCTTCGTTTATAACGCCAAAGGAGAGATGACCGCCTCTTTTCTTCCTGCGGGCCACGCCGAATTTTCTGCCTCTTCCGGCTATCTGCTGGTTACCCAAAAGCCGGAACTCGAAAAAGTAGAAGCACTGAAACTTAAAAAGACGAAAGAAGAAGATATGCCTTCGGACGAACTGGTCATTTTCAATCTCCGGGAGAAAAAGGAGACGATCGACTCGCTGAAATCATACAAACTATCCGAAAGTGCAGACTGGATCGCTTATAGACGGAACAGTAAATCGGATACGGTATTACATGTCCGTGCACTGGACGGAAGTAAAGAGATGTCGTTTTCAGATGTAAAAGAATTCGGTTTCGCCAGGAAAAGTAATATTTTATATTATTCGACCGATTCGACATTATGCACCTACAATCCTGACAAGGGAAGTTCTCTGATTTTCGAAGGGAAAGGTGTTATCTCAAAAGTAACATTCAATGAAACAGGAAATAAAATAGCTTTTCTTCATTGCCCGGACAAAGATTCCACAAATACATTATACTCACTTTATCTGGCTGAAAACAACGCACCTGCACACCCGATCGCAGATAAAAAAGACAACTTTCTCCCTGCCGGTTGGGTAATCAGCGGAAACGGCGACCTGCGTTTTTCTGAAAACTCCGAACGTATTTTCTTCGGAACAGCACCTGCCCCACTACAAAAAGACACTACCAAACTGGACGAAAACCGTCCGGACGTACAGATCTGGAAATGGGACGAAGATATCCAATACACCCAGCAGGTATATAACAAACAAAAAGACTTGAAAAAGGCGTATACTGCCGTATATAATATCAACAGTAATAAGTCATTCCAGCTCGCAGACAAAAATATCCCGAATCTGCTGACGGCCGATGAGGGAAATGCTCCGATTGCCTTGTTGTCAACCAATTTACCATACGCTACGGAACAAATGTGGGAAGGCAGAAGCCGTTACGACATCTACACGATAGATATGGAAACAGGAGACCGCAAGCAGATAAAGGAAGCAGCAAACACCAATATGCGCCTTTCCCCGAAAGGTTCTTACGCCTACTGGTACTGCGTTCAAGACAGTTCCTGGTATACCTATTCCATAGGAAACGGAAAAGAATACCGCCTGACCACTCCTGCGACATTTGCGGCATGGGACGAGGATAACGATGTTCCGGATTTTCCGTCTCCGCACGGCCTTGCCGGATGGACGGCAGACGATCGTAATATCTTACTATATGACCGTTATGATATATGGAAATTCGATCCTATGGCTGAGGTCGCTCCTGTCAACCTCACAATCAACGGGCGGAAGGAACAACTTTCTTACCGGCTGATACAATTGGACAAAGAAGATAAATTCATCGATACCAAAAAGTCGCAGTTATTACTGGCTTTCAACGAGAAAACAAAAGGTTCGGGATATTACAATGCATCTCTTTCTACTCCTGCCGTACCCAAGACATTACTGGCCGGAAACTTTATGCTGAAAACTCCGGTCAAAGCTAAAAATGCAGATGCCGTAATCTATACATCAGAAACATTTGAACAATATCCGGACATACGGCTATCCGATCTGAGCTTCAAAAAATCCATCCAACTGACACATGGAGGAGACCAGCAAGATAAATTGAACTGGGGGACGGCAGAACTTGTGTCCTGGATTTCTCTGGATGGTGTTCCTCTGGAAGGGGTAGTCTATAAACCGGCAGATTTCGACCCGGCAAAGAAATATCCGGTCATCGTTAATTTCTACGAACGTAATTCGGAAACACTCTACGCTTACCATATGCCGGAACCTCATCGTTCCACCATCGATTATCATTTCTATACCAGCAACGGATATATTATCTTTAATCCGGATGTACGCTACGTTGACGGTTATCCCGGAGAAAGTTGCTTCAACTGTGTAATGCCGGGAATCACATCATTGATCGCCAAAGGGTATGTAAATGAGAAAGGAATCGGCGCACAGGGACATAGCTGGGGAGGATACCAGGTTGCCTATCTGGCCACCCGCACCAATTTATTTGCAGCCATCGAATCCGGTGCGCCGGTAGTGAATATGTTCAGTGCATACGGAGGAATACGTTGGGGATCCGGATTGAACCGTTCTTTCCAATATGAGCACGGACAGAGCCGTATCGGCGGCACCTTATGGGATTCTCCGCTGCAATATATGGAGAACTCACCATTATTCACCATGGATAAAGTGGAGACGCCTATCCTGATCATGCACAACGATAACGACGGTCATGTGCCCTGGTATCAGGGAATCGAATATTTTGTAGCTCTTAAACGCCTGCAGAAGCCGGTTTGGTTACTTAATTACACCGGTGAGATCCATTGGCCGATGCGATTGGCAAACCGTATCGATTTTCAAAAACGTATGTTCCAGTTCTTCCAGCATTACCTGAATAACCAGCCGATGCCTCAATGGATGAGCGAAGGTATTCCGGCTGTCGATCAGGAGTTCAAATTAGGATACTAAATAATACAAGTTTTTGTATATAACCCGATACATATCATGAGAAATGACTTTTTGCTGTTCATTATTATACTATCTTTCTCTGCCTGTGCAGGCAGAGAAACAAACTATTGGTTAGAGCAAGCAGAAAGTCATCTGAACAATAAACCGGACAGTACATTGATATTATTGCGCAAAATCAACAATCCCGACAAACTCGCAAACTATCCTAAGGCAAAATACAATCTGTATCACACAGTCGCTGAAATACAGAAAGGAACCAGGATCCGGACAGATTCTCTGATATCGGAGGCGATCGATATATTCATCGCCAACAATGATTCTGTCAATACCTCTAAAGCATGTTTTTGGGCTGGACTCATCAATATGAATGCGGATAACTATGTACGCGCCGATTCTTTCTTTGTCCGCGGCATCCCATTTGCTCCCGATGCCACATTGCGCACCAGGCTATACGAATATAGCGGCATTTCTCTTCTGAGTAATGAGAAACCGGAGCAGGCATTGCGTCAGCACTTACAATCCTTGCAAGACACGGCTTTCATTTCAATACCAGGGAAAGCAGCTGTCTTAGCAGACATAGGACAGGCTTACCGGTATACCGGACAACCGGACAGCGCAATCATTTACTACCAGAAAGCGATTCAAAAATCCGTAGAGGCCGGTTCGACAGAACAGACAGCCTTTTTCTACGAAAAAATAAGTGATATAGAAAAAGAAAAAGGAGATATAAAAAGTGCCACTACCGCCCTGAAGTCCGCCATAGATTTTGGTTACAGACGTACAAGCTATCCGTACCATATGCTCGCACAGGCACAAATATATATAGCTGCCGGAGAAATTGACTCAGCCGGGATATATCTGAAAAATGCGATACAGAGCACCAACCCTTACATCGCCACCCGGGCCTATCAGCTGCAAGCCCATTTATATGAGCAGGAAAATAAAGCCGAACAGATATACTATGCCTGGAGAAATTACAGGCAAAGCTTCAATAATATCTCCGGTGAAGTTCATTCTGAAATAATGAAACAAAGGTACCAGGAGGAATTATTGAAAAACGAGAACAATGAACTGAAACTCAAAAAGAAACAACAGGACATTTACCTCCTGTCCTTATATCTGGCACTGATCACGGCTTGCACCATCTGGTATATTATTTACAGCCGTTTACGCAAAAAGAAAATAATCAGTGAACAACAACTCAAGGAACAGGAATTGAAAAACCAGGTAGCCCAGCTTGAAAAAGAACGGGAATTGATATCTCTGCGAGAAAGGGCCACGGCTTTACGCGAACAACTGTTCCGCCGTCTCTCCGCTTCCCGGAAAATCCCTTCTCTGACCGGTAGAACCAAAGAGAGTACGGAGGAGAGTAAATCGAAATTGACAACAGAAGAAATAGAAGAACTGATCCAAACCGTCAATGAAATATGGTCGGGATTTGCCGAACGCCTGAAAGAAACTTATCCGCTACTCAGAACGAAAGATATTGCTTTCTGTTGCTTACTGAAAAGCGGTATCAGTACAAAAGACCTGGCATCCATCTATTATATCACTCCTTCGGCTATCAGCCAAAAGAAAGCACGTATGAAACGGGAGAAGTTCAGAATTGAGGATGACAACCTGTCGCTGGATGATCTTTTGAATGTATTCTAAATAGTCAAAAGGGGAAATGTCAATTCGTTTTTATTACGACCAAATAGTAATCACCAATATATCTGCACCTTACGCCTTCATATATTATCTAAAATGTCAATTGACTTTCTAGTCTGTTATCAACATTTAAGGATATATTTGCACCAAACATCATTCTAAAACAGCAACATTATGAAGAAGGTTGGAAATCTTATTACTGGTTTACTTTGCTTACTATCGATAGTCTCGTGCCAAAGTGGCAATAAATCATCATTCAATAACGGATTGGAAGACTCACCCGTTGTCGGTACTTTTGTGCAGGTAGGGGACGACCAGGTTCTTTCGTGCGATCAGAAACTATTGACTGACTCTGTACATCTCCTTCTCACTTATCTTACGGAAAAACCGGAGATCATTCATCTGGACAACCGGGACGAAGCATTGGTCAGCGAAGGGCGTGTACTTGCTTCCGATAATTATTTATTGGTATGGAACAATAAACAAAATCCTTTCAAACTTTTCGACCGGAAAGGGAATTTCATGACTACGATCGGAGCATACGGACAAGGGCCGAATGAGTATCTGAATGTCTATGATGCCAGTATAGACGAGAAAAACGACCGTATCTATATTTTACCCTGGCAAAGTGCTCAAATACTGGTCTATGACCTGAAGGGTAATCCTCAGCCTGCAATACCGCTTTGTCTGCGGGTTCCTAAAGGCACTTTCCATGTAGACCTTCAGGATTCGACAGTTGCAGTTGTTCTACTTCCATTCAAAGGGCTACCGGCTATAGCCTGGACACAAGATTTTCAAGGGAACAGGAAAGAATTCATAGAACCCGGTCATCTGGAAGCTCCTCAAGATTTCAGCAATGAGGTAGTCTCATACAATAATATGCCCGGAACTTTCGATGTAAATATTCTTTACATCATGCCGACACCACGTGTTGACAGTCTCTACCATTACGATTATCAAAACAACCGCCTACGGCCTTTCTTTACGCTGAATTTCAAGGAAGACCCTATCCCTTGGCACGGATATACCGAACTTCCGAACCATTATATGGGAGATGCTTCCTATCCGAAACAAGTATCATCTACTTCATTCGAATCGTCATCCCCCAACTATTATATTATAGACAAAAAAACAGGTAAAGGCGCCTTTTTCCGGTTATATAATGACTATCTTGGATATACGGAAATCGACTGGCCTATTTATTCTTTTCACAACGGTTACTTTGTCCAGAATATGGAACCGGCAAATTTGAAAAACACGTTAGAAAATGCTCTAAAGTCTAACAAATTAACAGAAGAAGAAAAAGCAGAATTGACAACATTGGCTGAGTCATTACATGAAAATGATAACAATATCATCCTATTAGCCAAATTAAAACAATGAGTTATGAAAAGAAACCTGTCATATAGTCTATTTCTGGTTTTCCTTATCCTGTTTACCGGATGCAAACAGAAAGAGAAAGAAATCATATCCTCTGAAACGGAAGAAGCTGCTTATCAGCCTGCCAGTCCAAAATATACAGCCAGGCATGACCATTCAACACCTGCCGCTAAAATAGATGTCGAATCAGCTATTTCCACATCATCTCCTGTCCGGTTAAGTGAAGTGGCCTCAACCATCGAATATTACCAGGTAGGCGACGATAAATATCCGGTGACCGAAGTTGTCGCTGTTGAGGGTGGTTTCATTGCCCTCAATAAGCCGAAACTATACCTTTACCGGCAAGGAAAAAAACGGAAACGGGTCGGATTGAAAACAAAATATAGTAATTGGCGGGACAATGAATCGGATAATAACCTGTTTTATGATAAAAAGACTACCCGGTTATACGTACAATTAAAGAAACTGAATCCGGAAACCGGATATTCAACCAAATATATAGGAAAACTTCCTCCGTTGGACAGTGTTTTGGCCAGAGTGCATTATCTGTATCCGGACTCATTGCCAAACCGCCGTTTCCTGAAAAACTGGGTAGAAATATTCACTCCGGAAATGTCTGTAGGTCGGTTCTATTACCCTGGGACCGGTTTTGACTACGGAGTCAACACTTTCAATTTAAAAGGCGATACTCTCTGCCATTTTTATTTCGGGATCGATTCCATTGGTACTATTAAAAGCGATAACTTTTACAATTTCACACTCTTCCATACATCATATCTGTATGATAACAAACCGACATTTTCAGCGACCTATTGCGATACAGTTTATCGACTGCTGGATCAGCAGACCATTGCTCCGGTCTATGCCATCCATTTAGGCAAATACAAGGCACCGGCAACCTATGTAATCAATAGAGGAGATAAACGTAATAAAGCATGGGTGGATAATTTACGGGAAAATTCGCAAGCCGTATTCCTGAAAGTTCACAGGGAAGGTAAAAGCAATAAATCAGGATGGCTGGATAATAATGACAAACAGAATCAGGATTTTCCATCCGAAGATTATCTAATGGTTTATCTGAAAAATAAACGTCAGACCAAAGCATTACCGCTGACTGCCAGGGGAATGATAAACGACCTGGACGGAGGTTTGTCTTTCTGGCCCGATGGTCAAACAGATGAATATATGTACATGATCCGACCGGCCGGTGAACTGAAAAAAGGAATTAAACTAACCGGTTCTCCCAAACAGGAAACTCTTAAAAATTTCCTCGGTGATCTGCCGGACAATCAGAATGTAATGATTGTCGTCAAATAAAGTTATTAAATTATTGGCATGCAACATCATTACTATTCCTTCGTAGATAAACGAAAAAACCGTATTAAATAGATACTATTAAATAAATAATACTTATTTTTGAGGCTATCAATTTAATAAACGATATCATGAAAACACTGTATATACTAATTGCCACCTGTGCTGTATGCCTCGGTACACTGAGCGGCTGTAAACAAAAAGAAGGAAAAAGCATACGATCAATCACTCCACCTAAATATGAAGGGAAAGTCGATTATGCTGTTGTTCCTACCTATATAGATTTAGAAAGTGCCCTCAATGGCGAAAAGCAACCATTGAAGTTAAGCCAGATCGCATCAGAAATAGAGTATCATATTGTCGGAGACGCAAATTATACAGTTACACAGGCCATAGCCATACCGGATAGTAACGCTTTTCTGACATTCAACAATCCGCGACTCTATTACCGGAAAACAGGGAAGCCGAGTAAACGTTACGGATTCAAAGCACTGGCCTACAAATGGAACAATGAAATGAGCGGGCACAACTTGTTCTATGACAAAAAGACTACCCGCATGTATTGTGCCTTGAGTGGTAAAGATCAAAATAACAGGGGAACCGACGATCCTTATTATCCGCAGATCGCCGAACTTCCACCGTTGGATACGATGCTGACAATCAACAGGTATGTTTTTCCGGAAATAGTAGAAAAAAAATACCCGATCAACCTGCAAAACGATAAACTTCTGGGATTCTCTTCTTCCGGATATATGCTAAGTCATTATGAAGACTCAACAGGCATTCCGAATAGTTTGCTGACCTTTAATCTGGAAGGAGAAACTCTCTGCAAGTTCATGCTGAAAGAACAATCGGCACTCTCCAGGAAAGAGACGGACAATATCCCGTTCTTCCAGACCTCCTGGTGGAATGAAGCACAGGATCAAATGACATTTATGATCCCCTTCTGCGATACGGTATATCAGTTACGCGATCCGCAAACGGTCGTTCCGCTCTACAATATCCATTTCGGGAAATCCGGAGTTCTTTCCGATTATGAAGAAGGACAGGAAGTGAAAGACGGGAAAATGTGGTTACGTACATTATACGATAACCCTAAGGGATTATTTATGGGCATATACCAGAAAAAGGGGCCAAAACTTGTAAACTGGCTGGGATACGAATATGAATATAAACCGACACTGAGTTACCAGGCCGTTTATCTGAAAGAGGAAGGTAAAACATTTGTACTTCCACGCAGAGAGCAAGGCTTCATCAACGACCTGGACGGCGGACTTACCTTTTGGCCGGACGGACAAACGGACAATTATCTTTATATGATCCGTACCCTGACGGAAATGCGCATGAATGTAAAACGAACGGGCTCTCCGGCACAACAGAAACTGCTGGAGTTACTCGATAATACCCGGATAAAGGAAAATCAATATGTGATGATCGTAGTCAAGTAATAAAAGAACTATCTGATCAATAGGAAAGATCATATTTCTTCATTTTATTATAAAGCGTCTGCCTGCTTATATTCAGTTGCTGTGCGCAAAGAGTCAGATTTCCTTTTTTATCGGCAAGCACTTCACTGATAAACTGCTTCTCCATCTCCTCCAAAGTCACCGGATGGGATGCCGGGGCAGAGAGATCTTCCAGATAAAAATCACTGCTGTCCAGCGACGGTGAATTTGAAAGAAGCACGGCACGTTCTATCGTTTGCTGTAAGAGGGTTAGATCGCCGCTAAGTATTATATCCGATAATTTACGCAATGCATCAGGGGTAATACCGGGAAAAGGTTTTCCATATGCCGTCGCATATTTCCGGAGAAGGGAGTTGACCAGCAAAGTAACGACAGAATCTGTTTCTTCCGAAAGAAATTCGGATTCCTTCCGAAAGGAATTTTGTTTTCTCCCGGAACGAGCATTCCAGGCGGCTATAACAGTAGACAATAATTTATCATTATCCCAGGGCTTCACTATAAAGTCCGCCGCCCCTCTTTTCAGTGAAGCCACAGCCAGTTCGATATCCCCAAAAGCCGTGATGAGCACCACTTCCGGCGGATTCGGACGTTCACGGATACGGTCCAGCCAAAAAAGCCCTTCTCCTCCACTCTGCTTTCCGGTACCGAAATTCATATCCAACAGAACGACATCCACATCGTCTTCCCGGAGCAAGGCGGGTAGCAAAGTCGGCACTGAAGCACAGACCACCGTCTTAAATTCACGCGAAAGGATCGTCCGCAATGTTTTAAGCACTGCCTCATTATCGTCGACAACTATAATCTTCCCGTTTCTCATAACAGAAGCAAAGATAAACGGATAATCCCAAACTTTATGCCGACTCCACACGAAATATATTACTGTCCAATTATTAGACGTTTCTCCGTGGCTTCGGGATTATTTCCATCTATTTTTTGTCTTGCAAGCGAAAAGGGAATAGTTTTACGGGAAATATTTTACCACATGAAAACAGTCGCATTAAAACTTGTATTCCGTAGCTGGTGGCGAAACAAGACATTCTCTATAATCTCCATCGTCAGCCTGGCGATCGGCATTGCCTGTACCAACCTGCTGGCCATATTTACAATTCATGAATACGGAATAGAAAACGGAAATCCGAATAAAGAACGTATCTGGATACTTAGCCAGGATTGGCCGATGAAAACCGGAGAAAAGACAATATATGCAGGAGCAGATATCCCGGTAACGCTGAAAGAAAAATACAGTGAAGTCGAAAGCTATCTCCGAATAAGTGGAAATTCTGTCAAATATATTTCCATCGATAATGTGAAACATGCACCAATCCGCCTTGTCTCTGCCGACCCGTCTTTGTCTGAATTTTTCCCTTATAAAGTACTTCAGGGAGATCTGAAAGAGGCTTTAACCCAACCGGGCAAACTGGCCCTTACCGAACAAACTGCCCGAAAACTTTTCGGAAAAATCAATCCGATCGGCAAAATAATACATTTCAGCCTTCCTGATGAAGAACTAAGAACAAAAGGCAGTACCAACAACGAACACGCTTACCAGGTTGCCGCCATTATAGCCGACAGGGAACAATCCTTTTTAAACCTGGAGGCAGTAACGGCAATTTCAGACTCCTTCTATGGAGGTACCAGCCTGTTACTGATGAACAGGCCGATCGACCGGAAAGCATTTGAGGCACAATTAAAAAAAGACAAAATTCCAACTCTACAAGGAGACCTCGGAAACTATTATCTGGACACCTTACAGGATAGCTACTTCTACACTACCGAGCAACAGAAATCGAATTATCTGAATTTCCGTCAGCCGACATTACTTTATGTGGGATTAATCTCCGCTATCCTGATTCTGTTAATAGCTTGTTTCAACTACATAAACCTCAACTTCTCACGTCTCCTTCAACAGGTACGAATGATTCATACACAGAAACTGATGGGAGCCAGCAGAAAAGAAATCAACCAACAACTGTTTCTGGACACCTTCCTGACGGTAATCATAGCCTTTCTCTGTTCGTTGCTGATCACCCATGACCTGCTTCCCCTGTTTAACTCAATTGTAAACGGACAATTACATACCTCTTTCTTTTTCAACGGACAATCATTGCCCGTCATCTGTTGTTTTATCCTGCTGTTATCGATCATCCCGGCAGCATATATGGGACGAAAGATATCCGGACTTTCCGGCTCCGGTTACCGCGAGTTTTTCACAGGAAATAAAAAAAGGAAGATAGTTACATCACTATCCATCGCTCAATATGTTATTTCTATCGGTCTGATCATTGCCACGCTGACAGTAAACGACCAACTTCATTTCATCCGCAAAGGAGGAGATAATTATAAAAACCTGATTGAAATGGGTGACTGGCAGGAAAACGGTTCTTATATCCGTCCTTTTGCCCGTGAACTTAAAAAACACCCGGAGATAAAACACGTATCTCTTACCGGAAGTTCCATCCTGGACAGCTGGATAACGCAAATCGTTCTGAAAAATGAAGACGGCAGTGAAAAATATACGGCACAAATCGACTATTTTGGTGAACCCGACTTCCTGGACGCCTTACAACTGAAACTTCTGAAAGGCCTTCCTCCCGAACAAGCCGTCGAAAAATATGCCCGTCCGATATATATCAATGAGAAATATTCAGAAATACTGGTCGGAAAAGGAGAGAATCCGATTGGTAAACCGATCAATACCCTTGACAGAGAGTTCGACGAAGGGAATACAGGTAATGATCCGACAAATGTACCGGTCACGACAGTTGCCGGTATCGTCGATAACCTATACACGCACACACTGGAAGACGAAGTTTATCCTTTTACTATCCAGATCAACAACAGTCCCCATAATTCGTTCAATTACATTTATATACGTCTCAGCGATAACAAAGAAAAGAGTATCGCTGCCGTACGGGAAGCATGGAATAAAGTAAATCCGGGCAAATATTTCACATATCAGGATGTTTACCAAAAATTCCTGCAACGGAATAAGAAAACAACCGAACTCTCCCAGCTACTGTTCATGTATTCACTGATCAGCATCTTTCTGACTTGCTGCGGCCTGTTCGGTATGGCGCTCTATGCAACCGAACAACGCACCAAAGAAATAGGCATCCGAAAAGTAAACGGAGCAACCAGCCCACAAATCATGTTACTGCTTAACCGCCAGTTCATTACCTGGATAGGCATTTCCTTTATCATTGCCATCCCTATTACCTGGCTGCTACTCAACCGCTGGTTGGAAAATTTCGTCTACCACACAGATATGAACATCGGAATCTATCTGATAAGCGGGCTTTTTGTCCTGCTCATCACCCTACTTACCGTCAGCTGGCACAGTTACAAAGCGGCATCCGGTAATCCTGTTAAAGTATTAAGAAGTGAATAACCTATTTGAATTACAAAATGAAAGCAATCGCATTCAAACTCGTCCTGCGAAGCTGGTGGCGGAACAAGACATTTTCAATCATATCGATCATCAGCCTGGCAATCGGCATTGCCTGCACGAACTTGCTGGCTATTTTTGTTATCCATGAGTATAACCTGGAGGCGGACAATCCTCACCGGGAGACCATTTATATGATGGACCAAGATTCGCCGATCCAACCGGGTGAAAGGGTTTGTTTCACTGCCGGTGGCATTGCGGCCGAAATTAAAGAGAAATACCCGGAGATTATAGATCATGTATGCCTCAATAATATCGGAATGGATTACATAAAAGTAAACAATACCCGTTTCGCCCCCATCATAATAATGACAACAGAAGCCTCGTTTCCCCATTTCTTCCCTTATAAAGTATTGTATGGAGATTTGAACGAAGTGCTGACACAACCGAATAAAATCGCCTTATCGGAAAAATGCGCCCAAAAGTATTTCGGCAAAGAGAATCCGATCGGCCAAACGATTATAACCGGTGAAAACAATGTAACGACCCGTGTACTGGAAGATGGTACGATTGAAGAGGGGAAAAATGAAACGACCTATCAGATTGCCGCTGTGCTGAAATCGCGTGAACAATCTTATATCGACTTCGATGCCGTAATCGGCAATGACGGGCCAATCCCCGGAGGATTATGTTTGTTTATGACCAACCGCCCGATCGATACGAAAAAGTTTGCCGAACAAATCCATAAAGACGGCATACAAACCTTTGTTCCTGACGGAAAATACTATATGTACACTCTACAAGAGAGTTATTTCAAAAAATACACACAGGAAAGTTATTTCTTCATGAACAGTCGTCAGAAGACATTACTTTACGTCGGACTGATCTCTGCTATTCTTATCCTGCTGATCGCCTGTTTCAATTATATCAACCTCAACTTCTCCCGCCTGTTGCAACAAGTGCGGATGATCCATACGGAAAAACTGATGGGCGCGACAAAAACCGATATAAACCACCAGCTATTTATCGATACATTCCTGACTGTCATTGTAGCCTTTCTGTTATCTTTGCTGATAACACACGATCTGATCCCGATATTCAATTCGATCACTTCCGGAAAGATAGAGACTTCTTTTTTCTTTAACAGACAGGCATTACCGGTTATCACACTGTTCATACTCCTGTTATCGATCATCCCTTCTGTTTATATCAGCCGGAAAATATCCAAACTATCGGCCTCCGGCTACCGCGAGTTTTTCACCGGGAACAAGAAAAGAAGGATCGTAACGGCTCTTTCGATTGCCCAATATACAGTCTCTATCGGACTGATCATCGCAACACTTACAGTAAACAGCCAACTTCATTTTATACAAAACAGAGCGGAAGGATATCACGGACTAATCGAGGTGGGGAGTTGGGGTGCAGACAATTCCTACCTGCCAGCTTTTGTTCGCGAAATAAGAAAAATACCCGGTGTCGAAAATGTAACACTTACAGGTGGTTATTTATTAAACATGGGGATAACTCCCGTGGATATCAAAAACCAGGATGGAAGTGAAAGCCATTATATGAAAGCACAATACATGGGAGGACGTGATTTCCTGAGAACATTAAAAATCGACATCATACAGGGAGTTGAGCCGGATAAGGCACTCGAACAATTCCAGAATCCGGCCTATATCACCCGGAAATATGCAGATCTACTGATTCCGCCGGGAGAAAATCCGGTCGGTCAGCAACTGAGTAAATACGACAAAGACAGCAAAGAATATGAAAAGGACAGCAACAACCCCAAAGTGGTCATTGCAGGTATTGCCGAGAACATGTTTGCCAATTCACTTGAAGAAGATGTTTTCCCCAGTATCATTTACATTGGCCAGGATGATGATAAACGATATGCTTTTGCAGAAATCAAAGTGGGCAAAGAACGTCAGCAAACAATCGCTGCCGTTAAAGAAGTATGGGAAAGGATGAATCCGGGTAAATATTTCACTTACCAGGATGTCTATAAGGAGTTTATGCAGCGTAATAGCAGGACCACCGAGCTGGCCGAATTAATGATCATGTACTCGCTGATCAGTATCTTCCTGACTTGTTTCGGCCTGTTCGGAATGGCTCTATACGCAACGGAACAACGTACGAAAGAAATAGGTATACGAAAAGTAAATGGAGCCAGCACTCTAAAGATCATGTTGTTGTTAAACAAACAATTCGTCGGCTGGATCGGAATAGCTTTCGTTATAGCTGTTCCCATTACCTGGCTTTTTCTCAACCAATGGCTGGAAAATTTTGTATATCATACCGACATATCGGTCTTTCATTTTCTATTGAGTGGTATTTTCGTGCTGTTCATCACCTTGTTGACTATCAGCTGGCACAGTTACAAAGCAGCATCCGGCAACCCGGTTGAAGTATTAAGAAATGAATAACAACTAAGCCCAAAAGCTACTTACTTTAAGGACAAAAGCTATAGCTTCTAAACCCGAAAGCTATAGCCTTTGTATAATGCCATCCCGGTGACGTTTCATTACCACCGGGGTCGCATTCCAATATCATCCCGGTGATATACCAGACAGGCACTATATGTTTTCAAATGTTAACAGTGACAAACACAAAGTCAAAAGTAGGGACTTTTTTACCTAGGTTGTAAGCCGTTTTTGTCATAACACACTAATAATCAGCCATGACAAACTTTTTGCTATCCCCTATAAAACAAAGAAAATATAATTTGTCACCGGCTTCCTATCCGTTCACCTTTTTATAGTCTGCCAGGAAGGTTGCCAGTCCGCTATCGGTAAGCGGGTGTTTCAACAAACCTTTTATTGCAGACAACGGACAAGTCGCTACATCGGCTCCGGCTTCAATGCACTGGATAATATGCTGTGTACTGCGAATGGAAGCGGCAAGTACTTCGGTCTCATACCCATAATAAGTATACATCTCTACGATTTTTCTTACCAATTCAATCCCGTCGCTCGAAATATCATCCAAACGTCCTACAAATGGTGAAACGTAGGTGGCTCCTGCTTTTGCAGCCAAAAGAGCCTGACCACGGGAAAAGACCAGCGTACAATTAGTACGGATTCCCTCATCGGAAAAATGTTTGATCGCTTTGATCCCGGCTTCTATACAAGGGACTTTCACCACGATATGCGGATTCAGGGCAGCCAGTTCCTCCCCTTCTTTTATCATTCCCTCATAATCGGTCGATATCACCTCAGCACTTACATCCCCATCCACGATCTCGCAGATCTTCAAATAATGTGCCCGCTGATTTTCTACTCCCTTTATCCCCTCTTTAGCCATCAGGGACGGATTGGTCGTAACACCATCCAATACTCCTAAATCATTCGCTTCCCGAATCTGATCCAGGTTCGCCGTGTCGATAAAAAATTTCATTGCTTTATGTATTTTAATGTCTCTATTAAAATAACATATTCACCTACAGATAGTTTATTTTCAGGTAAGTTATTCACGACATTTGTGAATGTTAAAAACAAGCAACGCTTAAGAAGTATACAGTACAGTAACGTAAACCCACAATATAATTAGTAATCTATTTAAAATACAGAAACTTATGGATAAAAAAAAGAGAAGGATTAAAAAACAAAATATCTTAGTCCTATAAGAACTATTGCACCTGCAAATGCAAATATAATCTATTTTTGAAACAATAAGTTAAATTCAGGGAATTATTCTATAACATTTTTACCGCTCTGTTAATTATTCTATAAAGTATAAGGCATTCTTTATTTCCTACAAAATCGACTATCTCACGAGTTGGTTAATAATCAGAAGTATACAAATAAAAATTGCAATAGTTCTTATAGGACTATTATGCAAACCAAGAAGTATTGATATTTCCACTGAGAATTAATACTACAAAATAGAGATGATCGATAATACTATAATTAATACTTGCTTACTAGATATTGAGAACTGGTTATGTTAATAACAGACGGACAAGCATTCGAAAAATTATTCCGGGAACATTACTTGCTATTATGCAATTACGCAGGTAAATACATTATAGATAGCCAAGTGAGGGAAGATATCGTTCAGGTGTTTTTCATCTCTATTTGGGAGAAAAAACACCTGAACGTAACCCAAGAAACTTTTTTACCATATGCTTACCGTTCAATAAAAAACAGTTGTATCAATTACTACAAATCGGAAATCATTAAAGATAATTCCATAACTACTCTCACAGAGGAATGGAAAAGCCAACTCAATGAAGAAGAAGACTTTATCTATCAACAAGAAGTACAACAAGCCTTACATAAACTTCCCGAAAAGTGTCGTAAAGTATTCTTGCTCAAATGTATCTCTGAACTAAAATATAAAGAAATCGCAGAGATTTGCGACATCTCCACAAATACGGTAAAATACCACTTGGGAGAAGCATTTCGTATCATGCGGAATGAATTAAAAGATTTACAATGGACATGGACACTCCTTTTCTATTGCCTAATCTAAAAATCCATTCTCTACATTTATATATTAGTCAAGCATAAACAAAGCCCCGCTTCCTCCTTTCAAATCCACCCGAAAATAAGTAACATTTTCTTCTTTTACAACAACCTCCAACGATTCTTTCTTGCCAGTCTCCGGATTGATCCAATAACAACCTGTAGCCCCTGCTTCAGCCAGGTCAATACCTAATCGGACACTTTGCGTCAAGGCTGTCGCCTTTTCCTCCATCTTCGAAGCATACCCGTTGGTTATCATGAAAAACGTCTTTTCGTCTTCCTTGAAAAAAGCCGGATCACCTTGCTCTTCCTCCGGGATAACCTCAAAGAAACCGACATACAGGTCGGCACCCTCCTCCGGTTCCGAAACAATTCTTCCCACCACATTTTTCAAGAATGAAGCAGACGGATTAAGTGCGGACATCTGCCCCGGTTTGCCTTCCGTATATTTGGCGGTTCCTGACACATGACGCACATCGGTCGTTTTCAACCGCACCAGGTAATCACCGATATATTGGCTCTCCCGGTTACACTGGTTCACCCAATCCATATATTTAGTGGGTTGTCCGGGCATCCCGTTTTCCAACAACAAGGACCAAGTTGTCGGTGAGGTCTGTCCACCGTAGCCATCCCCTTGTAAGAAACGAAACCAGTTCAGCCACTTTCCGCCAAACGTCCAAGTCATATAATAATACAGACGTAATTGCGACTCAGTCAGTTTATACGTCCCTTCATTGACATACCCTTGCGAATATTGCCCGAACGCCATATAATCTTTCTTGTCACCCTTCCATCCGCCTAACGCCAGATCACGGTACTCACACAGATGTCCCGCCATATCTTTCGCACCGATATAATTATTCGCATCCCATGTATGGAAATAATACCAATCGTAGGTCAACAAATCGGGCTTGGCAAGTCGGATATAGGTAAGCATATCCGTCCGTGTCCATTGACCGGCATACTGGTTATTATGTATCAAAGCATCCGGATACAAACGGCGTGCCACGTCATACCACTTTTTCAATAACTTCGCCACCTCATACGAATACTCTTCCTCATCCCCGAAGCAGATCGTTGTCAGGTTATCCAGATACTTTAAGTGGCCTTCCGAAAGGAATCCGTTTTTCTCCTCATAATCCGTCGGCTCTTTCTCCAACTGGTCGGCATGGGGCGCTTTGGCTATTGCCCACTGGCTATCGGGAAACTCCTTGAAATAAGAAGGATTGATCAATGGCGGTCCATAAAATGTCGGACCGGTAAATCCAGTCAGCTTCCAATCCGGGATCGACAAGTTATAAGCCGGTTGTCCGGCCTTCCCACCCAATTCATAATTATCGGTAGCCACCCAACACTGCAACTGCAACCCATGTTTGATCAGCATACGGTTTGCCCGGTATGCTTCAGGTTCAACCACCTCTATTTCCGGTTCATTTGTTCCCGGTTCCTCATTGTCCAGACCATTATCATCCGAACAAGACAGCAAAAACAATGCTACCAATAACATCCAATGTTTCTTCATGATAAATTATTCATAATGTTTTGTTTAAATATTTCTCCAACAACTTTTCTACCTCTTCGGATTGCGGATCCAAAGCCAGGATTTTACCCGCCGGATCGATCAACAAACGCCTGCCGGCACTCAACACGCCATATTTTGTCCAAACTCCGACCTGATCATTCAAATCAAACAGATTGATCCAAGGGTATCCATCTTTCTCAATCGCCCTTCGCATGGCCTCCGTATCATTCACCTCCCGAGCCACGCCTACGACCGTGAATCCCCGATTTTTATACCTTTCATATACGGGTTTCATATCTTTGGAATAGGAACGGCAGGGGCCGCACCAGGAAGTCCACAAGTCTAACAGTGCATACTTTCCTTTTATCAAATCCGACAAGCGATACTGATTCCCATTTAAATCAGGAGCGACAAAATCAATAAAAGAAGCTCCTTCCTTCACATCCAAACTGCCCAACATATCTTTTATCTCTTTCTGATAAGGATGATCGGTATATTTCTCCTTATACACCGTTTCATAGATTTCTTTTAAAACCAGTATGTTCGGATCTGACGGGAAAGATAAAAACGGTCCGATATTCTTCGATAACAACCATTTATAAAGGCAGAATCCGGTAAATGTCGGATGCGTACGGACATACTCAAACAACCGTTCCCTTTCCGGTTTCTGGCTGAAAAAAATCTCCCCTTCCAACTGCTTGGCTGCTTCCGACAACTCCTTATATTCCCCCGAGAGGTAGTACAATCGATCTGCTTTCATTTGTTTGCGTTTGGCAAACAATTTTACCGCTATGGAACTATCAGCAACCAATTGCAGCTCCTTGTTAAAAGATAAATCCGTACGGATTTGTGAAATCAGTTCTTCCTCATCCCGCGACAATTCTATAAATAGTTTCCCTTTCTCTGAAATAAACTCAACACATCGGCGACGGTTACCCTCATCAAATTTACCGTACAATTGATACAACCGATTGACACTGTCGCGAAATGTATATTCGAATTTTCCTCCGACAACCGGTATCGATACCACCGGAACGGCCTCCTCCCTTTTCCCCGCTTCTATCAATACCAAGCTACTACACTCCGGCCACCCTTTCACTTCTCCTGCCAGCATACACTCAAAAGGCTCTGCTTGTTTCGAATGCTCTGAACAAGCAACCAAACCTCCCCAAAATAGAACTAACAAAACATAAACAGCCTTATCCTTCATCTTCTTATTTCAATTTAAATAATGAATCAACAAAAAAGGATTATCCTCTTCATCTACCGAATCAAATTTTTTCCGCAATCGTTTAATCTGCTCCGGATACTTTAATTCAAAGTCGTTAAAAGCAACAAACAACAATACTCTTTTTCATTTCAACCACATCATTTGGGATAATTAAATATATAAGCAACACTCTGCGTTACTGTCAACCGAACAGACGTACACCTGTCGACCGAACAGAAGCGCCTCTGTCAATCAAACAGGTGTACGTCTGTCGATCGAACAAATTATTCGATTTCCGGACGGTCGCTGCCTCCACCATTACCTATACGTAAAGGATGCTCATACTCAATTACACGCGGAGCTTTCAACAATGTATTACTATTGGAATACTGTGTGACAATACGAAGCGTATATGTTCCTTCAGTCAATTCTGCCGGTACACGGGCAATCACTGTCTTCGGATCGTTCTGCGTCAAACGGCGGGTTACTGCTGTTTCCACTTTTTCCGAACTAATAAAGAAAATACCTACCCCTTCGGCCTCTCCGGCAACACGAATTTTTTCGCCGACAATCAAGATGTCATCACCCGGAGTAATCGAGCCATCGGTCAGTCCGGTAACCGTATCAGTTACTAAGCCGATACGCGCGGTGCTGTCTTTCACTCCCAACACTTCCAAACCAACCACCGAAAGAGCTTTTCGCAACTCGGCTGAAGGACTCATGCTGACTGAAATCTTATGTTTCTCGGGATTAAACTTTTCGGTAGAACTATTCCATACCCCCGTTACACTCGGTGTATATTGGGTAACCCCAGTCAATACACTGGTACCGTTTTGCAACATTTCGCGGATAATGCGGTCATGCTGATTGATAATGGATAATAAAGTATCATACTTTATTTCCGATCCTTCCTCTACAATCCGTTTCGCGATGTCCTCGTTGCGTGATGTTTTCCCTACGGTGGATACTTCTGCCGTGTAATCGTTCTCTACGTCTTGGGTTAGCAGGTTCAAATTCAACCATACCTTCCAGAATTTTGTGAATGCACTCATGATATTATAATTTAAGGCACAGTAACAATGCTATGCCGGGTTAAACCAATCAAACTACCACCAAACCATTTCACCGTTATCCAACGTGAAACACCGTCCGATGAACTTCCGATCTTTGTCCGCCAAATAGAGTAAAACATTTTGCGGGACTTCCGGAAAAACGATTTGGTCATTAGCTGCTATTTTCGTGTCAATATATTGCCATTCATTTTCTCTCCAATAAAAGAGGGAATAGGCTTCGCCATTGGCAGGACGTTTACGGGCTTCACCAGAACATAGACGGTCAAAAATATCTTCCGGCAACTTGTCTTTGTTGGCTACGGCGGTTGAGTATTCACGTATCAACGGCAATAAATATGAAACAACACACCTCTCAGTTTTACTATCAGGATTCAAAAAACGTTTTCCCCCCTTCTCATCCATAATAAAAGGATTATTCACCGGAAGCTCCTTCCCATTCCGATAAACAACCGGCATATAAAGCATCTCATTCTTCACATCCTTAAAAGTCACTATTCCTTTTTGACATGTATCCATATAGGCAGTAGCCATCCAATCACCCGAATAAACAGCCAGATAAACCGGTTCTTCGACTGGAATCGTATCTGCGACCTTTATCTCCACCTCCGATACCGAAACATATTCGGCCGTCACATCCTTCATTCGACAGTCAGACAAGAACGGTGGCAGATCCGCTACCGAAACTGATTTGAATCGTTGCTGCAACTCTTTATTGATGGAAAATGTCTTCCGGTACACCTTTCCCGGATAACGTCCGGGAGCAACTTTAGTTGAATCTTCAAAACGATATATTAAAAAAGGATTATAATTAATTCCTTTTTCCCGTCCCATAAACGGGACCATTCGCCCATTCACATAAACCACATTCCACGAATGCCCACCGGTCGTATTTCCCCAACAAGGACTAAAATCGACTGTACAAGGATAACCCAAGGCACGCAACGGATACAATACAGATTTCGCCATGTGATAACAATCGCCTTTTCGTAAGGTTCTTAATTGGCTCCATGGCATAGTTACATAAGAATCTTCTTTTAAAGAAAAAGCAAAATCCTTCTTCAACAAATTATTAATTGTATCGCATATATATATCAGTGAACTGTCTTTTAAAAAGTCAAATTCAGAAAAACACTTCTCACGCCAATTCTCAATCGGTTCTTTATCTATTTGAATAGGAAGCAAATATTCACAAAACACCGAGAATGGAACTTTTTGCTGTTCTAATAAAGGTCTACAAGATGCGACAGAAGATGTTATATCTTGAATCAGTAGTTCTTCTTGACTTTTCCATACTTTCAATTGTTCTTCTGTCAAATTATCCTTTATAAAACTATAAGCATGAATGCAAAGAGAATCTGCCGTACGATCAAAATAACTCTCTACTGAATCCTTTTGAAACATAGTACATGAATTAAAAAGACATAAAAGAAAAATCCAATATGGGAAATAAAAGTTATTCATAATTCAAGTAATTTAACAATTCTAGCATTTCATCTTTTATATCTGCTGCTGCCGGAGAATCTACTTTAGATTGCTTCTTCAAGCAATATTCAGCTATTTTCTTAGCATTTGAAAAATCACCTATTTCAAAATAGAGTTTAGCCAACAAGTAATAGGGATACTGCCTACTAGGTACTAAATAAGCAGCTTTCACATAACATTCAATGGCCTTATTTGAGTTCTTTTGAGATTGAAAATTAGTACCTCTACGAATATATATCGCAGGATCACAACAATATTTATATGCTTGTTCTAATAACTTATTACTTTGTTCATATTCCTTCAACATAGTTAAACAACCAGCATAGTCAAACAAAAAGCCCGGTTGATCAAATAAATGTGGGTATATACTTTCATATATTCCTTTGGATCTTTCATAAGCTTTTGAATTATACAAATGTCCGGCAATAAACCAATCCTTATAAGCCTTATAAGTCGGATACCTATTGTTCAACGCAAAAATGACAAACATCAAGCAAGTACCAAGGATAAATACAAAGCTCCAATTACCTTCAAACGAAAACCTTACCACCTTATATCCATTACATTGTGACAAAAGAAACACAAATACAATCAAAAAAGGTAACACACTAAACGGATATGATAAAGATGCAAAAACAAGAATTGAAATCAATCCACCAACGATAGCATACTTTTTGCCCCGAATACCAGAATATAAACCAAGTACAATCACTAATAGAAATAAGAGAATCCCTATAACTCCCATTTCTACACTTATTTGGAAAAACTCATTAAACGCATAGTCTGAGCGATCTGCCAAGAGTTGTTCTCTTTCACTCGATTGGCCTGATGAAAAATAATCGATCTGCGCATCGCCATAATAGCCAGGGAAATTACCAATTCCTATACCTAAAGGATTCGCGGCAATAACCTCCATAGTATTCTTCCATATCAAAATACGTCCATCAGCAGAATCCTTTTTGAGAAAGTATATTGATGCTATTAAACTTGCCAATATAATAAAAGAAGAAAATAGTGATATAGACAAACGTATGTTTGTTTTACTAATAGTTTTCTTTATTGATTTCCAAAGGTCTTTCTGACTACTCTTCAAATAAAAAACACAAACAAATAAACTTCCTATCAATACTGACAACCATGAAGCACGACTCATTCCTGCTGGCAGGATCACAAAAATCAGAGATAATGTCAATAATGAAACAAACCAACGAAAATAAAAGAAAGTGAACCTTCTATTTCTTCTTCTCAAAACTACTGAGAAATCTTGTAACAAATAATACAAAGCAAATGGAAATACAACAGCTAAATATCCCGAGTAAGGTCCTGGATTATAAAAAGAGCCTGTTATTTTAAATGATTCATGAAAAGATGATAATAAACCATATAATTGTCCTAATCCCCAAGCTGCCTCAATAAAACCCGTTATAATAAAAAATACACCAATCCATCTTTGTATATCCCTAGATACAAACGCTATACGAAAATAAAAATAAAGCACACCAGCTAAAACAAACAAAATAAATTTCAACCCAATCCTATCAAACAAATAGCTATTCAAAATAATATTATATGCAACAAACATTAAAACCACAAAGTCTATAATCGATATAACAATACACTTTTTATATTTCCAAAGCAACAACATAGTTGATATAGAAACCATTGCCATAGAAATATAAAAACAAAAGTATTTCCCTGTAATAGTAGGGTTCGTCAAATCATGATCCACTACAAAAACAGTAGATAATACCATCAACAAGGGTATTATGTATGATACTTTCAAAACTATATCTTTAATTAGAAGCATAAGACTAATTGACTTTCAATTTATGAAAAAACAATACCGGATTATCCCCTGAATCTAATATACCTAAATCATTTTTATCAGAATGAAAGTGTTCATCAAAAGCCAGTACAGCATATGCTGGCATATAAGATATTAAAAAATCCTCATAAAATATCAATGGGTTTGCAAAACAAAAAGGATAATCTTTTTCTTTACTATTCATCAAATATGTATTAGATTTCTTATCACCACCTAAAAACAATTTAGACAAATAGAATTTACCTCCACAATTATATGATACAAACAAGATACTATCCATTTGTTTTACTGAATTAAAACTTTGAACTATATTTTTCCCGATTGAATATTTTCTCTTTTCTTCAAAAGAAATTTCCTTATCTAACAATTCTACTGTATTAAAATTCAGATTGAATACAGGATCACAACTATCTATCTTTAATTTATATACAGAATAATCATAAGGAAAATACACATAATTAGAAAATAAAAAATCATCAGAAAAAGGACATCGATAAATAATAAAATTTTCATTTTTATCAAAGGGAGATGTTTTAGCTACTATTTTTCCTCTTAAAAAGTCATAAAAGCAAAAATTATATTTCTTTTCATTAGAGAATGCAGAATATAAAACTATTGTATCTTTATTATAAAAATCAAAACGATGATAATAGTTGTCTAATTTGTAAGATTCAACAAAAGATCCTGTCATATTATATTTATAAATAGTATGATTTACAGATGACAAAACATATATAAAATCATCAAAACACCTAAAATCAGAAATTTCCAAATATTCTTCTGGACCTTCTCCCTTACGTTCTATTTTATTTATAAAATTCCCATTTTTATCAAATTGAAAAATCGTTGCAACTAACCGATCAAGAATAAAAAAATAATTATCATTTACTTCTATTTTATCAATATTTGTAATCAATGCACTATCATTTGTTGCCAAAGTAACAGCCTGCCAATTCTCAAATAAACCTGTAATAGATTCAGTATTTTGCACATCCACATAATAAGAAACAGTTTTTTTATCACCTTTGTTACAAGCAATTAAAAATATAAAACAGAAATATAGTATCCGATTCATAGCTTTATTTTAATAAGGTGTACAGACTTATATCCTGTACACCTATAGATTAAACATTCAATTTACCCATCCCCAAATTTCCGCACATTCAATATTTCTACAAGTTGACGAGCCACCACTTTCACAAGAAACTTGGTAATTTTCAAGGCAAAGAGATCCATTTACTTCAATAAATCCACCACCCATAATAGAAATTTTCCCATTTCCGTAAATCATACAATCATTTGTAATTCGTTTATAAATAGTACGATTATCACTTTCTGATACATCCACTTTTCCACCTTCCGCATAAGCCAAAGCATTCAAGTTTTCCAAAGCCAATCCAGATAAACATTGATCTGAATTCAAATTCAAATGAACATTTATTGCAGCTACAACAGAAAGCATGCAAACAAACAAAATAGAAAAGACTTTTACTTTCATAACTGCTTAATTTTAAATTTAACAATTTATTATCGAATGAATAGTAGGAGGAGAACCCCCTCCTACTATTTTATGAATTATTACCAACCTGTCGGCTGTTCAATATTCGGATTAGCCGTTTCCTCAGTTTGAGGGATAGGCCAAGCATTATATTTCGGGAACGTGCAAGCACGGTTTTCTACAACAACGAATGAATTTGTAGTCGGATTCCAAGCACCTTCAGCCAAGCCATTCATCGTTTTGTTTCCAATACCCCAACGACGGATATCGAAGTAGCGTTTTCCTTCGAAAGCAAGCTCTACACGACGTTCACGGCGATACAGTTCACGAACCTTTTCTTGAGTATTGTAAAATGTTTTGTCCATATTCGGCATACCAGCACGGTTACGAATCATATTGATGTATTTCTCAACATCCGCATTTTGCCAATCGCCAGATTCAACCAAGCATTCTACATAGCTCAACAAGACTTCTCCATAACGATACAGTGGGAAATACAAACTACCACCACCAGCTCTATCCTGTTCATCCAGGAATTTCTTGATCCAATAACCTGTACGAGAAGCACCGACTTTACCGATTTGGTCGGCACCACCATCTACAAACGGTTCATATACATAATTTTTAAAAGAGGTTTCATCGCCAGGCATTACAACCGTTGCATACAAGCGGGGATCACGTGCTACTGCCTTCGGATCCTTTTCCAACTTTTCTCGCTCCCCGTCAGGCAGATCTTTCAATGCAATACCCTCAGCTGTTTCATATTCATCGACTAGCGATCTCAATATGCTAGCAGCTCCCTGTCCACTTAAACTCTGCGGAGCATTACGGAACCAAGCTTCCGAACAACCACTCGCTTTATACATAATACGCTCTTTATTATCTTGACCGACATAACGGAACATATCACGATAGTTCTTACCCAGATCATCATCTGCCGCTTCACTATAGTACAATTCAAATTCACCGGAATCAATAATTGCTTTAGCAGCCGCTTTAGCTATGTCATACTGTTTGAACTGTAAATTCACATCCATCTTCAGCACCCAAGCGTATGCTTTACACATACGGTCGCGACGGTCTCTATCCCAAATGATAGGGAACACGTCTTTGTCTTGAATGGCAATTACTGCATCCAATTCGCTATTGATAAAGTCCAGACATTCCTGTACTGTATTACGAGCTTTATATATTTCATCTCCTTCAAGCACTTTATCCTGAATTGGAATACCATCGTTCAACCCATAATACATCAACAATTGTATATGATACCAAACACGCCAAACACGAACATCGGCAATCATTCTTTGCCTTTCTTTCTCATCCACGAAATAGGCAGCATCCACATGTTCCAGAAAACGGTTACAACGACGAATTCGAATATAATACTGTGTCCATAAATCATTTAACCATCCACCAGTAGTAGTAGTAGCCGATCCATTCCCTATATTGACAATTTCTCCTCTGAAGTTACCCGACCAATACATATTGTCGGTAGCTCCTTCCAAATGAACCAATGAAAAATAAGGAGCGTCATAATGATAAGTCCCCTGTGGCCAATATTTACATTGCCCCCATGCTGAATTACATTCGTTGACAGTTCCCCAAAAATCGTCATCTGTCACAGCAGTCGGATGGTCGCGCGTCAAAAAATCTTCGCAACCACAAAACAACATTGATGCAGAAAGTAAAGTCAATACCTTTTTACTGAAAATATTTTTTAATTCCATAATACAATCTAGTTTAGAAATTTAAATTAACACCAAAAGAGTAGGTTTTCACCAACGGATATGAACCCAACTGTCCTCTACTTTCCGGATCTACTAAATCATCCTTTGCAAAAGTGAACGGATTTTGTGCATTCACATACAAACGAATACTGGAAACACCGAGTTTTTTCAATCCAAGTTGATCGAACGTATATCCTAACTGAATGTATTTCACACGGCAGTAACTGGCATCGAAGAACCAATAATCTGACTGGTGAGCGTTATTTCCATACGTGGCATTCGGAGCCAAACGTGGATAACGAGCATCTGTATTTGTTGGGGTCCAATAATCTGTTTGCGCAGCCAATGGGACCATACCATCACCTGTAATATCCAAACCGAATGAATAAGGAGCCGAATAGTACGCATCCACACCTGTCACACCTTGAAACAATACTTCTAAATTCCATTTTTTCCAATCCAATGAAATATTGGCAAAATAGTTTAATGAAGGTTGGTCATCTCCGCGAATCACACGGTCGTCAGCTGTAATTTCTCCATCTTTATTTTGGTCGATATAGTGGATATCACCTGGTTGCTGTCCATCCCAAATAACAATTCCTTCTTTAGGAATCCATTTACCGGAAGCATCTTTCGTAAAGTCACTTTCCTGTAACAAGCCGGCTGTCGGATAAACAAGATTACTATTCAATGCATATCCTTCTTTATTAATAGAATTACTATCGTAATAAGGACCACCAAATAATTCTTCAATTTCATTTTCATTGTGACTCAAACCACCATGGATATTGAAACCGAAGTCTTTTGTCAACTGCTTACCGTAATTCATGTCAATTTCCCAACCTTTGTTTCTCAATTGACCGGAGTTCAAGAATACCTTACCGGAACCGCCTATGAAAGAAATGGGCGGTTCGAGAATCAAATCTTTAGTTAATTTATTATAATAGTCGATCGTGATATCCAAATCTTTAAACAAACGGATATCAGCACCCACATTGAACATTTGAACTGTTTCCCAAGTAAGATTCGGGTTACCATATACAGTTTCATTACCATTACCCGCATCAATCAAACTTTGATATTTGTATAACTGGCTAATATTTTCATTACCCAATGTACCGAATGATCCTCTGACTTTGAAATTGTTCACAAACTTCAAGTTGTTCTTCATAAAGCCTTCTTCATGCAAATTCCATCCTAAACCGATAGAAGGGAATACTCCGAATTTATGGCCTTTACCAAAACGAGAAGAACCATCACGACGAACAGTACCTTCAATCAAATAACGGTCGTTGAATGTATAGTTTGCTTTCACAAACATAGAAACCATAGACCATTGATCCCAATCGCCTTTATTGGTCAACTCTTGGTTGTAACCACCGATAGCAAACAAACGATGTTTATCTTTTTCTAAAGTGTATTCTGCTGTTCCTCCGATATAATAATAACTGGTTCTGTCTTTTCCGGCTGAATTGATGGCTCCCCATGTTTGCAAAAATACATCCGTATCATAATCGAAGAAATTGTAAGAGCGCCTTGTCCGGTTATTTGCCGTACTACTGATACGATAAGAATACTGTCCACGTAAGATTAATTTAGGAAGTACTTCCCAACGAGGTGCTAAATTGATACTGATATTGTCCTCCAACGCTTTGTATTCACCACCACGGTCTAACATTGCAGCCGGGTTACGTTGTTCCGGACGATTACCATAATAAACAATATCACTACCTTCCTTCATCGGATATCTACCCATAATTGTAGGCGGAGTCCTATATGTATAATTAATAATGTCAGACGTATAAGATTCATCTCTGTACATCGGTTCATACTTATTCGTACGATACGAATTAAAGTCCATATCCACAGACAGGTTATCCAACAGATTGACAGTCGTATTGGCACGAATGTTCAAACGGTCAAATTTAGACTTTTCTATCAAACCTTCATTGTTCAAATAGTTTACAGTCAAAGCAAAACGGGCCAAGTTACTACCACCGGAAATACCAACAGAATGGCTATGGATCAAACCGTTTTTGAACAAGAAATCCATCCAATCTGTATTCGGATACTTAATCGGATCTGTTTGGTTGCGAGTAGCATTGATTGCTTCTTGTGAATAGGTCGGGTCACCACCGATATTTTGGTTGGCCACATTCGACATTTCCATGAAAGTAGCGGCATCCACCATTTCCGGCAGATAAGTAGCCTGCTGAATACCTACGTAACCATTGTAAGAAACATTCACCTTACCCGGTAGACCACGTTTGGTCTTTACCACAATTACACCATTTGCAGCACGTGCACCGTAAATCGCAGAAGCAGCAGCATCCTTTAATACTGTTACGCTTTCAATCGTATTCGGATCCAGCTGGTTCATATCCATCGGGATACCATCCACCAATACCAACGGGTCGTTGTTCGTCAACAAAGAGGAGATACCACGAATCTTGATAACAGCTGCATCGGCACCCGGTAGACCGGAACTTTGCGATACATTCAAACCGGTGATACCTCCCTGTAAAGATTGTGACAAAGAAGTGATAGGTTTGGTTGCCATATTCTTCGTAACATCCAATGTAGATACAGCAGAAACAGAGTTCATTCTCTTTTCCGACGAGAAACCAGTTACGATGATTTCATCAATTTCTTCGGAATCAGAACTCATTGATACTGTCAAGTTACTAATCGCACGGGAAACAACGTGTTCAAAATCTTTAAAACCAATATATTTGAATACCAATATATCACCTCGCTTGGCTTTGATACTGAAATATCCATTGACATCAGTCACCGTACCTATGGTTGTCCCTTTGATCATGACATTCACTCCTGCTAATGGAACCGGTGGTTCTATATTTTCTACAACCTGCCCCTGAATAGTCCATTCACGATCGTCAACAACACTGTTTGTAACGGTCGATTCCGCTTTAGTCGTTTTTGCAATTGCAATATAATCATCTATCTGTTTAAACGTGTATCCATCTCCAAGCACTACACGCAAAGCTTCCCGTATATCCGTCGTTTTAATATTGACGGTTATCTGCTGTTTCTCCACAATGACATCATTACTATAAGCTATTTTAATGCCTGTTTGCTTTGAAATTGCATCCAAAACCTGTTCCAGGGATGCATTGTTATAAGAAAGTGTCAAACTATAGTTTTGTTCAAACACTGACTCCGAGGCATATAAATTCGATGCTCCACCGCTAAGGGCCCCACACAACGAAATTACAAAAATAGACCTCTTTAAGAGTTTTTGGGTATTAGATAAAAGACCTATACCTGTTTTTTCCATAAATTTGTGATTTACAAGTTAGAAATTATTATACTATTGTTTTTAATTTGTTGCCTAGAGGTAGTATGTGTCAGATACTACCTCTTTCGTGTTTTTCATAATTGTTTTATTTCATTCTCCTCCTTTCTCTAAATATTTCACTTTAATTATGTTGTTTTCTTGCACAAGTTTTACATTCGAAGTGAAGCTTATAACCTCCAATACATCTTTCAGGTTGTCTTCACGATTAATCACTATTGAAAAACGCCTATTCTTCAACTCTTCCTGCAGGTAAATTATCTCAAAATCATACCATCGCTGCAACTTGGATAAAATATCTTCAAGTCTCGTATCCTTAAAAATATACTTTCCTTCAGTCCACGCTGTATATAAATCTGTATTAACAACTTGTATACTTGTAGTTTGTTTTTCTTTATCATATGAAAATTGTTCCGATGGAGAAATCCGAAAGGCAGAATCGTTATCTATCTGAACTTGTACGGAACCGTTTACCAAAGTGACATTTTGTAACCTTTCCGACACATAACCGGATACATTAAACGATGTACCCAATACTTTTATCTTCATTTGATTGTTTTCTACAATAAAAGGTTTGGATGCATCTTTTGCAACATCAAAAAAGGCCTCTCCCCTCAATATCACTTCACGGGTATTACCTGTAAAATTGGTCGGATAAATTAATTCCGATTCGGAATTTAACCACACATGGGTTCCATCGGAGAGTTTCAATTCGTAAGTTTTGCCTTTAGGTATCACTAAACGATTCTTCCTATCTGTCTTTATATTTTGTTCTTCTTTCTCTTGAGGGACATAAGAAAGAACTTTCGCTTTTTTGTGAATAATTGTATGTTCGTTTTCTATTGAAAAAGTATCCTTATCCAAAGAGATTGTTTCTCCATTGTCCAATAGAAGAATTGGTTCTTTCAGTTGTTCCAAATTCACCTGGCTGGAAAGAGAATATAATTGCTGTTTATATAGATAGAACATTCCTGCCGTTAACAAAAGAGTCAACATAGCTGCATACGAAATCCATTTTCTGAATATAAAAGATTTTCTTTTATCTATTGTTTGGCCTTTAACAAACTTCCACGCCTGCTCTACATCATAATATGAAGAGACTTTTTTTGAAGACGAAGATGAAGAAAGCTGGTAAAGTCGCTCGATTTGACTATATTCCCGCCTATTTTCTTCAGACTCATTCAACCATGCAGAAAGTTGTTCGTGTTCTTCCTGAGTTTCTTCGCCTGCCAGGACTGTCAATATGATTTTATATATCTTATCAGATTCCATTTCTATTCTTTTTTCATATTACAATCAAAAGAATAAAAATGGGTAGGGTAAAAATAAACTTTTTGAAAATAAAATTAAAAGCTAATATCTGTACGACCAGTAGTAACCTATAAATAAAGCATTTAGAAAACAAACAATCAATCTATTTAAAACAAAAAAAGAGATGACTCAAATAATCGCCATCTCTTCCCATTTATATATTCCTATATCATTTCTTCACCGCCAGCTTACTCAACAACCTGATCTCCTTCAGATCAGAATAGTCATACTGATAAATACCGTCTTCAGCCATCATCATCAAGACATTCCCGTGTGGAATCACATCATATCCTTCCATGCCGGAATAATGAGCCAGCCGATTGGCCATCAATGTTTGCGGATCTGATGCGTTATAAATCTTCAGGCCGTCGTCACAAAGGAAAAGAGTCCCGTTATCGATACCCAGTCCTTTAGGCTTTGTCATGGTGTAAGCTACGATCGGCTGTGGACTTTTTACATCACTGACATCTAAAATGATCAGTTCGTTAAAGTTTTGCCCGCAATTATTACCGGAATGGACAGTCACATAAGCAATATCATCTTCCACAACTACCGGATCACAACCATACACATGAACCATTGCCGACTGATACTCCGGCTTTACCGGGTCTTTTACCGAATAGATCAGCATACCGGTAGGCGTTCCCATGAACATATATTCCTTATAACTGAAAATCGTTTCGACATTCCATCCGACAGGAATAGTTTCAGTTGCAACAACCGGTTCTTCACCGGAAAGATCGAAAATATCCATCTGATTATTCAAAACGACATACAGATAATCCTTATAAAGACCAAAGCGGGACATAGAACCATTCACTCCCGTGGAAGAACCACCGCTACTGTTACCGGAATTTGTCGCCATATCATTATAGTAGATTTCATCTTTATAATACTCATAGGTTTCCGTTACTTCTTCCTGTGTCCAGCCTATAACGATACCTTTGGCTTTTCCTGCTTCGGAAAAAACTTCGGAATCTATTATACCATCCTCAATCGGAGGGAAACTCTGTGGAAAAACATTTTCCAACCGACTCTTCAACATCGGTAAAGCCGGATTAGTGATATCGAACCACACCAGGTCGACATACGAATCCGCATATAACAGATTGTTACGGATAGCCAGGTCGGCATTTCCCATTAATTCTATAAAACCGACCAAAGCTGGTGACGAAGGATTTCGGTTATCGATAATATGGATTCCTTTTCCGGGTTCTGACATATACAGATAACCTTCATAGAAACAAATCTTTCCCTGCTGCGTAATTTCTTCCGGCAACGCATTCACCCTCACAGAAGAACGGAACGCATTGGCTGACATATACACAGGTTTATTCACCGTATAGGTAACTGTCTCTTTTACCTTCATATCATCATTACATCCGCAAAACAAACAGATCAACGACAGACAGAACAGACTCATTAGTTTTTTCATCTTCAATAAATTTAGTGGATTAATATGCTTACTCTCTTAATTAAAAATCAAAACGGATACCGGCCCCCAATCCGACGAGTACAGAATGTTCCGTGCGGATGCTTACCGGTTGGTTATTATCAAAATAATGTGAAATACGCGGTTCGAAATAAATATTCCAATCCTTGTAAAAACGATAGGAAACACCGGCAGACGCATTCAATGACCATTGCAAGCCGTTTATCCCCCCCTTGTCTACCAGAGTCTTCACATCCGTCTGCCAATACCGGGTTTCTGTCTGTTTGGCTCTTAATCCTTTTTCAACCATAAAACCACCGGACAAATAGATTTTCCACCGAGAGTTTTGCCAAAGGGACACTACCAGATTTACCGGAATACCCAAATAATGAAGCTCTAACCGCGATTTGTAGTGAATGTTATCCCACTTATCCAGATTCGATGCCAGATAGGTATAGACCAATCCGGTTTCCAACCCGATATACCGATTGAAATCTCTACGCACAGTCAGACCGAAAGACAAAGGCAAGGCAGCATCTACACTCGTATATTCATCGGATGACAAAACAGTTGAATTTCCGAAAAAGGGAGGTTTAACCGAAGGCGGAATCGTCCCGGGATAACTTGGATTAAAATGGTCATTTGGTGCCTCTACGGCATAATCGTATCCTAACCCTAATGACACATGACCACCTGTTCCGAATCCCGCATTTACAGACCACTTTCTTTCTGCCTTTCTATTCTTGCCAGCTGAAGAATACGTCTGTTTTTTTGACTCATAACTATACAGGTCAGGTGAAGAAACCTTCTTCCCTTCATCGGCTAACTGAACAGTTTCATCCTGTATCTCTACACTATCGGTCACTTCCGGTATTTCTTTTTCAGCAATCGGAGAAGATTCGTCAGAAACAACAGCTGCAATCAGTTTTTTCTTTGGAACAGGTTGTCCCACAAATGAAGTTGTTTCCTCCCGAACATCTTCCGGACTCTCCTCATATACATTCTCTTTATCATCAATAACAGCCACCGGTGGTTCTTGACTTCCGTCGGGTATCTCTCCTGTCCGAAAGGGCGCAAATAAAAATAAAAATGCAATGACAGCTGCAGCCACAGAACTTCCGGCCCACCACAGCCATTTCTGTCTGCGGGGTCTCATACGAGGCTCGATCCCTTCCCAGCAAAGATCATCGACGGGTAACCGGTGGTTCTCCAGTTTCCGTTTCATGAATTCGCTGAAATCATCCAATTGTTCTCTATGATCCGTATCACTGCGCATTTTCATGCCTGATTAATGATTGAACACTTTTTTGTAACACCTTCCGCGCCCGAATAAACTGTGTTCGCGAGGTTACTTCACTGATATGTAGCATTTCTGCTATCTCACTATGAGAATATCCCTCTATCGCATAGAGGTTGAATACCGTCCGGTAGCCATTCGGCAAACGGGCAATGCAAGCATGCAGATCATCGGCAGATAAACGTTCTAATGCCGATACATCCACTTCATCCGCCAATTCCCCGCAATCATCAAAATTAACGCTTAACCGGATCGCATCGTTTTTTCTCAGATATTCAAGAGCTGTAGTAACAAATACCCTGCGAACCCAACCGGGAAACGCACCGCTCCCCGTATAACTTCCTATTTTCGTGAATATCTTGATAAATCCATCCTGCAACAAATCACGAGCAGTTTCCCTGTTATTTACATACCGCATACACACACTCATCATGGCAGGAGCATACAGCTCGTATATCTCTTTACGAGCCCATGACTCCCCACGTTTGCATCCGGCGATTAACAGTTGTTCGTCCATAGGTAATATTACTCTCTATCTGTATGATGAAAAAGGTCCTTTCAATGTTGCAGGCTGATAGAGAAAATTGAAAATATTTTTTTTATTTGTAAAAGAAATGGTCCACCTGATAACAGATATAAGACAAATATATGTTATTTAAGTAAAAACAAGAAGAATAAATAGCTTATTTTAAGCAAATAATCTATCTTAGCGTCAATAAAATGATGTTGTGTATGAAGCGGGGATATTTTATAATAATAGCACTATTGGCGTGTGTATCGTATAGTCATGCGCAGTCTGTATTTGATTTCGTTCTGAATCGTGAAGGGAAACTTACGGCCGTACCCAAGTTCAAAGCGCTTGATTTCAATATACCGGAGTTATCTTACAAAACGTATACCCCATCCAAACTAACCGAGTTTGAAAAGAAACTCAGAGAGTTCACTCCGGACTTTCCGCAAATCCATGACGAACGGCCGATGGATATGCAGGTTCTGTCACAAGCTTATCGTCCGTTTTTTAATGTATTTACGCCGATGATACGTCGCATATCTCCTATGGCACTCGATTTTCAGGAATTCGATTTTACTCCGATCAGTGAAACGACCGGTTTGCTGACCGTCGGAGAACAGTTCACCTGGCCCGGTGTAGGCGGACTTACAAGAGTAAGTTCATCCCTCGTATGGCAACAGGATCGATGGACACTTACAGGAGGAGCTTTTGCAGGACGGTATTTTACCCCATTCAATTATAGCCCCGATTTCATGGGAGGTGTCAATGCTTCTGTCAGCTTTGAAGCCTCCGATTGGCTGACATTGAGAGGCTGGGGACAATATGCGTTTTATCAGAAAGGAGAACGTACAAATCCGCATATGCTATTGAACCCATATTATAATCACACCAGTGTAGGAGGTGCTTTTGAAGTTAAAGTAGCAGAAGGGTTCCGCGTCGGTGTGGGGATCAACTACGAGTATAATCCCTGGAACAGACGGATGGATCGCCAGTTCTTAGTCTATCCGGCATTCAACAACAAGAATATAAGGATCGGTTTCAACTAAATAGTAGGTAAATATGCCAATGGCATGTTATTCATTATAAATCATTTTTTTAGTCATTCCCCCGTCAACAACAATATTTTGTCCGTTGATGAAGTCATTTTCGGGAGCAGCAAGGAAAAGACAGGCATTGGCAATGTCCGAAGGCTGTCCAACGCGTCCTGAAGGATGCTGTTTATGATCTGAACGTTTCAATAGTTGATAGTTCTCATTCTGTATCCAGCCGGGGCTGATACAGTTTACAGTAATATTATAATCGCTGAAAGAAAGTGCAAGTGCATGTGTCAATGATACAATACCTCCTTTGGAAGCGGCATATCCTTCCGAACCCGGTTCACTCTGTAAATAACGGCTGGAAGCAATATTGATGATCCGTCCGTAACGTTGTTTCCCATCCTCGTTATTCCGGTGGATAGCAAGCGCCCGCGAAGTTATAAACACCGGTCGCAAGTTTGTTGACAACACTTTATCGAACTGTTCAATACTAGTTTCAACCAATGGAGTAAACTTACTGATTCCCACGTTATTAACAATCACATCTATATCTCCCCACATGTTGATAAGCCTGTTGATAACTTTTTGAAGAACTTCCGGATCACTTGCATCAGCCTGGAAGAATTGAACGAAAGCGGGTAATAGCTCACAAAGACGCAACGCAGCTTTTTCGTCTGTATCACAAAAAGCCACCCTTGCTCCCACATTACAAAATGCAGTCACAATAGCTGCACCGATCCCTTTAGCACCACCGGTGACAAATACTCTCTTACCGTCCATACTCTGTTCTGTATTTGATTGTCTGCTGCAAAGGTAACAAAAGAGTCTTGCAAAACCGTTACTAGATTAATAAATAAAAAATCCCCACCCATTTACCCGAAATTTATTAATTTCGCGGAACTTAAAAAAAAGCATTAACACCATGGAAAAAGGTCTATTCACAACAGTTCTATTGTTTATGATCACTCTCTGTTTCTCATCCTGCCAGAAAACAGAAACATTTAAAGTTCTCCAGTTTAATATCTGGCAAGAAGGAACCGTAGTAGAAAACGGATTTGATGCCGTTGCAGATGAAATTGTTCGTAGCGATGCCGATTTCGTTACATTGAGCGAGGTACGAAATTACCACAACACACGTTTCTGCGACCGTATCGTTGAAGCTCTCAAAAAACGCGGACAAACATATTACTCATTCTACACGGAAGATTCTGGATTACTAAGCCGCTATCCCATCAGCGACAGCAGTACTGTTTATCCTTTGAACGATGACCGGGGAAGCATTTATCGCCTGGTAACGAAAAAAGGGAACCAGGAATTCGCCGTATACACTGCCCATCTGGATTACCGCAATTGTGCTTACTACGATGCCCGTGGATATGACGGTAACAATTGGGAAAAAATAGAACCTGTTACGAATCTGGACTCGATCCTGGTATTGAACCGTGCATCCGTGCGTGACGATGCTATCGCACGTTTCATCAAAGAAGCAGAAAAAGATAAGACAGCAGGTCGCATCGTTATCCTGGGAGGTGACTTCAACGAGCCTTCTCATCTGGACTGGACGGAAACAACTAAAGATATGCGCGACCATTATGGCCTGGCTGTTCCCTGGGACGTATCCGTTATGCTTGAAAAAGCCGGATATAAAGACTCCTATCGCGAAAAATATCCGGATCCTGTCACTCATCCCGGATTTACCTGCCCGGCAGATTGCCCGGACATTGCCTTAAAAAAACTGGTCTGGTCACCGGATGCCGATGATCGCGACCGCATTGACTTTATCATGTACGCACCTTTCAATGGACTGAGCCTGACTGATGTAACAATTATCGGTCCTAAAGGAGATATACTTCGTGGAGAACGTATTATAGAAGAAACAGTCGATCCGATCATCGAACCACTTGGAGTATGGCCTACCGACCATAAAGCAGTTTTGGCAACCTTCCAGTTCATTAGACATCTATAGAAATGAATAAAACACATAAATACAGTTGGTTAACCTTTATACCGGCAGGTATTGCCTGTTTTTATTTTTACTTGCATACCTGCCCCTATCATTTGCTTCACAAAGAACAGACGACACTTTTTGTCTATGCCTCAGATGTTTTATATTCTTATTTGAATAAACCCGCCGTATTATCTTGTTTGACCGGCGATTACCTGACTCAATTCTTTCGTACCCCGATAACGGCTTCCATTTTGATGGGGGGTATTATGCTAGTATTGGGATTGATCTGTTATGCCGTATTTCGGAAATGGACAAACGGCTGGCTAGCCATCATTCCAGCTATCACTATCATGAGTTGGGAGGTGATGCGTTCTTGCGGATTGCTTTACCCTTTATCTTCCACAATATCTTTAATTGGTGGTGGAGGTCTATTTCTTATCTATGATCCTATAAAGAACAGATATTTACGCATCGGAACCGTTTTTTTCGGAATCGTTTTAGGATATTGGTTGTTCGGGTATGGAGTTTTTATCTTTCTGCTTTTCGTGTTGATTTCTTCCCTAATACACAAAAGGAATAGATTATGGAGTTGTCTGGCTGCCACCATGACGATTGTTTTACCGGGAATATGCAGTAAAAGTTATTTGCTCACTTACAGCCAGGCCTGCCAATATCCTGCCACCTCCTGGTGGGGTACCCCTAATCCTTTATACGAACGATTGATAGGACTCGATATTGAAGCTGAGGCAGGACATTGGGACAAAGTCCGTGAATTATCTTTCCCCGAAGAACATATAAGTGCTTGCAGTTATTATTATAATTTAGCAAATGCTGTTGAAAATAAACTGCCTGACAGACTGATAGATTATTACCAACCGGGAGCCGAAGGTCTATTCATACCTATCAGTTCCTCTTCTTCTTACCTTTCTTCATTATATGCCAATGAAGTCTGGTTCCATTTAGGTGATATGACGATGGCCGAACATGCAACTATACTGGGTATGATCTTTTCTCCCAATCACACAGGTAGCCGTATGGTAAAGCGATTGGCAGAAATCAACCTGATCAACCGAGATGAAGAAGTTGCCATGAAATACTTGCGCATTCTGTCAAAAACAAAATTTTACAGTCAATGGGCTAAAGACAGAATCCCCGGAAAAGAAAGCGACTCCGTCAAACGATGGTTAAAAGAAAAAAGGGCATTTATTCCTAAAACAGATACGATACGTACCTCCACAACCGATGTGGTCAAATCACTCCGGCTCCTACTTGCGAGTAACCCTGAAAACGAAATGGCACACGACTATTTGCTTTGCCTACACCTGTTGGCAAAAAACTTACCGGCTTTTATTGAAGACTACCCGAAACAACCGGGGAAAGCCCCCAAACGGTTATATGCCGAAGCATTGATGATTGATCTTGTTCGTCACCACGCCTCTGGTAAAGAAATACAGGAGACCATTGTAGATCCTACTGTCGTACAAGATTTTAAAGAATATACTCGTTTACACCGACAATCAAAAGGAGACCCACAAGCATTGACCGGCAAATTCGGGAAAACCTACTGGTACTATTATCATTTTGCACAAAACCAATAAAAAGAAATAAAGATGATCTACAATATAAAGAGACTTATTCGATTGACAATGCTACTGGTATGTACAGCATGTACCTCCCACCCCAAACAGGTGACAGAAGTGAGCGAACCCGCTCCCATTTATCCTGATTACACAAATGTGACCATTCCATACAACATTGCCCCTTTAAACTTCCTGCTTCGCAACGAGGTATCCGCTTTACAGGTAACCGTTAGCGGACAACAGGAAAGTTTGACCGTCCACGGAAGCCGAAAAGTTTGTTTTCCGCTCCGCAAATGGAAAAACTTGCTGGAAGCTGAAAAAGGACAGACACTAACCGTCACTATCACAGCCAAGGTTGAAGGTAAATGGCTGCAATACCCGACATTCACTTGGAAGGTCGTCTCCGAAAAACTAGACAGTTTCTTAAGTTACCGCTTAATAGAACCGGGGTATGAGGTATGGAATACCATCCAATTATGCGAACGCAACATCGAAACCTTTGAAGAAAAAGTAATTGCCGACAACAACCTGGTAGATGGCAACTGTATGAATTGTCACATTTACGGAAAACAAAACGGCAATCTATCTCTGTTTCATTTGCGTGGAAAGAATGGCGGCACAATCCTCAACCGCAACGGCGTATTACGCAAACTGTCACTTAAAAACGACCAAATGGTTTCCGGAGCCGTATACGGAGATTTCCATCCATCGGGGCGCTATGGAGTCTTCTCTTCCAATATCATCATTCCGGCTTATCATGCCCAGAACAACAAACGCTTGGAAGTATATGACACAGTTTCCGATCTAGTTATTGCTGATTTCGACAACAACAAAATGCTTATCTCTCCTCAAACAGCCCGAAAAGAGGTATTCGAAACTTTCCCCACCTTCTCTGCCGACGGTAATTGGATATATTATTGCGCCTCTCCAACTGTGGAACTACCGGACAGCCTTCATCAACTCCACTATTCCCTTTGCCGCATCGCTTTCGATGCAGAAAAAGGAGAATGGGGCAACCATATCGACACACTTTGGAATGCAGCAGAACATCATGCCTCCGTTTGCTTCCCGAAAGCCTCTCCCGATGGTCGCTATCTGCTCTATTCGGTTGCCGATTACGGCACTTTTCCCATTTGGCACAGGGAAACAGACTTAAAACTAATGGATTTACAAACCGGTCAAATCGATTCATTGCCTACTGTAAATTCCGACCGATCAGATACGTATCATAGCTGGTCGTCGAACAGCCGTTGGTTCGTCTTTGCCAGCAAACGAGGTGACGGGCAATATGGCAAACCCTACTTTGCTTATATCTCTCCCGACGGAACAGCAGGAAAACCTTTCGTCTTACCCCAAAAAGATCCGGAACATTACGATTATACATTCAAATCATACAATATTCCGGAGCTATCCTCCACACCTGTACCCTTCAACGCCTTCGACATATGTCGGATATATCAGGGACACGAGTAATAAAACAGATTCCATCTGTTCATATTTTCATTTTTATCATTATCTTCGCTTTTGTTCACACTGTTTTAATATTACATACCATGATAACAGAAGTTTTCAGAGAAAAGTCGCCTCTATCCATTAAGGACAGTTTCATACTATTCGAACGTACAAAATCCTCTTTCACTTTCCCTATACATGTCCACAATGTTTGGGAACTCAACTTTGTAGAAAATGCAAACGGCGCCCTGCGTATTGTCGGCGACTCGGAAGAAACAATCGGCGAAAAAGATCTTGTTTTGATCACCAATACAGAATTAAAACATGCCTGGATGAACGGAAACTGCTGTTCGAACGACATCCATGAGATTACCCTCCAGTTTCATCCCTCTCTGTTTTCTAACCCGGCATTCCAGAAAAACCAGTTCGATTCAATTATGAAAATGATGGCAAAAGCAGAACATGGATTGGCATTCGGACAAGCCGATATCAATCGCATACAGCCTATTATGCGAATGATATCTACGGAAAAAGGATTCTATTCGGTCATAAAATTCTTTATTCTCCTACATGAGCTCTCCTTGTCGGAAGATGTACGCGTTTTATCTAAAAACGTATCTCCGCAATATACAGAGGCAGACTACCAAATGAAAAAAATACTCGACTATATCAGTAAGAATCTAGCCGAACCTATAACGATAGACGAACTGGCTCAATATATGGGAATGAGTCTTTCCACGCTTTCCCGTTTCCTCAAAAAGAACACAAATCGTAATTTCACAGACTTCCTACAAGAATATCGCATCAACTCTGTTGTACGCGAACTAAACAATAATGAAAAGGAATGCATCATGGACATCGCTTCACGGTGTGGTTTTGTCAGCCAGTCTTATTTTTACAAAGTATTTAAGAAATTCAAAGGAGTTACCCCACAGGAATATCGCGAGAATTACCAGCGTATGCGAGTTATTATATAACTCGCAGCTTACTTCCGGTCAGTCAAAATAAAACCTGCACTTATTCATGTGACCGAATAGAGCAATCCGGTTTGACTTTATAGCGCACTAAAGAATAAGATAACAAGCTAAATATAAATAACTTAAACAAATAGAGCAAAGCGAAATAACAAAAACATTTATTTACAATTAATATGTTTTTATTTCTTAATTTAGCACCTAAAAATACGCCCAGAAATTAATTTATGTTTAAACCAATATCCTAAAACAGTTTCACTTTAATAAAATTGACAGAAACACGCAATAATTTGACTGAATAAGACACTCCTCGGTATTCTCCATTCCCTACATTTGCAATCAAAGATTAACATTAATATCATTCAATTATGAAAACACATCGAAATTTAACCTTAGGATTGTTCGCCTGTCTTTTCGTGCTAGGATCTTGTACTGACAGCGAAATTGTAGACCAGAAAGCTGGTGGTTCCGTTGCGACAAAAGCCGTTGCAAATACTGACGTAATACTTCACTGGGATAAAGAAGAACAAAACATTGATGGTTTCGGTGTGGCACAGGCCGGATGGGCAGATTATCTGTATGCACACCGAAAACGAGATACTGTCTTAGACCTGATGTTCGGAAAAGATGGATTACACTTGAATATATTAAGGGGTGAAATCTATTCCCATTATTGGAAAAACGAAGGAGATACTTCTTTCCATTTGGATGAAGATATCGATATGCCGCTTGACGATCCGTTCTTCGATATCGACTACAGTGCCGACGGGAATGAAGCTGCAGAAGAAATAGCTCAACGCAAAGGCCAGTTATGGATCAACCAACGTGTCAAAGCGTTATATGACGTAGATAAATTCGTTTATTCTGTCTGGAGTCCGCCTGCCTATATGAAAAGTAACGGCAGTGATTCAAAAGGGAATTTAAAATCTGCTTACTATCAAGAATTTGCCGATTATCTGTCAGCTTTTTGTGATGCTTACAGTTCAGTAGGTCTAAAGCCTTATGCCATATCACCAGCCAATGAACCGGAATATGCAGCTTCCTGGAGTTCTTGCCTCTGGTTACCGGGAACAACTACCTTGGGACGATTCATTGTTAACAACATGGGGCCGACATTTGCCGCCAATCACCCGGATGTTAAGATTATTTTCGGTGAAAATGCACAATGGACAGGTATTTTAGGTTTTATCATGGGTAGTAAAAACTATGTACGCGATATTTTAAATGTCAATACCCGCATTACCAATTACCCGATCATCGCAGCCGGACACGGTTATGTGGACCCGGTAACGAAAAAAGATCCGGGCATCGAACCGTTTACGAAGGCTGAATCAAAAAACATTCCGGTATGGTTGACAGAAATCAGCGACCCGAACAACTCATACACAACTTCCATAGATGACGGCCTAAACTGGGCAGTCAAATTCCACCGTTACCTTTGTGAAGCCAATGTAAGTTCAATTATCTGGTGGGCAGGAGCCTTGCCTGACAGTGGTACTAATGAAGGGTTGATTTATATTAACAAAGAAAATCGTACCGATTACGAAACCGGAAAACGTTATGAGACATTCGGAAACTTTACACGCTATATTCCTGTAGGCAGTACCCGCATCTCAGCCGAATACAACTCCGACCAAGGCTATATGGTATCCGGTTATAAAAAAGGCAATAACTTTACAATTGTAGCCATCAATACCAACGACACAGAAACAACTATCGACCTGGCATTAGACAACAACCAAACAGCTAGCCCGCTTGCCGGTTACCTGACCGATGCCACCCACAAATGGGAAACCTTGGAGACTATCCAACCGGTAGGTAATACGTATATGATAACTCTTCCGGCAAAGAGCGTTGTAACCTTTACAGGAAACGTTGAATAACTTTAAATTTATAAGATCATGAAAAAGTTTTTTACACAAACAATTTTACTGGTTGTTGCTTTATTAGTAGGAACAAGAGCAAAAGCGGTTAGTTATAAAATGGTGTAGAGACTGCCAAGATCATCAAAAAATAACAACCTAAATCATATAACAATCTGTTTACTATCCTTCAAAATTTAAGGATAGTAAACCCTTTATTAACCTAATAGAATTATTTTATCATTTAAATATTTAATTATGAACAGAAAACTAGCTTTTTCTCTATTACTAGGAGCCTTTGCTGTTTCCAGTTGGGCGCAGCAGGCTATGACCGTGAAAGGTACGGTAAAAGACTCGGAGAACAATCCAGTCATCGGAGCAACAGTTGTTGTAAAAGGAACCACAATAGGTACAACAACTGACATTGATGGGAATTACACCATCAATGTCAACCCAGGACAGGTCCTGGAATTTTCGTATGTCGGTATGCAACAATCTTCTGTCACTGTAGGCAACAAAAACGTAATTGATATCACAATGGCCGACGGTGAATTATTGGATGAAGTTGTAGTAATCGGTTACGGTACAGTAAAGAAAAGTCATTTAACAGGAGCCGTTTCTTCCGTTTCCGGAAAAGAATTGCAGGCTAATGTTGCACGAACTACAGCCTCTGCCCTACAAGGACGTGTACCAGGTGTTACCGTATCAGCCAATACCGGACAACCGGGTTCAGGTATGACCATCAATATCCGTGGTGTAAGCTCCCTGCAATCAACTACTCCGTTGTATGTTATTGACGGCGTGTACGGTGATATAAATATGGTAGACCCGTCAGACATTCAATCTATTGAAGTATTGAAAGATGCTTCTGCTGCCGCCATTTATGGATCGCGTGCTGCAAATGGTGTTGTGTTAATCACTACTAAAGGCGGACGTAAAGATATGCCGACTAAGGTTACTGTGGATGCCTACACCGGTATCCAAATGGTTGTTAAAAAATATGATGTAATGGACGGTGACCAATATCGCGACTTCGCCAAGATCTACAACATCAATCAAAGCGTTTCAGAACTGACCGGTTGGCAAGGTAAAGGCACCGACTGGCAGGACGAACTATTCGAACAAGCCAATGTCAGCAAAGTGAACTTAAATGTAACAGGAGGTAGTAAAACTGCCACATTCAACGTATCCGGTAGCTACCTGAAACAAGACGGTATTGTTAAAACAACCGGATACGAAGCTTGGAACTTGCGTACAAAGAACACATTCTCTTTCTTCAACAATCATGTCCGCGTAGGGAACACATTTTTGATGAAATTTGCCAAAAAAGATTTCGATGATATTTCTTTCAGCGAATTATTAAATGTCGTCCCTCAACAGAGTGTGTATGATGAGAATAATTCTGTCGGGCATTGGGGAACTACTCCAAGTTGGGCGAAAGCCGGAGGTAACCCTGTTGGTTGGGCTGAAGCACATGACCGCCAAAAACATAGTATTGACTTGATGTTAAATGGCTGGGCAGAAGTGGATCTGTATCTTGAAGGTTTGAAATACAAATTTAATGTAGGTCTGAATAAATACACCAATCGTAATTACACCTATATCGCACCTTATTATTTCAGTTCTGCAGGACAGAACCTGAAAACGCAATTGGACGAAAGTACCGGTTGGCAAAACGAATGGCTGATTGAAAATACCATCAACTATGACAAGGTATTCGGCAAACATACCATCAATGCAGTTGTAGGTTACTCTGCACAACAAAACGAATGGAGAGGTTTCGGTGCCGGACGTGACAACTTGCCGGAAGGCTTGTACGTGATTGATACCGGTGACTCTTCCACATCCACAACCAGTGGATCCACTTGGCGCGAATCAATGGTTTCCATGTTCGCCCGTGCTATGTATTCGTATGACGATCGCTATATGGCCAGTTTGTCTATTCGCCGCGATGGTTCTTCCAAATTTAATGACGGACACAAATGGGGTAATTTCCCTTCCGGTTCTATAGGTTGGAATATCATGAATGAAGATTTCTTTGAAGATTTGAAAGAAACATTCAATGAAGTGAAACTGCGTGGTAGCTATGGTGTATTGGGTAACCTAAATGGTATTGGACGCTACGCAATGCAATCTGCTCCTTACCAAGGTTTGAACGGTGTATTTGGAAACCAATGGCAAAACAACGGAGCCATCACTGGATACGAATGGGCAACACCGGGTGTTACAACCTGGGAAAAAAATAAAACATTAGATATCGGTCTTGACTTAGGTTTGTGGAATAACAAGTTGACTGTTAGTGCGGACTACTTTATCCAAAAAACAGAAGACATGTTATTAGCTATTCCTCAGCCGGGTAGCTTCGGATTGGCAGGAACTCCAGTTACTAACGCTGGCAACGTGGAAAACAAAGGTTTTGAAATCGCGCTCAATCACCGTAACACGGTTGGAGAAGTTTACTATCATATAGGTGTGAATGCTTCTTTTTTAAGTAATGAATTAACTAAAGTAAATTCAACTGCTGATGAGTGGACAGGTTATGACCCACACGCTGGGGGTGCTGTTACATACGCCAAAACCGGATATCCTATCGGAGGTTTTTGGGTAATCAAGTCAAAAGGTATTTTCCAGAATCAAGGAGAAATCGATGCGGTAAACAAAGCAAACGGTTATACAGATGGTGAAGGCGTTTATCACGGCGTACAGGAAAAAGCACGACCCGGTGATTTAATTTTCGAAGATGTAAACGGCGATGGCAAAATCGACGTGGAAGATAAACAATATGCCGGTAGTGCGTTACCTAAAGTCACTTTAGGATTGAATCTCGGTTTCGCATGGAAAGGTATCGACCTGAACATGTTCTTTGATGGTCAGTTTGGTAATAAAATTTATAATGCACTGCCTTATTATAATGTAAAGAAAGAAGGAGTCGGAAACTATCTGACCATGTTTAGGGATTCATGGCGTTCAGATAATACCAATACAAATATTCCCCGTTTCTATGGAGCCAGTGATGATCCGGCTATCGCTGCTACAGACAACAACGGTACAACTTGGGCTTATACTGACCGCTGGCTGGAAAACGGCGACTTCTTCCGCTTAAAAACATTAGAATTGGGATACACATTACCAAAAAGTTGGGTTACAAAAGCAATGTTGGAGAATGTACGTATTTATACAGCCATGGAAAACTTATTTACAATAACAGGTTATTCTGGTTATACACCTGATTTGGGAGTCAATACTGGTGACGGTGCAACCGGATCGGGTACAGACAATGTCATGAGTCGTGGTTGCGACGACGGTCGTTATCCTTCTGCCCGTACAATCAGTTTCGGTTTACAAGTAACATTCTAATTGATTTTAAAGAGATAGAAATATGAAAACAAATTTAAAGAAATATATCGCTGCCTTGGCTTTTTCTCCGCTTCTGTTCGCATCATGTAGCGATAGTTTCCTGGATCAAGGAAATAACCCTAATAAAGAAACAGAAGGTACATGGTGGAATGATGCTGCTAATGTAGAACGCGCATTAGTTGCCGTTTATAATCCGATACGTGACCATATGTATGGTTATTACGGTGTATTCTGTGGCATATGGAATCATTCCATGCGTGCAGACGATTTATACCCGACTCGCGGAGAAGAAGCTTTCGCATGGGAAGTTTTGTCGTTTACCAACACTCCGGAAAGCGGTTATGCCAGTAGCCTGTGGGAAAACCTTTATAAAAGTATACAGTACGCCAACAGTTTTCTATTTTATGCACCCGACTCTCCAGCAGATCCGAATAAATTGAAAGAGTGGATGGCAGAAGCACACTTTATGCGCGGTTTCAATTACTTCCTGCTCCAGCAAAACTATCGCGAAGCCGTTTTACGCACTTTGCCGGAAAAAGAAGCACCGGAGCATATTCCCTATTCTTCCCAGGAAGATATCTTAAAACAATGTGAAGAAGATTTCAAAGCCGCTGCTGCTGCACTGCCCGACACACGCCCGGCAGAAGAAAACGGACGGGTTACCAAAGGTGCAGCTTTGGCAATGTTAGGAAAAACATATCTCTGGCAAAAAAGATATGATGAAGCGAAAAAACAATTAGCCGATGTCATTAATGGTCCCTACGGTTATGATTTGGTAGAATACGAAAATAATTTCCGAGATGATACTGAATTCAATAAAGAATCCATTTTTGAAATTAATTATGAATTCGTTTCTGGTACAAGTGATGACTTGTGGGGAAATCAAAACGGAACAAATGCTTCCATGGGTAATAATATGGCCAATTTTTTCGGTCCGGAATTCAGAAAAGGGGGATGGTATAAAATGCAACCTTCCGCTCACCTAATAAATGAATATATCGTAGAAGAACGTCCTGCAGGTTCAGACAGTCGTTGGGACAAACGTTTATACACAACCTGTTACTTCAATTATGAAGATTACAATGACGTAAAGAAAAACGAAATATTTTATGGAGATGCTAATTTTGAAGAAATGTGGGAAGGTTGTTTAAAGAAAAAATTAAAACCTATGCCTGCGTTCCCGACAATTGACGGAAAACCCGGACGTTTCTTATTCAAAAAATGGACATCTTGGTGGGTTGAAGCCGGAGCTTCCATGTATGCAGGTAATGATGCCCGTAAAAACAACCTTCGTGTCATGCGTTTTGCCGAAGTCTTGTTCCTACATGCAGAAGCGTGTCTGCAAACCGGTGATATTTCCGGAGCAATGGCAGACATCAACCGTATCCGTGTACGTGCCGGATTGGCAGAAAAGCAGATCGGGGATGTCAATGCCGCCTGGGACGAACTCCGCCACCAGAAACTATTGGAATTTTGCGGTGAAAACCTCCGTTGGTACGACCTGATCCGTTGGTATAATGCCAATGAATTAAAAGCATATCTGATGGAAACAAAAGATCCGACACAGAATATCACTGCTTTCGAAGCTAAACACATGTATCTGCCGATCCCGCAAAGCGAAGTGGACGCTAACCATGCTTTGGAGCAGAAAGAAGATTGGAGATAGTTACTATGAGGTATTAGTCTTACATGTACAGCCGGGGCAATCCCGTCCCGGCTGTTTCTATCCGGCAAAATAATAATACTATAAACATTTACAGTTGAATCGATGATCATGAAAACAAATATTACATACATATTCTTTCTTATTTTACTCATTTTTACTGCCTGTAATGAAGATCAGGAGGAAACTGTATGGATCTCCCCCGAAGAGTGTACCACTATCAAACAATTAATAGAAAACAACTCCTTTTTGAAAGAAATCACGGAGAACAAAGAAAATTACACCTTATCATTTGAAACACAAACAATAACTTTAAACCAAAAAGATATCAAGGACATAGCTATCGATAAAGAGAACTGGAATACAACCATCATGTTCCCGGACAATTCTACATTGAACATTCCGACCATCGGCACATCCATCAATCAATTTATCGGTTTTGTAAACATCAATCCTTCCAAATACAACCCACTGGCAGCAGAGGTTCGCCTGAACCTTCCGGGCGGAGGAGCGATAAAAACGATTGTCCACACAAAAGAAGGATATAAAACACCCGATATAGAGCATCAGAACGCTTTTACTTCCCAAAATGTTCAATTTATAACCGTATTGGGATTATATGAAAATTATACCAACAAAGTAGAACTTATTTATACGGATCGCAACGAAAAGGAACGCGGACGTACCGCCATAGATATTCCGGTTAAAGCATTGACAATGGACAATCTACCCCTTTTTCATGTGGCAAAGGCATTGCCTGATAGAATGGAACCGGGTCTGAATCTGGTAAACAGTCCAGGACATGACGAAGACGATACATCGCGTCCCTATATGGTAGACATGGATGGGGAAATCCGTTGGCTGCTCGATTGGCGCGAATCAAAAGAGCTGTTACATATCGGTGCCCAATGCGGATTACATCGATTACCAAACGGTAATTTCATCACTGGAGACTTTAATAATAACCAACTGGTAGAAGTAGACCTGCTAGGAAATCTTATCCGTCGGTGGAGTTTCACAGAGATGGGATATAGCTATCATCATGAAGTACTCCCTGCTGCAAACGGTAGATATCTGATTACTGTAACCAAACCAGGGGCTTTGCATGCCGATGGGAAAACACCACGTATTTTAGATTACATCATTGAGTTTGATCCGGAAAGCGGAAATGTGACCAAAGAATGGGATCTGTCAAAATTAATGGATACGGAACGTATCAACGCAGTAGATGCCTCCATTCCGGGTTCTCAAATATATGGACAAAGTAAAACAAATTGGTTACATAATAACGGAGTTGCCGAGCGAGATAATTATCTTGTAGCAACAGCCCGTTGGCAAGGAGTCTTTGGATATGACAAGAATGAAACATTGAAATGGATTATCTCCCCTCATAAGGACTGGGGAGAGGCTTATAAACCCTATCTATTGCAACCGCTGGATCGTAACGGTGAAGCTATCACAGATGAAGCGGTCTTGAATGGTTTAAAGCCTCATCCGGATTTTGAATGGGTTTGGGGAGTACATTGCCCTAATATATTGCCGAACGGACATATATTAGTGTTTGATAACGGATACTGCCGCGATTTTATACCTCGTTTAACAAATAATCCTGAATCATACAGCCGTGTGGTAGAATATGAAATCGACGAAAAGAAAAAAACAATCCGGCAAGTATGGCAATATGGCAAAGAGCGTGGACGAGAGTGTTATTCATCAGCCATATCCGGTGTGCAATATTTGCCAGAAACAGATAACAGATTATTCTGCCCGGGGCAAGACAATCGATTAAGTGATGGAACAACAGGAGGACGGATTATTGAAATAGATCCTCGGACAGGAGAAGTCGTATTCGAATTAGAAGTAAATACGAATACATGCGCCAGTGCTTTCCACCGTGCCAACCGCTTCTCCCTCTATCCCGAAGGTCTTTAAAATGGTGTGCCGAACTGCCATTCTCAATACGGCGTATTGAGCGCGTCAATACGCCGTATCGAGAAATTAACATATTTATTAATTAAAAAACCAAAAGCTATGCCATTCTACAAGAAAGCATACAACAAAAAACAGCAAGTGTATTACCCCCGCGCCATCGTGCAAGGTAAACCGATAGAAACGGAAACGATTGCCAAAGACTTGGCGAAAATCTCCACAGTCAGCAACTCGGACGTTCAGGCCGTATTGGGCGACATCGCAGGTGTCATGCACACTCGTATGGCACAAGGCAAGAGCGTTCATATCAAAGGATTGGGTTATTTCCGCTACACCCTTAACACGGTAGGCGTAAAAGAAATCAAGGATTTCAACTTCACCAAACAGGTAAAAGCTGTCCACGTTGAATTTATTCCGGAACGTACGAAAATGGCAGGCGGTAATTACAGTCGTGCCCTGGTGGACAGCGACGACCTGGAATGGATCGAACTTTCGCCCGAAACGGAAGATACGACTCCCGGCGATGGTAGCGAAGGCGACCGTCCGGAGATTGAATAGAACAGAACACATTGCCGCATACCGGTAAATTACATAGATAAATAAAGAACAATACGATAATGGAAATCAATTTCTCAGATACGATCAAAAAGTTGCAGATACAACACGAAATGCTTCTATCTGCAGAGAATGCCCCTCTGGATGCTCCCCGCAGCATCGCTACACGTTATAAGAACCCTGTCGTGACAGCAGCGCATGTGCCGCTCGAATGGCGTTACGACCTGAATCCGGAAACCAACCCGTTTTGCCTGGAACGCATCGGGGTAAATGCCTGTATGAATTCAGGTGCCATCAAATGGAACGGTAAATACCTGCTGATGGTACGCGTAGAGGGATTCGACCGCAAATCGTTCTTCGCCATTGCCGAGAGTCCGAACGGAGTGGATAACTTTCGATTTTGGGAACGTCCGGTCAATCTACCGGATATCGACCCAGAAGAAACCAACGTGTATGATATGCGCCTGACGGCACATGAAGACGGGTGGATATACGGGATTTTTTGCAGCGAACGGCATGACCGGGCAGCTGCCCCGGGTGATCTGTCTTCGGCAGTGGCCAAAGCCGGAATTGTCCGTACCAAAGATTTGATCGACTGGGAACGACTGCCCGACCTGAAATCAAAAAGCCAGCAACGCAATGTTGTGCTGCATCCGGAATTCGTGGATGGGAAATATGCATTATATACCCGCCCGCAGGATGGCTTTATCGATGCCGGTAGCGGAGGCGGTATCGGCTGGGCGCTCATCGATGATATTACACACGCAGAAGTTCTCTCTGAACAAATTATAGACAAACGCCACTATCATACAATCAAAGAGGTCAAGAATGGGGAGGGACCGCATCCTATCAAGACTCCGGCGGGCTGGTTGCATCTGGCCCACGGAGTCAGGGGATGTGCAGCCGGCTTGCGCTATGTGCTTTATCTGTACATGACGTCGCTGGAAGATCCGACCAAAGTGATTGCACAGCCTGGAGGTTATTTCATGGCACCAGTCGGCGAAGAACGCACGGGGGATGTATCCAACGTATTGTTCTCCAACGGCTGGATTGCCGATAAAGACGGCACGGTATTCATTTATTATGCGTCTAGCGACACACGGATGCATGTAGCGGTTTCAAATATACAGGTATTAGTCGATTATTGCATGAATACCCCGCCCGACGGCCTCCGGTCTGCTGCTTCCATAGCGCGGATCAATGAATTGATTGACAAAAACAAACAATATAAGAGGGAATAAAACATACATTACCATGAGAATTTTCAAAGCGATCAGCCTGTTTTTTTTACTATTCACATTCTCTTTCAAGGGAATTGCCCAGGACACGGACCAACAAATACTCAAAGTCATTTCTTATAATATCTGGAATGGATTTGAAAAGGATGCTGCCAGGAAGGCACGTTTCATCGATTGGATGAATGAACAGAAACCGCAGATTGTCGCTTTGGAAGAACTCGTGGGGTTTACAGAAAAAGACTTGTCGGAACTGGCAGCCTCTTACGGCCATCCGTATGTAGCCATCGTAAAAGAAGAAGGATATCCGGTAGGGCTTACTTCCCGTCAACCGATTCAGGTGATCAAAAAGCAGGTCGAAGGCTTCTGGCACGGCATGTTGCATGCACGGACCTACGGGCTGGATATCATCGTTACCCACCTCAGCCCGTTCGAATGGGACTACCGGTTGAAAGAAGCGACTGCCATCACACAATATATTCGGGAGAACGGACTCAACGAGTGCCTGGTGATGGGTGATTTCAATGCTTATTCTCCTTTCGATGCCGACGAGGTTGAGATGCATACCGAACTCAGAAAGAATATGCAGGGATGGGATAAGAAACATCCGGAATATGGGAATATGCGCGGTGAACAGTTCGATTACTCCGTATTATCTCAATTCCTCTCCATCGGTTTTGCCGATCCTGTCAAGATGTTCGTCCCGGCAAGCAAACGAATGTCATACCCCGCCGCCACCCTCTATGAATGGCAATGGGGCGATCCGCGTCTGAAAATGCTGGGTGAGCGCTTGGATTATATCTTGGTTTCTCCTTCCCTGGCTCCCCGATGCGTCCATGCATCCGTCCATAACGGAAAAGACCTGGAAGGGATTTCGGATCATTATCCGGTCAGTTTAATTTTTGAACCTCAACAATAAGGCTATCGACACAAGCGGTTCCCAATATACCGAGACCTCCTTCGATATTACTGAATACGCGGACTGGTTCTGCCAATCCGGCATTTGCCAAATCATTATTCAGAGAACCTTCCGACAAAGAGTTCAATGCAGATAAATATTTGTAATACGACTCGGATATAGCATACAAATAGACTTTGGCTGAATCAGGTAAAGATTCTGACTCGGACTGCCAATGACCACTGTAGGAACTCTCCTCCAAATTTATTGTATACTCTTTTCCATTTATCTGTTCATCGGAAAAAGGTCTGCCGTTATAACCCGATAACCAGTCATTTCCAAATACCTTATCCAAAATAGAAATCTTATTTCCAAACAGCGGTTCAGAGGCATAATCCATGTAAGGGGGCCTCCAATAATATTCTCCCGAATAGACCGGCGGTTTAGTCCAGTCATCCGGATCATAGTCATATATTGGAACACCGACCAAAAAACTTATCAAATAATAATTAGCAGCATTCGGGTCATCCTTAATCGTCACTTTAAATCGTTTTTTTACAACAGTGGAAGCATAAGGGTCATGTGCTTCTATTTTCTCTGCTACAAAATTCAGTAAAGGAGGTCTCCCTGGTACAATTTCCTCCGCCACAATATCCTTAAAACCGCTTTTAGATACTTCTATTCGCACTTTATCCCCGGAAACAGGCGAATAAGAAGACACATAATTACCTATGGAATAATATTCGTATTCCTCTACATCCCAAATCATTTCCTCTATCAGACGATCATTTACATATAAATTCACCTTTGCATCCTCTATGCTTATGTTAGGATTATCTTCTGTATAAAACCAGGTACGTGATACCGATGCTTTCAACGGCTCCCCCTGTGACGCCACACTATTCAACACCAATTTGGGATCCGGTCGCAAATCTTCCAGATCGACTGTTTTAAAACAAGAAGTGGTCAGAAAAAAGATTACCGGAAATACTATATATTTTATGCTCATTTTCATCTTCATTAAAATTTATAGGTATAAGAAATAGATGGTATAATCGGCATAACGCCAATTGTTCTGAAAGCCGGCACATATTTATAGCCATATTCACTGTTCGGATCATTAACCTTTTTATCCGATTTACATATCATAAACGGATTCATCCGAGAATAAACATTATAGATACTGATTGTCCAGATCCCCATCCGTCCCTTTTTCTTCGGACGATAAATTTTAAGACCTAAGTCAAGACGATGATAGGCCGACAACTGATAATTGTTACGTCCTTCAAAATAATCGATCGTACCATACGAACCGCTATATGGATATCCTCCCTGATAACCATGCGGTCCAATATGACCAAGCTCTTCATAATTTTCAAGAGATAATGTCACATGATTGCCCGAAGCATACGACCAGGCAGCAGACAATTCCACTTTCGGAGAAAGCTTATGCATCACCACGATATTCAGTTTATGCCGGTTATCGAAACGTGCCGGATAACGTTTACCTAAGTTCAATTCATCGAACTGGCGGTCAGACCATGAAAGCCCATAACCGATCCACCCCGTTGTACGTCCGGTTTCCTTACGTACCATCAATTCTGCGCCATAGGAACGTCCCTTACCGACAGTCAGTTTATCTTCCCAGTTCATGAAAGAAGGGACAAATGTATGACCTTCGCGGTATTCAAGCAGATTATCCTGGGTTTTATAATAACCTTCGATAGAAAAATTATAGTCTTTATTCAGATTATAATAGAACCCGGCAGAAATCTGATCGCTGATCAGAGGTCTCAACTTGCGGGTTACCGGCATCCAGGCATCCGTAGGCAAACTGATATAGCTATTACTGATCAGATGTACATATTGGTTCATTCGTGAATAGGATGCTTTGAAACTTAAATCGTCCTTTAGTAACCAACGCATTGAGATACGAGGCTCAAGTCCGGTATAGGTCTTATCCTGTACATTGAAAAGACTAAAACGTAAACCGGCATTTACCCGCACAGCATCACAAAGCCCCCAGTCATCTTCAGCAAATACACCCGCCTCATGTCCCCAAAGCAGATCGTTAGCGTATTCTCCCCCAATCTCAGCCGACACGTCCTCACCTTTTATCCAAGAGGAAGAGCTGTTATATTCAGGTCGAAAACGGTGCAGCAGGTAATCGCCGCCAAAACGAATATGATGCGCTGGTACAGGCAAGTAATCGAATGAACTACGTAATCCGACATCAGTAATTCCTGTGTTGGTAATATTCTCACTGAATGATTCATAATAATCAGACTCTCCTTCCCTTCCGTCCGTATTATGTTCCGTACTTTTTAACCGGGAATGATAACGGGTAAAAACACCGGACACCTTTCCGAACAACCGATTATTGAACACATATGTCCATCCGGCTGTCGCCATGATATTTCCCCATCTTAAAGATAAATCGGTATCATAATTAAAATAATCCTCATTTCCTCTACTGTTAAAATCGGAACTTCCTCCTTTCAGCACATCATTGCCGTTATACAGGCTGAAGTACATACGGCTGCGATCGTTAAATATATGATTCACTTTCAGATTCAGATCGTGAAAGGCATAACGTGCACGAGTACGGGTTCCGTCTTTCTTCGTAATCTTGTTCGCTATGGCAAGAGCCGGAGCCGACAGTACATCGAGCCAGGTACGGCGCAGGGATATATTAAAAGAGGTACGGTCTTTTACTATTGGCCCTTCGAAATTCAGATTACCGGATATCAGACCAATCGTAGCGCTCCCATGATATTCTTTCATATTCCCTTCTTTCATGTGCACATCTACCACCGAGGAAAGCCGGCCTCCATAACGTGAAGGGAAACCGGATTTGAAAAAATCCATTCCACTGATAGCCTCCGGATTGAAAGCCGAAAAAATACCACCGATATGATTGATCTGATACACAGGATTACCATCGATAAGAAACAAGTTTTCATCCACATTCCCGCCACGAACATACATACCTGCCGTACCTTCTGTTCCGGACGACACCCCGGGTGTCAACTGCAACGTCTTGATAATATCCGCCTCCCCGAACATTACAGGCGTAGAGCGAATTGTCTGCTGATTAATTTCCAACGCCCCCATCTGGGTACTTAGTACAGATTGTTTGCTGGTATTTTGCCCGGTCACAACCACCTCTTGCAAGAATGCTGAAGGATCCAACTCAATTGTCAAAACCGTATCACGTTCAAGATCAGTAAAATTATACAGCCGACTGGTATAACCGATATAGGAAGCACGGACCGTAATATCCCCTCCCGACAGTGTCAGACTGAAAAATCCGAAATTATTGGATGCCGTTCCCACACGGCTATGCGCTTCATAAACCGAGGCCCCGATCAGGGATTCGGCGGACCGTTTGTCGCGCACAAAACCACTGACCGTTACCTGCTTGGGTTTACGCTTCAGAACAACTATCTTTCCTGTCATCTTGTACACTACCGGGAGATTGACAAACAAACGTGTCAGACAATCCTCCAGTGCTTCATCATCCGCACGGAACGTAGTTTTCGGAAGTCCACTCAACAAAGATGATTCGTAGGAAAAGGTTACTCCGGTCTGTTTCTGTATCTCATCCAGGATCTCCCGGACAGAAGCTTTCTGCATATTCAACGTAACCTTCCGTGTTTCATCCACTCTGATTGTCTGTGCCTGAAGGCCGGACAAACTAAAAATCATCATCATTACTACCAAGGTAACACGGGCAAACAGTTTTGCAGGGTATACTTTCTTCATCTTGTTATTTGTTGATATCTATTTACTAGACATATTTTTTTCAAATACCCCTATCGGACCAGACAAAAATAATAAAATGAAGAAATATCTTTTACATTTATTCTCCTGCAAGAAAGTGAATGATCACAATCCGTATGGAATTTCCACAGCAATAGTATCCACACTGGCAGCGCCCAATATTCCAGTTCCGCCTATAATATTACTGGTAACACGCACGGGTTCGGCCAATCCGGCATCCAGGTATCGGTAGGCAAGATGATAAAACTGTTACTTATCAGATGAACATACTGAGTCATCCAGGCGTAAGAGGCTTTAAAACTTAAGTTATTCTTTATCAGCTAACGAAATGAAGCACGAGGCTCCCAGTCAATATAAGTTTTGCTCTGTACATTAAATAAACTGATACGCAGACCGGCATTCAACTTGACGGCTGGCGAAAGGCACCAGTCGTCTTCTGCAAAGATGCCGGCTTCATGTGCCCAAAACAAATCATCGGCTAACACTTTCCCGATGTTCGTTGTATCGGAAACATTTGTCTCGGAAGAAGCGGCCCGGTTATACTCCGGACGGAAGCGGTGTAACAGGTAATCACCTCCGAACCGGACATGATGAGATGCCAACGGCAAATAATCGAAGGAGGTACGTAACCCCACATCCATAATACCCGTTTGAGTACCAATATAAGAAGCTTGTATCTTCATTTTTCCGGCAGGCAACGTCAGACTGAAAAAACCGAAATTATTGGATGCTGTACCGGCGCGGCTGTTCACCTCATAAACCGAAGCTCCGATCAGAGATTCGGCAGACCGCCTGTCACGAACAAAGCCACTGACTGTGACTTGTACCTGTCTGGGTTTATACTTCAGTCTTCCAGCGTTTCATCGTTCGCACGGAACGTAACTTTCGGAAATCCGTCCAACAACGAAGATTCGTAAGAAAAGCTCACCCCAACCTGTTGCTGTATCTCATCCAGGACCTCCCGCACAGGAACTTTCTGTCTGTTCAACGTCACTTTTCGTATTTCATCCACTCTGTTTGTCTGCACCTGAAGACCGGACAAAATTAAAATCATCATCATTGCTGCCAAAGCTACAGGAGCGAACAGCCTTCCCTGGAATACTTTTCCCATCTATCTTCTATTGATTTATATTCTTTAGACGGAATTTTGAGAAATACCCCTACCAAGACTGACAAAAATAATTAAACAGACAGGAATATCCCCCTTTTTTTCGTATCTTTGTAAAAGAGTTAGAGATATAAATCATTATTGCACAGTTCTTCTTATTTATTTTAAGCAGGTCTCTCCTTTAATTATACACCTCACTCCATTTAGTATTTATCCTATAAAACAAAAGTTATATGGCAAGATCAATGACAGTTGATAAACGTGAAAATGAAAAAAAAAGACTCGCTAAACGAGCAGAAAAGCAAAAAAAGAAAGAAGAAAAGAAACTATCCGGCAAGACAAGCAGTTTTGAGGATATGATCGCCTATGTTGATGAGAATGGAGTAATTACTTCAACCCCACCGGCAGAGAATATCAAAAAAGAAGAGATTAACCAGGAAGAAATACTGATCTCGGTACCTAAAAAGGAAAAAGAAGAACCGGTTGTCTTAAAAGGCAAAGTCGATTTTTTCAACACATCAAAAGGATTCGGTTTTATCAAAGAACTGGTGAGAGGCGAAAGATATTTTTTCCATGTAAACAATTTGCTTTCGAAGATCGAAGAAAACGATATTGTAACATTCGACCTGGAACGTGGTCTGAAGGGAATGAATGCAATAAATATCCGTCTGGAAAGCGAATCCGAGAATAACGCCCCCCAAAATAATGAATCTGATAGCAATATCACTTAAAATTAAATATATAAAAGTATGAAAAGGGAAATCAACATGCGGTCGGACAAGAATCAGGCCAATCAATTAATTGAAAATTCACTGAAAGAGTATAAAAAAAGTGTTGGCGAAGTAATACTCGTTTCAGTAGGTCCGCGAACAACTATTGAATTACCGGCCAGTCTGACACAGGCAGAGAGAGAAGCCCGTATCGAGATCTATAAAAAGTTGCATAGCTCAAAAATATAATCTATTCTAATGGATAATAACTGTTACTCCACTCGTACGAAAAACTGCCAAAAGGCATTGTTATACGGCGGGTGGAAATACGGTATCCTGTCACAATCCCGAATCCATCAATCACATTCGAATAGGTTTCAGATGGTTCCAACAAACCATCCACATAAGCATCGCCTAATGATATTGAAAAATTCCGGATCACCTTCAGATAATTGTAGTAAGACTCCGAAATAGATAACAGATGGACATCATAATGTACGATGGCAGTTACCGAATCCGTCTCCAAAGAGTTTACCGGATAAAATGAACTCGTCACCGTATATTCTTTCCCATTAAACATATCATCAGAAAATACACCACGGCAATATGTTCCGTCATTAATTCCCGAAGAAGGAATCCCCGGTTGGAAAACCGGATCATCATATGACAATGAAAATATCCCCCAGGGAGACGGCACTTCAAACTGATCACCGGAGAGTTGATGTGATTCTTCCCTACTATCACAGAATGAGCTTACCCATTTCACCTGGTCACCCTTACGGTATTCAATCAGGCGTTCTACCACCAAACGATAATAATTCCGGTCGAAAGGCTTATCCTCAAATGTCAGATAGATCCGGAAAAGGAGCGAACCCGACGTTATCATACGGGCTGTATCAAGTAATGCTATTTCGGTTTGCGAAGGGATGAGCGTTTCGCCTCTTACCGGGTCGAATCCCGGAGCATCGGCTTCAAGCCGCACCTTATCGCCTGTCTGTACATAACATCCCGGTAGTTTGAACTGCCCTTTATATCCGCTGCTATCCGCCGGATTATCCGAACGTGACATCGTTCCCCGGAAAGTATCATTCACATACACATCTATCTTCACTCCCGTTTCCGGTAAATTATATTCCGGAACACTGTCCATCAGAAACCAACTTTTCGACAAAAAAGCTGCCACTTCCCGGTCCGGTGTTATGGAAGCGTTCAACACCAATACCGGAGAAACCGTCTCGATCTTCAGTTCCACATCACGCGTGCAGGCAATGCAGAATAAAAGCGATAACAGCGGTAACAGGGTAAACAATTCCTTTTTCATAACGTTTAAAATTTATACGTGTAGGAAACAGACGGTAAAAATAGGAAAAGAATGGATTGTTCCAAAAAGACTTCCCTCTTTCCCGTATCATAATTCGTATAATATTTTGTCCGGACTGAAAACGGATTCGGATGCCCGTAAGCATTGCAAAGACTTAAATTCCAAACACCCAACCGCCCTTTCTTTTTATAGCGATAGAAATTTACCCCCAGATCAAGACGATGATAGGGAGATAACTGATAATTGTTGCGTGAACTGGCTGCATAGCCTATGTTATCATCTCCTATAACCGGATATCCGTCCTGCATATATCCATTATCCGTCTGCCCGGTTCCTCCATGATAAAGCTGATCCAGAATAGTGATGTGATTACCGGAAGCAAACATCCACGCAGCTGTCAACTCTACCTTACGGGATAACTTATAAGTTGCCACAATATCTATTTTATGACGATTGTCATATTTGGAGGGAAAGCGACGTCCCTTATTCACACTCTCGTCCGGGAAACGGCGGTCGGACCACGACAGCGTATAACCGATCCAACCGGAAAGACGACCCGCCTTTTTCTGTGCCATAAACTCCACGCCATATGCACGGCCATATCCGACACCTACCCGTTCTTCCCAATTGGAATAATCCGTACCGACCTGAATGCGATCTTTATAATCGATCAGGTTATTCATCCGTTTATAATATCCTTCTACGGAAAAATTGTATTGCCTGTGCAACGTATAATAGAGGCCGGCTGTATATTGATGGGCATTCATCGGATTGATATTGCGGGTAACAGGTACCCAGATATCCGTCGGCTGGCTGATATACGAATTGGAGAGCAAATGAATATACTGGTTCATTTTCGAATAAGACAACTTTGCAGACAAACGACGGGCTAGCAGATAACGGACCGACAAACGGGGTTGCATGGAAAAATAAGTTTCCCCCTGCACATGAAAGACAGTTGCCCGCAAACCGACATTGGCGGTCAGACGCTCGATCACATGCATCTCCTCTTCAGCAAACAAAGAAACTTCATGCCCATGGATCAGCGAATTGGCATAAACGGTATTGGTCTCCTGCGATTTGACGGAATCCTTATACCAGCTTTTCATTGTATTTTGCTCAGGACGAAAGTTATGGAAAAGATAATCTCCTCCGAATTTCAGACGATGTTTCTCATGCAACCGATAATCGAAAGACGCACGCAGGCTAAGATCTTCCATCGCCGACCGGTAATGGCTTTCCTGATTGAACAACTGCCGGTCTGTCCTGTTGGCAGACAAAGTATATCCTTCCTTATCCTGCCGTATATGCGAACGGTAACGTGTATAACCCGCCGTAAACGTGGCAAACAGTTTATTACTGAATACATGGTTGATACCGACCGAACCGATCAGATTTCCCCAACGCCACTTAAAGTCTTTCCCTACACGCTCTTCCTCATCTTTTTCCTCACCGTTCAGATAGCTGTCGCTTCCCATATAAAAACTCATATAGCCACGTGTCCGGTCGCTAAAGGAATGGTTCACTTTCGCATTCATATCGAAGAAATGGTAACCGCCTTTTATCTTATTCTCCTCTCCGTCATTGATCGCCTTCAATAAAGGCCATGTGATCAATTCCATCCAGGTACGCCTCACAGATACATTGAATGAGGATTTTCCTTTTACGATAGGGCCTTCCAGGTTTCCGCGCAACGCCAACAGACCGATCGACAAATTACCGTGATATTCATAGCGGTCTCCGTCATTGGTCCTTACGTCTACTACCGACGAAAGCCTTCCCCCGTATTCGGCAGGAAAGCTTCCTTTATAAAATGTGGCATTTTTAACTGCATCAGGATTGAAGGCGGAGAAGAAACCGAGCAGGTGATTCGTATGGTACACCGGATTGCCATCCAGCAAAAAAAGGTTTCCGTCTGCATCACCTCCCCGGACATACAATCCGGTCATCCCTTCAGTCCCTACTGCAACGCCGGGTAGTCGTTGCAGGGTTTTCACCACATCTGTCTCCCCCAGCAATGCCGGCATCGACTTGATGCGTTGTGCCGGGACATCCACCACCCCGGTCCGCGCACTCAATACTTCCGATCGGGGATTCAGTCCCTCCACGACCACCTCGCCCAATGCCTTCGCCGAGTGTAAAGGTATATCGATCAATGTATCACCAGTCAGTTCGAATGTTATCTCCTTGACCTCGAACCCGACAAAAGAGGCCCGTAGGGTTACCTTTCCGGGAGGGAGCGTGATACTGTAGAAACCGTAATTATTTGTTGCTGTCCCGCTTTTGGACATACGTTCGAAGACCGTAGCATTGATCAAACTCTCATACGACACCGAATCACGGACAAAACCACTGATCGTGTACAACCGCGGCTTCCGTTTCAGGATCACGATCTGCCCTGTCTGCCGGAATGTTACCGGCAAAGCGAAAAATAACCTTTTCAGACAATAGGAAAGAGATTCGTCCTGTGCCTTAAACGATATCTTGGGGAATTCATCCAACAGCGAAGATTCATAAGAAAAAAAGATACCTGTCTGCTTTTCCAGTTCCTGCAGGATCTCCAGCAAAGGGACCTGGCGCTTATCCATCGTAACCGTTGGTGTCGGTTCAACCGGGAGATTGACGACAAAGGCCCTTTCCCCGGCTTTTGCCTGAGAGAAAAGCATAAGAATCCCTGTCAACAATATCCATATACGTTCCATAGGTTACTTATTTATTGGATTCAGGAGCCAGGCGGGTATCGAGCGTCTGATTGATAACCAATAAAACATCTTCCAGCGGAAGATCATTGAAAGTGGCCGTCAGTTTCAGATTCGGATTTTCTGCTTTATTGATTACTTTTACCTGATAATATTCGTTCAGATCGCCGATCACCTTTTCAAGCGGGGTATCATTGAAGCGTAACTGCCGGGTTTTCCACGACAGGGTGTTAAGATCTTCTTCTTCAAGTAGAGTGATTCCTTTACTTTCCATAGAGTATGAAGCCGACATGCCGGCAGTTAATATCACTTTGTCCGTTTCATTTCCGGTAGTGCCGAAGCTAACTTTACCGGTCATCACATTCACATCCGTCCCGTCCGGTTGCTCGTTTATCTGAAAACTGGTACCCAGCACGGTGACTTCCGTCCGCTCAGTATAAACAGAAAAGGGGCGTGTTTCATTCCGCGTCACCTGGAAAAAGGCTTTTCCTTTCATCTCCACCACACGCCGCTCCTTTCCGTAAGATTTCGCATCATATCGGATATAAGAATTTCCAGCCATCGATATCAGCGTACTGTCAGGTAGGTAAACATCCTTGATCTGTCCCGGGATAGTCGTTATCGCTACCCATTCGGGGGAATTACGATCCGTAATATAATAAGTTCCGAAACCAATGAGCAGTAATAATACCGAAGCTGCTGCCATCCAGTAGCGACGGAAAGAGACCGTACGGCGTACCTGATGCTTGGCGGCAAACCGCTGCCAGGCCTTATCAGTATCCAAACGTCCTTCCTCGTAGTGTTTCGCTACGAAACGGATGCGTTGTTCCAATTTATTTTCCTGCTCGTTGTTCATATTTATTTATTATCTAAAATCTATATCCTACTGTAAAACTTACGGTATGATATTTCAAACCCATATCATCGTATTTATATTCTTTACCCAAGCCCATATCATAAGAAGCGTTGAGCGTAAAATGCTTTACTTCAATACCTGCATTAAGCATAAAGCCCCAGTCGAAACGTTCATAACTACTGTTTTTCCCAAACGGACTCCAAGAGTCAGCATTCGATAAATATCCCTTTTCTGAGATTTCTCTCCACGTATATTTCTTCTTTCCTGAAATTCCATACGCCAAATAAGGGCCAGCAGCCACATGCAACTTTACATCCTTACCAATCTTCCAGTTAAAACGGGCCAGAACCGGTAATTGCAGATAATCCCTACGGCAACTGCTTTCCGACAAACGGATACCTTCTATCCGCATATCCTGCGGAAAAAGTCCACTGATACCATTCTGATAAGTGCCGTAGCCGAAATAGCCTCCGTAAGATCCCCAATCGCCGGAGCCCCCGTAACCCAAATACTCCGGAGCGAAATAAAGATAGCGGTCCTGCTCCTTTCCGTCTTTATCGACACCTTTACCATAAGCCGTTCCGAAAAACGATTTCCCTGTTCCCCGCTGTACGTAATACAGGCCGGATTGAAGTGAAAACAATCCTGAACCAAAAGTATAACTCACAGCCGCACCAGCTTTAAAGCCAACCGCGGCAGGCGAATTCTTATACTTCGTCACATTCATTCCGGCTTCAGGAGTTACAGACCACTGTGCACCAACCTCTGTCACACACATCAACATCATCATCAACATCACGCAAGAAATAATCTTCTTCATCATCATTACTCTCTTTCTTAGTGAAACAAAATTTGTAATACCTTTTGTCTTTAAGACAGAGATAGTGGAAAAAACCCCTATTCCGGTTTCATTTTTTTATTTGGTCACGCCAGACCAAACAGAAAGTTATAGATACGCACAGCTGTCTCCCGCAATGACTTCAATGCTTTACCCATCTGATTCTCAACAGTCTTTATCGAGATATTCAGTTCTTCGGCGATCTCCTGATATTTCAGTCCGTCGCGTTTGGAAAGTAAAAAGATTTTTTTGCGTTCGGGTGGTAAACCGTCGATAGCCGTCCACAGGCGGGAATCACGTTCGGCATTGTAGATTTGCTCTTCCTCGGAAGAGTCTTCCATATCCGGGAACTGATCGGTGGTTTGCATATCGACCGGCTGCGTAACCAACGACAGGGAACGATTACGCACAGCCTGATACATATAAGATTTAAGATTCTCAATCAACACATCATTGATATTCTTATCCCATACATCGGCAAAGGCTTGCTGTACAATATCCTCCGCATCATCTACCCGTTCGGTAAAACGGAGCGCAAACAAACACAGGGGTTTATATAACTCCCTGAAATATCGTTCAAACTCTCCGCTGGAAATGGCTGCCATACGTTTGTTATCTGTAACTATTCCCTGCAAAGTAAAACAGTTTTCTTGATAATCAGGTAAAATTTCAACTTCTTTATCACATATTTAAGAAATAATGAGCTAAAGGATAGTTAATGTAATACCAAACTTGATATGAATGTACAAGATTACTATCTTTGTTGTAAGAACAAAAAGACAGGAGGTAATATGAACCACATCTTACATAATAAACTGGAAACATTAAAGGAACTTTGCCTACGTTATAAGGTTAAGAGTCTTTATGCCTTCGGCTCAGTAAATACTCCCAGATTCACAGAAAACAGCGATATAGATCTGTTGATCGAGTTTGAACCTGATATTTCCATTGAGGAATATACGGACAACTACTTCCTCTTACACAATAAGCTGTCAGAATTATTTCGAAGGAAAATAGACCTGGTTACTCGTCGTTCACTTTCAAACCCATTCTTTATTGCTGATGCAGAACAGACAAAACAACTTCTATATGGCACGTAGTATTCAAAAATATCTATACGATATTCTACAATCGATCTTATCAATCGAGGAATATTTGGGAGAAAAAAGAGATTTCTTTGCTTACGAGCAGAATAAGTTGTTACGCAGAGCAGTAGAACGAGAACTAGAGCCTGATATCCAGATTGATGATGCAAGAAAGATCGTCGACCTACGTAACTTTGTAATTCATGGTTACGATAAAGTCGATAATGTCATTATCTGGGGTGTAGTCAATAAAAGTTTACCAAAACTGAAAAAGCAGGTTGAAAGTCTATTAGGTAACTTTACAATATTATAATAAAAAGGCACGCAAAAAGTATGACTTTTGTATAACTTTCGCATGCCTTTTCCATTCATAATTATCTTATTATCAATACGGACGGAAACCGATGATCTCACGAACTTCCGCTAATGTCCTGGCAGCGCTCGCGCTCGCTTTCTCTGCTCCCATGCGGGCAACCTTTTCCATATACTCTTCGTTGGCACGGATGTCAAGAATACGTTCACGGATCGGGGCGCAGAAATTATTGATATCTTCAGCTAACTGCTTCTTCATATCGCCGTAGCGGATTTCACAGTTATTGTACTTTTCGTTGAAGAAGTCGTATGTATCTTTTGTAGATACGATATCCATCATAGCAAACAAATTGGCGATCGGTTCGGGTTTCACGCTGTTCGGTTCCGTAGGACCTGCATCGGTTACCGCTTTCATTACCTTTTTCTTGATCGCTTTCTCGTCGTCGATCAGGTAGATTGCATTACCTTCACTCTTACCCATCTTACCGGAACCGTCCAGACCCGGCACTTTCACAGCCTTCTCCGTCAGGTGGAAAGAAGCTGGTTCCGGGAAGAAATCCACTTCATAGGTAGAATTGAAACGGCGGGCGAAACGGCGCGCCATCTCCATATTCTGTTCCTGGTCTTTTCCTACCGGCACCTTCAAGGCCTTATGGATAATGATATCGGCAGCCATCAAAGTCGGATAAGTCAGCAAACCCGCATTTACACTATGTTTGTTCCCTTCGTTAAATATCTCTCTTTCGACATCGCCTTCTTCAGTATTCACACGGTCGATATGCAGTTGTTGACGCGCTTTATCCTTGAACGAAGTCGTACGCATCAATTCACCGATACCCGCATTCATATTGAGGTAGAGATACAGTTCCGCCACTTCGCGAACGTCACTCTGTATATAGATGGTAGCCTTCTCCGGATCGATACCGCAAGCCAGATACTCAGCCAGGATCGTCTTTGCACTTTCGCGGATGTTTGCCGGACGCGGATGCGTAGTCAAGGAGTGCCAGTCTGCAATAAAGAAAAAGCAATTATACTCATTCTGCATTTGCAGAAAACTCTTTACTGCTCCGAAGTAATTCCCCAGATGCAAATTACCTGTTGGCCTGATGCCACTTACTACTGTTTCCATTTCTAAATTCTTTATTTTATTCAAACAGCCGCAAAGATAGTAATTTTAGAATACAAATCCGTTCCAGAAAGCCGAATTGTCTTTCGTTTCTACCTGTTCCAAAGACATTTGCTTACGCAGCTTCTTGATGATCTTACCGTATTTCTTTTCTCCCGCCAGGTTATTCATCTCCCAGGGATCGTTCTTCAGGTTGAACAACTGGGTTGTACGCACGCCTTTTACATTATACTCGCACAACTTCCATTCACCGTCGGATACGGCACGCTGGTTATCCATGTAACTGTAATACAAGTAATCCCGTACCGGCTTGTCTTCTTTGATAGCAGGGACAAGACTAACCCCGTCTACGGAAGAAGGTATATCCGCACCGACCATATCGCACACGGTCGGGAAGACATCGATCAGATAGCAAAGTTTATCGCTGATCTTTCCCTGGGTATTATTCCCCGTGCTCTTGATCATCAGAGGAACACGCACGCTATGCTCGTAAACGTTCTGTTTCCCCATCAGACCATGCTGTCCGACGGCCAATCCGTTATCACCGGCAAAGACAATGATCGTATTTTCGTATTCGCCGGTTTCTTTCAAAGCCTTGACGATATCGCCCACACGACGGTCCACATGCGTTATCATCGCATAATATTCCGTAATGTGTTTTTTAATTTCATCCGGTACACGGGGAATGGCGGCCAGCACTTCATCGCGGATCACCAGTTCACCGTTATCGAACGGGTGTTTATCCATATAGTTCGGCGGCAATTGGATATTATCCCGGTCGTACTGGCGCATATATTCATCCGGCATCGTACGCGGATCGTGGGGGGACATATAGGCAACGGAAAGAAAGAACGGTTTACCGGCTCCTTTTTGCTTTTCGATATATTCGACGGCATCTTCCGTAAAAATATCCACGGAATGTTTACCGGAATACATATATTCTCCGACTTCATACGTCACCTCGTTACTCTTTCCCCAGTTTTTAACGACCGGACGTTTCTTGCCATAATTACCGTCTGCATTGTAATCGTAAAGGGGAACATTCCAGTGGTCATACATTCCTCCGAAATAAACACCTTTTGCATCGTTGAAGCAACGGTTCATGGCCTGGTATCCGTTATGCCATTTACCGGTATGGAAAGAATTATATCCTGCCTGTTGCAGGGCTTCCCCGATCAGTATATGATCGTCTGGAACAGTCGCTCCCTGTTTTTCCAGGGTATACAGATATTTCCCAGTCATCAGCATAGCACGGCTCGGCATACTGACGGCACCGGAAGTTCCCCCCATGATATGGGCATTGGAAAAGACCGTACTTTCGGCAGCCAGTTTATCCAGATTCGGGGTACGTACATCTTCCATCCCCAGAAAATTCATGGCAGAACCACGCATATCGTCAGCCAATATCAAGATAACGTTCGGATTTTTGTCTGCGCCCAGCAAACTCGTTACCGACAGCATGGCAGTACTTAATAAGGTTATTTTTTTATTCATAAGAGTTCTATATTATATTATACGCTTTATATTTGCAATCACAAGAAGATAAGTAACTATCGAACAGGATGTTTCATCAATTACCTGCTGACGAAAACTGTTGCCGAGGGCGTCGGCAATATTGTTGAGGGCGTCAGCAATATTGTCGAGGACGTCGTTTATATTGCCGACGCCCTCGGCAACAACTTTCATCGGCAGATAATTATAACTATCTTCCAGATCTTACTGACTATCTCAGGGAGTTACCGGATTCACCCGGTAGCTATTCCCGGCAACAGTCGCAAAGACTACTTCATGGTATTCTTTCCCGTTGGAAGTGATCGGGGAAGAAGTCGCCACCTCTTTACTACCCTGTTTAACCGTAACAGGAAGGGATGTCCTCAACCTGCATTCGTTACCGCTTCCGGAAAGGATCGTCGCTTCCGACAAATCACCTTGTTTCCACTTCATGGCTACTTCGAAATTACCACGAGCCTTCAGGCCCGATACGCTTCCTTCATTCCAAACGTCCGGGAGGGCAGGCAACAACTGTACGAACCCGGCATGACTTTGCAGCAGCATTTCGACAACACCAGCCGTATAGCCGAAGTTTCCGTCGATCTGGAAAGGCGGATGTGCATCCAGCATATTTTTGAACAATCCGCCTCCCTTGCGTCCGTTACCGAAACCAACAGGGTTGAAGAGGTTGGAAACGATCTTATAAGCGTGGTTGCCGTCCTGCAAACGAGCCCAGCAATTGATCTTCCAGCCCATCGACCAACCGGTAGCCTCATCGCCACGAAGGATCAGCGTTTGTTTGGCCGCATCGAACAGGTCGGGAGTAGCGTCAGCGGTAATCTGGTCACCGGGATACAAACCATACAGGTGGGAGAAATGACGATGTTTCGGTTCCCATTCTTTGAAATCGTACATCCATTCCTGCAACTGGCCGCGTTCGCCAATCCGGAAAGGAAGCAGTCGGGGGAGCTTTCCTTTCAATTCTGTCCGGAACGGTTCATCCAGCTCTAACATTTCGGCAACTTCCAGGGTGCGGGTAAATGTTTCCCGGACGATAGACATATCCATTGTCGGTCCCATGCTCATCGTTCCCTGTTTTCCGTTATCCATGATGAAACGGTTTTCGGGAGATACGCCGACAGGAGTGACCAGATGCCCGCTACCATCTTCGACCAACCAGTCGGAGAAAAACTCGGCAGCCCCTTTCATCAACGGGTAAGCACGGTTCCTCAAAAACTCTTTATCCTGTGTAAACTGATAATGTTCCCACAAATGACTGCATAACCATCCTTGTACCATCGGCCAGAAAGAGGCGGTCGGTACGTTATCGTTCGGAACCGATTCGCGCCAGATGGAGGTATTGTGATGGCCTACCCAACCACGACGGTTGTACATATTACGGGCAGTCTCGGCCCCGGAGACAGCCAATTCGTCGATCAGACGGAAAAGCGGTTCGTGGCATTCGGACAGGTTGGTCACTTCCGCCGGCCAGTAATTCATTTCGGTATTGATGTTGATCGTGTATCCGCTATTCCAGGCGGGAACAATGTCTTTATTCCATATTCCCTGCAAATTCAATGGCTGTCCGCCGGGACGGGAACCGCTGATCATCAGATAACGGCCGAACTGGAACAGGAGGGCAGCAAGGTCTGGATCGCCCACCGTTTCAAACTGTGCGATACGCAGATCGGTTGGCATTGCTTTTTGCTCCGGAGTAGAAGACAATTGCAGGTCTACACGGTCGAACAAGTTCTGATAATCGGCTATATGGCGTTGTTTCAATTGCCTATAATCATAGGCAAGGGCCTTATCCAAAACACTGGCAGCCTTGGCGGAAGGATCCACCCCTTCACGGCTCGGACTTTTATCGAAACCGTTGAAACTGGTTGCCATACTTAAGACAAAATAGACCTCGCCGGTATTATAAACATGTACACCTGCATCGGTTATTTCATAATCGCCGCCTTTGGGGAGGACAGGCTTCAGTTGGGCTTCGAAAAACATTCCTTTATTGTCGATCTCGTCCCCGTAAAGTACGCGTTTCTCGAATTTGCGGTTTCCTTTTTCATCGTATAACTCCGGATGCTTGTGTTGGTCGCCCCAGGCTTCCATCTGCTCAAAAGTGCGACGTTCCACGTATCCCGGAGCTTGTCCGTGAAGAACCAGACGATCGTCTCCTTTCGACTGCTTAGCCGTCGGATGCGGAGACGTGAAATTGAGGAAAAGATCAAGACCGTCCGGGGTACTGCTTTTCAGGTGGACGACGATAACATCGTCGGGATGAGAAGCGAATATCTCGCGTTCATACTGAATACCGTTCTGTTCAAAGACCGTACGGGCGACAGCATCCGAAATATTCAGTTCGCGTTTGTAACCGGATACTTCACCAGGTTTGTTATTTCCGATAAACAAATCTCCGAAAGGCTGATAATACTGATGCAGACGACCCAACCAGTGTTTGCAAACCAGGTCGGAGGCTTCATCATACTTCTGTGCCTTCATCAGCCCGACCACTTTATCAAACATCTCGGGAGTAACCTTAATATCCTTAAATGTCGTTGAAGGTTCACCGCTGTAAAGCGTGTTCTCATTCAGTTGCAATTGCTCCTTATCCACACCGCCGAATACCATTGTACCGACACGGCCGTTTCCTATCGGAAGAGCGTCATTCCAGCTTTCCGAGGGATCATTATACCATAAGACAAGCGACTCTTTCTTTCGTGTTTCCGCACACGCAAGTAAACAAAAGAGAAATAAAAAAGATAATAATACGCGTATATTCATGATTATTAGGTATTAATTACGAAAAATGTCTCCGGACAACAAAAGTAATTGTTTTCCGGAGACATCAAAAGTTTTTAAACTATTTTCAATCAGAGCAGGTCTAATTCTCCTATTGTAAACTGCCCCTGTGCCATTTCTGTTATATCGATACGTACATAACGGGCAGAAACTGCCTTTTTGAAATAATGATACCGTTTACTCGGATCGTTAATCAGATTACCAAATTCAAAACTTTCCACAATTCGCCAACTTTTGCCGTCATCACTGACTTTAAAGGTACCCTTTGTCACTCCTCCTTTAAAACCTTTACCGATCTGTGGTTTGTAAGCAAATCCATTCAAATCCTGACCGCTCCCCAAGTCTATTGCAAGATGAAACGGATTTCCATTCCCTTTGGTCTCCAGTAACTTCCAGTCTTTCTTGATCAACCCCAGCCGTTCAGCGGATACAGAACCTTTCTCACCATGCAAAACAGCAACGGCTTTCAGTTCGCAACGATCCAGTTTTACAGGTTCTGCATACTCGGCGGATGCTTCAGTCGGCTCTGTTCCATCAGTCGTATAATATATCTTATAACCGGCATTCAGGTTTCCAACGGCATTCTCTCCATGAGATTTCCATCCGAAGTCCTGTAACTTGGGTTCGATCGTAACCAATCCGTTCATATCCTGCCGGAAACTCAACTGAGGCGGACGGGACTTATAATAATGAGCGGATATATGGCTGACAGCCGGAGTAAGACGTGACTCCAATAAACGGAAACGAAGCTTATCGGTTGTTACTTCCGGAAAACGAAGTATGCGTTTATATCCGATATTGGTGGAAACGGCAATCTCTTTCCAGGCACCATCGATCCAAGCATCCACGGCATGTTTTTCCACACGTTCGCTATGAGTGGCAATGGCTTCCTGAAGCATAATACGATTGATCGTAACCGGAGAAGGCATCTTAACAGTGAACTCCTTGTCCTTCATCAACAAATAAGTATCATCTTTTCCATCCAACACCTCTTTCGGACCTTTGGCTCCAGCCAGCAAGTTCATACCATATGTTTCACGGACACGTTTACCTGTTTCCTTCAACGATTCGACATCCCTTGGAGAGAATTTACCCTCACGATTAGGCGGAATATTCAATAGGAAGGTCGAGTTTCCACCTACTGCACGTTCATATATATCAAATACGTCATCGGCACTTCTAACCTGCTGGTGTGTGTCGTCGCGGTAGAACCAACCTTCACGGATGGAGGTATTGGTTTCTGCCTGTTGATAATGAAGATATTTTCCTTTATACAGTTCGTCGCGACCAGCCAGTACGGCATCCGTCATATCGGCAAACTGCGTCATAGTATCCGGATCTGCCGGATAAGGGACCACGTTCCATTCGGTCGGTCTTGTTCCTCCTGCTTCGTTACCGCACCAGCGTACATCTTCGCGACCGAAAATAACGGCATCCGGAGCCAACTTATGAATCAGTTCTTTCCAAGCGGGATAGTTGTAAGTCTGTCCCCCCTTCCGTTTCGGATGAGCTCCGTCGAACCATACTTCGTGTATAGGACCATATTCCGTCAATATCTCAAACAACTGATTCAGAAAATATTCATTGTAATCATCCACCACAAACTCAAATTTCGTTTGATCAGCGAACGGTCTGCCGGGTACTTCGCGTGGGATGGTCCGTTTAGTATATTTACTGAGATTTCCGTATAAACCATCCGGACTTTCTATCTGAAACAAATCGGCAGGCGAAAGATAAACCCCTAACTTCAGCCCGTATTTCTGACAGGAAACCGACAGGTCTTTCAGGACGTCTCCTTTCCCTCCTGCAAAACCGGAAGACATAATCCCGTGTTTCGTGTAACGGCTTTGCCATAACACAAATCCATCATGATGCTTCGCTGTCAGAATAACCATTTTCATTCCGGCCGCTTTCATGGCTTCGCACCATTGATCGGTATCGAGTTCTTTCAGATCGAATATTTTAGGATCTTCCATCCCATTACCCCATTCCATACGGGTGAAAGTGTTCGGTCCGAAATGGATAAATGCAATAAACTCATTTTGTAATGCGGCCAACTGGTTTGGAGTCGGCACGACATGGGCAGCCTTTTCGATGATGAGTTCCTGACTTTCACCATCTTCAATCTTAATCGTATTCTGCAAAGGCATACCTCCTTCTTGTGTTTGCGAACAGGCCGTCAAAAGCATCGTTCCAAGCAGTAAAGAGCAGATCTTTTTCATGTGTATTTTATATGATAAATTAGCTACCAAAAGTACATTATTATTTCTGTAAAACCGCGCGTTACCCGGACTTACCTGTCTGCAAATTTAATACTGGCATCTTCAATCACCGACACGAGCGGATAAACATCGATCGAGTCTCCTAGTCCGATTTCTTTGGGGACAGGAGGTATGAAACCAGCCTTCGTACCTTTTATTTCAGCCCCTTCACCCGTCAGTGTCACGACTGCGTACAACGGCTTATCATACATCATCGAATACTGCAAAAGAGAATATTTATCATTAATCTCTTTCGGGAATCTCTTTTCCGTCATTGTCGGCTCACCGATCCAGACATAAGAAGCACTGTTGATCTGCATATAAGTAATACCATTGATATTTTTGGTATAATTACTGTGGTTATGTCCGCTGAAAGCCAATACGACCTTTTTGAAACCGGCCCGTTTATTTTCATTTTCCAGTATATCACGCACCTTATTACCGTTATTCATGAAATAATCGATACTTTGATGGGAAAAAATCACACACTGTTTCCCTGTCGCAGCCAGGTCCTTTTCCAGCCATTCCATCTGTTCGGGATCGACAAAGGCTCTCATCTTCGGATTCACATAATAATTGGCTTTCGCATAATGTTTGTATTCCTTTCCATCATACAAATTATTTCCATCCAATACGATAAAATGAAAATCTCCTTTGTCAAAAGAGTAATAACGTCCGGGCATATTCATACCTTCAACATATTCATGCTCATCATAGACATCCATGTCGTGATTCCCTATAACGTGATATTTATCACCTTTATAACCATTCCATAGATCTCGGTACACCTTACTGGAACTGTCTAGACGACAGAAATCACCCAGTTCGATGATAAAATCGACATTTTCATTTTCGGCGGTCTTTATAAATGCCGTTACCCGTTCTTCCCCATCCGGGACATCCTGCGCATGAAAATCCGAAGCAATAGCAAATTTAACGGGTTTCACTTTGGGGGTACAAGAAGTAAAACCTCCTCCAAAAACAAGTACGAATAAAATTAAAAAGATTGGTTTCAAACAGTTCATATTACATTTTTTCATTAAGTTCATTATTCCGATCAATACCGATTCTCCCGGGGAGACCAAAATTACAGCATATTCCATAAGACCAACACATTAAACAAAAGAAAATCTACGCAAAGGTTTGCGTAGATTTTCTTCTTTATCAATTATACATTTATCCCAATCAAAAAAGTAGCTCTTTTATATGTTGGCATCATATTTTATGGTATCGCATTCGAAATCATAAATTCTACCGATTCATCATCAAACGCATAAGGAACTTTCATACCCTCAGGAGTAACCACAACTTCCATATCATGCCCCATCTGCCGCAAATATTTTTGGGCTTTCAATGTGTTCCTATCATTCGGAACAATTTTTGTATCATGCTCATCCGTAAGACTGATCACATGCCTGATCGGTATTTTGGCTTTTGCTATAGGTGCCAGATTATCAATCGGGTTTCCTGTATATGCTATTGCCTCATCGTCACAGGAAAAGCCATAATATCGTTTTAACTCAATCCAGTTATTCGCTGACGGAGGCCAAGACATTGGCCATGTCTTAAAGTCCAATACCGGACCTTCGCAATAAATACATGCCACACGTTCAGGATGCCGTATGGTCCATCGATAAGCCGAAAGACCAGCCCTGGAAACACCGGTCAAAACACATTTTTCAGGCAAGTCAAAATAATGACGTGCCATATCATACAAACTATCCATCAAATTCAGACCATAATCGGCACCATAAACATTATATGAATTTATAGCAACTACATAAGCTCCGGCATTCAACAATTTTTCATTTATTTGCCAATGAAAGCCATCCCCGAAATCCTGTATCCGCATGATCCACGGCTTACCTTTGGCTGGCGTTTTGGGTTCGGCCACCCATATACAAAAATCATCTATTTTAGATTCATATACCTTGAATCCATGCCATTCTTCATTTTTAACGCCCTCTACAACACCCCAGGGTTTATCGGCCTGATTTTCATCTGAAGATGTTTTTCGCCTGATTTCCTGAGCATAAGACGACATACTGCTTAGGGAAAGCAATAGAAGGAGCCGTAATAGATGAGAGCTTAAATTCATTTTGTTTTTCATGTTTTACATCATTATATATATACTAATGTAGTCCTTTCCAACAAATAATCTACTTTTTATACAAAGCTTTGATCAGAGCCGGGTCAAGCGTCTCTGTCGGTTTGAAGTTGTCAGAGGCCATATATTCCAGAATACTTTGTCGGAACTGACGGGCAGCGGGACGCTTATCCAGATCCTTTTGCAGATCGGCACTACATACCATCAATTTGCCATTACCAACTTTACCTTCCAGCAAGATACCCAACTTCCGGTTCGTGAACCAGTCGTCAATAATATGTACAACCGGACGATAATCTGCCGGGAAATCATCCAACACCATAGCATTACAATAACTTACCAGATCCCACCATTGATAATCGCTGCATTTCTCTGTTGGGAAAGCTGCCAGTGCCGGGTGGTTGGGATCACAAAGAATACCTAACGTATGAGGGGGCTGTTTGTTTGTCCAGGCAGTGTTCCAGAATACGGATGAGAAGCCGACACGGATATCTCCTCCTTTTTCCGGCAGGATACTCCCCGGAGCTAATAAAAGTAAGACATTTTCACCCTTTTCCAACCGGTTCATGGCCTGAACATCCAATGTTGAAGCAATATAAGGTAATTTTTCAACCACTTTCTGTTGGGCCGGATATACCCAAATATTCCATTGATTCTTATTGTTAGCTTCTTTCACTTCCACACTGACCGTAAGTTGAGAGGGTTCTTTTATACCGGATAACGCATATTCGATATTGCCCGCCGGAATACAGTTGGCTATCGGAAGGTCTTTTACAAAACAACCTTGCGCCAATTTTTCTCCCGCCCGATTACAAATCTCCCAGCCGATATTGGCTCCCTGTATCGGCTTTTCTCCGAAATGTGCCAGTTCAACGGGAACATTCAACGTTTCATTATTTAGCCAAACCATTTTCGGAAAACGGATAAGAGGAACAGTCTTGTTACAGAATGTGCTATATTCTTCAGGTGTAACATATCCCTTTTCTTCCCAAAAAGCATCAAGGACACCGACCAGGGCTGACCCCTGCCCCGGAAAATCATGCAGGTCGAGCAACTGGAAACCGGCAAATCCGGGCGTACGGAGGGCTCCTTCAATATCTGCCTTATAACAAAGTGTTTGCAAGCGACCGGAGGCAAACAGAAATTCTTCTGCCAAATCCTCCATGTGATGTTCTTTCAATGTCTCCCGGAATATCTCAAAGTTTTTGGCTTTCAATACGCCTGTGTATTTCTCTATCTCCTTGAAGTTCGGATATACACACCACTGACCAACTTCGTGACTGACTGTCGGCATATTCTTCTTGATAATATCGGCAAAATCGAAGTCAGTGCGGGGCTGTTGAGCATTGATGACACTACCCATCCCCTCTGCCCAACGTTGAATACGTGGTTCCATGGGATCCCAATAGTCGGCATTCTCAACATAAGGCCATCCCCCGGCAGAGGTATAAACACGGCGAAGGTCTTTCGATTTCCAATAGTCGATCAGTTCGGATAAGTATTTCCCCTGATTAGCTCCACTTGGCTCATTGCCATAAGCCATCATACAAAAAGAAGGATGGTTGCCATATTCTTTCAGGATACGGTCGCTCTCGTCACGAAACCACTGGTCAGAATAACCGCCGTCACCAACCGTTGCCCAACCGGCACATTCGACCTGCAGGTAAACACCCATACTATCTGCCACCTCGAAAGCAGCCCGGGGAGGACACCAGGAATGGAAACGGACATGGTTCAGCCCATGAGCCTTACACTGGCTATATATTCTTTCCCAATAACCGTTGTTCATAGCCGGATAGCCGGTAAGCGGGAATATACAACATTCCAGTGTTCCCCTGAGGAATACCGGATGTCCGTTCACTTCAAATCGTGTGCCATTTGCCTTAAACTCCCGGAGACCAAATGTACGGCATTGTTCTTCTTGATTGCCATCAGCCTCAACAACGGCACGCAAGGTATAAATATTAGGGTCATGTTCTGACCAGAGTAAAGCGTTATCTCCCATGCACAAAGTAGCTTCCTGTATCATTCCGGCATCAGGGGTAATAGTCATTTTACAGGGCTTTCCCACTGCCGTTCCATCTTTCTTTTCCACTTGAAGAAGCAAGGATGAACCCGCAGTTCCTATTACTCCGTCCAATGTAACAACTGCTTTTATTGTTTTATCTGTTATGTTCGGATAAATCTGTATGTCATCTATATAGATGGATGGTTTTGCCGTCAAGCTGATTGTTCCGATGATACCGTTCCAGTTTGATTGTGTATGATCCGAAACACTATGGGCATTAACTCCCACTGCAATATTCACCCGGTTATCCACCCTAAGTGTCAGGATATGTTTTCCAGGTTTCAATTCTTTAAAAATATATCTGTAAGGGGTGGAAAGAGATTCATGTCTACCCATTTCCACTCCATCCAAAAAAAGTGTAGTTTCCCAATGCGTACGTTCTAATTCAAGCTCTACCGGTCGATCAGCCCATAAAGCTGGTATATCTATCTCTTTTTGATACCATGCAACACCTACATAATGTTTGTCCGGGTTCAACCAAAAAGGGACCTTTATGTTTCCCGGCTGGCGAAACTTCTCATATGAAGGGGAATTATACCATGATTTGTCTACAACCCATCCGGTCCAAGGTGTTTCTATTCCTACATTATTGCCATAACCTTGTTCTTGCAATGAACCGGGAAGGTTAATTGTATCATTCAGGGATTTATTATACCATTGTTCGGTTAATCCCTGATCATTGGGATCAAGAGCAAACAACCATTGGCCTTGGAGGGATTTCATAGGCTCCGTTTTATGACAGGAAATAAGAACTAAAAAGAGAGATAAAACTATCAAATACTTTTTCATATACAATATGTGTCAGTTGAATATATTACTATCAGTTTGCAATTTCTACCATGTGCATAAAAATAGAATTGCCACCGCGATTTATTTACATTTATATAAAAATCGCAGTGACAGTCTATTTTCCTAAATTATTTTTCAGCCGGATAATTTGCTTTTACCGGCCAATACGGATTCTGATAAATAGGAGAATCAGAATAACTCTCGTCATCCGCAGTTGAAGTAATCATGAAATGTTGCATAGCGATGGGGCTTAAATAATGAGCCATATGCCAACCATATCCTCCATATGCCCGATTGTTTTTTAATATTTCATAAGGGCGTAAATAATCACTGACAAAAGGAGAAGAAACATTCGAATTCGGATCCTGATCATAAATCAATTTATAACCATTAGCGGCATATTTTTCCGGAAGATCTGTATTCCACAATTTAAAACCTTCGATATGATACTTCTTTAACATCATTTGATCCATTGAACGCCAGCGTTTTAAATCCGTGCTGCGAAAACCTTCGCTCAAGAACTCATTTCTTCTTTCTCTGCGAATGTTGAATAAAGTCACATCGCTTAATATCTGTCCTCCGGAATAAGCAGCCCAATCCAGTTCTGCCTCTTTCGACATATCCGTCGCTTGTATTGTCTTATTATAATCCTCTTCTATATGAGCGCGACGACGCAATGCTCTCCAGTATTGATCAGCTTTACTATCCAAATAACCATAGCATTCATAATATGCCTCGATATAGTTCAGATAGGATTCGGCGGCACGGAAAATAGAGACGCCGGTATCCCCTTGCCAGTTATTACAATAAGTATGATCCCAATACCAGTATTTACGGCATTGATAACCTGTATTATATCTATATTGTGCAGATCCGTTCGTTATATCCGGTACTTCCGCTTCAACAGGGTTACCATGGGTACCTTGTCCGACATTCAACCAAATGTTAACCATTCCGGGTTGTTTTAAAAACAGACGTATACGGTCATCTCTACCCTCAACGATGTCTTGAGAAGAATCATCTCCTTTGTACAGTGAAGATGCATAATAAGGTAAACCATCATTCATCAAATAACTTTGAACCATCCCTCTGGTTAAACCGATTCCCGTACAGGTCGTTCCTCCATCTACCGGACGATTATGAAGAATGCCTTTTCCTCTGTCAAAATCCCTCCACAACAAGATTTCTTCATATCCGGACATATCCGGTACACTAAACATTTCAACGTATGGATTGGAATCTCCAACGCCTTGCATCACAACGCCTGAATTTTCGGTCAACGGATATTTAGAAGCGACCATGTCAGCCGATGCGATTGCCTGTTCCAGGAACCATTTGATTTCATTGTCAATATTACCGGATGGATATTCATACCCTTTATTATATTCTTTTGTAGCGCCAGGCCATCCTTCTCCATTGGGAACAAAAGCTGTACCTTTAAAATATTTCAACCATGTTCCTTCAAACAGGGCGACCCTTGATTTCATCAAGTAACAGATATCTTTGTACATACGATTCTTTTTCCCATCCGGAGCTGTCGGTTTCATTAGTACAGCAGCCGAATCCAAATCGGAAATAATAAAACGGGCGACTTCATTCCGAGGCATACGTTTCGACGCTTCCGTCAATTGTTGTATATCATCTGTAAATGTGTTGCGTACAATTGGGAAATCACCTAATGTCATCAATTTGTTGAAATAGGCTAATGCCCTCAGAAAGTAAGCCTCTCCTATATAATGTTCAATATTTTCTTGAGACCCCTGAATTTCATTATTTTTATATGCAGGAAGTACACGTTCCAAAAAGTAATTGATCTGATAAATTGTTTCGAAATTCCATTCGCCTCCGGTTTCTCCTACTTTCAAATCACCTTCTGTATATAAAGTTGAATACCCCATACCTGCTTCATTATCCGTATTATTGTCTAAACCAACCCCACCTCCGGCGTTGGGTAAATCCGTATAACGCTTGATTATATAAGAATCCAATTGAGATTCTTCTTTCAAATAGTTCTCCGGAATAACGGATGATGGCGGGGCTATTTCCAGATTGTCGTTACATGCGGTCAACACACCACTTAAGAGCAATATTTTAGATATGTATTTCAGTTTCATAATGCTTAATTGTTTCATGACTATTAAAAATATACGTTAATAGGTTACGCTCAATCCAAATGAATATGTTGCAGACATCGGGTATTTCATCATTCCAGCAGGGTCTGACGATATAGTTTCCGGATCGAACAAGTCTGTTAATGCTGTACCAGTCCACAAATTTTCCCCGACAAAATAAACACGAAGATTCTGTAATTTCAACTTATTTATCAATGACGTAGGCAGTGTATATCCAATGTTTACATTCTTCAGACGGATATAAGATGCATTCAACAAATAACGAGATTGTGTCTTTCTGTTTTTGTCCGTATCAAATAAAGGTCTGGGATAATAACTATCCATATTTAATCCCAATATATGATTTTCATCATTCCTGAAGTAATCTTTATGCTGTTCGTATAAAGTCGCGCTCCAAAGAGATGTTGCTCCCCATAAATCCATGCTGCTAGTATAATAGTCTCTCTTCATAACACCCTGAAAGAACACGCTTACATCAAATCCTTTATAATCTACTCCCAAGTTCAAACCGAACAAATATCGAGGCGTTTCATTTCCTATTACTTTCAAGTCTCCAACATCGCCATGAGTAGAACTGCCGGAATCAATTTTGCCATCGCCGTTCAAGTCGCGATACATAATATCTCCTGCTGCCCAGTTATTTCCGATAGCATCCTGTCCTCCATTCGGCAAAGAAGCCAAATGGGCATCCATCTCCTCTTGGGTCTTTGCAATACCGATAGTTTCATATCCCCAAATTTCTCCGTAATTCTTATTAGAGTAATAACTTGTTACAACCCCCGTTTTATTAGGATATTCCAATATCTTGGTACGGGCATCGGAGAGGTTGAATGTTGCATTGTACCCTAAACCGTTTTTCAGACGATCACGCCAAGAAAGCGTAAGTTCCCATCCGTTTGTACGTAAACTGGTATTGTTAGTTTTAGGAACACCTGTTCCTAAAATAACCGGCATTTCGGGAGCCGGTCCGATCATGTCTTCCGTCTTTCTTGTAAACCATTCCAAACTTAAGTTCATCCGATTATTCAATGCATTGGCATCGAAACCGATATTGGTTGTCTTTACGATTTCCCATCCCATTGTCATGCTGATCAAACCGGGAGCAGATGATGTGTTCTGCTGGTTCCCGTTTATCAGCCAAGCACTATTGGCCGCCTCGATAGGCATCGTCAGATAAGTCGGATACCATTTTTCCTTCGTATTTTGATTTCCCAATAAACCATAAGATCCTCTCAACTTAAACGTGGAGATGTAGTCAGACAATGTCCCCCAGAACTCTTCATTGGCCATATTCCAACCGACAGAGAAAGACGGGAACAATTTCCAGCGTTTGTCGGACCTGAATCGTGACGTTCCGTCATAACGCAAGTTCCCTTCCAGTAAATAACGTCCTTTGTAGTCGTAGTTCAAACGACCGAAGAAACCGGCTAAAGCCCATTTGTCATAACTTCCGCCAACAGTCGGTGGTGTTATCTTACCGGACCCATCCGTTCCGGAAGTAGCATTCAGGGCATCCATTCCATCCACAATAATGCCTAAACGACCGGCATTTGTCACATCTTGCCAGAACTGTTCGGACTGAAATCCTCCCATGACCTTGAAATTATGCCCGTTCAGTCTCTTTGAATATTCTGTATAAGCATTTATATTAAGGTATTTAGTTCCTTTATAGTTTTCCGAAACACTTGAGTTGCTGCTGAATCCAGTATACTGATAAGGAACACCATTCACATCATGATTATACATCTTCTGAATATCCTCATGAACTCGTTCCTGATACACTTGATAATTTACGTCACCAATGATTTTCCAACCTTTGATAGGTTCGACAACAATATTCAACTGTTGAGTAGTCTCATTAGTCTTTTTCCTGTGCCGTCCTCCATCCTGTAAAGGGAGAGCCCAACTCGGACTGGAGTACAAATAGCCATTCGGGTCGTAAGCGATCATGGTAGGCCAACTTTGTCTGGACAAATTGGAAAACATATTGTCGGTAAAGAAGGTCGGCTTTTCGAAATCAATCTGGTTAAACCGCATGCCATAATTGATACTGATATAATCATTCAGTCTGGATGTAACTTTCAAATTGGTTGCAATACGCTGATTAGTTTCCGGATTCAGACGAATATATCCATCTTGACCTAAATAATTGGCAGAAGCATACATCTGCAATTTCTCCGTACCACCGGAAATACTCACATTATGTTCATGAGCAAACACAGTATCATCAAATATCAAATCAAGCCAATTCGTATTGCCATATCCATACACATAAGGGTCACCCCAGCGTGTAGGGTTATTGGGATCGGGATCAATTCCTCCAGTAATCTTCCCATCCATAAAATCTTTGATTTTTTGTAAACGTTCGGCTGAAAAATACCCAGCGGTACCTGCATTAGCGGCAGCTTCATTAAAATAGGTTGCGAAGGTATAAGAGTCTACCGGTTTAGGCATATTGATAGCTTTATTCCATCGGAACGAATTGTTATAGTTAATAGACAACTTACCTTCTTTCCCTTTTTTGGTGGTAATCAAAATAACACCGAACGGGGCGCGGGATCCGTAAATGGAAGAAGCCGCGGCATCTTTCAAAACAGAAACAGACTCAATATCTTGCGGATTCAAACGGTTCATATCACCTTCCATACCGTCAATCAGTACAAGCGGGTTTCCGGAAGAATCCTCACCGATAGTTCCGATACCACGAATATTAATGGATGGTGACGCATCCAGATAACCTTGTGATTGTGAAATGTTCAACCCCGGCATAGCACCCTGAAGTGCCTGGGCTACATTCGAAACAGAACGTCCTTCAAACGCTTCAGAGGTGACTTGCGAAACAGCCCCCGTCAGGTTTTCTTTTTTTTGCGTACCGAAACCGACAACTACTACTTCATCCAAGGCTTGCATATCTTCCATCAATTGAACCTGGATATTATTTTTACCGGCAACAGCCATATCTTTTGTACGATAACCGATATAAGAAATCTGAAGTACCGCTGCATTTTCAACTTCTAATGTAAAAAAGCCGTCTATATCCGTCATTGTCCCATTAGTTGTCCCTTTCTCAACGACACTGGCACCAATAACAGATTCACCATTTTGATCCGTGACTTTACCTGTTATTTTTTTCTTATCCTGATTTACAACTTCCACTTTTCTGGATAGAGTTATATAATTCTTCTCAAATACATAATTGAGATTTGTGTTTTTATATATCTCATCTAAATATTCCGAAACCTTACCTGACCGCTTTTGAAACGATATAACCTTATTTACATCGACATCCTGATTCCGAAATACAACAAGATAATCCGTTTGTCTCTCGATCTCCTTTATCAATTGTTTAATCGACAAGCTATTTTGTCGAATATTGATCACTGCATTCTGTGCTTCTGTATCCGTCGCCATCAACTGAAAGACACAAACAAATAAAAGAAATAGTGATATTCTCATAACTCTAAAAAAATCTTTAATGCTGTTATTATGCACAATAAAGAGCTGTAACAAAGCTTTTCTTTTCATACCTTTGTTTTAATGTTTAAAGTGAATACTAAATTTACGACTTGTGTTTACTTTGCATCAGCGGCAGTTGTTGGTAGCTCCTGCCGCTTTTGTTTTTATGACTTTTCATTTTATCATAGGCATACTGATTTAAGTTTTACATGTTATTTACTCAAAGTTATAATATTCTTTTCTGCATTTTTCCTGATTTTAAAACTCCGAATCTGTTGTAAGATTTTAAATATATCATCCAGACTATCCCGTTGCCTGAATTTCCCCGTATAAGTTTCTTTGAACATAGAAGTATCTTCAACAATGATCTTAACATCATAATAGAGTTCCAGTTTCTTCAATATATCGATCAACGGCTCATCCTCAAAGGCATAAACACCGTCACGCCATAAAAAATGATCATTCAGCCTAATCGGTTCAACAACCATTTTACCATTAGACGCTGTTACTTGCTGGTTGGGCTTTAACAAAATCCCCTCTTTCTCCTTACCCGAAAAGAAAACGCGTACGGAACCTTCCAAAAGACTTGTCTCGACATATCCGGCTTCAGGATAGCAATACACATTGAACTGAGTTCCCAATACTTTCATATCCACATCTAAAGCAGATACAATAAACGGTTTCACCGAATCCTTAGCAACATTAAAAAAAGCTTCTCCTTCTATTCTTACTCTTCTCTCTTTCCCGGAGAACCGGGCCGGATAGACCAATTTGGATTTCGCATTCAGCCAAACTTCCGTTCCATCCTGCAGAACCAAACAGGCACGTTGTCCAGCAGGAGTATGCAGTGTATTCATTTCATTAGCTACAAAAACAAATTCTTCATCCTGAGTATACCATAATGTCAACAAACTGGATGAGACAACCAAAATAAGTATAGCCGCAGCATAACCGATTCTGTCCAACCATAACTTTCGTAAAATTCTATGCTGTTTTCGATTCACAAACCGATCATATTTTTGTTTACCCACTCTTCGGTTCTGTATCTGTGGGCTCAAATTCAAAAGTGCATACAAATTCTGATATTCCGCAAATTGCTTTTTCAACATTTCATTTGACTCAACCTCATACAAGAAATGTACACGCTCTGTTAAAGAGAGTTCCCCTTTAAAATATTTTTCTATTCGTTCGTCCATATTTTCCGTTTAGTGATTAATAAACGGATGAAGGAATAAAAACCCCCAAAGGGGATATTTACTTTTTAGTTATTCAAAAGAAATAAAAGAAGAGGCAAATAATCTTTCAGCTCGGACTTCAGTTTTTTATAGGCTATATTCATTTGATTTTCTACCGTTTTAAGGGATATGTTCATTTCTGCGGCAATATCTTTCTGTTTTTTCCCTTCTATTTTACTTTTTATAAAAATCTCCCGGCATTTTTCCGGTAAAGAATTTATCACTTCCGATATTTTCTTTTCAATATCCAGTTCCGACAAAAGTGATTGGTCAAATAATTCCAAAGATGCCAGTTTCACCTTTAACGTAATCTGATATTCCTCCTGCATTTGATTTACAGCCTCTCTTACAACGATATTATGGCGTAAATGATCGATACATCTATTTCTTATCGACGTAAAAAGGAAAGCAACCAGGTTTATGTTATATGTAAGAAGTTCTTTCTTTTCCCAAAGCTCCGTAAAAACATCCTGTACAATGTTTTCTGCATCTTCTTCCGACAAAACATATTCCTGGGCAAAACCTTTCATCCTGGAGAAATATGAAACATATATTTCTTCAAAATCATACGGTATATCCCTTTTTTCTGTTAACATATCTCTCCCTGACAAATAAAATCTCGAAAAACAAAAGTAACTGTTTTTCGGGATTTTTCAAGGTTTCAAAATATTTATTCTTCCATCCAGCCTAGTTGTTCCAAACTTCAGGGCCATCATTTTTCTGAGGGACTCCCGGAGTACAACGACCATCCCTGACATATTTTATCATCAGTGCTTTTAGTTCTTCAACAACTTCGGGATGTTCGGCATATACATTATTCTTTTCTGCCGTATCGGACTGCATATTATAAAGTTGTACCGAGGGTAACGTCTTGATCACTTCATCATTCGTACCCGGTTTCGGGAAACTCCAACCGCCGGAACCTGGAGATAATGACAGTTTCCATTCTCCTTAGCGGACCGTGAAATCATCGTTTATAGAATGATGGACAGTGGCTTCACGAATTACCTCACCTTCTTTTTCATTCAGCACAGAAACATCTCCATACCCCATATCACCCACAAAGATGAATACAATATTCGTTTTTTTCTGTTCCTGCGGCTGTTGGGCACAACCGCTCAAAACAGCCATACTTCCCAATGACAGAAGTAATCCACGATTTCTGATTAACTTATCCATATCTTTATGCTATTTGTAATTCGGGTTCTGAATCTCATCCTTGACATAGCATCTAATTATTAAACAAATATCAATAGTTTTTTCTGATAAAAGCCGAATTATTGAAAATCTTATTCTTATCTTTAGCAACTGATCACAAAATTGACAAACCCTAATCAAATTAAAAGATGGATCAATACATAAAAACAATAATCAGTGTAGGTGGAAGTGCCATAATGCTGGTCATGATCATCTGTGTTATATGGTACGTTATAAAGGACACATTAAAAGACATAAACAGTAATTCAAAAGATTAAACCAACAAGAACAGTCCGCGTTTCCTCTTTTTACTGAACACAGTAGAAAACAATAACCAAAGGGCTAGAAGCCATGCTATGCCCAAAACAACGGCAGAGAGTACAGGATAGCTTCCTGAACCCAACAAATAATACCCGCAAACAACAAATACAAAAGAAATGATCAAAGCCGCCACGACCGTGATCAGTAGTGTTTTCATAGAAATTTTCATAATACCTCCCCTTTTCTTCTGGCAAATATAGAAAGTTTCGTGAAAATTTATAGTTAAAATAAAGAGAGGTTCGATAATTTTACTTCGTATCGTCCAGCTTCCCTCCACAAAATCTGCAGTACCCGGCATCTTCTTCATGGCCTGCACGAAAACAATGAGGACATCTCAATTCACTCCGTCTTTTATGTTCTTTTATCATTGTGGCAGAAACAATTCCGGTAGGGACAGCAATGATCGTGTAACCGATCAGCATCACACAGGCAGAGATAAAACGGCCGACAGGCGTAACCGGGGTTATATCTCCATAACCGACCGTCGTCATGGTCACGATCGCCCAATAGATACAATTAGGTATATTGCTGAACTGGGTATCCGGTTGCGTCCCTTCCACCATATACATGATCGTTCCGATCGAAGTCACCAGTATCAGGACAAAAAAGAAAAAAACAAATATTTTACGACTGCTCAACCGCAGGGAAACCAATAAAAGATTTCCCTCTTCCAGAAAATTAAACAACTTGAACACACGAAACACACGGATCAAACGGAATGTCCGGATAATAAGCAAATAACGTGCACCGGTAAAAAGAACCCCCAAGTATAACGGCAATGTAGCCAGCAAATCGACAATACCGAAGAAGCTGAAAATATACTTCTTAGGCTTGGGCGAACAATAAATACGTACCAGATACTCGAAAGTAAAAAAAACGGTAAACACATATTCCAGGATCTGAAGCGCCAACCTGAAATGATCGGAAAAGGTCACTACACTCTCCATGATCACAACAAGGACACTCATGATGATAAAACCGATCAGAAAGACATCGAATAGTTTTCCTTTGGGTGTATCCGATTCAAAAATGATAACGTACAGCTTTTCTTTCAACTCTTTATCGTGAAGAAATGCGTTGATCTTATTTTTTATCGTCTGTAAAAGACCTGTTTTCTGCTGTTCCATAATTTATTACGGTGTTTAAACACAAAAATAGAAATATTTGGCTACATTGCAGCCTACTCAATGAAATCAATTACTGTCATGAACAAATACTTTTTCATATCACTACTCTGTATGTTACTACTCTCTTGTAACAAACAAAACAGCAAAACGGAACAAAAAATTTTGCAGGTGGAACTCTCACCTCAAAAATTAGCAGTCTCTACCCTGTTCAAAAAGATAGAAGTGATCCCTTTAGAAACAAACGATCGATGCCTGATCAAAGCGATCGGACGAATTATCGAGACTGACGACAAATATTATATTCTTGACGATGACAAGGATGCGGGCATACTTTTCTGTTTTGACAAACAAGGCAAATATCTCTCCAAGATAGATAAGAAAGGCAACGGTCCCGGAGAATATAACCTGATCTATGAAGCCATCGTCAAACCGGAAGAAAACCTCATCCATCTATTAAGCCCGATGGGCGCCATACACACCTATACTACGGACGGACAGTTTATAAAAAGGAATTTACTCCCGGCCGGAGGAGAGACGGATATGATAGAAATCGACAAAGGTCTGTTCGCTTATTGGCCCCTGCTGGTAAAATACTATTTCAAGGAGAAATAACAGGTATCATAGTATTTTTCCGGTTCCTTATTTTATAAGAAAGCAAGGTTCCGGTTCCTATCTGTTATATAGATATAGATATTCCTTTTTTGGAAAATCCTGTATTAACATCTACCTTTGCATCATCAAATCACTATTAGACTAATAATCCATGAAAAAAACAATTCTTTTTACCCTTTGCTCATTTTTTGTACTTACTGCAGCTGCACAAAATGTTATCAAGGTTATTCCTGAAAAAGGAGATATGACAAAAAAAATTCAAGCCGCGATTGAAGAGGCCCGGAGCTACAACGGAAAAGCAGTCATTATTAAATTGCAAAATGCAGATTATAACCTTCATCGCAAAAGTTCTTCACAGATACTTTATCATATATCCAATACAGCTTCTGAAAAGGAGAACCCTGACCAGACAAAGCACATCGGCCTATGGCTGAAAGGCTTGAAAAACGTAACGATAGACGGTCAGGGCGCCCGCTTTGTAACTCATGGAGAAATGACCGGTTTCGTGATAGACCAATGTGAAAATATTACCTTACGGAATTTCACCGTAACAGCTTCCGACCCGACAGTCCCGGAACTGACCGTGACGGAAACAGGTAATAATTTTATGACCGTACGCATCCATCCACAATCACGTTACACTGTAAAAGACGGACATTTTGCATTTGTAGGTGACAACTGGGAACTATCCGGAGGAATCGCCCAAAGCTATGATAAAGAAAAAGACATCACCTGGCGCAGCTGGTCTCCTCTGCCTGACCTTCGCAAGGCGATAGAACTGGATACCAACCTGCTCCGTTTCGTTTATGACACACCTCCACAGGCCAAACCGGGCATAGTATTCCAAATGCGCGATGCCATCCGTGACCAGGCTTGCGGACTTATCCAATATAGTAAAAACGTCCTATTGGATGGAGTTCATCTGGCATTTCTGGGGAATTTCGGCCTTGTCGGACAAATGTCTGAAAATATCACTTACCGCAATCTTACTTTCGAACCGGAAGCGGGAAGCGGACGGACCTGTGCCGGTTTTGCCGATTTCGTCCAGATGTCAGGATGCAAAGGAAAGATTACGATTGAAAATTCCCGCTTCCTCGGGGCACATGATGATCCCATCAACATACACGGAACACATCTGGCCGTTACCGGTTACCCTGCAGAGAATCAGGTATTGGTTAAATACATGCATCATCAGACATACGGTTTCCAGTCATTTCTTCCCGGCAATCAGATCGAATTCATCGATGCCCATTCACTGATGAGCATTGCCCCGGCAAGAGTAAAGAGAGCAGAGATGAAAAACGAACGGGAAATACTCATCACCCTGGATAAAAACATACCGCAAACAATCCGGGATAAAAAAGAACTTGTTGTTGAAAACGTCACCTATACACCTGAAGTCCTCATTCGCGATAATTACTTTGCGCGTATTCCAAGTCGGGGAATCCTCGTATCTACCCGCCGTAAGGTACTGATAGAAAACAACACCTTCTTCCGCATGCAAATGAGCGGTATCCTGATCGCTGATGATGCCCGGAGCTGGTTCGAATCGGGTATGGCACGCGATGTCACCATCCGCAACAATAACTTTATCGAATGCGGCGGTCCGGTCATCCTGATCGCTCCCGAAAATGATCGTAATGAGGGATATGTACATCGTAATATCGCCATTACGAACAACCGGTTCCAGTTGACAGGTGCAGATGCCGTTTCAGCCAAATCGGTCGACGGTCTGAAAATCACAGATAATCTTTTCCTGACTCCCCAAGCCTTTACCTTAGAGGATCTGATAAAAACACGGGAATGTAAAGACGTTACGATAGACGGGAATATCATTCAATAATAAAGTCTGTTGCAACAAATTGACAAAATCATGTATGACTCAATCGAGGGCTTCGAATATGAGCAAGGTTACGAATATGTCATTGAAGTCAAAATCGAGCATAAAGAAAATCCACCTGCCGATGGTTCAAACCTGAAATATTCACTGATCAGAGTAATCTCTAAAACAAAGAAAAACTCGGAAGGATTACCGGAGCAAAAACCACTCGGTAATTAGTTTCATAAAATACTCTTTATATTAAAAAAACAGAAAACCCGAACTCAAGCTACGAATTATTCGTAAATATCTATATATTTACAACATCAAACTTTCAAGATCGGTGTTTATATGAAAAATATATGGATATATCTATTGCCTTCTTATGCAATTTGCATCCTGCTTTCTTCTTGTTTGGGAAGTAAAAACAGTAAGGACAAGAAGATATACTCCCTGCAACCAGGCAAAGAGTGTATCGTGATCCCGATAGATGATAATACGAATTGCTATAGTATGTCAATGTTTTCTTACATGAGTCCGGAAGGTATCCCTTATTTAAGTTACGAAAATGAACAAACAAACGAATTGAACTTCTACAGGCTCGACTCCTGCAAATTATCCCATAAAATTAAAATTGCCCAGGAAGGTCCTGAAGCAATCGGACGCTTCATCGGGCATACGGTAATAGATCTCGATAATATTCTGATATTCGATCAATTCAAAATATCCAGAATAAATAGAAATGGGAAAATTCTGGATAAATACAACCTGATCACTGATACTCAAATAGCCCTTTGTCACCCACCAACTTCGAAGGTCTATGCTCCGATGATTGTGCAGGATTCCTGCATTTATCTATACCAGGCTCTTATATATTCTGATAAACCATACGATGGAGATGCCCTGGAAAGATACCCTCTTTGTATAAAAGTCAACATGCAGACAAAACAGACGGAAAAATTACCTTTGACTTATCCCAGATTATGGGAAACTGAAAACGAAAACGGTATTTTTACCTGTAGCAGAGATTACGACGGGACAAATTTCGTCTATTCCTTTTTCATCAGCAACTCCATTTATGTCACCCACGACAACCAAACATTCAAAAAATATCCTTGCAAAAGCCAGTATATAAACGGTCTGCCTAAAAACAACTATCCGTTAGATATCCAGGCCACCCAAAAAGAATCTATAGAAAATGCTTCATACGGAAACATCATTTACGATAAATACCGGAAAGTCTACTACCGCTTCTTTCAACCGGCATGCGAACTCAACAAACAGGATAATATTGCAGATCTGATGAAAACCGGAAAAAAATTCTCCATTATGATTCTGGATAAAGATTTTCAAGTAATCGGAGAAACGTTATTCCCGGAAAACACCTACATCCCGGTCATGTTCTTCGTGCTTGAAGACGGATTATATATTTCAGACAACAATTTCCAAAATCCGGAGTTTAATGAAAATGTATTAAGTTTCAGAAGAATGGAACTAACTGAACAATATGAGAACTAACAATCAATAAGATAGCCATGAACTACACAGACAAAATTTATATCTTCTTACTAATCATTATATCCTATGGTTGCACGCAAGGCTCTGATACTGAAAAATACCAGAAAAGCCGGGATAACATAGTAAATGTCAATGACAAAATAAAAGAGATTGAGATCGAAGATGTTCTCATCGGACGAAATTCGCAATCTTATTTAATTGATCAATATCTGATCATATGCGATTATACATCGCCTGACCAGCAAATACATCTGTTTAATAAAAATAATTTCCGTCATCTTGCCAGTATAGCTTATAAAGGACAAGGGCCAGGTGAAATTTCCAATATCGGGCATGTCGGTATCGATGAATCACGTCGCAAATTTTATGTGACAGATCATGGTAAACAAAAAATATTCAGTTACGATCTGGATAGTGTTCTAAAAAATCCGGACTATATACCAAGTGTTAAAATGGAGATGGAAATAGCTTTGTTCCCAGACAAATACAAATACATAAACGATACATTATGTATAGGCCGGATAATACAGCCAATAGGTACAAACGACTTTAAACCTTATGTGGCAAAATGGAATATGATCACCGGGGATATAAAATTAATGCCCTATGAACATCCAGATATAAAAACGAAACGTTCAAATGTTACTGTATCTGCAAAACATAATAGATACGTGGAATACTATTCCAACCATGACCTGATGACCATCTGTGATCTCGATGGAAATCTAAAATGTAATATCTACGGTCCGCAGTGGACCAGTGACAAGTCACAAATCAGCGGTTATTGGGATGCAGAATTCTGTGGAGATAAAATCGTTGCTGCTTATTCCGGAGGCGACCATCGGACGGATGCTTATTTTCCCACCAAACTTTTGATCTTCGACCTGAAAGGTAATTATCTAAAAACACTGGAGACCGGTTACAAATTATTCCGTTTCTGCTATGACTCTGAAAACAACCGACTCATCCTGTGTATGGACGACGATATACAATTCGGCTATCTGGATTTGACCGATTGACAGCAATAATGCTATATGAAAACCATTCTGATACGTTAAAAAATATTAGTCGTCAGGGTATTTTCATTTTCCCGGTATATTAATCCTATTTAGCCGGTAGGGTAGTGACACTTTGATAGTCTGGTTATTTGCTTTGGTCGAAGTATTTCAATACATTTGCCAAACGGCTTATTAATCCAGTTAAACATATAATTCGAATCCAATGAGAGAAGCATTTCTGTTTTGTATTTTATTCAACCTTGTGATTTCATGCACAAATAAAGACAATGGATTACTGAAAAGTTATTATGGTTCTCCTGTATCTTTGAACAAAACAGATATGAATATTCATATCGATGAAAATACACTCTGTGCGTATCAAACATTTTCAACTTTCAAAGAAAAAGACAATGAAGAACTCCTCTTTGCATATAATAGCCCGATGCATTCACTTGATATTTTCAATCTGAGTGATCAAAAAATTTCCCATATCCAATTGGAACCGGAAGGTGCAAATGGAGTTTTGAAGGGTGTATCCGGCATCTATACACATAGAATGGATAGTATCTGGCTCTATAGCCAGGGAATTCTATATCTTACAGATTCTTGCGGAAAAGTAAATAAAACAATCCAACTTCCATTCCCGACGGGTGGATTTCCTTTTGTTGAAACTAATTTTTCAATGTGTACCAGCAAACTGTTTTATCATCCGACAAGAGAGTCCATCTTTTATTTAACAGTAACCCCTACAGAAGAAAGTGCCGATTATCTGGTCTATGAATATTTTACAAAAACAGACTCAGTTAAGACATATCCTCTTAAAGGTGGTATCCTTGAAAAGAAAGCCGGTAAAAATTTCGGATGGATGCAATTCCCCAACGTCACTTACTCAAAGAATGATATACTATATAACTTCCCCATAAATTCAAACATATACAAGATCGACATAGAGGCAGGCGAAGAATCGTCTTTCGGAGGTCAGAGTAAATATACATCCAATGTAGTTTCTGAGTTATGCATGCCGTATACTTTCCAGGACGCAGATAAACATCTTATCGAAAATGTTCATTTCTTTGAAATTCAATATGACGCAAAGAAAAACCTTTATTACAGGTTACACCTCGATAAAACGAACTATTCAACCGATACTAAAAGTAATCTACTCTACAACAGTAAAGACATGTATCTGACTATCTTCGATAAAAATTTCAAAATAGTATACGAAAATAAACTGGACAGTAAAACATACAGCTATCTCAACAGTTGGGGAATATTGAATAACAGACTCTTCATCACCAAAGACAACATGCTGAACGAGAACAAAGACTTCGACTCTTTTGAAATGGATCTGTTTGAGCCAGCCTTATGATCAACTATAAATGAACTTTTTTACTCATTCATTTTTGCGTTTGATATATATCAAACGAATAGAACACATATATGCTCTTTTCTTTTGACAATTGAGTTCCTTTCGTTTGATAACTATCGAATGAATAGGTGTTCGGGATGTTTTTTGGCAAGACTATTGGAACTTTTCTGTGGATGATCCTACAGCAAACAAAATGCAATTGGATCGTACACAAGAAACGGACATACCTGGTTTGGGAGGTAAGTTCTACACGCTGGTTGCCTACTCCAAAGCCTTAAAGATAGCTATTCAGATGTATCTATATTGTACTCTATCGGTTCAATAGTTATGTTCATATCATTTTTCCATTTAAGTTGATACCCACTCCCCCGTATGGCATCGATACTTAAATCCGGAATATCCTTCAAGTCTTTCCGCAAACGGATTACCAACTGTTCTAAATGCTTTTTATCAACATTATTCTTTTCAGTCCAAAGAGTCTGATAAAGATATTCATAAGATTGAAAATAATCTCTTCCTTTCGACAACTGATTAAACAAGCCAAACACTTTTGGAGCAAGAAATATAGCCATTTCAGAATAAATCAAAACATGCTTCTCTTCATCCAAATAAATAACATTGGCTGCAGGTTTGGAAAGAGGTTCCTCCCGCTCCTTCACAGGCTCTGTTACTAGCTCAACCTCCTGCCAAACCGATTCATCCGGCAAAACCTGAGTAATATCCAAGTACCGTTCATTCCGGGTATCCTGTAGCACTATTGGCTGAATCAAAGAGTTTGGTCGTTTGCTGTTTCTCTTCTTCATCACTAATATTATCGAAGCTAAACAAGCAATTATAGAGAGTATGACATAATAACTCTTACCCCACAGCAGGTTTTCTAACCAGCCTCCCCTTACATATCCTTCCAAAACGATAACATTTTGAATATCCACTTTATATGTCAATTTCAAATAATTAGGTAGGAGGCTCACATCATTTATACCGTAGAACGTCTTTTTATCAGAATCATTATTATAAAGAGATACCGCTGTTTTAAACTCATATCCATTTTCTTTCAACTTTATTCGGAAAAGACTATCCAGCTTTTCGATTTTTACAGGATTCTTAAATGACAAGTAATATTGGTCAGCAAGAAAATCACCTTCATCAGCAGTTAAAGATTCAGTACTATCCTTTTTTAAAAGTAAAGTCTGCCCCTCTGTTGCTATTTCGATGTTTGGTGAAGTAGCAGGAGAAAATATATGCTTCTTCTTTACTTTGATTTCGCTCATTCTGTTCGTACAGTCCTCCCATAATGTCTGCTTCCAAATTTCTGTCACTTTACTACGTAAACTAAAAGAATACCAATAACCTCCACCTATAGTTATAAGTAAAGCCAGTCCCACCCCAATTAACCAATCCGACAAATTACTCTTCATTTCTACATCCTATTTTAAACACAAAAATAGAAAAGAACCATTCAAAAAGAGGTAAAATGAATAAAAAAACACCTATATAAGCATAATCTAGGTAAAATCTAGGAGCTTCTCTAAAAAAGCCTCTTTATTTTTGTTGTAACAAATTATGTAAACAGATATGAAGAACAAATTAAAATTAGTCGGATTTATAGTTTGCCTGATCGCATGCTTTTATTTCTGGTCCAATCAAAAAAATGAATTGCCAGCTCTAGTATTAGATAATATAGAAGCGTTGGCTTACGGTGAACATGGAGACAGAGTAAAATGCTACGGTGATGGTTCTGTAGACTGTGACGGAGATTGGGTAGAAATGAGAATTACAGGCTTAAGTCTTGAATAAACAATGAAACATCTCCTTTATATATTAATAGGTATTAGCTGCCTGAGTGCCTGTACGAGTTCTCCGGATTCGCACTTTTCGAGATACTCGGACTTTACCAAAACCAAGGCACTCAGCGCACAGGTAATCAACCTGGATACTATCCTGTTCCGTTACCCATTCCGGGTAACGGTCAGGGATAGTGTTGCCGTTGTAATGGATCTGCATAATATAGATCACTATTTACACGCATTTACCTATCCGGAGTGGAAACACATTGCTTCTTTTGGTAAACGAGGAGAAGCACCGAAGGAGATGTTATCAGCAGCAAACATTCAATTCAACTCCCTAGATTCCCTATGGGCACTCGATCCCAACAAGATGCAAATTACACGTTGGAAAATATCTCCTTCTACCGGTTCTGCGGAATTGGTAGAGGAGATTAAATTAGACAAGAAATTAGTCCGTTCATTGGATTTTCATACGATGGAATCAGGCTTTTTGATTCCTGACTATCTAGGAGAACATCGTTTTTGGGAGGTTGACGGTAACGGTAAACCTATAAAAAGCAATGGTACAATCCCGAGCGAAACAGCCAATGAAGAAACATCTCGTCCTGCATTAGCACAGGCCTGGAGAAGTTTTATGGATTACAATCCGGATAATAGTGTATTGGCTATGGCTACACAATTAGGAGAATCACTTGAAATCTATAATCTCAAAGACAGTACACACAAAGTATTGTATGGTCCGGCCGGAGAACCCGAGTTTAAAACTGGTAAAGACGGATCTGGCGTTCCGAATGGCATTATGGGTTTTAGTGATATCAAAGTAACCAACAAATATATATATGCAGTATTTCAAGGCATTAAGTTTAAAGATAAGTTAGCAGCTTATCAGCGTGGAGAACAACCGGAAGACGGAGGTAGGTTTATCTATGTTTTCGATCTTCAAGGAAACCCTGTACAGAAATATACTCTCGATCGAGCTATATATGGTATTGATATAAACGAAGAAACAAATACGATTGTTGCAACCGAAGTAAAAAGTGATGATCCAATCATAGAGTTCAAAATTTAGAGAATAGCAATGAAAATTTTAAATCTAATCATACTAATATTATTACCTATCTCCTTTTCCTGCAAAAACGAACAGAAAGAGAAAGAAAAACAAATTGCACAATTGGTCAATGAATGGCAGGGGAAAGAAATCAAATTTCCAGACAATCTCATTTTTACCCGCTATCTGACAGATACTACTGATTTTCAGATTCCGCAGTCCGAATATAAAGTATTAGTATATGTCGATTCGATAGGTTGCACCAGTTGTAAGTTGCAACTACACAAATGGAAAGAATTGATCGAATATACAGACTCTGTGACACAAGGTAAAATACCATTTCTCTTTTTCTTCCATCCAAAAGACTATAAGGAAATTCGTTATCTGTTAAAACGTGATGGGTTCGATCGTCCGACATGCATCGATATGGATGATCGACTGAATAAACTGAATAAATTTCCAGCAGATATGACATTTCAGACATTCCTGCTTGATAAAGATAACAAAGTAGCTATCTTAGGGAATCCGGTTCATAATATAGCGGTGAAAGAGCTATACCTGAAACAGATAACAGGAAAAGACAATCCGAACAAGAATATTCCAAGAACAACCGCCGAATCCATTGAGACGGAGATCAACTTCGGGACCTTCGAGATATCGGAAATAAAAGAAACAATCATCGAAGTAAAAAATACCGGGGATAATCCCCTTGTAATAGTGAACGTAAGTACTACCTGCGGTTGCACGGCAGCTACATACGACAAACAACCCGCGAAACCCGGAGAATCTCTCCGAGTAGGAATTAAGATGACACCGAAGGATACAGGTTTCTTCGATGAAGTCATAACGGTCAAGTACAACAGCATGAACAATCAACCTGTCAAAGTAAAGATAAAGGGGAATGTTCGGTGATCGGACGAAAGGGAGTTTGCTGCATCCCGACAAGAATGTATAAGCAAACTCCCGGAGACCCCAAAAAGGAGGTGTATCGTGGTAACTTAGCTATTAGTCTTTTGCATTCTCTAGGAGAGGACAAAGATAATAAAAACTACAGATATTGATTTTATAAACTAAAAAAGAAAATACCATGAAAAAAATTATTGGTATCGCCTTTATAGCTATAGCAGCTCTAACGGCAGGCTGGAATTTCAGCCAAAGTCAAAACGAGATGGAACTGTCAGACTTAGCACAGGCAAATGTGGAGGCATTGGCTAATCCAGAAGGCAGTGGAAACGGTTACACTGAAATAGGTGGACTTATATGCCCCGACTGCCATAAAAAATATAGTGGATGCTTATATTGTACTGAAGATCCAAACTCTTGCGATTGTCAAGTAACTAAACATTCTTGTTGATCAAGATAAAAAATGCTATGTGTCATACTATATAATAGTTTTGGCACACAGCATTTTCCTGACGATCTTATATTTAAATAATTATGGGTTTTATCACATTTGTTATTTAAATTATCACTCCAATTTTATCTGATAAAAAGTATCTTCATCACATAAAACACTTCTTCTTATGTTTAAAACAACTTATAAATAAGTATATATTATGAAACAGATGTATCTCTATATATTCATACTATTTTTAATCTCCAATTCATGTATTGATAAAAAAGGAGTTAAAAAGATAGATGTTCCTATTATATCTATCGATACTAAAGACAATAATATAATTTCAGACAGTCCAGCTTTAACTAATATTCATTATGTTAAACTCGAAACAAAGGATGAATGCTTATTAGAAGATATTACCAAGGTTATCCCATTTGAAGACAAGCTCTATATACTGACATCTTTAGGACAAGGGAATATTTTCATATTTGATAATAATGGGATATTTATTAATAAAATAAATAAGAGCGATGGACCTGAAGATATCATCTACCCAACAGATATAGCCATAAATTCAGATAAAAAACATTTATTAATTCTTGACTTTTACCGTAATATAAAAGAATATGATCTTAATGGAAACTTTATCAAAAAAACATCAATAAAAGAACCTTTCCTTGCACTTGAATCAATAGGAAACGATTACCTGCTTTTCGATTCAAACACTCGCTCAAAAGCCAATTACTACGTCAGATATCTAACAGAAACATCAAAAAATAAAGATTTTTTCTCGAAAGTTTTAAAAGGAAAATTATTTTATTCTTCTAATTTCTTCACCAAATTAAACGAAGACAAAGTTCTTGTTTCTTGCATTTTATCTGATACAATATTCTACATTACTAAAACCCAAAAAGAATTATTACCATATATTGTTTTCGACTTTCATGATAAAAATGCAAATAAAAAACAGAGACTCGATGAAATCAACGACATTGGAGAATATTATAAAAACGCGAAAGAGCACAATTATGTAACTGGTCCTTCTGACTTTAGTGTTATTAACGATAATTTATTTTTCACTTTAAATAGTGGAGAAGATTACTATTTTGCAAAATATAACACAAAAAACAATAAGATATCTCTTCATAAGACATTATTAGAAGGGTTACCCAATAGATATCGATCTGTAGGGAGAACGAACAAAGAAGTCGTATATGCAATTGACATGCCTCATTTAATAGAGTATTTTAAAGAAAATCCGCAAAATAATTCTAGCATAATCAAACAACTAAAAAGAAAATGCAACAATGAAGATGATAATCCCATTCTATTATTCGGTTCTTTTTAATATTTAATTCTCATTAATACCATAAACAACATGAACAACAAGTTCCAAGGCTGGTTAACTCCCAACACACTGACAGAAGATCCGAACGATCGGATATTAGTTCTAAACTCTGCTGGTACAGTAGACAACGAACAACTCTACAAAGACACCGGGGTTGTGTCAGGAAACTCTCGTTCACATAATAAACTACTGCGAATGCATCCTGGCACGAGCTTTGATGAACGGGCACAATGTTAATATTGTTTTTCTATGTCGTACCCACTTTACCGGACTTGTTGCGACATTGCAAACAAATAAATTCAGAGAATATGAAAAATATATAATTAACAGATTCACCACTTAATAAAATAATAAAATCATGAAAAAAAAGATCTTCGGGGCTGTACTTATTACAGTTATAACGTTTGTAGGCTGCTGGAACTTTAACCAGAGTAAAAAAAAGGCTCTACTATCAAATTTGATTCTAGCCAACATAGAAGCGTTAGCTCAATCAAACGAATCAAGTACTGAAGAAAAAGGGAAATCTCCCGAAACAAAAAGATGTAAGAAAACATTTCCCGATGGGACATTTACATCAAGTGTAGAAAGGGTTTGTACCCCTTCATGTTCTTCTTGTACTTGCACCCCTGTACCATGCGGTGAACCTTTCTATAATTAGGTAGAATATAATTAAGGAATAGGTCATTAAACAAATAACTTATTCCTTTCTCTCTAACAATCTAAAAAGACTTTCTGTATTATGAAACACTTATTATTCTTTGTAATAGTGACTTTCTTCTTATATTCTTGTAGCAATTCAAAAACAAGATCCATCGATAAAGAAGACTTACCAATTGATAATATTAATATTCAAAACATTAATATCAAACTAACTGATTCTGCTTTTAGACATGTCGATAACCTGTTACACACAGAGTCATATACAATTCTATCAAATGATGAGCCACTAGGAATAGTAGAACGTATTATCATTGAAGACAGTTTAATCTATATTTTAGACAATATGCCTAAAATCGTATGTTTTAACAAGAAAGATGGTTCCATTAAGTGGAAAATAAACAATCGGGGAGAAGGTCCGGAAGAATATGGAGAAATAATAGACTTCACAATAGACAGAACATCTAAACAGCTAATAGCTTATGACGGTGGAAAAAGGAGATTGACAAAATACGATTTATTGTCTGGTGAATATATATCAAGTACTACTATATATGATATCATACCAAAACAAATTGCTTTTGCTAACAATGGCATCTTTTTCGATAATCATGACCACATGAACTATCCGGATAAGAAGGAATTACATTATTCATTACTCTATACTAAGACTGGTTCCAAAATGAATAAATCATTCTTCCCTCATGACAAGGTTTCTGATTACAATTTCAATTACGGAGACGGGCATCCTTTTTTTTATGAACAAAACAGGATCCTTTACAATCCGCGTTTTAGCAATATAGTTTTTGAAATTATACCGGAAGGTCTAACCCCCTTATACAAAATAAATTTACCGGATTCATTACCTCTAAAAATAATAGAAGAAGGTATTTCACCACATAAGTTAATCGAATCCAATTATTCATGGGGTATTTCAAATATTTTTGAATGCAGTAATATTCTATATTTCTGGTTTACCAAAAATGGTAGATACTACACTGTATTTTATAATCTGCAAAACAATAAATTGATCTATGGAGGGAATAGAGTTTCAAATATACCAACAAAAGATTTATTGGTCTACTATCCTATATCCGGTGTTCATAATGATACTTTTTTCTCATTGGTAGAACCATTCACTATCATTGAAAAGAGAGAAATAGCTCCGGATCTTTTCCCTGAAAATCTGATGAAAGTAAAAGAGGAAGATAATCCCGTTCTATTTTTTTATAAACCCGTTCACAACTCATTCACCGTTTCTCAATAATTATGATAGAGCATATGTTCAAATATACAGGCAGAACAAACTGATATAGAAATCGTGGACAAATAGTAATAAGTAACATCCAATACAAGCAATGGGGTAAGAAATCAAATCCGGTTTTAGTTTTATTTTCTATTAAATAAAAGAATATGATAAAGCAAACATTTTTTTTATTCTACAGTACAATAATCATCATCTCATTGACAGCATGTCATGCCCTACCTGATAAACAACTTAAACAGGTACTCATGCTGGCAGGAGATAACCGAAGTGAATTGGAAAAGGTGTTGGCTTATTACAATGATAATCCGGAAAAACTCGCTGCTGCCCGTTTTCTAATAATGAATATGACCGGTCATTCAGGCGTTAACCAATCAAATATAGAAAAATTACAACCCATTTACTTGAAATACGTAGATATCTCAGAACAGAATAATTGGGAGCGTTCATCCAAATGGCAAAAAGAAATCGACTCTCTTTGGAGAAATGAGAAAACAAAAATCCATCCGTCTTTATTTAATAAAAAACCGGATATCCAAACCATTAAAGCAGACTGGCTTATCAACGAAATAGAACGTTCTTTTAAGGCTTGGAAAGAAAATGTATATACACAGAACGATTCGTTCGAAGATTTCTGCAAATATATCCTTCCCTATCGCTTTGCTGAAGGAATCTGTCTGGACGAGAGCCGGGATACCTTTTACAAAAGACATGCTCATATATTCAACGATATGAATAAAGATTTCAGAGTAGTGACCGACTCTTTGCATCAAGTATACAGCGACCTTATGCATAATAACTGGGCCGCCGCATCCATGCCTATTTGCAACGCAGCCACATTCGAACAAATAAAACGAGGGTCCTGCGACGATAAAGCCTGGTATAACTGTCTGATGATGTCCGCTATCGGTATGGGAGTTGCTATCGACTTCGTTCCGGAATGGGGTAACCGCGCCGGTGGACATAGCTGGAACAGCTTGATTGTTGGAGGAAAAACATACCCGTTCGAACCTTTCTGGGACGATGACCGGTGGAAATACAAAAAAATTTATAATAATGAGTGTTTTGACTTGAAATGGGGAAAATTCAGACTACCTAAAGTGTACCGGCATACTTTCGAACATTATTTTTCCGGCCCACTAGGAGATAAATCAGTCGCCAGAGAAGACATTCCTTCTTTATTCAAAAATCCGTTTATGAAGGATGTTTCTTCACAATATTTCCTAACAACGGATGTAAAAATAACTATTACCGAGCCTATACCCGAAAATACACGCTATTGCTATCTATGCGTTTTCGGCGCAAAAGAATGGCAACCCGTACAATGGGGTAAAATAGAATGGAACAAAAAAGTGACTTTCAAAGAGATGGGCAGAGATATCGTTTATCTGCCTATGTTCTATCAGCATGGCGTTTTAACACCTGCCGCACCTGCCTTTATTTTAAACCAAGACGGCAATTGCGAAAAACTGGAATGCAAAGATGAGACAATGCCGGTTACCGTACGAAACTATACTGCTTATCTGTATCCTGAAGAGATTGCCGAAGCGAAAGAGACGCTGGTCGGGGCTTATCTCACAGGATGCTATGACTTGAACACATTAACTGCTGACACCTTATATATGATGACAGACAGCATGGATACATGGGATAATGGAATCACTCTTCCAGTTCCTCAAAAATATAGATATATACAATTAATATCCCCAAAAGACTCACTGGCACTCAGTGAAATATCTTTTTACGAACAGAATAAAGAGGATAAACCGATTCAAGGTGTAAAAGTTTCAGCCGACATCACACCGCTTAGCGATGGAGAGAAACTGGACATGCTTACCGACAGTCGGTCTGCTACAGGTTTCAGAGGTAGATTCAACAACCCGGAAGATGGGAAAAATATACTTTGGTTTGATTTGGGTAGCCCCAGGTCGATCAGTAAAATTTCATATATCCCTTATACAAAAAATTATTTACCTAAAGATATAGACATAGAATTATGGTATTGGAACAACCAATGGGTTAAAGGTGGTAGTTTAAAAGGTGACTATAATTTTATGACTTTTGAAAATATACCTGAAGGGACAATTTACAGAGTAAAGGTGAAAGGGACGAATGATCGGATCTTTACCTATAAAAACGGTATTATTCGTTGGTATTGATATGAAAAAGCATTGGAAAAAAATAATACAATATACAGTTGACGTAACCTTTTGGCTATGTATGCTGGCTACGGCATGGTTCGCCACTCAGGTCTTATTTTTTGCCTCTTTCAAAATTCCTAGCGATTCGATGGAGCCGGAATTAACTACCGGAGATAATATCCTGGTTTGGAAACCGATCATCGGCCCGCGTATATTCAACCTTTTTGCATCCATGCGAAATGAACAAACGAAAATTTACCGTATCCCTGGTTTCAGGGATATTAAACGTAATGACATTTTAGTCTTCAATTTTCCACATCCTAACAGTTGGGATAAGATTGAAATGCATATCCTCAAATATTATATCAAACGATGTGTAGGACTACCCGGCGATACATTATCAATACAAAACGGTTTTTTCCATGTAAACGGGATAAATGCACCTCTTGGTAATCCGGATTCACAAAAAAGGATTGCCGTTACAGAAAAGTTTCAAGACGGCATATTCCATAGTTTTCCCTATGACAGCATTATCGGTTGGAACATCAAGGAATTCGGACCGCTACATATTCCAGCCAAAGGCGATTCGATCCGGATGAATCGGACAAACTTTATTCTATATAAAAAGCTGATCGAATGGGAACAGCAGGGAACTATTGAATACAAAGATTCTACGTCTTTTCTTAATGGAAGACCGATTGACGGTTATCGTTTCCTGAAAAATTACTATTTTATGGCTGGCGATAACGGCATGAATTCACAGGATTCGCGTTATTGGGGAATGTTGCCGGAAGAATATATCGTGGGGAAAGCATGGATCATCTGGAAATCGGTCGATCCGTATACGGAGACATTCAGGTGGAAACGGTTTATGAAAATAATTCATTAATAATATTGATCATGAAATACAGACAATATATAAGTTACTCATTACTAATTATCAGCGGAATATTTTTGCTGTGCACCGTTTTCGCCACGGATATCAGCCTGGTAAACGGGTTAGTCACGGGGAAAGTACACTGGTTTCATCTGTCGATGTTATTTCTGGCGACATGCAGCCTGGTGGCTGCCGTGCTGACAAGGCCGGCGAAACAGTTTACTTTTTCAATGGCAGACGGATTAGTGCTTGTTTTGGCAGCTATCGTTGCGCTCACTTATAACTGGCAACTGAATCCGGAACCGGAGAAAATGTTGTTCGGAGGACAACTGGTCGTACTGTGGTTTCTGTTGCGATTTATATTTACCGGATGGCCTCAACTA
>Ga0129308_1000128_pt1 | contig 130564 bp, 117 predicted proteins | sample L827metagenome_FD_94440 | JGI IMG/M metagenome (GOLD analysis project Ga0129308, IMG submission 94440) | Ring-tailed lemur group fecal microbial communities from Wisconsin, USA - L827 metagenome | ecosystem: Host-associated > Mammals > Digestive system > Large intestine > Fecal | place: USA...
AATACGAGATGGAATTGCAATACTGCATATAATTGCACTAAAGTACAGACGAAAGCTACTTTTTCCGGAAGAGCGGGAGGCGGCAGGAAAAACCGCGCACGGATCGCTGGGCATATCAGGAAAGAAAAAGAGAACGGCACTCTGGTCTATTTAGGAGAAAGGGATTGTGTTTGTCCAACGGTAGTAGCATTTGCTTTATTCAATTGGCAGCCAGAGCTCTACGTCGTGAACGTATCTCCCAGTAGACTTTTCTGCGTGTATCGCACGGCCAATGGCATTTCCAGCGACTTTCAGCCCGCGCGCACCGATCCACTCCGATACATGGATGAAGCTGAAAACACGTCCGAAGATATCCGGTTCGTAGTCGCAGGTCTTAAAGGCATAAACGGACTTACGAGGCGGATAGTAGTGAATATATTCGTTTTCCTGAATGCCGAGGTGCCTGGCAAAGCGTTCTTCCACACAAAGTCCGTGCCAGTATTCCACCTTGCCGCCTGTAAAGCAGCTGGAGAGATAATATCCGACGGCATCGACAAAGGGATACATTTCATTCCATTCCCGCACAAGACGGCGGAGCTCAGGATCTGAGGTCATTTCAAGGCCGCGGCGATACAGGATCGCATAGACGCCGGGGCTGTTTTCGATGGAGCATTCACCATTTGAAACGCAGATGCGCTCCAAATGCTCCGTGCGCTGGCGCAGAAAATCCAGTACGTGCTGATCATGTTCGATTTGCTTTTCCAAAGCGGCGGCTTTGTCCTGAAAGATCTGTGGGAGATCTGAAACGGTGCAATTTTGGATCAGGGAAACTGCTTCGCGCATGGAGCAGCCCAGCCCCATATAGGAACGCGCGCGGCGCAGCATATTGAATGCGATGGCGTCAAACTGGCGGTAGTTGTTTTGCTCATCCCGTGCAGGGCTGATCAGCCCCAGTTTTTCATAGTTGCGGAGGGCAACGACGCTGATGCCGAGCAGATCGGCAATTTCTCCGGATTTATATTTAACTTCCTTCATATCAGATTTTCCTCTTCCTCTAAAACATTCCTTTTCACATTATAATAAACCTGAAAGCAGGTTTCGAGTAAAGTTCAGGCAAAAAGGCGGCAGAAAGCGTGCGGAAACGCTGTTTGAGTAGATTTTATCAAATAAAGATGCGAAAAAGAGAGGATTGACCCGAAATCAGCTTCCTGTACTATGATAAAGCTGACAGGTGGCCGCTTGTTACCCCAAAAGCAAATGGAGGAAGAACATGAAAAACACAATGAGAATCCTGGCGATTCTGCTGTGCGCGCTGTTGTTCGTTGGCGGCTGTGCGCCGCAGCAGGCAGTGGAAGCAGAGCCGCAGACGACCAATTCAGTACAAGCGCCTGTCAACACACCTGCGCCTGAGCAGGAGACGAAAACTGCTGCTTCCTATCTTCCGGGCACCTATACGGGGACCGCGACCAGCATGAACGCAGACGTTACAGTAGAAGTGACAGTCAGCGAAGACCGCATTGAAACCATTGTCGTGACAGACAACATGGAGAGCCCCGGCATTGGCTCGGTGGCGGTGGAGAAAATCCCCGCGGCCATCGTAGAAGCCCAGTCTTTGGCGGTGGATTCTCTCACTGGCGCTACGATCAGCAGCATGGCGATCAAGCGGGCGGTTTCCTCTGCCCTGGAAGAAGCGGGCGAGGATATCAGCGCTCTGAACGCTCCGATCGAACGCACTCCCGATCCCGACGCAAGCTATGAGGCGGATGTCATCATCGTGGGCGGCGGCGGCACGGGCCTTTCTTCTTCCATCGCAGCGCTGGAAGAAGGCGCATCGGTGATCCTGATCGAAAAGACCGGTCTTCTGGGCGGCAATTCTATTGTAGCCGGCGGATTCTATAACGCGCCCGATCCTGAGCGCCAGGCGACCTATCAGAGCGAGCGCTCTGAGGCTCTGGACAGCCTGATCGTTTCCGCTCTGGAAGAGAAACCGGTCAGCGAGGAACACAAGGCCCTGCAGGAGGCTGTCCGCGTGGAGTTTGAGGAATACCTCGCTTCGGACAGGACTCTGTTTGACAGCCCCAACTGGTTTGCCCTGCAGACCTGGAACGGCGGCGACAGGGTTGGCGATCTGAGCGTGGTCAAGGTGCTGGCTGAAAACGCGCTGGACAGCTTCCATTGGCTTGAGAGCATGGGAGCGGGATTCCCCGACAATGTTTTCTTTGGCGGCGGCGCACTCTACCCCCGTTCGCATCAGTCCGTCGATCCCAATGGCACGGGCTACATCAACGCGCTCACCGGCGAGCTGGAAAACAGGGAAAAGTATACGGTGCTGATGAACACCGAGGCCAAGAGCTTGATCGTGGAAAACAACAGGATCGTTGGCGTCAATGCGATCGGTCGTGATGGCAATGCTGTGACCCTGCGTGCTGCCAAGGGTGTTATCCTGGCGACTGGCGGCTTTGCCGGCAACGTCGAACTGCGGCAGAAATACTGCGAAGGCGAAAAGTGGCCGAATCTCGGCCAGGAAGTCCGCACGACCAACGTGTCGGGTGTGACGGGCGACGGCATCTTTATGGCGGAAGCTGCGGGAGCTAATCTGGTCAACATGGAGCAGATCCAGCTGTTGCCCTACTGTAACGCTCAGACCGGCATGCTCAATGACTCCACCGGCACCGCGACTGTGGCGGAGTACATTTTCCTCAACAAGGAAGGCAAGCGTTTTGTCCGGGAAGATGGACGCCGCGACGATATGTCCAGAGCGATCCTGAACCAGACTGAGAGCAAAATGTACATGTTTGCCAGCCTGAAGGCTCCTCTTGAGGAGATGAAGACCCTTGGGGGCCAGCCCGTTACCTACATGATTGAGAACAGCCTGAGCGAATACGGCTACGCCGAAACCATTGAGGAAGCGGCAGAGAAGCTGGGCTGCGACGCGCAGACCCTGCGGGAGACGATCACTTCCTTTAACACCCATGCTTCTGAAAAGAGTGCCGATGAATTTGGCCGCGTGAATTACAGCGGTACTTTGGGCGAAGGTCCCTTCCTTTTTTGGGCAAGGCGGCCTGCGGCCCACCATACCATGGGCGGCGTCGAGATCGACGTGGATACCCATGCGCTGCGGGCGGACGGTACTGTGGTGGAAGGCCTGTACTGCGCTGGTGAGATCACCGGCTGCACGCACGGCGCCAACCGTATCGGCGGCAATGCGATCGCAGAATTTGTCACGTTCGGCCGTATTGCGGGCAGAAATGCCGCCCTTGGCAAATAAACCACGCAGAAAAGGCTGATCTTCGACCGGCCCGGGGTTTCCCGGGCGCTGGTGGTGCGGGCCAGGCTTTTGACGCCTGCCTGTGAAAAAATAGATTTGAAAGGCGCATTGCAAAATTTGGAAGAAATGGTTGACATCTGTCTAGACATGTACTATATTAAGTACTATCTTAATTGAATCCGTTTCAGTTTCCGGTGATTATGGCTGAGAGGTTCCACCTGTTTCCATCCCGAACACAGCAGTTAAGCTCTCACACGCCGATGGTACTTGGCTGGCGACGGCTTGGGAGAGTAGGTCATTGCCGGATTCCAATATAATGAAGGACTCACTTGCAAATTGGTGCTTGTGGGTTCTTTGTTTTTAGCGGATGAAATCGGTCAGAAGGGGCCATTGACCCTCCATTGACGAATGGAACATATTGTTCGACGGTATGACGATCCTTTCTTGACGAAGGCTCCCAATACTTCTAGAATAAGAGTATATCGAAGCGAAGAATGTGAGGGACTGACCCGTGAGAGAAAAGAAGGTAAAACCCGTTTGGCCAATCTATCTTTTTGGGCTGGTATTTGTTGGGTATGGACTGATTTTTCCGCTGTACAAGCTGGGGCATCTGATTGCGGCGCTGGCGCTTTCTGCGGCTGCGAGTGCTGCAGCGATGCATTTCGCGCCGGCAAAAACCATTTGGGTCAAGGAAAAAGAGGAGCCGGTCAAAACCGGCGATCAGCTGGCGGATGAATTGATCGCCGAAGGGAAAGCTGCGATCTCCCGGCTGGAAAAGGCCAATGAAGCCATTGAAGATCCCCAGCTTTCCGAGCAGATTGCCCGCATGGAACGGGCGAGCCGGGCGATTTTTGCAGCCATTGCGGAAAAGCCGGAGAAAGCGCAGCAGGTGCGGCGGTTCATGAACTATTACCTGCCCACCGCCCTGAAGCTGCTGGAGTCTTATTCAAAGCTTTCAGCGACCGGAAGCACACAGGAAAACGTCTCTTCGACTCTTGAAAGCATCCGCAGCAGCATGGAAATGATCGCGCGGGCCTTTGAAAAGCAGCTTGATCACCTCTATGCGGATGAGGCGCTCGACATCTCTACGGATATTGACGTGCTCGAAGCGATGATGAAGAGCGAAGGACTGATGGACGACGAAATGAAGGCCCGCCGCAATAAGATCGACTGAGCGCATTTTTTAATGCATCGTGCGGCGGTTTGGAAACTGAGGGCAACGAAAGAAATCATATCACAGGAACGGAGGAACGGTCGATGAAGGAAAATTCTGATTTCACCACGGTGACGGAAGGCAGGAAAATGGAGCTCCCCACGCTGACCCTTGAGCCGGAGCTGGAGGAAAGCGCCGCGGGGGAAGAACAGCAGGAGCCCAAAAAAGTGATCCAGCCCGTCAAGCTGGATGAGAGCCGCCTGTCTCCGGAAGAGCTGGCTGCGGCGGAGGAGTTTGCAAAAAAGATCGATGTCACGGACAGCAGTATGGTGCTGCAATACGGCGCCGCGGCGCAGAAGAAGATCGCAGGCTTTTCCGAAAGCGCTCTGGAAAAGGTGCGTACCAAGGATCTTGGCGCAGTGGGCGATATGATGAGCGACCTGGTGGTGCAGCTTAAGGGCTTTGAGATCGAGCCGGAGGAAAAGAAGGGCTTTTGGGGCCTGTTTCGCCGGGGCGGCAGCCAAATCGCGGCGCTCAAGGCCCGCTATGACAAGGCGGCGGTCAACGTCGACAAGATCAGCGGCATGCTCGAGGAGCATCAGGTGCAGCTGCTTAAGGACATTTCCATGCTTGACAAGATGTACGATACCAACCTCCAGTATTTCCGGGAACTTTCGATGTACATCGTCGCCGGAAAGAAGAAGCTCGGCGAGGTGCGGGTCACGGAGCTTCCGGCCGCTCAGGAAAAGGCGAAAAGGACCGGCCTACCGGAAGACGCGCAGGCGGCCAACGATCTGGCAAACATGTGCCTGCGCTTTGAAAAGAAGCTGCATGATCTGGAGCTGACCCGCAATGTCTCCATCCAGATGGCGCCCCAGATCCGCCTGATCCAGAACAATGACAGCCTGATGGCGGAAAAGATCCAGTCCTCGATCGTCAACACCATTCCCCTCTGGAAGAGCCAGATGGTTCTGGCGCTGGGCCTTGCCCATTCGCAGGAGGCTATGGAAGCGCAGCGGGCGGTGTCCGACATGACCAACGAGCTGCTCAAACGGAACGCCGAGGCGCTCCGTCAGGGAACGATTGAGACCGCGAAGGAATCCGAGCGGGGCATTGTGGATATCGAAACGCTCAAGCAGACCAACCAGACGCTCATCAACACCCTCGACGAGGTGCTGCGCATTCAGGAAGAGGGGAAGGCCAAGCGGGTCGCGGCCGAAGAGGAGCTGGGCCGCATCGAGGGCGAGCTGAAGGCAAAGCTGCTGGAGGTGCGCGGCTGAGGCGTGCGGCCGAAAAGAAACAGTGCGTGAAGGAGAAAGCAAGATGACCAAACAGGAGAAGGGCGGTGAAAAGGCCCTCACGCTCAAGGGCACATTGCAGCGAAAGAGCGTTGCGTGCCTGCTGACGGCGCTGGTCGTGCTGCTGACAGTGCTCGTCAGCGGCGGACGGGGACTTGCAAAGCTCCGCTCCAAAGCTGATGAAGCATTTACGCAGGGCGTCCTGTCGGATGGGCTGAGCATTGCCCACGATCTGGAGCAGCGGCTGGAAAATGCTGGAAATATTGGGATCGTTGCCCGGCGCTACCGGCCGGCGGACGAGGCGCTTGCCCAAATGACCGCCGCCTGCGAGGTGCTCCGGCGCGCGCTGGGGCAGGAGCAGGAGCGGGGCGAAATGGCCGCGGCCAACCGGGAGCTGAGCGAGGCGGTGGAGACCCTTTACCGCTCGATGGAAAGCTGGGGTCTCGACGACACCGATCAGGGGCTCGTGGCCAAGCAGTACCGCAGCTTCCTTTCGGCTGGAGATACCATCAGCCACGACGGCTACAATCAGATGGCGGCAAAGTTCAATAAAACGCTTTCTGGCGTTCCAGCCGGGCTGATCGGGGCGCTGACCGGCGTGCAGCCGCTGGAGCTGTTCCAGTAAGGGCTATCGGAAAAAGAACAAAAGAAAAGGTGCCGCCTCAGGTGCGGCAGGAGGAAAGAGAGAAGAAGTGAAGCAAATAAGAGTAGGTATGGGCAGGCTGGGACGTTCGCTCCTTGCGGGGCTGATCGTGTTGCTGTGCGCGCTACTTTCGGGGACGGCGTTTGCCCTTGGGGTGGTGGAGCCGACGGAGAATTTTTACGTGGCGGACTATGCAAATGTTCTTTCCGACGCCACGGAAAATTACATTGTGACGGAAAACGACGCGCTCTATGCCCAGAACGGCGCGCAGATCGTCGTGGTAACGGTCGACTTTATCGGCTCAAACGACATCGAAGACTACGCTTATGAGTTGTTTAACGACTGGGGCATCGGCTCGGCGGAGAAGAACAACGGCATCCTGCTTCTTCTGGTGATCGGCAACGACGACTACTGGGTCATGCAGGGCTCGGGCATCGTCAAGTACCAGTCGGACGGCGAATTGACCAGCCTGGTGATCGACAACCTGGAAGAAGATTTTGCCCAAAAGGACTATGACGCCGGCGTTCGCAAAACCTTTGACGCCCTGTATGAGGCGGTCGAGGGGATCTATGGCAAGGTTACTTCTGGATCTGGCGTCAGCAGCTCCGGTGTGAGCGGAACAACTGGAAACAGCGGCACTACCGGAAATTCCACCGGCGCCGGCAGCGTTCCGCTGGTCTCGTCCGGTTCTGGCGGCCTGCTTCAGGGAGGGCTGCGGATCATCGGGAAGATCTTTTTCCTGATCGTTGCCATTGTGGCGCTCTGCTCGCTTTTTGCCGTGTGCGGTATGTGCGGCAGCGGACGGGGAGGTCCGCGCGGCGGCGGTGGTGGCGGCTCCTTCTGGGGCCCGCTCTTTGGCGGATATGTGCTGGGCCGCGCCACCCGTCCCAGGGGAGGATACAGGCCTCCGCCCGGTGGCTTCGGCGGCCCGCGGCCCGGAGGCTTTGGCGGCTTTGGTGGTGGCTCCCGCGGCGGTGGGGGAGGCTTTGGCGGAGGCGGCGGTTCCCGTGGCGGAGGCTCTGGAGGCCCGCGCGGCGGGGGAGGCGGCGGTTCCCGTGGTGGCGGCGGCGGACGCGGAAGGTAAAGTTTGGCGGGCCGCCCGCCGAAAAAAGTTTTTCAGAGGCGCTCCTGCCGTGCAGGAGCGCCTCTTTTTTGTCTGCGGCGCACCGTGTGGCTTTTTTTCTCCGGATGCACTATAATATGAAACATCACACCGAAGCGTTGGAGGATCTGCGATGCTGGAACTGACGCCCGAGCGCTACAAGGCGCATCTTGCCCAGAAGCTGGCTCTTTTGCCGGACAGCCCGGGAGTCTACCTTCACAAAGACGCCCAGGGCAAGATCATTTATGTCGGCAAGGCGGTTTCCCTCAAAAACCGGGTCCGGCAGTATTTTCAGTCCTCTCGGAACCATGGGCCGAAGGTGCAGGCCATGGTGCGCCACATTGCGGATTTTTCGTATATTCTGGTCGACAGCGAAACCGAGGCGCTGACGCTCGAGTGCAATCTCATCAAGCAGTACCGTCCCCGCTACAACATCCTCCTCAAGGACGACAAGGGCTTTCCCTACGTGCGCATCGACCGGAAAAACCCCTTCCCGCGGGCGGAGATCGTCTATCGTCTCCGGCAGGACGGCGCCCGGTATTTTGGCCCGTACCTCTCCCGCTATGCCGTGCGGGAGGCCATGGACGCCATCAGGGACAATTTTCCCCTGCGCACCTGCAAAAAGGATCTGAAAAAAGCTATCGCCCGGGGAGAGCGGCCCTGCCTGAACTACCATATCGGCAAATGCCTCGCCCCGTGCAGTGGCAAAGTCAGCGAGGAAGAATACCGGAAGATCGTCGATCAGGTGGCCGCCTTTTTGAACGGCAGGACGGATGAGATCCTCGCGGGCCTCAAAGAGGAAATGAAGCAGGCGGCGGAGGAGCTGGCCTACGAGCGGGCCGCCATGCTTCGCGACAGGATCTCCGCCATCGAGACTATCAGCGAAAAGCAGAAAGCCATCACCACTGGCGAGCAGGAGCGGGATATTTTTGCCGTCGCCCGCCTGGAAGGGGAGACCGTGGTCTTTGGACTGTTCATGCGCTCGGGTAAGGTGGTCGGTGCGGAGCATTACGCCATGAATGCCCTTGATGACGCGCCGGAGGAGGTCATGGCCTCCTTTCTCGGCCAGTTTTACAACGAGGCCTATGTACCGCGGGAGATCGTCGTGCGGGAGGGGCCGGAGGAACTCGGCGCGCTTGAAGACTGGCTGAGCCAGAAGAGGGGGACAAAGGTAAACCTGCACGTCCCGGTGCGGGGCGACAAAAAGAAGCTGGCGGACATGGCCTGGCGCAACGGCATGGATTATCTGGAAAAGACCGCTGCCACCCGGCAGCGGGAATGGGAGCGGACCGAAGGCGCGTTGAGGGATCTGGCGTCGGCGCTGGGGATGGAAGAACTGCCCCGGCGCATGGAATGCTACGATATTTCCCATACCATGGGCATGGAACCGGTGGCTTCCATGGTGGTGTTTGAAGGGGGCAAAGCGGCCAGCAAGCAGTACCGACGCTTCAGGGTCAGGCAGTCGGGGAACGACGACTATGCGGCCATGAAGGAGGTGCTGACCCGGCGGCTGGAGCGGATGCTGCAGGAGCAGCAGGAGGGAAAGGAAGAGGGCTTTGCGGCCCGGCCGGATCTGCTGGTGATCGACGGCGGCAAGGGGCAGCTGAACGTCTGCCTTGAGGTGCTCGGGGAGCTGGGGCTTTCGGACTTTCCGGCCATCGGCCTTGCGGAGCGCCTGGAGGAGGTCTTTTTGCCGGGGCAGAGCGCGCCGGTGCTTCTGGAGCGGGGAAGCCCTGCGCTCCATCTTTTGCAGCGCATCCGTGACGAGGCGCACCGCTTTGCCATTACCTACCACAGAAGCCTTCGGAACAAGGCGTCCATGGCCTCGGTCCTGGAGGAAATCAAGGGAGTCGGTCCGGTCAAGCGGCGGGCGCTTTTGGAGGCGTTTCCTTCGCCGGAAGCCATCCGGCAGGCGGAGGAGGAAGAACTCAGGGCGGCGCAGGGCATTGACAAACGGACCGCTGCGCTGGTGTACGCCTATTTTCATCCGGAAGAGGGCGGACATGAAGAGAAAACGGAGCCGGATGGAAAACCGGAACAGACGCAGCGGGAAACGTCCGCCGGGAAAGGAGCAAAACAATGAGCCCCAAGTCTACCAAATCCAAGATCGCCCTGCGGGAATTTACGGACGCGCTGAACATGACGGTCAGCGTCGCGGGCCGGGGATCCTTTGACGTGGAGACCAGCGACGTCTATCGCCCGGGCATGCAGTGCATGGGATATTTCATGCACTTTCCCTATGGGCGGGTGCAGATGTTTGGCAACGCGGAAATGACCTATCTGAGCGAGCTGGACGAGGCGACCGTCCGCGAGCGGCTCACCCGGTATTTTTCCTATGACATTCCGGTGATCTGCCTCAGCCGCGGCTACAAGGCGCCGCCGGTGATGCTCGAGCTGGCCAGGGAAAAGGGCGTGCCGGTTTTGCGCAGCGGCCTCACCACCAACCGGATCAGTCACCGGATCATCAGCTACCTGGACGTGAGAACCTCTCCGTGCATCACCCGGCACGGCGGGCTGCTGGACGTTTACGGCATCGGCATCATGCTCACCGGCGAATCCGGCATCGGCAAGAGCGAAACAGCTCTGGAGCTGGTCAAGCGGGGCCACCGGCTGGTGGCGGACGACGTGGTGGAGATCCGGCGCATTTCGGACGACCTTTTGCAGGGCTCGTCCCCCGAGCTGGTCCGGCATATGATGGAGCTTCGCGGCATCGGCATCATCGACGTCCGCTCCCTTTATGGCGTGGGCGCGGTGATCAACGAAAAGTCCATCGATCTGGTCATCGAGATGGAGGACTGGAACGATCAAAAGGAATACGACCGCCTCGGCATCGAAAGCGATACCACCACCATTCTGGGCGTTGAAGTGCCCAGCATCCTCCTGCCGGTCCGCCCGGGGCGGAATCTGGCGATCATTGTGGAGGTGGCGGCGATGAACTTCCGCCTCAAGCGGATGGGATACGACGCGGCCCAGGAATTTGACCGGAGGCTTCTGGAACAAATGAATTCCTGAGCCTTTTTGCCGGTCTTGGAACAAAAGCTCCCAGCCTTGGGGGCTTTTGCTTTATTTTGCAGAAAGATATCCAGAATTTGCGATGAGTTAACGAAGCAGCAGATAAAATAAAAATAGTTTGAGAAAAGGCAAACCGACTGGTGCATTGTCCCATCAGAAAAATCGGAGGAGGAAAACGCAAATGAAGAGCATTTTTTCCAAAGTAGCGATCCTGCTGCTCTGTGCGGCGCTGCTGTGCGCAGGCTGTGCGCCTGCTGCGGCCCCCGCAGAAGAGACGCCCGCGGAGAAGACCGCTGAAGCAACGGAAGCCCCCGCTGCACAGGAGCCTGCGCAGCCGGAAGAGACCGAGCAGTGGGATGAAGAAGTGGACGTGCTGGTCGTCGGATCGGGCGGCGCCGGCCTGTCTGCCGCTGTCGAAGCTGCGGACGCCGGAGCGGAAAAGGTCCTGATCATCGAGAAACTGTCCTACATGGGCGGCGTGACCTTTCTTTCCCAGGGCATCATGTCCGGCTATGAGACGCAGATCGCCAAGGAGCTGGATATCCACTGCACGGCAGATCAGTGCTATGACCAGCAGATCAAGGAAAGCAACTATACGATCCAGGCCGACCTGACCCGCATCACCTCGGACGAATGCGGCCCGAGCATCGACTGGTTGATCGACGAGATCGGCGTGCCCTTCCAGAACGTGGTGGACGCGAGCATCGTCTACGGCCCCTTGCCCCTGCTGCACCACACCGACGGCGGCGGCCAGGCCTTCAAGGAGCCCTTCCTCAAGGCGCTGGAGGAACGCGATGTCGAGCTGCGGCTTGATACGAAGGCCGTTGAGCTGATCGGCGACGAAGAGCGCAATGTCATCGGCGCCGTTGCGGAGACCGCCGACGGCAATATCCGCATCAAGGCAAAGGCTGTGGTCCTTGCCACTGGCGGCTATGCCAACAACACGGACCTGATCCGACGCCTGCATCCGCAGAACGACCTGTACACCGGCGCTGGCGCACCCGGCTCCACCGGCGACGCCATGCTGCTTGCGTCTGAGTTCGGCGCCTGCATCATCAACGGCTTCAACGTGCAGTGCTACATGCGTGACTACGATCAGATCAGCAGCAAGGTCGGCAGCTGGACCATCTACGTCGGCGCCAACGGTCAGCGCTTCATGAACGAAAAGCTTATCACCACCACCGACAACGCGGCCATCATGGATGCGGTCAAGTATCGCATGCACGACGATGGTGTGGACTACATCTGGTGCGTCAACGATCAGGCGGCGATGGATCTGTATCAGCCCGCCCGTCCCGAGGGCCTTGAGTACGTCAAGGGCGAAACCATCGAGGAGCTGGCCATCAACATGGGCGTGGATCCTGAGGTTTTCAAGGCGACGGTCGACCGCTGGAACGAGCTGGCCGAGCTGGGCGTGGACGAGGATTTCGGCCGCACCAGGAGCTTTGACAAGATCGAGGCCGCTCCCTTCTACGCGGTCAAGAGCCGTCCCGGCGCCGTCATCACCTACGGCGGCGTGCTGCGCAACGAAAAGGGCGAGGTGGTCAAAGTGGGCGGAGACATCATCCCCGGCCTGTATGTGGCGGGCGAAGCCGCTGCCGCTGCCAACGCCAACGGCTGGACGGTCTCCCATGCCATCACCTGGGGCCGCATCGCGGGCCAGAACGCCGGCGCATACGCTGTGGGCAAATAATCCGTCTCTTCTCCAGGAGGTCTCATTCCGCTGCGGAAGGGGGCCTCTTTTTTTCTGTTTTGGCGGTTTGCGAATCCCGGGCCGGTGTGGATTTTGGCATTTAGGGCATCTTATGGTATAATTGATCGTACGAAAGAAGCCCGGCCTGAGCCGGAAGGCCTCTTTTGAAAGCACGCCCGTGAGGAAGGGCGAAAAAGCAGCAAAAATTGCCTTGACCCCGTACCCTGATCCAAAAGGAGACGAAGAAAGGATCATCCGACAGAATGAAACGAAATTTTTCCGGAAGATATGTGCTCAGGAGCGGCGGACGCGCCTGGCGAAAGCAGGAACCCCACGGGCAGGCAAAGGCGTTCGGCCAGCGGGATGAACCGGAGCGCGAATGCTTTGTGTTTCAGGATGAGACGCAGCAGAACGGAGAATACAGCGGGCAGCCGCCGGAGCAGGAAGCGTTTTTCCCCGAAGAAGGGACGCCGCGGCCTGAAGCGGGAGACGGACAGGAAGAAAGCGCCCCCGAACGGGAAGGGCAGGAGGAAGCGCCCTCCCCGGAAGAGGGCGGAACACGGCGCATGACCATGCGGGAGCGGATGCGCAGCCTCGTCGGCGGACAGGAGGGACAGACCCGCCTCTTTCGCCGGCAGAATATACCGGAGCCCCCGATGATCAGCGAACAGCATCTTTATGAGGGCGGCGCGCAGGAGAGCATGTTTACGCAGCGGACCAGGCCCCGCAGCTTTGGGCTGTCCGTGCTGTTCACGACGCTCAAGATCCTGCTGGTGATGGTGGTGGCGCTGGGCTTTGCGGGCCTTGGCGCGGTGCTGGGCATTGCCCGCTCCTATGTGCAGACCAGCCCGGAGCTGGACATCGGTCTGATCGAAAATCAGGCGCAGACCTCCATCATTTATGATGCCAACGGCGACGTGATCACAAATTTCGTGGGTCTGGAAAACCGCGAGTGGGCCTCCATCGACGAGATCCCCGACATGCTGGAAAACGCTTTTGTCGCCATTGAAGACGTGCGGTTTTACAAGCACAGCGGCGTGGATCTCAAGCGTCTGATCAGCGCCGTCATCAACACCCTGCGGAACAAGAACACCCATGGCGGCAGCACCATTACCCAGCAGCTGATTAAAAATCGCGTTCTTTCCAACGAGCAGTCCTATAAACGGAAGATACAGGAAGCATACCTGGCTTTTGAGCTGGAGCGGGAATACGACAAGAGCGATATTCTGGAAGCTTATCTCAACGCCATCCCCCTGGGCGGCCTCAACTACGGCGTCAAGGCCGCGGCCAAGGATTATTTCGGCAAGGAGCTTTCCCAGCTGACCATCCGCGAGTGCGCCATGCTGGCAGGGCTCACCCAGAATCCCACCAAATACAATCCCCGCTCCAACATGTACGACGAGAACCGGGATTTTCAGGTGACGGAAGACCGGACGAACACCGTGCTTGCGGCCATGTACAGCGCCGGGTTCATCACCAAGGAGCAGTATGAATCCGCCAAAGCGGAAAAGGTGACCATTTTCGAACGCTCCACCGTCAGCCAGATGTACGACATGCCGGCCTTTGTCGAGTACGCGGTGACGGACGTAATCACCTACATGCTCAAAGACCGCGGCCTGGAAGACACGAAGGCCAATCGCTCGGCCCTTGAAAAGGAGCTTCGCACCGGCGGTTACCATATCTACACCACAGTCGATCCCGAGATCCAAAACACCGTGCAGGATACCCTTGCCACGTGGGAGGATTATCCCAGAATTGCAGACCCTACCTATTCAGTCCGCATCAGCAAGAACGCCGACGGAACGATCGACGAGATCGTCCAGCCACAGGCGGCCGCCGTGGTCATTGACCAGCATACCGGTCAGATCAAGGCCATGGTCGGCAGCCGTGACGAGCCGACCAGGAAAAAGCTCCTCAACCGGGCATATCAAAGCAATATGCCGATCGGTTCGTCCATCAAGCCCATTGCCGTGTACGCGCCCGCCCTGGAAAACGGGGTGTCGCCCGCATCGGTGATCCTGAATTTTGCACAGGAGATCGAAGGCTACGGCGGTTCAAAGGGATATCCCAGTGGAGGATTGACCAAGCAGGGGCCCGTCACGATGCGCAAGGGCGTCGTCAGTTCGCTCAACGTCGTTGCGGCCCGGGTGCTTTATGAAAAGGTGGGCACCGAGGCGGCCAGGGAATACCTGATCCAGCTGGGCGTCAATCCGGACAACATCTTCGCAGACGGTCCGGGCCTTGCGCTGGGCACGTCGGGCATTTCCATGCTGGAGCTGACCGCCGCCTACGCAACGCTGGCCAACAGCGGCACGTATCTGGAGCCCATTTCCTTTACGAAGGTGACGGATGCGCAGGGAAATGTCATTCTCGACGCGGAAAAGCTGCGCCAGACCCGCCAGGTCTTCAAGCCCGCCACCTGCTGGATGATGACCTCTATGCTCGAGGATGCAGTTTCCGGCGGTACGGGTACGGCCGCCCGCATCAGCGGCATGCACGTCGCCGGCAAGACCGGTACCAACGACAACTACCGGGGCGTCACCTTTGCAGGGTATACCCCTTATTACACCAGCGCTGTCTGGATTGGTCACGATGACTACCGCTATCCCCTCAAGAGCGGCAGCACTGGCGGCGGCTATGCTGCGCCTTTGTGGCAGGCATATATGGAGCCCATCCACGAAGAACTTGAGGACAGGGAGATCCTGAATGAAAATCCGCAGGATCTGGGGCTTGTGAAGGCAAAGATCTGCTCGGTAAGCGGGTTGCTGGCGACAGAGGCCTGCGACGGGGATCCGGACGGCAGAAAGCCGGTGACCGACTGGTTCAGCGCCGGTACGGTTCCCACGAAGAAGTGCAACATGCATGGCGTGGTGTCGATCTGCCAGGAATCCGGCCAAATCGCTGGAGAATACTGCCCGGCGGAGCAGGTCAAGCAGAGCGTTGTCCTCGTGATTCCGACGGATTGTGACCTTGCCACGATCAATGAGGAACTGCTCAAGGAATACATGCCTTCGGCAATCCGCGGCCTGACGGGCATCAGTGACCTGACGAACCTGAAGCCTGAACTGGTGGAGAAATATCTCTGTTCTGTTCACGATGCCAACAGCAGCGGTCTGCCCAGTCAGGATGAGATTGACTATGCCGGAGAACTGATCGATTTCGCCCGGGGTATGCTGACCGATCCCTATTATGACCTGACGGAAGAACAGCAGTCCCAGTTGATCTTCCTTTCTGCGCAGCTTCAAAACGCCCTCAGTACCGGCGCCGCTGCAGAAGATGTAGCCTCCTTGAGCCGGAATCTCTATACCCTTTGCGTTTCCATTCAGGAAGGAACCGGAGGAAATCCCGGACAGGAAGAAACGGGGGAAGAAATATGGACGCCGTAGAGGCGCTGGAACGGGCCTATGCGGCCTGCCGGGCGCAGCTTTTGACCCTTGAGGGGATCAGCGGAGAAACGGCCCGGCCGGTTTTTGGCGAAGGACCCCTGCATCCGGCGGCCATGCTGATCGGCGAGGCGCCCGGCGCGGAGGAGACGGAGGCGGGGCGGCCCTTTGTCGGTCGTGCGGGGAAAAATCTGGAGAGATTTCTGGAATCCGTCTCCCTCAGCAGAAAAGCGCTTTTTGTGACCAACGCCGTCAAGTACCGTCCTTTTCGGGTTGGAAAAAGCGGGCGAAAGGCAAACCGTTCGCCTCTGCGCAGTGAGCTGGAGCAGGGACGCGCTCTGCTGCTCAGGGAGATCGCCCTGGTGGAGCCGGAGCTGATCGTGACGCTTGGAAATTCTCCTCTCTGGGCATTGACCGGAAAAAGCGCTATTGGGACGCTCCACGGGAGGCTGATCGACTGCCCAATGGAGAGCGGAGCGCGAGAGCTGTTCCCGCTCTATCATCCTGCCAGCCTGATGTATAACCCTTCGCTGGAGGAAGCCTACCAAAGAGACATGGAGACGCTGGCGGCGTTGCTGGCGCAGCGGTTCAGCGGCGCAAACCCGCTTTTTTGACGGGATTTTGTAAAAATGCTATAATACCCGAAGACGCAGGTTCTTTGCGGGCGATGTCATCGCGCGGGCCGGGAGGACTGCGGACTCCGGGTATTTTTGGATGAAAAGATCCGGAGGGCTGAACCAGAATTGAGGTGACTGAAAATGACCCGAAGAACAGGGAGGCTGTTCCTTCTGTCCGCTCTGGCTGTCTGCGTCCTTTGTGCGCTGGCGGCGGGAAATGCCCTTGCAGCGGAGGGGACTGCGGGCCAGGTTATGGGTACGCAGGTCAACTTGCGCAGCGCCCCCAGCACGGACAGTGAATCGCTTGCCAAGCTGGACGTGGGCACGGAGGTGACCATATTGTCCGAGTCGGGCGACTGGTATCAGGTGGACGTAGGCGGGCAGCAGGGCTATATCCTCGGAGATCTGGTCTTTGTCAAGTCCGTTTCCAACCGCATTGCTTACGCATCTGCCGACGGCGTCAATCTGCGGGGCGGTCCGAGCCAGAGCGCCTATATCCTGGACAAAATCGAGGCAGGACATCCCATCCGTGTCAAGCAGATGGTGGGCGAATGGTACTTTGCCACCTATGAGGGAGAAAGCGGCTTTGTCCACAGGGACACGATCACCCTCACCAATATGTCCGGAGTTGGCGGAGACGCGACGCTGCTGAAATTCGGCATGGAAGGCTCGGAGGTAAAAAAGCTCCAAAAAGAGCTGGCTCGGCGGAACTTTCTTGCCGATGCGCAGATTACCGGCTCCTATGGCTCAAAGACCCGCGCCGCGGTCAAGGAATTCCAAAAGCTGGCCAAGCTGGAGCCGGCCGACGGCATTGCAGGGCCGGAAACCCTGAAAATGGTTTACGATCGCTCCAACGGCATCAAAAAGGTGCTCGGCGGCAAGATCACTGCGGCGGATGTCAAGGGTCGCGTGCAGCTGATCGACTGGTGGAAAGGCGGCAGCAACCTGCTCAAGCGCCCGGGCGGTGTGGCTACCGTGACGGACGTTGCGACAGGTAAGTCCTTCAAGATCCGCCGCTCCGGCGGAAACAAGCATTTTGACGTGCATCCCCTGACGGCGGAGGATACCGCCATTATGAAGAGCATTGTGGGACGATGGTCCTGGAACCGCCGGGCAATCTGGCTGACGGTCAACAACAAGGTCTACGCTGCCAGCATGAACTGCATGCCGCATTCGCCGGATCCTTCCAAAACGGATAATTTCCCGGGACATTTTTGCATTCATTTGCTCAATTCCCGCACGCACGGCGGAGACAATCGCGATCCGGATCATCAGGCGTGCATCCAGTACGCTTACAAGAAGGGGAATTAGCCCCGCGCGCAAGAGGAAAAATGAATGAAAAACCAAAAGTGGATTCGATGGATCTGCTGTATTCTAGCCGTGGTGATGGCTCTGGGCCTGATTGTGCTGACGGTGGTGAGCGCCTTTGCTGCCGTCGCCAGAACAGGCAGAATTACCGCGGAGAATGTCAGCCTCAGAAAGGGGCTGGACACGGACCGGACCGGCCGCGATACTCGAAAAAGGGCAGAGGTGACCGTTCTTGGCAGCAGCGGCCGGTGATATCAGGTCAAGGCTGGAGGAAAACCGGCTACGTTCGCGATGATCTGACCGTGGTGGAACAATTTGCTCAAAAGAAACGGCAAGGGAGCAGGCGTGGGCAGAAGTAGAGGAGACGGAGGAAATGGAAGCCGGCGAAACGGAAACTCCAGGGGAAAGTGAGCCGGAGGCCTGAACGCTTAAATTAAGAAAAACAGGCTGCCCTGATGCGAAAAATGCGTTGGGCAGCCGTTTTCTGTATCCTGAAAACCGCTGGTGAGGGCGAGGGATTCGAAAAGCCGTGGGGCAAGTTGGAAAAGGGGCCCCTGCCGGAAGGAAGATGTGCGCTAACAGCCAGAAGAGCAGCAAAGAGAAACGCTCCGGTTTGCGCCGCAACATCGGTGAAGCGGATCGGGTTAAGCCGCCGGCGGGGCTGCTGCTCTTCAAAGAGGGCTATATAGACCGCCGGATTGGCGAGGAAGATTCATTGCATCGCATACACGGCCTGTGCGGTCTGAGAAGGCAGACACACAAAGGATTTTTTGCAATAGAGCCCTGTCGAACCTACCGGAGAAATTTTTTCAGCAGGGAAAAGCTGCGTTCGCTGGCGGGAAGGGTGCGGAGCGAAGGGTCGATGCTTCCGAGCCGGGTCAGCACACTCTTGGGACGGGTAAAGGTCTCAAAGCTGTACCGGCCGTGATAAAAGCCCATGCCGCTTTGCCCCGTGCCGCCAAAGGGCAGGTGCGGGGAGGCCAGATGCATCAGCGTGTCGTTGACACATGCGCCGCCAAAACGCAGCGAGGAGAGGACGCGCCGCTGTTCGGCCCGGTCTTTGGAAAACAGATAAAGCGCCAGCGGCCGGGGGCGGTCTGCGACGAAGGAAAGCGCTCCGTCAAGCGTATCATATGGAAGGATCGGCAGGAGGGGGCCGAAAAGCTCCTCTTCCATCAGCAGGGAACCGGCCTCGGTTACGTACAGGGACGGTTCGATCCGAAGGGTCTGGCGGTCTGCACGGCCGCCGGAAACAAGGCTGCCCTCAGAGGCTTTCATCAGGGCGGCCAGCCGGTCAAAATGGCGGCCGTTGACGATGCGGGGCCAGTCGGGATGATGTAGGGGGTCTCCGCCAAAAAAGGAGGAAAGCTCTTTTTCAAAGGCGGAAAGCAGCTCTGGAAGCACCGCACGGTCGCACAGAACGTAATCCGGCGCCACACAGGTCTGCCCCGCGTTCATGCCCTTGCCAAAAAGGATCCGCCGGGCAGCGAGGGAAAGATCCGCCTGCTTCGTGACCAGCACCGGGCTTTTGCCGCCCAGCTCCAGCACGACGGGAGTCAAATGGCGGGCCGCCTGCCCCATGACGGTTTTGCCCACTTGAGGTGAGCCGGTAAAGAAGATAAAATCAAAGGGAAGGGAAAGAAGCATCTCGCCCGTCTCCCGGCCGCCGCGAAGAACGCAGGCCTCCTCTTTGGGAAAAACCGACAGCAGCCGCTCGAGCAGCGCCGCAGTAGCGGGCGCCTGGGAGGAGGGGCGCAGGATCACGCAGTTTCCGCCGGCAATCGCTCCGATGAGTGGAATGAGGGCCAGCTGGAAAGGATAATTCCAGGGGGAAAGGATCAGACAGACCCCGTGGGGATCCCGGTATACTCTTGAGCGTCCGGGCAGCAGCGGCAGAGGCGTGGGGGCGGCTTTGGGTTTTGTCCACCGCTCGAGATGGCGCAGCGTATGGCGAAGCTCGGAAAGCACGATGCCGGTTTCGGTCTCGTAGGCTTCGGCGGGGGATTTTCCCAGATCTTCCCGAAGGGCTTCGGCGATTTCATCCAGATGGTCCAGAATGGTTTTTTGCAACAGCTGCAGCCGGGCGATGCGCCCGCCGACGGACAGCGTGCCGCCGCGGCGGAAGGCTTGAGCCTGCAATGCGAACAGTGCGGACGGTTCCATGGTAGCTTCCTCCTTGTGCCGGTATGGCATGGTAGTATTTTCTTTATTTTACCCGAAAGGGGGCAGGACAGGCAATGCGCAGGATCGACATCACCCGCGAGCTGCTCACGGCGCCCGTTTATCCCGGCGATGAGCAGCCGGTCCTGGAACAGACAGTTTCCCTTGAAACGGAGGGCTACAACCTTTCCTCCCTGCGATTGTGCCTTCATAATGGCACCCATGCAGACGCGCCCCGGCATTTTTTAAAGGATGGAGGGGACATTGCTCAAATGTCCCTGGCGCTTTTTATCGGGCCCTGCGTAGTGAGGACGGTCAGGGGCCCGGTCGACGGCGTCGCGGCGCTGGAGCTTTCGCTCAAGGGCTGTGAAAAGCTGCTCCTGCGGGGCGGGGCCCTGACCGGGCAGGGGGCGAAGGTGCTGCTTTCCCGGGGAGTCGCGACCGTGGGCACCGACCAGCTCTCGATCTCCGCATCAGAGGAGACGGAATTGGACGTCCACCGGGCCATTCTGGAAAAGGGCGGGGCTATTTTGGAAAATCTCCGGCTGGATGACGCGCCGGACGGACGGTATTTCCTGTTTGCGCCTCCGCTAGCCATTGCCGGCGCCGACGGCGCGCCGGTGCGGGCGGTGCTGCTTGCGGAAGACTGACGCATGGGACGCCGGGCTTTTTCGCATCTTAAAAGGAGATTCGGGAAAGGAGAACCGCGAGCGATGGAAGAAAAAAAGAAACGGCAGATGGACAGGATCGTCAAAAAGATGATCGAAGGCTACAGGGAGGCGGAAACGGTGCGGTTTGATCCGCTGGGCAGCTGGAGCGGGCGGACGCAGGAGTCGGAGGAAAAACCGGTGCAGGATGCGGACGACCTGTGAGCAAGCAGGCGAAAAACAGAGGGCGGGCGGCCAAAAATGCGCGGTCAAAGGTGGATCGGGACGAGCTGATCCGCATGCTGGTGCAGGGCGAGGCAGATGACAACGCCCAAAGCGAAGAACTGCTACACCTGCTTTTGGCCCATAGGATCTCAGACGATATCCGTGCCCAACGGGAAGAACAGCTGACTATCGGGCAGCGGCTTTCAGACAGCATTGCCAGATTTGTTGGAAGCTGGAGCTTTATCCTCAGCTTCTGCCTGTTTCTGGTGATGTGGATGGTGGGAAATCTCCTGCTGGGGAGCGGCGCTTTTGACCCGTATCCCTACATTCTCTTGAATCTGGTGCTTTCCTGCGTGGCGGCCATCCAGGCGCCGCTGATTATGATGAGCCAGAACCGGCAGGAGGAGAAGGACCGCCTGCGTTCGGAAAGCGACTATAAGGTGAATCTCAAGTCTGAGCTGATCGTGGAAGATCTTCACCGGAAGCTCGACGAGATCCTGGAAAGACAGGCAGAACTGGAACGGAGGCTTTTACGCCGCCCGGTCGGAACCACAGAAGGAAGGGACAGATAACATGGAACGGAAGGAATACGGTTTTGCCGCCAGCTTTCTTGGCGCTCTGGGGACGGTGTTTTCCCTGCTGGGCTCGTTCTTTTCGGTAGGGATGGTCTGCGGCACAGCGGCGCTGGCGCTGGGAATCAGCGGCCTTTTGAAAAAGGCGGATGGCGAAAAGAAGAAAAAGGACAGGCGGCGCAGCGCACTGGCAGGGACAATTCTCGGCGCTTCGGCGCTGGGCATTTCCTGCGTGTTTCTGCTTTTCGCCGCTGTCTGAAGATGCGCCAAAAGAGAAAAGGCCATTTCTCAAAAAGAGAAATGGCCTTTTTGCGCCAAAGGGATCACTGCGCCATGGCACGCCGTTTGCGACGGCATACTTTAGCGGGCCGGGCCGGCAAAAGGGCGGCGAGCTCGTCGGCACGGGCTTGAGCAAAAGCGGCTTCCCTGGCCGCATCCCGGGCAAGCTCGGAAGCGTTCTGCGCGAGAAGTCCAGCCTTTTCTGCGGCGCGGGCGGCGCGCTGTGCGGCCTGCTGTGCCTTGAAGGTCTTTTTCTGCGCAGAGGTCAGGGCGGCGCGGGCTTCCCGCAGGCGGAGCTTTTCTGCCCGGCGCCCGGCCGCTTCCTGTTCGGCCTGCGCCTTGCAGGCGGCTTCGTACTGCCGGAGCCACTGGAGCGTATCCGAAAGCGTGGACTCCATGGGGCGGGGCTGATACCCCAGCTCCCGCTGCGCCTTTTCGGCCGACATCTCGCTGTTGGAAAGGAGTACATCCACGCTGTAGGGGGTCAGCAGCGCCTTTTTCCCAAAGATCCGGGCGAAAAATTCACTGGGCCCGGCGGCAAGGCGGATCATCCACGCCGGCAGGGAGAGGATTTTCGGTTTGCAGCCGGCAAAGGCCTGTGCGGTGCGGAACAGTTCGGAGACGGAAAGGGCATGACCGCTGAGAAGATAACCCTCGCCGGTCTTTCCTTTTTCCATCGCCAGAAGGATGCCCTGCGCCACATCCCGGACGTCCACGAAATTGTAGGAGCCGGCAAAACCCAGCATGAAGCGGCGGCGCTTCCGGCGGAACGCGTAGCGAAGCGTTCTGCCCAGCTCGGAAAGGCGATAGTCCTCCGGCCCGATGATGCCCGAGGGAAAGACGATCACTGCGTCAAGACCGCGGGCAACCCCCTGCTGCACCATGGCGGTGGCAGCGGACTTGCTGCGGGCATAGTGCCCCACCAGATGTTCGTAGGGGAACTCCTTTCCCTCCCGGAGCGTTTCCCCCGGCGGCGGGACGGGAAGGGCGTGAACCGAGCTGGTGTAGACCAGCCTCCGGACGCCCGCGCACAGGCAGGCGTTCACGACGTTTTGGGTGCCTTCGACGTTGACCTGATAGAGAAGATCGGTCTTTCCCCGCGAAATGTCGATGATGCCCGCCAAATGGATCACCGTGTCGCAGCCGCGCACGGCGGAAAGGACCTCTCCGGCGCTGCGGACGTCGCCGTAAACCCGCTCGACGGGAAGGCCCCTGAGCGGAAAATCGGACGAAGCGTCTTCGCCGGGGAGCAAAAGAATGCGGATAGGGCCCATACCCTGTTCGAGAAGCATGCGGACCAGCACATTGCCCACATGGCCTGTGGCGCCTGTTACCAGAATCATTTTGCTGCGTTCCTCCTGAATGATCAAAATGTCAAAAGAAAAGAAAAATAGCGGCTGTCGGATCAAAACGACGGCAAAAAGTTAAACAGGCGTTTTATCTTTTGATTTCATCATAGCGCCGGCGGGCTGCGCTGTCAATGCAGACGCAGGATGTTTACAAATTTGCCACAAAGAAGGCGGAATTGCCGGGAAGGATTTCGGCGCAGCGATATCGTATGATATAGTATAATAAAAATAAAATGGCACGGCAGTGGTGCCGGAAAGGAAAGAAAGTTGGAGCTGGAAAAAAACACCGGAGCGGTTCCGGGAATTATCCCGCAGGAACAGCGGGAGCAAAAGCGCACGGAAAGGGCAGAACAAAAAGCGCGCAAGAGCAGGGAAAAGGAAGCGCGCCGGGCGCAGCGGCGCATGGAGAAATACGACCGGAGAACCCGGCAGGAGGAGGCGGCGCTGGAAGCTCCTCCGGTGGGCAAACGGCCCCGCGGAAGGCTGTATACCATCGGAGAGGAGATCTTTAACGCGATCACCCATGGGGCAGGGGCTGTGCTTTCCATTGCGGCGCTCGTCATCATGACGGTGATGGCGGTTCGCTCCGGCAGCGGCGCCAAGCTCGCGTCGGCGATTGTATACGGTCTGACGCTGGTCGTGCTTTACACTATGTCTACCCTGTACCATTCCATTGCGAACCGGACGGCGAAAAAGGTATTGCAGGTGTTTGACCACTGCACGATCTATCTGCTGATCGCCGGCACCTACACCCCCTATACCCTCGTGACGCTTCAGGGGACGCTGGGCTGGACGATTTTTGCTGCGATCTGGGGGCTGGCAGCCCTGGGCGTGATCCTCAACGCCGTAGACATGAAAAAATTCCGGGTGTTTTCCACCATCCTTTATCCGCTGATGGGCTGGGCGATCGTCGCGGCCTTCCGGCCCCTTGCCGCGGCGCTGCCGCCGGCGGGGATCTGGCTGCTGGTGGCCGGTGGCGTGGCCTATACCCTTGGCCTGATCTTCTACGGGCTGAAGAAGCGCCGCTATATGCACTCCGTGTGGCACCTGTTCGTCATGGCGGGAAGTGTGCTTCATTTTCTGTCCGTGGTGCTGTACGTGCTGTAAGGACGGGAAAGGAATGGCGCTCCCAACAAAAGAGAGACGGCAAAGCGTCTCTTTTTTGTTTTTGGAAGAGCGTCAGCCCTCCAGTTGCTCACCGAGCGTGAGCCACTCCTCCGAGAGGGCGTCTGAACGGGCACGGAGAGCCTCGAGCTGTTCGCTCAGTGCAGCAGCTTTCTGATAATCGGCGGCGTTGGCCGGATTAAAAAGCGCCCTCTGGACGGCGTCTATCTCCTCCTCCACAGAGGCGAGCTCTTTTTCCACCTGGGAAAAACGGGCCTTGAGCTTTCGCAGGGCGGCCTTTCGCTCCTTTTCGGCCAGATAATCGTTGGCGGCTTTGGAGGGCGCCTCCTGCTTGGGCTCTTCAGCAGGGCGGGCGGCGTCCAGCGCCCTGAGCCGGGCGGCGTAGTCCTCATAGCTGCCGGGACAGGAGAACATCCCATTTTCCGTCAGTCCAAGGATGCGGGTGGCCATTTTGTTGATGAAATAGCGGTCGTGAGAGACGATCAGCAGCGTGCCCTCGTAATCCGAAAGGGCGCTTTCAAGCGCCTCGCGGGAGGTGATGTCCAGATGGTTGGTCGGCTCGTCCAGCAGGAGAAAATTGGCCTGCGAGAGCATCAGCTTCAAAAGGCAGACCCGGGCCCGCTCGCCGCCGGACAGGGCCGAGACCGGCTTGAATACGTCGTCTCCGCGAAAGAGGAAACGGCCGAGCGCGGAGCGTACCTCGGTCTGCGTCATGGCAGGATAAACGTCCCAGATCTCGTCGATGACGGTCTTTTCCGGATGCAGGCCCGCCTGCGTCTGGTCGTAATAGCCGCAAAAAATATTGCTGCCCAGGATGCGTTCCCCCCGGTCGGGCGGAAGCTGTCCCAGAAGGATCTTTAAAAGGGTGGTCTTTCCGCAGCCGTTCTGCCCCAGAAGAAACACCCGCTCGTCTTTTCGGATGAGAAGGTCGGCGTGCTCAAACAGCGTTCGTTCCCCAAAAGACTTTCCAAGATTTTCGCCCCGGAGCACCTCGTTGCCGCCCCCCGGCACCACCGGAAAGCGGAAGCGGAGCGCTTCCGGTGCGCTGTCCGGCCGGACGAGGGTCTCTTTGAGACGGTCGATCTCTTTGAGCTTGCTTTCAGCGGTGCGGATGTTCCGCTCACGGTTCCACTGACGCTGCTGCGCGACGATCCCCTCGATGCGCTCGATTTCTTTCATGGTGTTGGCGTAGTGGCGCTCGGCGGTTTCTCTCTCCTTTTCTTTTTTCTGCTGAAAGACCGTGTAGCCGCCGTTGTAACAGGTAAGCTTCTGATTTTCGATCTCAAAGGTACGGGTGGTGACCCGGTCGAGAAAATAGCGGTCGTGGGAGATGACGATGAGCGCGCCGCGATAGGCCTGCAAATACTCTTCGAGCCATTCGACGCTTTCGATGTCGAGATGGTTGGTGGGCTCGTCCAAAAGCAGCAGATTCGCCCCGGAAAGGAGCATCCGGGCCAGCAGTACCTTGGCCTTTTCCCCGCCGGAGAGAGAATCAACCGGCTGACGGATCATTTCTTCGGAAAAGCCCAGCCCCAGAAGCGCCGAACGGGCCTGGCTGCGGTAGGTATAGCCGCCCTCCCGCTCAAACTGTTCGGTCAGGGCATGCTGCCGCCGGACGAGGCTGTCGAGCTTTTCCGGGTTGCCGCGGGCGCTGTCGATGGCGGCGGGCAGGGAGGCAAGCTCCTCCTCGGCTTCCATCAGGGGCCGGAAGACCTCCAGCACCTCGGCATAGGCGCTCTTTTTGCTCTCGCTGACCACGTGCTGCTGCACGTAGCCGAGGCGGGTAATCTTCGAATAGTGGATCTCCCCCTCCTCGGAGGGAAGCTCACCGGTGAGCAGGCGGAAGAGGGTGGTCTTTCCCGAGCCGTTGGCCCCGATCAGGCCGATGCGGTCTCCCTCTGAAATGTCAAAGCTCAGGCCGGAAAAGAGCGTTTCTGCGCCGAAGGCCTTGGTCAGATTGCTGACAGTTAAAAGCACCATAATTGTTCCGTTCTCCACAGTCAGAAAAATAGCGCGGCCCAAAGGCGGCGGCGCGGATAAAGGCATAAAATGCGTTGTTTTCATTATAACACAAATTCCGGCGGCACAACAGGAGACGCTTCCCCTTGCACCGGGACGAAAGATGGATTATAGTAATACAAGATTGCCGTGCTGCCGAAAGGGCGGCGCGCGATAGAGATGAGCAGAGGTGAGAAGGTATGCTATCCGTATTGTACAGCGCTGTTGGTCAGGGTCTGCTTTGGGCCATGGTGACCTTCGGCGTTTTTTTAACCTATCGCATTTTGGATTTTGCCGACCTGTCGGTGGACGGGACGCTGGCCTTTGGCGGCGCGGTGGCCGCAGTATTGACGCTGGCGGGCTGGGACCCGCTGCTTTGCGTGCTGGCAGCTGCTGCGGCAGGGGCTGCAGCAGGGGGACTGACCGCTTTGTTTGCAACAAAAATGCGCATCCCGGCGATTCTCAGTGGTATTCTGACGCAGATCGCCCTGTATTCGATTAATCTGCGCATCATGGGAAAATCCAACGTGGCCCTGCTCAATCAGGACACGGTGTTTCGTAAATGCGCTGGCCTGCTGGGCGTTTCGGCCCGCACGAGCGAGCTGCTGGTGGGCCTTCTGGCGGTGAGCTTGACCGGCGGGCTGCTGTGGCTGTTTTTGAAAACGGAAAAGGGGCTTGCGGTACGAGCGACTGGCGGCAATGCCCGGATGATCCGTGCACTGGGCGTCAACACAAACAGCACGATCACGCTGGCGCTGGTCCTTTCCAACGCCTTGGTAGGGCTTGGCGGCGCGCTGATTGCGCAGCAGCAGGGCTACGCGGACGTGGGCATGGGCACGGGGGCCATCGTCATCGGCCTCGCGTCAGTCATTATCGGCGAAGTGCTCTTTGGCAAAAGGAACCTTCTCCAGAACCTGATCGCAGTTGTGCTCGGATCGATGATCTACCGGGCGGTCATCGCGCTGGTGATGCAGTGGCGGGTCATCAGCGCCGGCGATCTGAAGCTTATTACGGCCATCATCGTGGCAGCGGCGCTGTTTTTGCCCACGCTGAAAAGGAAGGGCTCTGCGGCCGCAGGCGGGGAGGTGCGCTAAGATGCTGAAGCTGACAGGGATCGACGTCGTTTTCAACGAGGGGACGATCAACGAAAAGAACGCGCTCCGGCAGATCGACCTGACTGTGGAGGACGGAGAGTTCATCACGGTGATTGGCGGCAACGGCGCGGGAAAATCCACGCTGCTCAACGTCATTGCCGGAGTCTGTCGGCCGCAGAAGGGCACGATAGAACTGGATGGAAAAGAAATCTCAGACCTGCCGGAGCACCGGCGCGCGGCGATGATCGGCCGGGTGTTTCAGGATCCTATGGTGGGCACTGCGGCAAATATGACCATTGAAGAAAATCTGGCCATGGCCAAAAAGCGGGGACAGAAGCGCAGCGCTTTTTCCTTTGGCGTCCGGCGGGCGGACCGGGAATTTTTCCACCAGCAGCTGGCAACGCTGGATCTGGGGCTGGAGGAACGGGCAAGGACGGCGGTGGGCCTGCTTTCCGGAGGGCAGCGGCAGGCGCTGACGCTGCTGATGGCCACGCTTGAAAAGCCGAAGCTGCTGCTTCTGGACGAGCATACGGCAGCCCTTGACCCCAAGACTGCGGAAAAGGTTTCCAATCTGACGGCCCGCGTCGTTCAGGAGCACGGCCTTACCACCCTGATGGTGACGCACAACATGCGCCATGCCCTCCGGCATGGAAGCCGGCTCATCATGATGCATGAGGGGCGCATCGCCGTGGATGTCCGCGGCGAAGAAAAGCAGGCCATGGATATTGAAGATCTGCTGCATCTGTTTGAGCGCCGCAGCGGAACGGAAGCGGTCAGCGACCGGCTGCTGCTGTAAATGAAAGAAAGAGGAGCAGAAACCAAGCGGTCTGCCGCGGGGAGAAGAGCTTTCCTGCGGAAGGCCGTTTTTTGCGGAAAGAAGCGGAGAAAATGATCTGTGGCGGGAAAACAACGCTTTCATTTTCTGTATGAATAGTGTATAATGTCAATACCTTTGTTAAGGTTATGTTTCGTTTGCCACGGCAAAAACATGTTAGGAGGAAAATGCGAAGATGAAAAAGGCTCTTTCCATTCTGTTGGCGGCGCTGATGTGCGTTGTGCTCTTTGCGGGCTGCAGCAATGCGCCTGCGGAGGAAACCCCTGCTCCTACCGAGGCTCCTGCGGAAACGAACCAGACCCCGACGGAACCCACTGAGGCTCCTGCAGAAACCACTCCGGCGGGCGATACCTACGAGCTGGCGATGATTACCGACATCGGAACCATCGACGACAAGTCCTTCAACCAGGGCACCTGGGAAGGTATCAAGGCCTATGCAGAAGAACACAACATCACCCATAAGTACTACAAGCCCACCGAACAGTCCAACGACGCTTACCTCGCTGCCATTCAGCTGGCTGTGGAGGGCGGCGCAAAGGTCATCGCGACCCCCGGCTTCCTGTTTGAGGAGCCCATCTATATCGCCCAGGATCTGTATCCGGACGTCAGCTTCATCCTCATCGACGGCAATCCTCACAATGCGGATTACAGCGAATACCGCACCAACTCCAACGCTGTGGGTATCACCTACGCTGAGCAGCAGGCCGGTTATCTGGCCGGTTATGCCTGCGTCAAGGACGGCTACACCAAGCTGGGCTTCATGGGCGGCATGGCGGTTCCCGCGGTGATTCGCTACGGCTACGGCTTTGTGCAGGGCGCTGAGGCGGCCGCTGCCGAGCTGGGCATCGAATCCATCGATATGAAGTACCACTATACCGGCGGCTTTGACGCTACCCCCGAAGCGCAGGCCCTGGCCGCTTCCTGGTACAACGAAGGCACCGAAGTGATCTTCGGCTGCGGCGGCGCTGTCGGCAACTCCGTCATGGCGGCGGCTGAGGCCAACAACGGCAAGGTCATCGGTGTTGATGTCGATCAGTCTACCGAATCTGAGACCGTCATCAGTTCCGCCATGAAGGGCCTGGCCGCTTCTGTGCAGCAGACCATCGAAGCCTACTATAACGGCGAATTCCCCGGCGGCGAGGCTGTTGTGAAAGATGCTTCCAACGACGGCGTGAAGCTGCCCATGGAAAGCTCCAAGTTCACTACTTTCTCTCAGGCAGATTATGACGCTCTGTTTGCCAAACTGGCGGCTGGCGAAATCACGCTTAAGACGGATACCGACGCTGCCACCGCTGCTGAGCTGGGCATGTCCATCGTCAAGGTCACCATCGTCGACTAAGAAACAACGGGTGCATTGCACCTCGCAAACAGAAAAAGAGACCGGAAAATCCGGTCTCTTTTTTATGCCGGTGGCTCTGAAAGAAGACGGGTGCCGGAGAGAGGAAGCAGAGCGGGAAAAAGAAAAGCAGTGTAATACAATGAAAATAGTTAAAAAATAGAACACTAATTTACGACATTGTTCTGTACATACGTTTAAAAAGAAATATATTGCAAAATCATTTTGGGAGTGTTATGATAATAGCGTGATTGATATAAGACAAACGGGAAAAGATGTTTTTTTACAAACTGCGCCGTTCTCTAGCAGAAAAAGGCTGACGCACAGAGATTTTCACAACAACTCCGCAATTTAATTGATAATCCAAACAAATTTTTCAGAAAAGTTTCACCCGGGCGGGATTTTATCGCCGGGGCGATTGAAAAATAAAGCAAAAAACGGGAGGAAAAATTAATGAAAACGGCGGCTGTATTTCCCCAGAAGTATATCCAGGGCAAGGGCGTTCTTAAGGAACTTGGCGATCTGATCAAGCCCTTTGGCGTGAAGAAGCCCATCGTGATGTGGGGCAAGCGCACCCGCGCTGCGACCCATGACATTGTGGACGCTGCCCTGAAGGCAGCTGGCATGGAATATGTCGAATTCATGCTCCCCGGCGAGTGCTCCAAGAACAACTGTGCCAAGGTGGAAGCCGTCATTCGCGAGAACGGCTGCGATATCGTTATCGGTCTCGGTGGCGGCAAGGCGCTGGATCTGTCCAAGGCTGCGGCCAACCATACCGGCCTGCGCAACGTGATCGTCCCCACCGCTCCTTCCAGCGATGCGCCCACCTCTGCTTGCACCGTGTGGTACAATGACGACGGCAGCTTCGAAACCTTCGAATTGTGGCCGGCCAACCCCGAGATCATCCTCGTGGATACCGGTATCTGCATCACCGCTCCCCTCCATATGTTCCTCGCCGGCGTGGGCGATGCTCTGGCCACCTATGTGGAAGCCAAGGCCTGCTACGCCACTCACGCTGTTGCCTGCTCCGGCGGCGCTCCCACGCTGACCGCTCTGGCCATGGCAAAGCTCTGCTACGATATCCTCATCGAGTACACCGAGTCCGCGATCCTGGCGATCAAGGCTGGCGTTGTGACGCCCGCTTTCGAGAAGGTCGTTGAAGCGACCACGCTGCTGTCCGGCATCGGCTGGGAAAGCTGCGGCGTTGCTACCGCGCACGTGCTGGGCAACTCTCTGGCCAACTTCCCCGAAGCGCATCATCATATGCACGGCGAAAAGGTTGCCATGGGTATCGTGACGCAGCTGATGATCGATCCCGATGTGGACATGGACTTCACCCTCAAGACGGTGGACTTCATGGTCAAGGTCGGCTTGCCTGTCACCTTTGCGGATCTTGATCTGCAGGATGTGTCCCGCGAGCGTTTCTACGACTGGTGTGTGGCCGAGTGCTATCCCGGCAACAACATGGAGCATCATAACTTCACCGTCACTCCCGACACGCTGTTCGCTGCCATGATGCACGCCGACGAATTCGGCAAGGCCCGCAAGGCGGCTCTCGGCAAGTAAGAAGAAACAGCGTTTTCCGGTCGAGGCCGGAAGCTCTTTCATATTTCCCTGGGCGGCCCGCAATGCGGGCCGCTTTTATTTATGGCCATGACCGATTCGACGTGAAAACTGCGGCAGGAGAGGAGGGCCTTTTTGATGGAAAACGGAAGGGCGAAAGAGAAAAAGAAGTTCTGATTTTGTTGAAATTTTGTGTTTGACGGGCGTTTTCTCATTTCCCTTTGGCTGGTTTTTGTTTATAATGTTTTAAACGGAGGGGTGATGAGATGGACTACATAATCGAGATGCTTCATATCACAAAGCAATTTCCCGGCATTATAGCAAACGACGATGTGACACTTCAGCTCAGACGGGGGGAGATCCACGCGCTGTTGGGTGAAAATGGCGCAGGTAAGTCCACGCTGATGAGCGTCCTTTTCGGCCTGTATCAGCCGGAAAAGGGAACTATTTTCAAAAACGGCCAGCCGGTCAAAATTGACGATCCCAACGATGCAAACGCTCTGGGGATCGGTATGGTACACCAGCACTTCAAGCTGGTGCACAATTTTACGGTGCTTGAAAATATCATTTTGGGCGTTGAGACCACCAAACGGGGCTTTTTGAAGATGGATCAGGCCCGCAAGAAGGTTGTGGAGCTCTCCGAACGCTACAATCTTAAGGTGGATCCGGACGCGAGGGTTTCCGACATCACCGTCGGTATGCAGCAGAGGGTGGAGATCCTCAAAATGCTCTATCGGGAAAACGAAGTACTGATCTTTGACGAGCCCACGGCGGTTCTGACGCCGCAGGAGATCGAAGAGCTGATGAAGATCATGAAGGAACTGACCCGCGAGGGCAAATCTATCCTTTTCATCACGCATAAGCTCAACGAAATCAAACAGGTGGCTGACCGCTGCACGGTCCTGAGAAAGGGACGCTGCATTGGTACGGTAGACGTGGCGGGCGTCTCTAAAGAAGAAATGAGCGAGATGATGGTGGGGCGCAAGGTCAATTTCATCGTCGAAAAAAGCCAGGCGCATCCCGGAGAACCCGCGCTGGAGGTAAAAGGCCTGACCGTCAACTCTTCCCATGGCAAAAAACTGGTTAACAACGTCTCATTCACTGTCCACAAGGGCGAAATCGTCTGCATTGCCGGTATTGACGGCAACGGTCAGTCCGAGCTGGTGTACGCTCTGGCGGGCATGCTGCCGGCAGACGGCGGAACGGTCAGGCTTAACGGCAAAGATGTCACCCATGCGTCCATCCGTAGCCGCAACGACATGGGTATGAGCCATATCCCGGAGGACCGGCATAAGGATGGCCTGATTCTCGACTATTCCCTTGGGGAGAATCTCGTGCTCAAGCGCTACTACAAGCCCCAGTTTCAAAAGGGCGGCTTCCTGAAATTCAAAGAAGTGGGGCGCTACGCGGACAAGTTGATTGAACGCTATGATATCCGCAGCGGACAGGGGGCGGCGACCATCGCCCGCAGCATGTCCGGCGGCAATCAGCAAAAGGCGATCATTGCCCGGGAGGTGGATCTTAATCCGGAGCTCCTGCTGGCTGTTCAGCCCACCCGAGGCCTGGACGTGGGCGCCATCGAGTACATTCACAAGCAGCTGATTGCCCAGCGGGACGCCGGAAAAGCGGTGCTGCTGGTGTCCCTTGAGCTGGACGAGGTAATGAACGTCAGCGACCGCATCCTTGTGATTTATGAAGGTGAGATCGTGGCGGATCTTGACCCGAAGGCCATTACCATTCAGGAGCTGGGGCTTTATATGGCGGGCTCGCAAAGGAGGCAGGCGCAATGAGCAAATTCCGCAGATTTCTTGAAAGCCGCGGCTTTATCAACGCGGCCTCGTCCATTCTCGCGATCGTGGTGGGCTTGCTGGTGGGTCTGGTCATCCTGCTCGTCAGCAATCCCTCCGAGGCCTTCCGGGGCCTGTGGGTCATCCTTCAGGGCGGCTTTGGTGGCGGCGCCAAAGGCGTTGGGCAGGTGCTTTATTTTGCAACGCCCATCATCATGACGGGCCTTTCGGTGGGCTTTGCCTTTAAGACGGGCCTTTTCAACATCGGTACGCCTGGACAGTTCATCGTCGGCGCTTTTGCCGCGATCTACATCGGCGTGAAATGGACCTTCCTTCCCGGCGCGCTCCACTGGATCGTCGCCCTGCTGGGCGCAACGGTGGCCGGCGGCCTGTGGGCGCTGATCCCAGGCATCTTCAAAGCCTTTTTCAACGTCAACGAGGTCATCTCCAGCATCATGATGAACTACATCGGAATGTACGGAGTGAATTACCTGGTCAAAAAGAACATCTACGATTCCCTCAAGGCGCTTTCGCAGAACGTGGCTCCCACGGCGGTGCTGCCCAGGGCGGGCCTTGACAAGATCTTCTACAACATGACCGGCGCCAACAACGTTCACGATGCCTCCACGGTCAACTGCGGCATCCTGATTGCGATCGCCATGGCGATCGTGGTCTACATCATCCTCAACAAGACGACCTTCGGCTACGAGCTCAAGGCCTGCGGCTACAACCGCCATGCAAGCCGCTATGCAGGCATCAACGAAAAGCGGAACATCGTCCTTTCCATGGTGATCTCCGGCATGCTGGCCGGCCTTGGCGGCGGCCTTCTGTACCTCTCGGGGGCCAACGGGCGCCGTATCAAGGTGGTGGACGTGCTGGCGGCAGAAGGCTTCAACGGCATCCCCGTGGCGCTGCTGGGTCTCTCCAATCCGCTGGGCATCATCTTCTCCGGCCTGTTCATCTCCTATATCACCCAGGGCGGAAACTATCTCCAGCGGCTTGATTTTGTGCCGGAGATTATCGACATCATCATTGCAGCCATCATTTATTGCAGCGCGCTTGCACTGATCTTTAAGAATCTGGTGGTGCGCCTGGTCGGCGGAAAGAAAAAAGAGGCGGAAGACATTGCGGCGGAGGCCGGGAGGGCCGGTATGAGCGGCAAGGGGCTGCTGCCACCGGAGGAAACTCCTGAGACGCCGGAAAAAGAACTGGCCGCAGACCAAGAAGCCGAAACGGGAAAGGAGGAGTAGTCCATGTCGACGTTTTACTTTCTGGTACAGCAGACGATGCCCTTTGCCATCCCGCTTCTGATCGTGGCCCTTGGCGGCATGTTTTCCGAGCGCAGCGGCGTGACCAATATCGCCCTTGACGGCATCATGATTATGGGCGCTTTCGCCAGCATCCTCTTTATCAACAAGATGCAGGACCACATGAGCGGACAGCTGCTGCTGATCCTGGCGATCCTGGTGGCGGTGGCGGCCGGCATGCTCTTTTCCCTGCTCCATGCCTATGCGGCCATCAATATGAAATCCGACCAGGTCATCAGCGGTACGGCTCTGAACATGTTCGCTCCGGCCTTTGCCATCTACGTGGCCCGCATGATCCAGGAAAACGGCGTTCAGCAGATCCAGTTCACCAATACCTTTCTGATCAAAGAGGTGCCGGTGCTTTCCAATATCCCAGTGATCGGCGACATGTTTTTCAAAAATGCGTATATCACCACGTATCTTGGCTTTGCCATCCTGATCGTGTCCATCATCGTGCTGTATAAAACGCGGTTTGGCCTGCGCCTTCGCTCCTGCGGCGAGCATCCGCAGGCGGCGGATTCCGTGGGCATCAATGTTTACAGGATGCGCTATTGCGGCGTTTTGATCTCCGGCGGGCTGGCGGGCCTTGGCGGACTGGTTTTCGTCGTGCCTACCTCCACCAACTTCAATGCGACGGTGGCAGGCTACGGCTTCCTGGCGCTGGCGGTGCTGATCTTCGGCCAGTGGAAGCCTCTGCGGGTATTGGTGGCCGCATTCTTCTTCGGCTTTATGAAGACCATTGCAGCAACCTATTCCGGCGTTCCCTTCCTTCAGGATCTGCCCATTCCCAGCGATATTTACAAAATGATTCCCTACATTGCGACGCTGATCGTGCTGGCGTTTACTTCCAAAAACTCGCAGGCGCCCAAGGCCTGCGGCGTCCCATACGACAAGGGAAGCAGATAGCTGCCGCACAGAGAAAAAGCCGCTGCCCATCGGGCGGCGGCTTTTTTGCGCCTAAGGGAGCGCGATTCAGGCAGCCGGCCCTATTTGGCGGTCGCTGTAAAAAAGTGCTTGACCTTCACGGAACGTGATAGCGTAAAGTGGTGACAGAAAAGCAAAGGAGGATGCCAGTATGAAAACGGTAAAAGAGCTTGCGAAGATCACAGGGGTCAGTGCGCGCACGCTTCACTATTACGACGAGATCGGGCTGCTTCCGCCGACGGAGAAAAGCGAAAACGGATACCGGCTTTACGATGAAAAGGCGTTGGAGACTTTACAGCAGATCCTGTTTTTCCGTGAGTTCGACCTTCCTTTGAAGGAAATCAAGACCATTTTGGAGAACCCCGCGTTCGACAGAAATCAGATCCTGCAGATGCAGAGAAACATGCTGCTGGCAAAGAAAGAGCGCATGGAGCGGCTGATCGCCGGGATTGACAGCATTTTGAAAGGAGAGGGCGAAATGGATTTTACAGTTTTCAGCAAAACGGAGATGGAAGAGCTGTTTGAAACAATGGCCGGGCGCATGCCGGAGGAGATGCGGCAGACTGCCATAGAAGAATTCGGCGGCATGGAGCAGTGGAAAAAACATTATCTAGAAGCGGTGTCATCAGAAGAAACGCAGCGGCGTTATGGCAAAATGCTGGAGTGGTACGGCGGAAAGGACGCTTTTTTGACCGTCGCTGAACATCCGCTCGGAAAAGAGATTGCGGAAAGCTATCAAAAACGGGAAGAGGCGATCCGGCAAAAGCTGATCGAAAGGCGGCATTACGGGGTCGATTCCTTTGAAATACGGGAGGCGGTCGGCGAGTATGGCTTTGTGATGAAACAGCTCTGCCAGATGAAGGAGGAAAAGGGAGCGATGCTGGCGGTCGCGCGTTCGTATCGAAATGGGCAGGTCAGGCAGGCAGTAGACCGGCAGTATGGAGAGGGAGCGGCGGAATTTTTTGCGCAGGCGATTGAGGCGTTTTATAACAGGGAAGCCGCAAAAGGCGAGCTGCCGGATGGAAAGCCGCGACGCATTTGACGGCGAGCGGCTGCGGCGGCTGGCGGAAGAAAGAAGACTGGCAGGAATTTTCAAAAGATTTTCAATGATTTTATCACAATTTTCGCAAGAGTGCAGAGAGGTGATGGAAAAGAGAGGAAAAGGAAGCTATAATTGAAAAAGAATTTTTGATGGACAGGGGCGAATCGCTTGAAAGAATTGTGGGAACTGTTCGTTTCTTTTATGCGCATCGGCGCGCTGACCTTTGGCGGCGGCTATGCGATGCTGCCGATGATCGAGCGGGAAGTGGTGGAAAAGCATCGCTGGGCGACGCAGGAAGAAGTGATGGACTATTTCGCCGTGGGACAGTGCACGCCCGGCGTGATCGCGGTCAATACCGCCACGTTTATCGGCTACAAGCAGCGGGGCGTTATCGGCGGGATCGTGGCCACTTTGGGCGTGATTCTGCCGTCCCTCGTCATCATTATGGTGATCGCTTCCGTGCTGGAAAATTTTGCGCAGATCTCCATTGTGCAGCACGCCTTTGCGGGCATCAACGTGGCGGTGGCAGCGCTGATCGTGCAGGCGGTGATTAAGCTGGCCAGATCGAGCGTGGTGGACTGGTTGTGCGCAGGCGTGATGGCGGCAGCCTTTCTGGTTATGATGCTTTTTGGCATTTCTCCGCTCTACGTGGTGGTGGCGGCGGCGCTGATGGGGATTTTGGGCCGCCGGTATTTGAAGCTGACGCCTTTTGCGAAAAAGAAGGAGGGAGGGGAAAAGAAATGATTTATTTGCAGCTGTTTGTCGAATTTTTTAAGACAGGGCTTTTTGCCGTAGGCGGCGGCCTTGCGACGCTCCCCTTCCTCTACAGCATGGCGGATCAGTATCCTTGGTTTGACCGGGAGATGCTCACCAAAATGATTGCGGTTTCAGAGTCCACGCCCGGCCCCATCGGCGTCAATATGGCGACCTACGCAGGGTTTCACACCGCTGGGCTCCTTGGGAGTCTGACCGCCACCTTTGCGCTGGTGCTTCCAAGCGTGATTATTATCCTTCTGGTAGCCAAGGTGCTGGAAAAATTCCGGCAGAACCGCCTGGTGGACGCGGCGTTTTATGGGCTGCGCCCTGCGGTGAGCGGAATGATCGCGGCGGCGGCGCTGGGCGTGATCGAGGTGGCCCTTTTCAGCGGCGCGGGCACGACGCTGCTCAGCTCTGTCAACTGGATTGCAGTGGCGCTGTTTGCGGCGCTGCTGTGGGGGAGCTTCCGTTTTCGAAAGCACCCGGTGGTGTATATTGCCATTGCTGCGGTGGCAGGGGTGGTGTTTCAGCTTTGAGGGGAGGAAAGAGCAGGATGTGGATCGTCTTTGCGCTGCTGTCGGCGGTGTTTGCAAGCCTGACATCCGTGCTGGCCAAAGCAGGGCTTCAGGGGGTGGACTCTAATCTCGCCACAGCGATCCGCACAACCGTGGTGCTGGTGCTGGCCTGGGGCATGGTGTTTTTGACCGGGGCACAGGCCGGGATCAAAGACCTGACCGGCCGGGCCGTTGTTTTTCTGGTGCTTTCCGGTATCGCGACAGGGCTTTCCTGGCTCTTCTACTACCGGGCTGTCCAATTGGGAGAGGTATCAAAGGTGGCGCCGATTGATAAGCTGAGCGTGGTTTTTACCATGATCCTCGCGTTTGTTTTTCTGGGCGAAACGGTCTCGGTCAAGTCGGTCGTGGGCGGCCTTTTGATTACGGCGGGAACGCTGGTGCTGGTATTGTAGGAAATCGGCAAACGGCGCCAATGAAAAGTAAAAGACCCGAAGAGCATGTCTTCGGGCCTTTTTGCTTTAAAAAGGGAGATAGGGTCAATCCAGTTCGATCCGCAGGCGGCTGGAAAGCCCATCCTTTTCCACCAGCAGGCGGGCGCCGATGCGCTCACGCAGCTGTGGGATATGAGAGATGACGCCCACAGTCAAGCCGTCATTTCGCAGGGTCTCGAGCGCGTCAAGCACAACGGTCAAAAGGGCGTTGTCCAGCGTGCCGAAGCCCTCGTCAAGGAAGAACAGCCCCATGGGCTGGCCTTTGAGACCGATTTGCAGCGAGAGGGACAGCGCCAGCGACAGGGAAACCAGAAAGGTTTCGCCGCCGGAGAGAGTGGCGGTGGGGCGGAGAATGCCGCCGTTGCCGTTGTCCCTGACGAGAAAGGTGTTTTCTTCGCCGAGCTCAAGGGCATAGCGTCCGTGAGTCAGCCGCTCCAGGCGAACGGAAGCGTCTTGTGCGATGCGGTGCATGTATTCCGCTGCGATGAAGGCGACCAGCGCCCGGCCTCGAAGAAGGCCGCCGATCTCCTTGAGCAGATCCAGCTGATGCAGCTCTTTTTTGTGCTGCTGCTGCAGCTCTTTGAGACGGGCAAGCGTGCGCCGGGCCTGCTGAAGCTGTTCCTGCGTTTTGCCCAGCTGTTCGCGTAGCAGACCGTGCTGCCGCTGGGCGTTTTCCGCAGCCTCCTTTGCGTCACAGAGCTGCTGTTCGCTGACCCGTTGGCTGCCCAGGGCGGCGGTCAGCCGGGCGGTCTCCGCTTTGGCGGTGTCAAGGGCTTTGTCGTAGCGCATAAGAACGGTCTCCAGTTCCGCACGGGCGGCGGCAGAGAGAAGCGCATTTTCAAGGGAAGCGGCATCCGAAAAGCCATGGGCCGAGAGACCGGCGGAAAGAGAAGCGCCGGCAGATTCCCAGGCGGCTTTGGCCTGCTGGAGCGAGCCTTCCGCACGGCTGAAAGCATCCTGCGCCTGCTGCTGCTCGGTGCCGGCAGCAGTGCGGGCAGCGGCAAGCTGTTCCAATTGGCTGAGGACCTCTTTTTCCGTCTGTTCGGCGGAAAGCATTTGTGCCGTCAGGGAATCCGAAGCGGTCAGGTCGGGACGAACCGGCAGGAGATAACGGTCAAAGGTCTCCTTGCGCTCGAAAAGATCGTTTTTCAGGGTGAGCAGCTTCTGCTCCGCCTGCTCGGCCTGGGCGGCGGCCTGACGATGACTGTCAGCGGCCTGCGAAAAACGGCGTTCCTGCTCCGTCAGCTGCCGGCGGGCTTCCTCAAGAGCCTTGGCGCGGCGGGCGGTCTCCTCAAGCGCTCGCTCCATTCGGGCGGCAGCGGCGGCAAAGTCCGAAAGACCAGCAGCCTCTTGCAGGGCAGACAGGGCAGCCTGCTGACCGGAGTGATCGCGGCGGAGCGGTTCGGTCTGTGCCTCAAGAGTTTCGGCCTGCAAATGGGCGGCAGCGGCGGCCTGCTGCGCCTTTTCCAAAGCGGCCCGGCGGCCGGCCGCTTCTTTTTCTGCGGCTTCCAGCGTGGCAAGCAGGCCCTGCTCCTGATCGGAGCCAAGGGGCTCCAGCGGCTCTGCGTAATGAGGATGATGCACAGAACCGCAGACCGGGCAGGGCTGACCGTCGGCAAGGTTTGCAGCCAGCAGGGCGGCGGCATTTCGGGCCCGGTGTTCCTCCCGTTTGGCGCAGAAAGCGCCGTAAGCGGCGCGGGTTTTGGCAATGGCTTCCTCGGAGGCGGAAAGAGTGGATTGCGCCTTGGAAAGGGCATCCTGCGCAGCGGCATCTTCCGCCCTGGCAGCGCACAGGCGCGGCTCCAGCTCCGCAAGGCGTGCGCCGCTTTGAGCCAGCTGCTTTTCAAGGGAAACGCCCTCGAGCGCCTGCCGGTACTGCTGTCGGGAAACTTCCTCCGCCGGGCGGGAAGTCAGCGTCTCCAGACCGGTGCGGGCGGCCCTGACAGCGGCGTCCGCGTTTCGGCTCTCCTGCTCTGTGCGCAGCTTTTCAGCCCGCAGAGCCTTAAAGCTGCTTTCCAGCTCCCCGTATTGCTGGCGGCGGGAATCAAATTCCCGTGCGCTGCTTTCCAGCGAGGCGAGTACGGCCCGGCGTTCCTGCGCCTGCTTCTGCCGGGCGGTGAGCGAAGCTTCCTGCTCGTCAAGGGCAGAGGCGGTGTGGCTGCGGCGCTCCTGCGCTTCGCAAAGGGCGCGGGAAGCCTCAGAATATGCCGCCTGCGCTTTCTGATGGGAGGTCTGTGCCTCCCGCGCAGCGCGAAGCAGTGGCTCGCAAAGCGCGGCCCGGCGCGCATCCTCAAGACGGCGGCGGTTTTCCGCCATGGCAGGTTCCTGCGCCGAAAGGGAGGCAACGCGGACTTCGGCTTCTTCCAGAGCGGCGCAGTCCTGACGGATGCGCTGCTTCATCTGATAGAGCGTCTGAGCCAGACGCATGGTGTTTTCCTGAAGGGCACAGTCACCGGCGAGCTTTTCGGCACGGGCGGAGAGCTCGCTGATCTTTTGATCGGAAATTTCTCCCTGCTCGCGGATCAGCTGCGCCGTGGAATCCGCCTGGGCGGACTGCGTTTTGATTTTCTGAGCGATCCGCTCGTTGAGAAGGTTGCCGTATTCCTCCAGCGAAAAGAGCCGCTCGATCATTTCAGTGCGGTCTTTTCCGCCCAACTTCAAAAATCCGGCGAAGTCTCCCTGCGGCAGGACGACAGAACGGCTGAAGTCTTCAAAAGAAAGGCCGATCAGCTCGCTGACCCTGGCGTCCAGCTCGCCCTTTTTTTCGGCAAGCACCACGTCCCCCTCGGGCCGGAGTTCCACCATGCGGCATTTGCTCGGGCCGGAGAGAGAATAGAGCCGGTCGATGCGATAGCGCCGCTCCCGTCCCTGAAAATGAGCGGAAAAGGTGAAGCTGACAGCCAGCTTTCCGGTGTTTTCACTCCGGCAGTAGATCAGATCGGAAAGATCTCGGCCGCTGACCCGGGGCGCACGGCCGTAAAGGGCGATGGTGACAGCGTCCAGCACGGTGGATTTCCCGCTGCCGGTCGGGCCGAAAATGCCAAACAGACCCCGGCTGCACAGCGCCTCAAAGTCCACCCGGGCAGGTTCGGCATAGCTGTTGAGCCCGCAGAATTCCAGAAACAGCGGCTTCATGGATTTCCTCCTTCCAACAGGTCGGCAAAGCAGCGGGTCAGTTCCTCAGAAGGAATGACGCCCCGCTTTGCGGTGTAAAAGGCGGAAAAGAGCTCTTCGGGCGAACAGTCGCGCCAGCATTGGGGCGCAGGGCGGCCCTCCTGCTCGGAGGGCGCCCAGAAGATGTTCAAAAGAGAAGGCCGCAGCTTTCGCAGCTCGGCGATCTGGCTGTGGGTCAGAGGCTGCGGGCCGGAAATGGAAAACTCCAGCCAGGCCTGTCCGTCTTCGCCGGAAGCGGCATAGGCAAGGGCTTCCTCCACGGTGACAAAAGCCCGGCGCAAAAGCGAATATCCGCCTGAAAGGGGAAGGGAGGTCACGGAGGGAATGCCGCCGGGCTGCAAATCGATCAGCAGGGCCTGCCGGACGATGGCGGCAGGCTCGTCAAAGCTGCCCGAAAGCAGAGACCCGCTGTAACAGACGTTGGACGCGAGTTGCTGCGGCCGGTGCAGGTGGCCAAGGGCGACGTACTGCGCCGCCGGCAGGGCGGAAAGGGGTACCAGCGCGCTGCCGCCGACACCTTCGATGGCCCGCTCGTCGCCCGCGGACTTCCCGCCGGCGGTGAAGAGGTGGGCCATGGCCAGATTGACCGTGCCCGGTTCAAAATGGGCAGCGCCCCGGGCCAGCAGCGATTGAACGGTGGCGGCGTAAGCGGCGGCATGGGCCGCACCCTCCTGTTCCCGGGAAAGCAGCCGGGAAAGGCGGCCTTCGCTTGCATACGGAAGAAGGCTCAGCACCGCGTCGCAATCGGCCCCGGCGGGCCTCAGACGCAGCCAGCCTGCGCCGGATGCCGCCAGCCCGGGGCCCTCAGCAGGCAGGGGGTCAAGGGGCCGGCCGCAAAGATACGCTCCGTGCCGCAGCGCCAGCGCCTGGGGCGCGCATAGACAGTCGGGGCTGTCGTGATTGCCAGCGATCACCACGGTCAGTGCGCCGCACTGGCCGAGCCGCTCAAGGGTGCTGTAAAAAAGCTCCTGCGCCCACACGGGCGGATGATAGGAGTCGAACACGTCGCCAGCGAGGAGCACCAGATCTGCCCGCTGCTCTTTTGTGGCGCTGCAAAGGCTGTCGAGCAGGGCGCGCTGCTCCTTTTCGCGAGAGCGGCCGTCCAGCGCACAGCCAAGGTGCCAGTCGGAAGTATGAAGAATGCGCAAAGAAAAACTCCCTTCTGATAAGAAATGGGAAAGGTGCGTCTGAGTTTCAGTATACTCCATTGCTGCCGGATGGGACAAGCGGCTCTTATGGCATGCAAAAGGCGCTTCGCGGGGGGAAAAGATCGGTTTACGGCAAAAGAATGCTGAAACTGAACCGAAATAATGGTATACTGAAACCAAAATAAATCCAAGACGGAATGAGGAGGAAGCGGGATGTCCATCCGAATCAGGGAAAAGATCACCTGCCCCAAATGCGGGTTTCAATATGAATGGGAATGCTATCCGGCGGTAGACGGGGAAAAAGACCCGGAGCTGAAGGAAAAGGTGCTCGGAGGCCGCGCATTCGTTGCGGTGTGCCCCAGCTGTTCGGTGACGACGAGGCTGATGTATCCCTGCCTGTATCGGGATGAAAAGCAGGGCTTTGCGGTATATCTGTTGCCCCGGACGGAAGAACGCAGCCTTCTTGCGAAAGAAAAGATGGAAGAACTGCTGGAAGGGGCTCAGACAGAAGGACTGCGGCTGCGGCTGATCGACGACTACAAGGCCTTTCGGGAAAAGATCATATTGTTTGAAGAGGGATACGACGACCGGGCCATGGAGGTGGCGAAAGCCTATATGGCGCTGGCGATGATGGGCGGGCCGAAGGGAGGTTTCGTGCCGGAAACGCTGTATTTTCAGGGGCTTTTCGGCGAAGATCAGATGCTGATGACCGCTTTGCGGGGCGAGGAAAGCAAGCAGATGACCGTTCCGGTCAAGCTTTATCATGAAGCGCATGACAGGCTCAAGAGCCGCCAAGGTGCGCTCGACGAGGGAAAAGCTTTCGAGATGATAGATCTGCTCTGGGCGCTGGAATATCTGAAAAAGAACGGCAATATCATCGACGAAAAGAGAAATTGAAGATCCGACGAGGGAAGGAGAACACAATATGAGCAAAAAAACTGGCGTCAATGGCAGCATTGAAGTCAATCCTGTCCTTTGGCAGGATCGCAAACGCTTTCTGGGAATGCCCCTGTCTTTTACGCGCTATATCGTGGAGGAAGACCGGCTGATTACACGGATCGGCTTTTTCCGTACGGAAGTGAACGAGATCCTGCTCTACCGCATTCTAGATGTCAGGATGACCCGAACCCTGGGGCAAAAGATCTGCGGCGTCGGTACGATTACCCTTTACACTGCGGACAGAACGGACGCGAGCCTCGAACTCAAGAACATCAAAAAACCGGAACAGGTGCGGCGGTTCCTGAGCAAGATCGTCGAAAAGGAGCGGGATGAAAAGCGCGTCCTCGGCAAGGAGATGTACGGCGCGGCGGGCGGCGAGTGCAAGCATAACCACGAGTTTGTGGATATCGACGGCGATGGCATTCCGGACTGAGAAGGGAGAGGCAGATGATACCGGTACCGACCCTTCCTGAAGAAGATCTGGCAGCCCTGAAGGAAAGCTTTGACACGGCCCTTCGGGAAACGTATCGCGAGGGGATTGAGGAGCTGATCGCCTGGCTTGAAACCGAAACGGACTTCTACCGGGCGCCGGCGAGCGCTTCCAAGCATGGCGCGATCGAGGGCGGCCTGCTGCTGCACTGCATGTCTGTGTGCAAATATCTCCGGAATTTTGTAAAGCCTCTTGGCGATGCGATTCCGGATGATTCGGTGGTGATCTCCGCCCTGCTCCACGATCTGTGTAAGGCCAATTTCTATGTCAAACGGGTCAAGAATGTTAAAGTGGCGCCCAAGCAGTGGGAGGAACAGGAGTATTTTGCCATTGAGGATCAGCTTCCGCTGGGCCACGGCGAAAAGTCCGCCATGCTTGCGATGCGCTTTATTGAGCTGACGGATGACGAACTGCTGGCGATCCGCTGGCATATGGGCGGCTATGACGATGCGGCCCGGGCTTATGCCGGCGGCATGGCGCAGGCCAATGCCTTTGAACGATCCAAACTGGCTGTGGCGCTCAACGTTGCGGATATGTACGTGTCGCACATTGTTGGTCATTAAACAAAAACGCTGCTGAGAAGCAGTTGTTGAATAAAAAAGCGCAAAAAGCCGCTCTAAAAGGGCGGCTTTTTGCTAAAACATTAAAAATAGCAGAGGGATGGGAAGAAGGAAAGGAGAAAGGAAGCTGCCTGTAAAAAAAGCGGGGGAAAAGAAAGAAGAAGGTGAAGAACGGAACTGTTTTTTTGAGAGAAGAAAGACTGCGTCGGCAGGTATGGGACAGGAGATTTCCTCATACACATGTACAAATGTACATCGTGGGGAGGGAAACGAGTTGCAGGAGTACATTAAGGAACGCTGCCGCAGCATCGGGAATTATCTGGTCGAAACTGGATGCACTGTGCGGCAGGCCGCCGTTAAATTCGGCGTCAGCAAGTCCAGCGTTCACAAGGACGCTACGGAGCGGTTGCCGGCAGTGGATGCGGAGCTGGCGCAGCAGGTGAGGCAGGTGCTTGCCGTCAACAAGGCGCAGCGGCATATCCGCGGTGGGCAGGCCACTATGAGAAAATATCATCCGGAAGAATCATAATATTAATAATAAAAGAAAATGAAAACCGCTAATCCCTGAATGTGGGGATTTTGCGGTTTTCTTTGTAATGATGACGCCTGATTAAAACGGAATTTTTGAAATAATTTGTCTAAATTATCGGATGGATTTTCCGCAGTGGGGACAGAACCGATAGTCCTTGCCAGAGATCGGTTCGCCGCAATAGGGACAATAGGCAGCGGGTGCGCTGCAGAAGTTTTCGGGTTCCGCGGTGCGGTTGCGGTAGGCTGGGTCGGAAGGGTCGCCCTCTTCGCGGTCTTCGGTAATGTCAAAAATGGAATAACGGTCTTTACTGTGAGCATTTCTGTAGTGATAGACGGCCTGTACGATGCCGAGGATCACAAAGACGATGCCAAAGAGCGGAAAAATGATTCCCACCAATGAGAAGAAACCGCCGATTCCCCGGGCGCCCGAAGTGATGGCGAAGGCCATAATCGTCCAGAAAATGCCGAACACGATGGCGGCAATGGAACCGGCAAAGCTCATTTTGGAAGGGCCGCGGCCCGGTTTGATGCTTTTCATAAAAACACCTCCTTGATTTTCAGTATAAGAGCCGCAATGGCGGAGGGCAAGCTGTATTGCCTGAAAACCGTCTGGCGGCTGCTTGAAACAGAAAGGCAGACGTTGATGAAATGGGGTGAAGAGAGGAGGTATTTTTGTGGGAAAGGCTATGACTGTCAGCAATAGATCAGGCAAATTTCTGCGGGATTTGCCCGCAGGGCATGCGGTCGTGCATTTGAAGTCGTGCATTTGAACAGGAGAGGCCGCATGTCCCTTTGCGGGGGCGAACCTCACAGCAGCCTCAAAATGTTCGTAAAATCGTACGGCCCTTTGTTTATTGAGAAAGCAGGACTGGGCAATAAAAGGGAAGGGGAGGAAGGCCGGCCTTCCGGATTGGACAGAAGGAATATTTTCCAGCGTGCTGTGAGCTGGAAAGCTCTTTGACGCTGGCAGGTCTTTCGATGGCTTGCGGAAAATGGGGACGACGAATGGAGAGCTCAGACCGGCTGGTCAGATGCACGACGAAAAAGGCCGGGAAGCGGTCAGTGATTTCAATCTAAGAAGGATCGCCGCCTTTTCTGCGAGAGTATGAAAGAATTAAGAAAAGCTACCAGAGGAAGAAAGAGTTCTGTTCGCCGGGATACTGTCAATTTAGCTGATGCCGTGTTATGATGAAAATGTCCTTGCCTGGCCAAGAGCACATACAGTTTTGGCGGACACAGCTTTGCTGCAGCCGCTTGCGGCGCCGTTGCAATTGCGCGGTTACGCCGCACTGTGAATACTTTTCGCATCGTCAGAATTCTGCGCTTAGGGTCTGCTGGGTCCGGCGATCGGAGGCGTCATGTACGCTCCTTGCCAACCAATGATAAAATGGAAAAAGGATAGATGCTGGGAGTGAAGGCGCACACGATGCGCCTGGAAGGAAGATTTTGATGGAAACTGCACAGAATAAAAGCGAAACCGCTGCGAAGAAGTTGGCGGCGGAAAAGAAATACGAACGACTCATGGCAGAACTGGCGGCCCTGCCGGGTCTGGCCGTCGCATTTTCGGGCGGCGTGGACAGCACGTTTCTGGCGATGGCGGCCAAAGAGGCGTTGGCAGAGCGCTGTGTGGCGCTGCTGGCGGTGTCGGCAGTCCTCCCTCAAAGAGAGAGAGAGGACGCAGAACGCTTTGCCAGCCGGATCGGCATCCGGCTCATTGAGGTGGATGGCGGCCAGGAGGAGCTGCGGGAATTCGTAGAGAACAGTTCGTGCCGCTGCTATCACTGCAAAAAAAATCTGATGGGAAAACTGCTGAAACAGGCGGAGCAGGAGGGTTTCGAGCTGCTGGCAGAGGCTTCCAACCTTGACGATGAAGGAGAGTACCGCCCGGGAATGCAGGCGGTTCGGGAACTGGGGATTCTCAGTCCTTTGAGAAAGGCGGGACTGACAAAAGCGGAGATCCGGCTCCTGTCCAAAGAACGCGGACTCGAAACCTGGAATAAACCTTCCTTTGCATGTCTTGCTTCCCGCATTCCTTATGGGCAGACAATCACGAGGGAAAAGCTGCGGATGGTGGAGGAAGCGGAAGAGGTGCTCTGGGAAATGGGTTTTACGCAGGGACGGGTACGCCACCATGGTGAGATCGCCCGCATCGAATTGCTCGGAGAGGAGAAAGAGGCTCTTTTGACGTCGGAAAATGCCCGGAAGCTTTGCAAGGCGCTGGAGGGGATAGGGTTCCGTTATGTTGCGGTGGATCTCAGGGGTTATCGGACGGGCAGCATGGACGAAGGGCTGAAAGAGCAGGAAAGAAAAGGCACGGATCGAAAAGATATCCACTAAAAAACAGATGGTCAGCCGCGCAGTGAGGGCAGGCACACTGCGTCCGGTATAGAAGAAGTTTTTGGACGGTTTTTCTCGGAAACAGTTGGATAACAGTGAGATATGAGCGAGCGCTCATTGGGCGGACTTCTGAAATTTTGTATTGGTATCCTGCGCCGGAAAGGAACAGACAACAAATTATGACCACGAAAGCAAAAAGATTTCGGGCGCTGACCGAAAGCCGTTCACGCCTGACCAATGGCCTGAAACTGCTTGGAGTGATGGCGCTGACCCTGCTGGGAATTTTTCTCGGGGCAAAGCTGGCGCTGCTGCTTCTGCCAATCACGCTGGGCTTCCTGCTGGCCCAGATCGTCGAGCCGCTGATCCGCTTTCTCAAGAGGCATGGCGTATCCCGCTCCTGGGGCACCGTGATCGGCATGATCGTGCTGCTGGGCGTATTGGGTACGGCAGTGGGCTGGATCATTACGCGGGCGATTGCGGAAATTTCCAGGCTGATTGAAAACTGGCCGGAGATTTCCAAGGGCCTTTATGTCTGGCTTGACGGATTAAGCAACTCCATGGAACACTGGACGGATTTTCTCCATCCGAGCATCAGTGGGATGCTCCAGAATCTTTACGGCATGGTCGTCGCGCTGGTGGGAGATCTGGTCAACGTCGTGGCGGTGGGATTGGTCAACTGCGCGATGCGGCTGCCGAGCGGCATTGTCTTTGTGATCATCCTGTTTCTTTCCACCATACTCATCATGCGGGACCGGGAAAAAATCCTCTCCTTCTTTCGAAGGCAGGTGCCGGAATCCTGGATGAACCGGGTGTCGGAAGTGAAAAAGGACATGTTCAGCGCCCTTTTCGGTTATATCCGCGCGCAGCTGATCCTGATGTGCATCACCTTCGCAGAGCTGCTTGTGGCGTTTTCCATTTTTCGATTGGAGTATGCGCTGCTGTTCGCCATCGTCATTGCCGTGGTGGATGCGCTGCCTATTTTCGGTGCGGGGCTGTTCCTGATCCCCACCGCTGCTTACGGATTTCTCAGCGGAAATCTGACGATGGGCATCCAGTTTACGGTGCTGTATCTGGTGGTGCTGGCCGTGCGCCAGATGATTGAACCCCGCATTGTCGGGCAGCAGATTGGTCTGCATCCGCTGGTGACGCTGGCGGCGATGTACGCGGGGCTGCGCCTTGCGGGAGTGGCGGGGCTGATCCTTGGTCCAGTCGCGGTGCTGATCGAAAGAAACCTGATGGGCGCTTATATGAAGGGGCGAACGGTCAGCGAGATACTCGACGGGGTCGGCGCAGGAGGAAACGGTCCAGAGAGTGCGGACGTAGGCGGGATGGAAACGGAGCAGCAGAAAACGTGCGGTATGCCGGAGCGGGAGATCCCAACCGGGAAAGAAGAATAGACAAAGGCAAAAGAGCCGGACTATCCGGCTCTTTTGCCTGCGGACGTTTCTCTGGCGTTTATGGCTGGCAGATGTTTTCTCCCAGAAGCTTTTCAAGATAATCTGTCCAACGGCGCATGGTTTCCTCGCTGATGACGTGTTCCATACGGCAGGCGTCCGCTTCGGCAATGTGCTCCGGAACGCCAAGAACCGTGCTGAGAAAGGTTTTGAGCGTGCAGTGGCGGCGGAAGACCTCCCGGGCCCGGGTCGTTCCGAGGGGGGTGAGCATAATGGCGCCGTAAAGCTCCTGCTCCACCATCCCGGCTTCCCGAAGGACGCTGACCGCTTTGTTGACGCTGGCTTTGCTCACGCCGATGGCGGTGGCCACGTCGATGGAGCGGACGGGACTGCCGTCCTGAGAGAGCGTGTAGATTGTTTCGAGATAGTTTTCGCTGGAGGTTGAAATGGTTTTTGTACTCATGAAAAGGCCGCTCCCATTGATTTTGCTGTGGTTAGTATAGCACGGCTAACTACAAAAAGTCAATCTAGTCTAACTTAATGTGCATAATCTTAATATTCTTCAGAGCTTTCCCCACTGACGAACCGGGAGAAATACGGTAAAATAAAAATGTAAAGGCAAAACAGGAAAAGAAAAATTCCTGCAAACAAAACGGACAGGAGAAAAGCAATGAACAGCGGATGCATTTTGGCTGTAGATGACGAGCAGCACATTCTCACGCTGCTGGAATACAATCTCAAACAGGAAGGCTATCGGGTGATGATGGCACAGTCCGGCGAAGAGGCGCTGGAGCTTTGTCAAACACACACCTTTGATCTGGTCCTGTTGGATCTGATGCTGCCGGGAATTGGCGGCATGGAGGTCTGTAGGCGACTCAAATCCTCTCCGAAAACGGCAGAGCTTCCGGTGATTATGCTGACCGCCCGCGGAGAGGAGCTGGACAAGGTGCTCGGCCTTGAGACCGGAGCAGACGACTATATCACTAAGCCCTTTTCCGTTCGGGAGCTGATGGCTCGGATCAAGGCGCTTCTGCGCCGCAGCGGCCAGGGAAGGCAGGCGGCGCAGGAAAAGGATCTGCTGCGCGTCGGGCCGCTGACGGTAGACGGCGCCAGCTATACGGCCTGGTGCAACGGCGAAAAGCTGAATCTGACCCTCAAGGAATTTGAGCTTTTGCGAATGCTGGTGGCCAACAGCGGCCGCGTCGTCACCCGGGAGGCAATTCTTGAAAAGGTATGGGGATACGATTATACCGGCGAGACCCGCACTGTGGACGTCCACATCCGCCATCTGCGGCAGAAGCTTGGTGAGCGGGGCAACATGATTGAAACCCTGCGGGGCGTGGGATATCGGATGAGCGAGCATGCGTAGGAGACTGTTTTTGATGGTGGCTGCCATGCTGTTGGTGGCCACGGTGATATATTGCGCCGCATCAATGTTTCTTCTCGATCAGAGCAACCGAAGGGAGACGGAAGAAAAGCTGCGACGCTACTGCGATCTGGTGGCCTGCATGGAGCCGGACGATGACTATGAAGCGGCGGCGGCGGCGCTGGCGGGCGAGGATCTGAGGGTCACTTTCCTCGGCCCGGATGGGCAGGTGCTTGGAGACAGCGCAGAAAACGCCGGCGAAATGGAACAGCACAACCAGCGGGAAGAGATCCGGCAGGCGCGGGAGAGTGGATACGGGTCGGCGGTGCGCGTTTCGGCGACGACAGGAGAAGAGACGATGTATGTCGCCCGGCAGATGGACAGCGGCGCTGTTGTCCGCATCGCCATGCGGGTCGACGACATCTGGAAAAGCTCGCAGGTACTGTGGCGGTCGCTTTCGGTGCTGCTGGTGGCGCTGCTGGCGTCGTCAGCACTGTTGGCCTGGCGTTTTTCCGGCGCGGTACTCAAGCCGGTCAGCCAGCTGACCGAGGCGGCGGACCGGGTCGCCCGGGGCGATTATGGCGTGCAGATCCCGGTTCCCTCCACGGCGGAGCTTAGAGCGCTGACCAGCAGCTTCAACGCCATGAGCGTCCAGCTTGCGCAGACGGTGGACGCTCTGAAGGAAGAAAATCAGAAGCTGAAAAAACTGGAAAACATGCGCTCGGAATTCGTTGCGAATGTTTCCCATGAGCTCAAAACGCCGCTGACCAGCATCAGCGGTTTTACGGAGACCCTTCTTTCCGGGGCGATCGAAGACAAGGAGCAGGCGCGGCGGTTCTTACAGATCATCCACATCGAAAGCGACCGGCTGATGCGGCTCATTAACGACATCCTCTCGCTGTCGGAGCTGGAATCCGGTTCCCTCCGGGCAGTGCAGAAGCTGGATATCTGGGACGCGCTGGGATATGTCGAGGATGTGATGAGCCCGGCAGCCCAGCGCAAGGAGGTGCGCCTGATTGTCGAACACTGCGAAGGAGAGGGGCTGCACGTAGAGGGGAACGAGGGCTGGCTCAAGCAGATGCTGATTAACCTCACGGATAACGCTATCAAATACACCCTGGCTGGCGGGGTCGTGCGGGTGTGGGCCCAGAGAAATCAGGGACAGGTGGAGCTGATCGTGGAAGATAGCGGCATCGGCATCCCCAAGGACAGTATGAAACGGCTCTTTGAACGCTTTTACCGGGTCGACAAGGGGCGCTCCCGCAGCATGGGCGGTACGGGGCTGGGCCTTGCGATCGTCAAGCATATCGCCGTTAATATGGGTGGCGACGTCAGCGCAGAGAGCGAAGTGGGCAAGGGGAGCAGGTTTACCGTAACGCTGCCGCTTTGCGAAGATACACAAAAAAAGCCGGGTTAGAAACCAGTGGTTGAAAGGCGGCGGAGCTTTTCCGCTGCCCTTTTTTGTGAAAGACAGAAAATAAAATTTTTCGTGAAAAATTTTCAATAAGACAAAATAATAAGATTTTAACGCTTGCGGGAATAAATTAGTCCGGATAGATAAAACGCCTACAAGAACAGAAAAAATAATATGCAAAAAGATGGAAAAAACGCTTTTTTACGGCAGTGCGGTATGGTATAGTCAATGCAAGCACGGGGAGGATCGGACTGTTCCCGCGCGGAAAATGCACAAGAGCCTTTCGCGCTCTTGAAAATGGAGGGATCGGAGTGGACTTTTTTTCAAAGCTGTCAGAGGGGATTTCTTTGGCCGTCGGCGCTGCCAACAACGTCCTCTGGGGTCCGATCATGCTGGTGCTCCTGGTTGGAACGGGTGTGCTGCTGACCGTCGGAACAAGGTTTTTCCAGGTGACGAAGTTTGGACATGTCATCCGCAATACTTTTCTGAAATTATTCCGCAGGCATGAAAAGAGCGACGACAAGGGAGCGCTTTCTCCGCTGCAGGCGCTTTCAACGGCGCTGGCCGGAACGATCGGCACGGGCAACATCGTCGGCGTCGCGGGTGCGATTGCCGTCGGCGGTCCGGGCGCGGTGTTCTGGATGTGGATCGCGGCGTTTTTCGGTATGATGACCAAGTACGCAGAAGCGGTTCTTGCGGTAAAATACCGTGAAAAGAATGCAAAGGGCGAATGGTCCGGCGGCCCGATGTATTACATCACCAACGGCCTTGGCAAAAACTGGAAGTGGCTGGCGATGCTGTTTGCCGCCCTTGCGGCGCTGGCTTCCTTCGGCATTGGCAACATGACGCAGATCAATTCCATGGCCAAATCTATTGAGTCCGCTTTCGGCGTCCCGGTGCTGATGACTGGCATCGTCGTGGCCGCCATCGTGGCGGTGGTGGTGATCGGCGGCGTCAAGCGCGTGGGTAAGGTGACGGCTGCCATCGTGCCTTTCATGAGCGCGCTTTATATTATTGGCGCCGTTATCGTGCTGATCTGCAACATCAAAAATCTGCCCGCCGCCTTCGTTTCGATCTTCCAGGGGGCGTTCCGTCCGCAGAGCATTTTCGGCGGCGTAACGGGCTATACCATCTCCCTTGCCATCACCAAGGGCATGGCCCGCGGCGTGTTTTCCAACGAGGCCGGCCTGGGGTCTGCACCCATCGCCCACGCCGCCAGTTCGGAAAAGGAGCCGGTGCGGCAGGGGCTTTACGGCGTGTTTGAGGTGTTTGTCGACACCATCGTCGTCTGCACGCTGACCTCTTTGACTATTCTCTCCGCGCCCGGAACGGAAAGCTACATCACTGGCTTTGCCGGAAGGCTTGGCGAGATCGACGGCGCGAGCCTGACCTCCCAAGCCTTTGCGTCGGTGTTCGGCAGCGGGCTTGCGCAGGCGTTCATCGCCGTTGCGATTTTCTTTTTTGCTTTTTCGACCATTATCGGCTGGTCTTATTACGGGGAAAAGTGTACAGAATACCTCTTTGGCGCCAAAGCGGTGATGGTCTACAAGCTCCTGTTTGTGGCGTTTCTGGTAGTGGGCGCCTGCCTCAAGATCGGGCTGGTCTGGGATCTGGCGGATATGCTCAACGGCCTGATGGCGATTCCGAATCTGATCGCCCTGCTTGGCCTGAGCGGCGTGGTGTTTAAGCTCACAAAGGAGTATATACAAAATAAGGATAACTTCCCTGAAAAGCTGGATAAAAACCGCAACCTGAAGGCATAGCGGCGGGCGAAAAAAGAGCCGCCGTAGAAAAGTATAGAAGCTCCGGAGAACCTTGTTTTTCCGGAGCTTTTTACGCTGAAAGGAAAAGTGCCAGCGACAGATGGGCCGAAGAGAGAAAGCGAAGGGCGGGATTGATTAAATACAGGGCAGGATGTAAAATAGAAAAAACACCATCAGCAGCTTTTGTAAAAATTCCTCTTTAAAAATGAACAAACCAAGGTACAGTAAAATTACGATAGGATAGGAGAAACGCCGTGAAAACAGGAATCCATTGCCCGCCGTGTATGTATCGCACCTATATGGACGCCCTCCGGCATCTTGATCTGCCGGAAGAAAGAATGTTTGAAGAAGCGAAATGGTTCTGCGGTCAAATGACGCAGTTGGACGAAAATCTTCCGTCCGCCTGCAACCATTTGTATGGGGAACGGCTCTGGGAGCTGGCGGGCGGAGACTGCTATCTCGAAGATAAAATGGCGGATAACCGCCGCATGCTGGAAGTGGGCAAAGAAGTGCTGGAAAAGATCAACAGTGCAGCGGATCCCCTGGAGATGGCGGTCCGCTATGCGATCGCGGGAAACGTGATCGACCCGACTGCCCATTACGATGAGCCGCTCGAATCGGTATTGGCCGCAGCGGCCGCTCGCCCGCTGGCGATCAACGACATTGCGCTGTTGGGCTGTGCGCTGAAAAAAGCAAAGAAGATCCTTTACGTGACGGATAATGCCGGCGAAGTGGTGATGGACCGGCTGCTGATCGAGACGATGATCCGCCTTGGATATGTGACGGCGGATCAGCTTACTGTGGCCGTGCGCAGCACTCCTTTTGCCAACGACGCCCTGATGGAGGACGCTCAGTTCGCCGGTTTGACCAGTCTGGTCAGGGTCATCGGGACCGGTTCGAAGTACGCTACGGTCTACATGTCCAGCGTGTCTGAAGAGTTTCGCGAATATTATCGCGAAGCAGACCTGCTGATCACTAAGGGCATGGGCAATTTTGAGTCGGCATGCGAGTTTACGGACAAAACGGTCTGTACGATGCTGATGACCAAATGCGTGCCGGTGGCTCAACGGCTGGGAACCGAGCTGGGCGACTTTGTCTGCCGGGTGCAGAACGGACAGTTGTTGGGAGTGTAAGAAGCGGACAGGCGTGCCGCGGAAAAAGAGACCGGAAAAGAATCGGTAAAACAAAAAAGATGGCGGAAGCATTCTGCCATCTTTTTTATGCGGGAAAAGACATGTGAGATCAGAGGCCGGTTCGACGGCGTTTTTGAAGATTCGATGTTTCGGGACAAAATATCCACAGGAAATCCACAGCATTCCCTGTGGATATGTGGAGAAAAGCTATGGATAATTTGTGGTTAATCCTCTGGCGGATCGGGAAGCAGCTCGCCGACTGTGCAGGGTTCAAGACCCAGCTCCCGAAGGCCCGAGAGAATTTCCGGCAGGGCTTTGACGGTATCGGGCAGAGGATGCATGAGAATGATATCTCCTGCTTTGGGATCGCGGAACACCCGCTTGAGAGTCGCGTCCACGCCTTCCCGTTTCCAGTCGATGGTGTCGATGCTCCACAGAACCACCACGACTCCCAGCTCCTGCGCGGCGCGGACGCTTTCTTCGTCGTGGTCGCCAGAAGGGGGAGCAAAGATCGTCGTGTGCTGGCCGGTGATGTCGAAGATTACCTGATCGGCGCGGCGGATCTCCTCCTGGACCTGTTCGGCAGTCAGCTCGCTGTGATTTTTGTGAAAATAGCCGTGATTGCCCAATTCATGCCCTGCCTGTGCGATCATCCGCAGATCGTCGGGAAATTTTTCGGCCCACTCGCCAAGAATATTGAAGGTAATGCGTACGTTTGCATCCTCAAGGATCTTGAGCATGGCGGGCAGGTTCTCCTGTCCCCAGGCCACGTTACATTGCAGGGCGATGCGGCCGGTGGTTGCGTCGCCCGTGCGGTAGGGCTCGTCGGGCTGGCCTGCAAAGGCGGAGACGGCAGTCTGACGCAGAAGCAGGGAGCCCAGAATCAGCGCCACCGCCAGAAGCGAAAGGGTGACGGGTGTGCGCAGCAGATAGTTCTTCAAATCGGAAAGGAAGGGACGGAGCCGCTTGAATTGCCTGGACATGGTTGCTTTCCCCCGCATCATATTTTTCCGCCGGAGAGCGACGGAGACGTTTGTTTCACAGTATGCGGCAGGGAGGGGAAAACATGCCGGTCAGCGGGTCAAACGTTCAAATTCTTTGACCATTTGCCCGGCATCGCTGCCGATGGCCAGAAAGATGTAGTTGCCGCTTTGGGAGACCACCGGGGAACGTGCCAGCTCATACTGGTCTTCGGGACCGCCAGCAAAGCGCTGCGCGAAGGTCTCTGCGCCGGTACGAAGAGATTCCTCCGCCTGAGGGACGTCTTCTTTTTCCTTGAGCTTGAGCACGGCGATCAGCGTGGCTTTTTCGCTGCCGGTGCCTTCGCGGATATCCCAGGATTCCAGCTGGTCAATGTTCAGACCATAACGCTCGGAGACCAGATCTTCTGAGAGGGCTCCCAGTTCGGTGACCTTGAACTTTTCCACCAGCTGATCGACCAGTTCGGACGGTTCGATATTGGTATTGCCGGCGGTGCAGCCGGAAAGCAGGATCGCCGCCGCCAGAAGCGAAAGAATGTGCCGCAGAATGCATTTTTTCATCAGATGCGTTCCTCCTGTCAAACGAGAGATTCGTCATTTAGGGTGCGCAGCTTTGAAAAAACCATGCGGAGAACTGAAACTTAAAAAGCGCGGCAGCATGCCGCGCTTTTTCAGCACAAATTACAAAACAGGAGGATGCTTTTGCCCGCACACGAAAAACGCCTCCGAAAAAGGACGGAGAATGATGGCAAAACAAGGAGCAATTGGACAGCGCATCCGCGCGGGGGCTGCGGTCAGGAAAGATTGTAGCGGGCCTTTACCAGATCGCGGGCCAGCTCCATATCGCGGAGCGCTTCTTCAGGCCATTCGCTTTCGCCTGAGCCGTTTGGATGGGTCACGCGGCGAATCAGCTCGTCGGGCGCGATTTCCAGAGCGTCGGCCAGCACGAACAGCTTATTGACCGTTACGCTCGACTCGGCTTTTTCAATACGCGCCAGCGTTTTTGCCGAAATGCCCACAATGGTGGCCAGCTCGTCGATGGTATAGCCGGCCTGCTTGCGCAGCGTCCGCAGGGTGTTGCCCAGTTTTTTCAGGGCCGCGGACCGGGAAAGAGTAGCATCGCTGGTCTTCATGGTAGTGACTTCCTTTCTGAAAAGTAGATGCGGACAGGATTCACATATCATAGAAATATTATAACAACAGAAAACTGAGATGTACACTAATTTGTGGAAAAATTCTGCAGAATTTATCGAAAAACCAGGAAACGCAGATCTGTTTTTGGAAGTGCGATCACAAAATGGAGGAAAAAGGCCTCTGATGGGCGGGAGGAGGCGCCTTTACAAATCTTTTATGCGCGGATATAATCGGGGAAGCATCACAAGAGTGCGGGCAGGAGGTGTCAGGATGCATATCACGGTGTATGACGCGACACTGCGCGAGGGTGCGCAGGGGCCGGGCGCGGCGTTTACTATCGAGGACAAGCTGCGCATCGTGGAGATGCTTGACGGACTGGGCGCCGATTATATTGAAGTGGGAAATCCGGGCTCCAACGGTAAGGATGCAGAGCTGTACCAACGGCTGGCGCAAAGCCCGCCTCGTTACGCAAAGGTGGTGGCTTTTGGCTCTACGGCGCGGGTGGGCGAAAAGCCCGAGGAGGATGCAAACCTGGCGGCCCTTTTGAAAACCGGAGCGCCGGTGGCGGCGATCTTTGGAAAAAGCTGGGATTTTCATGTGCGGGAGGTGCTGCGCACCACGGGGGAAGAAAATCTCCGCTTGATCGAGCAGTCCGTCCGCTATCTCAAGGATCAGGGAAAAGAAGTCATTTACGACGCGGAGCATTTTTTTGACGGCTGCAAGCACAACGAGGCCTACGCGCTCGAGACCATCCGGGCGGCGGAGCGGGGCGGCGCGGACTGGATTTGCCTTTGCGACACCAACGGCGGCAGCATGCTCCACGAGATCGAAACGCTGACAAAGCTGGCCTGCCGGACGGTGAAAATCCCTGTCGGAATCCACTGCCACAACGACACGGGCCTTGCGGTGGCCGGAAGCATCACGGCAGTGCAGGCCGGGGCGTCCATGGCCCAGATGACGCTCAACGGCTGGGGGGAACGGTGCGGAAATGCCGATTTTTTCACCTTGGTCCCCGATTTGCAGCTGAAACTGGGGTACGACTGCATCTGTCCTGAGACCATGGCGTCGCTGTCGGCACTCTCGCGGGATATTTATGAAATGGTCAACCGCTCGCCGGACAAACGGGCGCCCTATGTGGGCCAGAATGCCTTTGCCCACAAAGCGGGTATGCACATTGACGCCGTCCTCAAGGCGCCGGCCACCTTTGAGCACATTACGCCCGAGACGGTGGGCGCTTCCCGCCGCATTCTCATGAGCGAGATGTCCGGCCGCAGCGCCGTCGTCGCCAAGCTCAAGAGCCTGGTGCCTGGAATTACAAAAGACTCGCCGGCTGTGGCGCGGGTGCTGGGGCAGCTCAAGGAAATGGAGCGGCAGGGATACCAGTTCGAGGGGGCGGAGGCTTCTTTTGAGCTGATGGCGCGGCGCACGATGGGGCAGTATGAACCGTTTTTTGACTTGAGAGAATATAAGGTAGTGGGCACGAGTCCGGCGGAGGACGGCCACACGGCCACCGCGATGGTGCGCATTTTCGTCGGCGGCGTGGAAGAGATCACCGCGGCGGACGGCTACGGACCGGTAAACGCCCTGGACCGGGCGGCTCGAAAAGCGCTGGAACGGTTTTACCCGCAGCTGAGGCAGATGCGTCTTTCGGACTTTAAGGTGCGCGTACTCAATTCTCACAGTACTGCCTCAAGTGTCAGGGTTTTGATGGAATCCACCGACGGCGTTGAAAGCTGGACGACCGTGGGCGTGGACGTGGACATTCTCAGAGCCTCAGAGCGGGCGCTGATTGACTCACTGGAATACATGCTGCTCCGGCACAGCGGTTTTCCGCTGCCGGAACAGGAAGAATAGAAAGGATCGAGAAGATGGAGACCATGGATGCACTGACGAACGAACAGATGGAACAGCTGACTGCCCAGGCGCGCGGCGCGATGGAAGCACTGCTGGAGGCGGCCGGCCTCAGAGCCGGGCAAATCATTGTCGTAGGATGCAGCACCAGCGAGGTGATGGGCCGGCGCATCGGCCAGGGGTCCAGCCAGCAGGCAGCCCGGGCGCTGATGGCGGGGCTGCTGCCTCCGGTTCGGGAGCGGGGCCTTTTCCTGGCGGTGCAGTGCTGCGAGCATCTGAACCGGGCGCTGGTCGTCGAACGGGAATGCGCGCTGCACTACGATCTGCCGGAGGTGAATGTGCACCCTGCGCTGCATGCCGGCGGCGCCCTTTCTGTTGAGGCGACAGAGATCTTTGACGACTACGTGATGGTCGAGACTATCCGCGCGCACGCTGGTATGGATATCGGCGATACCCTCATCGGTATGCACCTTCGTCCGGTCGTAGTGCCGGTGCGCTCGGAGCGGGCGGTGATCGGGAAGGCCAACGTGGTTCTTGCCCGGACCCGCGCCAAATATATCGGCGGCCCGCGGGCGCAGTATGACACCAATGCACGCTGAATGAAGGGAAACAATTGGGACTTCTCAAAGTGAAGGGAGAAGCCCTTTTTGTTGGAAAAACAGACAAAATATGGAAGGAATGGCTTCCTTTTTACAAAATGAAAAGCATATTTATGCTGTTTTGGGGCAAAAATGTCGGATGATTGATAAAAAGTCACTGAAAAAATATTTGAAAGGTTCAGGGAAAAGTGTTGCTTTTTTGAGGGAAAGGATGTAAACTGAGTGAAGTTGGTCTGAATGGGGTCTGTGGTTGAAAGTCGATGCCAGTCGCAGGCAAAACGATCCACGTAAGTTGGGCAAAGTTCCAATGAGCATGGTGCGGCTTAGAAGTAAGTCCGACCAAGTGATATTCCGTGTTCCCGTGAAAGTCAGTTCTATTCTATCAGCATTTCCTGCTTCTGTGTAGATCCTGAGTCACTTACAACGGCATATACCTTGAGACAAGTAGTAGTGGGCGGGCAATTCCCTAGTAGCGAACCTTGCAGTCGGCGGGTGTGGGGTCAAAGACCAGGTCAGCCGATTCAGAACACAACTATAATTTTATTTTCCAGGGGGATTATCCAAAATGTTCGAAGACAAGATTCTCGTTTGCCGTGACTGCGGTGCCGAATTCGTGTTCAGCGCCGGTGAGCAGCAGTTCTACGCCGAAAAGGGCTTCCAGAACGAGCCCGTCCGCTGCAAAGCCTGCCGCGACGCCAAGAAGGCCGCCCGTGGTGAGCACACTGATCGCGGTGAGCGCGAGATGTACGATGCCGTTTGCGCAGCCTGCGGCGCACCGACCAAAATTCCTTTCCAGCCCAAGAACGACAAGCCCATCTACTGCAAGGCTTGCTTCATGGCTCGCAGGTAAAATCCCTCGGAAACTGAAAAGGACGAAAGAGAGGCAGAGCACGAAGCTCTGCCTTTTTCATTTGCCGCCGGAAAGCGCGGGGCCTGGGCGGCAAATCCGTTTGACAGGGGCCGCCGGGGTGGATGCGGGAGGGGGAGGGAAAGATCCTGCGGTGCGGAAAAAGCTTACGGCTCTGGCGCTTGAAGTCTGAAATATTCCGTGATACAATGCAAAAAAGCACAGCTATGGGCGGGCAGAGATTTCGAGAGGTTCGCGGCGCTGGGACCAAAATTTCCAGGAGGACAAGGCATTGATCAGCATCGTTATCGTATCCCACAGTGAAAAGGTTGCTCAGGGCGCGGTCGAGATCGCGCAGGAAATGAACACGGCTGGCGTCGTCATCCGCCCCGCTGGCGGCACCGGAGACGGACGCATTGGGACCAACACGGAACTCATTATGAAAGCGCTGGAGGAGGTTTACACCGGTGACGAAATTCTGGTGTTTGCCGACCTTGGCAGCTCTGTGCTCAGCACAGAAATGGCCATTGAAATGCTCGATCCCGAAATCGGCCAGAAGGTGCGCATCGTCAACGCTCCGGTGGTGGAAGGCGTGGTGTTTGCAGCCATTCAGGCGGGCCTGACGGACAACGTGGAGGAAATCGTCGCCGTTGCCGAGGATGCAAAGAATCTGCCCAAAGGAAATCACTGAGCCGGGGGCGCAAGGGGCGGCGCCGAAAACAAAAAAGAGAAACGGTCACGGCCCTTGAAGGGATCCGAAAGGAGCCTTCCGGGGCCGTGTTTTTCAATGCCTGCTTTGGAAAGGCAGGAACTGCGGACAGAGTCAGAGCTGCGGAGAAGGGAGAAACGGTGAAAGCAACCATCAAGGATATCGCCCGCCTGGCCGGTGTCGCGCCGTCGACAGTCAGCCGGGCATTGGCCGGCAGCGGCCGCATCGGGGAGACCACCCGAAACCATATCATCGAAATCGCCCGGCAGCTGGACTATCATCCTAACGCTGTGGCCCGGGCGCTGGTGAGCAGGCGGGCTAACAATCTCGGCGTGGTGCTGCCCGGCTCTACGGAAAAGACCTTTGAGCATCCCATGTATCCGGAGGTGCTGCGGGGCATGGGCGGCTTTGCGGCGCTGGAGCAGAACAATTTCCTGATGATCAGCACCCTCGGCCCGGAGCAGGAGCTCGAAGCGGTCATGCGAGTGGTGGACAGCGGCATGGTGCAGGGGCTGGTGCTCATGGGCACCCGCGTCAACGACGCGACGGCTGAAAAGCTTTCGGCGGAGGGCTTTCCCTTTGTATCCATCGGAAGGCCGCAGGAGGAATCTTCCATTACCTGGGTGGACAACGACAATGTCCGCGCTGCCTATGAGCTCACCTTCCGCCTGCTGGAAAAGGGGCACAGGCGCATCGCGTTCCTGGGGGAAGATCAGGGGCACATGGTGATGGTGGACCGGTTCCGAGGCTACCGGGACGCACTGCTGGACGCCGGCATCGGCGTGGACAACGATCTGGTGGTTCGAAGCTCCTTTATTGGAAAGATGGCTAATACCTCCGGTCTGCGCGAACTCCTGACCATGGCGGACCGGCCTACGGCGATCCTGGCGAGCGACGACTCCCTGGCGCTCTGGGCCATGCCTGTGGCGCGGGCCTGCGGGCTGCGGCTTCCGGAGGAGCTTTCCTTTGCGGGCTTCCACAACCTGATGCCTGGCCAGTATGTGACTCCCTCGCTGACCACGGTGGAAACCCATCCGTATCTTCAGGGGCAGTTGGCGATCGAACTTTTGACCGAGCGGATCCATACGGAAGGGCAGGCGCCGTTCCGGAATATGATCGTTCCTTATGAGATCATTGAGAGAGACTCGGTTTCTAAGCGGAATTTTTGAGGAATGCCATGGAGTATCAAGGGCGGATCGACGGCAGGGATGAGGAAGTGCGCGCTCTCTGGAAGCGATGCTTTCCGGAGGACTCCGAAGCCTACCTGGACTGGATGATGACCCATAAATTTGCGCCGGAACGGGCGCGCGGTCTGGTCGAAGACGGAAAATTGGTCAGCGTGCTGCATCTGCTGCCGCTCCGGCTGGCGGTTCGCGGCCGGGAGATGACCTTTCCCTTTGTGTCGGGGGCGGGAACTCTGCCCGAATACCGGGGCAGAGGCTTGATGAACCGGCTGCTTGACAGTGTGTTTGCCCAGATCCGGGAGGAGGGGGGCTGCGCTGTGGGACTCTATCCTTTTTCCTATGGCTTTTACCGGCGGTCTGGATTTGAGAGCATGGGCCGGTGTGCTGAGGGAAGGATTGCTGCGGAAATGATCCTCCGAGAGGGAAAGCGCTGGCCTGAGCCGGCGGGAACCATGGGCCGGCTGACGGACGCGCAGATGCAGCAGGTGTATCCCATGATGGCGGAGCGCTTTGCTGTGCATGTCGTTCGGGACAAACAGTGGAACGAATCCCGACTGTCAGAATGGAAATGCGACGGCGGCAGCGCCGCCTGCTACGAGCGGGCAGAAAGAGCGGCGGGCTATGCGCTGTACGCGCCGCTGGACGGGGTGCTGACAGCGGAGGAGCTGGTTTACACCGACGCGGAGGCACAGCGGGCGCTGCTGTTTTATCTTGCCTCCGTGGCGGTGCTGCTCGAATGCCCGCAGGTGGCGGTACGCCTGCCGGAAGAGGAGGTTCCCCACGCGCTGTTTTCCGACAGCCGCAATCTGCTGAACCAGAATCCTTCCGCTATGCTGCGCATCGTGGATGTAGAGCGGTTTTTTGACAGCATGGAGACAAAATCGGAGGGAGAATTCCGGCTGCGGATACAGGACGGACGCTGCTCTTGGAACAACGGGGTTTTTTGCTTTCGTTGCGGCGGAGGCCGGATGGAGGTCCGGCGCTGCGAGAGCGGAGAGGCTGACGCGACGGTTTCCATCGGTTTGCTGACGCAGCTGGCTGCAGGGGTGCTGGAAAGTGGCAAGGCGCAGGCGCTGGGATTGCTCCAAACGGAAAACAGGACATTTGCTCAGGCCTTTGAGCGCTGCGGCGCGCTGGTGCTGGAGCGGTATTGAACGGTTTAACTGCACGGAGATAGAGAAAGGACAGGATTTTGGGAACTTCGATTGATTGAACATTACGAAAGTTCAGTCAAACGCTGGAACGACGAGGAGTACGCACCGCAGGATTGGGGCGCTTCAAAGCGGTTTTGAAGCCTGCGGGAGGGAAGAAATTGTCAGCGCCCTTGACGGGGAGAGATGGAATAGGTACAATAAAAAAAGCATTTCAGGCTTTTTAAAAAACGGAGGTAAATCAAATGCCAGAATCTGTTGTCAATTTCTTCACGGGCGGTCCCTTCTTGATGATTGTGCTGTTGGTGGCTATGTTTGCGTTGATGATTATTCCCCAGCGCAAGCGGGAAAAGAAGGTCAAGACCATGCTCGACAGCATCAAGGTGGGCGATAACATCCGCACCATCGGCGGCTTCTACGGCAAGGTCATTACGGTCAAAGAAAGTCTTCTGACCATCGAATGCGGCCCTGACAAGGTGAAGCTGACCATCTCCAAGAGCGCTGTTGCCACGGTGGACAACACTGACGTGGAAAATGAAGGCGGCATCAAGGAATAAGCGTTGCAGGAGCAAAGACGCAAAGCATCCGACCCCCACAAGCCCGAAGGGCAGCGGAAAACGGGTGCTTTTCCTTTTTTGGAGCATAGGCCATCGGAGGCGGACATATACCTTCTAACAGAAAAGGCGCGGGCCGCGTCAGTGCGGAAGAGGACGCTTTGGGAGGTGTATGATGAAAAACGGAAAAGGCAAGGGAATCAGGGCGAGGAGCCACAGACCCAGGCGGTCAGCCGCGCAGAGCGGGCTTTCCGGATTTCTGCCGGCAATAAAGGGAATTCTGATCAGCGCGGTGCTGACGGTTCTGTGCATGCTGCTGCTGGCTCTGGCGCTCAAATATGGGCTGCTGTCAGAGGGGGCGGTGCCGGTCATCAATCAGGTGCTGAAGGTTTTGGGAATTGCGCTGGCTGCTTTTCTAAGCGTTCGGACCGCTTGCGATCATCCGTGGTTTCGTGGAATGATGGCGGGATTTTTGTACATTCTGCTGGGGCTGGTCGTCTTTTCAGCCGCAGTGGGAGGGTATTCTTTCTCCGGCTCCAATTTTTTGGATTTGGGCATGGGGGCTGCGGTGGGCGCGCTGACGGCCGTCATTTTTGGAAAAAAGAAAAAAGAGGGAAAATAGACTTTCCTGCCGCTTGTTTTTGGGGAAGACCTTGCGGCAGGGCGGCGTTTCGTGTATAATCGTGAAGAACAAGGATGCGGCGTTGGCCGCCCCAATCTATGTCAAAGCGAGGGAAGTATCGTGAAGCATATCAAGACCATTCAGTCTGCCTGCCTCAAGGCTGCCGGTGCCGGCTGCGGCGAGTGCCAGTCCTCCTGCCAATCCGCCTGCAAAACCTCCTGCACGGTCGCCAACCAGACCTGCCAGAAGAAGGACTAAAGATCAGGTCAGGGGCGTTGGATCCTGAAAAAGCAGTAACACCCTTACGTTACTGCTTTTTTCTTGCGGAGGCGGAAGAAGCGCCCCGCGCATATCGTCAGCAAAAGGAGAATCGCAGTGATACACGCATTTAGATACGACGGAAGGTATCTGCTGCTCGACGTCGAGAGCGGCGCGGTCCACGTGGTGGACGAGCTGGCCTACGAGGCCGTGAAGGCCCTGGAAAAGCAGGGCGAAGAAGGCGCCCGGGCAGCGCTCCTTGCCGCGGGACGCTATGATCCGCAGGAGATCGGTGAGGTGCTTGGAGAGTTGGCCGGGCTGAAAAGGGAAGGCCAGCTCTTTGAAAAAGAACACGACTATGTCCCCGTTCAGGGCGGAGACGTGGTCAAGGCCATGTGCCTGCACGTGGCGCACGACTGCAACCTGCGCTGCAAATACTGCTTTGCTTCTACGGGCGAGTATCACCTGGGCCGGGCGATGATGCCTCTTTCCATTGGAAAGCAGGCGCTGGATTTCCTTGTGGCCCACTCCGGAAACCGGAAAAACCTGGAGGTGGACTTCTTTGGAGGTGAGCCGCTGATGAATTTCGACGTGGTGAAGGAGATTGTGGCTTATGGCCGGCAGCTGGAAAAGGAGCACGGAAAACGCTTCAAGTTTACCATCACCACCAACTGCGTGGGTATCACGCCGGAGATCATCGATTTCTGCAGCAGGGAGATGCACAACGTCGTTTTGAGCATCGACGGCCGCAAAGAAGTGCATGACGCCCTTCGCAAAACGGCGAACGGAAAGGGCTCCTTTGACATCGTTCTGCCTCATGCTCTTGAGATGGGCCTCGCCCGGCAGAAGGCCGGACAGGATTATTACGTACGCGGTACCTTTACGCGCCGGAATCTCGATTTTTGCGAAGACGTCAAATTCCTGGCGGATCAGGGCTTTGAGCAGATCTCCGTCGAGCCGGTGGTCCTGCCGGACGACGATCCCGATTCCCTGCGGGAGGAGGATCTGGAAAGAATCTTCGCCGAGTATGACAAGCTGGCAAAAATGTTTTACGAGCGCCGCAAGGACGGACGCTGGTTCAATTTCTTCCATTTTATGATCGATCTGGCCCATGGCCCGTGCATCGCAAAGCGTATGACCGGCTGCGGCGCCGGCAGCGAATATGTCGCCGTCACGCCTCAGGGAGACATCTATCCCTGCCATCAGTTCGTGGGAAACACCGACTTCCTTATGGGCAGCGTCGTCACCGGCGAATTCAACCGCCGGATGCAGAAGGAGTTCAAGGGCTGCAACGTCTTTACCAAGGAAAAGTGCCGTTCCTGCTGGGCCAAGTATTATTGCAGCGGCGGCTGCGCGGCCAACGCGTTCAATTTTAACGGCGACATCCATAAGCCTTACGAGCGGGCCTGCGAAATGGAAAAAAAGCGCCTTGAATGCGCGATTGGCGTCTACGCCCGGGAGCTTGAGGATCGGGAGAGCACCGGAAAATAAAGGGGGCGCTGTTATCCGGCTCTTGCGGGAGCGCCCGGAAAGAAAGCCTGCGGCTTCTTTCGTGCGACAGGAAAATTGCTGAAGAATTTTTCCAGACTGTGGATGGAAAGGCCTTTTTCTCCGGCTCTTTAGCGCTTTTGCGAACTCTGCCCAATTGACACTGGACAGGCTCGGTTATATAATCTTTGAGAGTGAAAAACAAAAAACGCACCATGAGGAGGAATATCCATTGAACAAGCGCAGCAAAAGCATCGTCTGGCTTGTGGCGATCCTGCTGATTGTGGGCGCGCTGGGATACGTTGCACTGTGCGGCCTGACGATAGGCAAGTACAGGGTCAAGCCCCTGGCATCCGCCGTTAAACAGGGCCTGGATTTGACGGGCGGCGTTTCCGCCGTCTATCAGGCAGCGGACTCCGCCGACGCCGATCTGGAAGCCAATATGGCCACGGTCATGGAGGTGTTCCGCACCCGCCTGGACGCTGAGGGGTACACCGAGGCGACCGTGACCCGCCAGGGCACCGACCGCGTCCGCATTGAGATTCCCATCAATGAAAGCCAGCAGGTGGAGGATCCCAATGAGATCACCCAGTACCTGGTAGCGACCGCCAAGATCACCTTCCTCGACAACGACGGAAACGTCATGTTCGAGGGTAAGGACATGGTGGACGTGGGCGTCACGATGGACGAGAGCAACACCGAATATGCTGTCGCCTTTGAACTCAACGACGAGGCAGCCAAGACCTTCGCCGACATCACCAGCCAGTACGTGGGTAGCGACAAGACCATTTCCATCAAGCTTGATGATGAGGTGATTTCCAGCGCCCGCGTCAGCAGCGCCATCACCGGCGGCAAGGGCCAGATCAGCGGCGGCTTCGATTATGAGTCTGCCAGCCGTCTTGCCAACCAGATCCGCTCTGGCGTCATGCCCATTGAGATGGAAGAGATTGAGGTTCGCTCCATCAGCGCTACGCTCGGCGAAGGTGCTCTGGAAAACAGCATCCTGGCCGGTGTGATCGGCATCGCGCTGGTTATGCTTTTCATGCTGGTGTTCTACCGCATGGCGGGCCTGGTGGCCGACATTGCCCTTTGTATTTACATGCTGCTGGTCTTCTTTGCACTGGCCACTGTGCCTGGTGTGCAGCTGACTCTGCCCGGTATCGCCGGCATCATTCTGGCTATCGGCATGGCGGTTGATGCGAACGTCATCATCTTCGAACGTCTCAACGAGGAGGTGGCCGCTGGAAAATCCCTGCGCACTGCCGTCAAGTCCGGCTTTAACAGGGCTTTCTCTGCCATCCTTGACTCCAACGTGACCACGATCATTGCCGCGCTGGTTCTGATGTACTTCGGCACCGGTACGGTCAAGGGGTTTGCCACAACTCTGCTGATCGGTATTCTGGCCAGCTTTGTCACCGCCGTGTTTGTCACCCGCGGCCTGCTGAACCTCTTTATCAACATTACCGATAAGCCCGGCCTGTACAGCAGGAAAGCCCGCAAAGGAGGGAAGGCGTAATGAATTTCACGAAGAATTATAAGTATTTCGCCATCCTTTCTGCCGCGATCATTCTGGTCGGCATCGTGATGGCCTGCACTGTCGGCGCCAACATCGGCGTGGACTTCTCCGGCGGCACGCTTTTTACGCTGGAGATGGGCCAGGATTTTGACGTCAATGACGTGTCCGACGCCCTTGCGGCCAACGGCATTACAGATGCGCCCGTGGTCAAGAGCGGAACGACCGGCTCTGAAAAAACGCAGGCTGTCATCCGCCTGAAGGCCTTTGCGGACGATCAGACTGAAAACGCCACCCGTCAGGCAATTGTCGATCAGCTTGCTGAGAAATATCCGAATGTTGAAGTGGCCGGCGTGGATCGTGTCGGCGCTGTTGCCAGCGCTGAGCTGGTGCGCAACGCGGCTTTCTCCGTGCTGATTGCCGGCGCGCTGATTCTCATCTATATCTGGATCCGTTTCGAGCTGATGAGCGGCGTAGCCGCGGTCATCGCCCTGCTCCATGACGTGCTGATCATGATCTCTCTGACGGTCATCCTGCGCATTCAGATCAACAGCTCCTTCATTGCGGCTGTGCTGACCATCGTGGGCTATTCCATCAACAACACCATCGTTATCTTTGATCGCGTCCGTGAGAACACCAAGCTCCTGGGCAAAAACAAAAATGTTGATGGCGATGAGATCATCAACCGCTCTGTGAAGGAGACGCTGACCCGTTCGATCAACACCTCCATCACGACGCTGGTGACAATCCTGGCGCTGTATGTGCTGGGCGTGGATTCTATCCGCGAATTTGCGCTGCCCATCATCGTGGGCCTGCTGGCCGGAACCTATTCTTCCGTTTTCCTGGCCGCTCCCCTTTGGGGCAGCCTGCGCCGCCTGCAGCAGAAAAAATCCAAGTAGCCTGCAGCCCCTGTGAAAAGGGGCGGGCAGGTCACAGAGAGTTCGGAGGATCAGATCCGGCCGGAATGACAGAACCGGCCGGGGAATCTCCGAGACGAAAAAGGCCTTTCCGGCAGGAAGGAGCCCCTTTGACCAGCCCGTCCGGGTGGCCAGAGGCTGGCGCCCGCCAGCGAGTTTCGCCGACGGAATCCTTTCGAAGCGGAAGGGTCTTTTTCAGTTGAAAAGGAAAACCGCTGTCGTTAAAAGAGAATTCACAGAGCTTTGCGCAGAAGATGGAACTGTTGGAAGGCGTGGAAATAACGTTTGAGGGAAAGGAGGAAAAGCGATGATTGAATACCGGCAGAATCTTCCGGCAGGGAGGCTGGAAAATGCCTCTGTTCTGAGCCGTGCGCTGAAAATTCCGGCCATTGTGGCGGAGCTGCTCTGCCGGCGCGGTTACGATGAGCCGGAAAGCGCCGCTGCGTTTTTGAAACCTTCGATGGATGCGCTCTATGACCCGTTCCTGTTCGACGGAATGCAGGACGCCGTGGACTGCATCTTTGCGGCCATGGCTATGGAAGAAAAGATCTGCGTCTATGGCGATTACGATGTGGACGGTATCATGGCTGTGACAATTCTGGTGCGGTATCTTCGCTCTCAGGGCGCGGATGTGATCCACTATATCCCCTCGCGCCATACGGAAGGATACGGCCTGAACTGCGCCGCCATGGAAAAGCTGGCGCAGAAGGGCGTCAGCCTGCTTTTGACTGTGGATTGCGGCGTGACGGCGCTGGGAGAAGTGCGCCGGGCGCGGGAGTTGGGTATTGAGGTGGTGGTGACGGATCACCATCAGTGCATGCCGGAGCTTCCGGAGTGCGCCGCGATCATCAATCCGGCCCTGCCGGACCAGAGCTATCCCTACCGGTCGCTGTGCGGGGCGGGCGTAGCCTTTAAGCTGGTGCAGGCGCTTGGAGGGAAAGAGGCGGCCCTTGCGTATATCGATTATGCAGCCATTGCCACCCTTGCAGATATCGTCCCCCTGACCGGCGAAAACCGCGTTATTGTATCGGAGGGACTCCGCCGGATCAACCGGGCAGAATGCTCTCTCGGAGTCCGGGCCATGCTGGAAGTGTCCGGTTTTGGCGGACGGGCCGTGGAAGCGGGAAGCGTCAGCTTTTCCATCGCGCCTCGCATCAATGCGGCCGGACGCACCGGTTCGCCGGAGACGGCGCTGCGGCTCTTTCTGACGGAGGATCCCAAAGAAGCAAAGCGCCTTGCCGAGGAGCTGGACGGAGAGAACCGCCGCCGTCAGGCGATCGAGGCGGAGATCGCCAAAGACGCCATGGCTCGCATTGAGGCGGGCGAGGCGGATGTGGTCCGGGACAACGCGATTATCCTGGTGGGCGAGGGATGGAATCACGGCGTGATCGGCATCGTGGCCTCCCGGCTGGTGGAACGGTACAGCAAACCCGTGCTGCTCTTTACGGCAGAGGATGGAATGTGCGTCGGTTCGGGGCGTTCTGTCCGGGGGGTACATCTTTTTGAGTCGCTCAAGAGCATTGGAGATGTATTTGTCCGCTTCGGCGGTCACGAAATGGCAGCCGGCATGACCCTGGAACAGTCCCGGATGGAGGAGTTCCGAACCCGATACAACGAATATCTGGAGGAGAACGTTCCCAAAAGCGTCTTTACGCCCAAAGCGCCTTATGATATGACTTTGCTGCCCGAGGAGATGACCCTGCCGCTGGCGGAAGCCCTCAGGGCGATGGCGCCGTTTGGAATGGGCAATCCCGCGCCGGTTTTCCGGCTGGAGAACGTCATGGCAAAAGATCCGATCACTATGGGCAATGAAAACCGGCACTTGCGCTTTTCCGTGCCGCGAAAAAAGACGCCGCTCAACTGCGTGGCTTTTTCGATGGGCGACAGGATGGCGGAGCTGGCAGGCGCGCAGGTGGAACTTTTGTGTTCGCTGGAGGTGAACGACTTCCGTGGCGAACGGCGCGAACAGCTGATGGTCAAGAGTGCGCGTCCGGTATTGCCGGGCGACACGGATGCTTTTATACGGGAGAACGATTTCAAATTTCATGATGCATTTTTGGATACAGCTCTGTATAATAGGAAATATGATTCCACAGCGCCGCAAAGTTGTTCGGACTGGGCAGAGCTTTTCTGCGGCTGTATGGAAAAAGACCCACAAGGCTCTGTAGCTGTGTGCCTGACGCCGGAGGGGGCCTGCGCTTTCCTGCGGGAGATCAACGAACGGGGTCTTGGCGGCAGGCTGGACGTGCTCTTTGGCCGTGCCAAGGATGAGCGGGCCTACAATGCCGTACTTTTGGCTCCTTTGCCGCAGGCGCTTCGGGGCTATCGGCGGGTGCTGTTGATGGAGCGTCTGGAAGGGCCGCTGTGCGCCCTTTTTGGACAGGGGACAGAGACTTTTGTTACGGCGGGGATTTCCATGGAGCCCTTTTTGCAGCAAGTAGGGGCTTCGCGGGAGATACTGGTGCCGGTCTACAGCGCGATGCTGCGCCTTGCATCGACGCAGACGAGCTTTGTGAGCAGGGAAGCATATTTTGACCGGCTGAAAAAGCTGTGTCCCGCGCCGCGGCGGCTGTTGTCGCTGGGGCTTCGGGTGTTCTGCGAGTTGGGCTTTTTTGCCGTACAGGAAAGCGGCGCTTTCCAGGTCAGCGCCAGAAGGGAAGCCCCCAAAAGGGAATTGAATGAAAGCAGGACCTTTGCAGCCGTCAATGGAGCGTGGGAGGCGTATCAGACCTTTGGAAGGCTTCAAAAATAGGAAAGGAAGATTTTGAGGGAAGCGGCTCCGCTCTTTTGCACAATGCTGCGGGATTTGGCGGATTCGCTGTTTTCCTATGATAAAGAGAAGGAAAAATTGCATCAGGAGGGAACCATGATGGATCTCAAACAGTACATTCGGAATATCCCGGATTTCCCTGTGCCGGGCATCCAGTTCAAAGACATTACTACGTTACTGAAGGATGCTGGCGCTTATCACGAAGCCATTGATCAGCTCGCAAAGAGCATCGAAGGACTCAAGCCCGACGCGATCGTCGGCCCGGAAGCACGCGGCTTCATCGTCTGCGCACCTTTGGCCTATGCCGCGCGCGTGGGCTTTATTCCTGCCCGCAAACCCGGCAAGCTTCCTTCGGCAGTCTGCCGTTATGAGTATGCTCTGGAATATGGCACCGATTCGCTTGAAATTCATAAGGACGCTATTAAGCCCGGCATGCGCATCGTCGTTGCAGACGATCTGCTTGCCACTGGCGGCACGGCCATGGCTGCAGTCAAGCTGATCGAGTCCATGGGAGGCGAAGTTGTTGGTCTGCGCTTTTTGATCGAGCTGGAAGAACTGGGCGGCCGTCAGGCCCTTGCAGGGTATGACGTCACCTCCCTGATCCGCTACTAAAAACAAGGCTGCTTTTTTTCAGAAGGAAAGCCCGCTCAAGGAGACCCAAATGCCCGATACTGACACCCGCAAAACAGCAGAAGAAGTCCGAATGCAGATCGTGCGATTGCAGCAGGAGGCCTCCGTGCCCGTCCCGAAGGACTGCGCGCGGCCGCTGCGCAGCAATTTCAACGAATGCGCCGCCCTCGCCACCAAAGCGATCGAGGCGTTTTTGCGCGCAGTCAGCGGCGAGGGGGCCCGTTCCTGGCCGGGGGATCTGTGCCTTTCCGGGCCGGAGGTCTACGAGATTCTCACAGCCGATCCGGAAAAACGGCATTACAAGCCGAAGGAAGGGGAGGAACTTTCTGCCCTGCGGGCGCGGATGCTGATCGACACGGCGGAAGTGGAACGGGCCCGGAGCGAACTGATCCAAAAGTTTGCAGCTACTTATCCCGATGCGGACCAGAAACTCTTTGCCGCTGCGGTGGAGTTTGCGATCCATGCCCATGATGGGCAGTTTCGCGATTCCGGTGAGCCTTATATTATCCACCCAATGGCTGTTTCTGGCATGATTATGGAGATGGGAATGGACGTCGATTCGGCGATCGCCGGACTCCTTCACGACGTGGTAGAGGACAATCACGAAATCTCCAAAGAGAGCGTGTCAGAGCTCTTTGGCCCGGGCGTTGCCAATCTGGTCGACGGCGTGACCAAGCTGACCAAGGTCAGCCTGAACAATGCAACCAGAGAGCAGCGGCAGGCAGAGAGCGTCCGAAAGATGTTCCTGGCCATGGCCAAGGACATGCGGGTGATCCCCATCAAGCTGGCTGACCGGCTGCACAATATGCGCACGCTGGAATACTGTCGCAGCGAAAAGCGGGTTCGCAAGGCCAAGGAGACGCTTGAGATCTACGCGCCTCTTGCCCACAGGCTGGGCATGGGCCAAATCAAATGCGAGCTGGAGGATCTTTCCTTCATGCATATCAATCCCGAGGAGTACGAGTCCCTTCGGGAGCAGGTCAGCCAGATGCGGGTCGAGCGCTCGGCCTATCTGGAGGAGAGCATGGCTGCTATTGCCGCCAAGCTCAAGGAAAACGGCATCGAAGCCAGCATTAACGGCCGGCCCAAGCATCTTTACAGCATCTATCGGAAGATGCAAAAGCAGGGCATTTCCTTTTCGGAGGTCTACGACCTGATCGCCATCCGCGTCATCGTCAAGACGGTTGAGGAGTGCTATACGGTCCTGGGCATGGTTCACAGCATGTGGCGGCCGATGCCTTTCCGGATCAAGGACTATATCTCCATGCCCAAGCCCAACGGCTACCGCTCGCTTCATACGACCCTGATCGGGGAAAACGGCGTGCCCTTTGAGGTACAGATCCGCACCGAGGAGATGCACAAGCAGGCGGAATTCGGCATCGCGGCACATTGGAAATACAAGGAAGGGCGGGGCGAGTCCAACGATCTGGACGTGGTCATGGACTGGGTGCGCCAGCTGATGGACGAGCGCATTGAGGATTCCGACGAGTTCATGCGGGTGCTGAAATTTGACTTTTTCAGCGACTACGTCTTTGTTTTTACCCCGCAGGGCGAGATCATCGATTTGGCCGCAGGGTCGACGCCCATCGACTTTGCCTACCGCATCCATTCGCAGGTGGGTCACCGCTGCATCGGCGCGAAAGTCAACGGGCGGATCGTGACGCTCGATTACGTCCTTCAGATGGGCGATATCGTCGAGATCATTACTTCCTCGACGCTGGTTGGCCCCAGCAAGGACTGGCTCAACATCGTCAAGACCCAGCAGGCAAAAAGCAAGATTCGCGCCTGGTTTAAAAAGGAGCGGAAGGAAGACAATATCGAACGGGGCCGGGATATGCTCACGGCGGAGGCCAAGCGCCAGGGGGTCACCCTTGCGCAGGTGGTGAAGCCCGACCTGGTGGCAACGCTCTTCAAGCGGCTGTCCATCGCCACGGTGGAGGATCTCTACGCAGCGGTGGGCTACGGCAGCCTGTCCATCTCACAGGTGATGCCGCGACTGGTGGAGGAATATAGGAAACAGCAGCAGCTTGAAGAACAGAAAGAACAGGATCCTTCGGCCCTGATCGAAAAGCTGACCCAGAAGCCCAAGAAGCGTCCCGCCCACAGCAACGGCGTTATTGTCGACGGCTACGACGACATGGTGGTGCGCATCGCGAAATGCTGCACGCCGGTGCCAGGCGACGAGATCGTCGGCTACATTACCCGGGGCCGCGGCGTTTCGGTGCACCGGGCGGACTGCAAAAATCTCGCCGGACTCAGAAACGATGCGGACGTGCGTTTCATTCAGGTGGAATGGGCCGACAGCGCGGCGGGCCGCTCCAGCTTTGCCGCTCATGTGCAGCTGATCGCCCACGAGCGGGTGGGGCTGGTGATGGACATTTCCCAGATGTTTATGGGACTCAACATGAGCTTGACTGCGTTCACCGCCAAGACTGATAAAAACATGATGGCCAACATGACTTTGCAGTTTGACGTGCACGACACGGCACAGCTGGAGCATATCATCAAACAGCTCAAGCGGATCCGCGGCGTGGTGGATGTCTACCGGCTCAAGGCGTAAGCGCCCGCCGGGGCAAAAAGCCCGAAAAACCGGACGGACGGTAAGCGGAAAGATATTTTGAAAGCTGCGGCGGAAGAAACCGCAAAAAAAGGGGCGGAGCAGTCCGCTCCTTTTTCAGGACGAAAGAATGAGGAAAGAATCATGAGAGCAGTGATTCAGAAGGTGAGCCGCGCTTCGGTGACGGTAGCGGGCGAAACGGTGGGAAAGATCGGCGCGGGATTTTTGATCCTGCTGGGTGTTGAGGAGGAAGACACGCCGGAGGATGCCCGCTATATTGCAGAGAAGGCCGCCAATCTGCGGATCTTTGAAGATGAAGAGGATAAGCTGAACTTTTCGCTCAAAGACGTGGGCGGCGAGATCCTGCTGGTGTCGCAGTTCACGCTGCTGGCGGACGCCCGGAAGGGGAGACGGCCCAGCTTTGTTCGGGCGGCCCGGCCGGAGAAGGCCAACGAGCTGTATCTACTTTGCAGACGGCATCTGGAAGAAATGGGACTGAAGGTGGAGACCGGACGGTTTCAGACTCATATGGAAGTAGAGCTGGTCAACGACGGGCCGGTGACCATTTTGCTCGACAGCAAAAAGCTCTTTTAGGCGGAAAGGAAGACGGCAGAATGAAAACGGAAATTCGGGTTTGCCGGCTGGTCTGCGGGCCGGTGCAGACCAACACCTATCTTTTGAGCAGGCCGGGCAGAAAAGAAGCGGTCGTCATCGATCCGGCAGATGGACAGGCCGTGCTCAGCGCCCTGGAAGAAGAAGGCCTGACCTGTGAAAAAATCCTTTTGACCCACGGACATTTTGACCACATCGGCGGCGTGGAGACGCTCAGGGAACGCTTCGGCTGCCCGGCAGCAGTGGGCGCGGCGGACGCGGCAATGCTGGAGGATCCGGAACAGAATGCCAGCTTTCTGCTAGGCCGGCCGGTCGCCGCAAAAGTGCCGGAGATTGTTTTGGAAAACGATGAGACCTTTTGCGCCGCGGGCATCTGGTTCCGTACCATGCTGACGCCCGGCCATACGCCCGGAGGGTGCAGCTATTTTCTGCCCAACGCCTGCATGGAAGGAACGGATCACGGCATGGTTTTTGTGGGCGACACGCTGTTTTGCGGCGGCGTGGGCCGCACGGATCTGCTTGACGGCAGCTGGGAGAACCTTCGGAAGTCGGTGGAGCTGCTGTATGCTTTGCCGGAGGACACCGTTGTCTTTCCCGGTCACGGTGATTTGACCACTATTGGGGAAGAGGGAAACACCAATCCCTATGTGCGCAGGAGGCAGCCGTGATCTATTTGCAGACCGACCATCCGCAGTATTACAGCGATCTGTCCGAGGAGATCCGCATCTTTTTCGGCATTGCAGAGGTGGCACTGACGGAGAAATTACCCGCTTTGGGCGCCGGAGATATTCTGGTGCGCTGTATGGCGGAAGGGGGCTGTGCCCGGGCTACTGTCACCGATGGAGAAGGTGGCTGCTGGGAAGCGGCGGAGGAGTCGCTGGACAGGGAGCTTTCCGCCTGCGCGCCGGACGACGCTCTCGCCATGAAAAAGTACACTAAGCGGGCCATGAAAAACGCGATCTACCGGGCGCTCCGGCAGCGTTTCGGCCATGGCGCTCCCTGGGGCTCACTGACCGGCATCCGGCCCACCAAGCTGACCCGGGAGCTGATTGCTCAAAGCGGCAGGGCGGCGGCGCAGATCCTTCTTGCAGAGCGCTTCGACGTCAGCAGGGAGAAGATCGACCTGGCTTTTCGCATTCTGGACGTGCAGGAGCCGGTGCTGGCCGGGCAGGACGAAAAGGATTTTGACCTGTACATCGGCATCCCCTTCTGCGTCACCCGCTGCGTGTATTGCTCTTTTGCCGCCTATGAGGTGGGAAAGGGCTGCGCAACGGCGGCCAACATCGAAGCCTACGTGGAGACGCTGGAACGGGAGATTGCACAAAACGTTGCGCTGGCCCGGCAGGCAGGGTATCGCCTGCGGAGCCTTTACATTGGCGGCGGCACCCCGACGGCGCTTTCCTGCGGGCAGCTGGAACGGCTGATCTGCGCAGCCCTTTCCGCCTGTGGGGGCTTTGGGCTGGAATTCACCGTGGAAGCGGGCCGGCCCGACACCATTACCCGGGAAAAACTCCGAATGCTCCGGAAAAACGGCGTGACCCGCATCAGCATCAATCCCCAGACCATGAACGAAGAGACCCTCCGGCTGATTGGCCGCAGCCACTCGCCGGAAGAGGTGCTCCGGGCCATGGAGACAGCGCGGGAAGAAGGCTTTGATTTCATCAACATGGATACCATTATCGGCCTGCCCAGCGAGACGCCGGACATGGTGCGCCGGACGATGGAACGCCTTGCGCCCCTTGCGCCGGAGAACCTGACGGTGCACACGCTGGCGGTCAAGCGTTCCTCCCGTCTTAAGGAGCGCCTGGGGGAGCTCCCCCTGCCCACGGCGCAGGAGGCGGAGCAGATGCTGTCCATCTCAGAGCAGGGGGCGGCAGCGATGGGCCTCGCGCCGTATTACATGTACCGGCAGAAGTACATGCGGGGCAACCTGGAAAACGTCGGCTATTGCAGGCCGGGATTCCCCTCAGTATATAATATCGACATCATGGAGGAAACCACAAGCATCCTCGCTCTGGGCGCTGGCGCCATCAGCAAATGGGTCTATGACGGCGGCAGGCGCATTGAGCGGGTTTCCAACCCGAAGGATCTTAAGACCTACCTTGATAAGCAGGAGGAATTGCTGGAGAAGCGCCGCATGCTGATCGAAAACGCCCGGAAGGCCGCAGAACGGGGCGAAGAAGAACCGGAAGAAAACGACTGATTTTTATAGCGGATGTTTTTGCCCGGAACAGCCGGATCGGCACTGCGCAGGCGACGAAGCAGAAATTTGGAAGCGAGTTTATGCTGCGGACTGACAGCAGCGGTTTTCAAAGCAGATCGTTGGAGAAAAACTCCGACGGTCTTTTTTTGTAAGTAAAATGATGGGGAATACGGTTTTATTGGAAATTTGATACGATTATTTTGCTTACTATTTATAAATTGTTTTGAGTTTATCATAATGTGATATAATAAAGCCGAAATTTAGACACCATATTGCGATAAATTAGATGAAGTCGGCAATCTATTGTTTGCGTTTCTATATTTTATAAAAGAATCAATCTCATGCAGAAACATTTTCTAAAAAAAGAGGACTTATAATAATATGTTTGTTGTTGATTTTCCGAAAATAAGGAATTAATTTAAGTATAAACGAATTGATTTTTTTTTGTCAATATGCCGCGGAAAGGATTTAACGTTTGCTATCCTTTTAAGTTTTCCATTCCCATGTATGGGATTTGAGAAAAAAGAGAAATGGAGGAATAAAAATGAGAAGAACCAAAAGTCTTGGCGTCCTCGCGCTGGCGCTGGCACTGCTACTGTGCCTGATGGCCTGCACCGCCGCGCCGGCCGTACAATCCGATCCGACCGCCGCGCCTGCGGCAGAGCCGGCGGCTGAACCGACTGCGGAACCAGCCGCCACGCCGGCGGAAGCTCCTGCTGAAGCTGCTGCACAGGAAGAAGCGGCTCCCTCGAAGAAATACGATCTTCATGCAGACAATTCGATCTTTGACGATCCGGAGCAGTTGCGCGAATACGTGGAAAACCGCACGCAGAGAGATGAGGATACTTCTACTGTTTATGCGGCGAAGGTACAGACTTTGGAAAGCGGCGTGCGTGTGCGCAAGGTGCCCAATGACCGCCGCGGCTGGAATATTGGCATCATGAATGCAGAAAACAGGGGCTGCACAGCCTGCCACAGTTTGGAAGATGCGATCGAATGGCTGCCGATTGCCCACAATGGACTGCAGGGAATCAAGGGTGACCATCTGAGCGTCAATACCTGCCTCAACTGCCACACCGGCAGGCAGATCCCCGTCTTCAACCGGCCGATTCCGCTTGATACTGGCGTTCACGAGGCGCACATGAGCAGCGATAAGTTCACCGGGAACTGCTTCTCCTGCCATTATCTGGATAACGGCGCCTATCAGCTGTGGGATGACGTCAAATATGATCTGTTCCAGGAGATTACGCTCGTGAGCAATGTTGAGGGCGAATTCCGGTTCGATCAAAACGTCATCACTCCCAACGATGAAGTGTATTACATGCTCGCAGCCAACACCAACCCCAATGGCATTGCCCTGTATTCTGACGGCGATCCGTCTATTCTGGAAAACTGGGTCATTCCCGTTGGCGGAATGGTGGATCAGCCGATCGAGCTGAGGATCCAGGATATTTCGGAAGATCAGATGGTCACGCGCATCCTCAAGTCCAACTGTAAGGTGGCCGGCATCGGTGACGGCCTGATCTGCAACGTTGAGGTCAAGGGCCTGCCGGTTGAGACGCTCTGCCAAATCGTTGGCGTACAGGATGGAGCGACGGCAGTCACCTTCACCAGCGCGGATAACGGAAAGCCCAGCTACGAAGTGCAGTGGCTGATCGATCATCACGCGATGCTGGTCTTCTACATGAACGGCGAACTGCTGCCCGCAGAGCTGGGCTATCCCTGCGCGCTGTGGATGGACGGCGTTTCCGCCGGACCGATGCGCAAGTATATCAACAGCTGCACCTTCAGCACGCCGGACGGAATCGAAGAGTATGAGGATGACTGCCCCGGCACCCGGATCGTCGGTGACGAAGAGAACTTCTACAACAAGCCGGTCTTCGCCATCCTCAACGTCGAAGACGGACAGATCTTCAAGGCGGGCGAGCCCATCACCTTTGAAGGTTACGTGGACGCCTTTGACGAGTGCGTCGCCTCTGTGGAGTTCTCCCTTGACCGCGGCAAGACCTGGACCAAATACGAGACGCCCGGAACCACGCAGGAACGCTGGGTCTACTGGTATTACACCATCACCCCGCCCGCACCCGGCTCTTATGTTCTTAAAATGCGCGCCACGAGCGACACGGGACGCGTCAGCTACAAAGATTTGAGCATCCTGTTCTATTCTGAGGAATAAGCAGGGAAAGGGAGGATATGACAATGAAGAAAAAATTGACGCAGGCCATGGTGGGCCTTACCGGCGCCGCCATGCTCCTCAACGGCTGCGCCGCCCCTGCTCAGGCTCCGGCAGAGCAGCCCGTCTCGCAGCCGGCCGCGCAGAGGGAGGCCGCTCCCGCGCAGGAAGAATCCCGGATCGAGATCCAGCAGACGGCTGCGGTCGAATACGCAAAGGTTGCCAACGTGCAGGGCGAATTTTCTTTCGACCAGAACATGGTCACGCCTGCGGACGAAGTCTTTAATCTCTTCGGCACTGTGGCCACCGGCATGTGCGCCAAGCCGGGCTTCGCCTTTGGTGAGACAGATCCGGAAAAGTATTACGTCAACGTCGGCGGCGATATCCAAAGAGAGTATCATGTGACGCTCGATACCCTTGTGGAAAGCGAAGACAGCGTGAGCAGGATGATGAAGTGCTCCTGCGCGACGGGCGGCGCCATTGCCAACGCAGAAGTCACCGGCGTCAAGGTGGCGGACATTCTCCAGTTTGACGAAATCAGCGAGGAGATCAACACCATCACCTTTAAGAGCGAAGACGGATACGGCATCCCCATGCCGCTTTCCTATGCGCTGGAAAACGAGGCCATGCTGGTTTACAAGATCAACGGCAAGGAGCTGCCCGCGCAGGCCGGCGGCCCGCTGCAGGTGTGGATGCCCACTGCTGTGGCCAAGTATTTTACCCGTCAGGTGGTGGAGATCGAACTGACGGCGCAGGAAGAAGCGCCGGCCATCGTGCAGGCAGAGGACAAATACCGCGCCAAGGTGAGCATTCTCAACAGTGCGGAGGAAGCCTTCCACGTGGGCGATCAGATCACCTTTGAGGGCTACGCAGACGATTTTGACGTGCCGGTCGCAGCGGTGGAATTTTCCATGGACGGCGGCGAGACCTGGACCAGCTGCGCCACAGAGGAGGCCGACGCCTACCGCTGGGTGTACTGGAACTTCGCCTATGTGCCGGAAGCTGCCGGTACCTACAAGCTGGAGGTTCGGGCGCGGACAGAGGACGGCAGGGTGTCTCCTCTGGCTGCGGGTATGATCTTCACGGTGGAGAACGCGGCGCTGTAGGGCCTGAGCAAAACGAAAAAAACAAAGGCGGCGGGAGAAAGCCCGCCGCCTTTTCTGCGCTTTTGAGAAAAAACAGGAGAGCAGCGAAAAGCTTTTTCCGCCGCGAGGGCCGCGGGGCGAGGATGCGGCTTGAAATGCCTGTCAAAATGTTATAAAATATTCGGGACATGCCGGCGCGGGCAAGAAGGACAAAGATTTTCGACTTGCCGGAAAGTCTGCCGTTTTGTGGAAAAAAGACCCATGCGGGGGCGAACGCTGTGCCCGTGGAGGAAAACATATGGAAAAAATCAGGATGGCGACGCCCCTCGTGGAGATGGATGGCGATGAAATGACCCGGATCATCTGGAAGATGGTCAAGGAAGAGCTGATCGAGCCTTTTGTGGAGCTGCGGACCGAGTACTATGACCTGGGCCTGCCGCACCGCGACGGGACGGCGGATCAGGTGACGGTGGATGCGGCGCTGGCGATCAAGAAATACGGCGTGGGTGTCAAGTGCGCCACGATTACGCCCAATGCCCAGCGTATGGAGGAATATCACCTCCATCAGATGTGGAAGAGCCCCAACGGCACGATTCGCGCCATTTTGGACGGCACGGTGTTCCGTTCGCCGGTGCTGGTCAGCTGCGTGCGGCCCACGGTGCGCACCTGGAAGAAGCCCATTACCATCGCGCGCCACGCCTACGGCGACGTTTATAAAAACACCGAATACCGGGTCCAGGGCCCGGGCGTTGCAAAGCTCTGCTTTGAGGGAGAAAACGGAGAAACCTTCAGCGGCGAGGTGTTCCGCTTTGAGAGACCGGGTGTTCTGCAGGCGCAGTATAATAAGGACGATTCCATCGAAAGCTTCGCCCGGGCCTGCTTCCAGTTTGCTCTGGATACTCATCAGGATCTTTGGTTCTCCACCAAGGACACCATTTCCAAAAAGTACGATCACGCCTTCAAGGATCTGTTTGAAAAGATCTATCAGGAGGAATACCGGTCGGCCTTTGAAGAGGCGGGCATCACGTATTTTTACACCCTGATCGACGACGCTGTGGCGCGGGTTATACGCTCTGAGGGCGGCTTTATCTGGGCCTGCAAGAACTACGACGGCGACGTGATGAGCGACATGGTGGCGACGGCCTTCGGCTCGCTTGCCATGATGACGAGCGTGTTGGTCTCCCCGGAGGGAAACTACGAATACGAAGCGGCTCACGGCACGGTGACCCGCCATTATTACCGCCATCTGAAAGGGGAGGAGACTTCCACCAACAGCGTTGCGACCATCTTTGCCTGGAGCGGCGCGCTCAGAAAGCGGGCGCAGATGGACGGCCTTGCGGAGCTTGAGACCTTTGCGAACCGCATGGAAAAGGCGGTTCTCATGACCATTGAGAGCGGCATTATGACCAAAGACCTGGCGCTTCTGGCCGAGGGGATCGAGCCGAAGCAGGTCAATACTGCGGACTTTATCAAGGCGGTCCGCCGGCAGATGGAAGCGCTCGCCTGAGCAGCGCAGACAAAACAGCACATACACGCAGGAGGAAACAGTTTTATGAGCATTTACGGAGATTGGATGAACATTGCCCGCGCCCCGCAGACGCAGGAACAGCAAAATCAGTTCTGGTCGGCCTATTTCGCCATTGAAAGAGACGGTTATGAAAAGATCCTCTCCCGTCCGGACGAGCCCTACACCGGCACCCTTGCGGAGCTGGCGGCGGAATTCGGCATGGAAAAAGAAGTGTTCTGCGGCTTCATCGACGGCATCAACACTTCTTTGAAAGCGGGCCAGTACGATTTGGAGAGCCTGACCGAGGAGTCCCCGATCAGCCTCGAGGTGGACATGGAGACCCTCTATTATAATATGCTTGACGCAAAGGCCACCTGGCTGTACGAGCTGCCCATGTGGGACAATATCCTCTCTGAAGAATGCCGCAAGGAGCTGACCAAAAAGTATCGCGCCGCCAACGTTTTCGTCGCGGAGAAAAAGCCGGGGCGCAACGATCCCTGCCCCTGCGGCAGCGGGAAAAAGTACAAGAACTGCTGCGGCAAAAACGCGTAACCCAAAGAAAAGACACGGCAGGAGAACTGCCGTGTTTTTGTCTCAGGGCTGGAAAACGCAGGCCGGGGAAAAACGAAAGGCAGGCCTGACGGAGCATGCGGGCGGCGCAGAACAACGCCGAAAGACCGGTGTATCGCAGGGCGTTTTCTGGCAAAATTGCAGCAGAAAGAGAGCGCGGCCAATGGAATTTGGATGTACATTTCCCCTGCAGCGCGCGGCAAGGCTGAAAGGGCTTCCCTACGGACAGGAGACCGACCGGTTTTTCTGCTGGGATCTCCATTGCCTGAATCTGCAGGGCCGAAGGAGCCTCGTGGGGACCAACTGCAAAAACCGCTTTGCCTTTGTGCTTTTCGGCCTGAGCCATTGGGACTGGCAGGCGCTTCAGGCGGCAGCGGTGCAGGGGATTTATGAAAGCCTTGCCGCAGGCATCTCGCTGGAAGCGGCGCAATGGTATTGTGAGCGGATCAAAACACCGGCGCTGACCCGCACCCACGGACGGCGGGAAGTGGCCTTTCTCAATCGTATGATCGAAGAATTGCTCCGAAACGACGGGCTGCTCGATCTAGAAAACGGCCTTCAGCCGCTGCTGGAAAGCGTATTGAACGGAATTCCCTGCCGTGCGGCGGGGGAGGAAGGGATGGAGGCGGCCGCCGTGCGGATGCGGCGGGAGCTGGCGGTGAGGAAGCTGACGGAGGAAAGTGAGGGATTACTGTGACGATCAATGAATATCAGGAACTGGCCATGCGCACCTGCAACCCGGAGCTGCAGGGAGAGGAGCTGCTGGTTAATGGTGTGATGGGTCTCTGCGGCGAAGCGGGAGAAGCCATCGATCTGGTGAAAAAGCATCTGGCGCAGGGGCATGCGCTGGACAGAGAACGGCTCATCAAGGAGCTGGGCGACATTGCATGGTATTTGGCAGAGACGGCTGCCGCCCTGGATGTGACGCTGGAAGAAGTGCTTTGCCGGAACATTGAAAAGCTCCGGCAGCGCTATCCGGAGGGGTTCGATGCGGCGCGGTCCGTTTCGCGCAGGAAGGAATAAGCGGATGTTTCGGGAACTGCTGAAGCCTTACCGGGCGGCGAACCGTTTTTTGCAGCCCCGCCTCCCTGCGAAGGAAGAAGAGATCGTCCGTGCGGAAGCAGAGCTGGGCGTTTTGTTTCCTGCTGAATTGCGTGCGCTGCTTTTGGAGATGAATGGGGACGGCTGGCTGTTCTTTTCAGTGGAAGAGATCGTGCGGGATCATCTGGAACTGCACGCTCTATTGGCAGAAGAGCTGCCGGGGATAAAGGAACTTCTATGCTTCGCAGGAAACGGCTGCGGCGACTATTATGCCTATCAGATCAGGGAGGGAAAAGCCGTTTCCGGCCTCATCGTGCGCTGGGATCATGAGCTCGACCAGCAGACGCCTGTGGCAAAGGACATCCCCGGGCTGATCCGGCGGTATTATTCTGACGAAATTTGAGAAACAACGATGAGTTTGGTCAAAAAGAAAATCCGGCCGCAGGCATGAAGGATAACGCCGGGTCGGATTTTTTGATTGGATTTTTAGAGGATCAGAAGGTTACAGCAGCCGTCCGCCGGTCAGATCCACAATAGCGCCGATGGCGAAAGCAGTCTTGTCGGAGGCAAGCATGGCGCACATGTAGCCCATGTCCACCGGCTCGGCGATGCGGCCGATAGGGGAACGGCGGCACATGACCTTGAGCTGCTCTGCCCAGCCTTCGGGGTCCTCCTTTTCCTGCTTGAGGGACTGCTGGTTGCGCACGAATCCAGGCATGATGCCGTTGACGTGGATGCCGTATTTGGTCACTTCTGCAGCCAGGGATTTGGTAAAGCCCATGTTGCCCGCTTTGGAGGTGACATAATGGGTCTGCCCTGGAGAGGTGGAAGACATGGAGGCCTTGGAAAGGACGTTGACGATATGACCGCCGCCCTCCCGGCTCAGAACATGGCGCACCATCTCGCGGCACATCAAAAACATGCTGGAGGTATTGTTGCGGACCATCGTCTCGTAATAGTCCAGGGACATGTCTTTGATTTCAACGGTCTCAAGCTGGACCATGCCGGCGTTGTTAACCAGCACATCCACCTGACCGAAAGCGGCCAGCGCGTCTGAAAAGACACGGACGGCGTCCGCTTCCCGGCTGACATCTCCCTGCACGGCGATGCACTGGCCAGAGCCGAGGGCATCGAGCTCTTTGGCGTAGGCCTCGGCCTGCGCCCTGTCGGAGCGGTAGTTGACGATGACATTGGCATTTTCTTCGGCAAAGACCCGGCTGATGCCCGAGCCGATGCCTTTGGCGCCGCCGGTCACGATGACGGTTTTTCCGAAAAGTCCAAGATCCATAATCGATCCTCCTTGGTGAATGAATGAGGTTGTAAGCAAAAAAAGCAGAACGGGCCGGAGAAAGAGCCAATCCGTTTGGCTGAATCAAAGAAAAGCCACATAAAAATTCGCCGCAACGGGGGCGATTCCTGCTGGAGAGTGGACAAAAGCCGGGCCTCGTGCCCGGCTTTTGCCGCAGGAAATACAAAAAGGTACGCTCTGCGAAAACCGGAAAACGGCCCTGCAGATTCGGGAGAAAAGCGGGTGCCTAAAAGCGGCTTATTCGTTATAGAAGCCGGTGCTCAGGGCGTCGTAAAGCTTGTTGAAGCGGCGATAGCCGTCTTCATAAGCGGCAAAGTTTTCGGGGTTGGGCTGATAGGTATGGACGATGCGGCAGGCCTGCCCGGAAGCGTCCTCCGCGTCTTTGTAGATGCCTGCGCCGATGCCGCCGATCAGGGCTGCACCCAGGCATCCTGCCTCTTTGGCGCTGGTGACGATGATCGGCACCTGGAAGATATCGGCCAGCATCTGGCACCAGAGGGGAGAATTGGTGGCGCCGCCGGCGGCGCGAATGCTGCTGAGGGTAATGCCCGCCTTGAGCTGATGCTCGAGAACGACCTTCAGCTCGTAGCAGATGCCCTCCATGACCGCGCGGGCCATTTCCGCCTTGCTGGTGCCGATGCGAAGGCCTGCAAAGCCGCCGCAGCAGTTGGGATTGTCGCGCACACCGTCAGCACCCTGCAGATAGGACAGGTAGGTCACGCCGTTGGCGCCGGGGGCGACGGTGGCGATCTGCCTGTTGATCATGTCATAAGTGCTTGCGCCGGAAACGTTGCCCGCGGCCTTTTCCAGGTCGCAGAACACGTCGCGGAACCAGCGATAGCTGGAGGCGGCGCAGCTGGTGGAGCCTTCGATCGTCCAGGTCTGGGTGGGAACGTAGGGTTTGACCATCAGCAGACCATAGGGGTCGCGGATTTCTTTGTTGGAATTGACGAAAATCGCGCCATAGGTACCGATGACCATGGTAGCGCCGCCGTCTTCGTAGGCGCCGGTGCCGAAGGAGGAACAGCAGCAGTCCATCGCGCCAACAGACAGCGGGCAGCCCACTGGCAGGCCGGTTAGTTCGGCGATTTCGGGCTTGACATGGCCGACCACCTGGCCGACTGTGGTCAGCTTGGGCAGCATGTAGCGCGTGACACCCAACACTTCCATAGCTTTCTCGCTCCAGTCGTAGCGATCCACCGCAAACAGGCCGGTGCGGGCGCAGCTGGAAGCATCGACAAAGAAACCCTCAACACCAAAGCGGTAGAGTGTATAGTCCATCGCGGTGCAGATGCGGGCGGTTTTTGCCCAGATTTCCGGCTCGTTTTTCTTTACCCAGTAGTATTTGAAAATGCTCTGGGTGATCTGGGTTGCGCCCACCTCTTTGTAGTATTCATCGCGGGGATACAGGTCAAAAAATTCTTCCCGTTCCTTGATGCAGCGCACGTCCTGCCAGCCGATGAAGGGGCGGAGAGGTTTATTGCTTTCGTCGAGGAAGCAGCAGAGGGCGCCCTGTGCGGAGAAGGAAACAGAGGCAATATCTGCCGGATTGATGCCGCTTTCTTTGATCGCGGCCTTGCAGGATTCAAAGAGCATGGGGATGATGTCTTCCGCTTCCTGCTCTACCCAGCCGGCATGTGGGTAGTAGCAGGGATATTCCCGGTAAGCGGTGCCAAGGATGTTACCTTCTGCGTCAAATACGCAGGTCTTGCAGCCGGTGGTCCCTTCGTCGATGCCGATCAGATACTTTGCCATGGAACGGTCCTCCTTCAAGTCGTTCGATAGTTTAAGGGTTCTCTTCGGGCTTTCGGAAAACGGAAAATGATAAAGTATGATAACGGAAATGAAGACAGACGGGGAATTGGAATGCGGGGTCAAAATTGTTAATACGATTTATATCATATGCCAGAAGATAAATCAAGACAATTTTTCAGAAAAATGGATTTGTATAACATATATTTTCACTTTAAGGGATTTATTTCAAAAAATATGCAAAAAATTCCTTTACAAAAAGAATGCGTAATGATATATTGCAGTTAAAGTGATGCAAATGATTCAAGGAGTGATAAAAATAAAATTTGGATTCCGAAATACACCTAAAAAGTCGGATTTTGGAATAAAATTCGACATAATTAAGTAAGAAAAGAACACTTGAACGTGGAAAGGAGAACATGCAATGAGTCAGAATGCATGCCAGGAAAAGAAGACCGCCGTCATTACCGGCGGCGCAGGCGGCCTGGGGAAGGCAATGGCCATCATGCTCGCAGATGCGGGCTACAACATCGCGATCGTCGATCTCAATCCCGAGCAGGGCGCAAAGGCAAAAGAGGAAGTTGCCGCACACGGCCCATGTGAGTTTTTCCCCTTCAACGTGACCCACTTCGATGAGGCTCCTGCGCTTTACCAGAAAATCTACGATCATTTCGGCAGCATTGACGTTTTGTGCAACAATGCGGGCATCTCCCCTCATCGCGGCACAACTGAAACCATCGAGCAGCATCACTGGGATCTGATCATGGACGTCAATCTTAAAGGTCCGTTCTTTATGGCCAAGGCGGTCGCTCCTTTTATGGAAAAGTCCGGCGGCGGCTCCATCATCAACACCTCTTCTGTTCGCGGCTATCTGGCCACCGGTGACCGCACTCTTTACGCCATCACAAAATGGGGCATGCAGTGTATCACGGCTGAGCTGGCGACCGACTTCTGGCGGTATGGAATCCGCGTCAACAGCTTCTCTCCGGGCTATGTGCTGACCGAGATGACCAGGGCACATCTGGATGAACCGGGCTGGCTGGACAATCAGCTCAATATTGTCCTCATTGACAAGATGCTGGTCCCCGAGGATATTGCCGAAGTGGTGCTTTTCCTGGCTTCGGATGAATCCATCGCTGTCAACGGTCTGGATATCCCCTGTGAGGGTGGTACGGTCGTCTGCCGCGGCAAGCCCTGTGAAAGCGGTGTGTGATCGCGTCCTGAGAGAACAGAGAGGAGAATGAATCGTATGGAAAGCAAAAAAATCGCTGTGATCTGCGGTGCCGGTGCAATGGGACTGGCCAACGCAAAGGCTCTGGCGGAAGCCGGCCTCAAGATCGTCGTTCTCGACGAAGACAAAGCCAGGGCACAGTCTGTGATCGATGCCCTGCCTGAAGAAGCCAGAGGCTTTGCTGAAGTGTATCATCCTCTGTGCGAAGCGTCCATGAAGGATGCTGTTGCCAAGGTCGAAGCTGCTTATGGCCGCCTTGACGCCCTTGTGAACAACGACCTGGAAATGGTTCGTCGTCTGAATAAAGATATTTCTGCTGAGGATTTCTCCCACGCCATGGACCGCAATGCCCGAGCCATGTTCCTGATGGCCCGCGCTGCCATTGCCGTTATGGCCAAGAATGGCGGTGGTCGTGTGGTCAATATGTCTTCGGTTCACAGCTACGTGGGCGATGGACGCCACATGGAATATGCTGCATCCACCAGCGCGATCAACGCCGTGACCCGTGAACTGGCTACTGGTTACTGGAAGGACAACATCCAGGTCAACACCTGCGTGACCTGCTTCGTGGACGGCCAGTTCCCCGACGAGTTGGATATGGATCAGCGCCAGGAGCCTGAGCGCATTTCGCTACTGGGCCGCCGCGTCACACCCGATGATGTGGCCAAGACGGTGCGCTTCCTGGTCACCTGCAAGACCAAGTGCGTTAACGCCTCTGAGATCCGCGCTGACGCCGGGTATCTGCCGACGCAGTATCGCGTGGGCGACGTTCCTTTCGTCAAGCTCCACGCTGAGGCGTAAGATAAGATTCGGAAACAAACAGAAGAAACATAGAAAAAGAAAGGTCCGAAAAGGGCCTTTCTTTTTTGTGCAGCCAAAACGAAAACGCTGGAAAACGTTTTGTACGCTTTCCAGCGAAAGTTTCGAGATGATTAAGAGAAGGAGATTATGATTTTTTGATACTGCGGGAGTGGGAACGCAGGGTGTGGAGCATGCTTTCGGCGGTTGGATGATCGACGATCAGAGTTTTGTAATATCCGGTAAGACCGGCGTAAATCAGCGTCTGCATTTTGGCGATACCGCCGCCGATGCAGATTACGTTCTGAATCTCCTTGAGCCGCTGCAGGTCGAGGGCAACCGTGTCATAGTTGCGGTTGACGCCATAGTAGGAACCATCCTCGTAAAGCACCTGACCCATACATTCAAAAAGCATATGCTCTTCTTCGGGCGGGACGGCGTCGAGGCCATTCTCCCAAAGGCAGCGGTAAATGGGGCTGCTCAAACATTGCTGCGGAGAGCTGAAGCTGAGGATCGCCGCATCCAGAACGTCCCAATATACCGCCAGCTGGCGGATGTTGTTGAGCTCTTCTTCGGTGCGCTCGCCCTTGATGCGTTGCTTGGGCGCAATGTTGAGATAGTAGCCGTTGGATTCAAACTTTTCGGAAAAACGGCTGACGATGGTGGAAGTTTGCAGATAGCGCACATGAGTCGAAAAATCATTAACGATGGGGACGAACAGCTTGGCGGGATTGGCCTGCGTGTACGGCAGCTCTGCTGCGGTATGATACAGCGAACGTCCCCAGCCGATGCCGATCATCTGGCAGTCCGCCAGCAGCCGCGGAAGATGCGCTGCCGCTACGGAGGAAAGATCCCGAAGAATGGCTTCTTCTGTTTCAGAGGTGTTTTCCTGCGCGGAGGTAGGGGCAACGATTACCTCTTTGATGCCAAGGCGCTTGCACAGTTCCTTTTCGAGCTTTTCAGCTTTGGTGCTGATGGGCAGCTTGACGTCAACGGAAATAATGCCGCTTGAACGGGCTTTGTCCAGCAGGCGGGATACAGTGGAACGGGATATGCCCTCAATGCGTGAAATCTCTACCTGAGAAATATTCTGCAAATAGTAGAGCTTTGCAATGCGGTACATCAGGATGCTGTCGTCTTTTTTTGCCATAATGGTCCCCTCTGTCGTATCAGCGTTCTTCTGAAAAAGAAAAACGAAAAATGTTGTCTGAAAACACTTTATATGTTAAATGTAGGCGGATGGTTTTGTCAAGAAGAAAGTAGTTGCAGAAAAAAGAGAGAAAAACAAACGAAAAAGGAAATTTTTTTCAATATAATAGAAAAGAAGGTTGACAGAATGCGGATGAATCGATATACTAAAATATGATGAGAAAACGCCTGAATCAATTGTGCATTTTCTTGAACGGGGAACATCGTTTTTGAGCTGGAAACGGGATATTTCCTACAAAGCAGGATGAAGTAAGTTTTCAATCAATTCAATCAATTTAATCGTGTTGAAAATTGCACAGGACTGTGAGATTTGGAAATGATCGGTTTTCTGGCAGGAACGGTGCTTTCTCAATGCAAGAAACCTCTCGATTTTTTTACAGAAACCAAACAAGACGAAAGGACAATTCTAAAGGAGGACTTATCATGGCTGTAGATCTTTCGAAAATGACAAAATGGGAAGTCGGCAAGCTGTTTGACCTGTCCGTTTTGCCCAAGAACAGCAACGAAGACGATATCCGTAACGGCTGCCGTCTCGCCAAGAAGTACAACTGCGCTGCTTTTTATGCCGCGACCAATTTCTGGCTCCCTGTGATGCTGGAAGAGCTCGAAGGCTCTGATGTTCTGCCTGCGGTTGGCCTGGACTTCCCCTTCGGCGGCAATACCGCCTACATGAAGGCTATGGAGACAGAAGAAGCTGTCAAGATGGGCGCTAAGGCTCTGGATATCGTTATGAATATTGGTGCGCTGCGTTCCAAGAACTACAAGGCCGTTGAAGAAGAGCTTAAGGCGTTTAAGGATGCTGCGGCTGGCAACCTGACCAAGTGCATCCTCGAGGTGAACTTCCTCACTGATGAAGAGATCGCTGATGGCTGCAAGATGATCCGCGATGCGGGTATCCATTACGCCAAGACTTCTTCCGGCCAGTTTGAAGGGCCCACAATGGAGCAGTTCTTGGTGATGAAGGAGACCCTCAAGGGCTCCGACGTCAAGCTGAAGGTGGCGGGCGTCAAGTTCCCCCGTCCCCAGAACGCCTACTGCTTCATCATGGCCGGCGCTGACCTGATCGGTACCCGTGCGGCACCTCAGATGATTGATGCGCTCGATCAGATGCGCGAGATCGGTATCATCCCGCCCTACAAGGGATAAGCCGGATCGCAAACGATCGCTCCAATAAAGACCGGGATGCACATTCTGTGCATCCCGGTTTTTGCTTTTTGGAGCAGTAGAAGCGCGCATACTCCCGTCCGATTGTGGAAGGATAAGGGAAACTGCTTTCAGAAGGAGTGGAATTCATTTGACACAATCGCGGGAAAATGCGGTTCAACTGCCGGTTACGAATGATGCGGGCTGCTACGAGATCCGGCTCGAAAGCATCGGCGGGCTGGGGGCGAATCTGTGCGGCAAGCTGCTCGGTCAGCTGGGGGCTGAGTATCTGGGGCTTAACGCCCTGAGTTTTTCCAGCTACGGATCGGAGAAACGGGGTTCTCCGGTCAAGGCTTATATCCGTTGGTGCGCGCCAGATCGGGAGCTCAGGCTCAACACGCCAGTGGAACAGCCTCATCTGCTAGGCCTTTTTCACGAGGCGATGGCTGGAAAGCTGCCGGTGACGGCCGGTGTGAGCGAAAAGACGGCTGTGGTTTTTGCTACGGATGCCTCCGTTGACGAGGCGCGGGAGCGATTGCGCCTGCGACAGGGAACCCTTTACTGTATTGACGCGCTACGTATCGCGATGGAATGTAAAAGCCGCATCAACATGGTGATGCTGGGGGCGCTGGCCAAAGCGTCCGGCTTTATTCCGCTCGAACCCGTGCTTACATTGGTGGAGGAGACCCTTGGGAAAAAATATCCTGCCGTTTTGAAAGCAAACCTCGAAGGCGTCCGGCAGGGATATGAGTGCGCCCAAGGAAAAGCGCTGGAAGAGGATCGAAGATTTCCGCCGCAACCCTGGCGGGAGGTGCGTTCGGAATGGGGATATGAAAACGCGCCTCTCGGCGGTGTCAATCCCATTTTTGGAAGTACGGTATCCAATGATCTTTCTGCCTCGCGGGAAGGGTATCTCCCGCTGTTTCTGCCAGAAAAGTGCATCAATTGCGGCTTGTGCGACTCCACTTGCCCGGATATGGTCTTTCAGTTTGAAAAGGGCGAATACAAAGGAAAAGAGGCCATGGTCAATAAGGGACTGGATTACTGGCACTGCAAGGGCTGCCTGCGCTGCGTGGACGTATGCCCGACTGGGGCGCTGGTAATGGGGCTTGAGCGGGAGCACCCGGAAAAAGAGCATTTTCGGCGTAATCGGGATCTGATCGTGGAACATGTGGAATATGGGGACGCCGGACCCAATTCCTGGGTGACCAGCGACTCCTATCTAACGGAAAAGCGCATCGAAGGAGGGCTGGTATGATGGCAGCAGCACAGAAGCAGGCGGCCCAGCGGGCCATTTACGAAAGCGGGAACGAGCTGGCGGCTTTGGCGGCCAAACAGATCGGATATCATGTGATGGGCTATTACCCGATCACTCCCTCGACCCAGATCGCCGAGCTGCTCGATCAGATGAAGGCAGAGGGAGAGCATGATATTTCCCTTCTGCCGGCAGAAGGGGAACACAGTGCTGCGGGGATCTGCTACGGCGCTTCGACCGGTGGCGGAAGGGTCTTCAACGCCACCAGCGCCAACGGGCTGCTTTATGCCCTCGAGCAGCTGCCGGTGCAGTCCGGAACCCGTTTTCCGATGGTGATGAACGTAGCCTGCCGGACGGTTTCCGGCCCGTTGTCCATCAAGGGGGATCATAGCGATATTATGTATGCTCTCAACTGCGGCTGGGTGATCCTGTTCGCCTCGTCGCCGCAGGCGGTGTATGATATGAACCTTTGCGCCATCCGGATCGCGGAAAAGCTGCGTCTTCCGGTCATCGTCGCCTTTGACGGGTTTTTTACCAGCCATCAGAAGCGGCGCTGCTACGTGCTGGAGGACGAAACGGTCAGGGCGTTTGTGGGAACCTATACGCCGGAGGTTTCGGCTCTGGATCTGGAACATCCGGTGACTATCGGCTCCTACATGAACGAGCCGGACCTGATGAACAACAAATACCAGCTTCATCAGGCCATGGAGGAGGCCCGTATGGTGATCCCGGAGAGCTTCGGCCAGCTGGAGGTGCTGACGGGGCGCGGTTACTGCATGACGGAGGGCTACCGGATGGAGGACGCCGAGACGGCGATGTTCGTATTGGGCTCTTCGTGGGATACGGCCCGGGAAGCGGTGGACCGGCTGCGGGCCGAGGGGAAAAAAGCCGGCGCCTTTACGGTCAATGTTCTTCGACCGTTTCCGTCGGCGGAGCTTTGCAAACGGCTTTCTTCGGTGCGCACGGTGGTGGCCTGCGACCGGCAGGACAGCTACGGCGCCGGCGGTGGCAATCTTTCCATTGAACTGCGGGCCGCCATGCAGCAGCAGGGCTGCACCGCACGGGTGCTGACCCGCATCTACGGTCTCGGCGGCCGGGATTTTACGCTGGAAGAGGCGCAGCAGCTCCTTGAGGAAGGGTTTGAGGAGGAAAGCAAACGGTTCGCTTATGTGGGGATTTATCCGGGGAACCGGGAGCTGGAAAAGAAGCGGTATTTTGCGCCAATTTCACAGGAGGCGGCTTCGCCTGGGCTGACCCGCTGCATGCGCACAGAGGAGGGCCGCGTTAAGGTGCAGGGCGGCATCCTGCCGGAGACGACCGCCATGCCCAAGCGTCTTGCTCCGGGTCACGGCGCCTGCCCCGGCTGCGGCATTCCGGTCAACGTCAATCTCCTCCTTCGGGGCATGGAGGGAAACGTCGTCCTACTGTTTCAGACGGGCTGCGGCATGGTGGTGACCACTCCCTATCCCAAGACGGCGTTCCGCGTCCCCTATGTGCACAACCTGTTTCAAAACGGCGCGGCGACGCTTTCGGGGCTGCTGGAAATGTACCGCCAGAAGCAAAAGCGGGGAGAGCTGCCCGGGGGACACATTACCTTCGTGATGGTCAGCGGCGACGGCGGCATGGACATCGGCATGGGCAGCGCGATCGGTGCGGCGCTCAGAAACGCCGGCATTGTTCTTCTGGAATACGACAACGGCGGCTACATGAACACCGGGTACCAGCTTTCCTATTCCACGCCCAAAGGAGCCAAGAGCTCTACTTCGCATGTGGGAAAGGAACAGTACGGCAAGCGGTTTTTTCACAAGGACACGCCACAGATCATGGCGGCGACGCATATCCCCTATGTGGCGACCGCGGCAGAGAGCAACCCGGGAGATTTCATCAAAAAGGCCGCCCGCGCCCAGTTTTATGCCCGGGAGGAGGGAATGGCCTATGTCAAGGCACTTTCCGCCTGTCCGCTCAACTGGGGAGACAAGCCCAACACGGAGCGCAAGGTGATCCAGGCGGCGGTGGACAGCTGCTTTTTCCCGCTCTATGAGGTGGAAGAGGGGATCACGCATCTTTCCTATAATCCTGAAAAAAATGGAAAGAAGATCCCTGTTCTGAACTGGCTGGTCATGATGGGCCGGACCAAGCACCTCGTTGGCGAGCGTTATGCCCCGGTGGTGGAATCGCTTCAGGGAGAGGTGGACCGCCGCTGGAAGCGGCTGTGCGCCATGGACGAGGCGCCGCTGCTGTAAACAAAAAAAGAACCGGAAACGCGGAGGTTTCCGGTTCTTTTTATTTTTAGAAAAGGTATTGGAAGGCGATCATGAAGAGCCCTAGGCAGACCAGCACCACGCCGGTCGCCCGGTTGAGCGTTTTTGCGGAGGCGACATTGGCGAAGCGGGCAGAGAGCCATGCGCCAAGGAGCGTGAACAGTACGCACATCGCCAGAATGGAAAGATCCGTTACTCCTGAACCGATCGCAAAATGGGAGATTGCGCCGGTCAGCGCCGTAAAGGTCATGATAAACACGCTGGTGCCCACGGCGGTTTTGAGCTCATATCCCAGCACGGAAACCAGCACCAGCAGCATCATCATGCCGCCGCCTGCCCCCACAAAACCGCAGATCAGGCCAATCAGTATGCCGCAGAGAATGGAGTAGAGCGCCATCTTTTTCGGATCGCGTTTTTCCATGCTTTCGTGGGTGGTCATCACCGGACGAAGAATAAATTTGATACCGACCAGAAGCGTCATAAACATGGAGAAACCGCCCATGGTGGACTTGGGAACCAGGGAGCCCAGATAGCTGCCTACCAGTGTAAACACCAGCACTGAGACCATCATAATCAGGCCGTTTTTGACGTCGAGGTTTTTGTTTTTGTGATACGTCCAGGCGGAGGCGGCGGAAGCGAGCACGTCCGAAGCGAGCGCGATGCCTACCGCTTCATAGGGATCGACTCCAAGGAAGGTGATGAGCATTGGAGAAATGACTGCGGCAGCCGACAGGCCGGCAAGTCCGGTGCCGATGCCTGCGCCCATTCCGGCGATCAGGCAGACGATCAATTTGACGAACATAAACTTTCACCCGTTTTCAAAATTGTACTGGAGAAATTATAGGACGTTTGGCCGGAGGTGTCTTTAGAAAAAGGCGGAACCGTCGGAAAAAGGGATTAAAATGCAGGCCGTGTCCAGTTTAAATGGCAGGAAAGATCAGAAAGGATAAAACGCAGTCGACGTTTCGCAGGCTGACGGAATAGAAACGCTGCGAAAAAGTCCCGCGGTAAAAGAAAGAAAAGAAAACCGGCGCCGCTTTGACGCCGGTTTTTAAGAATTAATTGTAAAGATGCTGTACGAAAGAGGCGGTCAGCCTTTGGCAGAGGGACGAAAAACGAGGGCCTTCTGCATGGCATAGCTGAAGAAAAACAGCAGCACCTCGGTGAGGATCTTGGCAAGGGGAAGGGGAAAGCCGACGACTGAGGTCAGCAGCGAGAGTAGCCCGTAATTGGCAGCGAGAACCACCAGAACCAACGCGTAATAACTCACGAGGGAGTGGCGCGCTCCCCTTTTGAAAACCAGCCGCCGATTGATCAGATAGTTCAGCAGCGAACTGATCGCCCGGGCGGTGACGACGCTCACGAGAAGGTTGTCAGTCAGATGCTGAAACACCAGCAGCAGCACGAAATCCACCAGGGCGGCGATCAGGGAAGAACCGATGAAACGGAAAATCTGCCCGTAGATGAAGAGGCTGTCCCGCAGAACATGAAAGTGTGAGCTTTTGTTGCCGTCGAGATAGACTGTATCAATGGGCACCTCGTAAAAGGGGAGCTCATGGGATTTTGCTTCCAGAAGCATGCAGGTCTCGTATTCATAGCGTTCTCCGGGAAGCTGGCTCATCCATTCAAGAGAAGCAGCGGGCATGGCGCGCAGGCCGGTCTGCGTGTCGCTGACGCGAACGCCGGCCAAGGCGAAAACACCGCGGGTGATGCCGTTTCCCAGCCGGGAACGGAGGGGCACCTTGCCCACGAACCGGCGGCAGCCGAGGATCAGGGAATGAGGATGAGAAAGCAGCGCTTCCGCCACGGCGCGAATGTCCTCAGGAGTATGCTGACCGTCGGCATCGGCGGTCACTACGCCGCAGAAGGCGCTGCGATTGCAAAGATATTGAAAGCCTGTTTTGAGGGCGCGCCCCTTGCCGCAGTTGACCTCGTGGGTTAGAAGCACACATTCCTCCGGCAGGCGGGAAAAGATGGACGCATACTCCGGCCCGCCGCCGTCGTCCACCACAATCAGCTTTGCAAAGCCCAGCGGCAGCAGAGCGTCGAGAAGAGTCAGAAGCTTTTCATCCGGCTTATAAGCGGGGATTAAAACGGCCACGGAGGAAAGGTCAGGATGTTCCATGAGGATATGCGCTCCTTCCGTCAGGAATCAGAATCGAGGAGCAAACCATTCGGCGGTCAGTTGCCGTCCGGTTCAGCAGGCACGCCTTCTGCGGGTTCGGCAGCCGGCTCTTCGCCAGTCAGGTAGAGGATATCGCTGGTGCTGCGCTGATGGGTGCTGCCCTGCGGACGGTTTACGAGCCTTCCGCGAAACACCATGGTGGAGGAACCGCCTCCGTCGAGATTATACGCCTGTGTGCAGCCCAGGTCAACGAAGACCTGCGCAAAATCGTCGAGGGTCATGCCGACGCTGTAGTCCGACCGGCCGTCCGCCACGATGACGACGTAATGATTCGGCTCATAGATACCGATCCCCGTGCGGGGATTGGAGGCGCGGATCCCCGATTTGGCGAACTTTTCGCTGTCGGCGAGCTCGCCGTCAAGGACCAGGGCCGGGCCGAAGGAAAGGGTGTTAAAGACGCCATCTTCGATCAGCTCATTGGCGTCAACTTCCTTTTCGTCGAAGATCTCCATGCTGCCGTCGGTGTACAGCGCCATCATTTCCCGGGCGGGGTTGTCCCGGTAAAGAAGTCCTTCCCGGATGATGATGCCGTTGTCCCGGTAGCCGTAATAATCGCCGTTGACCGCAAAGAGTGCGCCGTTCTCTTCTGCCATCTGCGTGGTGGTTTGACGGATATTGCGGCCAAATCTTCCCTCAGCAAAAGCGGTGTGGAAAAGCGTGCCGCTTTTAAGGGTGATATCCGCGACGTACATCACGTGCTTGCCCTGCTGAACCTGCTCGATATGGATTTCAAGATCCTTACTGACATAATTCCAATCGTCGGCAAATGGGGTCGGCTCCGGCGTGAGGACAGGAGTTGGCTCAGGGGTCACAGCAGGATCTGCTGAAACAGTGGGCGCGGGAGTTAGAGCGGGAAGCGGTGTTGGAACAGGTTTTGAAGTTTGGGACGCTTCCTGCTGCAGATACAGCGGTACATCTTCATGAACGATCAGGAATCGGTTAATCAGAAACGCGCCGGCAGCGACGAGAAGGACGGCAAAAACCGAAATGCCGATGATCCGGCTGCGCCTGCGGCGGGATGCACCGCTGGGTGGATTGATCAAAAGGAAGACCTCCTTATCCTCCGGCTGGCGGGGGAAGAAATTTGTTGAAATAAAATGAACAGAATGATTATACCGAAGCATTTGGGGACATTCAACAGAAAATGAAGAAAAGTGATGGAATGCTCATAAAAGCTTAATGAAAGCTTAACAGACGTTTTCTATCCGCAAGGGGCAGGAGTTACCAAAACAGAAGAAAACAGGAGATAGGAATGCTTGACAATGAAAAAAACCTGTATTATGGTGGAAAAAAGGTATTTTGATCCGGAGGAAAAATGATGTTGCGAATGTGCCGTGTTTTCTGTCAGCAGGGAGAATAGGCGCGCCGCGTCCGGAAGAATACAATGACATTGTCGTCCGGGGTGCCGTTTTTCCAAGCGGCGCCTTTTTATATGCCCCTTTAATTCACAGAAAAAGGAGAATGATTTGATGAGCCAGTATCGCATCGACACCAAGTGCGTCCAGGAGGGCTACAGTCCCAAAAACGGCGAGTCCCGCGTCCTTCCTATCTACCAGAGTACGACCTTTAAATACGAATCCGCCGAATATCTCGGGAAGCTTTTTGACCTTGAGGTGGACGGCTTCTTTTATTCCCGCCTTGCAAACCCGACGGTGGACGCCGTGGAAAAGAAGATCGCAGCGCTCGAAGGCGGCGTCGGCTGCATCCTGACCTCTTCTGGCCAGGCCGCGTCTTTTGTGTCGGTCATCAACATTTGCAGCGCCGGCGATCACATTGTCAGCGCTGCCACCATTTATGGCGGTACCTTCAATCTGTTTGCCGTCACGCTCAAGCGCATGGGCATTGAAACGACCTTTGTCGATGCAGATGCGCCGCTTGAGGAGCTCCAGAAGGCCATTCGTCCCAACACCAAGCTGATCTTCGGCGAGACCGTGGCCAATCCAGTGCTCAAGGTGCTCGACCTTGAAAAATTCGCCAAGCTGGCTCATGATAATGGCCTGCCCTTTATCGTGGACAACACCTTCCCCACGCCGGTCAACTGCCGTCCCATCGAGTGGGGCGCGGACGTGGTGGTTCATTCCACCACCAAATACATGGATGGCCATGCGCAGGTCATTGGCGGCGCCATCATTGACGGCGGCACCTTTGGCTGGACTAATGGCAAATTCCCCGACCTGTGTACCCCGGACGAATCCTATCATGGCCTGACCTACACCAAGAGCTTTGGAAAGGCCGCTTATCTGGCCAAAGCCCGCGCCCAGCTGATCCGCGACCTGGGCGTTCCCATGACACCCAATACGGCCTATATCCTCAATCTGGGACTCGAGACTCTGCCGCTGCGCATGGCCAAGCATTGCGCGAACGCGCAGAAGGTGGCGGAATACCTCCAGAAACATGAGAAGGTGACCTGGATCAATTTCCCCGGCCTGCCGGAAAGTGAATATTACGACGTTGCGAAAAAGTACATGCCAGACGGCATCTGCGGCGTCATTTCCTTCGGCGTCAAGGGTGGCAGGGAAGCGGCTGCAAAGTTCATGGAGGCCCTGAAGCTTGCGGCGATTGTTATCCACGTGGCGGATGCCCGCACCAGCGTCCTGCATCCGGCCAGTACCACGCACCGGCAGCTTTCCGACGAGGCGCTGGTGGAGGCGGGCGTTTCCGCCGATCTGATCCGTATGTCCGTTGGTATCGAAAATCCTGACGATATCATCGCCGACATTGAGCAGGCGCTTGCGCAGGTGTGACCAATGCCCTATCTGTTTGAATCGGAGCGGCTGGGCTTTCGCAGGCTGACGCAAGAGGATTACCTGTTGGTCTGCTCCTTTTTGAAGGATGCAGAGGTTATGTATGCCTGGGAGCATGCGTTCAGCGACGAGGAATGCCATCAGTGGCTGGACCGGCAGATCGGGCGGTATGAAAGGGACGGTTTCAGCCTCTGGGCGGTGATCCGGAAAAAGGATGAGGCGTTTCTGGGCGTCTGCGGGCTGACGATGCAGCCCTTTGACGGACGGATGGTGCCGGAGATCGGCTATTTGTTCAAAAGGCGGTACTGGCATCGGGGCTATGCTGCGGAAGCGGCGGTCGCCTGCCGGGAATACGCTTTCGACGTGCTGGATATTGATGAGGTCTATTCCATCATCCGGGACAGCAACGCTGCTTCGGTGGCCGTGGCAAAGCGAAACGGCATGACGCAGGTGGGAGGCCTGGTCAAACACTATTACAACATGGATATGCCCCATCTGGTCTACTCCGTCCGGAGGGATGAGGTGCGGCCGCACATTGAAAACCGAAAAAGCTGAATGATCCCGCAGGGCGAAAAACACGGTCCGGTTGGTAGTCCGGGCGCGGTGGAAGCAGAGAGCCTTCCGCCGTCAGTAACCTTCCTCCTTTGGTCGTCCACGCTCTGCACTAGGGAACAAAGATAAAAGGAGGAATAAAAATGAATTGCTGTACGCTGTCTGTGTTTTTTGAAGACCCCTTTTGGGTCGGTTTGTGCCAGCTGCAGGAGGGAGGACAGTATCGGGTGTGCAGGATCGTCTTTGGCGCGGAGCCGAAAGACACCGAGGTGCATCAGTATCTGCTCCGGCACTGGAACGAGCTGCGTTTTTCCCCTGCCATTGCAGGCGACCGGGAGGAGCGGACGATCAAAAACCCCAAGCGCCGCCAGCGGGAAATCCGGCGGGAGCTGGAGCGCTCTTCGTCAGGGGCGGGGACAAAGGCGCAGCAGGCCCTCCAGCTTCAGCGGGAAGCGGGCCGGGAGGAAGCGCGCCAGGCGCGCAGGGAACGCAGAGCCGTTCGGGAGGAGGAGCAGTTCCTTCTCCGGCAGCAAAAGCGCAGGGAAAAGCATCGGGGGCATTGAAACCATGATGACACAGGAGAATGTCCCGCTGATTCCCTGAAAACGAAAAGGCAGCCTTTGACGGCTGCCTTTTTTTGATGTGCAAAAAAACCGGGCCGATCAGGGAAGCTGACAGGCAAAAGAAGAGAAGCTGCCGCGGAGAGTGTCCGCCCCTCCCGCAGCGGAAGAAGAGCCGGCGGAAGCAGTGGAAAAGAACAAAAAGAAAAGAATCGGTGCGGGCGGCTGAGCTCTGCCGGTTCTGTTGGGTTTGGGGTTGCTCTGCCCGTTCTGCTTCCTTGCCTGTTGCAAACTTCCGCTGCCGGCGGAGAGAAAGATCATCGCCGTCTCTCTGCCGCCGCGTCTTTTGCCGGCGGCTGAAACAGGTCAGGAACGATGGATGTACATTCTTGAAAGTTCGGGTTCGCCATCCCCCTGAACCATGCAGAGGAATTCCCAGCCGTACTGCTCGTAAAAGGAGGTATGATCGGTCAGCAGATACAGCGTATCCATCCCCTTTTGCTTCATGTCGCGGCAGATGTATTCCAGCAGTGCGCCCGCGATCCCCAGACCTCTTTTGTCCTGTTCTGTATAGACGGCGCAGACGTTTGGGGAAAGATCTTTTCTGTTGTGAAAGTCGTTTTCGATGATACCCATTCCAGCGATGATCCGGTCGCCCTCCATTGCTAGGTACCATTGCGGGACGGCACTTTCCCGCTTCAGGCAGTCCTCCATGCTCTGGAGATATACCGCGGTGGGGATCCCCCATTTTTCATGAAACCACTGCGCCGCACGGGCCTTGAGCCCGGGCCGGTCTGTCAGGCGGATGATCTTGTATGCCATAATGCTGCCTCCCATTTGATGCAGGGAAAGTAAAATCGCCGCAGGGGAAACGCCCCTGCGGCGATGTGCTGTTCATCCGGTGTTCTCGTTCTCCGGAGTTTTTCAAAGACGGGCGCCGGGAAAAATGTCCGGAACTTTGAAGAAGCGCACAGCTATTGGGCGAAGCGCCCAAAGCTCTCGAAGGGCCAGACCACAAAGCGAACCCGGCCAATGATCCGGTAATAGGGAACGGGGCCGGTAATGCGGCTGTCGAGGCTTTCGTTGCGGTTGTCGCCAACGACAAAGACGCTCTTTTCCGGCACAGTGAAGGGCTCCATATCGTCGAGGATCAGATCGTTCCAGTAGGCGCTTTCGTCGATCCGCCCGCCGTCGATGTAGATGCGTCCGCCGCTGATGGAGACCGTTTCGCCCGGCAGGCCTATGACCCGCTTGATGACGGCGGAGCCGTTGTCCGTATAGCGGCAGATAATGACCTGTCCCCGCTGGGGCGGAGTAAACATGTAGCTGATCTTTTCAACGAAGACCTGTTCGTCCGTGTAGAAGGTGGGAAACATCGAATCGCCATCCACCCGGGTCAGCTGAAGCACGAAGCAGCGGAGTCCCAGCGCCAGAAGCAGCGCAAAAACCAGCCACAGCAGGGTCTCACGGTTGTAGCTTGCGGTGTAGGCGGGATCCTTTTCGTGAAACTTTTCCGCCTCTTTGCGCATTGCCCGCATGAGGGCTTTTTCTTCATTCATTGCATTCGCCGTCCTTCGCTGCTGCGTGTTTGAGGATTTTTGCCGCCCGCTTGACGAAATCCGCCCGGGAGAGCATCACGATTCGGCCGCAGCCGAGACATTTGATTTTGACGTCCGCACCCGTGCGGATGATCTTCCAGCTGTCGCTGCCGCAGGGGTGGGCTTTCCGCATCTGGACGATATCGCCCAGGTCAAACTGGTCCATCATGGTCATTATTTCCTCCCTGGAAGGGAATATAGCGCTTCCACTTGGCGCGGGCAGAAGCCTTGGAGGTCTGCGGCTTTTTGCCGTCTGTGCGGTTTGGCGCAGCCTTGGGCCGGGCGGCGATCCATTGCTCGATGTGCGCAGCCTGCTCATTGGGATCGGGCCGCTGCGCATCGCCGCTGAAGACCACCATCTTGGAATAGGGGATTTCGATGTCCAGCTCATCAAAGGCTTCTTTGATCCGCAGGCGGAGCTGCCGCTCCAGAGCCCATTGTTTGGTCGGATGCGCCGGACAGGTCAGGCGGATCAAAATGGCGCTGTCGCCAAATTCCTGCACGCCGAGAAGCTGCGGCTCACCGGAAGCCTCGTCAGGCATGTCTGCGGCGCAGCGTCTGGCTACTTCAAGGATCACGGCGGAGACCTGACGAAGATCTGCCTCATAGGCCACCGGAACATCCACCACGGCCTTCCAGCTACCGCGGGTGCAGTTGACCACCTGGTCAATGGTGCCGTTGGGGGTGATGATTTGCTGGCCAACATTGTTTCGAAGATAGGTCACCCGCATGGCGATCGCTTCGACCGTGCCTTCCACAAGCCCTGCGCTGGTGTTAAGCCGGACGTAATCGCCGACGGCATACTGGTTTTCAAAAACCATGAAGAAACCGGAAATGACGTCCTTGACCAGATTCTGTGCGCCAAAGCCGATGGCTACGCTGCCGATACCGGCGCCGGCCAGAGCCGCTTCGCTGCTGATGCCGAGAAGGAGAAGAATGGCCATAATCGCGAAGAAATACACCACATACCGGGAAGCGGAACGCACCATGGTCATGACGCTCTTGGTGCGGCGGAACTGCTCGGTAGAGAGGGTGGATTCCAGCTTGGGGTCGTTGAGCACCTTGGAAGTACGCTTGGAAATCAGACGCACCACGAAGCGGGCCAGCAGCCAGATCAGCACGCAGCCGATCAGATTGACCACGATCTGTGGCAGAGCCGCCCAAAGCTGACCCAGAAGATTCCAGATATACTGACTGAGTCCTTCCAGAAAGGTGAGCGTCGTGGCAACCGTTTCCTCCACCGCGTTCATATCGGCGGTCGGAAGCGGGGTGGGGGTGGGCATGGGAAAACTCCTTTCCGGCACACAGCGATCAAACGGAATCGCAGCGCGATGAACCAGGCCGTGCCTTCTGTCTACAAAGCGGCGAGCCGACGGGCAGCTCGCCGCAACAGGATTGTTCAGTTGAATGCGGGCAGAACCCTGCCCCATCTGCCTTGCGACCGTATAACAGATTCCGACTCTGAAAACGGTTTTTGAGAAGTCAGGAAACTTTCTGTAACCGGACGGATGCAGCGCTGCCGTTAAAGTCGTGCGGCTCTCACCGCAGTGAGAAAATGGAAGGCTGATGGAGGAGCCTTGACTTTTGCGGAAGCCGCTGTCCGCTTTGCCGCCGCGCATCGTTTGAGCTTTACAGCGCCGTTGATTCGACCGGATGCATTCCGTAGGTGTAGAAATCCAGGGCGTATTCAAGGAAGCGCTCGGGCTTTTCTTCGTGAAGGATGTGGCCGCAGTTGCGGATCAGCGCAAACTCCACCTGCTCAAGGGCGATGTGGAAGATCTCCGCAATGGCCACTTCGTGCCAGCGGTCGTCCACGCCCCAGATGATGAGCACTTCATTTTGGACGTTTCGAAGGGAAGCGATGACGTCGTCCTCGTTGAAGGCGCGCAGAGAATTGCGCAGTGCAGCGCGGGACTCCTTGTCCGCCAGGGGAAGGTAGTACTCGCGAACCATTTCCCGGGTGATCAGGGTCTGATCAAAAAAGGCGTCGGTCAAAAGCTCCGAAACAGTCTTTTCGCTCAAAGTCGCAGCGGCAAACCAGCCGGTCAGCGAGCTGTCGAGAGAGCGGATGGTGTAGGGCATGGTAGGCGTCAGGCCGCCGGGGGAGATCAGAACCAGCCGGTCGGTGCGCTCCGGATAGCGCTCTGCAATATCGAGCGCGATCAGCGCGCCCATGGAGAACGCGCAGACGTGAGCCTTTTCGATGCTCAGCGCATCCATCAGGCCGATCAGGCGGTCGCTGGTGCTCTTGATGGTATAGTCCCCATCCGGCAGGAGTTTGTCGGAATACCCGTGGCCGGGAAGATCTACCGCAATGACGCGGTAGGTTTCGGCAAAGCGGCTGATCACCTTGTGCCAGGTGTAAAGAGACTGGCCCAGCGTGTGGATCAGAAGAAGCGCTTCTCCCTCGCCCTGCTCGTAGTAATGGATGCGGGTTTCCCCCACTTCGGCAAATTCCCCCATGTGGTCGGAATTGAGGAAGTGTTTTTCCTTTTGGATGATTTCTGGTATCACCTTATGGCCTCCTAATCAATGCCCAATGGGCGTGAGAATGCACAGGTGGCATTCCCGTAAAATCTGACAAATCCAATCGTATAGAATTTTATTTATCATACCTTATACGGTACGGTTTTGCAAGTATTTGCCTACGATGGGAAGAAAGATGAAAAGAAAGCGGACAAATTTTTCGAAATTATTAAGAAAAAAAGGACTCAGCAGCAGGGGAAAAGAAAAAACGGGCGGAGCGCTGCCGCTTTCCCTGCAGCGGGCTGGAAAAGCGGCGTTCAGGACAGATTTTGTGCAAAGAAGCGTTTGACAGGGAACATCCGGCATGATAGCCTGTTTTTAAGGAAGAGTTGAGGGATCGGATCCTTTCAATAAAAGGAGGAAGCTGCCATGAAGATCACCAATATTGCAAATCCCAAGAAGTTTTTTGAGGCCCTGGAACGGTGCAGAGGCAGGGTGGAGCTCATCACGGACGAGGGCGACCGGCTCAACCTCAAGAGCAAGCTCTGCCAGTATATCGCCCTGACACAGATGTTTACTGAGGGTATGATCGAAAACGTGGAGATCGTCCTTTCTGAGCCGGAGGATCTAGTGCTGCTGGCAGAATACCTGGTGATGGGATAAGTCCGACAGAAAAAGTCTGACAGAAAGGAGAGCGGGAAGGGAGTGTACATCAATGCCGTGACGCGTTCCGACCGGCCTGTGGAGGAGGCGGACGCCTATCTCACCTCCATCCCTGCCATCGCTTCGCTGAAACGGCTGGAATTCCATGTGCCAGTCACTTTCTTCGTCGGGGAAAACGGCAGCGGAAAATCTACGCTTCTTGAGGCGATCGCCGTGCAGTACGGGTTCAACGCAGAAGGCGGAACGAAAAATTTCAATTTTTCAACGGCAGAGACCCATTCGGGACTGTGGGATATGATCCGGCTCCACAGGGGGCCTTACCGGCCCAAAGGCGGCTTTTTTCTGCGGGCGGAGAGCTTTTATAACGTTGCGAGCGAGGTGGACCGTCTCGCCCGGGAGGTTCCGGACGATTTTCTTTGCGCTTACGGCGGGAGGTCTCTTCACAGGCAATCCCACGGAGAGAGCTTTCTGGCGCTGCTGATGAATCGCTTCCGGGGAAATGGGCTGTATCTGCTTGATGAGCCGGAGGCGGCTCTTTCACCCCGGGGACAGATGGCGGCGCTTACCCGGATCCATCAGCTGGTGGAGCAGAACGCGCAGTTTCTTATCGCGACCCATTCTCCGATCCTGATGACCTGCCCCGGAGCAGAGATCTATCTGCTCGGTGGGGAGAAAATTCGCTCCGTGTCCTATCAGGAAACCGAACACTACCAGTTGACCCGGCGCTTTTTGGAAAATCCTCAGAGGATGCTGGAGCTCCTTTTGGAGGAGTGAATCCATGCTCTGGTTTTGACCGGAGAGCGCGTTTCATGACGCGGCTGGACTGGTTGATTCCATTGTTCAGGCCAGAGCCGAAGAAAAAACGGGAGAAAGCAGCCCGAACCGGCTGCTGGCCGGAGAAAGAAAATTAAAAGGAAGCAAAGGGAAACAAAAAAGCATGAAAAGAAAGATGAATTGGAAGAAATGGCTTGTTGTGTGGCTATGCCTGATGCTGTTGGGCGGCTGCACGCCGCAGCAGGCGGGAGGGACTGACCCCATCCCCACCGAAACGCTCGCCGCCGTTCCGACCGCGGAGCAGACGGCAGAACCGTCGCCGAAACCGACCGCCACGCCGGTGAAGGCCCGGTGGATCGACCTTGAGACCGGGGCGGATGCGGAAAATGTGATCCGCACCTTTTATCTCGACTTGGATGGAGACGGTGAGGAGGAAGAACTGAGCGCCGCTTACAGACAGCAGGAAAACGGCATGGAGACCTTCACTGTCACGATCGGGGACGACGGCGCGGAGATCCTCCATTATGAGGCGGATTACTGGATGCTGGAGCGGATCGGACTGGTTGACCTTGACCCGGAGGACGGGAAGCGGGAGCTGCTGCTGGTGTATGATATGATGTCCGACGACCACGTGACGGAATGCTTTGAAGTGACAGAGGGTGGTATTTCCAATCCGATTGAGCTGGGCGGCTATGTGCAAGAAGCGGAAAATGGAATTCTGACGGTAGAAGACTACGTCGACATGCTGGGGACCTATGGAGCTTATACCACCTACCGGCTGACCGATGGGGAATTCGTGCAGGAGGATACACTTTGGCATGTGAAGGAGGAGTGGTGGGACGAATGGCACACTCTGACCGTTGAAAAAGAAGTGCCGGTCATCCTTTCTGACGGCACGGAAAGCACCCTGCCGATGGGAACCCGCCTCGTGATCACAGCGACCGACCGGACCAGTGAGGTGTATTTTCTCACGGCAGAGGGTGTTAAGGGAAAGATCCTTGTGGATCTTGGGGACGGCTGGCCCCGGTATATTGACGGGCTGCCCGAAGAGGAGTATTTTGAGATGTTGCCTTATGCGGGATGACGGTGTCCGGAAAGGGAGATATGCCGCCGCCCGCGCTCCGGAGGGAGCATGCGGTGGACTTTTGCAGGCAGGCATGACCGGCGGTCATGCCTGCTCTGTTATTTCAGGATTCCACCAGAAAGACGGAACAGTGGATCCGAGGCGGGGAACGCTTACAATTAGAAAAGCCTTGTAGCACATTGGAATTGGGACTTTCCTGAAAAACAGGAACGGCAAGGGGAACGGTCATGACAAAGGTACTTGCTTTGACTATAAAAGACAAGGCTCTGGTTGGGTATCGTGGTCGTGCGCGAGAGGAGTGTATCGGACGGCGTGACGGAAGCCGGACCCACGCCCTTTGGAATATGCGTTTGCAAACTGCGGCGCGTTCTGGCAGGTGCGGTTTTTGGAAAAGCGGGAAACCGTAAAATATGACGTTCGCGCCTTTGGGAAAGAAACGGTACTTTGGTAAAGAAATCTTCATGGCGAAAAAGCCTTTCACTGTGCACAGAAGCCTTTCCACTGCAAGGAGAACATACAGCGGAAGGGCTTTGTTTTTGGAACGGTTTTGCGAACGGAGTAAAAACGCAGCGGAAAAATCAAAAAAGAATGAATTTTGTGCATATGCACACTTGAATTTTCAAAGCGGACCGGTATAATACTAGGTAGAAGAGACAGATCGCGGGGAGGAAAGCAGCGGCAGAGACTGCCGGCGGGCGCTTTGCGGCGCAACCAGACCGAAAAGAGGGAAACGATGGAACAATACAATGTGACAGGCATGAGCTGCGCGGCTTGCAGCGCCCGGGTAGAAAAGGCCGTGGCAAAGGTGCCGGGAGTGACCGGCTGCTCGGTGAGCCTTTTGACCAACTCCATGGGCGTGGAGGGAAGCGCTGCGCCGGAAGCGGTCATTGCCGCAGTGGAAGAGGCGGGATACGGCGCGTCCCTCAAAAGAGCGGCCGGAGAGAAGGCTGCGGGTGCTTCGGTCCCGCAGGAGGATCTGCTGAAAGATCGGGAGACCCCCGTTCTCAAGCGGCGGCTGATCGCGTCGCTGGGCTTCTTGATCGTGCTGATGTATTTCTCCATGGGACACATGATGTGGGGCTGGCCGCTGCCGGCCTTCCTTGCGGACAATCACGTGGCCATGGGCCTTGTGCAGCTGCTGCTTTCGGGCATCATCATGGTCATCAACCAGAAATTTTTCATCAGCGGCTTTAAGAGCCTGCTGCACGGCGCACCCAACATGGATACGCTGGTAGCGATGGGCTCTGCGGCCTCCTTCCTTTACAGCACGTACGCTCTCTTTGCCATGACGGACGCGCAGCTTCAAGGAAACACTGCACTCGTGATGGAATACATGCATGAGTTCTACTTTGAGTCGGCGGCCATGATCCTGACGCTGATCACCGTCGGTAAGATGCTTGAAGCCCGCTCCAAGGGAAAGACGACAGATGCGCTCAAGAGCCTGATGAAGCTGGCCCCGCAGACGGCCACGATCCTGAAAGACGGCGCGGAGGCAGTCGTGGCCATCGGTCAGGTGAAAAAGGGTGATCTTTTCGTCGTTCGTCCCGGCGAGAGCATCCCGGTGGATGGCGTGATTATCGAGGGCGAGAGCGCGATCAACGAAGCGGCATTGACCGGTGAAAGCATTCCGGTGGACAAAGCGCCGGGCGACCTGGTTTCCGCCGCGACGGTCAACCAGTCCGGATTTTTGAAGTGCGAGGCCACCCGCGTCGGAGAGGACACCACCCTTTCGCAGATTATCCGCATGGTTAGCGATGCAGCAGCTACCAAGGCTCCCATCGCCAAAGTGGCGGACAAGGTTTCGGGCGTGTTTGTGCCGGCAGTCATCGCCGTCGCTGCGGTAACGATCGTCGTATGGCTGCTGGCCGGGCAGAGCTTCGGCTTTGCGCTCGCCCGCGGCATTTCCGTTCTGGTAATCAGCTGCCCCTGCGCGCTGGGGCTTGCCACGCCGGTGGCCATCATGGTGGGTAACGGCATGGGGGCAAAGCACGGTATCCTCTTTAAAACGGCGGTCTCTTTGGAGGAAGCCGGAAAGGTGGAGATCGTCGCACTGGACAAGACGGGAACCATCACCAGCGGCGAGCCGAAGGTGACGGAGCTTTGCCCCGCGGAGGGCGTTTCGGAGGAAGCGCTGCTCGCGGCCGCCGCCGCCCTGGAAAAAAAGAGTGAGCATCCTCTAGCCCGTGCCGTCATAAAAGAGACAGAGGAGCGCGGCCTTGTGCCTGACGAAGTGACGGCTTTTCAGGCCCTGCCCGGAAACGGCCTTCAGGCGGTCTGGAAAGGTGAAACGCTTCTGGGCGGCAGCATGAAATTCATCGGCTCCCAGGCGGAGATTCCCGAGACGCTGCGCGCCGAGGCGGAACGCCTTGCGGAAGAAGGAAAGACGCCGCTGCTTTTTGCGAAAAACAAAGCGCTTCTGGGCATTATTGCCGTGGCGGACGTTATCAAAGAAGACAGCCCGCAGGCGGTCAAAGAGCTCCAGAACATGGGCGTTCGGGTAGTGATGCTCACCGGCGACAACGAGCGGACCGCCAGGGCGATCGGCGCGCAGGCCGGCGTGGACGAGGTGATTGCAGGCGTCCTGCCCGAGGGCAAGGAAGCGGTGATCCGCGCTCTGAAGGAGCAGGGACGGGTGGCCATGGTGGGAGACGGCATTAACGACGCGCCCGCCCTGACCCGCGCTGATATCGGCATTGCCATTGGGGCGGGTACGGACATCGCCATTGACGCGGCGGACGTGGTTCTGATGAAGAGCAGGCTCAGCGACGTGCCGGCCGCCATCCGCCTCAGCCGCGCGACGCTGCGGAACATCCACCAGAATCTTTTCTGGGCGTTCTTTTACAACGTCATTGGCATCCCGCTGGCGGCAGGCGTGTGGATCCCGGTCTTCGGCTGGAAGCTCAACCCCATGTTTGGTGCGGCGGCTATGAGCCTTTCCAGCTTCTGCGTGGTGTCCAATGCGCTCAGACTCAATTTCTTCAACCTCCGCGATCCGCGGAAGGATAAAAAGATCCGGGCTGGAAAGCATCCGAAGCCCGAGCGGACCCAAACAGGAAATTTCAAACAGAAAGAGGAGAACAAAACCATGGTCAAGACGATGAAGATCGAAGGAATGATGTGCGGCCACTGTGAAGCGCGGGTAAAGAAGACCCTTGAAGCCCTGGAAGGCGTGGCGGAAGCGGCCGTGAGCCATACTGCCGGCACCGCGGTGGTGACCCTCGATGGCGACGTGGCGGACGACGTGCTCAAGTCTGCCGTCGAGGCGCAGGACTACAAGGTACTGGGTATCGAGTAAGACGAAGTAAGCCGAAAAAACAAAAAAGGGCCGGAGGGAATCTTACATTTCCTCCAGCCCTTTTTTATTATTGGATCAGACAGGACCTTTTTCTCTCCTGTCGAGAGAATGGAATAGCTCGGGCTCATTTTTGATCAGATGATGGAGCGTGCTGGTGACGGTGGGGCGGCTGCGGCTGCAGAGCAGGGCGATCTGCCCGTGCGTCAGATGCGGCAGGCCCTTGTCATGGCAGAACCTGACGATATAACGCACCGCGGAGTAGACGTCGCCCCGCCCGATGTCACGCATTAGGAAATGCCTCAGCCGTCTTGTTGTCAACTCCAATGAATTCACCGAGATTCCCGCTTACTACTATGGCGTACGCACGTATGATGGCGTCTATGCCAATAACCCCAATATCGGCATCTTTGATCTGCGTGAGGGCCAGATCTTTGAGCTGGGCCAGGAAGTCGGGTTCTCCGGCTGCGCCCATGCGACACATCTGGGTATCGACGCGGTGGAACTTTCCTTTGATCGCGGCGCTACCTGGATCACCTGTCCTGTAGAAGGGGAAGATATCACACAGTGGGTCGTCTGGAACTATAAGTGGACGCCGGAGGCTGCCGGCTCCTATGTGATCATGGCGCGGTCTGTGGCCAGTGATGGCAGGGTCTCCGCGGAACCCGTGGAAGTGCTCTTCAACGTGCAGTAAGGAAGGGAGAATGTAAAATCATGAAAAAACAGGCAATTTAGGCTCTGAGCACTGTCAGCGGCGCGGCTGTGCTGCTGGCCGGCTGTGCGGCTCCAGCCCCTGAAACGAGCGCCTCCGCGCCGGTCGAAGCAGTCTCGGCCGCCATCCCTGCGGAAGAGTCCGCCCTTGAAATGGCTGCTCCTGAAGAAAAGAAATTCGATACCATTGCCAACGTGCAGGGCGCTTTCTCCTACGATCAGGAAATCATCACTCCTGCTGATGAGATCTTTAACCTCTTCGGCACAGTGGTCACCGGCATGTGCGCCAAGCCAGGCTTTGATTTGGAAACCGGCAAGGCCGACTATTACGTGAACGTCGGCGGCAAAATCAAACAGTCCTACACCGTGGATCTCAAACAGACGGAAGGGCAGACCAGCCACACGATGCTGTGCTCCTGCTCCACGGGCGCTGCCACGGCCAATGCGAATATTGTCGGCGTGAAGCTGGAAAGCGTGCTGTCTCTTGCCGAGATGGATGAGAGCGTCAATACCGTGAGGGTGACTGGTTCCCACGGATACAGCATGGCGATGCCGCTTTCCTATGCGCCGGAAAAGCAGGCCATGGTGGTCTATCCGATCAATGACCAGGACGTCCCTTCCGGCACGCAGCTCCGGGCGCCCGGAACGGTGGCCAAATACTTTATTCGCGATGTGGTGGACATCGAACTGACCGCAGAAGAGACCGTTCCAGAGATCGAGCAGCGCGATGAAGCTCTGCGCGCAGAAGTCGCTATCGTCAACAGAGCGGAAGGCGCCTTCGCAGTGGGGGATGAGATCGCCTTTGAAGGCTATGCAGACGACTGCGGCGATGCGATCGCGGCGGTGGAATTTTCCCTTGATGGCAGCGCCACCTGGATCAGCTGCCCGGTGGAAGCCGCCGCTGAAAAGTGGGTGTACTGGCACTTTGGCTATACCGCCGGGACGGCAGGCTCCTATCAGCTTTCCGTCCGCGCCCGTACTGTGAGCGGCAATGTCTCTTCCCGTGCCGCAACAGTGGAGTTTGTTGTGGAATAGCTGCAATGTTTCACGGAAAAAGAGGGCTGCATCTGCAGTTCTCTTTTTGCTTGCGCCGGAAGCCGGTTTGCCGCCCTCTTCTGAGGATGTATTTCCCGGTGGGATGTGGTATAATCAGCTAATACCGGAAAAAGCCGCCGGAGAGCTTTGAGAAAGGCGGCTGCGAAAAGGAGCGGTCTTGAAATGAACGACACGATCTATGCGCTGGCGACGCCTCTCGGCGGTGGCGTGGCGGTGGCGCGGCTTTCGGGGCCCGGAGCGGAAAAGGCCCTGCGGGCGGTCTTTTCCCGAAGGGAAGAATATGAAAGTCATAAACTGTATCACGGAACGATCCTCGACGGTGGGGAGCCGGTGGATGACGCGCTGGCGGTGCTGATGCGCGCGCCCCACAGCTATACCGGGGAGGACTGCGCGGAGCTGCATATTCACGGTTCGCCTGCTGTGGCCCGGCAACTGCTGGAGCTGCTTTCCAGAAGCGGACTGCGCCTTGCCCAGCCCGGCGAATTTACCCGACGCGCTTTTGAAAACGGAAGATTGCAGCTTTCGCAGGCGGAGGCAGTGATGGATCTGGTCAGCGCTTCGGCTCGAGAAGAGGCGAGGGCTGCCCTGCGGCAGCTGAAGGGAAGCCTCGTGCAGACCGTAGGCACCCTTCAGGACAGGCTGACGGACGCCATCGCCCGGGCGGAGGCTGGAATCGACTATCCTGAAGAGGACTGGGATCAGGAGATCCAGGCGGAGCTGACCCCGGAGCTGGAGGATATCGCTCTGAAAATCGGCCGCCTCATTGCCGGCGGCGCACAGGGAAGACTCTTGCGCGACGGGCTGAAGGTGGCGCTGTGCGGCCGGCCGAACGTGGGAAAATCTTCTTTGCTTAACGCGATTTTGGGCCAGCAGCGGGCTATCGTCACGGCGCAGCCCGGCACGACCCGGGATGTGATCGAAGAAGCGGTGGACTGGAAGGGGCTGCCCATCCGGCTGATGGACACGGCGGGCCTTCGCAGCGCGGAGGACGAGGTGGAGCGCATCGGCGTGGATTTGGCAAAGCAGGCTATGAAGGAAGCGGATCTGCTGCTTTTGGTCTTCGACGGCGCGGAACCCCTTTGCGCGGCGGATGAGGAGGTGCTCCGCGAGGCGGAGGGAAGGCCGGCCGTGGCGGTCATCGCCAAGAGCGACCTGGCTCAAAGGCTCAGCGCGGAAACGCTCGCGGCCCGGCCGGAGCTTTCCGGCGTGCCGGTGGTGAGCGCTTCGTCTGTGGAGGAGGGGGGATTGGAAGCCCTGAAGGAAGAGGTATACCGCTACTTTGAGCGGCTGGCCCCGGCGGAACGGCCGGACGAGATGGTGACGAACCGGCGGCATCTGGACGCTTTGGAACGGGCGAGAGCCTCGGTGCTTTCGGCGATCCTCGCCTTTGATCTGGCTGACCTTGACTGCGCGACGATCGACCTGCGGGCTGCGTGGCGCGCCTTGGGAGAGATCAGTGGGCAGACGGTGGATGAGGCGATCGTGGACCGGATCTTTGCCAAATTCTGTCTGGGCAAATAACCTCGCGGCAGATGAATAGGGAATGAGAAAGGAACATGCCAATGAGTTGGAAACCCCTGGAAGTTCGCCTGCAGCAGCGGTTTAAGGCGATGACGGGAAGGGATTATGCGGTTCTGGCGGCCATTGTTGTGGCGATTGCGGCGCTGATCACAGCGCTGATACTGCGGCCCGGCCCGAATCCGCTGGAATCGGGAGAGCTTTCGCCCATCTATTCCCGGGGCGCTTTGAGAATAGGCGTGCGAAGCGATGTGCCTGGCTTTGGAACAAAGGACAGCGCCGGCGATCCGGCGGGGCTGGAGCCCGATCTGGCGCGGCTGCTGGCAGAGAAGATCTTCGGCACGGCGGAGGTGGAATTCGTCGAGGTGAATTTCAACACCCTTTCGGCGATGCTCCGCCGCGGCGAGCTGGACTGCGCCATCGCGCTGGCCCAGAAAGATCTTTCCACTGCGCTGAGCTACTCTGAAAGCTACTTTGAGGATGCGGCGGCGGTGATGGTCCGGGCGGAGAGCGATATCACGGTGCCCTCGCAGCTGGCAGGAAAGACCCTCGGCTGCATCAACCGGGATGGAAGCAATAACCGCTATGCGGTGCGAAATGCCATCAAGGCCTACGCCGCTTCGCTGGAACCGGCAGCCACGGTAAAGGAATACGCCAGCTCTGCCGATCTGTTTTATGATCTGGCTCAGGGGCGCATCGATGCGGCCTGCATGGAATACGCCCTGTTGGTCAGCTATTATTCCGAAAGTGGTCACCGGATCCTGCCCCAGGCCATTGGGACGATTTCCTATGCGATCGCCTTCCCGAAGGACAGCGAGGCTCTTAAGGAGATAGCGGACGGGATGCTTTCCGACATGCGGAAGGACGGCTCTCTGGCAGCGCTGATCGAAAAATGGAATCTGGCGGATTATTCCGGCTAGTGAGAAAGGAAAAAGCAGCATGGATCAGGCAGTGGATTTGACGGGTGTCGTGCTGGAGACGGAGCGGCTGCGGCTGCGCCCCTGGCGGGAGAGCGATCTTCCCGCCCTTTACGAATACGCTTCAGTTCCGGGCGTTGGAGAAATGGCGGGCTGGCCTCATCACCGGTCTGAAAGGGATTCCAGAAAGATTTTGGAGCTTTTTCAGGCGGAGAAAAACGTTTTTGCCGTTGCCCTCAAAGAGGACGACCGGGCGATCGGCTCTCTGGGACTGCACTCCTCCTGGGCGGAAACGGACGACAGATACTGCACGCTCCGTCAAAAAGAGATCGGCTATGTGCTTTCAAAGAAATTCTGGGGTCAGGGGCTGATGCCGGAGGCAGTGCGGGAAGCGATGCGCTTCTGCTTTGAAGAGCTGGGGCTGGAGGCGCTGACGCTCAGCTGCTTTCAGAGCAACCCGCAGTCCCGCCGGGTGATCGAAAAATGCGGTTTTTCTTTTGTCAGGCAGAAAGGGGTGCATCTGGAACAGATGGAAAGGGACGAGATGCTTTTGTGTTACTTTCTGCTTCGGGCAGACTGGGAGAAAACGGCACGCTGAAAAAAAGAAACGGCAGAAAGGCGCAGGGTCTGTGCCTTTTTGCGTTTTTGGCTGCGGAAAAGGATGGGACTAATTGCGGGCACGGCGGGAAGACTAAGGACAGAGCTTTTTGAAAAAAGGAGACTGTCTGATGAAAGCGATCATTCTTGCGGGCGGGGCGGGCAGCAGGCTGCGTCCGTTGACCTGCACACTGCCCAAGCCCATGGTGCCGGTAATGAATCTGCCGGTGATGGAATATACGCTGCGGCTTCTTCGGCGTCACGGCATCCGGGAGGTGACGGTGACGCTTCAATATCTGCCCAATCGCATCCGGTCCTATTTTCGCGATGGCGAAGAGCTGGGGATGAAGATCGACTACTGTGTGGAGGAAAAGCCCCTGGGAACGGCGGGAAGCGTGCTGCTTTGCGGGGCAGACCGGGAACGGACGCTGGTGCTGAGCGGAGACGCGCTGACCGATCTGGATCTTGGGAAGCTGCTCGCTTTCCATGAGGAAAAGGGCGGGACGGCCACGCTGGTGCTCAAGCAGGTGGAAAAGCCCCTCGAATACGGCGTGGCGCTGACGGACGGACAGGGCCGTATCGAGCGCTTCGTGGAAAAGCCCGACTGGTCGGAGGCGTTTTCCGACCGGGCCAACACCGGAATCTACGTCCTTGAGCCCGAGGCGTGGGAGGGATTTTCCGCCGGAAATGCCTTTGATTTTGCAAAGGATGTGTTCCCGAAGGTCATGGAGCGGGGAAAGGCGCTTTACGGCTTTTTGACGGAGGATTACTGGTGCGACATCGGCTCAGTGGACGAATATATCCGGGCGCACCGTGACATTTTTGAGGGAAAATGCACCGTGGAGCTGCCGAACGCCCGCTATGAGGAGGGCTGCTGGTTTGAAGAGGGCGTTCGCCTGGACCGGGGCTGTGTCCTGCGGGGCCCGTGCTATCTGGGCGCGGGCGCTGAGGTGCAAAACGGCGCGGCAATTGAAGCATACACCGTCCTTGGCAGCGGCGTCACAGTCAAAGAGGGCGCTTCCGTCAAGCGCTCGATCCTGTGGGAGGGGGCAGAGGCCGGAAGATACAGCGAACTGCGGGGCGCAGTGCTTTGCGCCGGCGTGACGGTGGGGAGCAGGGCCTCGGTGTTTGAAAGCGCTGTGGCGGCGGAAAACGTACGCCTGGGCGACCGGTCGATCGTTCGGGGAGGTGTGCGGCTGTGGCCGGAAAAAAGTTTGCCCGCCGGGGCTGCCGCCGGAAAGGACTGCGTCTGGAATGCCGAAAGCGAGGGGCTTTTTGCCGGCTGCGAGACGACGGGAGGAATAAACGAGCTTCCGGCGGAACTGTGCTGCCGTCTGGGGCGGGCAGTCGGCACAGCGGCAGGTGAGGGCGGAAGAATCGTCGTGGCGACGGACGGCGCGGCAGCTGCGGTCATGGCGCGGCAGGCGTTTACCGCCGGGGCAATGGAGGCGGGCTGTGATCTTTATGATCTGGAACGGGCTGTGCTTCCGGTGCTGCGCTTTGGCACGCGGCTGCTGCGTGCTTCTGCTGCGGCATATCTTTCGGTTTCGGCGGAGGGAAAGCTTCGCATCCGTTTGCTCGATGGCCGGGGATGCGACGCGGGAAAGGGAGCCGTCCGGCAGGTACAGACCGCCTTTGAACAGGGAGGGCGGCGCGTCAGCAGCGAACGGCTTGGCCTGCTCGCCATGCGCGGCGGGATGGAGCAGCTTTACCGCGCGGACCTTTACGAGCGGGCAGAGGGCGGCTTCCTGCGGGAAAAGGGCGGCTTTGCCGCCTGTGTGGCCAGAGGAATGGAGGCGGAGATGCTGCGGCTGCTCTTTGGCGGCTGCGGCTGGAGCACAGCGATTGCGGAGGATGGACGGGAGGCGGAGCGCTTGGCCAGAAAACGGCGGGGGATCGCTCTTGGCGTGGAAGAGGGCAGGCTTTCAGTCTATCGGGGCGATGGAGGCGAGCGGCTGCACGGGCCGCGGTTGGAGCTGCTGTGTGCCGCGGTAGATCTGCTTGGAGGAGAGAAGGAGATCCTGACGGACACTCTTTCGGGGGAAGCTATGGAGAGCCTGGCAAAAAGGCATGGGGCGCGGGTGAACCGGTTGCCGGAGCGGGAGCTGCAGCGGGCGCTGGAAGGGAAAAATACGCTTCTTTGCGAGCTGCGGCGGGATCCCTACGCGACGGCGCTACTGCTTTGTGGACGGCTGGCGCGCCTTGGAAAATCCGTCGAACAGGTGGCGGCGGAGCTGCCCCTTCCCGAAATGCGGGAACGTACTGTAGCGGTGACGTGGAAGGACATTGGCAGGATCTTTCGCACTGTGGCGGAGGAAAGCGCTGGCCGAAGCGGCCTTTCGGCAGATCTGACGGAAGGGGTGCGCATCAGCAGGGGAGACGGCTGGGTGAATCTTCTGCCGGATGAGGGCGGCAGGCGCATGCGGGTGATTGGTCAGGCGTTTTCAGAGGAATACGCCCAGTCCCTGGCGGATTTTTACGGCCGCCGGGTGGAAAAGATCGTCAGGGAAAAGGAGAAAAATCAGAGAGAAAAAGAAAGAGAACAGGATGAAAAAAGGTGAAAAACGCCCTTTTAAAGAGGTGGGCTTGCTTTGGAGGCGCAAATCTCCTATAATTTAAATGATATACTGTACGGATCGGTTTTCCGCGGGCTGCGCCGCTGTTTTCACTATGGACGGAAAGCGGCGGCAGGCTTGCAAGGCCTCTGCCCCATGCAGGCAGGGGTCACAGCATTATATCGCATATTTTTTGGTCGCCGCGAGGCCGCTGCATTTTCCCTTTGGGGCGGGATGCCCGGAAAGGCGGAGCCCCTGTTTTTTCTGTACGGATTTTTTCAGGAAAAGGGGAGAGCCGGAAGGAAAATGCTGCTGCTGTTCCGTTGTTTCGTGCGGTCTTTTGGCGGCTTGATTTGAAAAGGAGATAGAATCTTGGCTTCCAAACTGAAAATTATCCCCCTTGGCGGCATTGCCGAGATCGGAAAGAACCTGACCGTTGTGGAATACGGAAAGGACATCATCCTCATCGACTGCGGCTCGATCTTCCCCACGGACGAGATGCCCGGTGTGGATCTGGTCATCCCGGACATGGAATACCTCGAAAAGAACGCTTCCCGCATCCGGGGCATTATTATCACGCACGGACATGAAGACCACATCGGCGCCGTGCCCTATGCCCTCAAGCAGTTCACCGTGCCAGTCTACGGCTCCAAGCTTTCGCTGGCCCTTATCAATCACAAGCTGGAGGAGCACGGCATCAGCGGCGCAGATCTGCGCTGCGTCCAGCCGGGAGACACCATCAAGCTCGGCTGCATGAGTATAGAATTCATTCACGTCAACCACTCCATCGCCGGGGCCATGGCCCTTGCAATCACTACGCCGGCGGGCGTTGTGATTCACACCGGCGATTTCAAGATCGACTACACGCCGGTCGACGGCGCGCCTGCGGATCTGGCCCGTTTCGCCTATTACGGACAGAAGGGCGTTCTTTGCCTGATGAGCGACAGCACCAACGCAGAGCTGCCCGGCTACACCATGTCCGAGTCTATGGTGGGCGAGACCTTTGAGCGGTATTTTGACGAGGCGGAGGGCAGGGTCATTATCGCCACCTTTGCTTCTAACATCAACCGCATCCAGCAGATCGTGGACACTGCCCTGCGGCATGGAAGAAAGATCTGTTTCCAGGGCCGCAGCATGATCAACATCTCCCAACTGGCGGCGGAGCTTGGATATCTCGACATTGAGGAAAAGAACCTGGTGGACGTGGAAAAGCTCAAGCGCTACCGGGACAACCAGATCTGCGTCATCACCACCGGCAGCCAGGGCGAGCCCATGAGCGGCCTTGCGCGCATGGCGGGCTCAGCCCATAAGCTGGTCATCGGCGAGGGAGACCTGGTCATTATCAGCGCTTCGGCCATTCCAGGCAACGAAAAGACTGTCTCCAACGTCATCAATCAGCTTTGCGCCAAGGGCGCGCAGGTGGTCTATCAGGCCATGGCAGACGTGCACGTTTCGGGCCACGCCCGGCAGGAAGAGCAAAAACTGCTGCTTTCGCTGATTAAGCCCCGTTACTTTATCCCGGTTCACGGGGAATACCGCCATCTGATGAACCATGTGGCGCTGGCAAAGAAACTGGGCATTCCGGAGGAAAACACCTTTATGCTCAGCATTGGCGAGGTGCTGGAGATTTCCCGCGGCGTCGCAAAGAGAAATGGCTCCGTTCCCTCAGGCAGCGTGATGATTGATGGCTCCGGCGTGGGCGACATCGGAAACATCGTTCTCAGGGATCGAAAGCTCCTTTCAGAGGAGGGTCTGGTGGTCGTCGTCATCGCGCTGGCTAAAAAGACCGGGAAGCTGCTTTCCGGCCCGGATGTTATCACGCGGGGCTTCGTCTACGTTCGCGAGAGCGAGGAGCTGATCGACGAAGCCTGCCGGGTGGTCCGCAAGGTGGTGCTGGACTTTGAGAAGAAGCCCTATTCCGATTGGGCAGCGATCAAATCGGTGATGAAGAATACGCTTCGGGACTATTTTTACAGCAAGACGAAGCGCAACCCCGTGATCCTGCCGATCATTCAGGAAATTTAACGGTTTGCTTTCGAAAAGTTTTCCTGCGGAAAATCTTTTGGAAAAGAAACGCCGGGAAAGAGCAGAAAGAAAAATTGAAGGGCGAAAAAGCCGCCGGTCCTCTGTTGACCGGCGGCTTTTTCCGGCTGGCGCAGGAAAGCAAGGAGAAAAGAAAGTCAGAAAAAAGGGACTGGGCTTTTTCGAAAACGCGCTGCTCATGGGGAGGGAACGGCGCGGAAAGAAAAGGCGCTTCTGCATGGTGCAGCTTTTTTCAGCCCGCCAATTTTTGACAGCGCAAGCCGGTTGGGGTACAATGCTTTTGATCATATCCTTATAAAAAATGGATGTTACAACAGGAGACAAGCACGTGAGCCTCTATCTGATTCTGGCGCTGGCAGTGGCCGGCGCGTTGGCGGGACGGTTTTTTCCCGCACTGCACAGGGCCGACAGGGTCATTTCCCTTTTGCAGACAATTTGCCTTTTTACGGTGCTGGCTGCAATGGGCCTCAAGATCGGTCTCGATCAGGAGATTTTTGCGGCGATTCCCGAGATCGGTCTGACTGCCTTGGGCTTTGCGGCCTTCACGGTGGCCGGATCGGTGTTGACAGTATGGCTTTTCACTGGGCGGCTCCGCAAAAGGCAGCTTGCCGGAGGCGCGCAGCAGCAGGAAGATTCAGGCTCCACAGTGAAAATGACCCTGGCGATCCTTGCAGCCATCGCTGCGGGCATTGCAGCAGGGCGGCTGCTTTATGGATACAGCCTGTTCACTGCGGATACGGTGGATACGGTCATCAACATCGGACTGATGGGCATTGTGCTGGTGGCGGGCATTGAGTTTGGCCGCCGGAAAGAGGCAATGGAGGTGCTCAGACAAAACGGGCTGGGCCTTCTGTTGGTGCCGGTGGGCGTGATTGCGGGCTCGCTGCTCTTTGCCGTGGCAGGCGGCGCGCTGATGGGTGTCGCTCCCGGAAGGTCTGCCGCCGTCGGTGCGGGCCTTGGATGGTACAGTTATTCGGGAGTCGCCATCGCCACGGTGGACGTGCGGCTGGGGGCGGTCGCCTTCCTTGCCAATATCCTAAGAGAAATGATTACGCTGGCGGCAGCGCCTTTGCTGAGTAAAAAGCTGGGCGGTCTGTGCGCCGTAGCGGCTGGGGGAGCCACGGCGATGGATACGACGCTCCCAGTCATCGTTCGCAGCGCCGGAAGCGGCTACGGCGCGGTGGCGCTGGTGTCCGGCATGCTCACGAGCATGGCCGTGCCGGTGCTGGTGGGGATTTTTTTGCCGCTGATCTAAGGAGGCTGAACAGATGAAACAATCCGACGCGGTTCGGGAAAAGACTGAGGAACTCGCCGCATTTCTTCTGGAGGAGCCGGCAGTGCTCCGTTTCCGGGAGGCGAAAGACGCCCTTAGAGAGGACGAAAACGCCCGGACGCTGACCAGCGGGTTTTCGGCGCTTCAGCGCCGCGCGCAGATGGAGATGCTTTCAAGGGGCGCGGTTTCCGAGGAACTGGAGCAGCAGATCAACGGCCTGTACGCCGCGCTCCAGCAGAGCGACGCGGCGGTGGAATTTCTGCTTGCCGAAAGCGCGCTTCACGCCCTGATGGGAGAGATCTATCAGACGCTTGGCAGGGCGGCGGGCATAGAGCCGTCGTTTTCTGAGGATTGACGGCGCCGAGGGGAAAAGATACGCAAAGGGCCATGGACGAAGGGGGCCTGCATCTTGCGTGAAAGCTCTGCAAAAGGGTATAATGAAAAAAACTTTTCAGGCAAAAACGCCTTTTGAGGGCTGTTGGCCGAAAGGGCTTTGGCAGACGGCCCTTCACGGGCCGGGTAAAACACATAAAATTAAGGAGGGAAACCTCTTGGCAAAGAGATTCCGGCGGGACGCGTCCGAGCAGGCGCGGCCTCTTTCGCAGACCACTGGCGCAAAGGCATGGCGTATGCTGCGCCCGGCGGCGATCTTTCTCGTCAGTGTGGCGCTGGCAGTGCTGATCGCCGTGTCTGGCTACAACTTTCTGATGGATCATTTTTACCGGCCGATCGACCCGAACGACGCTTCCTCCGTAGCGGTGGAGATCAAGGGAGGTTCTTCTGTGAGCGCTATCGCCCGAGTGCTTTATGACGAGCAGGCCGACGGCGAGCCGGGCGAGAATCAGCTGATCCGCAACAAAGCAGTTTTTAAAGTATTCGTGGATTTCATGGGTCTGGGCAGCAAGCTGCGCTCGGGCAGCTACACCATGGACCGGACCATGACCATCCCGCAGATCGTCGAGCAGTTGGCTGCCGGCGACGGCAAGGTGCAGCAGGTGATCAAGTTCACTCTGACCGAGGGCATGACCGCAGAGACCATGGCCGCTTCGCTGGTGGAGCAGGGCGTTCTGAAAAGCCCGGATCGTTTCCTGGAGCTTTGCAAAACCCGCGAGGGACTTTCAACTAATGAGCTAATGGTCATTCCGGAGGAGACTGCTGCCGACCGCCGCTATACTCTGGAAGGCTATCTTTTCCCCGATACCTATGAGGTTTATGCTGGCACGAGCGAGGAAAGCGTCATCAACAAGCTGACTACCCGCTTTTACGGAATCATGTCCGAGGACTATATCCTTCGGGCGGAAGAATTGAATATGACCATCGACCAGGTGGTGACGCTGGCCTCTCTGATTGAAAAGGAAGCTAAGTCTGCGGACTTTACCAGGGTTTCGGCAGTATTCCACAATCGCCTTGACGAGGGAATGCCCCTGCAGTCCGACGCGACGATCCAGTATCTGCTCGGCAGCAAGAAGCTGATCTTTACGGCGGAGGAGCTGGCGACGGAATCCCCGTACAACACCTATAAAAACACCGGCCTGCCCCTTGGCCCCATCTGCAATCCGGGACGGGTGGCTATCGAGGCGGCGCTGTATCCAGATGAAGCGTATCGCAAGGGAAATTACCTCTATTTCTGCCTCAAGGAGCCGGAGTCCGGCGAGCTGGTCTTTGCTAGAACCCTGGAGGAACACAACGAAAATGTCGCCCGCTATCAGGCGCTCTGGGCTGAGGCGGACGAGGCGCAGGGACAGTAGGGTACGGCGAAAAACGCAGAGAAAAGAACGCTCCGGGCGAACAGTTCCTTCAGGGAGCATTTCGCCTGCGGCAGGGAGAGAAAAGACATGGCATCAGTGCAGGCAGAGCTGCTGGCTCCGGCAGGAAATTTTGACCGGCTGAAATTCGCGGCGGCATACGGTGCGGACGCGGTCTATTGCGGCGGAAAGCAGCTGGGATTGCGCTCCTTTGCGGAGAATTTTACTGCGGAGGAGCTCAGACAGGCGGCAGATTTTTGCCATGGGCTGGGGAAAAAGCTGTTTGTAACGGTCAACGCCTTTTTGAGAGACAGCGATCTGGGACTGCTGGACGAGTATCTTGACGAGCTGGGGCAAAGCGGCGCGGACGCGCTGATCGTGACCGATCCGGCGGTGCTTGTGACGGCCAGAAAACGCATTCCGAAGATGGAACTGCATCTGAGCACCCAGGCCAATACCCTTAATTCCCGCGCGGCGTCCTTTTGGCATGAACTGGGGATCAAGCGGGTAGTGCTGGCCCGGGAGCTTTCTCTTGACGAGATCAGAGAGATTCGCCAGAATACTCCGGATACCCTTGAACTGGAGGCTTTCGTTCACGGGGCTATGTGCATATCCTATTCGGGCCGGTGCCTTTTGAGCAACTATCTCAACGGACGGGATGGAAACCGGGGCGCCTGTGTGCAGCCCTGCCGCTGGAAATACGAGCTGCGGGAGCAGGGGAAGGACGGCCTGTGGATGCCGGTGGAGGAGGACGGAAGGGGAACCTATTTCCTCAACTCCCGGGATCTCAATATGATCGCGCACCTGAAAGAACTGATGGATGCGGGGGTGTCTTCCTTTAAGATCGAAGGCCGGATGAAAACCGTGTTTTATGTGGCGGCAGTGACCAATGCTTATCGGATCGCCCTGGATGGCGCGCTTGCGGGAAAGCCCTTTGATCCGGTTCTTGAGGAGGAACTGGAAAAGCTTCGCCACCGGCCGTACACCACGGGCTTTTATTTCCCGGGCGCACAGACGGAGCAGACCACCGGGGACGACTATCCGCAGACCTTTGATTTTGTGGCGATCGTCCTCGGTTACGACCGGGCGGCCGGCCGGGCGCTGGTCGAGCAGAGGAACCGTTTTTTTGCGGGGGATGTGCTTGAAGCGCTCTCCCCCGGCAATCTTGGCGTTCCGCTTCGCGTCCTTTCCATCGAGGATGAGGTGGGAACGCGCCGCGACAGTGCTCCGCATCCCTGCGAAAAACTTTATCTGACTGTAGATGTGCCGCTGAAAACGGGAGATCTGCTCAGAAAGAAAATCCAAAGCTGACCAACGAGAGCGGATTGCCAAAAACAAAGCCACCAGACGCTGAAACAGCTGCAAAAACCGCAGCTGTTTTTTCTTGGGCGCGGCAGAGGCCTTCTCAAAAACGGTCAACGGAGTATAATGGGAATTGACCGGAGCGGTTAACGAGAGGAGAACAGGCATGAATGAACGTTTTTTCTTACTCCCAAAGGAAAAGCAGCAGGCAATCCTCAATGCGGGCTATCGGGTATTTTCCCGTAATTCCTACAAAAAAAGCCCCATGAGCGAGATTGCGGACGCTGCGGGGATCAGCAAGTCGTTGCTGTTTCACTATTTTTACAACAAGAAGGAGTTTTACCTGTTCCTTTGGGAAAAGTGCGCGCAAATCACCATAGAGACTCTGAAAGAAAGCGGATGCTATGAGCAGGAGGATCTGTTTGAAACAATGTACCGGGGACTGCGTGCCAAAGTCCGCATTATGAAGCAATACCCGGACATAAGCGCCTTCGTGGTGAAGGCATTCTACGAAAAAGATCCTGCGGTATGCGGGGAGATCCAGAAAAGCTGCGAGAGATATCTTACATTTAAAAGAAACGCGAAATTGCTCAGACTTGATCCGGAGCAGTTTGTTCCTGGGCTGGATCTTCAGATGATGTATCAGGACATGTACTGGGCCGCTGAGGGATATTTGTGGGAAAAGTCTCAGCATGGCGAGCTTAACGTTGAAGAAATGGAACAGGACTTTGTTCAAATGATCGAATTCTGGAAGAAAATTTATTTGAGAAGAGAGGGATAACATGGATGCCGTCAAAACGACGAATCTGACCAAATATTACGGCAAGGCAAGAGGCATCGCCGATCTGAACCTGACGGTTGCGGACGGAGAGTTTTTCGGCTTCATTGGGCCAAATGGCGCCGGAAAGTCCACCACTATCCGCACCCTGTTGGGATTTATCAGTCCCACCGGTGGCAGCGCCGAAGTGCTTGGCATGGACATTACGAAAAATCGTCAGGCCATTCTGTCCTGTGTGGGATACCTGCCTTCAGAAGCGGTGTTTTATCCAGGAATGAGAGTAAAAGATGTGCTCAGGCTGTCCGCCGATCTGAGAAAAAAGGACTGTGGGGCGGAGGCGGAGCTTTTGTGTGAAAGGCTGCAGCTGGATCCTGCGCGGAAGGTGGAGGAGCTCTCCTTTGGCAACCGGAAAAAGGTCGCGATCGTCTGCGCGCTTGAGCATCATCCGAAGCTGCTGATCCTGGATGAGCCCACCAGCGGTCTTGACCCGCTGATGCAGCGAGAGTTCTTTTCCATCTTACAGGAGCGAAACCAAGCGGGAACCACGATCTTTCTTTCCTCTCATATTCTTTCGGAGATCCAACGCCATTGCCGGAGGGCGGCAATCATCCGCGGAGGAAGAATGATTGCCTGCGGCAGTGTGGAGGAGCTGGCCAGAACCAGCACAAAACGGGTCACCGTTCGCGGAACGATCGAACTGGAGGAACTTCAGGGCGTCCGGGACAGGCAGCAGGCGGACGGTGGGATCAGTTTCCTTTACAGCGGCGATATGAATGAGTTGATGCGGCGCTTGTCCGCCGGGAATATCGCCGACCTGTCTGTGGCGGAGCCGGATCTGGAGGAAATTTTTCTGCACTATTATACAGGTGGAGGTGATGAAACATGACGCTGGTCAAACATGAGTGGAAGCAGGGGCGCAGGGGCCTGGCGATCTGGACGGCGGCAATCGGGTTTCTGGTCATGGTCTGCGTGTGGCTGTTTCCTGAGATGAAGGGGGAAATGGACGGGGTAAGCGATCTGTTTGCGTCCATGGGTTCTTTTACGCAGGCCTTTGGGATGGATAAGCTTGATTTCGGAACGCTGACCGGCTTTTATGCCGTAGAATGTGGAAATATTCTGGGGCTGGGCGGTGCGTTCTTTGCGTCTTTGATCGCTGCGGCGGCCCTGGCCAAAGAGGAAAAGGAGCGGACTGCGGAATTTCTGCTGGCGCATCCGGTGAGCCGGACGCAGATCCTTACGGAGAAGCTGGCGGCGGTGCTGCTTCAGATCGTCGTGCTCAACGGCATCGTTTTTGGGCTGTCTGTCGCTTCTGTCGCCATGGTCGGCGAACCGGTTCCGTGGAAGGAGATCAGCCTGCTGCATCTGGCTTATTTTCTCCTTCAGGTGGAACTGGCCGGTATTTGCTTTGGCATTTCGGCATTTGTGCGCCGCGGTAGTGCCGGGATTGGCCTGGGGATTGCCGCAATGATGTATTTTCTGAATATCATTGCCAATCTTTCCGAAAGTGTGGAATTTTTGAAGTACATCACACCCTTTGGCTATGCTGAGGGGGCAGATATTATCACAAACGGCGGTCTGGATACGACGATGGTATTGCTGGGGATGGGATATGCTGCAGTGGGAATCGCGGTGGCATATTGCAAGTACCGCAGAAAAGAGATTCGTTAGGAATCGGAAGGAAGAACAGCCAGGCAGGGAGAAGAAACAGCAGTATAAAAGGCAGGAGATCCGACAACGGATCTCCTGTTTTTTTGATTCTGTATGGCTGCAGACTCAAGCTCGAACGGGCGCCGCATCTGAAATGCGATGCTGCGTTTGATCCATTTGCAGGAAAGGCGGGAGAAGATTACAGCGGCGTTGCACGAAAACAATAGCCCCGGCCACGGGCGCTGACAAGCACCTTTGGAGAAGCTGGATCCTCTTCAAGCTTTTTGCGGAGGTTGTGAATATGGACCATGACAGTACGGGTGTCGCCGAGGCTGGGCCGGTTCCAGATCTGCTCATAGAGCTTTTGCAGGCTGAAATACTGGCCGGGATGAGCCAGAAAAAAGCAGAGTAGCTGGTATTCAATGGGAGAGAGGCTGTAGCAGCATCCGTTTTTCTCCAGTGTATGGTCAGAGGGATCCAGCGTGAATTCCGCAAAATGCAGTGACGCCGGCGCGGCAGAGCGGCGCTCCATCTGCACGCGGCGCAGGTTTGCCTCAATGCGGGCCTGAAGCAGAGCGCAGGTAAAAGGCTTGACCAGATAGTCGTCGCCGCCCATACGGAGAGCTGAGACGATCACCTCTTCGTCGTCAATGCAGGAAATAAAAAGAATGGGGCAATAGATATTCCGGCGCAAGCGAGAGCACAGCTCCACGCCATTAAGATCGGGCAGCATTACGTCAAGAAGGATGATATCAAAGGGCTCTGACGGCGATGCCACGGCATTGAGGGCGGCTGTTCCGTCCGGCACGGCCGTAACAGCATAGCCGCCGCATTGCGTCAGATAGTATTCGATGATCTCAGCGATGGCAGGATCGTCTTCAATGACGAGGACGCGGATCACGGAGCATCCCTCCTTTTTTGTTGCAAGGCGGACAGGCTGGATGTGGAAAAGGATGACGCCGCAGATGCAGAGGACTTTTCTATATAGTATACTAAAAAGAAAAGAAACAGAAAATGCCGTTTTTTGAAACTGCGGCACGGAAGGAGGAGGCAGAATATGAAGGGTGAGCGATCTTTGCGCACGGAGAGTGCGGACAGGGCCCGAAAGGGTTTTGCAACGATTGCCCTGTATGGACTGGTCAGTTCTCTGTGCAAGGAGAGTCTTTTGATTTTTGAAAGGGGCACGATGAGAACAGGAGCGCTATTGCCGTCGTGGGTCAATGCTTTCGCGTGCGGCATGTGTTTTTTGCTGGCGCTTTACAGCCTGTCGCTATACGTGCAGAAACGCAGCGAAGGTTACCTTCTGTGGTTGTCACTGATTGCGGCGCTCACGTTTATGCGGACGCTTGCCGGCTCGCCGGAGCTCTCCCGGCTGGCGCCGGAGGGAATGCTGGAAATGATGAGAACGCCGCTGGATATTTTTCTAGTGGTGATCTGTTCGGGGCTGTGCTTTTGGCTGACGGACAGCCGTCTTCCTGGAAAATGGGATGAGCTGCTTCGTCCGGCAGGCCTTTTGACGGTTTATGGGGTGTTGATGTTCCTGCGATATACCATTGGCGGCAGCTTTTTGCAGCGCTTTATCGCATCGACTCCCTATTACGCAGCGGCGGTCTGCCTGATGTTTGCCTGCATGGAGGACAAGCCCTGTGCTTGGTTGCTGATGGCCGGCATGGCGGCCCGCTTTGGCCTGCGAAGCTATCTGTCCGCTTCTTCAGGCGATACATCACTGTACGCATATATTGCATCGGCACAGTTGGATTTTCTGACATTCGTGTTGACTTGCCTGTTGGCGATCAACCACAAATTTGCCGGAAAATTCAACGAAAGTGAGCGCCTGGCGGCGCAGCTGCAGCGGATGAACAGCGGCCTTGACGCGCTGGTGGACGAGCGCACGGCGCAGCTGCGGCAGGCCAACGAAGTGATCCTTGCGCAGCAGAAGGCGCGGCAAAACCTGATGACCAATATTTTCCACGATCTGAGGAGCCCGCTGTTTGTCCTGCGGGGGTATACCGAAATGATGGAGGCCCTGGGGCCGGAGAACATGCGGCGTAAGCGGCTGATGCAGGAGCGGCTGGATTTCCTGAGCCGGCTGGTGGAGGATTTGTTTCTGACGGCCAAGCTGGAGGATGGGAAGGTTTCCTTTTCCCTTGAGGAGACGGCACTTTTGCCCCTGTGCCGGGCGGCGGCGCAGGCCCATGAGCTGGAAGCGGCCCGGCAGAGAGTCTTTCTTCAGGCGGAAGGAGAGGAATGCTGTGCCCGGGCGGATGGGTTTCGGCTGGGGCAGGCGCTGGAAAACCTGACGGAGAATGCCCTTCGTTACACGCCGGCAGGCGGGAAAGTGATCCTCAGCTGCGGCGCTGAAGGGGAGAACGTCTGTCTGACGGTGCGCGATACCGGGCCGGGCATTGCTCCGGAGGATCTGCCGCATGTGTTTGAACGCTATTATCAGGGCGCTCATGACTCCCGCTCCACGGGGCTGGGACTGTCCATCGCACATTCGCTGGCAGAGGGCATGGGCGGGGCCTTGCAGGTAAAAAGCCACAGAGGTGTGGGGACGGAATTTTCCATACGGCTCCCAAAGTGGAAGGAAGTATAATTAAAAACGAATCGGGAAAGAGCATAAAAGGAAAGCCTCAAAAGGCGTTCCTTTTTTGCGTGTCTTTGCCGGCCGGCGTTTACAACGGGTGTTTCCCCCATAGCAGAAAGCGAAACTTACAGGCAAGAGAAAGGAGAAGCCGCAATGGAGTCTCAAACTTACGGCTATGTCAGAGTGTCAACCAGAGAACAAAATGAGGACAGGCAGCTGATCGCACTGCGGGCCTTTCCGGTTATAGAGAGCAATATCTATATCGACAAGCTCTCGGGAAAGGACTTCAACCGGCCCAGATACCGCACGATGTTGCGGAAGCTCAAGGCGGGCGACATGCTGGTGATTAAAAGTATCGACCGTCTTGGCAGGGACTATCAGGAGATTCAGAATCAGTGGCGAATCATCACCATGGAAAAGAAGGTCAACATCGCTGTCATTGACATGCCTCTTCTGAACACCAGGGACAGCAGAGGCGACCTGACAGGACGGTTCGTTGCAGATCTGGTGCTGCAAATTCTTTCTTATGTGGCCCAAACTGAGCGGGAGAACATTCGCCAGCGGCAGGCCGAGGGAATCGCGGCGGCGCGGGCGCGGGGCGTCCGTTTCGGCAGGCCGCGGATGCAGGTTCCGGGGGGCTTCGAGGCCCTTAAGGAAAAATGGCTTCGCGGGGAAATCAGTTCCCGGGAAGCGGCGCGGGAGCTGACCATCGCACAGGACACCTTCCTGCGATGGGCAAGGGGACAATAGCGGCGCAAAGGGCCAAAAATTTAGTTTTTGAAATAGTAGACTTTATCGAGCACCCTGTGTTATAATAAAACTAAATCAATTTAGGGAAGATACCAGCGATTTTTCCATGCTTTCTTCTTATGATTCTGGTCAAACTCAGCGAATGAAATTGTCTGATTTATCGGGCACCATCGCGTTTTTGGAAGGCTGTCTGCGAGAAGGGAATGGCGGCGCGCGGGATCAGAAAGGGTTCTTCACGGGAGGGGGGAGAAAGCGCTTTGGAAGAAGCTGATAACCTTATTTCTGCGCACAACGGCGTATATGTTAAGGAAGGGCCTTTTGTCAGCGCAGATGCCGGCAGGGAGTTTCTTTTGCAGATTACTTCCCTGGAGGAAGGCCGGCCGCAGGGTCAGTGGATTCATCCTGCGCTGCGAGAGCCGGTGATCTTTTCAGACTGGGGAGACGCTCTGCTGAAGCTGGACGCCGTCCTGGAGGGAAAGAGACCATCTCCATCGATTCGGACGCGCAGCTTTTTTTCGGCCGGAGGGAAGCGCGGCGCAGCGGTAAACTCCTCCGGCCGGACTTCGGGCGGCAATCGGGAAAAGATGGCAAAGCCTCTTTCCTTTTTGATCCGCATTTACTACCGTCAGAATGCTAGCTGGCAGGGGGAGATCGTTTGGGCGCGGGAGGGGAGAAAACGCTGCTTCCGCAGCGCGCTGGAACTGCTGCACCTGCTTGATGAAGCGGTTGGCGGTCAGGAAAAATGACCGAAATCCGGCAGAAGGAAATATAGAGGAGAAAGGAACGACAGAAAGGACGAAGAAATGAAAAAGACCAAAGGTGTATTCAGACGGCTGGCTTGCCTGGCGGCAGCGCTGCTGCTGGTGCTGGGCTGCCTGAGCGCGACGGCAGCTTCAGGCATTCCGTATAAAGGAACGGTGACACTCTATGGAACGCCGGCGGAGGCGATCAAGAGCGGCCCAGTTTACGGCAGCAAGGTGAGCATTGACTTGGGGACCCGGTACGGACAGAGCTGGAACAACGAGTCGTTTACGATCCCGCAGGTGAGCGAATATTTTACGCTTAATGAAGGCTGGGCCATTGATTATGTGAATGTGGCGGCAAACAGCAGCGGCAAACGTCAGCCGGGTTCTACCATATTGCTGAGCATGTCCGGCGGCAGCTTGGTGTACTATTTCAAGAAGGTAAACCAGAGCTGGCCGATCAGCATCGAATATGTGGAAAAGGGAAACCCGTCTAACGTGTTGGCTACGGATACGTATTCCGGATTCGGCCTGGTTGGCAATAAAGCTGTTGTTTCGCCCAAGACTTCCAAGATTCCCGCGGGCTGGCAGCTGGATCCGGCAAGTCAGAGTGCCACGGTGACTTATGGAACCACAAAGAAAGTTACCTTTACGCTTTCCAAGGTACCTGAGCCGACACCGACGCCGACGCCTACACCTGAGCAGCCGACGCCCACGCCTGAGGAGCGGAAGAGCGTGCTGGAGGGACAGAGTCTCAATCCAGAGCAGCCGCGGACCACGCCAGAGAAACCGACGCCCACG